>Ga0207831_100021_pt1 | contig 401689 bp, 372 predicted proteins | sample TtanPargueraPR_7_FD_187741 | JGI IMG/M metagenome (GOLD analysis project Ga0207831, IMG submission 187741) | Aerobic enrichment media microbial communities from Bioluminiscent Bay, La Parguera, Puerto Rico - Tt and M1 (2) (SPAdes) | ecosystem: Environmental > Aquatic > Marine > Unclassified ...
TCATTCCGGCCATGGAACACGTTCACCTGCCTGGAACCAGAGGCAGGCCACGTAAGCGCTGTCGCTACATCGTGGCGGACAAGGGCTACGATAGCGACCCGCTTCGCCGCTACTGCGACCGGCACCGTATGAAGCCGATCATCGCCCGGCGCAAGATGAAGCGAAAGCCGCGCCCTGGCGCCCCAAGAGGCTTCGACAAGTCTCGCTATCGAGAACGCAACATCATCGAGCGCTGTTTCGGCTGGATCAAAGAGCTGCGCCGCGTCTGCACCCGCTACGACAAGTTGGCCAGCAGCTTCAGAGCGATGGTATGCCTGGCCTGCATAGATCGCTGCCTGCGTGCCAACTTTTCAGACAAAACCTAAACCGCCAACCGAGCTGCCCGAACACCAGATCACGCCGAACCCTAAGCTGGAGAAGCGTACGCGTCGTCAGTTCTCGACCCTGTACAAGCTGCGCATCTGGGCTGAAGCGGATGCCTGCCAGCATGGCGAACTCGGAGAGCTGTTGCGCCGCGAAAAGCTGTACAGCAGCCAGCTGATCTTACCCAGCATAGGCGATCATTCGGGCCTCGAAGGCCTCCGGGCAGGTCATCCCGATCGCACTATGCCGACGCTGCCGGTTGTAGTCCAACTCGATGTACTAGAATACTGAAGTGGACCCCATCCTTCGGACCACCTGACAGGTCATCTAAGCTCGGATCGGATCATCATCGGCGTCAGGCCGCCTGTTTCACTGGTTGTGGGAAGTACACCTCATCCGGTGTGGCATCGTCCAATCCCTGATGGGGCCGCTCCTGGTTGTACCAGGCGAAGTAGCGGCCCAGTTCCTGCTTCAGATGGGCCCCGTCCTTGAAAGCCCTCAAGTAGACACTCTCGTATTTCACGCTGCGCCAGAGCCGCTCCACGAAGATGTTGTCCCGGTAGCAGCCCTTGCCGTCCATGCTGATGGCGATGCCGTGAGCCTCCAAGACGCCGGTGAAGGCCTGGCTGGTGAACTGGCACCCCTGATCCGTATTGAAGATCTCGGGCGCTCCGTGACGGGCCAGCGCCTCCTCCAGCGCATCGATACAGAAGTCCGTGTCCAGGGTGTTGGAGACCCGCCACGACAGGACACGGCGGCTGTGCCAGCCCATCACCGCCACCAGGTACATGAACCCGCGTGCCAGCGGAATGTAACTGATGTCGGTCGCCCACACTTGGTTTGGCCGGTCGATCGTCAGGCAGCGCAGCCGGTAGGGATAGATCCGGTGGCCCTTGCCCGGCAGGCTGGTCCGTGGCCGTGGGTAGACGGCCTGGAGACCCATCTGACGCATCAGGCGGCGGACCCGCTTGCGGTTGACCCGGTGCCCTAGCCGGTTGAGGTGGTCGGTCATCCGGCGGGATCCGTAGACCGGCGTCAGCAGGTGCTGCTCATCGATCAGGCGCATCAGCACCAGATCTTCGGCCAGCCACTCGCGCTGCTGGTAGTACAGCGAGGAACGGCTGATGCCCAGCAGCTGACACTGGCGTCTCAGGCTCGGGGTGGTGGGGGATGGCGGCTCGATCATGGCCAGGCGCTGCGCCCGGCTCAACGCTCGAGCCTGCGTGATAAAAAATCCCGTTCTACCGTCAGCTTACCGATCTCGCGGTAGAGGGTATCGATCTCCTCCTGGGTCTTCTGGGCGGCCTTGCCGCTGCTGCCCTCGAAGATGCCGGCGGCGTTGTCGAGCAGCTCACGCTTCCACTGGCTCACCATGGAGGGATGCACCTCGAAGCGAGCTGCCAGCGCCGAGGTGGTCTCGTCGCCCTTCAGCGCAGCCAAGGCCACCTTGGCCTTGAACTCATTGCTGTACTGCCGACGTTTCTTGCTCATGATCAGGATCTCCTGGTCGGTCTGATCAGAGCTTAGCGCCTGGTCCGAATTTCGGGGACCACTTCATACATGACGCCGCATGACTTCCCGGGTCGCGAACCGCTCGCCGTGAATGGCCTCGACCTTGAGGCTGTGAAAGAAGCTTTCGGCGCAGGCGTTGTCATAGCAGTTACCCTTGGAGCTCATGCTGCACCGGGGGTCGTGGCGCGCCAGCAGCGACTGGTACCGTGTTGAAAAGTGATCTTGCCCACCCACAGTAGACACCCCGTTAAGGCAGTACACTGAACCCGCCTTATTCATGAGGGCGGCCTGAAAACGAAGATGGCGAGTGGTTTTCTCTTGTAAAATCAAACTGTTCCTGCCAGAACACGGTTCAAGAGGACTACTCGCCATGGGTGAAAGCCTATCCGCCAGGGAAAACGCATGAAAAATTCTACACCGCGAGAATGTCTGCCAGGTAGGCCTCATCCAGCGCCGCTTTCTTCTGTTTCTGCCGGATTCCGCCCTTGAAACGCTTCTCCCCTTTCAGGTAATTCAAAGCGATATGTCGGACCCTGCCGAGGTTTTCTGCCGCCCGTCCGCGATGGATTTTGCAGGCATCCTCACGCAGTGCCACGTCCAAAGACCAGTGGAGCTTCGCCTCGATATGCCAGTGCTGACGAGCCGCCTCGGCGAGCTTCTTGGCGCTCAGATCGGCAGAGCTGATGTAGTAGCGGATCATCGGGGCTTCCGGCGTCTCATCGCCTTCCTGGCGGAAACTCATCACCACGCCTACCGATTTCAACCCCGGCCATTCATAACTAAGCTCCTGAAATTCTTCAGTAAACTCGCTGACAATATGGTATCTAGTCTCTTGCCGTCCTCGGTTCTTCTCATCCGTGATATAGGCGTCACCCTCGAAGCTGGCAACCTTGGCCATGGGAAATGCGGCCTCGAAGGCGTCAGCCAAGGCCGGCTGGTTGCCCTTCACGGACAGCAGGTAATCGGCGCCCTTCTGCAGGATCTGAGTGGCGATCTTCTTCTGGCACCCCATGGCATCGATCGTCACCAGACAGCCTTGCAGGTTGAGAAGCTTGAGCAGCTCGGGAATCGCCGTGATCTCGTTGGACTTTTCGGTCGTCTTGACCTGGCCCAGCACCACACCATTCGCCGCGCTGAAGACGCTGACCATGTGGATTGCCCCTTTGCCCTTCCCTCGGCAGTACGAGCCGCGCAGGGTCTTGCCATCGATGGCAACCACCGCCCCATCGGTGACGTCATGACATGCTTTCATCCACTCGGCAAAGGCGGTTTGGAGCTGCTCGGCATTCACCAGCGCCATCACCCTGGCCAGGGTGTCATGGCTCGGTATGCCAGCCTCAAAATCACCGTACTGGCGAAGAAAATCCAGCTTTGCGTGGCCAAAATCCTCTATCTCGTCCCATCCCTCCGCACCGCAGATCACTGCACAGACCGTCAGGAAGAGAATATCCGACAGCTGATGCTGCACTTTCCACGCCTGGCGGAAATCAGGAACGATCGATAGATGGTGCATAAGGGACGGTGTCAGCATCGGGTCATTCATGAGAAAAAGCCGTTAGATGACCACATTAGCTCCTACTGGTAAAGCGCTACGAAGCCCGTCGTAGAGCGGTTTTTCATGCGTTTTCCCTGGCCGATGGATTCGGTACTACAACGAAGAGCGGCCACATCAGTCCCTGGGCTATGTGGCACCCCGAGCACACTCGGCATTAGCGGCGTAGGGTGTGCAGAAACCAGGGGGTCATTACACTGCGGGGTAACGCACGTTGATCACCTCTCAATCCGTTTAGGTGACAACTACGTTGACGCATAGGGACGGTCGGCGATCACGGCTGCTTGGACGGCCGCAATGGATTACAAAGAGCTATAGGAAAACGGGAAAAGGCCGCGTTCTGGAATTACTCAACGACCACACGCGCTGAAGAGGCCGACCCTAATAAGCGATCCCAACAGCCAGCACCTTCAAATCGCTCAATCAGCACCCTCGTGAATGAGGCAGGTTCAGGTTGATGCACAGGGGTATTCCAACCTTGCTCGCTTGCCCCGGGAAGTCAGAGCAAGGTATAAAAACAAATAAACCCAATACACAGGAGTATAGATTACACTTGAAACCATCATACACAGAGCAAGCATTATGGCTAAAAAATAACATTTTCTCGTGACAAGCTTAAAGTAAAACAACAGTAAGAATGCAAGCAAACCTACAATACCGGCTGCTGCTGCCACTTCAGAAAACACATTTTGCAGAGAATTACCTTCCAGAGAGGTTAAAAAGTGGCTCGTATTTCCAAAGCCAACTCCCATATAATATGAATCACTTAATATTCCAAACCCATCAAGAAATGTCTTTACTAGCCGAGTCTTCGTTGACCCGTCTTCACCTTCTATAATTTTTATTATCCTGGCCTGAATGTAAGAATTAAATAAAACTAAACAAAGGAAGGAAAATAAAGTCAATGCAAATGTAAAGATTTTTTTAATGCTTAACCTTGTCAAATACTTGTAACAAAGCATGAGCAACAATAAAACAATACCCGTGATTGAAAGCATAAATCCATACAAAACTATTATAAGCGAAATGTCAAGTGCGTTGAAAATCGCCTTCTGATAGCACCTTTCAATGTACAAAATTGAAGACACGAGAAGCGTAAGAAATAGAGCAAACCACGAAGGTTCTTTCATGTAACCATTGAATCGATAGATATCAAAGTTAGCAACCTTGTAAACAGGTATCCCAGAATCGTACCTGTTGACATTTCCAGGGTTAACAACATTAAACCAAGCATCACCATAAACAAAAAATACAATCACAATCAAAATACTTATGTAGGAAAATATTCTGAAAGAAGTTAAAAGAGCACAGCTTAAACACTTAACATCTTGAGACCTTAGAAACCAATAAAAACTAGTAAAAGCTACAAAGTAATAAAAAATTTTTATGAATGATAACATGCCGCTGAAATCGGTTGATACGGCATATCCAGCCCCCCCTGCAAGAAAAAAAATAAGAAAAAAAAACAGGGAGTCTATTGAGGCAAACTTCACTTTTAGCCCAAGAAAAATAACAATAGGTAAAATTAATAAATCTGAAACCGAGATAGAATATAGCTTATAGCTAAAGAGACTAGAAGCCAATATGGTGTAAACAACAATTAAGCGAGGGTGATTCATTGAAAATCCTTCCACACCCTTTTTGTATCAATAATGCTATTTAGCATAGCAACATCATTAACAAATATTTCCCTCAACCTTTCCTTGACTTCACTATCCACCGGGTTTGCTTTTTTCATGTTAGTTTTTTTTATCTTGTTTATACCAACATTCCCTATAACTCTTTTCACCTTCCTTTTAAATGGAAAATTTACAGACAGAACTCTTGCTATCGATTTGCTTTTAATAACCCCAGATTCATTTGTCACTATTCTTTTTCTATCAATCTTTTTTTCTAGACTTAAAAAATTTTCAACTTGCTTAAGGAATAAGCTCATATCACTAATTAAGTCTTCAAAAAACAAAATCTTTACATTATTCTCCCCGAATAAATCTATATATCTGCGGACTTGCTTGTAATACATGCCGCTTGATACGTAATGATAACCATATGGGTACCCTTGTGAAATCCTTGACTCCTCAGCCCTTAATGCAGCACGGAAGCTTTCATTTTCTTCTAGACTTTTAACCTGATGAAGATATAATGAATAAGCTCTGCCAATAGGATTTCGAAGAATTATAATTATTTTAGAGTTTTTATTGTAATTATAAATCTCATTCGCTGCACTCTTACTATATAAGTATGATGTTGAAAAGTCAGCCAGCCATGCTGTCTTGGCATTTTTATAAAGAGAATGGTACTCACTTAGTGTAGAATATTTTTTTAAATTTTTCGGAGCGAGCTCACCAAAATAATGAGGCTCTTTGTCATCAGGGCAATAGCATTCACGATGCCGTTTTAGGTACTCAGCCAATGTAGTGGTCCCTGCTTTTGCCGCGCCCACCACAAAAAGATTAACCTTCATAGATCCCAACGCCTTATCTGAGAAATTTTCCGACTCTTTTATTCCTGAATCCTGGATTCATAGAATAACCGGAGCACTTTGGAGCGCACGGTAGAGGCTGGAGGGCCAGCGCCCTCCCTGCTTTACCAATGGTATCGAGTCCTCCCCACCCTCCCGGCGCCAATGCGACAATGCGCCAAACTGAGAAGGTGAGGCCCCTGGCAGAGTAGAGCATCCCATGAGCATTTCACGTGTTGGTGTCGATATTGCCAAATCCGTCTTCCATGTCCATGGCGAGGACCGTCACGACCAGGTCGCATGGTGTGGCAAGCGCAAGCGCGACAGCTAGCCGCTATCGCCAAACGCGTTCCTTTAGGTGCCGAGATTGGCATGGAAGCCTGCTCTTCGTCCCATCACTGGGCACGCGCACTTCAGGCACGTGGCTATCGCGTCAAGCTGATCGCCGCCCAGTTCGTGAAACCCTACGTCAAGAGCAACAAGAATGATCGGGCGGATGCCGAGGCGATCTGTGAGGCCATGGCCCGTCCTCACATGCGCTTCGTCACCATCAAGACAGTCGCTCAACAGGACGTGCAGGCGGCGCATCGTGCCCCGCTTGCAGCCTGAATTCACGAAATGAGCGCAGCAACTGCGGTATCTAGGACGTCATCACAAAGAAGGCAACTGAGAGGCGAATGGCTATTAATAGCGTTCTACTGGAACATCTGGTCCCGCCAATTGGCGGGCCGAATCCGCCATATGGCGGCATTGCCCGTTTCGTCAAAGGCCCCGCCAATTGGCGGAGTGATGCCACATTGTGGCAGAAGCGCACCACCTAACCCATTGATTTTTTAAGACTCTAGCGATAAGAGAAGGGGGGGTTGCTGCCGGAAAGGTCGAAAGGCAGTATTAGGCACTCAACCCATGACGATGACCAGTTGCATCAGCGTATGTTCGCGTCTGCAAAGGAAGCAATGCTTTACGTAGTGGCGCGACCGTTTCGTTCAGCCCCCACCGTCTGCTGGGAGAATATCGCCCTTGGTTGGGGAGGGCATAGCTTCCCAGCAGTTGTTCATGGAAATACCGAGTAAGCTGTTGCAGATGTTGTGCGGTATCTCGGCGACACACTGGATACTGACTAAGCAGTTCTAACACGCAAAGCGTACGCTGAAATGCCTCACGTGGCATCACGCTACGCAGCCATTCCAGTTCGGGTTGCGTCGGGCGATATCCGAGATACCAGACAGCCTCGGCTAGCCGCCTCACGTCATCGACAGCATACTCGAGAGGGCGCGAGTCGACCCGATACAGCCGTTTGCGTGTAAAGGAAAGCGTCATGACTCCCCCCCACAATGGTGATATTCGTCAAGTACTACTTTCAGGTTGCCCAATATACGGTTTTCGTCGCCAACGAAATAGCTGATCGCTTCCCGAGCCAATCGCTCAAACTCGTCGATGTCAACATCTCGTCGATGCGCTGTTTGTTGGGATCGGCCTGTGCACGAACTCAGGATGAGTGAACAACTCCTTGTAACCTGTGTCGTGGTGCTTGGCCATGGCGGTTATCCTCGCGACGGCTATACTGGCTATTTATCCAGTATAGCCCAGCCTGACAAGAGCGGGGGGTGCCATGACCCGTGATAGCCGACCCGGCGAGCTCATCCAATCCGATGGGGCGATAGTAGAGTTCGAACGCCTGCCCCAGGTGGCGAAGCGGCTCTCGGCCCGGGCTCGCCGGCATATCGCCAACAGCGTGTCGAAGAACACCATCCGCGGCATGCGGGCCGACCTGCGCGTCTACCAGCGTGCGGTTGGCCTGCTGCCGGCGGATGAGTTCGATATCGCCAACTTCATCGCGGATCAGCGCGCCCTGGGCAAGAAGCCCGCCACCCTGGAGCGCTACCTCAACTCCCTGCACATGTGGCATCGCTACATGAACCTGCCCTCGCCGGTGAGGAGCATGCCGGTGCGCGCCGTGATGCGTGGCATTCGCCGCGCCGCCGGTACCCGCCAGAAGGAGGCGCCGCCGCTGCTGCTCGAGGACCTGCATCGCCTGCTGGATCACATCGACCGCTCAAGCCTGCGTGGCAAACGCGACAGCGCCCTCTTCGCGATGTGCTTCCACGGTGCCTTTCGACGCAGCGAGGTGGTGGCACTCTACCTGGAGGATATCCAGTGGGAGGCCCGCGGCGTCCTGGTGGGCCTGCGGCGCAGCAAGACCAATCAGGAGGGGGCTGAAGAGACCAAGGCGATCCTCCGCGCTCCAGCATCCTTCTCGTACTGTCCCGTGCGGCTGCTGGAAGCCTGGTTGGCGGCCTCGGGCATCCGGCGTGGGGCGGTGTTTCGCAGCATCAGCCTGAGCGGGAAGCTCGGGGCTGGGCGGTTGACCGGCTGTGTGGTGGCCCAGCGCTTGGCCCACCATCTGGAAGCCGCCGGCATGGCCGATCGCGGCTTCTCACCGCACAGCTTTCGGGCCGGCTTCATTACCGAGGCGCATCGTCGCGGCAAGGCCGCGGTGGATATCAAGCGCGTCAGCGGTCACCGTTCCCAAAGCACCTTCGAGCGCTATATCCGGCGTAGCGATGCCTTCGAAGACCACGCCGGTGACTTCTATGGCGGCGTGAAGGAGCCTCGGGTCTACGCCTGGCGCTGCCGGTAGCTCTTCAGGCTCCCCGCAAACCGCGCCAGGAACACCAGCATCACACCGAGCATGCCACCCAACACCAGAGAGAGCGCGAGGATCAGCGCCTTGCGGGGCTCGCTGGGGCCAGCCGGGGGGAAGGCGTACTCGACCACATCGACCACGCGCTCGGTGTGGTTGGGCTCGACATCTTCGTCGACGCCCTGCAGGCGACTGTTGCCGAGTTGCTCCACGATGCGCTGGCGTTGCAGGAGTTGCTGGTTGGTGGAGCGGATGGCGGCGTTGCTGAGGCCTTTATCCAAGGCATCACGAAGCACATCACGGTCGGCCTCGAGCGCTTCGTAGCCCATGAAGTAGAGCGGCAGGGAGTCATCGCCGGTGATGGTGGCGTAGATCACCTCGCTGCCACTGGGCTGGCGTCCGAACTGCTGCGGAGTGGTGGGCTTGTCGATATCCAGGCGCCTAGCTACGCTGATGGCCTGTTCCAGCAGGAAGAGCTGCTCTTCACGCTCAGCCTGAAGCGACTCCTTCTGCAGTTCCAGCGTCGATTCCAGGCGGGTGATCTGGGCGCGGTTGAAATCATCGAATCGGCTGCGCAGGGTGTCCCATGTCCGTTCCGCCGAGTCGCTTATATAGGAGTTCAGTACCTCCGCACCGCGTTCACCTTCCGGGTAGCGGTACTGCACCTCCATTGCCAACGAGCCATTACGCTCGGCGGTCAAGCCATTGACGCTTAGCCGCCCGTCGAAAACGCCTCCGAGATTGGCATCTTCGCCGATGACAAACTTGTCGCGATTCTCTTCGACGAAACGCTCGAAGTTTTGAAAGCTCGAGAGCCGGTTGCCAAGGGTGCGATAGGCATCCTCGGGCTCGATGCTGAAGTCATCGAAAAGGTTGAACCCGGCGAAGTTGGCCGGCGAGGCGGGCACCGCACGGAAGCTGGTTTCGTAGCTGGGCGTGGTCACTGCCAAATAGGCGAAGTCGGCTACCACGGCTACCACGATGGTGCCGAGGATCCAGTACCAGCCTTCGATCAGCATCAGTGCCAGATCGCGCAGGTCGATCTCGTCTCTGTAGCCTTCCTGCATAGGGTCGGGAGTGCTCATTCACGCGTCTCTTGTTCGTGTCACTTCGTGTAGAAATAGGCCTTCAGGCACGCTACCGCCGGGGGCGGTGCCGTTGGCACTCCCCTTCAGTTTGGCTCGGTTGCCGAGCGATCAGCTGCATTCTACTGAGGTGACACTCCCGTGACCATGACCTAAGTCTGCTGAGGCGTGATCCGTTGGCAAGAGCTAAGTCCGCTTGTAGGAAAGATCCGACGGGGCTTCGAGCTGTGGGGCCGCTTGGGTCAGACCCCGGCCACCCCTGGCCGGTGTCTGACCCGGCGCGGTGATGGTTCCTTGCCTCCTTGCTCCTTGACCCCTTGTTCCTATTTATAGCTGTACTGGTAGTAGCCATAGCCGTATTCGGTGGCGGCCTTGCGCTCCATGGCGTTGAGGATGGCGCCTCTGACGCTGACCCCGGCACTCTCCAGGCGGCGTGCGGCGATCTGGAGCTCCTTCACTGGGTTCTGCTGGAAGCGGGCGACCATCAGGGTGGTGCCGCACTGGCGGCCGACGATGGCGGGATCAGTCACCGCCAGGATCGGCGGAGTATCGATGATCACCAGGTCGTAGCGTTCGCTGACCGCTGCCAGGAAATCGCTGAAGCGCTGGTGCATCAGCAGCTCGGAGGGGTTGGGCGGCGATTCGCCACGAGCCAGGTAATTCAATCCTTCGATGCTGGTCTCACGAATCGCCTGCTCCAGCTCGAGCTTGCCGGTGAGCAATTCGGAGAGGCCATTCTTGCTGCGCCCGCCGAAGGCGTTGTGGATATGGCCCTTGCGCATGTCGGCATCCACCACCAGCACCCGCTGGCCGGCCTGGGCACACACGGCGGCAAGGTTGGTAGAGACGAAACTCTTGCCGATGCCAGGGCTGGCACCGGTGATCACCAGGCGATTGTTGCCGGCCTCCAGCATGGCGAAGTGCAGGCTGGTGCGCAGGCCGCGCAGCGCCTCGATGGCGGTATCCGCCGGGGCACGCTCGGCGAGTACTGCGGTGGACACCTCGCTGGCGTGCTTGTCTTTCTTGTGCTTGACCCGACGAATCAGCTTCTGCTGCTCCTCCGAGCGCGGCACGGTGGCGTACACGGCCAGGCCAGTCTCTTCGATCTGCTCGGGTGATTCCACGCCGCGCCGCAGCATGCCCCTCACCAGCACCAGGCCCACTGCCAGCATGCCGCCGAGCAGGGTGGCCAGCACCACGATCAGCGGCTTCTTGGGTTTGATGGGATTAGGTTGCGCCACGGCATCGTCGATGATGCGCACGTTGCCCACGGTGCTGGCCCGGGCGATCTGCATCTCCTGGATCTTGTTGAGCAGCTGGACGTAGACCTGCTGGTTGACCTCCACGTCGCGGCGCATGCGCAGTACCTGCTGCTGGGTCTCGGGCAGGCTTTCCACCTGCTCTTCCAAGCGGTCACGCTGCTGGCGCAGCTGGGCCTTCTTTTCCAGCAGCGCCGAGTAGGTAGGGTGGCTGGGCGTGAAGCGCCGCGAGACCTCGGCCTCGGTGAACTCCAGCTCATTGAGCTGCTTCTCTAAGTCTACGATGCGCTCGAGGATCGACTGGGTCTCGAGGGAGAGGTCCACGCTGTCGCGTTCGGAGCGATAGCTGTTGAGGCTGTTCTCCGCCGCGGTCAGCTCCTCGCGCACCTGGGGCGCCTGCTCCTCGAGGAACGCCAGGCTCTGCTCGGCCTCCGCGGCCTGGCGCTGCACGTTCTGTGTCAGGTAGATCTGGGTAATGGCATCCAGCACACGGTTCGCGCGGCCTGGGTCTGTATCGGTCAAGGAGAAGTCGAGCAGGCCGCTATCCTTGCCCTGGGTGCTAATGTTCAGCCGGTTGCGCAGGCCCATGATCGTGGACAGGCGTGAGCGCCGCTGCAGGGTGAAGGTGGCCCCCTGCCCCGCCTGGATCTCGACGACCCGCAGGGTGACATCACCATTCAGGAAATTCGCTTGCGTGCCCACTTGGCCCTCGCCCAGGTCTTCGCCCTCCAGGCTGACGGAATAGCGCTGAGCGTCGATCACCTTGAGCTGGAAGGGTTGCCCCACGTAGTCAGGCGTCACCTGGAAGTCGCCGATATTGATCGTCTCGCCGGCCCATACGCTATTTTCGGCGAAATCCGGACGCTCCATCCCACGGCGTACCAGGAACTCCCCCACCACCGGCAGGCGCTGCGGGGTGACCACCAGGTCCAGGCGCTGCTGGTCCACGGCCTGGCCTAGCACCATCCGCGACTTGATGATGCCTAACTCGGTATCCGCGGAAGGCTGCTCGCCCAGCATCGAGCGCACGTCCTCCAGCGGATTGGCCATACCGGACTTCTCCTCTACCTGCACCAGCGCATCGGCCTGGTACACCGGCGTCGCCAACAATGCATAGGTCACCCCGCCGAGGGCAAATACGAAGGTGATGGCGATGATCAGCCACTTGTGATCGAGGAGGAGGCCGAACAGGCGGCCGAGGTCGATCTCGTCGTCGGCCGGGGCCGAGCGTGGGGGAGCTGTGTTGGAAGATTCGGTCATGGATGCGCTATGTCGTGAGTCAAAGAAAAATATGTGCTGAAAGCAACATTGTGGGAGCGCGATTTATCAGCGATCGAAGCGGCCACGGGAACACCACCAGGCGCCTGCGGCGCCATCGCCCAGAATCTGGGCTCCTACAGGCGGGCTGCCCAGGCTTCGGTGGCTTCCTTGAGCAGCTCATGCACATGCTCAAACGCTTCCCGGCTCTTGCGATAGGGGTCGGGGATGTCCTGGCCGTTGCCGCCGTCGAGCCACTTGCCGAGCGTCATGGTCTTGCCGAGCGCTTCGGGAGAGATCTCGCCGACGGCGCGGCGCTGGCCGTCGCTCATCACCAACACCAGGTCGACGCCGGCGAGGATCTCGCGGTTGAGTTGGCGGGCGGCGTGGGCGGAAAGGTCGAGACCGTCGGCTTCGGCGAGATCTCGCGCAGCGGGGTCGACGCCCTGGCCGACCAGGGCGCCGAGGCCCGCGGAGCTCAGCTGCTTGCCGGGCAGGGCCTGGCGAAGCATGGCTTCGGCAACGGGGCTACGGCAGATGTTGCCGATGCAGACCACCAGGATGCGATCGAACATCAGAGCTCGTCTCTCAGTTCGTTGGCATCGTTGGCGGCGCGGGTCACCTGGTAGACCGCGGTAACGGTGGGTAGCAGCTGGCTGATCACGCGGTTCCAGCGACCCAGCGGCGTGGAGGTGACATAGACGATATCGGTGGGTTGCAGGGCAAACCGCGTGCCCAGCACCATGGCCGCTGCATTGCGTGCATCCAACTGGTAGACGGTGGCCAGCTTGCCGCTGGTCGCCGGGGCGCGCCGGAAGACGAAGATGCCGCTGGCGTTGGCGCTGGCTTCCTTGAAGCTGCCGGCCTGGGCGAGCGCATCGGTGAGGGTCAACCGCGTGCGCCCCATGGAAAGCGCCTGGGGCTCGCCTACCTCACCCATCACGTAGACCTGCTGGTTGCCAACATCGGGCACATGGATAACGTCGCCATCCTGGAGCAGGATATCGCGGGCCAACTGCCCCTCGTTGAGCATGGCGTAGAGCGAGATTCGCCGAGTCTTCCCTGCGCGGGTGAACTGCACCTCGTGCCAGTTGGCCTCCGTGTCGAGACCTCCGGCCTGGCCGATGGCATCCAGCAGGGTCAGCGGTACGTTGGTGATCGGCTGAGCGCCCGGCCTTCTCACCTCTCCGGTAACCTGCACCTCCTGCGACTTGAACGCGGCGATGCGCACCTCGACCTGGGGCTCTGAGATGTAGGTCTGCAGGCGGCTGGCAATGAGGTCGCGCACCTCGGCCACACTCCTGCCTTCAACCTGCACACGCCCAATATAGGGATAGAAGATGGTACCGTCACGATGCACGATGTTGCCCGACTCTGCGGGGCTGCGCTCACTGCCGGCGGGAATCGTCAGTTCGGGATGGTCGTAGACGATGATGCTGAGCACATCACCCCTGCCGATGCGGTAGTCGTAATCGTCGATGGCGGCACCCTGCTGAGCGGCAAGCTGCTGCAGATCGGCATTGCCGGGCTCCACGCCTTGCGCCGGCTGCAGGGCACTGACCAGCCCCGGGGTGATGGGTTCGATCTCCACCAGGTCATCGATGGGCGCGCCCTCGACGCTGGAATCGAAGTGGCTCCCGGGGGCGAAAGCGCAGCCAGTCAGCCACAGGGCGCCACCAAGCACCGCCAGCAGTTTGATCGACGTTGGATTTAGCATTGGCTCGTGCCTGCTGAGATGAGTAATAAGGGATCGGGACACGCTACCGCCCCGAGGTGTCATGGCGCATCCCCGAGGCCTGGTTTCGCTGATTGTAAAGTATCCGCAAGCGATTGTTCGCGAACTAAAATTAATTTTCAAGCGTCTGCATCAAGCAACAACCAAAGTAGAGGTGCTGCCGCTAACTTTCTTTACTAGGGTTTCGAGGGTGGCGACTATACATGAACAAACGATGACGATTCCAGCATCAGGAGCCCGACCTGCCCCCGTGTAGGAGATCTCTTACACGGGGGCGAGCCAATCGCTGCCACCAGGTTTCGCCACCCATGAATTTCTGTTAAACACAGTGCTCAGGACGAGACAAACGCCGGATTAGCGATTACCCTAAGGCCAGACAGTCGATGAAGCCCGTGTACGGGTCGTGCCCGGGAACAGCAACATGGAGGATGGACACGATGAAGAATACTTTTGCCAAGAACGCTTTCGCCAAGAAGGGCATGGCGCTGATCGCCATCACCGGTATGCTCAGCACTCCCCTGGCCATGGCGCAAGGCGCCAGTGACAACGCCCCACAAAGCGGTGGGGCTTCAGGCCTGGCCAATGCGGCAAGTGAAAACCCGGCACTGACCGTTGGCGTTGGCGCTGGCATTGCCGTGGCGTTGATCGCCGCTATCTCCGGTAGTGACAGCGGTACTGGCACCACTGGCACCACTGGCACCACTGGCACCACTGGCACCACTGGCACCACTGGCACCAACTGATCGGAGTCGCGAATGCCGATGGTTATACACGGCAACGTGAACGCACAGAGCCGCCTGCGGGCGGCTCTCTTACGTCTACGCCCTGCCTGCCTGTTAGGCGCCACCCTGCTGCCGCTCACCCTGACGGGCTGCGCCAACGGCGGTGGATCGCTGATCACCACAATGTTCGAGGATGCCCTGGGCGTGAGCGAGGCCGACCCCGCGGCACGGGCCGACGAGATCCCCTTCGCTACCATCAACATCGACACCGGCGACCGCCGAGGGCTGGTGGTGCTGGGCGCCCAGGGTAACGCGGAAACCTACTGGCCAACCGGCCATCAGGGATTGATCGCCCTGCGCCATGAGGCGCTGCACACCACCGTGGGCCTGGCCCACAACCTGCTGGATACCGCCTATCGCCTCCGCGGAGATGCCGAAGTGCCATGGCAGCAAGCCGAGCCGGCGCCCTTCGAGGTGACTCGTAGCTGGCAGGATGAACAGGGACTGCCCAGGCGTATGACCGCAGAAGGCGAGCTACGCTGCGACGAGGCCAGGCCCTTCGATTTGCCGCTGGCCACGCTGACCCTCCAGCCCTGCACACAGGTGCTGAACTGGGATAACGGTGACGTCACGGAAGGCGTGCTGTGGCGCGACCCACAGAACCATCTGCTATGGGCCGGCGAGGAACAAGCCTGGCCAGACGGCCCCACGATTCGCTGGGAGGTAGCCAGACCATGGTGGTAGCCACTCGCACGCTGGCGGTGTGCCTTGCAGCCAGTTGGTTGCTGATGCCACTAGGCGCCACCGCCCAACAGCCCGAACCGCAGCCATCGCCACACGTTCGCCTGTCCGACGCCTGGCTCGACACCCTGCAGCGAAGCGGGGAGCGCGTGGTGTGGACCCATGCCTTCGCCCTTGAACACGCTACCGTCGAGGCAGTGGAGCCGCAGCGCCGGCGGCTGATCGCCGAACTCGAGACACTGAGGCGCCGTGCCCGGCTCGATGGTGCCGACGGCCTGATCGCGGCGCTTGGCGCCTGGCAACGTGAGCTCGAGGCCTCAAGCGCGGTCCCTGCTAGAACCCCTGGGCGGCATGACCTGCCCTGGCTGGGTGCCGACCGGCGCCGCGATCCACCGCTGTCCGCATTTCATTACTGGGGGCACTGCGCAGTGCCGACATGGGTCGAGGTCTGGCATCTGGGCGGGGTATCGAGACTCCCTTGGCAGCCCGACATGACGCTGTCACAGGCACTCGACCAGATCGCCAGAAGTGCCGCACGCCAGGGCGCAGAACACGCCGCATTGATCACCCCCAGCGGTGAGCAGCACCGGCGCGGAATAATGGCCTGGAACCACCAGGAAACGCCCCTCACCCCGGGGAGCCGTGTAATGCTGGAACTGCCCGCCTCCATCGACTCGACGGCTCGGCGGCTCGTCAATCAGCGGCTGCCAGCGTACCTGGCAACAAGGTTGCCGGGGGATGAGTGCGAGATTCAAGAGGTTACTGGAGCAGAGGAATGACGGGCGGAAAGGGGGAAGGGAATGAGTGGAAAGTGGAAAGTAGAAAGGGGCAATTGATGGGTGCCAAGGCGTCGAAGCGAAATGAGTGCAGAGAGGGACTTTCTTCTTGTCACTTTGTACTTTCAACCCTCCCGCTACTTGCTGCTCTTCCCGCAGTCTCCCTTGTGGCTTCCCCTGCCCTCGCAAGTGGCCTAGGCTCTGGCCAGAGCGACTTCGGCGGCATCGGCCTGATGCAGACGCCCAGCGCGCGCATGGCACCGGTGGGTAGCATGCTGGCGGGGTGGAGCCGCACAGCGCCTTATCGCCGCTACAGCCTGTTCTTTCAGCCGACTGAATGGCTTGAGGGGGGCTTTCGGTACGTGGAGGTTGAGAACCGCCAGTACGCCGCCGCCGACGAGGAGCGCCCCAACCTCGACAAGGGCATCGACATCAAGCTGCGCCTGCGCGAAGAGAGCCGCTACTGGCCTCAGCTTGCCTTGGGTCTGCGCGACCTGGGCGGCACCACGCTGTTCGGCGCGGAGTACTTGGTGGCTACCAAGCGCTGGTATGACTTCGACTTCACCCTGGGGCTGGGCTGGGGCTATCTGGGTAATGCCGACGACATGGATAGTCCACTAGGGGCGCTGCATGATCGCTTCGATACCCGGCCCGGCGACGGAGGTGGCGACCAGGGGGGCGAGTTCGCCCTGGATGACCTGTTCCGCGGACCCGCGGCGCTGTTCGGCGGCGTTGAGTACCAGACGCCCTGGGACCCGCTGGTGTTGCAGCTGGAGTATGAAGGCAATGACTACAGCAACGAGCCCCAGGACAACGACCAGCCCCAGGATACTCGCTTCAATGTCGGCGCCCGCCTGGCGCTGGCCGACAACCTGGAGCTGCGCGCCGGCTGGCAGCGCGGCGATACTGCCATGGCCGGCATCAGCTACGCAGTGGACCTGGCCGGGCTCAGCCAGATCAAGCGTGATCCGCCGCCCGCCGATCCGACGGCGCCCCCCCGGGATAACTGGACCACGGTCAGCCAGGAACTGCAGGAGAACGCAGGCATCGCGGTATCGCGCATCACCCGTGACGGCCGCGACCTCGTCGTCACCGGGGAGCCGGTGAAGTACCCCTCGCTGCTGCAGAGCGAGATCCGCGCCGGGCGCATCCTCAACGCCCAGGCCGAGGACGAGGTGGAGCGGTTTCGCTTTCGCTGGGAGACGCTCGGCCTATCGCTGCGTGAGGACGTGCACGACCGTGAGGCCCTGGTAACTGGCACGCGCTCCACCAGGCAGGAAGACGACCACCTGTATGGCCTCTATGCCCATGCCAAGCTCGACGAGCCGCGCGGCGAAGTTCTCTACGAGCAGGAGCCCCGGGGCTTCCAGTGGAGCTTAGGGCCACGCGTCGACCAGAACTTCGGCGGCCCCGACGGCTACCTCTACCGGCTGATGGCGGTGCTGGGTGGCGACTATCGTACCGACCGCAACGGCTGGCTCTCGGGCCAGCTGGCGCTGACCCTGTTCGATAACTTCGACGAGTACGACTACATCGCCGAGTCCGCCCTGCCCCGTGTGCGCACCTTCATCGGCGACTACCTGGCCGAATCCAGTCTGGGGATCGAGAATCTGCAGTACACCCGCACCGCCCAGCTCGGCGATGACTGGTACGCCATGGGTTATGGTGGCCTGCTGGAGATGATGTATGCCGGTGCCGGCGGCGAGCTACTCTATCGACCCTTCAACAGCCCGCTCGCCCTGGGCCTGGACGTGAACTGGGTGCGCCAGCGTGATTTCGAGCAGCGCTTCGATCTGCGTGACTACGAGACCTGGACGGGCCACCTGACCGGCTACCTTGAGACCGGGGTCGAGGATGTTTTGGCGAAGCTGAGCGTGGGTCGCTATCTTGCAGGCGATGTGGGCACCACGCTGGACCTGTCACGCGAGTTCGACTCCGGCGTGCGGGTCGGCGCCTGGGGCACCTGGACCGATGCCGGCGATGACTTCGGCGAGGGCAGCTTCGACAAGGGGCTCTACCTGTCGATTCCGCTGGATGCGATGTTCACCCGCTCGAGCCGTTCACGTGCCGGCCTCAGCTGGCGCCCCCTGACCCGCGACGGTGGCGCCACCCTTGATCGCCGCTACGGACTCTACGGGATGACCGAAGAGCGCGATCTGGGCGACTACTGGGACGAACACGACAAGGCCTGGGAGTAGAAACGGCCAAGCGGCCAAGCGGCCAAGCGGCCAAGCGGCCAAGAGGAATTGTGGGAGGCCTGGGCGCTATTAGCACGGTGCCGCGCCCTTGGGGCCTGACCCCAAGGGCTACGCCGAACCCCATGGAATCCGCCAGAAACACCCTTTCACAACGCAGTTTTTATGCAGATTTGCCAAGATGCGAGTGTTGGGAATGAAAGAGTTGGAAAACATCGTTCGCCTTTCTTAAAATAGTACTGATGCTAGCATTCGCGTTCCACAGGCTACTTATGTAGACTCAGCATGGACCACCACCTCAAGGAGATTTACACATGCGCATGATCCCCGTGATTGCCGCAAGCACCCTGGCCCTCTCTCTGGTTGCCGGTCAGGCCATGGCCTACCAGGCCGGCGACGTCTATGTGCGCGGTGAGTTCGAGAAGTCCGACATCGACGATAACAACAACGTCTCCCGCGAGAATGCCTTCGGCCTGGCCGGCGGCTATCTCTTCAGCGATAAGTTGGGCATGGAGCTGGGCCTCGGCGAGGACGTGGAGCACGATTATCAGGTCGGCAGCCAGTCCGGCACCCTGGATCGGATGCCGGTCAACCTGCTGGTCCAGTACTACCCGCTGGGTGGCATCGAGGCGGCGCGTGTCCAGCCGTTCATCGGCGTGGGTCTGAACTACACCCGCTTCTCAAGCGTGAGCGGTGCCGGCATGGATGTTGATGACAGCTACGGCGTCGTCGGCCAGCTGGGCATGGACCTGACCCTCACCGAGAACATCAGCGCTACCGGCTTCGCCCGTTACGCCGATGTCGAGGCCGAGTTCGAGCAGGGTGGCCAGGGCGTCGCCGACGTCAGCCTGAACCCGCTGACCGTTGGCGCGGGTGTCACCTACCGCTTCTAAGCGGCACTCGCTTCAAGCACACAGCGCCGGGCCCCTCACAGGGCCCGGCGTTTTTTGTATAGCCTTGCTCAGAAAGGAAATACCAGCGGCGTCAGCACCAACACCCCTGCCGAGTAGGTGAGGCTCACCGGCAGGCCAGTCTTGAGGAAGTCACTGATCCGATAGCGGCCTGGAGAGTAGACCATCAGGTGCGTCTGGTAGCCGTAGGGGATCAGGAAGCAGGCGCTGGCGCCATAGGCCACGGCCATGATGAAGGGCATGGGGTCGGCACCGAAGGCCTGGGCGGTGGTCCAGGCTATGGGAAAGGCCAGTGCCGCGGCGGCGTTGTTGGTAACGGTCTCGGTAAGCAGCAGAGTCATCAGGTAGCAACCAACAAAAGCTGCATAGATGCCGTAGCCGGAAAACAGCGTCTGCATGCCCTGGGCGAGCAGCGCCGCGGCGCCGGAGCTCTCCAGCCCCTGGGCGATGGCCAGCGCCGAGCCAATGATCAACCATAACTCGAAGGGAAAACGTCGACGTAGTTCCGCAGTACTGAGCACCTTACCGGCCACCAGCCCGGCCATCAGCAGCAGCAGGCCGTGGAACAGTGGTAACCACTCCAGGGCCGCCAGGCCGATCACCGCCGCGAAGCCGGCCAGCGTCAGCATGCTCTCGGTGCGCTTGAGCTGGGGACGCTTGAAGCTGCCGCTGAGTAGATGGAAGTTGCGCTCGATATTGCGGTGCTGGCGGAAGTCGCTGCCCACCGCCAGCACCAGGCAGTCGCCCACGCGCAGCGGGATCTGACCCAGCTGCCCCTCCAGCCGCTTGCCACCGCGGCGAATGCCCACCACCCCCGCGTTGAACATGCTACGGAAGTCGACGTCCTGCAGGGTCTGGCCGGCCAGCTCCGATTCGTGCGAAACCACCACCTCCACCAGATTTGTCGCCAGCAGGTCATCGGCCTGGTGGCCGAACAGCTTGAGCCCGGGAAAACGCTGCAGCGCCTGCACCTTGCCCACCTCGCCGGTAAACACCAGGGTGTCATCGGCCTGCAGGATCTCCTCGGGCCCCACCGGACTGATCAGGCGCCCTTCCCGCTCGAGCTCCAGCAGGTAGAGCCCCTCTAGGCTGCGCAGCTCGTTCTCTTCGATGCTCTTGCCCACCATCTCCGAGCCGGCTTCCAAGTCGGCGGCCAGGAAGTAGGAGAGTTTCTCCGCGGTATCTTCCGGCGGATGTTCGGGTAGCTTACCCGCTCGCCACAGCAGTACCCCGAAGGTGAGCAATGCCACCGGCACGCCCACCAGACTGAACTGGAACATGCCCAACTCGAAGCCGCCGCTACCCAAGGCGAAAGAGTTGACCACCAGGTTGGTAGAGGTACCTACCAGAGTGGTCATGCCGCCGAGGATGGAGGCATAGGAGAGCGGGATCAGCAGCCTTGAGGGGGCGATACGCTTCTGACGCGAGATGGCACCCAGGAAGGCGGCCACCACGGCGGTGTTGTTGAGAAATGCCGAGAGCACGGCGCTGGCACCCATCAACCTTGCGGTAGCGGTCTTCTCGCTGCCCGTGAGCAGGCGCTGGGAGAGCCAGTCGAGTAACGGCGTGCGCTCGAGTGCCAGGGAAACCAGCAACAGCAGCAGGAGGGTGGCCAGGGCCGGGTTGGTGTACTGCTGGAGCAGAGTGGTGGTATCCACCAGGCCCAGCACCAGGTAAGCGCCGGCCAAGCCGACGAAGGCGATCGCCGGGCGTACCACGCCGCTGACCAGCAGGGCGAGGAGTCCGGCAATCGAGAGAAGCACGGCCCAGGTCATCACGCGTCGTCCTTGAAGCTCTTTGCAGGGTGGTAAGGAAATCCAGCTTGTGGGAGTTTACTTGGCCTTTTATGATATTGTCGATAACGCGCTTCGATCACCTGCAATTTCCAGCAGATGTTTCGTTATAGAACATAAGGTTATGCCAAACAATGAAGGCAAAACATTTGTCGCCTGACAATCTCAATGAGCGCCGGTTGCAGGCTGTGAGGTTGCGGCTGGACGGACACACCGTCGCCGAGGTCGCCACGCGCACGGGCCTGTCGGCCCCCACCGTCTCGGCGGCCTGGAGGGCCTTCCGCGAGGGTGGCTGGGAGGCGGTGCCGGTACGCCCGCGGGGCCGCAAGGTGGGCCAGGCGGCGCGCCTGGATGCCGCGGCGCAGCATGTGCTGGATGAATGCTTGCGCAGCCACCCGGAGACAGCGGAGCCGGCCTGGAGCAGTCGTGCCCTGAGCGAAGCGCTCAAAGAGGCAGGGCATGGCGTCTCACCGCGCGCCATCGATCACTGGCTCGAGGCACGCGACCTCAAGCCGGAGCCCATGGCCCTGGAAGCGCTCGAGCGCAAGCGTGGTCAGGTGGGGCGCTGGTATCGCCAGCAGGTCGCGCCGGTGTTTGATGAGGTAGACAAGGCCGGCGGCAGCCTCTGGCAAGGCGGCGTGCGTATCGCCCGCCCCTTGCAGAGAGAGACGGAGGAGGCCACTCCCGAGCCGCCGCAATATCAGCTCTACCTACACGGCAAGCGTGGCGTGCTGTATAGCCGAGTGCTGACGGCACCGCCGATGGTCGATGACTACCTGGCGCTCTTCCAGCGCCTGCTCGACCAGGCCGAGGGCAAGCCGGTGGCGCTGGTGTTCCATGGCGCCTGGTTCCAGGCCGTTCCCAAGATTGGGCGGTGGCTCGAATGGAATCCGTCATTCCGGCTGTTGCCATGGCCGGCCTTGGGAGAAGCCTGTGATCGCCGATAAATCGGGCTCCCACAGAATCAGGATCCGTCACCTTGTGGGAGCAGCATTCATGCGCGATCAAGGGCAATGTCGAAGTCGCCGATAAATCGGGCTCCTACAAACAAGCCGATGCGATTTTAAAATTTTCCATTTTTCACCCACACAGGCCAATGACATGACGTCACTCACCCATCTTCAGAAGCTGGAAGCAGAAAGCATCCAGATCATGCGCGAGGTGGTCGCCGAGACCGAGAATCCGGTGATGCTCTACTCGGTGGGCAAGGACAGCGCGGTGATGCTGCACCTGGCACGCAAGGCGTTTGCGCCGGCGCCACCGCCCTTCCCTCTCCTGCACGTGGATACGCGCTGGAAGTTCCGGGCCATGTACGAGTTCCGCGACAAGATGGCCGAGGAAACCGGCATGGATCTGATCGTGCATATCAACCCCGAGGGCATCGAGAAGGACATCAATCCCTTCGACCACGGCTCGGCGATCCACACCGATGTGATGAAGACCGAGGGCCTCAAGCAGGCACTGGACAAGTACGGCTTCGATGCCGCCTTCGGTGGTGCTCGCCGCGACGAAGAGAAGTCGCGTGCCAAGGAGCGGGTGTTCTCGTTCCGTACCGCCCAGCACCGCTGGGACCCCAAGAACCAGCGCCCCGAGCTGTGGCGGCTCTTCAACACCCGCAAGCACAAGGGTGAGTCGATCCGCGTCTTCCCCCTCTCCAACTGGACCGAGCTGGATATCTGGCAGTACATCTACCTGCAGAACATCCCCATCGTGCCGCTCTACTACTCTGCCGAGCGCCCCGTGGTGGAACGCGACGGCACGCTGATCATGGTCGACGACGAGCGCATGCCGCTGGAGCCTGGCGAAGTACCGATGATGCGCAAGGTGCGCTTCCGCACCCTGGGCTGCTACCCGCTGACCGGCGCCATCGAATCCGAGGCCGATACCCTGCCGGCGATCATCCAGGAAATGCTGCTCACCAAGACCTCCGAACGCCAGGGCCGCGTTATCGATAACGACAGCGCTGCCTCCATGGAAAAGAAAAAGCAGGAAGGATATTTCTAATGGCTCATTCCTCCGACATGATCGCCGGCGACATCGAGGGTTACCTGAAGTCGCACGAGCACAAGGGCCTGCTGCGTTTCATCACCTGCGGCAGCGTCGACGATGGCAAGAGCACCCTGATCGGGCGGCTGCTGTTCGAGTCCAAGCTGCTGTTCGAGGATCAGCTGGCCGCCATCGAGGCGGATTCCAAGAAGTGGGGCACCCAGGGCGGCGAGATGGATTTCGCGCTGCTGGTCGATGGCCTGGCCGCCGAGCGCGAGCAAGGCATCACCATCGATGTGGCCTATCGCTTCTTCTCCACCGACAAGCGCAAGTTCATCGTCGCCGATACGCCGGGGCATGAGCAGTACACGCGCAACATGGTCACCGGGGCCTCCACCGCCGATGCCGCCATCCTGATGGTGGATGCGCGTCAGGGGATCCTGCCGCAGACCCGCCGCCACAGCTTCCTGATGTCGCTGATCGGCATGCGCCATATCGTGGTGGCGATCAACAAGATGGACCTGGTGGAGTACTCGAAGGATCGCTTTGACGAGATCGTCCAGGAGTACCGCGAGTTTGCGAAACAGCTGGGCCTCGAGGACATCACCTTCATCCCGATGTCGGCGCTCAAGGGCGACAATGTCATCGAGCATGGCCACCATATGCCGTGGTACCACGGCCCCACGCTGATGGCCTACCTGGAGACCGTGGAAGTGGACGAGGAGCGCCTGCAGCGTCAGCCGTTCCGCATGCCGGTGCAGTGGGTCAACCGCCCCAACCTGGACTTCCGCGGCTTCACCGGGATGATCGCCAGCGGCAGCATCAAGCCGGGCGATGCCATCCGCGTGCAGCCCTCCGGCCAGTCCAGCACCATCAAGCAGATCTACACCTTCGACGGTGATCTGGACGAGGCGATCGCCGGCCAGTCGGTGACCCTGCTGCTCGAGGACGAGATCGATATCTCGCGAGGCGATGTGATCTCCGGGGTGGATCAGCCCGCCGAGATCGCCGACCAGTTCGAGACCAGCCTGGTATGGATGCACGACGAGCCGCTGCTGCCGGGTCGGCCGTATCTCATGAAGCTGGGCACCCAGACGATGTCGGCCACGGTCACCGACATCAAGTACCAGGTAAACGTCAACACCCTGGAGCACACCGCGGCCAAGCAGCTCGACCTTAACGGCATCGGCGTGTGCACCCTGAGCCTGAACAAGGCGGTGGCCTTCGATCCCTACAAGGAGAATGCCGACACCGGTGGCTTCATCCTGATCGACCGGATGACCAACAACACCGTCGGCGCCGGCATGCTGCACTTTGCCCTGCGGCGCAGCCAGAATATCCATATGCAGCATGTGGATATCGACAAGCAGGCACGCGCCCTTTCCAAGGCGCAACAGCCGGCGGTGCTGTGGTTCACCGGGCTCTCCGGCGCCGGCAAGTCGACCATCGCCAACCTGGTGGAGAAGAAACTGCACGCCGCCGGCCAGCACACCTACCTGCTGGATGGCGACAACGTGCGTCACGGCCTCAACCGCGACCTGGGCTTCACCGACGCCGACCGCGTGGAGAACATCCGTCGCGTGGGCGAGGTGGCCAAGCTGATGGTCGATTCCGGTCTGATCGTGCTGACCGCCTTTATCTCGCCGTTCCGCAGCGAACGCCAGATGGCTCGCGACCTGGTGGAGGAAGGTGAATTCATCGAGATCTTCATTGATACCCCGCTGAATGTCGCCGAGGACCGTGATCCCAAGGGGCTCTACAAGAAGGCCCGCCGCGGCGAACTGAAGAACTTCACCGGCATCGACTCTGACTATGAGGCGCCGGAGAACCCCGAGATCCACATCAAGACCACCGAGATGAGCAGCGACGAAGCCGCCGATGCCATCGTCGAGATGCTGCGTAAGCGCCAGCTGATCTCCTGAGCAGCGCTTGCGGGTCAGACACCGGCGGGGTTTTGCCGGGGTCTGACCCAAGAGCGCGGGTCTCCGCCACTGGACAAGGAATTCCCATGGATTTCTCTACCCTGCTGAACGACGTGCACAGCATCGCCCTCAAGGCCGGCGATGCCATCATGGCGGTCTACGCCCGTGACTTCTCCATCGAGGAGAAGAAGGACAAGAGCCCGCTGACCGAGGCGGACCAGGCGGCACATGAGGTCATCGTCGCCGGCCTGAACGCCTTGCCTGAGGGCATTCCGGTGCTCTCCGAGGAGGATGCCGAGGGTTTCGAGGGCGCCGATGCCAATGGCCGCTACTGGCTGGTGGATCCGCTGGATGGCACCAAGGAGTTCATCAAGCGCAACGGCGAGTTTACTGTCAATATCGCCCTGATCGAGAACGGCAAGCCTGTGCTCGGCGTGGTGGTCGCCCCGGCGCTGGAGGTTTCATATCTCGCCGCCCAGGGCGTGGGGGCCTTCAAGGTCGATGCTCAGGGGGAGCGCACGCCGATCCGTGTGACCGGCAAGCCTGCCGAAGGCACCACCTGGCGCGTGGTCGGCAGCCGTTCACACCCGAGCCCCGATCTGGCCGAATGGCTGGAGAAGTTGGGCAGCCACGACATGGTGCCCATGGGTAGCTCGCTGAAGCTATGCCTGATCGCCGAGGGCAAAGCCGACGTCTACCCGCGCCTCGGCCCCACCTGCCTGTGGGACACCGGCGCCGCCCAGGCGGTGGTGGAGCAGGCCGGCGGCCGCGTGGAGACCCTGGAGGGCGAGGCGCTTTCCTACGCCACCCCCGCCGAGAAGCTCAATCCCTATTTCGTGGTGTGGGGCGAGAGGTAGGAGCCGGAACCACCAACCCCGATCATGGCCGCATATTCCAAAAAGAGATCAAAAGATAGATATTGATTTCTTTTTTATCTGTCAAAAGCCCTCTACTCTAGGGGAAACCGAGTAGACGGAGTCACCCAATGGGATCTGCGGCCTTACAGCAAGAGATCGATATCGACCATACCAGCACGCTGCTCGAATCTCAGTCAGCGCAAACACGTATCGAGTGGGCGCTGGAAAACCTGCCTGGCACCTTCGTGCTCAGCTCCAGCTTCGGCATCCAGTCAGCCGTGCTGCTGCACCTGGCAACCCGCATCGTGCCGGACCTGCCAGTGCTGCTGGTAGATACCGGCTATCTGTTTCCCGAGACCTACCGTTTCGTCGACGAGCTGACCGAGCGGCTGAATCTCAACCTCAAGGTGGCCAGGCCAGTGCTATCGCCGGGGCATCTGGAGATGCGCCACGGCAAGCTCTGGGAGCAGGGTCAGGAAGGTCTGACACGCTATAACCGGCTGATGAAGGTCGAGCCGATGGAACGGATGCTGAATGAGCTGCGGGTGGGCACCTGGTTCGCCGGGCTGCGCCGCCAGCAGTCCAGCACCCGGGAGCAGCGCCCCGTCGTGGAGCAGCGTGGCGATGGCCGCTACAAGGTCTATCCGCTGATCGACTGGCACAGCCGCGACGTGCACCGTTACCTGACCGAGCATGACCTGCCCTACCACCCACTGTGGGAACAGGGCTACACCTCGGTTGGCGACTGGCACACCAGCCAGCCGCTGCAGCCCGGCATGACTGAAGAGGAGACCCGTTTCTTCGGCATGCAGCGGGAGTGTGGTTTGCATCTGTAGCAGTTAGCTGAGGGCAAGCCCTGGGGGCAGCCCCCTGGACTGTTGAAGCAAGCACCGCTCAAGGCTTTCCCGGCGACAGGCCTTCGAGGGGGCGCTGTGAACCCATCCATGGGCGCTACCGATGCCATCCCTGGCATAGGACCCCCTCTACGACCTGTCCCCGGCGCCTTTCGCTATTACAACAACTACGGGGGACAGACCCCAAGGGTACGGTACCGTGCTCGCACGGGGCACCAGCACCTTAGTCCCAAGTTCTGCCCCGCCTCAGTCGCTGCCGAACAGATCCCGCGTGTACACCTTGTCTGCCACATCGGCGAGTTCTTCAGCCATGCGGTTGCTCAGGATCACATCGGCCTCGGCCTTGAAGGACGCGAAGTCGCGCAGCACGCGGGAGCCGTAGAAGGTCTCCTCCTCCAGCGCCGGCTCATAGACGATCACCTCGATGCCCTTGGCCTTGATGCGCTTCATCACCCCCTGCATGGCGCTGGCCCGGAAGTTGTCGGAGCCGGTCTTCATGATCAGTCGGTAGATGCCCACCACGCCTGGCTTGCGCGCCAACACCTGCTCGGCGATGAAGTCCTTGCGAGTACGGTTGGCATCCACCACCGCCTGGATCATGTTGCTCGGCACATCCTGGTAGTTGGCCAGCAGCTGCTTGGTGTCCTTGGGCAGGCAATAGCCGCCATAGCCGAAGCTGGGGTTGTTGTAGTGCTTGCCGATGCGCGGGTCCAGGCCCACGCCTTCGATGATCTGACGGGTGTCGAGGCCGTGGGTCTCGGCGTAGGTATCCAGCTCGTTGAAGTAGGCCACCCGCATGGCGAGGTAGGTGTTGGCGAAGAGCTTGGTCGCCTCGGCCTCGGTGCTGTTGGTGAAGAGCACCGGGATGTCCTGCTTCTCGGCGCCCTGCTTGAGCAGCTCGGCGAAGGTCTCGGCGCGAGCCGAGCGCTCGCCGACGATGATCCGCGACGGGTGCAGGTTGTCGTAGAGCGCCCTGCCCTCGCGGAGGAACTCCGGCGAGAAGAGCAGGTTCTGGGTACCGAAGCGCCGGCTGGCCTCCACGGTGTAGCCCACCGGCACGGTGGACTTGATCACCATCACCGCCGCCGGGTTGATGGCCATCACATCCTGGATCACCGCCTCGACGCTGGAGGTGTCGAAGGTGTTGGTCATCGGGTCGTAGTCGGTGGGCGTGGCGATGACGACGAAGTCTGCGTCGCGGTATGCGGCCTGCTTGTCCAGGGTGGCCGTGAAGTCGAGCTCGCGGTGGGCCAGGAAGTCGCTGATCTCGGCATCCTCGATGGGCGAGCGGCCCGTGTTGAGCGCCTCGACCTTCTCGGGAACGATATCCAGCGCCACGACCTGATTGTGCTGAGCGAGCAGCATGGCGTTGGAGAGGCCGACGTAGCCGGTACCGGCGATGGCGATCTTCATGGTGAGTCCTTTCGGTGTTCGTGAGGAAGTGTCAGAGCCACATTATACTGGCGCAACACCGCGTTGTGTGCCCCTGCTCACTATCCGCTGCCTCGCCGCCCTTCCGCCGCGGGACCGGCCGATGGCCATCGCCCTGCTGGAGATCGGCGAACTCTACCTGATGCCGGACGTCGCCGTCGTCGACACCACCCTGACGCTGGCCAACCCCTCATACTCGAGGTCACCGCCGAGGGCGTGGAGACCGAAGAACAGCTCCATTGGCTGAAGGCCCGCGGCTACCGCCTCTTCCAGGGATTCCTGCTCGTCAGGCCGGAGCCACTGATGATGTAAGCATTCTCCTACATGACACCGACGCTTTCGCTGATGGACGAATGGCATAATGTTTCATAACTTAACAGAGCTGATACGCTAAAGGTGCCATGGGCATCGATTCGTTTCAGGCAAGAGACAATAAACCGGAGCAGCAGAGCCCTATTTGAATCTGCGGCCTCGAATCATCAGCAATGCGCACGGCAAGGACTGGGGCCCGAGAACCCGAGCCTGCCGCCAGCAAGGGAACCTAGCCATGAAACTGTTCAAGCCCACCTTGATCGCCGCCGCCGTGGCGGTGGCAGGTACCGCCCACGCCCAGCAGGCCGTGACGTCGTTGGACATGGCGGTCGTCATCGACGAATCCGGCTCCATGGCCGGCGAGCACAACCAGTTCATCGGCACCTATGTCGATAATCTGGACCAGTTTCTCAACAATGAAGGGGTCACCCTGAACCAGTACGGGTTGGTTGGCTTCGGCGGAAGCACCTTCCAGTCCACTACCAGCAATGAAGCAGGCCGCGAAGAGGGTAGCGCGCTCTATCGCCACTTCTGGCTGGAGCGAAACCCGGATGACGTGTGGGGTAGTGCTCAGGATTTCGACAACACAACGCCGGAGCTTAACACCAGCGGAGGCACAGAGGATGGCTATCGTGCCATCGATTACACCTTCCGCAACTACACCTTCCGTTCATCTGTCGGCAAGGCGATCATGCTGATCACCGATGAGGATCGCGACAACGACACCACCAACCTGCAGACCAGCCATCTGCCCCAGGGCATGACCGAGCTGGAAAAAAGCTATATCGAGAGCGAGCTGCAGCGGACCGGAACCACGGTTCACGCGGTGGTCGACCAACGCTTCCTGGATGCCGACGGCAATGCTGCCATCGCCATCGTGGGGGATGACCCGACTACCGGTACCGCCTATGTGCAACAGGCCGACGGCACCATCGTCAAGAAGACAGGCTTCCAGTTCAGCAGTGCCAGCAGCAATACCCAGGCGGACTACACCGAGGTGGCCCTGAAGACTGGTGGCATCGTGATCGATATCGACGCGCTGCGTAATGTCTACACCGACACCACCGCTCTGAACGCTCTCTCCGGCAGCCTCGCCCAGCTGGTGGCCAACATCACCGCCAGTGGTGGAGGCACCGTGATCGGCATCAACTGCGCAGCAGCCACCGGTGCGGCCGCTCAGGTGTGCGCGGCCATCTCCTCCAGCCAGAATCCCAACGTGCAGAACCTTGGCCAGCAGGTCAGCGTCGCCCAGCAACAGAAACTGACCCAGTACCAGGTCAGCCAGATGCTACAGAGCGCGCTGAACAACGGCCAGATGGTGATGCGCACCCTGCGCAAGCGCATGGCCACTCTGCGCCAGGCCGGCACCAACGTCGCCAACGTGGATGTGATGGACTACTACGACGGCAACGTGGCGCTGACCAACCGTCAGATCGAGGCATCCCAGCAGCTTCGCGGCGGCGCTGCCTCGGGCGATCGCGACGGGTTCGGCTACTTCCTCCGAGGTCACTACACCAACGGTGACTTCGAAGGCAACGACAGCACCAGCGGTTACGACAGTGACACCTATACCTTGGTGGGCGGTGTCGACAAGTACTTCGACGACAAGACCCAAGGGGGCGTGGCACTTCACTACGCCAACAGCGACGCCGACTATGACCTTGGGTCAGGCGGTACCGACAGCGACAGCTACGGTCTCAACCTCTACGGGAGCCATGAGCTGGTCCCCAACCTCTACCTCGAGGCAAGCCTGGGTTATAGCCGCATGGACATCGACGCCGATCGTGATACCGGGGCAGGACGGGTGAGCGGCAGCACCGATGCCGATATCACCTTCGCTTCGCTGGGCATGCTCCGGGATATCCCGGTCACGCCCAAGTTCGCCGTGCAGCCCTTCGTGTACCTCAACTACCAGAACGTGGACATGGATGGCTTCACCGAGTCCGGTGGCGCCGCTGCTCTCCGGGTCGAGGATTCTCGGCTCGAGTCCATCAACTGGGAGATGGGCCTGGGGGCCGCCTACCAGGTAGGTGACAACACCACCGCCACCGCCGCCGTGGCCTGGGAGCATGAATTCAAGGACGACTCCACCGCGGTCACCTCGGCATTCGCCGCCTCGCCCAATGATGTCTTCACCGTGGATGTACCGCGCCCCGATGACAATTACGGGCGCGTCAGTGTGGGCTTGATGCAGGAGATCGGCGGTAACCGTAGTCTCTCGCTCAACGCCGACACCATCTTCGGCCACAGCGACTACGATGAGTACGGCGTGATGCTGCAGTTCCGCCAGCAGTTCTGAGGCAAGATCGTCAGTGGTACTGTTTGGGGCGTGTCGCGAGGCGACGCGCCCCTTTTTTGTTTCTTCTCACGCAGGGCGAACACGCTCTCATGACCGTCATCATCAGCTGGACCATCCGAGTGATGCGACTGTGCATAGTCACCGGCCTCTGCAGCCTGTTGGTGGGATGTGTGGCATCGAGCGGTGGGGTGGCCTCACGCCTGCCTGAGGGGCATGCTGCTGGCATCATTTCCCTGAGCGGCGCAGGATTCCAGCTGGCCGCCGCCGAGCGACTGGGTAACGGACACAGCGTCACGGTATTCATCGAAGGCGATGGCCGCCCCTGGATCAGCGGTGGCCGGCGTGTTTCTGACGACCCCACCCCCCGTCATACGCCGATGTTGCGGCGGTTTCTCGCTGTGTCGCCACCGGCCCTTTATCTGGGCAGGCCTTGCTATTTCGGCATGGGGCCCGAGGTTGCATGTCATCCAGCGCTGTGGACCTTCTCCCGGTACTCGGAGCGAGTCGTGGAAGCCATGACAAGCGGTCTTCGCAACTGGCTCAATCGGCAGCCTGGCGTAAAGCAAGTGACGCTGATCGGCCATTCGGGCGGTGGAGTCTTGGCCCTGCTGATGGCAGAGGTCGTACCGGAAGTGAATCGCGTCATCACCTATGCAGCGCCGGTCGATATCGATCGATGGAGCAGGCTCCACGGCTTTACCCCGCTCTTCGATTCCTTGAACCCTTCCGGTAGGGAGGCATGGCGTCACGAAGTGCGACGCACGCTGATCTTTGGCGAAGATGATCGTGAGGTTCCTCCGGCAGTATTCGTGGAGCATGCCAGGAGAATTCCCGGCGCCGAAATCATCGTCGTGCCGGGAGCGAATCATTCCTTTGGGGGGGCAGAACAGCACTCGATTGAGAAATAGGCAGCACCGCCCGGGCGCCTGACGGCGCCCGGTCCTCCTACAACGCGGTATCCATCGCCCTGGGCTGGGCGCGGTCGAGCAGGCTGTGCCAGCGGGTGAGGATGGGAGCGTCGCTGTAGCTGACCTCGGCGAGGAGCTGGCGGAACTCCTGACGGACACCGGCGTCGGCGGGGTCGATCAGGGTGAGCCAAGCCTCAAGGGCACCGATCTGCTGGTGGAGGTTGCCGTCTTCGCGGGCGTGGTTCAGAGCCAGTTCGATCAGGGCGACGAGCTCCTCCCGGGGGTGGCCCAGGCGGTGGCGCACGCGCACCAGCTGTACGGCGAGTTCCGGCACGAACAGCGTGGTGCGCTCGCGGGCGAGGACCAGTGCCTGATCGAGGTAGTTCTCGGCGCGGGAGACCTCACCCAGGGCGATGCAGGCATCGACCAGCCACAACGAGGGCCGACTGTAGGGATCGCGGCCGGTGAGCTCGGTGAGCTCCTCCTGAGTAGCTTCGATCTGGGCCAGGCCGTCGCGGTCGCCGGCGATGGCGCGCTGCCAGCCGAGCACGCCGCGGGCGGCCATCTGCCACAGGTGCAGGTCGGGAGTGCCGGTCAGCTCATGGGCGCGCTCGGCGCGGGCGGCGGCCAGGTGCACGTGGCCCAGCTGGCGATAGAGGGCGGCGGCGTACATCAGCGCCATGGCCAGGCTGCCGGGGTGGCCGATGCGCTCGGCGAGGCGAATGGCCGACTCCACCTGGAACTCGGCACGGCGATAGTCGCCACGCAGGCAGAGCGCCCAGCCCTGGAAGCAGGCCGCGGCCACCTGCGGGTGGTCGGAGAACGGCAGCCACTCGATCATCATCTCGCACTCGAGCGGGTTGATCTCGTCCAGGTGGTCATAGGCAAGCGGAATGCGCCCGGCCCAGTATTCACAGCTGGCCTGGGCGTACTCGGCCAGGCGTGAATAACGTGGGTCGTCGAGCTGGCGGGCCAGGTCGGCCAGTGCGGTCGCCAGGCGGAAGGCGTCTGCGTGGGCGTGGCGCTGGCTGCAGCCTACCCACAGCCCCCACTTCACCAGGAAGGCCTGCTCCAGATCGACGCTCTCGCCCTCCTCGGCCAGCGCCCTGACCAGCTCGCGGGCCCGCACGAAGCTCTCGTGGGCGGTGCGCGAGCCGTGCCCTTCCAGGGCGAAGGCGGCCTGGCCGCGCACGGTGAGCAGGCTGATCTCGCGTTCGGTCTGGCCGGCCACCTGGCGCAGGCTGACCAGCCCCAGGTCGGCCATCTTCAGCGCGGTGCGATTGGCGCTGACCTTGAGCGCCTCGCGGGCGGCCAGCTCGTAATAGCGTGCGGCCCGGGCGAAGTGGCCGCTGCGTCGCAGGTGGGTGGCGAAGTCCCCCGGGTGGCGGCCGATCCACATCGGGAAGCGCTCCTCGATCAGCTCGACCACCTGGCGGTGGATGGCACTGCGCACGTCCCGCGGGCAGGAGAGGTAGGCGGCCTCCTGCAGCAGCTGGTGGGTAAACTGGAACTCGCGGCCGGCGTCATCGCCCTCCACCGGTTCGATGATCTCGAGCCGGCGCATCTGCTCCAGGGCCTGGGTCAGCCGGGCCCCATCGAGCTCGCTGCACTCGGCGAGGAAGTCGTAGCGGAAGCGGCGCCCCAGCACCGCGGCCACATGCGCCACCTCGCGGTCGCCATCGAGCTGGTCGATGCGGCTGGCGAGCAGGCCGAGCAGGCCGTGGGGCAGCTCGTCGAGCTGCACGCTGCGCCCCTCGCGGCGGTCCATGTCGACGCGGCGCACGATCTCCTGCAGGTAGAGCGGCACGCCATCGCAGCGCTCGATGATCTGGCCGCGCAGCCGCGGGCTGATATGGATGCGGTAGCGCCGCGCCAGCTGGGAGAGCAGCCGCGACGACTGCATGGCGTCGAGCTTGCCGAGGGTGATCTGCTGGTCCCAGTGAAGCTTGGCGGGCAGACCCTCGCGGCCGTGGTGGCTGGCCACCAGCATGAAGCCGCAGTTGATCGGCAGGCGCGCCTGGAGGCCAGCCAGCACCTTGACGCTGGGCTCGTCGAGCCACTGCAGGTCGTCGATCATCAACACCAGGGTGCGCTCGGCGGCGATCCGGCCGATCAGGCGCTGCAGCAGGCCAACGACCAGCTCCACCGCCTCGCCGCTCTGGGTGAGCTCTGCCACGGCGTGGGCCTCGCGGGCGCCCAGGGCCTCCTGCAGCAGGCGGCAGCGCGACTCGTCGAGCTCGGGGGCATCGAGCGCCTCGCACAGTGCCTGCAGGCTATCCACATCACACTCATGGCCGAGGTGCCAGCGCAACAGCTTGCGTGCCACGCCGTAGGGCTCCTGTACCGAGAGCCGGGTGGTGGGCTGCCAGCAGATGGCGGCCTCGCGGCTCTGCTCAAGCTGACGGAAGCCCACCATCAATGCCGACTTGCCCATCCCCGAGGGGCCACGCACCAGCACGCTCTGGCGCAGGCCGATGCCGGCGCGGGCCAGGGCGTCGCGCAGGCTGCGCAGCTGGGTCTCGCGGCCCACCAGGCTCGGCGGCAGGGCCTCGCGACCGCCCTCGCTAACCCCCAGGACCAGCGCGCGCAGGCGCACCCGACCGTCGCTGGCCACCAGCCGCGAGCTGAGCCGCGGCTGCAGGTCCAGTGCCGGCGGCATGTGCTGGCTGGCGTCCTGGGAGATCACCAGCTCGCTGCCTTCGGCGGCGCCCATCAGGTCCAGCGAGCCCTGGGTCACCTGGCCCATGGGATCGACCAGGCGGCGCTCGGGCAGGTAGATCACCCGACCACTGTTGAGGCCAGCGGCGAGCTCTACACGCGGTGGCTCGCCCTCCCCCGTCCAGTGACGCGCGGACTCCTCCGGAAGCATGCGCCGGCAGTGTTCGTAGAGGGCCACAAGTTCGGCCAACTGATGCGCCGGGCCATGAGTGCCGAAGCAGGCCAGGCCCAGGCCGCCGGTGGCGCCGGGCAGCCAGAAGCCACCCAGATGGTGGCACTGCTCCTCCAGCCAGCGCATCAGCTCGAACTGCAGCATCAGGCAGGCGCGGCTGGCGGGGCGCGACGAGAGGTCACCCTTGAGGCGCAGGCGGATGGCCATCACCGAGAGCTGACGCTGCTCGATCTCCTCCTCGCGCAGCGGCGCGCTGTCCGCCGCCAGGGTGCGCGAGAAGCCCACACTGCCGGCGCCGGCGGCATCGGCCTGGGCGTCGGACCAGTAGCGCGCCAGCTGCAGGAAGCCGGGCTCGGGCTGCTGCCCCGAGAGCGCCAGCAGCTGCAGGTAGGCGTTGTACTGCTCATGGGCGGCGGCCAGCTGGCCCTGTTCGGCCAGCTGGCGGACCAGCCGCTCGTGGAAGGGACCGTAGCCGGAGAAACGGTTGACCAGGGTCTCGAGGAGCGAGTCGGGCACGCTCTCGAAGCGCTCGAGCACCGCCTCGGAGAAGCGTATGACCCGCTGACGCCAGTCGTTACGCACCTGCACCATCCAGCGCTGGAACTCGGGGCAGTTGGCGATCTGCAGCTCCTCCACCAGATCGCCCTGATAGTGCTCAAGCAATGTGGCCAGGGTCGGCAGGTCACGCTCACCGTCGAGCAGCTGCTGGATATCGTGCAGGTCGAGTGTCCAGCGCTCGGGCAGCTGGAAGGCGATGGTCTGGCGCGAGACCACCAGCACCTCATCGGCGTGCTCGCCCAGCGACTGACGCAGGCAATGCAAGGCGTGACGCAGGTTGGTGCGCCCCGACGAGAGGCCCTGGTCGGGCCACAGCAGCTCGGCCAGGGTGGCGCGGCTGACCGGCTGATGGTGCAGCAGCAGGTAAACCAGCAGCGCTTTGACCTTGTCGTAGCTGAACTGGGTAAGGGTGTCCTCGCCGAGAGAGAGCGAGAAGTGGCCGAAGAGTGTCAGCCGAGCCGAGGTGAGGGTCTCGGCGACGTCGGAGGCATCCCGCATCGTGGTATTCCTGCGTCCTGAGCGGCGGGCCGGGATCAGGCCGGCACACCGCTGTGAAAACGAAAGGCCGTGTCCGGCTCTTGTATTAACGCCGCCTCGCGCTCGACGAAAAAGGCGATTCGGGACTCGACCGGCGCGGTACTCAGGTGCTGAGCCAGCATCAGGTAGTCCTCATAGTGGCGTCCCTCCGACTTAACCAGAGTGCGGTAGAACTTGGCAAGTTCGGCATCGAGGTGCGGAATCAGCCGCGCGAAGCGTTCGCAGCTGCGCGCCTCGATCAGCGCGCCGATGATCAGGATATCGGTGAGCCGCTCGGGGTCGGCGGGTCGCACGTGGCGACGCAGCCCCTCGGCGTAGCGCGAGGCGCTCAGGTGCCGGTAGGCGATGCCGCGGGCCTCCATCAGCTTGACCACCTGCTCGAAGTGCAGCAGCTCCTCGCGGGCCAGCTGGCTCATCTTGGTGAGCAGCAGCGGCTGGTCGACATAGCGGTAGAGCAGGCTCATAGCGGTGGAGGCCGCCTTCTTCTCGCACTGGGCGTGGTCGATCAACAGCAGCTCGGGATTCTCCAGCGCCCACGCCACCCAGGCATCGGGGGTGCGGCAGCCCAGAAATTCCAGCAGCTCGGCAGAAAGCAGCGCCTCGGCATCGGCCACGGCGGCGCCGGTGTCAGACACGGCAGCTAGCTCGGTCAGAGTCTCGGACATGATCGGTTCGCGTCTCACCGGGTGAAGATAACGTTAAAACGTCATGGTAGCGCGAACAGAGACCGGATAGGAGGGGATTCGACCTTGGTGTGAACCGGCCTGCCATATCCCATTGACATATCCCATCATACGACTAGGATTGAATGGCACACCTACCACAACCTCAAGGAGCCGCACCTTGGAACAGGCAGCCGTGTTCAAGACCAATCGCAGCCAGGCGGTTCGGCTACCCAAGGCCGTCGCCCTGCCTGAGGACGTTAAACGCGTGGAGATCATCGCCATCGGCCGCACACGGATCATCACCCCGGCCGGGGAATCCTGGGACAGCTGGTTCGATGGCCCGCCGGTCTCGGCCGACTTCATGGCCGACCGGGACCAACCCCCCGAGCAGGAACGCGAGGCCTTCTGAATGCTCAAGTACCTGCTCGATACCAGTATCTGCATCTATACCATCAAGAACCGTCCACCTGAGGTGCGCGAAGCCTTCAAGCGGCATCACCATCAACTCTGCATCAGCACCATCACCCTGATGGAGCTGATCTATGGAGCGGAGAAGTCGGCAGCGCCAGAGAGAAATCTCGAAGTCATCGAGGGCTTCGCTGCGCGCCTCGACGTGCTCGCCTATGACAACGAGGCGGCTGCACACAGCGGTCAGCTCAGGGCCGAACTCGCCCGCGGCGGCACTCCCATCGGTCCCTATGACCAGATGATTGCCGGCCATGCCAGATCCCGCGGCCTGATCCTGGTAACCAACAACCGGCAGGAGTTCGAACGCGTACCGGGGTTAAGGGTGGAGGATTGGGTGAACTCCAGGTAAACCCTGCAGCTGATGTGGGAGCCCGATTGCTGTGGGAGCCCGATTTATCGGCGATAGCGGTGCCTCCCAAGGGAGGCCTGCGGCCTCCATCGCCCGGAACCCGGGATCCCACAGCTGGCTCGATTCATGCTCGGCCCTGTGGTAGCAGGATATTGTGGGTGTGAGAGCCCGATTGTTGTGGGAGCCCGATTGTTGTGGGAGCCCGATTTATCGGCGATGGCGGTGCCCCCAAGGCCGCATCCCTCAAGAGTCTGAACTCAACCAGACGGCATCCCAGTACGGGTATTGCAGAATATCGTCGACTATTCCCGCGCGAAGTGGGTTGGCCACGATATAGCGAGCGGCCTTGATCACGTTATCCTCCTTACGAATACAGTGATCATGGAAACCACGCTGCCAGAGCCCCGCACCCACCCTATGGCTCACAATGGCCTTATAGCGGCGAACAGCCTCAGAAAGGTTGCCGTGCAACTCCAGCAGCCAGTGGACGTGGTCAGGCATGACAACAAAAGCAAGGGTACCTGCCTCAACTGTAATCGACTGAGAATTAAAGGCACGGCAGGCAGCCTGGGCGTATTCAGGAACATCAAACCAGCGAGCTCGGTTCAATGTAACCGCTGTTACAAGATAGTAATGACCCTCCAGCGAACGGCGTCCTCGCCGAAGGGCATGGGAACGGGGGGACATGCGACTGAGGCTCTTCGGACTCTGTGATATCAAGATAGACAGGAGATGTTGAGGCCACCAATCGCCGATAAATCGGGCTCCCACAGGGCTATAGGCCCGGGCCTTCCCGGAGGAGGTGCCCCTGCAGCTGATGTGGGAGCCCCGATTCCGGGCGATGGAGGCTGCAGGCCTCCCTTGGGAGGCACCGCGATGAAGGCGAGTCACTTGTGGGAGCCCGGATTCCGGGCGATGGCGCCGCCAGGTGCCTGGCTGTGTTGTGGTGGCCTCTTCCATCGCCGATAAATCGGGCTCCCACAATATCGGGCTCCCGGTGGCCTCTTCCATCGCCGATAAATCGGGCTCCCACAAGTCCAGCTCCCACAACAACCGGGCTCACGCAGAGTCGGGCTTCCAATAAAGGCCGAGCCCCACAGGTAACGCTTATCTTCTACTACCCCGCCCTGTAGAGCTTCTGGATGCTGGAGAAGTCGATGGCGCCGTTGCCCTGGGCGCTGTGCAGGGCGAAGAGGTTGCGGGCCTGTGAGCCCATGGGCACGGTGGCCTTGGAGCCGAGCGCCAGTTCCCATGCGAGGCCGAGGTCCTTGGCCATCAGGTCGGTGAGGAAGCCGCCCTGGTAGTCGCGGCTGGCGGCAGAGCCTTCCATCACGCCGGGCCAGGGGTTGTAGACGTTGAGCGCCCAGTTGCCGCCGCTGCTCTGCTTCATGATCTCGGAAAGCACCGCGGGGTCCATGCCGTTCTTGACGCCCAGCGCCAGGGCTTCGGCGGTGCCGCTCATCAGGATGCCGAGCAGCATGTTGTTGCAGATCTTGGCGACCTGGCCGGCACCGCTGTCGCCGGCGTGGAAGATGTTCTTGCCCATGGCCTCGAGCACCGACTTGGCCTGCTCGAAACCGGCCGCCTCGCCACCGACGATAAAGGTCAGGGTGCCGGCCTTGGCGCCGCCCACGCCGCCGGAGACCGGGGCGTCGAGCCAGGTCAGTCCCTTCTCCTTAGCGGCAGCGGCCACCGTGCGGGCATCCTCCGGGGAGATGGTGGACGCGTCGATGATCAGCGGCTTGGCTTCCAGCGCCTCGAGCAGGCCGGGGCCACCGTCGCGGCCCAGGTAGAGTCCCTTGACGTGGACGCCGGCGGGCAGCATCGAGATGACCACCTCAGCCCCTTTGGCCGCGCCCTCGGCGCTGTCGGCGCGCTTGGCGCCCTCGCTCTCCAGCGCCTGCATGGCGCTCTCGACCAGGTCAAAGACGGTGACATCGTGCCCGGCGTTGACCAGGTTGCTGGCCATGGGCGAGCCCATGTTGCCGAGGCCGATAAAGGCGATTTTCATGATTGACTCCTTGTGATTGTTGAACACTACCCCACCCGATGACCCCAGCCAAGATCACGCAGCGGGTGCTCCTCGCTGGACCAGGGGGACTGGAACATGGCGTCGATGAAGGTCTGCGGGACGCTGGCGACGTCGCTGTAGGTCCACTGGGGATTCTTGTCCTTGTCAATCAGCAGCGCGCGCACACCTTCGGTGAAGTCGCCAAGCCGGCCGCACTGCACCGAGAGCACCAACTCATCGCGGAAGGCATCGGCGAGACTGGTGTGGGCGTGGCGCTGGAGCATGCGCCACACCAGATGGGCGCTGATCGGACAGCCGGCGGCGAGGCGCGCGCGGTTGGCGGCGAGCCACTTGTCGTCGCTGTCATCGGCAAGGATCCGCGCCACGGCGGTCTCGACGTCGACGTTACCGACCAGCGCCTGAAGGGTGTCCTGATGCGGCTGCACCTGACCCGCCGGGGCCTGGTCGCGGGCCTCGAAGCGGTCGAGCACCGTCTGAACAGCGGCGCGGCGCGCCTGGGCGCTGCGATCGCCGAAGTCGGCCTCGCCCAGGGCCTCGAGCACTGCCGCGCGCCGTTCGCGAGGCACGAAACGGTCGGCCAGGCCCACATCCAGGGCGTCACGGGCGTTGAGCTGCGCGCCGGTGAGGCCAAAGTAGGCACCCACCCCGGGCGGCATGCGATTGAGGAACCAGCTGGCCCCGATGTCCGGGTAGAGCCCGATGGTGATCTCGGGCATGGCGATCAGGGTGGTCTCGGTGACGATGCGGTGAGAGGCACCGGCGGTCAGCCCGAGGCCGCCGCCCATCACGATACCGTCGGCCCACACCATCACCGGCTTGGGGTAGGTGTGGATGCGATAGTCGAGGCGATACTCCACGGTGAAGTAGGTGGCGGGAAGTTCACTGTCGCGACCCGAGCCCCGGTTCTCGCCCTCCTCGGTCAGGGCACGATAGAGGGCAACCACATCACCGCCGGCGCAGAAGGCCTTCTCGCCGCTACCCTCGAGCCATACGGCGACGATATTACGGTCCACCGCCCAGGCGTCGAGCTTGGCCTCGAGCTGACGCGCCATCTCCAGCGACAGCGAGTTGAGCGAACGCGGGGCGTTGAGGGTGGCGACGCCGATGCGTCCACCGCAGGCGGTGGGCAGCTCGTCGAAGATCACGGGAAGATCCGACATCTTGGACTCCTGTTTTGTGTAGGGAGCTTTTAAGCGAGCTTATTGCAGCGATTCAATCACACCGTCGGCGAGCAGGCGCCGGGCGACGATCAGGCGCATGATCTCGTTGGTTCCCTCGAGGATCTGATGCACGCGGGTGTCGCGCACCAGCCGCTCCAGAGGGTACTCGCGGATATAACCATAGCCGCCATGCAACTGCAGGGCCTCGTTGCAGACATTGAAACCCATGTCGGTGGCGAAGCGCTTGGCCATGGCGCAGTGGGCGGGGGCCTCGGGGTCGTTGTTGTCCAGGCGCCAGGCGGCCTGGCGCACCATCAGCCGGGCAGCGGTGAGCTCGGTGGCCATGTCCGCGATCTTGAACTGCAGCGCCTGGAACTGGTTGAGCTCGCGACCGAACTGCTTACGCTCGGCCAGGTAGTCGCGTGAGAGCGTCAGCGCCTGCTGGGCGGCACCGAGCGAGCAGCTGGCGATATTCAGGCGGCCGCCGTCGAGGCCTTTCATGGCGAACTTGAAGCCCTCGCCCTCCTCGCCCAGGCGGTTGGTCACCGGTACACGCACGCCATCGAAACTGACCAGGCGGGTCGGCTGGCTCTTCCAGCCCATCTTCTCCTCGTTCTTGCCATACTCGATGCCGGAAGCATCGGCAGGCACCACGATGGCGGAGACACCGCCAGCGCCGCTGTCCGGCGCGCCGGTGCGGGCCATCACCACCAGCACCTCGGTGCTGCCGGCACCGGAGATGAACATCTTGCTGCCGGAAATGACATATTCGTAGCCCTCGCGAACCGCCTTAGTGCGCAGGCTGGCGGCGTCGGAACCGGCGCCGGGCTCGGTGAGGCAGTAGGAGCCGAGCGCCTCACCGGCTACCATGGCGGGCACCCAGGCCTCGCGCAGGGCGTCGTCGCCCCAGTTGGCGATCATCCAGGCCACCATGTTGTGGATGGTGAGATAGGCGGTGGTGGCGACGCAGCCCTGGGCTAGCTGTTCGAAGATCAGCGAGGCGTCGAGGCGCGAGAGTCCCAGTCCGCCGTGCTCCTCCGGGGTGTAGATGCCCAGGAAGCCGGCCTCCCCGGCGCGGCGGATCACATCGACGGGAAAGTGGGCATTGGCGTCCCACTCGGCAGCGTGGTCGCTGAGCTCGGCCCGGGCGAAGTCGGCGGCGGCCTGAGCCAGCGCCTTCTGGTCGTCGGTCAAGGAGAAGTCCATGGAAGGTTCCTCGTCGTCTCTTATTTTAAAAGTTCGCGGTGCTGTGTAATGGCACCAACCTAGCACTTGCTTGGTTTATCCCATATCACCCCATGGTCGAACAAGCACTTTACGTTAACGTAAACCTCGGCTAGTGTTGCCAGCAGGCGGGCGAGCAACGCTCCGCTTGCCAATAAAAACGGAAGACGCTCATGACTCAACCACCCTCCACCCCGGCTCCCGCCACCGCTCAGGATGGCCCCCTGCCCCGTCAGCGGCGCACCTACAGCATCGGCGAGCTGGCCAAGATGTTCGAGGTGACCACGCGCACCATCCGCTTCTATGAGCAGGAGGGCCTGCTGGCCCCGGAGCGACGTGGTCAGACTCGCATCTACAATGAGAAGGATCGCGTGCGCCTGAAGCTGACCCTGCGTGGCAAGCGCCTGGGCTTCTCGCTGGCCGAGATCCGCGAGGTGGTGATGATGTACGACGCCATGCCCGACGGGAATCGGCGTCAGCTGCGGCGTCTTCTCGAGATTCTGGCCGACAAGCGCGCCAACCTGGAGCGCCAGCTGGAAGATATCCGGCTGATGCAGCTCGAGCTCGACGATGTCGAGCGGCGCGCCCGGGACGTGCTGGCAAGCCTCGGTGATCAGAAGGACTGAGCCAGCCACCCGCCAGGATCATGATCGTGGTATCCCAACGCCCAACAATTCCAGGCCACAACAATCGCGAGACACGCTCATGACACGCCAACACAATCCGATCAGCTACGTCAGCGGCATCAGCGACACCCCACTCAAGGGTCAGACCATCGGTGACTGCTTCGACGACACCGTGGCCCGCTTCCCGGACCGCGACGCCCTGCTGAGCCGCCACCAGGGTCTGCGCTACACCTGGAAGGAGCTGCAGGCGGCGGTGGACGAGGCCGCCCGTGCCCTGCTCGCTCTGGGCGTGAAGAAGGGTGAGCGGGTCGGTATCTGGTCGCCCAACTGCGCCGAGTGGACCATCACCCAGTTCGCCACGGCGAAGATCGGCGCCATCCTGGTCAACATCAACCCCAGCTACCGCACCCATGAGCTGGAGTACGCCCTCAAGCAGTCCGGCGCCGCGACGCTGATCCTGCAAGGCATGTTCAAGGCCTCCGACTATGTGGCGACCCTGGCCGAGCTGGCCCCGGAACTGCGCGACGGCGGCCCCGGCACCTTCAAGAGCGCCAAGCTGCCCGAGCTCAAGCGGGTGATCTGCCTGGATGCCGATCGTGCGCTGACCGGCATGTTCAGCTGGCAGTCGATGCTGGCCCACGCCGACGAGGTCTCCGCCGAGCACCTGGCCGAGGTGCAGGCCACCCTGCAGTTCGACGACCCGATCAATATCCAGTACACCTCCGGCACCACCGGTGCGCCCAAGGGGGCCACCCTCTCGCACCACAATATCCTCAACAACGGCTTCTTCGTGGCGCGCACCATGGCGCTCACCGAGGAGGACCGCATGGTGATCCCGGTGCCGCTCTACCACTGCTTCGGCATGGTGATGGGCAACCTGGGCTGCGTGACCCACGGAGCCACCATGATCTACCCCGGCGATGGCTTCGACCCCGAACAGACCCTGCGCGCGGTCTCCGAGGAGAAGGCCACCGCCCTCTACGGCGTGCCCACCATGTTCATTGCCGAGCTGGAGCACCCGGAGTTCGAGAACTTCGACCTTTCGAACCTGCGTACCGGCATCATGGCGGGCTCCATCTGCCCCATCGAGGTGATGCGCAAGGTGATCGACCGCATGAACATGCAGGACGTCACCATCTGCTACGGCATGACCGAGACCAGCCCGGTAAGCTTCCAGACCCAGACCGACGCCCCGCTGGAGAAGCGCGTCACCACGGTGGGTACCATCCATCCGCATCTGGAGGTGAAGCTGGTGAGCCCGGAGACCGGCGCCGTGGTGCCCCGCGGCGAGACCGGCGAGCTGTGCACCCGTGGCTACAGCGTGATGCTCGGCTACTGGAACAACCCCGAGGCCACCGACAAGTCCATCGACGAGGCCGGCTGGATGCACACCGGTGACCTGGCGACAATGGATGATGAGGGCTACGTGGCCATCGTCGGGCGCATCAAGGACATGATCATCCGCGGTGGCGAGAACATCTACCCGCGCGAGATCGAGGACTTCCTCTACACCCACCCGGCCATCTCCGACGTCCAGGTGATCGGCGTGCCCGACGAGAAGTACGGTGAGGAAGTGATGGCCTGGGTCAAGCTCGCCGATGGCCAGGAGCTCGACGAGGAAGGCCTCTAGGCGTTCTGCAAGGGCCAGATCGCCCACTACAAGGTCCCGCGCTACGTGAAGTTCGTCGACGAGTTCCCGATGACCGTCACCGGCAAGATCCAGAAGTTCAAGATGCGTGAGGAAGCGACCCACGAGCTGGGACTGGCGTAAGCTGGTAGGAACCACTTTGTGGGGGCTGGATTTGTGGGAGCCCGATATTGTGGGAGCCCGATTGCTGTGGGAGCCCGATTTATCGGCGATGGAAGAGGCCACCACAACACAGCCAGGCGCCTGTCGGCGCCATCGCCCGGAATCCGGGCTCCCACAGCTGGCTCGACCATTCAAACCCAGAAAAACCCCACGAGCCTCGCGGCCCGTGGGGTTTTTTATAGCTTGCGGCTTTAAGGTTTACAGCTCCAGGGCTGCGCCCGGGTCACATTCCCTTGGGCGCAAAGATCCCCGGGGCGTTGCGCCAGTAGCCCTTGATATCCATGCCGAAGCCGAACACATAGCGGTCAGCGACTTCCAGGCTGCAGTAGTCGGCCTTGAGGCCAGGCACTGCCTTGCGGTCGTGCTGCTTGTCGACCAGTACCGCGGTCGTGATGCTGGCGGCTCCCGCCTCACGGCAGTAGTCGAGGATCGCGGCCAGGGTCGCTCCCTCGTCGAGGATATCGTCGACGATCACCACATGGCGCCCGGCCATGGGGACCTCCGGCGAGACACGCCAGAACAGCTCGCCGCCACGGGTCTTGCCGCGGTAGCGGGTGGCGTGGATGTAGTCCACCTCCAGCGGGAAACCGAGGCGGGTCAGCAGGTGACCGGTGGTGATCAGCCCGCCGTTCATCACGCAGTAGAACACCGGCAGCTTGTCACCCAGGTCACGGGTGATCTCCTCGGCCATGCGGTCGAGGGCGCGCTCGACCTCCTCCTGGCTGATCAGGCAATCGGCGCTGGCCATCAGCTCGCGCATATCGGTCAACGACTGATGGATCTCGGGGTCGAGTCTGGACATCGGCAACAAATCTCGTGGTTGAATCGAATGTGGAGTCAGACCCCTCAGGACACTTGGGGGTCTGACCCCAGGGCCTCGAGGTGGGCGTGGAGGCGGCGCCAGCGGGAGAGCGCCGGGAGGCTCTCCAGATGGGGGCGGGCCCGGGCGAAGCGGAGCTTCGAGAGGCGCGGTGCGGACTGGTGCTCACGACAGGCGTCGAGCACCTCCAGGGCGGCCTGGCGATCATTGCAGACCAGCAGCATGTCGCATCCCGCGGAGAGCGCGGCCAGCGCCCGCTCGGCGGGAGAGCCCGCCGCGACGGCACCGGCCATGCTCAGGTCGTCGGAGAAGATCACCCCCTTGAAGCCCAGGCTCTCGCGCAACATGCCCAGCCAGGCAGGCGAGAAGCCGGCAGGGCGTGAGTCGAAGGCCGAATACACCACATGGGCGGGCATCACCGCATCGAGGCGTGGGGCCAGGCGCTGAAACGGCACCAGGTCGTGGGCGCGCAGCGCCTCCAGGGGGCGATCGTCCACCGGCAGTTCATGATGCGAATCGGCAGACACGCTGCCGTGCCCGGGAAAGTGCTTGCCCACCGCTACCAGGCCGGCCTCGTGCAGGCCGTCGACGAAGGCTCCGGCCAACGCCGCTACGGTCTCGGGGTAGCTCGAGAAGCTGCGATCGCCGATCACCGTGGAGGTGCCGCCATCGACATCGAGCACCGGGGCGAAGGTGATATCGATACCACAGGCGGCCATCTCCATGCCCAGCAGCCAGCCGGTATCCTGGCAAAGTCGCCGGGTGACCTCAGGGTGGCTGGCGACGTCGCGGCCCAGCCGACGCATGGGGGGCAGTCGGGTCACGCCCTGGCGGATGCGCTGCACACGCCCACCCTCCTGGTCGATGCCGATAAGCAGGTTGGGACGCACGGCGCGGATCGAGTCGCACAGTGCACGAACCTGGGTGGCGGACTCGATATTGCGGGCGAACAGGATGACCCCGCCGATCTCGGGCCGGCACAGCAGCTGGTGTTCGTCGGGCGTCAAGCGCGTTCCCTCGAGGTCGAGCATCACCGGGCCCAGCGGCTGGGGCTGCGGTTGAGACCGGGGGTTGCTGTCAGTCATGTCAGGCCTCCTGAGCGCCGGCAGGCGCCGGTGCTGGCAACGGCGCCTGCATGGCGGCCACCACCACCGGACGCAGGCGACGAACGAGGTCACGCACGGTGACGTGCTCGTCGTAATCCTTCTCGGCGATATCGCGCAGGGCATCCAGGCCCGAGAGGGTGAAGATCACGGTGCCCAGCATAAAGTGCAGGCGCCAGAAGCGTTCGGCATCGGGCAGCTCGGGCGTAGCCTGGCGAATCAGCTCGGTGAAGCGGGTGAAGACGCTGCCGTAATCCTGCTGGATATAGCGGCGCAGGTGGCCCTGGGCCTGGCTGTAGGCGAGGCCCAGCAGGCGCATGAAGACCTTGAGGCTGTTGCGCTCTGCCGGCACCTCCAGCACGCTGCGCGCCATGGTCTCGAGCAACTCCTCCAGGGGGATGGCCTGGCCCTGATAGCGGCGCTCGAGATCATCCAGGGCGCCGTGGAAGCGCTCGGTGAAGGGGTCGAGATAGCGTGCAAAGACCGCCTGGATCAGCGACTTCTTGGAGCCGAAGTGATAGTTCACCGCCGCCAGGTTGACCTTGGCCTTGCTAGTGATGGTGCGCAGCGACGTCTCGGCGAAGCCGCGTTCGGCGAACAGCACCTCGGCGGTATCGAGGATCCGGGTGACGGTATCGTTCTGTGCCATGGATGGAGCGCCTGGTTATAAACAATTGTTTCAAACGTGGCGCAATTCTACGTCAGACGCACGTTTCGGCTCAACGCTAGACCCACGCAGCGTTTGAAACACGCAGTGTCATCGCAGATGGCAGTACCGCTCAAGGCTGTTCCGGCGACAGGCCTTCAAGGGGGCGCTACGAGTACGTCCTTGTAGGCTACCTCGGCCCTGCGGCGCTCTCGCGTCCCGCTTCGCTTGCAGGACCGGTGCTGGCCATCCATGGCCAGCCCGTTCGGAGCAGTGCTCCTCACCCCTGGTCCTCGGACCCCCTTTCCGGCCTATCCCCGGCGCCTTTCGCTATCACCCTGTCGGTAACTACGACTGCCCTGTTGAAACGGGGTGAAATATTACTGGATGGAACAACATGCTGTATACTTGATCAATACGGTTACGCCATCCGCACTGGAGGATCCATGGCTCGCCCCCTGACACAGCGCCAGCAGAACGTCTACGACTTCATCGTCAAGACCATGCAGGAGCTCGGCTACCCGCCGACACGCGCCGAAATCGCCCGCGCCCTGGGCTTCCGCTCGCCAAATGCCGCCGAGGAGCACCTGCGTGCCCTGGAGCGCAAGGGTGCCATCCGCATGATCGCCGGCACCTCGCGGGGCATCCGCCTGCCCGCCCAGGAAGCCGAGACCGATACCGGCAGCGATGAGCCTACCTCCCAGGGCCTGCCGATCATCGGCGAGGTCGCCGCCGGCAGTCCGATCCTGGCCACCGAACATATCGATCGCTACTGCCCGTTACCCCCCGAATACTTCACGCCCCGGGCCGACTATCTGCTGCGCGTTCGCGGCCTCTCCATGAAGGACGTGGGCATCCTCGAGGGTGACCTGCTCGCCGTGCACCGCACAGATCGGGTACGCAACGGGCAGATCGTGGTGGCACGTCTGGAGGAAGAGGTGACGGTCAAGCGCTTCGAGCGCAAGGGCCATCATGTGACCCTGCTGGCAGAGAACCCGGAGTTCGCTCCCATCGAGCTGGATCTGAGACAGGATCCGCTGGAAATCGAGGGTATCGGCGTGGGCGTGATTCGTGGCGGTAACGGTCAGTCCCTCTCCTGAGCGCAAGATCCTCCACGCCGACTGCGACTGTTTCTATGCGGCGGTGGAGATGCGCGACAACCCAGCGCTGCGCGACATCCCTTTGGCCATCGGCGGGAGTGTCGAGCGGCGCGGGGTGATCGCTACCTGCAACTATCCGGCACGCGCCTTCGGCATCCATTCGGCGATGCCCACGGCGCGCGCCCTGCGCCTCTGCCCACACCTCACCCTGCTGCGCGGCGACTTCGACAAGTACCGCGAGGTCTCCCGCCAGATCCAGGCGATCTTCCACGAGCTCACCCCGCTGGTTGAGCCACTCTCGCTGGACGAGGCCTTCCTCGATGTCACCGGCGTGGAGCGCTTCTCGGGTAGCGCCACCTGGATGGCGCAATGGATCAAGCGGGAGAGCCTCAGGCGCACAGGCATCACCGTTTCCGTGGGTGCGGCACCCAGCAAGTTCCTGGCCAAGATCGCCAGCGACTGGGAGAAGCCCGATGGCCTCACGGTGATTACCCCCGAGCGTGTCGATGACTTCATCACTGCCCTGCCGGTAAAGAAGCTCCATGGCGTCGGCCCAGCAACCGGGGCAAGGCTGGATGCGCTGGGCATCGGCACCTGCTCGGAGCTGCGTGAACTGCCCCTGGAGCGGCTGGTCGAGGAGTTCGGCAAGTTCGGCAAGCGCCTCTTCGAGCTGGCCCGGGGCATCGACGACCGGCCGGTGAGGGTCGAGCGTGAGCGCAAGTCGGTGAGCGTGGAGACCACCTTCGCCCACGACCTGCCTGAACTGGCTCACTGCCGGGAGGCATTGGTGCCGCTGCGTGAGAAGCTCGAGGAGCGCCTGGCCCGCCATGGCCACCCGCCCCTCTCCGGTATCGTGATCAAGGTGCGCTTCGACGACTTCAGCCTGACCACCCTGGAGAGCCGGGGCCTGGCACCGACAGCGGAGAATTATGCGCGCCTGCTGGAACAGGCCTGGGAGCGCGGCCGCCGGCCGGTACGCCTGCTGGGTGTCGGCACCCGACTGGTGGAGGCCGACGCACGGCGCCAGCTCAGCCTGGAGCTGTGACTTCCCTGTGGGGCCAGACCCCAAAGTCTCTTAGGACCTGCCCCAAGGGGGAGTTTCCTGTAGCCGAACCCACATGCCGCCGACCAAAGTGCAAGGCCCGCCACCATGGGCCTCGCTTAACATTGTCGACAGTCTCGCGTAGAATCGCCGCCACCTGAGACGGGAGTTCACACCCCTGTTCCACGCGCCAGAGGCTTGTTCCGGCGATGCTTTTCTTGCCGGGTCGCGACACTCTGGCCCCACTAGCAATGAGGGCCCTAACGTGCTTGAAGCCTATCGCCAACATGTCGAGGAGCGTGCCGCCGAAGGCGTGCCGCCTAAGCCGCTGAACGCCGAGCAGGTCGCCGCCCTGGTCGAGCTGCTGAAGAACCCGCCGGCTGGTGAGGAGGAGTTCATCCTCGACCTGCTGACCAATCGCGTACCCCCGGGCGTCGATGAGGCTGCCTACGTCAAGGCCGGCTTTCTGACCGCCATCGCCAAGGGCGAAGCCGAGTCGCCGCTGATCGACAAGATCCACGCAGTCAAGCTGCTGGGCACCATGCAGGGCGGCTACAACATCGTCTCCATGGTCGAACTGCTCGACGATGCCGAGCTGGCCAAGGAAGTGGGCGAGCAGCTCAAGCACACCCTGCTGATGTTCGACGCCTTCCATGACGTGGAAGAGCGTGCCAAGGCGGGCAACGCCGTGGCCAAGGATGTCATCCAGTCCTGGGCCGACGCAGAGTGGTTCCTCTCCAAGCCCGCCCTGGAGGAGAAGATCACCCTGACCGTGTTCAAGGTGCCGGGCGAGACCAATACCGACGACCTCTCCCCCGCCCCGGATGCCTGGTCACGCCCCGATATCCCGGTGCACGCCAACGCCATGCTCAAGAACGAGCGTGATGGCATCGAGCCGGAGGAGCCCGGCGTCAAGGGCCCGCTCAAGCAGATCGAGGAAGTGAAGGCCAAGGGCTTCCCGGTCGCCTATGTCGGCGACGTGGTCGGTACCGGCTCCTCGCGCAAGTCCGCCACCAACTCGGTGCTGTGGTTCTTCGGCGACGACATCCCCAACGTGCCGAACAAGCGCGCCGGCGGTTTCTGCTTCGGCGGCAAGATCGCCCCGATCTTCTTCAACACCATGGAAGATTCCGGCGCCCTGCCCGTCGAGATGGACGTCTCCAAGATGGAGATGGGCGACGTCATCGACGTCTACCCCTACGAGGGCAAGGTCTGCAAGCACGGCACCGACGAGGTGCTGACCACCTTCGAGCTCAAGACCCAGGTGATCCTCGATGAGGTGCGCGCCGGTGGCCGTATCCCGCTGATCATCGGCCGTGGTCTGACCACCAAGGCGCGTGAGTCTCTGGGCCTGGCCCCTTCCGATGTCTTCCGCCTGCCGGAGCAGCCCGCCGACACCGGCAAGGGCTACACCCTGGCCCAGAAGATGGTCGGCAAGGCCTGCGGCATGGAGGGCGTGCGCCCGGGCATGTACTGCGAGCCGAAGATGACCACCGTGGGCTCTCAGGACACCACTGGCCCGATGACCCGTGACGAGCTCAAGGACCTCGCCTGCCTCGGCTTCCAGGCCGACCTGGTGATGCAGTCTTTCTGCCACACTGCCGCCTATCCGAAGCCGGTGGACGTGGATACCCACCACACCCTGCCCGACTTCATCATGAACCGCGGCGGCGTCTCGCTGCGTCCGGGCGACGGCATCATTCACAGCTGGCTGAACCGCATGCTGCTGCCCGACACCGTGGGTACCGGTGGCGACTCCCACACCCGTTTCCCGCTGGGCATCTCCTTCCCGGCAGGCTCGGGCCTGGTGGCCTTCGCCGCCGCCACCGGCGTGATGCCGCTGGACATGCCGGAGTCGGTGCTGGTGCGCTTCAAGGGCAAGCGTCAGCCTGGCGTCACCCTGCGTGACCTGGTCCACGCTATTCCCTACTACGGCATCAAGAACGGCCTGCTGACCGTCGAGAAGTCCGGCAAGAAGAACGCCTTCTCCGGTCGCGTGCTGGAGATCGAGGGCCTTGAGGACCTCACCGTCGAGCAGGCCTTCGAGCTCTCCGACGCCTCCGCCGAGCGCTCCGCTGCGGGCTGTACCATCACCCTGTCCGAGGACAGCGTGAGCGAGTACCTGAAGTCCAACATCACCCTGCTCAAGTGGATGATCGCCAATGGCTACGGCGACCGCCGTACCATCGAGCGCCGCATTCAGGGCATGGAGGAGTGGCTGGCCAACCCGAGCCTGATGCGCGCCGACAAGGACGCCGAGTACGCTGAGGTCATCGAAATCGACCTCGAGGAGCTCAAGGAGCCGGTACTCTGCGCCCCGAACGACCCGGACGACGCCCGCCTGCTCTCCGAGGTGGCCGGCGAGAAGATCGATGAGGTGTTCATCGGCTCGTGCATGACCAACATCGGTCACTTCCGTGCCGCGGGCAAGCTGCTCGAGAAGCAGCCGGCCGGCAGCCTGAAGACCCGCCTGTGGCTGGCCCCGCCGACCAAGATGGACCAGCACCAGCTGACCGAGGAGGGCTACTACGGCATCTACGGCCGCGCCGGTGCGCGCATGGAGATGCCGGGCTGCTCGCTGTGCATGGGTAACCAGGCCCGCGTTGCCGCCAAGAGCACCGTGGTCTCCACCTCCACCCGTAACTTCCCGAACCGCCTGGGCGACGGTGCCAACGTCTACCTCGCCTCCGCGGAACTGGCGGCCGTGGCCGCCGTGGAAGGTCGCCTGCCCACCGTCGACGAATACCGCCGTTACATGGGCGAGTTCGACGCCATGGCCGGCGAGATCTATCGTTACATGAACTTCCACGAGATCGAGGAGTATCAGAACGCCGCTTCCAACGTGATTCCGATCGCCCAGGAAGCCTGATACGCGGTATTCTGATATCCTCAGGTTCGACTCCGATGCTCGCAACATCGTAGGTCACCGTCCGCGGTGACCCGGGTTCTCCCCGAAGTCGATGAACGAAGCGCCCCGCAAGGGGCGCTTTTTTTATACCTGCTTGTGGGAGCCCGATATTGTGGGAGCCCGATTTATCGGCGATGGAAGTGGCCACCACAACACAGCCAGGCGCCTGTCGGCGCCATCGCCCAGGATCTGGGCTCCCACAAGACGGCACGGAAACCGTCAATGCCACCACGACAGCCTCGATCAGTAGCGGTAGGATGGGTATTCATCCTCTCTTGCTAAAGGAGCCCACCATGGACCAGGACACCTTCCAGCACAGCATTCGCAAGCTGCTCAAGAACGTCGGCGTGACCACCCAGCAGGAGATCGAGAAGGCGGTCGCCGAAGGTCTCGAGGAAGGCCACCTGCAGGGCAACGAGCGTCTTCCGGCACGGGTCACCGTGGAGGTGGACGGCCTCAGCCTGGCACTGACCTTCGACGGGGACATCACCCTTGAGTGACGCGGTGATCCGTGTCGAGGAGCTCGGCAAGAGCTTTGCCGGCGGCTTCGAGGCGCTGCGCGACATCGACCTGGAGATCCGCCGCGGCGAGATCTTCGCCCTGCTCGGTCCCAACGGTGCGGGCAAGACCACCCTGATCAGCGTGATCTGCGGCCTGGTCAACCCCAGCCGTGGGCGGGTGCTGGTCGATGGCTATGACAACGTGCGCCAGTTCCGCGAGGCCCGGGCGCGTATCGGCCTGGTGCCCCAGGAGCTGACCAACGACGCCTTCATCAAGGTGTGGGACACGGTGAGCTTCAGCCGCGGACTGTTCGGCAAGCCCCCCGATCCGGCGCATATCGAGAAGGTGCTGCGCTCGCTGTCGCTGTGGGAAAAGCGCAACAACCGCATGATCACCCTCTCCGGAGGCATGAAGCGCCGGGTGCTGATCGCCAAGGCGCTGGCCCACGAGCCGGAGATCCTGTTCCTCGACGAGCCCACCGCCGGGGTCGACGTGGCCCTGCGCCGCGACATGTGGGAAGTGGTGCGCCAGCTGCGCAACAGCGGCGTCACGATCATCCTCACCACGCACTATATCGAGGAGGCCGAGGAGATGGCCGACCGCATCGGGGTAATCCGCTCCGGCGAACTGGTGCTGGTGGAGGACAAGCAGGCGCTGATGCAGAAGCTGGGTCGCAAGGAGCTGACGATCCACCTGCGCGACCCGCTGGTGGAGGTGCCGCAACGCCTCTCGGGCCATGGCTTGACGCTGACCGAGGAAGGCCACGCCCTGGTTTACACCTATGACGCCGAGGCGGGCGAGGACGACGGTACCGGCATCGCCGAGCTGCTCGCCGACCTGGAGGGGGCCGGCATCGCGGTCAAGGACCTCCACACTCGCCAGAGCTCCCTGGAGGAGATCTTCGTCAGCCTGGTCAAGGAGACAGCGTGAACCTCGAATCCGTGAAGACCCTCTACCTGGCCGAGATGGCGCGCAGCCTGCGCACGGTGCTACAGAGCATCGTCTCGCCGGTGCTCTCGACCTCACTCTACTTCGTGGTGTTCGGCGCCGCCATCGGCTCGCGGATCAGCGAGGTGGACGGTGTGAGCTACGGCGCCTTCATCGTGCCCGGGCTGATCATGCTGATGCTGCTCACCCAGAGCGTCTCCAACGCCTCCTTCGGGATCTTCTTTCCGCGCTTCTCGGGTACCATCTACGAGGTGCTCTCGGCACCCATGTCCTACTGGGAGGTGGTGGTCGGCTATGTGGGGGCGGCGGCCAGCAAGTCGCTGATCCTGGGGCTTATCGTGCTGGCCACCGCACGGCTGTTCGTGCCCTACTCCATCGAGCATCCGCTGATGATGATGCTGTTCCTGGTGCTGACGGCGGCGACCTTCAGCCTGCTGGGTTTCATCATCGGCATCTGGGCCGACGGCTTCGAGAAGCTGCAGCTGGTGCCACTGCTGGTGATCACCCCGCTCACCTTCCTCGGCGGCACCTTCTACTCCATCGATATGCTGCCACCCTTCTGGCAGGCGGTGACCCTGGCCAACCCGGTGGTCTATCTGGTCAGCGGCTTCCGCTGGAGCTTCTACGGCATCAGCGACGTCAGCCCACTGGTCAGCCTGGCCATGATCCTGCTGTTCCTGGGGGCAGCCATCGCCCTGGTGGCCTGGATCTTCCGCACCGGATACCGCCTGAAGCCGTGATATCGAGGGGAGCCGCCGCCGGACCCCACGCGGCGGCCCACCTCGCTCACATCGCTGTCTACAGCTCCAGCTCTTCGCGCACCAGGGTCACGTCGAACTCGACATCGAGGTCGATGCTGTTAGCCGCGTCGTGGGAACTCTGCATCGACTCCACATAGGCAAGGGACGTGCTGACCCTCCCCTTGGCGCGCCCGCTGTCGCCCTCGAGTTCCAGCACCTCGAGCTCGATGGGCACCTCCGTCTCGGTACCATAATGCGGCAGCATGCTGGCTTCGGGAAAATAGGTCACCGAGGCGGCACTTGGCGACCCCTGCATCACCATGAAATCGATGCTCAGCGTGCCCTGGGTCGCGAACTTCTCCTCCCGATGCCCCTGGATGGTGACGTTGAGCATGCCGGGCATCAGCTCGTGGTAGTTGGCCGTCGAGCCCTCGGCATGGGTCACGACATGCCACTCGCGCTCCTCGCCGTCCAGGCTTCCGTGGATCTCGTTGGCCAGAGCCTGGGCCGAGGCCAGAGTCATCACGCCGGCACAGAGTGCCAGGCAGAACGATTGTCCGATGTCTCTCATATCCATTTCCTTATTGGGTTGCTTGAACGCCGGGGCCAGGGTAACCAAGCTACCAGTCCGGCCTCGGCCAGGGTTCACGGTCCTGGGTTTCCCAGACCCGGGGCGACTCTCCTGTCCCCGTGTCCACCGCCATCAGCCGCTGCCACAGCGCCTTGATGTCGTCGTCCATCAGCTGATCAAGATGGATCACCAGGTCAACACCGTCGTCCTGCCCCAGCCCACGCTCCACCAGCACCTCCATGAAGGACGCGCCGGGCGGCACGCTTTCGGGCCACTCCGGGGGGTGCCAGCGACCCGGACCGCTATCGTCGCGTTGTACGAGCCCGAGGCGCTCCAGTCCCGCTTCCAGCAGCGCGACTTTAAGGTGCAGTGAGCTTGGAGTGGGCTCAAGTGGCGTGGGCGCCGGCCAGTCACGGGCCTGTTCATTCAGCGAGTCCGCGGTCGAGCACGGTGCATTGAGACAGAAAGCACCTTCGAGGGGAATCTCGCGGCGCGCCGCATGGGTGATATCAGCCACCTGACCCATGATCGGACGAGTGATGAATCGCCAGGCGATATGCTTCCCGTCACCGAAGTCCTCGGCGGGTGCCACACGCGACTCACCGTGCTGGGCTATCAGGCCCTCACGGCGTGCCGGCCCGAGATTGAAACGGGCGACCTCCACCAACTCCACCGGAATCGGTGCCTGTCCTTGCGGGGCAACGCTCGCCCTGGCGTAACGCAACCGCACCCGTGAATGGGGCAAGTCCGCCTCTTTTATCATCAACACCAGCAACGCCTTGGTGAGCGGACCGGTATCAGCATCTGGATGGAAAATGCTCGACCCTTCACCGTCATCCAACCGCTGTCGGATCTCGGCCTGCAGCGCCTGGGCATCCTGATGCTGCCATTGGGCTTCAGGCAGGAAGGCTCTACCAATCGCCTCGATCGACGCGGCATCGCCAAGCCTCGGATCGGAAGACATGCCATTCATCTCGCCTGCGGCAAGCGAGCCGACGCTCAGCCCTGTCGCCGCTATCCCGACCCCTATCCAGCACCTGAATCCACGCATCGGGTTCTCCTTCTCTCGGCCAGGTCCGGCCGTTGCACACAAGCCAGCACATTGCCGAAAGCTTAAGACAGCCTGGCGATGCAGGCCCCGTTCGGATGAAGGGGGCCCGCCGGCCCCTCAGTTGCCTATGCTGATCGTTGCACCCTGTTTCCCGACGCATAGACATTCGGAGGTACTGGATGGCCCGCCTCAATCAGCCGCGCTCCCTGTTGCCCACCACACTGCTGCCCGCCGCACTGCTGCTCGTTTCGGCGCCTGCCATGGCCGAGCGTGTGGGCGTGCTGGTGCTGGATGCCTCGGGCTCCATGTGGAACCGCATGGACGGTGACATCACACGCATCGAGGTCGCCCGCGATGTGATCGACGAGTATCTGCATGACCGCGACCCGCAGCTGCCGCTGAGTGTGCTGGCCTATGGCCACAATCGCCGCGGCGACTGTGGGGATATCGAAGTGATCGCCGCCATGGCCCTTCAGGATGCCGATTCCCTGGCCGAGCAGGTACGTGCACTGAATCCCCAGGGCATGACACCCATCGCCGAAAGCCTGCGACTCGCCTCCGAGCAGATCCCGCGTACCGCCGAGGCGGCCGATATCATCCTGGTGACCGATGGTCTGGAGACCTGCGAGGGCGATCCCTGTGCCGTGGCGGCACGGCTGGCGGAACAGGGGTTGGCCATTCGCGCCCACGTGGTCGGCTTCGGGCTCAGCGACGACGAGATCCAGCAGCTCTCATGCGTGACCGAGCAGACCGGAGGAGAGCTCTTCCAGACCCACTCCGGCGCCGAGCTGGCCGGCGCGCTCTCTCGCGTGGAGGAGGTGGCCGCCGAGCCCGAACCGGAACACGAGCCAGAACCCGAACCGGAACCTCAGCCTGAGGAGGCCACCCTGAACACACCCGCGGAGATTCCCGCCGGTAGCGAGTTCGAGGTGAGCTGGGAGGGACCCGACGATAAGCGCGACTACATCACCATCGTCCCCGCCGGGGCCCCGGAAGACGCCTACGAGAGCTACCAGCGCACCGGCCGTGGCTCGCCGCTTTCACTCACCGCCCCGGATGCCCTGGGCGAGCACGAGGTGCGCTATATCCATAATGCCACCAAGCGGGTGCTGGCCAGCCAGACGGTGACCCTGACCCCAATCAGCGCCGCGCTGCAGGCGCCGGGGGAGATCCCCGCCGGCAGCGAGTTCGAGATCGACTGGGAGGGCCCCGACAACCCCCGGGACTACATCACCATCGTCCCCGCCGATGCGCCGGAGGACGCCTACGAGAGCTACCAACGCACCAGCCGCGGCTCGCCGCTGTCGCTCACCGCCCCGGATGCCCTGGGCACCTACGAGGTGCGCTATGTGGTCCAGCAGTCCAAGCGCGTGCTGGCCAGCCAACCGGTAACCCTGACCCCGGTCAGTGCCCATGTGAAGGCGCCTGAGGAGATCCCTGCAGGCAGCGAGTTCACCATCGAGTGGGAAGGCCCCGACAATCCGCGTGATTACATCACTATCGTGCCCGCCGGTGCGCCGGAGGACGCCTACGAGAGCTACCAGCGCACCAGCCGCGGCTCGCCGCTCTCCCTTACCGCCCCGGACGCCCTGGGCAATTACGAGGTGCGCTACGTGGTCCAGCAGTCCAGACGTGTGTTGGCCAGCCAACCGGTAACCCTGACACCGGTCACGGCCTCGCTGATGGTAAGCGAGCCCATCGTGCCCGGCGGCGAATTCGAGGTGAAGTGGCAGGGCCCAGACAACCCCCGGGACTACATCACCATCGTCCCCGCCGGGGCCCCGGAAGACGCCTACGAAAGCTACCAGCGTACGAACCGAGGATCACCGTTGACGCTGGCGGCACCGGAAGCCCCGGGCGACTATGAGGTACGCTATGTGATCCAGCAGTCCCGGCGCGTGCTGGCAAGCGAGCCAGTCAGCGTCGGCGCCGGTGAGGTCAGCCTGAATGTCGAGGGCAGTGCCGAGGCGGGAGGCGTGGTCAATGTGGCTTGGCAAGGCCCGGGACGCTACGAGGACTTCATCCAGATCGTGGCGGCCGATGCCCCCGACGATGCCGAGGCCATCCGCGAGGCCCGCGCCAGCCAGGGAAGCCCGCTGCAGCTGTTTGCGCCGCCCACGGCGGGAGAGTACGAGCTGCGCTACAGGGCCAGCGACAGCGGAGAGATCCTGGGCCGCCAGCAGTTCCAGGTGAAGTAGCCGCCGACACGGCCCCACTACATTTCCAGCAACACACGACAGGCCCCGGCAAGGTGGCCGGGGCCTGTCGTGGTTGATCTCACGTTGATCTCACCTTGGTGACAGAAGCTGCCCAACAAGGTGAGATCAAGGCTAACGGGCGGCCTGCTCACGCAGGGCGTCGAGATCCCACGCCTTGAGCAGCGCCACTGCAGGATCACTGGACTCCAGCCGCTGGCCATCGACCTGAACCAGGATACGCCCATCCATCAGGAAGGAGACCTCGGCATTGCCACGCTCCGGGTCCCACTTGAGCAGCGCCGAGTCACGGCCGATGCGGATACGCTCCATATTGGGCTGGGCGGCAATCAGTGCCGGATTGTTGAACATGGCCGACATCGCCTGAATCATGGGGTTGTCGATCATCAGCTTGGCGGTCAGCCGCCCTTCTCCACCCTCCTGCTGGTACTCACGCTCCAGCATGCTGCCGCCGCCGCCGAACATCGCCGCGGCACCACCTCCACCGCTGGAGGCTACCTCGGCGGCACTCCAGCCCTCGGGAGGCTCCGGGAAGGTCTCGCCGATGCGCCCTGACATCAACTCGCGAATATCGCTGATGGCGAACTCCAGCTCGGTGATCGCCGCCCCATACTCCTGCTCCTGGTAGAGCTCCAGGCCCAGCTCAATCTGCTCCGTGACCTCATCCGACTGCCCCAGGGCCACGGCCGAAATGCCCAGGGAGGCGACAAACACACCGCTCATCATCCAGGTCATGCTGTTTTTCATGATCTACTCCTATTCGAAACGTGACGGTTCAGGATTAACTGGCAGCGGATGATGCTTCTTTTCTGCCGCCGGGGGTCGAGGTGGCTTCGACCGCCTTCTCCTTGAGGCGGCGGAACTTGCTGGACATGCCATCAAGCCGCGCCTCCCACTCCGGATCGGGCTGCTGGCCTTCGATGGCCTTGAAATAGGCCTGCATCATGCACGCAACGGCAAAGGGTTCCAGTAATGCCGCCTTGACACTCCAGGCGAATACCAGCGCCACCACCACACCGGTGGCCGACCAACCTCCCGGAATTAGATAGGCGACCAACGCCGCCGGCGCTAGCATCACCAGGAAAATGATGAATGCCAGGCCGTAGACGAACAGCGTCAACCAGGCGGCGTTCTTGAGCATCGGTCTGGCATTCTGGCCATACAACACCAGGGACTCCCGCGATGCCTCCCAGGCATTATCGGCTCGGGTCCGAATGCAGTAGGCCAGGATCACCTCGTCGATGAACCCCACCGCCATGCGCAGGAAGCCCTCCACGATACGCAGCAGCGTCTGGGCACCGGGTATCGGCAGAAGCCTGAATAGCGTACGGAACATCCCCGTGATGCTGCGCAACACCCCTTTGATCAACTGATCAACAGCGAACAGCAGGCTGGCCTGTCCGAAGCGCTCGCGAATCACACCGCTGGCATGCTGAAGTTGCCCCCTGCCCTCGGGAAGCGAGCCACCATCAATCAGTTCGACCAGAACGGCGATGTGCCCTGCCTTGACCACATAAAGCAAGTATTCCCGCAGTGCATACATGATGGCGCCAACGATGCCGAATCCGATGAGGCCGCCCCAGAAGGTACTGGCGGCGCGAAAGCCTTCTTCTCCGAAACCGCCGATACCCCAGCCGACGCCAGCACCAATGCCCGTCATCAGTACGTAAGCCAAGGCAACACCGAAATAGACCATCAGGCGGAAGATGATGAAGGGCAGGGTCTTGAGCATCAGCCCCAGCGCCCTACGGATGCTGAAATCCCACATGGCATGATTCCTATCGTCAGGTTGAGTCGTCCCGGCACGCTGGCCGGTACCACAAACTCGGTGACTGGTGGTTCGGCCGACGGGCCCAGTCCGAAGGCTAGACCAGCGACAGTCGCTTTCCCCCCTGCAAACGAATAGGGAAGGCGTGCCTGCCGAGAGGGACCGCGTAGCCTTCCGCCCCCAGACGATGGCCCCCCTCCATACGCAGGGGGGATGACGGCAGGTAATCGGCTACCCTAGGAACAGTCGCCCAAGGAGGTAGCATGAGCCAGGCAACGAGTAAACGACTCTCCTTTCTGCTGCTGTGCACGCTGCTGCTGGTCGGACCGGCCCAGGGCAAGTCGCCGCTTCCTGCCCCCTCGGGGGAGGTCGTCCTGACGGTGAGCGGCGAGGTCGGCCTGACCAACGTGGATGACGAGGCGCATCTGGATTCCGACATGCTGGCGGCCCTGCCCCGTGAGCGACTGACGACCCATACCAGCGTCACCGATGGTCCCCAGACCTTCGAAGGCTTTCTGGCCAGGGACCTGCTGGATGCCCTGCATGCCGAGGGCGAGAGGGTGACTGCGATGGCCCTCAATGACTACCTCGCTGAGATCCCCGTCGCGGACTTCGAGCGCTATGACGTCCTGCTCGCCGACACCATGAACGGCGAGCGCCTGACCCGGCGCGACAAGGGGCCACTCTGGATCGTCTATCCCCGAGACGATCACGACGAGTTGCAGGACATCCGCTACGACTATCGCTGGGTCTGGCAGCTGTACCGCCTCGAGGTCGAGTGATGACCAGGCTGCGTGCCATACCGCCCTACGCCGTTCCCAGCCTGGTGATCGTGGCCCTGACCGCTTTCCTGGCCTTTGCCTTGGTACGCCTCTTCCAGGTCGAACAAGCCATGCGCGTCAACGTCGACGAGAACATGCTATGGGTCGTCACCCAAGCGCAGGTGGCCAGTCACCGCCTGGACCAGGCGGTCAACCGACGGGCACTGGGCAACAGCGCCGAAGACCCCGAACTGCGCCTGGACATCCTCTCCAGCCGCCTGACCCTGATGGATGATGGCCCGCAGCGGCGCTATCTGGCGGCCGAGGGGCTGGAGCCGCGTCTCGACGAGGCGCTGGCCCGGATGCAGGCCTTGCGCGAGACCATCACGACAACACCTGGCGAGGCGCGGTTCGCGCCCGAGCGCCTCACACCTCACCTGGATGCGCTGATGGCCAGCCTCAACCGCATCGCCAACCGGGTGATGATGGCCGAGTGGGAGAGCACCGGGTCACGCCTGGATACCTATCGAAATAGCCTCGAGAAGGTCATCGCCGCCATCGTCGGCATCGGCCTCAGCGGCGCAATACTGGTCATGCTGCTGGTCTCCGCCCTGCGCCAACGACGCGCGGCCCAGCGCGGACTGATGGCCCATCGCGACCGTCTGGAGGAGGAGGTGGAGCGGCATATCTACCGCTACCGACAGGCCGCCGAGGCCCTTGCCCAGGCACTCGACCGCGAACGCGGCGTCAGCGAGTTCTACCGCAGTTTCGCGGCCATGGTCTCGCATCAGTTCAGGACACCGTTGGCGGTGATCGACTCCGGCCTGCAAAGGCTGCTGCGCCGCCATCACCAGTTCACCCCGGAGCAGCGCAGCGAGCGCTATGCGCGGCTGCGCGAGGCGGTGGCCCAGATGACTCGCCTGGTGGAGTCCTCGCTGACTGCGGCACGACTCGACGGCAAGCAGGTCGAACCCAGCATGGGCCGCCACTCCCTGAGCGGTATCGTCGACCACCTCTGCCGCCTGCAGTCGGAGGCCACCGGCACACAGCGCCTGGAAACGCAGCATGGCACAGCGGAGCCCTGGGCCTGGTGCGACCGTGCCCTGACCGAGCAGGTACTGGCCAACCTCGTCAACAATGCCCTGAAATATTCGCCCGGGGATCGGCCGGTGCGCATCACCACCGCGCGCGAAGGCGGCCGGGTAATCTGCCAGGTCACCGACTTCGGTCCCGGGATTCCTGCCGATGAGCAGCCGCAGCTGTTCGAACGCTTCTACCGCGGCAGCAACGCCACGGGCACCGACGGCACCGGCCTGGGGCTGAACATCGCCCTTCACCTGGCACGCATCCAGCACGGCGACCTGACACTGCACTCCACGCCGGGTGAGGGCACCCGCGTGACCCTGTGGCTGCCCGCCGCGGATACCAGCGAGGCCAGCGATGAGCAGCCCTGAGCCCAAAACCCGTCCGCCGCTGATCCTGTGTGCCGAGGACCAGGAGGACCTGCGTGCGGATATTTGTGATGAGCTGAGGGAGTCCGGCTATGCCGTGCTCGAGGCGGCCGATGGTGACGCCGCCCTGCAGCAGCTGGATGCCTGTACCCCGGACCTGATCCTTTGTGACATCAACATGCCGGGCCTCAACGGCTACGCGGTGCTCGATGCCGTGCGAGAACGCCGACCTCACCTGGCCGATACGCCCTTCGTGTTCCTGACCGCACTCTCCGACCCTCGAGACGTGGTCGACGGCAAGCGACTCGGCGCCGATGACTATCTGGTCAAGCCCATCGACTACGACCTGCTGCTGGCCACCGTTGCCGCCCGCCTGCGCCAGGTGCGGCGCATGCGCGACAAGTCCAACCATGAGTTGCAGGAGCTGCGCGAGGCCATGGCGGCACTCCACCATGAAGCCTCACAGCAGGCCTTCCAGGCGGCCACCCGCGCCCTGGATCTGGTCGCTCCCGGCATGGTGCTGCTGGACGGCGAAGGCCGCATCACCTTCGCCAATCAGCGCGCACAACAGCTGGCAAGCGAGAGTGACGTGCTGGCATTGAACGCGACGCTCTCGGCAAGCGGGACCATGGCCCGTCGCCTGCGCGAGTGCATCACGGCGGCGACCCAGGCCAGCCAGCAGGGAGAAGAGCCGGTCTTCTCCCTGCGCCTCCCCCATCGACCGGGGGATCACGGCCTGCTGGTACTGGTCTGCGCCCTGGGACAAGCGCCGGATGCCACCGGGACCGAGGCCAGCGTGGTGGCACTGCTGTCGGCACCGGACCAGCGTCCACCACTGCCGCGCGGGGTGCTGGCCAGCCTGTTCGGGCTGACCCCCACCGAGACCCGTATTGCGCTGGCCTTGCTGGAGGGGCTGCGCACCGAGGAGATCGCCGAGCAGATGAGTGTCTCCCCCACCACCGTGGCATTTCACCTGCGCAACCTCTTCCAGAAGACCGACACCCATCGCCAGGCCGACCTGATCGCCCTGCTGATGGCCGGTTCGATGACTGCCTATCTCGAGGGGCGCTGATGCGACATCGCCTATCGGCAAGGCACCGCGACAGGTATCATCCGGCTCCTCGTCCACCACCGCGGGAGCCCACATGCCGATTCTCAACGCCATCGTTCATCGCATCGAGAAAGCCGGCGACGCCCCGGCCCGCCTGCTGGCAGCAAGTGAGCCTCTGTCCGCCTCGGATACCCTGGAGGCCATGCTCGAGGGCCTGACGCGGGCCTACCACGCCAAGAGCAAGGCCTGGGGCCACTTCAGCGATACGACAATGGGGGCCGGCAACGGGGAGGGTGAAGAAGCCGACTCGCCCGCCTCTGCGCTGGCCGCGGAGATCACCGACTACCTCGCGGATAAGCGCGACTTCGTTACCCTGACGCGCGGCATCGCCGAGCGTCTGGCCAGGCTGCTGGACGCGCACCTTTCGGTGTCCGGCGACCTGATGGTGCTGGATACCCGCTTCGGCGATGCGCGCTTCCTGACCCTGGCCCTGCTGCACCATCGCGAGGGGTTCGCCATCGACGGTGACCTGCAGCCGGTGCCGGCACGCCAGCTCAACCTGACGCAGATGAGCCTGGCCGCTCGGCTGGATATCAGCCAGTGGCAGAGCGGCGATTCCCGGCAGTACCTCTCCTGGACCCGCGAGCGCGGCGGCAAGGCGCTGGCCGAGGGGTTCGCGGCGCTGCTCGGCGGGGTTGAAGGCGTCGATGCCCCGGGAGAGACCCGCACCCTGCTCAAAGCCTTCAGCGACTACGTGGAGAAGGAGGATCTGGCCGAAGAGGCCAGCCGCGAGAAGACCGAGACGCTGGTCGACTATGCCAGCGAGCAGGCCAGTCGCGGAGAGCCGGTGACCCTGGAGGAGCTCTCGGGCCTGCTCGACGAGCAGCAGCCCAAGGCCTTCTACGACCACATTCGTAACGCCGACTACGGGCTGTCGCCGGAGATCCCGCCGGACAGGAAGACCCTCAACCAGTTCAAGCGCTTCACTGGCCGCGCGGGCGGGGTCTCGATCAGCTTCGACTCCCACCTGCTGGGCTCCAGCGTGGAGTACGACGAGCAGAGCGACCGGCTCATCATCAAGCAGGTGCCCAAGCAGTTGAAGGAGCAGCTCAAGCGCCAGGGATAGCCGTGTGCTTCCCTGGCAGCATGACTCACACCAGGTGGGGCTGTAACCACTGACGCAGCTGTGACCCCTGCATGGCGCCGGCCTGGCGTGCCACCTCGCGCCCGCCCTTGAACACGATCAGGGTGGGAATGCTGCGGATGCCGAAGCGCCCGGCCAATGCCTGTTCCGCCTCGGTATCGAGCTTGGCGAAGCGCATGTGTGGCTCCAGCTCGCGGGCCGCCTCGGCGAAGATCGGCGCCATCATCTTGCAGGGACCGCACCAGCCGGCCCAGAAGTCGACCACCACCGGCAGTTCGCTGCGCTCCACCAGGGCCCGGAAGTTGGCCGAGGTCAGCGCCACCGGCTCGCCGGTAAAGAGAGGCTGCTTGCACTTGCCGCAGGTGGGACCGTCGTTCAGGCGCGCCAGGCTGACGCGGTTGACGGCATGGCAGTGGGGGCATCCCAGGGTCAGGGCATCGGACATGGTGGAGTCTCCAGGCAGAAAATCATCTCACTCGAATATGGCGCCTGCCCGCCTCCCCTTCAAGCGACATGCCGTCGCGCCTCCCTGTGGCCACCCCGAGTTGCCATGCGGGTACCTTGCCCGACCGCTATGGTCGGCGCATGCTGCCCTCCTTCCCTCTCTATCGAGACCCGCGATGCGTTCACGCCCCGACCCGCGCGTGCTGCTGCGCCTGTTGAGCCTGCTGTCACCCTACCGATGGCGCCTGACCCTGGCCGCCCTGGCCCTGCTGCTGGCCTCCGGCAGCGTGCTGCTGCTTGGCCAGGGGCTGCGCCTGGTGATCGACCGTGGCTTCATGGCCGCCGACAGCGCCGCCCTGGGGCGCACCCTGGGGGTGATGCTCGCCGTGGTGGCGGTACTGGCGATGGCCTCGGCCCTGCGCTACTACCTGGTGACCTGGATCGGCGAGCGGCTGGCCGCGGACCTGCGCCGCCGGGTCTTCGACCACCTGCTGACCCTGGAGCCGGGCTTCTTCGAGAGTGCCCAGGCACCGGGCCAGGCCGCCGGGGAGATCACCTCGCGGCTTACCGCCGACACCAGCGTACTGCAGAGCCTGTTCGGCTCCTCGGTCTCGCTGGCCCTGCGCAACCTGCTGATGCTGATCGGCGCCGTGGGGCTGATGCTGGTGACCCAGCCCTGGCTCTCGGCCATCGTGCTGCTGGGTATCCCTGCCACCGTGCTGCCGATCCTGTGGTTCGGGCGACGGGTGCGGCGGCTATCCCGTATCAGCCAGGATCGGGTGGCGGAACTCGGCCGCTATGCCGGCGAGGCCCTGTCCGGTATCCGTACCGTCCAGGCCTTCACCCACGAGACGCTCGATCGACGCGACTATGCCGGGCGCGTCGAGGAGGCCTTCGCCAGCGCCGTGACGCGCACCCGACAGCGCGCCATGCTGACGGGACTTGCCATGCTGGCGGTGTTTGCGGCGGTGGGCATCATGCTGTGGCAGGGTGGCCAGGCGGTGCTGGCCGGCACCATGAGCGCCGGCGAACTCTCGGCCTTCGTCTTCTATGCGGTGCTGGCGGCCGGTGCTGTGGCGACCCTGGCCGAGGTGGCCGGGGATGTCCAGCGAGCGGCAGGGGCCGCAGAACGCCTGCTGGAGTTACTGGATACCCGCCCCACCATCGCGCCACCAGCCTGCCCAGTGCCGCTGCCCCGGCCCCTCGCCGGCGAGATCCGCCTGGAGGGGGTGGGCTTTACCTATCCGGGGCGCGATACCCCGGCACTGGCAGCCTTCGACCTGACCATCCAGCCGGGCGAGCGGGTGGCGCTGGTGGGCCCCTCCGGCGCGGGCAAGAGCACCCTGCTCACGCTACTGCTGCGTTTCCACGATCCCGACACCGGCACTGTGCGCCTGGACGGCATCGACCTGCGCGACCTGGAGCCGGACGAGCTGCGCTCGGCGCTGGGCCTGGTGGCCCAGGAGCCCGTGCTCTTCACCGGCAGCGTGGCCGACAACCTGCGCTATGGAGACCCCGGGGCGGATCTCGAGACGCTGCGCTCAGCGGCCCGGGACGCCAACGCCCTGGCCTTTATCGACGCACTGCCGGAGGGATTCGACACCCCGCTGGGCCCCGGCGGCGTGCAGCTCTCCGGTGGCCAGCGTCAGCGCCTGGCAATTGCACGGGCGTTGCTCAAGGACCCCCGGGTGCTGCTGCTGGATGAGGCGACCAGCGCCCTGGATGCCGAGAGCGAACGCCTGGTGCAGCAGGCGCTGGACCGGTTGATGGTGGGGCGCACCAGTCTGGTGATCGCCCATCGCCTGGCCACGGTGGTCGCCGCCGACCGGTTGCTGGTGATGGACGAGGGGCGCCTGGTCGCCGCCGGTCGTCACGCCGAGCTGATGGAGACAAGCCCACTCTATCGCCATCTGGCCGAGCTGCAGTTCGGCAAGCGTTCACCAGTGGCTCATGAGTGCGACATTCCGCCCGACCCATGACGGAGAGGGTGTTGACCCAAGTCAGGGTCGCGGGTCGGCCCGAGCCCTAGCATATCGCGCTACCGAACACCCAGATAACCATTTGAGGTTTGCGCGATCCACAAGGATTGGAAGAAGACCACCCAGGACCTTTCTGCCCTCATGCAGGACGTCCGCAAGGGCGTTCCCGAGGTCGCCAAGGGCTTTACCCAGATGGCCAAGGGGGCCAACGTCGATGGCGCCCTCTCCCACAAGCACAAAGAGCTGATGGCCCTGGCCATCGGCATCAGCACCCGCTGCGAGGGCTGCATCGCCTTCCACGCCAAGGCGGCCGCGGACCTCGGTGCCAGCCGCGACGAGATCATGGAGACCATCGGCGTGGGTATCTACATGGGTGGCGGCCCGGCCTTCACCACCGGCGCCCAGGCGCTGGAAGCCTACGACACCTTCGCCGCCGAGCGCGGCTGAGCGGGCTAGCCGAACAGCCCCAGCTGGCGATCGACCAGGGCGGCGAAGTCGTCGCCCACGAAGGGCAGGATGGCATCCGCCACAGGCTGCAACTGGCGGCTCAGGTAGTGGTCGATGTCGATAGGCGCGTGCCACGCCTCCAGTGGTTGCGGGCCGGCCACGGTGATCACGTAGCGAATCCAGCCACCACGCTGATAGCGGCGCGGCCGGCCCAGCCGATCATTCTCGGCATCGGCCAGGCGGGCCGCCCGAACATGGGGCGGCACGTTGCGTCGGTACTCCTCCAGGCGACGCCGCAGACGCTTGCGGTAGACCAGCCGCTCATCCAGCGACGTGCCTCTGGCGCCTTCGATAAAAGCAGCCACGTAGCCACGCACGTAGTCCCGGTACGGTTCATCCTGGAAGATGCGCCGGTATAGCTCGCGCTGAAACTGTTGCGCCAGTGGCGTCCAGTCGCTGCGTACCGTCTCCATGCCCTTGAAGACGATCCGCTCCTCCCCTGCTGGGTCGCGCACCAGTCCGGCATAGCGCTTCTTGCTGCCCGCTTTGGTACCGCGGATGGTAGGCATCAGGAAGCGTCGATAGTGGGTCTCAAACTGCAGCTCCAGGGCACTGGCCAGGCCATATTCGACCTCCAGATGGTCGCGCCACCAGGCGTTGACGTGGTCCACGAGTGCCTTTCCGATTGCTGCGGCGTCTGCCTCCTCGCGGGCCCGCCCGAGCCAGACGAAGGTAGAGTCGGTGTCGCCATAGATAACGGTATATCTCTTATCCTCGATCAGTTCACGCGTCCGTCGCATGATCTCGTGCCCGCGCAGGGTGATCGACGAGGCGAGACGTGCATCGAAGAAGCGACAGCCCCGGGAACCCAGTACGCCGTAGAAGCTGTTCATGATGATCTTCAGCGCCTGTGAGAGCGGCGCGTTGCCCTCCGCCTTGGCCACCTCGCGACCCGCCCAGACCCGCTCGACGATGGCCGGCAGTGCATGGCGGGTGCGCGAGAAGCGGGCCTCGCGAAAACCCGGCACCGAGGCTGCGTCAGAGGGCTCGGCCAACCCCGCCACCAGCCCCGCCGGGTCGATCAGGAAGCTGCGGATGATCGAGGGGTAGAGACTCTTGAAATCCAGCACCAGCACCGAATCGTAAAGCCCCGGACGGGAATCCATAACGAAGCCACCGGGGCTCTCGGCCGCCTCTCCCTCACCGAGGTTGGGTGCCACCCATCCCAGCCGGTGCAGCCGTGGCAGGTAGAGGTGGGCAAAGGCCGCCACCGAGCCGCCGCTGCGGTCGGCGGGCAGGCCGGTCACCGTGGCCCGCTCCAGCAGGAAGGTCAGCAGCTCGGTCCTGGCGAAGATGCGAGTGACAAGCTCACAATCCTTGAGGTTGTAGCGGGCAAGCGCCGGCTTGTCCTCGGCGAACATGCGCAGGATATCGTCGAGGCGCCGGTAGGGATCTTCGATCGCCTTGCCCTCGCCGAGCAGTGTCTGGGCCACGTTCTCCAGGCTGAAGGAGGGAAAGCTCCAGGTAGCCGAGCGCAGCGCCTCGATGCCATCGATGATCAGCCGCCCCTCGGCAGTGGCAAAGAGATGGCTGGGCTGGTGGCCATGGGCACGCAGCTCGAGTTGTGCCCCGCCGCGCCCGAGCCTCAGCGGCACTCCCAACTGCCGGGAATGCTCATGCAGCAGACGCAGGTCAAACTGAACCAGGTTCCAGCCGATGATGGCATCGGGATCGAACTCGGCGAACCAGGCGTTCAGCCGTTCGAGAAGCTCGCCTCGGGTGGCGCAGTAGTCGAGACAAAAGTCCCGCTCGCCTGACTCGCCGTTGGCCGGCCCCAGCATGTATACCTGGCGCTGCCCGCAGCCTTCCAGAGCAATGGAGTAGAGCTCGCCCCGGGCGCTGGTCTCGATATCCAGCGAGACCGTGCGCAGACGTGGGCGGTAGTCGGGGGCCGGGCGCAGGCGCGCCTCGACCAGGCCACCCTCCCCGTCCGGAGACCCCTGCACCTCAACGGGCGCGGTGATGAACCGCTCCATCAGATAGCGCTCGGGTGGACGGATGTCGGCCTCGTAGAGCGTGACGCCAACCTCCTGCAGGCGACGCTCCGCCGCCTGCAGCTGACGATAGTGCCGCGCATATAACCCAAGGACCGGTCGGTGCCGAAAGTCCTTCATCTCGAGGCCACGCAGCTCGAGGCCCGCTTCGCTACCGACCACCGCTTCGGCCTCGGCACGCTGCACAGCCGGCAGGAAGGCCACCGCTTGCTGCACCGGCAGGGTGACGCACAGTGGCCCCTCATCGGTGGCCAGCCACAGCCACACCCGGATGCCCTCGGCGGCATCCTGCCAGTGGCTCGTCAGGATGAAACCTTGTCGACTCGGCAAAGGGCTACCCCAGGGCGACCAGTCGCCGCAGCCCTGCCGCGGAATCCGCCATGGCCAGCCAGGTCACGGCGCCAAGATTCAAGGCGACGCACCCCCAGAGGATCATCCCGAAGGGCTGCTTACGGGTCTTGTGGCGGAACCAGCGCCGCGCCAGCAGGGCGCCGGGCCAGCCTCCCACCAGAGCGACAAGCTGCAGGGTCGACTCGCGGATGCGTCGCCGATCTCGGCGCGCCGCGGCCTTGTCGATGCCATACAGGCCCAGGGCCACCAGGCTCGCCAGCAGGTAGAGACCAATCAGCAACATCATGGCACGTTCACTTCGACGGTCAGGTCGGGCGAGAACAGGGGCAAGTCGAACTCATCAGGATAACCGCCAGGGTTGGCGATGATACGCGTACCACCTGATTCGAAGTCCACCGGCTCGTGCACATGGCCATGGATCCACAGCTCCATCCGGCCCATCAGCTGCGGCAGATGCGAGGCGAAGGCCGGAGAAGCCGCATCACCGCGGTAACGGGGCGGAATGCACTCGGCCAGGGGCGCATGGTGACTAATCACTACCCGCGGACCATCGAACGCCTGTGCCAGTTCCCCTTCCAGCCAGGACAGCGCCTCGGCATGCAGGCGTCGGCTCTCCGCCGGGGAGAACACCACCCCGTCGGGCTGCTCGATGATGTGGAAATCCGGCATGAAGGCCAGCACCCTCTCCTCGGTGAGTGCCGGATCGTGATCCGGCTTCCCCGCATAGAGATCGAAATCGGTCCATAGCGTGGTGCCATGAAAGCGCACGCCACCCAGGGTCAGGGTGCGGTTGTCGAGCAGATGGATACCGAGGCGGTCTGCCTCGACCTCCAGCTCCCTGCGCAGTTGCGGCATGCTGCTCCGATAGAACTCGTGGTTGCCGGGCACATAGAGTATCGGTGTGCCGGCGAAACGCTTCGCCGCCCACTCGAGACCACGGGTCTTGCGCAAGATATCGCCGGCGAGGATCACCACATCGCACGCCTTGTCCGGCAACTCTCGCTCCTTGTCGAAACATTCGAGATGCAGGTCGGAAAGTATCCTTAAGCGCATGATCGGTTCCCTTTGCAACGACCGTTCGTGCCAGTGTGATACACGCTTGGAGCAAACTCCACTGCTCAGCCGGGGGCATCCGGCAGGCCCGATCGCGCTCATGCCGAATTGGCATGGCCTGGAAAGTGCGCGCCGATACCGCAGCGCAGCATCACGTGCTATAAGGAAGGAGCTTTCCCACCCTTCCCTTCCTTCCCAGGACACACTGCCATGCCTACCGGCTGTCACCCTTCAGCCTGGCCGCGGAACCTCCGCCGGCCGGGTCAACTGCTGTCCGTCGTTCCCGTTCTGCTGCTTGCCAGCGCTCCCGCCCATGCCGCCACCGGCCCCCTGGACCTGACCGGGTCGCTTGCCGGGTTCGTGGCGGTGGCGCTGTTCATCCTCGCCTATGCACTCGTCATGGGCGAGGAGAAACTGCATATGCGCAAGTCCAAGCCGGTGCTGATCGCTGCCGGCCTGATCTGGGGCCTGATCGGCTGGGTCTATGTGCAGGCCGGCATGCCCACCGAGGCCGAACATGCCTTCCGCGAGACGCTGCTCGAGTTCACCGAGCTGATGCTGTTCCTGCTGGTGGCGATGACCTATATCAACGCCATGGAGGAGCGCCGGGTGTTCGATGCCCTGCGCGCCTGGATGGTGCGCAAGGGCTTCAGCTATCGCCAGCTGTTCTGGATCACCGGCGGCCTGGCCTTCGTGATCTCCCCCATCGCCGATAACCTGACCACCGCCATGCTGATGTGCGCAGTGGTGATCAAGGTGGCCGAGGGCGACAAACGCTTCATCAACATGGCGTGCATCAATATCGTGGTAGCGGCCAACGCCGGCGGCGCCTTCAGCCCCTTCGGCGATATCACCACCCTGATGGTGTGGCAGGCCGGCATGGTCAAGTTCTACGAGTTCTTCGCCCTGCTTGGCCCATCGCTGGTCAACTTCCTGGTACCCGCCATCGCCATGAGCCTGTTCATCGGCAATCGTACCCCGGAGGGTGTGCAGGAGGAGGTAGAACTCAAGCGTGGCGCACGCCGCATCGTGCTGCTCTTCCTGCTTACCGTGGCTACTGCCGTGGCCTGCCACAGCCTGCTGCACCTGCCGCCGGTGCTGGGCATGATGACGGGCCTGGGCTACCTGCAGTTCTTCGGCTTCTTCCTGCGCCGTACCCTGCCCCGCTCACTGGAACGCAAGCGCGCCCGCTACACGCGCCTGGGCGACGACAAGCGTCTTGCCCAGCTGGGTAGTGTGGTGCCCTTCGACGTCTTCAACCGTGTCGCCCGCGCCGAGTGGGACACCCTGCTGTTCTTCTACGGTGTGGTCATGTGTGTGGGGGGCCTGGGGTTCATGGGCTATCTCGGCCTGCTATCCGAGGCGCTCTACACCGGCTGGGACGCCACCTGGGCCAACATCGCCCTGGGCCTGATCTCGGCGGTGGTGGACAACATCCCGGTGATGTTTGCGGTGCTGACCATGCAGCCGGAGATGTCCCACGGCCACTGGCTGCTGATCACCCTGACCGCCGGCGTCGGTGGCAGCCTGCTCTCCATCGGCTCCGCCGCCGGGGTGGCACTGATGGGCCAGGCCCGCGGCTACTACACCTTCGCTGGCCACTTGCGCTGGGCGCCGGTGATCGCCCTGGGGTATGTCGCCAGCATCCTGGTGCACCTGTGGCTCAACGCCGGGAGCTTCCAGGTCTACGGGTAGTGCCGAAGTTGCTAACAGACAGAAGGCCGCCTTCGGGCGGCCTTCTGCGTTGTGCACCCCTGCAGACCGCTTTGCCAAGCCCCAAAAGTAGCACTATAGTATCACTACACAGTCGATTTCGAGGATAACGCCAGTGAAAGTCGAACTGGTTACCAGCCTGAAACGCCAGGCCACCCGCATCCTGGCTGAACTGCACCACACCAAGGAGCCGGTGATGATCACCGAGCACGGCAGGCCGTCCGCCTATCTCGTCGACGTGGATGACTACGAGCTGATGCAGCGCCGAATGGCACTGCTGGAGGGACTCTCCCGAGGTGAGCGAGCGGCCCTTGAGAAAAGGACTCTCACCCAGTCGGAGGCGAAGGAAAGGCTGGGCAGATGGCTGACGTAGTTTGGACCGAGCCAGCCCTCCTCGACATGGAGGACGTCGCCGACTACATCGCCCTGGACAACCCCGCGGCCGCTCGACGGTTGGTTCATGCCATCTTTGCCGCCACCGACCGCCTGGAACGCTTCCCCCAGTCAGGCCGTGTACCACCGGAACTCTCCGACTCCGTCTATCGGGAAGTGGTCGTGACGCCATGTTGCATCTTCTATCGCCTTGATGGTGAGCGGGTCTTGATTCTGCACGTCATGCGCGAAGAGCGGCTGCTCAGGGCCTATCTTTTGATCTGATGCTCGAGGTGAACCCCATGCCCCACCCCACGCTCGGCTTCATTGGCCTCGGCCTGATGGGCGGCCCCATGACCCGCCGCCTGCTCGACGCCGGCTTCGAGGTCACCGTCTGGAACCGCACACCCGCCAAGACAGAGACGTTGGGCAGCGCCGGTGCCAGGGTGGCCGACTCCATCGGCGAGCTGGTGCAGGGTGTGGACGTGGTGATGCTCTGCCTGGCCAACACCGAGGTGGTGGAAACCGTGGTGTTCGGCGAGGGTGGCGTAGCGGAGCACGGCCGCCACGGCCAGACCCTGATCGACTTCTCGAGCAGCGACCCCGAGGCCACCCGCGACTTCGCCACCCGGCTCGAGTCGCGGTGTGGTATGAGGTGGGTCGACTGCCCGGTCTCCGGGGGCGTGGCCGGCGCCGAGGCCGGCAGCCTGGTGATGATGGCCGGCGGCGAGGCGGCGCAGATCGACGCCCTGCGCCCGCTGCTCGCCCCGCTGGCCTCACGGGTGACCCATATGGGCCCGGTGGGTGCCGGCCAGGTCACCAAGGTGTGCAACCAGATGGTTGTGGGCTGCCAGGCCGCGGTGCTCGCCGAGATGGTGGCACTCGCCGAGGCCAGCGGCGTCGAAGCAGGCCGGTTGTCCGAGGCGCTGGCCGGCGGCTTCGCGGACTCCACCCCCTTCCGGATCCTCACCCCGCGCATGGCGGCGAGCGACTTCGCCGATCCGCCCTGGCATCTGCGTACCCTGCTCAAGGACCTAGACATGGCGGTGGCCCAGAGCCGCCGCAGCGCCAGCGCCACCCCCATGAGCGGCCTGGCCGCCCAGCTGCTGCGCGCCCACGCCACCCGTGGCCATGCCGAACACGACCCCGCGACCCTGGTGGAGGCCTACCGCCCCGCCCGCAAGGAGAGCGACGCATGAGCGAACCCCGCGTGATCTATCTCACCGGCGGCGCCCAGGGCATTGGCCTGGGCATCGCCGAGCACCTGCTGGGCCGCGGTTACCGCGTAGCGCTGACCGATATCGACGCCGAGGCGGTGGCCGAGTGCCGCGAGCGCCTCGCGCATCCCGACCGCCTGCTGGCCATGGTCTCGGACGTGCGCGACGAGCGGCAGGTGGCCGAAAGCCTCGACAGGACGGTGGCCCTCTTCGGTCGGCTCGACGGTGTGATCCACAATGCCGGCCTGGCCGACCCCTTCCAGGGCCCGGTGGAGACGCTGCCTCTCGACACCTGGCAGGCCTACCTCGACACCAACCTCACCGGGGCGATGCTCTGTGCCAAGCACGCCGCGCCCCACCTGCGCACAAGCCACGGCGCCATGGTGCTGATGGCCTCCACCCGGGCGCTACAGTCGGAACCCGATACCGAGGCCTATGCCGCCAGCAAGGGCGGCGTGGTGGCGCTCACCCACGCTCTGGCGGTCAGCCTGGGCCCCGAAATTCGGGTCAACGCCATCAGCCCGGGGTGGATCGAGGTCGGCGACCGCCAGAAGGCGGCCAGGCGCACGCCCGTCGAGCATCGCGATATCGACCGCGACCAGCACCCGGTCGGGCGCGTGGGGCGCCCCGAGGATATCGCCGCCATGGCGGCCTTCCTGCTCTCCGACGAGGCGGGCTTCATTACCGGCCAGAACCTGGTGGTGGACGGCGGCATGACCCGGCGGATGTTCTACGCGGAATAGTGCACCGCCAGCCAGACGGTCGCCTGCTGAGGATCCGTCCACCTGACGCGATGCCGGCAGTGGGCCGGGATCGTGAGATGGTCGCCAGGCGCCAGCTCGACCTCCTCCCCCGAGGCGAATGCGAGCACCGCCCGCCCCTGCAGCACCGTCACCCACTCGTGCTTCGGCTGGTCATACCAGCCCTCCTCCGGTGAGGTGTGGCCACGGGAGACGATGCGCTCGATACGCACGTCCTTGCCGGCCGCCAGCTCATCGAACTGCTCGGCTGCCATGATGCCTGGAGGCAATGCAAAAATATTGTGCCGCATGATGTCTGCTCTGGGGTGTGAGGTTGCCAGCCAGCAAGTCTACAACTAGACTACATATAAATAGTCTAACTGTAGACTTGTTAATGAACTACAAGACCGCACAGCTACGATTTGAGCACTGGCGTCAGCTGGGGAAATACATCTTCCTGGTTCAAGACCTGGCCAAGCTATTTCCTGAAGATAGCCCCAAAACACGCAAGGAGGGCCTCAACCGGCTGGTCAAGCAGGGCTTGCTGGTGCGCGCCTGCCGCGGAGTATACGTCTACCCACATGGCGATGGAGGCGATATCCATATCCTCGAACGGCTCGCCGCCGCCTTGCGCCGGGGAGAGTACAACTACGTCAGCCTGGAGTCTGCCCTGTCGGAGTACGGCGCCATCTCCCAGATTCCGCTTGACCGCTTGACTATCATGACGACCGGACGCAGCGGGACCTATCGAACCCCCTTCGGCACTATCGAGTTCACACATACCAAGCGCCCCGTGCGTGAGTTGCTGATGCGCATGGTTGATGCTGGGCGACCTCTGCGCGTTGCCACTCGCGAGGCGGCCTGGTCCGACCTCAAGCGTGTAGGGCGCAATCGCCACCTGGTCGATATGGAGGCCCTGCATGCGGATTGAGCCCGAAGATTTCGAAACACTGGTGGAAAGAGCCATGCGAGCCAGCGGGCTAAAGGCCATGCGCCCGGTGATCGAGAAGGAACTTCTGCATTACGACATGCTTTTCGCACTCGACCAGGAGGGCTTGCTCGAAAACCTCACGTTTCAGGGAGGCACCTCACTGCGACTCTGTCACGGCGCCTCACGATTCAGTGAGGACCTGGACTTCGTTGGTGGCCGCCAGTTCGCCTCCGCGCAGATGGCCGATATCAAGCGATGTCTCGAGCATTACGTCGGGAAACGGTACCAGTTGACGGTTAACGTCAAGCAACCTGCCGAACTACGGCAGGAGCCGCACTATGCGGATGTGCGAGTCGATAAATGGCAGTTATCCGTAGTGACGGCTCCGGCACGCCGCGACATCCCCCAACAGCGCATCAAGCTGGAAATTGCCAATGTGCCAGCCTATACACGCGAGCCTCGTGCACTTCATCTAAACTACAACTTCCTGCCGGACGGTTACCGCGACACACTGATAATGATGGAAACCCTCGACGAGGTCATGGCCGACAAGCTGGTATCGCTGGCCAACAACCAGCGTTATATACGCCATCGAGACATTTGGGATCTCGCCTGGCTAGCCCAACAGGACGCCAAGGTCGAGGTCGATCTTGTCCGTAGAAAGCTCGAAGATTACCGAGTAGATGGTTACCTCCAGAAGGCCAGGCAGCGACAGGCTCAGCTTGCTGACATCGTGCAGAGTCGTCCGTTTCTTGATGAAATGCTGCGCTTCCTACCTCAGGAGGTTCTGGAACGCACGCTATACAAGGCCAAGTTTTCCGACTACCTCGCCGCCACTGTTGCCGAACTGATCAACCGGGTCGTCCAACAACTGGAGGGCGGTCAAGCCTCGAAGGCTGACTCGCCGTTCCCCATGTAGGCCGATATTTGTCCCCGCCCTGCCCCTTCCGTACACTCGTTCGAATCCCTTTGACCCGCTGACGACAAGCCGAGGCAAGACCCATGGCGTTTGATTCCACTTCCACCTATGTGGCCACCGAGGCCCTCAAGCAGGCGGTCAACGCCGCCGTGACCCTGGAGCGTCCGCTGCTGATCAAGGGCGAGCCGGGCACCGGCAAGACCCTGCTCGCCGAGGAGCTGGCGGCATCATTAGGCACCGAGCTGCACACCTGGCATATCAAGTCCTCTACCAAGGCGGCCCAGGGGCTCTACGAATATGATGCGGTAAGCCGCCTGCGCGACTCCCAACTTGGGGTCGAGGGGGTGGAGAACGTCGCCAACTACATCAAGCCCGGCAAGCTGTGGGACGCCTTCACCGCTGACGAGCGGGTGGTGCTGCTGATCGACGAGATCGACAAGGCCGACATCGAATTCCCCAACGACCTGCTCCAGGAGCTGGATCGCATGGAGTTCCATGTCTACGAGACCGGCGAGACCATCCGCGCCAAACACCGCCCGATCATCGTCATCACCTCCAACAACGAGAAGGAGTTGCCCGACGCTTTCCTGCGCCGCTGCTTCTTCCACTACATCGAGTTCCCCGACCGCGAGACCATGCAGGCGATCGTCGACGTGCACTTCCCCGAGATCGCCCCGAAGCTGGTCGGCGAGGCGCTGGAGGTGTTCTTCGAGCTGCGCCAGGCACCGGGACTCAAGAAGAAGCCATCGGCCTCGGAGCTGGTGGACTGGCTGAAACTGTTGATGGCCGACGACCTGGCCCGGGAGGCGCTCTACCAGCGCGACCCCGCCAAGGCGATCCCGCCGCTGGCCGGGGCACTGGTCAAGAACGAGCAGGACACCCAGTTACTGGAGCGGCTGGCCTTCATGATGCGCCGCCAGGGCAACCAGAGGCGCTGACCCATGTTTATCGGCCTGTTCGAGACCCTCAAGCGCGCCGGGGTGCCGGTATCGCTGCGCGAGCTGCTCGACCTCCACGCGGTGGTGGAGCGCGGCGTGGTGTTCGCCGACATGGAGGCCTTCTACCGCATTGCCCGCACCGTGATGGTCAAGGATGAGCGCCATTTCGACCGCTTCGATCGCGCCTTTGCCGCCTGGTTCGAGGGCCTGGAGAACCTGGACGCCGCCATCGAGGCGCTGATCCCCGACGACTGGCTGCGCCGGGAGTTCGAGAAGCAGCTCTCAGCGGAGGAGAAGGCGCAGATCGAGTCCCTGGGCGGGCTCGAGAAACTGATCGAGACCTTCAAGCACCGCCTCGAGGAGCAGAAGGAGCGCCACGCCGGCGGCAACAAGTGGATCGGTACCGGCGGCACCAGCCCCTTCGGCGCCTATGGCTACAACCCCGAAGGGATCCGCATCGGCCAGGACGGCTCCCGCCACCGCCGCGCGGTGAAGGTGTGGGACGAGCGCCGCTTCCGCGACTACGACGACTCCCTGGAGCTTGGCACCCGCAATATCAAGATGGCGCTACGCCGGCTGCGCAAGTTCGCACGCCAGGGGGCCGCGGAGGAATTCGATGTCGACGCCACCATCCGCGAGACGGCCCGGGACGCCGGCCTGCTCAACGTGCAGATGCGCCCCGAACGTCACAACGCGGTGAAGGTGCTGCTGCTCCTCGATGTGGGCGGCTCCATGGATGACCATATCCGCACCTGCGAGGAGCTCTTCTCGGCGGCGCGCTCCGAGTTCAAGCACCTGGAGGCCTACTACTTCCACAACTGCCCCTACGAGGGGCTATGGCGCAGCAATGCTCACGACCAGTCCCGCCGCCAGGCCGAGCGCATCCCCACCCTGGATGTGTTGCACACCTATGGCGATGACTACCAGGTGGTGATCGTCGGTGACGCCGCCATGTCGCCGTACGAGATCACCCATCCCGGCGGCAGCGTGGAGCACTTCAATGACGAGGCCGGGGCCGTGTGGCTCAAGCGCCTGGCGGACAAGTTCCCGCGCCTGGCTTGGCTCAACCCCATGCCGCCGCGCGCCTGGGACTACACCCACTCCACCCAGCTGATCCGCCAGCTGATCGATGACCGCATGTACCCCATGACACTCGAGGGGCTGGAGAACGCCATGCGGGAGCTGGCCCGGTAGGCTATTTATACCCCATATGGGCTATTTATCATGAATATAACCTTTAAGGGCTATAAGATTGAAAAATAGCCCATTAGGGCTATACCCCAGGCAGGCACCTCCGGAGAATAACGCCATGCCACAGCGCATCGCGGTGCTGACCGGCGACGTCATCGACTCGCGCAAGGTCGAGGACCGGCCCCGCCTCTACCGTCTGCTGGATGACAGCCTCGCCGAGCTGGCCTCTCGGCACGGCGGCCACGGCGAACGCTTCCGGGGCGACGGCTTCCAGCTTGCTCTGCCGCAGGCGGCGCCGGCCATGGAAGCGGCGGTGGCCCTGCGAGCGGCGCTGATCGAGCACTCCGAAACCCATCAGCGGTGGGATGCCCGGATTGCCGTGGCGGTCGGGCCGGCCGAGCGCGGGATCGCGGCGGCCGACGGCGCCACCTTCGTCGCCTCGGGGCGCGCCCTGGATGCCCTGGCCGATGGCATCGCCCATCTCTCGCTGACCCGGCTCGAGGCGCCCGAGGATCACGGCCTCGTCCTGCTGGTACGCTTTATCGACGACATGATCGACGGCTGGTCGCCCTACTCCGCCGAGGTCGTCGGCCTGAGCCTGCGCCATGACGCCTCCCAGCAGGCCCTGGCCGAGCGTCTCGGCATCCGCCAGCCCAGCGTGCACAAGCGCCTGCGTGTCGCCCGCTGGGCCCTGCTCTCCGACTCCCTCGACTACCTGCGTGAGCGCCTCGCCGAGCAGGAGGAAAGGCCATGAGCTTCGATCCCCTGTCGCTGCTTATGGGACTGCTCCTCGCCCATCTCGTGGGCGACTTCCTGCTACAGCCATCCGCCTGGGTGGCGGAGCGCTATCGACTGCGCCACCGCTCGAAGCACCTGCTCCAGCATGCCGGGCTGCATGGCCTGCTCGCCGGGGGCGTGCTGCTGACGGCGAGTGCCGCCCAGCCCAGGGGGCTGGCCGCGGTGGCGATCGGAAGTCTGGCGTTGGCCGCCAGCCACTGGCTGATCGACCTGGTCAAGGCCCGGCTGCCGGCCGGCGAGCTGCGCTGGTTCCTGCTCGACCAGGCCGCCCACCTTCTGGTGCTGGTGGGGCTCTGGCTGGCCTGGCTGGGCAGCCTGTCACCGCTGCGCGAGCTTGCCGCCTGGCTGGTCTCGCCGACGGTACTGGGGACAGCGGCCGCCTACCTGCTGGTAACGCGACCGCTGTCCATCGCCATCGCCCTGATCATGCAGCGCTGGAGCGAGCAACTCGAGGAGACCGGCACCCTGGTCAGCGCCGGGGCGCGCATCGGCGTGCTGGAGCGGCTGCTGGTGCTGACCCTGGTGCTGCTCGACCAGCTCACCGCGGTCGGCTTCCTGCTTGCTGCCAAGTCGGTGCTACGCTTCGGCGACCTGCGCGACTCCCCCGACCGCAAGCTTACCGAATACGTTCTGCTCGGCACCCTGCTGAGCGTCTCCACCACCCTGGTGCTGGGCATGCTGGTGCGCCTGCTGCTGTTTCAGGCCTGAAACAGCCGCTCAGGCGCCCACGGCCTCGGCGTCCTGCTCCTGAAGGCTGCGCATATGGCCATCACGCTCCACGGCGATATGCCACGACAGCGCCTGCTCCAGGCAGTGCGGCGTGTGACCGCCACGCCGACAGGCCTCCTCGAAATAGCGACGCAGCGCCGGGCGATAGAGCGGGTCGGCACACTGCTCGATCACCCGCTCGGCGCGCTCCCGCGGCGCCAGGCCACGCAGGTCGGCCAGCCCATGCTCGGTCACCAGCACATCCACATCGTGCTCGGTATGGTCCACGTGGCTGACGAAGGGCACCACGCTTGAGAGATCGCCGTCCTTGGCCACCGACTTGGTGACGAACACCGAGAGCTGGGCGTTGCGGGCGAAGTCACCGGAGCCACCGATGCCGTTCATCATCCTGGTGCCGCTCACATGGGTGGAGTTGACGTTGCCGTAGATGTCTACCTCCAGCGCTGTGTTGACGGCGATGATGCCCAGACGACGCACGATCCCCGGGTGGTTGGAGAGCTCCTGGGGGCGCAGGATAAGGCGATCGCGATAGGCGTCCAGATTCGACCAGACCCGCTCGCCACACGCCTCGGAGAGGGTGATGGAGCAGCCGGAGGCGAAGTCGAGCTTGCCGGCATCCAACAGGTCGAAGGTGGAATCCTGCAGCACCTCGGAGTACATGGTGAGGTGCTCGAAGGGACCCTCGGCCAGCCCGCTCATCACCGCATTGGCCATGGTGCCGATCCCGGCCTGGAGCGGCAGCAGGGAGGGGGCAAGACGCCCGGCACTCACCTCATCGGAGAAGAAGCGGATCAGGTGATCGGCGATATGTCGGGTATCGGCGTCCGGTGGCAGCACCGTGGAGGGACTGTCCTTGCCCCGGGTGACGACGATGGCGGCGATCTTCTCCGGATCGATCGGTATATAGGGCGTGCCGATGCGCGAGTCGGGCGCCACCACCGGAATCGGCGGGCGCGTGGGCCGCATCTGGGGGATATAGATATCGTGCAGTCCCTCCAGCTCGACGGGTGAGTCGAGGTTGAGCTCGATGATCACCTTGTCGGCGAGGATCGCGTAGCTGGCCGAGTTGCCCACCGAGGTGGTGGGCACGATACCGCCCTCCTCGGTGATCGCGCAGGCTTCCACCACGGCCACGTCGAGCTCGGCCAGCTGGCGGTTGCGCAGCAGCTCCACCGTCTCGGAGAGATGCTGGTCGATAAACATCACCCGGCCGTCGTTGATGGCGCGGCGGAGGGTGGCGTCGACCTGGAACGGCATACGCCGTGACAGCACGTTGGCATCGGTGAGCAGCTTGTCCAGGTCGTTGCCCAGCGAGGCCCCGGTCATCAGGGTGATCGAGAACGGGTCCAGGGCGGCGCGCTCGGCCAGTGCCCGCGGTACTTCCTTGGCCTCTCCGGCCCGGGTGAAGCCGCTCATGCCCACGGTCATGCCATCTTCGATCAGGGCAGAGGCCTCTTCGGCGGAGCACAGCTTGTCCTGCCAGCCGGGCCAGCGGCAGCGCGCTTCGATGGAATTCCTGTCCAGCTTGTCCAAGGTCGTCTCCTTTCACGATCCGCGGCGAGGCCGCAGAATTAGATCACGGCATGATGATTTCATGCTTTCTTTTAGCTTGCTATACATAAGCGTGATCAAGTTGATCCGCATCAAGGCCCAGCGCAACGCCGGCCCACGGCGCGACGGCTTTTGCCGCGCCCCCGGCTTCGCCGTACAATGCCTCCAACATTGCCGCCCTTGCGGCCATCCCGTTTGACCACCGAGGACACGCCGGACCCATGCGCGCCACCCAGATGCTGATCGCCACCCTGAAGGAAACCCCCGCCGATGCGGAAGTCATCAGCCACCAGCTGATGCTGCGTTCAGGCATGATCCGCCGCCTCACCTCCGGCCTCTACACCTGGCTGCCATTGGGGCTCAAGACCCTGCGCAAGGTCGAACGCATCGTGCGCGAGGAGATGGATCGGGCCGGCGCCCAGGAGGTGCTGATGCCGGCGGTCCAGCCCGCCGAACTGTGGCAGGAGTCCGGCCGCTGGGAGCAGTACGGCCCCGAGCTGCTGCGCCTCAAGGACCGCCACGATCGCGACTACTGCGTGGGCCCCACCCACGAGGAAGTAATCACCGACCTGGTCCGCAAGGAGATCTCCAGCTACAAGCAGCTGCCGGCCAACTTCTACCAGATCCAGACCAAGTTTCGTGACGAGATCCGCCCGCGCTTCGGAGTGATGCGCTCGCGCGAGTTCATCATGAAGGATGCCTACTCCTTCCACGTCGACGAGGACTCCCTCAAGGAGACCTACCAGGCGATGTACGACGCCTATACGCGGATCTTCACCCGCCTGGGACTGGACTTCCGCCCGGTGATCGCCGACAACGGCGCCATCGGCGGCACCGGCTCCCACGAGTTCCACGTGCTGGCCGACTCCGGCGAGGACGACATCGTCTTCTCTACCGGCTCTGACTACGCGGCCAATATGGAGAAGGCCGAGGCGCTGCCGGCACCGCTGGGCAGCGATGCCCGGCGCCCCACGCCCGGCGAGGAGCTGCGCCTGGTGGATACGCCGGATGCCAAAACCATCGCCGCCCTGGTGGAGCAGCACGGCCTGCCCATCGAGAAGACGATCAAGACTCTGATGGTCCACGCCGCCGAGGGCGGCCTGATCGCCCTGCTGGTACGTGGCGACCATGAGCTCAACGAGGTCAAGGCCGAGAACCTGCCCGAGGTGGCCGCCCCGCTCACGATGGCCAGTGAAGAGGAGATTCGCGCCGTGGTGGGTGCCGGTCCCGGCTCCCTGGGCCCGGTCAACCTGGACATGCCGGTGATCATCGATCGCAGCGTGGCACTGATGAGCGACTTCGGTGCCGGCGCCAACATCGATGGCAAGCACTACTTCGGCATCAACTGGGAGCGCGATGTGGCGCTGCCCAAGGTGGCCGATATCCGCAACGTGGTCGAGGACGACCCCTCGCCGGACGGCCAGGGCACGCTCTCCATCAAGCGCGGCATCGAGGTGGGCCACGTCTTCCAGCTAGGGCGCAAGTACAGCGAGGCGATGAACGCCACCGTGCTGGGCGACGAAGGTCGTGCCATTCATCCCTGGATGGGCTGCTATGGTATCGGGGTGACCCGCGTGGTGGCGGCTGCCATCGAGCAGAACCACGACGACGCCGGCATCATCTGGCCAGACCCCATCGCCCCCTTCCATATCGCGCTGGTGCCGATGAATGCCCACAAGTCGCAGCGCGTGCGCGAGGAGTCGGAGAAACTCTACGCCGAGCTGACCGCCGCCGGTTTCGAGGTACTGCTGGACGACCGCGACCTGCGCCCCGGCGTGAAGTTTGCCGACCACGAGCTGATGGGCCTGCCCCACCGCCTGGTGGTCGGGGATCGCGGACTGGACAAGGGTGAACTGGAGTACAAGGGACGCCGTGACAGCGAAGCCACCATGGTGCCGGCCGGGGAGATCCTCGACTTCCTGCGCCACAAGATCCAGCTCGGCTAGTTTCATCTTGGCCAGAATGCGCCGCTCACTTGCCGCCATGCTGGCAAGCAGCCTGCTGGCGGCGGGTGTAGCGGCCGATGATGGCGATTTCCTGGCATCCCTGGCGGCCGATGGTCGGCCGCTGCTGGTCCAGCCGCTGCCGGATACCCCGCATACGCTGCGCACCACCCTCGACGAGACGCTCTCCATCTCCCGTGACCCGGCCGAGGTGTGGGCCGCACGCCAGTGGTTTACCGCCATGCAGCCGGCACTGTCGCGCCATGTGAAGGATCCAATGCTGCGCAGCGAGCTGTTGCGGCGGGTCTATCACGAGGCGACGCTGGCGGGGCTGCCTCCCGAGCTGGTACTGGCCCTGATCCAGGTGGAGAGTGCCTTCCAGGTCGAGGCGGTTTCCTCCGCCGGCGCGGTGGGACTGATGCAGATCATGCCATTCTGGATCCGCGAACTGGGCCTGCCCGCCGACGACCTCAAGGACCCGTGGCGAAACCTGCGCTATGGCTGCACGATACTCGCCCACTACCTGGCAGTGGAGCGCGGCGACTTCACCCGGGCCCTGGCCCGCTACAACGGCAGCCTGGGCAAGACCTGGTACCCGGAACGCGTGATGCGGGCCTGGCAGCGCCACTGGCGCCCCGCCGAGGAGCGCGTCACGGTCCAGCGATAGGTACTCCCTGCTACTCGACGGCAGCCACCAGGCCGGCATCGGCAAGCCCCGCCAGCAACCAGCCGACATCCTCGCTGACCAACTCGAGCGGCTCACCGAAGTGTTCGGCCAACAGCTCCCCCAGCTCCTCCCCGCTGAGTGGCTCCTGACACAGCAGTCTCCAGACCGCCTCGCCGGTGACGTTCAAACGGTGAATGGCACCACTAGCGGGTTGAATCAGGAACAGCTCACGGCCGAGCGGATAGCTTCTCGCCTCGCGAGTCGCCAGCCAGCGCCGCCCTGCAGGGACCGGGCCGCTAAGCGGCGAAGCCTCAGGCCTGGCCACCACGAACCTGTCGCTCTCCCCCTGGCCAACCTCACTTTCGCCACCCTCGAGCACGGCGCCCAGGTGGCGGGCCGCTGCCAGCGGCTCGGCATAACGCAGCAGCAGGCAGGGAACGCGCTGCATCAGCGGCAGCAGGTGTGCCATGAGCGATTCGGGAGCGGCATGCCGGGCAAAGTTCTGGGAGAGCAGCTGCAACAGCCCCTCTCCCGGCTGAAGCCGGACGACCTCGGGAATACTCGCCTGGTCATCACGCTCCAGCAGCACCAGCGCCCCCACCGGACCCGATTCGCCATGGCGAGCCAGGGTATTCCCGGGCGGCACCACGAAGCGGTAGCGGGCATCCTCGGGGCCGGCATGGGCCTCGGCATAGTCGAGGAGCTCCGGAGCCAACGTCTGGGGCAGCGGCAGGCGCAGCCGAGGCGCGATGCCCAGGCCCACGCCATTCCCTTCCCGCGTCAGGCCCAGCACATCATCGCCGAACAGCCGGTAACCGGCCGCGGCAAAGGCCACCGCCAAGGTGCTCTTGCCGGCGCGATGGCTCTCGGGAAACAGCACCAGGCGGCCATCCACCCCCACGCTGGCGCAGTGCAGGCCCAGCAGCGAGCCATCCCGATCGAGACACTCGCCACCCAGATCCGCGATCAGGCTGCACACCGCCGAGGCTGGCGTCGGCAGTTCGAGACCTCGGGGCAGCTGGGGCGAGCGCTGAAGATAGCCTCCGCGACTGCGCCTCAGGCGGATGGCCGGTGCCAGGCCCCTGGCACGCGCGACGAAGAGTGGCCAGCCCGACAACGCCTGGCTCAGGGCCGCGACGACCTCGGGCGCCTCCTGCACGCGCAGGATGCGCCCGAGGCCGGGCAGGGAAATATCCTGGGCGTCGGCCATTACCAGCGGCGATCGGGGCGACCGAAGACGATATCCTCGACGATGGTCACCGGGTCTTCACGATAGTCGCGCAGCCGGCGACGGTCGTGCTCGTATTCACGCCGCGAGTAGTAGCGGTCGTCCCGGCGATAGCGGTCATCGCCGCGGCGATAGTGGCGCTCCTGACGGGCCCGCTCGTGCCGCCGATAGGCGCCGTCGTAGCGACTGGGCCGAGAGCGGCTGGGGCGCGACCAGCTGGGCCGGGAGCGACTGGGACGCGAACGGCGGCGCCCATCCCAGGCCTGGGCCTGGCCGACGCTGAACAGCGTGGGGGCAACATAGGCACCGGCCAGGCCCACGCCGAGGGTGGCGAGGAGCCGGCGCCGACGCCGGCGATGGGTCTCGGCGGCCTCGATTTCATGCTCGTGGTGTGACATGGGAACCTCCTGCGGCTCGGCGAGCAGTGTCTTGCTCGAACACTGTTCATCCTAGCCACTGCGGCCGCGAGATGCCGCCGCCGGAGAAGCGTTGTCGATTTGTTCCACGGGCGTTGCCTAACCGCGACACCTGCTGATCACACACGAAAAAAAGGGCCGACCCGTGAAGGTCGGCCCACTGGGGGGAAAGACTCCCCCCTCCCCTGACGACTCGTGCTGCGGCTGGCTTCAGTGCTTCTTGCGGTGGTCCCGCACGATGAAGGCAATCCAGCCACCCATGAAAGCGATCATCATCGCGACGGTGACCAGCCCGAAGATTACGGCGTCATCCAGATACATGGTGGTGTCCTCCCCGACTCGATGTGTTGAGTGCACTGTAGACCGGGAAGGCAAGGGGAAACCTGACCTGAATCAAGTTACGCCCCGGGGGCTGACGAGAGAGGGAGCGTAATTGATTCAGGTCAGTTTTCAGGGCAGCTTCTTGTCCTCGACCTGGGTGTGATCGGTGTCGGGCGGCAGGGGGTGGCCCTTGGCCAGCTCGGCGCGAGTGGCATCACGCACCGACAGCACCTGGAGCGCATAGCGCAGGGTGTGGCCGGCCAGGGGGTGGTTGGTGTCGATCAGCACGCTGTCATCGCGCACCTCGATGACGGTGACGATCTCGGGACCATCATCCCCGGGCGTCTGGAAGCGCATGCCCGGCGTGAGCTCGGGAACCGGGAAGGCGTCACGCCCCACCTCGCGCTGCAGCGCCTCATCGCGCAGGCCGTAGGCCTCGGCCGGCATCAGGGTCACGGTCAGATCGGCCCCGGCGTCCTGTCCATCCAGGGCTCGCTCCAGGCCGGCGACGATATTGTGGTGGCCATGCAGGTACTCGAGGGGCTGCTGGCGGGCACGGGAGTCATCGAGGACCTGACCGTCGGCGTCGCTGAGGACATAGTGCAGGGTGACGACGCGCTGAGGGGCAATGGTCATGCAGATCTCCTGAATGGGGGTATCACGGGTGGAAGCCGGCGGTGGTGACCGACTCAGTTGCGGCGCAGATTGGCCACCGGCATCTCCAGGCGCTGCTGGCGATGCAGCAGGTTGAGCAGCACGATGGCGCGCTCCTCGCCCTTGTGACTCTCGAACACCGCCTGCAACTCCTTGAAGGGGCCATCGGTGATCTGCACCGCCTCGCCGGCGTGGAAGTAGAGGTTGGCATCCTCGTCGCGCTCGCTGCCCTTCTCGCGCAGCGTCTCCACCAGGGCATCATCCACGGCGATGGGCGTCTCGCCGAAGCTGACCAGCTTCAGCACGCCTCGGGTGGAACGGATGGGTCGCCAGTTGCTCACCAGCCTGTCGAGGCGGATGAACAGATAATAGGGAAACAGCGGCTCGACCACCCAGGTCAGCTTGCCGCGGCGCTTCTTCTGCACCTCGAGCACCGGATGAAAGACCTCGAAGCCCTGATTGACCAGGTTTTCGGTGGCGCGGAAGGATTCGCCGCCCTTGCACTGGATCGCATACCAGCGAGGTACCGCTGCTTCACCTTCGTCGCGGATCACATCGCTCTCGTTCATGATTCTCCCTTCACGCTGCACGCTGGTATCGCTGCCGGGGCTCTGCAACAATCGGCTGCTGCCCTGCGCGACCCGTCTCGCGGGCCGGGAGCCCGGCGAAAGAGGCAAGGATTCTAACACCGTTGCAAGGAGAGCCCCATGCCGACGCCTACCGTCCAGAGAAGCTGGCTAGCCTCCCTGGCGATCTACCTGCGCGCCCCTGTCATCACCATGCTGTTCCTGGGCTTCTCCGCCGGCCTGCCCTTCCTGCTGGTGTTCTCCACGCTCTCGGCCTGGCTGCGCAGCGACGGCGTCGAGGTGGCGGCGATCGGCTTCTTCGCCTGGATCGGCATGCTCTACTCGATCAAGTTCTTCTGGGCCCCGGTGGTGGACCGCCTGCCACTGCCACTGCTGACCCGTCACCTCGGCCAGCGCCGCGGCTGGATGCTGCTGGCCCAGGCGCTGATCGTCGCCGGCCTGGTGGGACTCGCCGGGGTCGACCCGGTGGGTCACCTGCCGCTGGTGGCCGCCTTCGCCCTGCTGGTCGCCTTCGGCAGCGCCACCCAGGACATCGCCATCGACGCCTTTCGCATCGAGTCGGCGCCGGAGGACATCCAGGCGGCCATGGCCTCGACCTATATCATCGGCTACCGCGGAGGGTTGCTGGCGGCCGGTGCCGGGGCGCTCTACGTCGCCTCCTGGCTCTCCTGGGAGGCGGCCTACCTGACCATGGCCGCGCTGGTCGGCATCGGCGTGGTGACGGTTCTGGTGCGCCCCGAGCCGGAGCGCCTTTCCCTGACCAGCCAGCTGATCCATGAGCCGCGGGTTCGTGCCTTCCTGCGGGCCAGCCGCGGCAAACCCAGGACGCTGCGGCGCCTGGGCGCCTGGGGGATCGGTGCCATCGTCTGCCCCTTCACCGATTTCTTCACCCGCTATCGGCACAAGGCCCTGTGGCTGCTGATCTTCGTGGCGGTATTCCGGATCAGCGACCTGGCCATGGCCTCCATGGCCAACCCGCTGTATATCGACCTGGGGTTCACGCTGACCGAGATCGCCAACGTCACCAACGCCTTCGGCATTGTCATGAGCATCGCCGGGGGCATGCTGGGTGGGCTACTGGTGGCGCGCTATGGCATCGGCCCCATCCTCGTGCTGGGCGCCACCGCGGCGGCGCTGACCAACCTGCTGTTCACCGCCCTGGCGCTCACCGGCCAGAGCCTGCCGCTGCTGGTGATGGCCATCATCGGCGACAACCTGGCCAACGGCCTGGCCAGTGCGGTGTTTATCGCCTTTCTCTCCAGCCTGACATCGCGGGCCTACACCGCGACACAGTACGCGCTGTTCTCGTCGCTGATGACCCTGCCCGGCAAGTTCCTGAGCGGCTTCGGTGGGCTGGTGGTCGAGGTCGAGGGCTACGCCACCTTCTTCATGATCTCCGCCGTCATGGGGATTCCGGCGGTGCTGCTGGCGCTATGGATCAGCCGCGACCGGGAACTGGTGCCGGCGCCGGTTGTACCGGCAGCCGCAAGCCGTAAGCCGTAAGCCCTTTGCACCACGGGCGCTGGAAACCGCCCCCATGGGAGCCCGATTTATCGGCGATGCGCCTCGCCATCCAGCCACCCCTGCAGCCAGGCGAGCGCCCCCGGGGTCGCCCGCCACTGGTCGCGCATCAGAGTGCGATACTGCCAGGCCTCGGCGCGGCTGCCGGGCTCGGCGGGGTCATCATCGCTTCCCGACAGTGGCCGTGGAGTGTCGGCACACAGCAGCTTGAGCGCGTGGACGTTGTGTGCCTGGGTCTCGGCCAGTGCCTGGCCGGCCTCCTCGGGCCGATCGAGGCGATAGAGCGCCAGGGCCCGCCCCATCAGCACGCCCAGTGCCGGCCCCTCGGCCTCGGCTTCGGGCGGCTGCTCGCTGAGTGCCAGGGCATCGCTGTCGCGACCATCCCGCAGCAGCTGGTCGAGTACCAGCTCCCGCAGGCCCAGGCTGTCATGGTTGTCCAGGACCAGCAGGCGTTCGGCCAGCTGGCGGGAACGTTCGCGGGCGCCGCGCTCCATGCCCACCACCAACGCCAGCCCCGTGCGCAGCAGCAGGGCATTGTCGGCATCCTCCCAGGCCAGAGTGCCGGGGCCTTCGGCCGCCACCTGTTCGAGCCAGCGTTCCAGCCGGCTGGCCAGCGGCACGAACAGGCTGGGAGCCATCCACGGCAGGCTGCCGAAGCGCGTGGTCAGCGCCAGAGCCAGCTCCTGGACCACCGCCGGGGCATCCAGCCATTCGGGGTGGCTGCACAGCTCGGGGAGCCACTCCGCAGCGCTCGGCCAGGGGTCATCCTCGAGCCCCAGCGGCGAGTCGGAGACGGCAGACACGGGAAACACCTGGCGCCAGGCGGCGTGCAGGGTGTCTTCTCGGGCAGTGGTGTGATACTCGAGCCGGCCTTCCGGGGTACATGACACGGCCAGGCGCGGCGCGATGGGCAGCTCCTCGAGGAGCGCCTGCAGGGAGGCCAGCGGCTCGGCCAGGTCCTCCTCGGCGTTGAGCAACTGTTCGGCCAGGGTGGCGCCGGGGTTCTCGGCCAGATCGGCGAGGAACTGCAGCTGATCGGGGTCCAGGTCGCCCCGGCGAGCCAGGCGCCGGAACCAGAAGCGCGCCCGTTCGGCGGCCTCCTCTTCATGCCCTTCGTGGAGCAGCAGCATGGCCTCGATATAGGCCAGGGTGGGCGAGTCGGGCAGCGCCTGCTGGGCGCGCACGAAGGCGGCGCGGGCGCTGTCCAGGTCGTCGTTGTCGAGGTGCATCAGGCACAGCCGCTCCAGTGCCACGCCACGCAGGAACAGCGGACCGTGCTCGAGCACGGCATCGAGCAGGCTCTCGCGCTTGCGATGGAAGCCGCGCTCCTGGTAGAGGTCGATCAGGATCTCGAAGGCGGGCTCGGCCTGTTCCGGCAGCCGCGACCAGTCGCCACGCTCGAACAGCGACTCGAGGATCTGCTGGGCGCGGCCACGCTGGCCGGTCTCGGCGGCGATCAGGCCCGCCTCGAGCAGCGCCTGGGCCGGGGCCCGGCCACTCGCCAGCGCCGCCTTGAGGGAGTCGCCCTTCCAGTCGCGCAGCGAGAGCATCCACATCAGGTGATCTGGCACCGAGCCGGGCAGTGTCACGGCGCCACAGCAGTGCTTGGTCTTGCGGCCGGAGTCGCACCAGCAGGGTTCGTTACGCCCCGGGCGCGCCAGTGGCTCGCAGCGGAAATCCAGGCGCGCCAGCGGCGCCTGGGACCACAGTTCCGGCGCCAGCGCCTGGGCCAGCGGCAGATCGCCGCCCACCAGCGCGGGTCCCTCTTCCCGAGCCCAGGCCATCAGCGTCGGATAGCGCTCGTCCTGGCGAATCGCCTTGAGCGCTCCCGAGGCAAATCCCAGCAGCTGTTCGACCCATACCGCCAGCATTGCGCACTCCACCGTCCGGAAAACGGCACAGTCTAGCAGTCCGCGCGGGGGCTTGGCAGCCGCTAGCTGCTGCGTTCGAGCTATCCAGCTACCCGAAGCGAGAGGCGCCGGGGACAGGTCGAAGGGGAGGTCCTATGCCAGGGATGGCATCGGTAGCGCCCAGGGAAGGGTTCACAGCGCCTCCCCGAAGGCCTGTCGACGGAACAGCCACGAGCGCTCCTTCCACGATAACATTGCCCGGAATAACCGCTAGGGTCTGGCCCACGCCAGCAGCGGGTCGGTGCGCGAGCGCATGTCGAGTCGAGCGCCGAGGCGCACCAGGTTCCAGTAGTGGCCGTTGAGCGTGCGAGACAGCAGCAGGGTGTCGGCGGGAGGCTGCAGGCGGTCCATGGCCGCCCACACCTTGGGCGAGAGCTCGCGCAGGCGACGGTGCACCCGCACGTCGCCGAAGTCCTGCTCTCCGGGGGCGAACAGCGCCGAGACCGCCTCGGCGGATTCCCTGTACAGCGCCAGCGGCGCACCCTGCCCCTGGCGGCCGCCCAGCTCGAGCAGCGCACTGTCCATGGCCATCGGGTCTCCGGCCAGGGTGGCCTCGAGCAGGCGCATCATCGCCTTGAGCCGCGCCTCGGGCACGGGTATGACCGCGCCCAGATCATAGATCACCAGCCGCCCCTCGGCGTCGGCGGCGAAGTTGCCGGCATGCGGGTCAGCGTGCAGCTCGCCATGGGTGAAGAGCTCCTCGGTGAGCCAGTCGGCGAGGGTCTGGGCGATGCGCTGTCGAATGGCATCGTCGGAGGCCTCCAGCTCGCGCAGCGGGGTGCCAGACACATGGCGCATCGCCAGCACCCGCTCACAGGAATACGCCGGCAGCGGCTCGGGGATCACCAGCCCCGGCCAGTCGGCGTAGCGCTGCCGATAGCGTGCCAGCGCCGCGGCCTCGGCGTGGTAGTCCAGCTCACCGCGCAGGCTCGCCGCCAGTTCCTCGAAGAGCGCATCGAGTCGCGCCTGGGGCACCTTGAACCAGCGCCCCAGGCGCATCAGACGCCTGACCTGGGCGAGATCCCCCTCCAGCACCTCGGCAAGGCCGGGGTACTGCACCTTGAGTACCAGAGTCTCGCCGTCGTGGGTCACGGCGCGATGTACCTGCCCCATGGAGGCGCTGGCGAAGGGGCGCGTCTCGACCTCGCGAAACACGTCATCGATATCGCCGTAGTGATCATCCAGAGTGCGGCGAATCGACTCCCAGGGCATCGGCTCGGCCTGGCGCTGCAGCCGGGCCAGCTCCTCGGCGAGGTCCGGCGGCAGCAGGTCGTCCCACTGGGACATGATCTGGGCCAGCTTCATGGCCGGCCCCTTGAGCTCGGAGAGCCCCTCAAACAGCGCCTCGCCCAGGGCGCGCCAGTCGGCCTGGCCGCCCAGCCGGGTGCGCAACAGCGCCCCACCGGTGCGTGCCCCCAGTCCCAGCAACCGCCTCGTCCTGCCTCGCTCACGCATCGCCTGCTCCGCCGAAGAATAGTGTTACAACAATTGTACGCCATGATTGCGACGTGACACCTGGCCAATCACCACGAACACTGGAAGAATGTCCATACTTCACCGTCGCCGAGGCCACCATGCGCCTGATCATCGCCGAGAAGCCCAGCCTGGCCCGGGCCATCGCCGACGCCCTGCCCGGTTCGCCCCGCAAGCAGGAGGGGGCGATTGCCGTGGGCGATACCACCGTGACCTGGTGCCTGGGCCACCTGCTGGAGCAGGCACCACCCGATGCCTATGATCCCGCCCTCAAGCAGTGGCGCCTGGATACCCTGCCGATCCTGCCCGAGCGCTGGAAACTCACGCCTCGCCCCAAGGCTCGCGGCCAATTGGCGGCGATTCGCAAGCTGCTCAAGACAGCCGACGAGGTGGTACACGCCGGGGACCCCGACCGTGAGGGTCAGTTGCTGGTCCAGGAGGTGATCGAGTACCTCGGCTGGAAGGGCAGGGTATCCCGACTGCTGGTCAGCGACCTCAACCGTCCCGCGGTGCAGCGGGCGCTTGCACGCCTGGAGGACAACGGTCGCTACCAGCCGCTCTACCGCGCCGCCGAATCGCGCTCGCGTGCCGACTGGCTGTATGGCATCAACCTGACCCGGGCCTGGACGCTGACCGGTCGCCAGGCCGGCCATGATGGTGTGCTCTCGGTAGGCCGCGTGCAGACTCCGGTGCTGGGCCTGGTGGTGCGCCGCGATGCCGAGATCCGCGACTTCGAGCCCCGCCCCTTCTTCGTGCTATGGGCCGACCTCGCGGTGGCGCACGGTGAGCTGCGCGCCTGGTGGGCCCCCGGGGAGCACCATCCACTCGACGACCAGGGGCGCCTGCTGGCCCGGGAGCCCGCAGCGACCCTGGCCGAGCGCCTGCCGGGAGCCGAGGGCCGACTGGTGGCTCTGGAGACCCAGCAGAAGCGCCAGGCCGCCCCTCTGCCCTACTCGCTGTCGGCACTGCAGGTCGACGCCGCCAGGCGCTACGGCATCTCCGCCAAGGTGGTACTGGACACCTGCCAGGCGCTCTACGAACGCCACCAGCTGATCACCTATCCGCGCTCCGACTGCCGCTACCTGCCTGAGGAACACTTCGCCGCCGCCCCCAGCACCCTGCAGAGCGCCTGCCGGGACGATGAGACCCTGCGCGGGTGGCTTTCCGGCGCCGACTTCTCGCGTCGTTCCAGGGCCTGGAACGACAGCAAGGTAGGCGCCCACCACGCCCTGGCGCCCACCGGGCGTCCCATGGATCCGACGCGGCTCTCGGCCACCGAGGCCAATGTCTTCCGGCTGATCGCCCGCAACGTACTGGCCCAGTTCTACCCAACGCTCTCCACCCGCGAGGTCAAGGCCGAGTTCCGCATCCTCGAGGAGATCTTTCGCGCTCGTGGCCAGGAGGTCCTCGACCCCGGCTGGAAGCCGCTGTTCACCACCCGCGACGAGGCGCCACCGCTGCCGCCTCTCACCGAGGGCGAGGTGTGCCGGGTCCAGGAGGCCGGCGTGGAGGATCGCGAGACCCGCCCGCCCGAGCCTTTCAACGACGCCAGCCTGATCAAGGCGATGATGAACATCGGCCGCTACGTGGATGACCCCGCGGTCAGGCGCACCCTGCGCGAGCACGATGGCCTGGGCACCGAGGCAACGCGTGCCGGCATCATCGAGACCCTGGTCGAGCGCGGTTACCTTGTGCGTCAGGGCAAGGCGCTGCGCGCCACCCGCCTGGGCAGTGCGCTGATCGCCTCGCTGCCCGAGGCGGTCGGTCGTCCCGAGCGCACCGCGCTATGGGAGCAGCGGCTCACCGCCATCGCCGAGGAGGCCTCCGCCCCCGCCCCCTTCCTCGACTCGCTGATCAGCGACCTGCATGCCCTGCTCGGCGCCGCGGATGCCGGCCGTTTGCGCCAGGCGCTGCATAACGCCGAGGGCGAGGAGGCCAAGGCACCCCAGCGGGCGTCACGACGGCGCGGCACGGGACGCGCGACGAGCAAGGGCAGCAAGCGCCGTGCGCCGCGACGCCGCAAGGAGGGCAGCTGATGAGTTGGCAAACCCACTGGATCATCGGCCCGGGCGCCATCGGTCGACTGCTGGCCCTACGCCTGGTCCAGCACGGCCAGCGGGTGATGCTGATCGGTCGCCGGCCCCTCCCTGGCCACCAGACCCTGATCACACCCGAGGGTGCAGCGTCGACCCTCGAGGTCACCACCCGAACCGGCCCACCCCAGGGTTTTCCGGATGTGGTTCACCTGACCACCAAGGCCTACGCCGCCGAGGCGGCCTATGCGGCCCTGGCCGGGCACCTTCCTGCGCATACCCCGCTGGTGCTGTGGCAGAACGGCTTTCACTCCCAGCCGCGGCTAAGCGCGCGTCACCCGGGGCCGGTGCTCTGCGCCACCACCACCGAAGGCGCCTATGTGGAAGCGGATGACCGGGTGGTTCACGCAGGCCACGGCGACACCGCCATCGGCTCGCTGGACGGCGGTCATGCAGCCCTCGCCGAATCACTGGCTGGCCTGCTGAGCGACGCCGGGCTGCCGAGCCGGGCGGTGCCCGATATTCGGCAACGGCTATGGCAGAAGCTGGCGGTCAATGCCGCCATCAACCCGCTGGTGGCCCACTACCGCATTCGCAATGGCGAGCTGCGCGATGCGCCCTACCGAAAGGAGGTGGAGGGGATCATCGGCGAGGTGGCAGAGGTGATGCAGGCCGAAGGGATTGCCCCGCCCAGCGGCACGGGACTCGAGGGCTGGCGGGCTCTGGTCTGGAAGGTGGTGGAGGCCACCGCTGCCAACCGTGCCTCCATGCTTCAGGATATCCTCGCGGGCCGGCCCACCGAGCATGCCGCCATCCTCGGGCCGCTAGACGAGGCCGCCAGGCGCCACGCCCTGGCCACCCCGCGGCTGGAGGCGCTGCAGCGGCGACTGGCCAATCCCCGGTGAGCTTGCTAGCCTAGATGAATCTCATCGCTACTCGCCCTGCGGCTTGACCCTTTGCGGGTCAGGCCGTAGCGCAAGGACAGGGACCCATGAAATCCCGCCACACCTTCGCTGTGCTGCTGGCCTGCCTTGCCTTCACCGCCTCGCTCGGGGCTGTCGCCGCCGAGGATGGTAACGACGACATCGTCGAGATCGTCACGAAAGCCAAACGAGGCAATGGGGTAAGCCCCGCCTACGCGGGTCAGCCACAAGACCTCATGCGCCTGGAAAACGGCGTCGTCATCGACGGCCAGGACATCGAAACCCCGGACGGTTTCACCTCCGGCTTTCGCCTGATCGCCGGCTTCAGTCCTTTCCAGCTGCCCAAGCTCGACCTCGGTGCCGAGTTCAGCTACCGCGAGAGCGACGAAGTGCCCACCCGCCTCGGCGACCAGCAGCTGCTGGTCAATACCGTCAGCCTCGGCGGCAGCCTGGTGGCGGGCGTTCGCCTGGGGCACTTCGGCCTGTATGCCAAATCCGGCCTGGTCGGCTGGGAAGGCGACGCCGTGATTCCTCGCGGCGATTTCGATGAGGCCGGCACCACCCGGGTGCAGGGTTTCGGCGCCCGGCTGCAGTTCCCGGGCTTTACCAGCCGCCTGGAGCTCGAGGAGTACGACGCCCCCGATATGGCCCACCTCAACCTGCTGACCGCCTCGATCAATATTCCCTTCTGAAGCCGTAAGCCGTAAGCCGTAAGCCGTAAGCCAGAATGTTGCCACCAAACCTCGCAAAAGGTCTTTCTTACAGCTTACAGCTCTCGGCGAAGCCGAGTCCTTACAGCTCCGGGCGAAGCCGGGTTACCCCGTATTACGCAGCCCCGCCGCAATGCCTGCCATGGTGACCATCAGCGCCCGCGAGAGATCGGCGCTGATCGCTCCGTCGGCGTCGCGGTTACGCTGCAGCAGTTCCGCCTGCAGGCCGTGCAGCGGGTCGATATAAGGGTTGCGCACCGCAATCGCCTGGTGGATCAGCGGCGTCTTCTCCAGCAGCTCCTGCTGCTCGAGTATCTCCAGCAGAACTCCGTTGAGACATTCGAAGCGGTCGCGCAGGCGCAGGCCCAGCGCCTTGAGGGCCGGCTCGTCGACCAGGCGATGCTCGTAGTAGGCGGCGATGCCCACATCGGCCTTGGCCAGCAGCATCTCCAGCATGTCCAGATAGGTACCGAAGAAGGGCCAGCGATCGCGCATCTCCTGAAGCACCTCACGGCCACCCTCCTCTGCGAGCCGCGTGGCGAAGGCCTCGCCACTGCCCAGCCAGGCCGGCAGCATCAAACGGATCTGGGTCCAGGCGAAGATCCAGGGGATCGCCCGCAGGGTCTCCACCCCGCCATCCTGGCGGCGCTTGGTGGGCCGCGAGCCCAACGGCAGCCGCCCCAGTGAGCCCTCCGGGGTCACCGCCCGGAAGTAGGGCACGAAGTCGGGATCCTCCCGCACCACTCCCACATAGGCGCCATGGGCGATCTCGGCCAGGCGGTCCATCTCCTCACGCCACTGGGGCTCCGGATCCGGTGGCGGCAGCAGGGTCGCCTCCAGCACCGCACAGGCGTAGATCTCCATGGAGCGCAGGGCGATCTCCGGCTGGCCGAACTTGAAGCGGATCATCTCGCCCTGCTCGGTTACCCGCAGGCTGCCGTTAACCGAGCCTGGCGGCTGGGAGAGGATAGCGGCATGGGCGGGGCCACCGCCGCGCCCCACGGTGCCACCGCGACCGTGGAACAGGGTCAGGTCGACATCGTGTCGGCGGCACACCGCCACCAGGCTCTCCTGGGCGCGGTACTGGGCCCAGGCGGCGGCCAGTTGGCCGGCATCCTTGGCCGAGTCCGAGTAGCCGATCATCACCTCCTGGCGATCCCCGGCGTGACGACGGTAGCCGGGCAGCGCCAGCAGCCGGTCGATCACCTCGCCGGCATGGTTGAGATCGTCGAGGGTCTCGAACAGGGGCGCGATGGGCAGCTTGACCTCGCCCCCCACCTCCTTCATCAGTAGCGCCACAGCCAGCACGTCGGAGGGTTGTGCCGCCATGGAGATGATATAGGTGCCCAGCGCCTCAGGCTGCTCGGCGGCGATCACCCGGAAGGTATCAACCACTTCCCGGGACTCCGGCGAGCACTCCCAGCGACGCGGAATCAGCGGCCGTCGCGAGGCGAGCTCCTCGAGCAGGAAGGCCTGCCGCTGCTCCTCGCTCCATTCGCGATAGTGCCCGAGCCCCAGGCCATCGGTAAGCTCCTCCATTACCTGGGCATGGCGGCCCGCCTCCTGGCGGATATCGAGCTTGGTGAGGGTGACCCCGAACACCGCGACCCGGCGCAGGGTGTCGAGCAGCGCGCCGTTGGCGATGGTGTCGAGCCCCACGTCGCACAGCGAGCGGTAGCAGGCGAGCAGTGGCGCATAGAGCTGGTCGCGACTCTCGATGATCGGGCCGCCATCGTAGGGCTTGCCGTCGAGGCTCGCCTTGGCCCAGTCGCGGGTCGCCTCAACCCGCGCCAGCAGCCGGCGCAGCAGTTCGCGATAGGGCTCCCCGGCATCACCGACCTCGGCCTTCAGTGCGCTGTTGGCCTTCCACATGGAGAGCTCGGCCTTGAGCTGCTCTAGGTCGCGCAGGTAGAGGTCGGCCGCCATCCAGCGCCCCAGCAGGAGCACCTCGCGGGTCACCCGGGAGGTGACATTGGGGTTGCCGTCCCGGTCGCCCCCCATCCAGGAAGCGAAGCGGATCGGCGCAGCATCCAGCGGCAGGCGCTCGCCGGCGGTCTCCAGCAGCAGGTTGTCCAGGTCGCGATGGAAGTCGGGCACCGCCTGCCACAGTGAGTTCTCGATCACCGCGAAGCCCCACTTGGCCTCATCTACCGGCGAGGGCCGCTCATGACGAATCTCGTCGGTATGCCACGCCTGGCTGATCAGCTCCTCGAGGCGCCCCTTGGCCCGGGCACCTCGTTCGGGATAATCCGCCGAAGACTCGATGGCGGTCAGACAGTCGTCGATGGCGTCGTACTTCTGGATCAGGGTACGCCGGATGACCTCGGTGGGATGGGCGGTGAGCACCAGCTCGACCCGCATGCCGGCCAGGCTCTCCACCAGCTTGCGCGGCGAGTTGCCGGCACGACGTGCCCGCTCTACCAGTTCCGACAGCACCGGCTGGGTGCCCGGGCGGTAGTCCTCCACGCGGCGGAAGCGCGCCCTGTAGTGCTGCTCGGCGATGTTGGCCAGGTTGAGGAACTGGTTGAAGGCCCGCGTCACCGGCAGCAGGTCGCGGTCAGGCAGGCCGCGCAGGTAGTCGATCAGCTCACGCTGGGCCGCTTCGTCGCCCTGGCGACCGCGCTTGGCGAAGCCACGGATCGCCTCGATCCGGTCGACGAAACCATGGCCCAGATCGTCGGCGATGGTGCGTCCCAGGCTGTCACCCAGGATACGGACGTTGTCGCGCAGGGATTCGTGTAGATCGTGGCTCATTGCCGTGACTCTCCGGGGATGGCGGTGACGTTGTTATCGATATCGTCGGTGGCGTCCGAATGCCGGACTTCGGTGCGCTTGGCGGCCTGCCAGTGACGCTCCATGGTGTCGAGGTCGGCAGCATCGGGGCTGCCACCTTCGGCGGCCAGGGCAGCTTCCACATAACGGAAGCGACGCTCGAACTTGGCGTTGGTGGCGCGCAGGCATCGCTCCGGGTCGGCCTTGAGAGTGCGGGCGAGGTTGGTCACCGCGAACAGCAGGTCACCCACCTCCTCGGCGGCGTGGTCCCGATCACCCGCGGCCAGCGCCTCCTCCACCTCGTCGAGTTCCTCGCGGATCTTGGCGATCACTCCGCGGGAGTCGGGCCAGTCGAAGCCCACCCGGGCGGCACGCTTCGAGAGCTTGGCGGCGCGGGAAAGGGCCGGCAGCGTGCGCGGCACGTCATCCAGAACCGAAGCCGCGGCGCTATCCAGAACCGAAGCCGCGGCGCTATCCAGCACCGACGCCGAGCCAGACGCCGATGCGCCCGCTCCCTGGGCAGCCCGCGCGGCACGCTCCTCCGCCTTGAGCGTCTCCCAGCGACTGTTGACCTGACGGGACTCGATCTCCGCGGCGGAAACGCCCGGCGGGCGCCGCGAGGCCAGGGTGCCTTGCGGGAAGACATGGGGATGGCGGCGCAGCATCTTGGCGGTCAGCGTATCCACCACATCGTGGAAGTCGAAGCGCCCCTCCTCATCGCCGAACTGGGCGTAGTAGACCACCTGGAAGAGCAGGTCGCCGAGCTCGCCGGGCAACTCGTCCCAGGCGCGCCTCTCGATGGCGTCGGCAACCTCGTAAGCCTCCTCCAGGGTGTGCGGCACGATGGAGTCCCACCCCTGGGCGAGGTCCCAGGGGCAGCCCTGCTCGGGGTCGCGCAGCACTGCCATCAGGGTCAGCAGGTCCTCCAGGGAGTGGCGATGTCTCATGTCCTGCGCTCCTTCTTCCTGCCCTTGCGGCCGCCACCGCCGGCGCCGCTGCGCAGGCGCCGCACCTCGATGACATTGGAGAGCTGCTGGATGCGCGAGAAGAGTCGCCCCAGGGTCTCCAGGCCGTCCACCTCCACGGTGATCTGCAGGCGGGCGATGCCGTCGTCGCTGTCGGTGAGGGTGTTCACCGCCAGCACGTTGACCTTCTCGTTGCCGAGCACCCCGGTGACGTCGCGCAGCAGGCCGGAGCGGTCCCAGGCCTGCACCTCGATATTGACCGGATACTGGGTACGGGCCCGCTCGCCCCACTCCACCTCGATGATGCGCTGGGGCTCGTCGAGGCGCAGCTGGAGGATGTTGGGGCAGTCCTGACGATGGACCGTGACGCCGCGCCCCTGGGTGATGAAGCCAACGATCGGCTCCCCGGGCACCGGGTGGCAGCAGTTGGCCATGCTGGTCTTGAGGTTGCCGACCCCGAGCACGGTGATATCGCTCTGGGTCCCCTTGGCCGGAGAACGCCTGGGTTTGGCCAGCAGGCGCTCGAGCTGCTCCTGGTCGTCGTTCTCGCCGAACAGCTGCTGGGCCTGATGCAGCACCTGGCCGATGCGCAGATCGCCCGCCCCCAGCGCCGCGTACATGTCATCCGGGCTCTGGTAGTTGACCTTGCGGGCCAGAGTATCGAGGTCCATGTCCTCGAGGTCGAGGCGCTTCATCTCGCGCTCGAACAGCCCACGCCCCTCCTCGAGGTTCTGGTCACGGGCCTGGTGCTTGAACCAGGCCTGGATCTTGGCGCGGGCACGGGAGGTACGCACATAGCCCAGGCTCGGGTTGAGCCAGTCGCGGCTGGGGCCTCCCTTGCTGGCGGTGAGGATCTCCACCTGCTGGCCGGTCTTGAGCCGGTAGGTGAGCGGCACGATACGGCCGTTGACCTTGGCACCCCGGCAGCGATGACCCACCTCGGTGTGCACCCGGTAGGCGAAGTCGATGGGGGTGGCGATGCGCGGCAGGTCGATGACATGGCCGTCGGGTGTGAAGACATAGATGCGATCCGGGGCGACGTCGCTGTTGAGCCCCTCGCGCAGGTCGCCGAAGTCGCCGACCTCCTCCTGCCACTCCAGCACCTGGCGCAACCAGGCGATCTTCTCCTCGTAGCTGCTGCTCTTGGCCCTGGTATCGTGGCCCTTGTAGCGCCAGTGGGCACACACCCCGAGCTCCGCCTCCTCGTGCATGGCGAAGGTGCGAATCTGGATCTCCAGCACCTTGTTCTCGGGTCCGATCACCGCCGTATGCAGCGACTGGTAGCCGTTCTTCTTGGGGTTGGCGATGTAGTCGTCGAACTCGTTGGGCACGTGGTGCCAGCGCGAATGCACCAGTCCCAGCACGGTGTAGCAGTCGGCCACCTCGGGCACCAGGATGCGCACCGCGCGGATATCGTGGACCTGGGAGAAGTCGATGCGCTTGCGCTTCATCTTCCGCCAGATCGAGTAGATGTGCTTGGCCCGGCCATCGACGTCATAGCGGTTGATGCCCTGGGCTTCGAGCAGCGCCTTGAGGGTGTCGACCACATCGGCGATGTAGCGGTCGCGATCCAGGCGCTTCTCGGCCAGCTGGCAGGCGATGGCCTTGTAGTCGTCCTCATGGAGGTAGCGGAAGGAGAGGTCCTCCAGCTCCCACTTGAGGTGGCCGATGCCCAGGCGATGCGCCAGGGGCGCATAGATGTCGAACACCTCACGGGCCACGCGCAGCTGCTTCTCGCGAGGGGCATCCCTGACCTGGCGCAGCGCACAGGTGCGCTCGGCTATCTTGATCAGTGCCACGCGCACGTCATCGATCATGTTGACCAGCATCTTGCGCAGGTTGTCCTGCTGGTCATGCTGGCCCATGTCGTGGCTGGGCAGCTGAGTGGCACTGATCGCCGCCATCTGCAGCACGCCGTCGATCAGGCTGGCCACCTCACCGCCGAACTGCTTGGCGACCGCCTCCAGGCCGATCAGCCCCTCGCGAACCGCGCGATAGAGCACGGCGGCCTCGAGTACCGCCTGGTCGAGCTTGAGCTCTCCCAGGATATCGGCCATCTCCAGGCCCATGCGAAAGCTGGAGCCATCCGCCAGCCAGTCGCGATGGGGCCGCTCCGACTCGCGGTCCAGTCGCTCGGCGAGGCGGCAGGCCTCGACCATCCTGGCCGGGTCGCGCAGCCTGACGTCCTCCTGCAGGCGCGCCACCCACAGGTCGATATCCACACGCCCCGACGCGGTAAGAGGCTGGTCCTCACGGACTTTAACCATCGGCTGATGCTCCTTGCCGCTGCTGCTGAGCCCGTGAATGCTCGAACAGCAGCATCGATTCCAGGTGTGAGGTGTGCACGAACATGTCGGCCACGGCGATACGCGTGACCCGATACCCCCCATGCACGAGGTGTGCCACATCCCGGGCCAGGGTGGCCGGATCACAGGAGACATAGAGCACCTGCGGGACCGGCGCAGCCACCAGCGCCCGTGCAGCCTCCGCGGCGCCGTCTCGCGGCGGGTCGAGCACCACCACCTCGGGTCGGACCTCCGCGAGCAGCGCCGCCACGGCGCCCTCCTGCGCCAGGTCGGCCTGACGAGCCGCGACCGACAGGGCCGTCTCCCGAGCGTTGGCCAGGACGTTGCGCTCCAGGCGCTCGACCATGGCAGGGCTGCCCTCCACCGCGGTCACCCGAGCCCCGGCGGAGGCCAGCGGCAGGCTGAAGTTGCCGACCCCGGCGAAGAGGTCGAGCAGCGCGGCGCCCTCGAGGGCGCCCAGCCACTCGAGGGCGGTTGTGACCATCTGCCGGTTGACCTCGGCATTGGCCTGCAGGAAGTCACCCGGCGAGAAGCCCAGGGTCAGCTCGCCGGCGGCCCCCGGCACACGACAGCTCAGCGCCGGTGCTGGGGTCAGCCACTCGAGCACGGGGGCGTCGCGTCCCGACAGCCAGGCCAGGTGTACCCCGTGCTCGACGCCGAATGCACGCCAGGCCTCGCGATCCGCGGTGTTCTCCTTCAGCTGACGCACCACCAGGGTGGTGCCCTGGTCGCTGGCCAGCAACTCCAGGTGCCCCACCTGGCGTGGCGCCTGGAGCGATGCTACCTGACGGTGCAGGGGAACCAGCAGCGCCTCTAGCGCCGGCACCAGGATGGTGCAGTGCTCGATATCTACCAGGCGGTGCGTATGCCGCGCCCGGAAGCCCAGGTGGAGCTGGCCCTCGGCATCAATCTTCACCCCCAGCCGCGCACGCCGGCGATAGCCCTGACTGGCGCCGGCCAGCAACTCGGGCTCGCCGTCGATCTCGATGCCCTGACGGGCCAGCAGGTCGATGAGAACCGCCTGCTTGTGGCGACGCTGGTCGGGTACCGCCAGGTGCTGGAGGTCGCAGCCGCCACAGCGGGCATAGTACGCGCAGGGCGGGTCGACACGCTGCGGCGAGGGTTCGAGCACCTCACGCACATGAGCCTCGTCGAAGCGCTTGCGGGTGCGATGGACCGCCACCTCGACCCGCTCGCCGGGCAGCGCCCCCTCGACGAACAGCGCCTTGCCGGCGGCATCGTGGGCCAGCCCCCGGCCGTCATGGGCCAGGCGCTCGATCCGCAGGCCCGGCGCCTCCCCGTGTTCCAGCGCCTTGGCCGCCGTCCTGGCGTCTGCCTGACGACCCTGCAGGCCGGAGACCCCCGACCGCTCACGGCGCGGCCGCCGCTTGCCCAGCATCGCCATGGTTCAGGCCTCCGGGGCGAACAGGCCGGTGGAGAGGTAGCGGTCGCCGCGGTCGCAGACGATGAACACGATCACCGCATCCTCCACCTGTTCTGCGACGCGCAGGGCACCGGCCAGGGCGCCACCGGAGCTGACGCCGGCCAGGATGCCCTCCTCCTGGGCCAGGCGGCGCATATGCACCTCGGCCTCGCGCTGACCGATATCGAGTACCCGATCGACGCGACTGGCATCGAAGATGCTCGGCAGGTACTCCGCCGGCCAGCGGCGGATGCCGGCGATGCTGGCGCCATCCTCGGGCTGCAGGCCAATGATCTCGACCCCGGGATTGCGCTCCTTGAGCGCCTGGGAGACGCCCATGATGGTGCCGGTGGTGCCCATGGAACTGATGAAGTGGGTCACCGTGCCGCCGGTCTGCTCCCAGATTTCCGGGCCGGTGCCGCGGTAGTGAGAGAGCGGGTTGTCGGGGTTGGCGAACTGGTCCAGCCGCTTGCCTTCGCCGCGGGCGAGCATCGCCTCGGCAACGTCGCGAGCCTCCTCCATGCCGCCCTCCTTGCTGACCGTGATCAGCCTGGCGCCATAGGCGGCCATGCACTGCTTGCGCTCCTCCGAGGCGTTCTCGGGCATGATCAGCACCATGCGATAGCCCTTGATGGCCGCGGCCATGGCCAGCGCGATGCCGGTATTGCCCGAGGTAGCCTCGATCAGGGTGTCACCCGGGACAATCTCGCCGCGAGCCTCCGCCTGCTCGAGCATCGAGAGGGCCGGACGATCCTTTACCGAGCCCGCCGGATTGTTGCCCTCGAGCTTGGCCAGCAGCACATTGTTGCGGCCGGCGCCGATCCGCTTGAGGCGCACCAGCGGAGTGTGGCCGACAATCTCCTCGATGGTGGGAAAATGCATGCAAGCATCCTTCTCTAAAGGTATTTTCAACATTATATCCGCGTGGCTCCGGGGTGGACAGGCATCCTCGGCCGCGTGGCATTTGGTGTCATCCCTACCCGAGAGTTCCCATGTCACTGAAGCTGCGCCTGCTGTTGATCGCCCTGGTACTGCCCCTGCTGCTGATGGCCAGCGTGGCGCTTATCACTCTGCCCCTGCACCGCGGACAGCATGAGGCGCGGTTTGAGGCGGAAATGGCAAGGGCCGTGGGCCTGATCGAGCCCGGCCTGACGGCCGCACTGCGGGACAATGACACTCAAGCCCTGGAAGCGGGCGCCGGCCGTCTGCTGGACCTCAGGGAGGTCAGGGCCGTGGCGGTGGTCGATGCCGACGGCACGCCACGCGTGGAGATCGGGCGCCTCGAGGCGGGCGTGGCCCTCGCCGACGCGCCGGGGTGGCAGCGTCATGGCGACGGCCACTGGCGACTGAGCACCCCCCTCGATGGCAGCGGGGAGCGCCTGGTCATGGATATCGATGCCAGCGGCCTGCTCCTCGAACACTACCGACAGCTGGCGGGTGCCGGCCTGCTGCTGTTGCTGGGTGCGGGCGTGCTGGGGCTGGCCACGAGCGTCAGCTATCGGCGCCTGCAACGCCCCCTCGAGGAGATCGATGCCACCCTGGAACGCCTGACCCGCGGCAAGCCTGTACGCCCCCTGCCCCCCTCGCCCACCGAGCTACCTCCCCTGGGCAGCCGTATCAATACGCTGGCCACGCGACTGGAGGAGGCCCGCGAGGAGATGCAGCGCCAGATCGCCCAGGCCACCGTGGAACTCGAGGAGTCGATGGAGACCGTCGAGGTCCAGAACATGCAGCTCGACCTGGCCCATCGGCGCGCCGTGGAGGCCAACCGGGTGAAGTCGGAGTTTCTGGCCAACATGAGTCATGAGATCCGCACCCCGCTCAACGGTATCGTGGGCTTCTGTCGGCTGCTGGGCCGTTCACCACTGGATGCACGGCAGCAGGAGTGGCTGGAGCACGTCAACCGTGCCTGCGGCAACCTGCTGCTGCTGGTCAATGACGTGCTCGACTACTCCAGGCTCGAGGCGGGCCGGCTGGAGCTCGAGCGGCTGCCGGTAGAGATGGTGGAGCTGGTCGACGAGGTACTGGCCCTGCAAGCCCCCACGGCCCAGCAGAAGGGACTGGAACTGGTCGGCATGGTCTATGACGACGTGCCGACGATACTGCATGGCGACCCCATGCGCATCCGCCAGCTGTTGACCAACCTGGTGAACAATGCGGTGAAATTCACCGAGCGCGGCGAGGTCCTGGTGCGCGTCATGGTGGAGGAAACCGAGCCCGGCCGGGTCACCCTGCGCGTCAGCGTGTCGGACACCGGCATCGGCCTGTCGGCGGAGCACTGCCGCGGGCTGTTCGATGCCTTCCAGCAGGCGGCCCCGAGCCACTCGCGGGAATTCGGTGGCAGCGGGCTGGGGCTCTCCATCTGCCGCCAGCTGGTGGAGCAGATGGGCGGTGAGATCGGGGTGGAGAGCGAGCCGGGACACGGCAGCACCTTCACCTTCACCCTGCCACTGGCCGGCGAAACCGGAACAGAGCGGCCAGCGGAGCTGCACCTGGCGGGGGCGAGTATCCTGCTGGAGGAACCGCACCCGGCCACGCGGCGTGCCCTGCAGTACCTTCTGCGGCGCTGGGGAGCCAGGACACTGGACGCCAAGGCGTCGGCCTCTTCTTCGGCCAGCCTGCTGGTGGCCAGCCTGGGTGCCCCGCCCTACTCCTCCGAGCGGCTGCGCCACTGGCGCGAACGCCTCGCCGAGCTGCCCTGTCCGGCCCTGCTGCTGTGCACCGCCAGTCCGCTGGACTTCCCCGACCTGGCGCTGCCCCATGGCGGAGAGATCCTGGCCAAGCCGGTGACCCGACATACCCTGGCCGACGCCATCGAGCGACTGTTGCCCCGGAAGCAGGACGCCTCCGGTAGCGGCGACGCATCGAGCGGCCCCGACACCCGCCTGCACCTGCTCGCCGTGGACGACAACGACGCCAACCGCCGGCTGATGAGCGAACTGCTGGCCGGCCCCGGCATGGAAGTCACCCTGGCCAGCAGCGGTGAGCAGGCCGTGGCCCTGGGGCGCCGGCAGCACTTCGACCTGGTGCTGATGGATATCCGCATGCCGGGCATGGACGGCATCGAGGCGAGCCACGCGCTGCGTCATCTCGGGGAGGCATGGAGCCGCACGCCGATCGTCGCCGTTACTGCTCATGCCCTGCAGGACGAGCGTCGACGCCTGCTGGCCAGTGGCCTGGATGACGTGCTGGTCAAGCCCCTGGACGCCGAGGAGTTGGCCACCCTGCTGACTCACCATCTGGGCCGAGCGCCCGAGCATCTTACGGCACCGCTCACCAGCCGCACCGCACCGCCGGACCAGCCCCCGGACTCGGAGCTGCGCGCGGTGGATCTGTCGTTGGGCACGGACCTGGCCGGCGGCCGGGAATCGCTGGCCCGACAGCTGCTTGACCAGTTGATCGACTCCCTCGACGAGGGCGAAGCCACGATACGTCGGGCCCACGCCGAGCAGGATGACGAGGCACTGCTGGACGCCATCCATGCCCTCAACGGCGCCTGTCGCTACTGCGGTGCCCCGCGGCTGGGGTTGCTCGCCGAAACCATGGAGACTCGCCTGCGCACCCGGGGTCGCGAGGCCTTGACACCGCTCATGGAGGACCTGTTCAGCGCCATGGGGGAACTACGCCGCTGGCGAAGCGAGCACCCGCTGGAGCCTCACCCCTCCAGCACCACGAAGGCCACCGCGAACTCCACCTCGTCGGAAAGCGACAGGTGAGTGGCTCGCACCCCCGCGGCACGCGCCAGCTCGTGAGCCTTGCCGGCGAGCAGCAGCGAGGGCCTGCCGAGGGTGTCATTGACCACCTGGATCTCGGTCCAGCGCATGCCGTTCCTCAGTCCGGTGCCCAGCGCCTTGACGAAGGCCTCCTTGGCCGCGAAGCGCTTGGCCAGGAAGGCCGCAGGCCGGACCTGCTCGTGGAGCCGTTCGCGCTCCAGCTCCCCCAGCAGGCGCCCCGCCAGGCGTACGCCCCGGCGTGACAAGGCCGCCTCGAAGCGCTCCACCCTGGCAATATCGGTGCCGATGCCCAGAATCATGGTTCAATGCACACGGTCGTCGTGGTCGTGTGCATGCTCGTGGTCATGGTCATGCTCCTCGAGGGCGGCGACGAAGCCTGCCTCCTGGCCGGCGATCGCCAGGCGCTTCATCTCGGCCACCGCCTCCTTGAGGCCAACGAACAGTGCCCGGGCGATGATGGCGTGACCGATATTGAGCTCATGGATGCCCGGGATGGCGGCTACCGCTTCCACGTTGTGGTAGTGAAGCCCGTGGCCCGCATTGACAGTCAGGCCGAGTTCCATGGCCATCTCGGCGGCCGCCGAGAGCCGCGCATGCTCACGGGTCGCCGCATCGCCTGTGGCCTCGGCATAGCCCCCGGTATGCAGCTCGACCACCGGCGCGCCGGCCTTGGCGGCAGCCTCGATCTGCGCGGGTTCCGGGTCGATGAACAGCGACACCTCGCAGCCCGCCGCGGCCAGGCGACGACAGGCGATGCGGATCGCCTCGAAGCCACCGACCACATCGAGACCACCCTCGGTGGTCAGCTCCTCGCGCTTCTCCGGCACCAGGCAGACGTGGGCCGGGCACACCTCTTCGGCCAGGGCGATCATCTCCTCGGTCACCGCCATCTCGAGGTTCATGCGGGTGTTGAGCACCTCGGCCAGCAGGCGCACATCCCGTTCCTGGATATGCCGGCGATCCTCGCGCAGGTGGACGGTGATGCCATCGGCGCCGGCCTCCTCGGCGAGCAGCGCCGCCTGGACCGGGTCCGGGTAGCGGGTACCGCGAGCCTGACGCAGGGTGGCGATGTGGTCGATATTGACGCCGAGAAGGATACGGGGGGGATGCATGAATGGCTCCAGGAGTGTCAAATAGTCAGCAGGAAGTCACGCTTGATAGCCGTGTGCACGGGGCTGCTCCGACGACAGACCTGCGAGGAGGCGCTGTGAACCCATCCCTGGGCGCTACCGATGCCATCCCTGGCATAGGACCTCCTCTTCGGTCTGCCCCCGGCGCCCCTCGCGGCCAACACGAGAGTCGCAAGAAAGCGATCAGTGTGAACCGCCCCTGCGTCGCTCGGCAAGCTGGCGCATCAGCTCCCGGGAGCGCAGTGGGCGCGCGCCCAGCAGCGGTGCCAGGGCGGCGCGGGCCACCGCCTTGGCAGGCCCGGCGAGCCCGGGCGCGGCCCAATCACCGGCAGCGAGCAGACGCAGGGTCCGCCCGTCGAGGCCCGGTTGACCGGGCCGGAAGGCGCAGCTGGCGGCGTCATAGACATAACGTGCCTGAGGGTCGAGTTCGCCACCCTCGGCGTCGATGAAGCGCGGGGCGGCATCCAGCGCCTCGAGCAGCGAGAATTCCAGGCAGCGCAGGGCACCGGCGCGGGAGTCGGGCCGCGGCAGCGCCTCGAGCAACGAGGTATAGAAGGCGAAGACCTCGGCCACCGGAAGCTCCACCGGCAGGACGCGGGCAAGCAGTTCGTTGGCGTAGAGGCCACACAGCAGTCCCTCCCCGGCCAGCAGCGCCACCGCGCCGCGGCTCTCCATCAACCGCAGTCGCTTGAGCTCGCCCTCGCCCACCCAGGTGACATGCAACGGAGCGAAGGGCTGCAGCCGGCCGCGGGAGCGTGAGCCGGGGCGCTGCACGCCCTGGGCCACGGCCCGCACCCGCCCGTGGTGCAGCGTCAGCAGCTCCACCAGAGCACTGGTCTCGCGGTAGGGACGCTTGTGCAGCAGGAACGCCGGTTCGGGGGTCATTCAGTCGAGGTCGTAACCCAGGCTCTTCAGCGCCCGCTCGTCATCGGACCAGCCGCGCTTGACCTTGACCCAGAGGTTGAGCATTACCTTGGCGCCCAGGGCACGCTCCATGTCGAGCCTCGCCTCGCGGCCGATGCTCTTGATGCGCTCGCCGTTCTCGCCGATCAGGATTTTCTTCTGCCCCTGGCGCTCGACCAGGATCAGGGCGCTGATATGCACCACCCTGCCCTCGTCGCGGAACTCCTCGATCTCCACGGTCATCTGGTAGGGGAGCTCGTCGCCGAGCTGGCGCATGACCTTCTCACGCACCAGCTCCGCCGCCAGGAAGCGCTGGCTCTTGTCGGTGATCTGGTCTTCGGGGAAGAAATGCACGCTCTCCGGCAGGTGCTTGGCCACCTCGGCCTCGAGCTCCGGCACGTTGGTACCGTGCTTGGCGGAGATCGGCACGATGGCGGCAAAGTCACGGCGTGCCCCCACCGACTCCAGCCAGGGCAGCAGTTCCGCCTTGTCCTTGAGGCGGTCGACCTTGTTGACGGCCAGGATCACCGGCGCCTCCACATGCTCGAGACGCTGCAGAACCACCTGGTCCTCCTCGCTCCAGCGGGTGCGGTCGATGATGAAGACGACGCAGTCGACGTCGCGCAGGGCCTGGGTGGCTGCCTGGTTCATGAAGCGGTTGATCGCCTTGTTGCGATCGCGGGCCATGATATGGATGCCAGGGGTGTCGACGTAGATGAACTGGGCCTCCCCCTCGGTCTTGATGCCCATCACCTGGTGGCGAGTGGTCTGAGGCCGCCGCGAGGTGATCGAGACCTTCTGGCCGAGGATACGGTTCATCAGCGTGGACTTGCCGACGTTGGGGCGGCCGACGATGGCCACGAAACCACAGGTCTGGGTCATGACCGGACTCCTTTCGGCTCGAGTTGCTTCAGGGCCACTTCGGCCGCCTGCTGTTCGGCATGCCGGCGGCTGGAGCCGATGCCAGTGGTGTGCTTCTCCAGCAACTCGACATGGCAGTCCACGGTGAAGGTCTGGGCATGCGCCTCCCCCTCCACGTTGACCACCTCGTAGCGCGGCAGCGGTACCTGGCGTGACTGCAGGAACTCCTGGAGACGCGTCTTGGGATCCTTCTGGGTATCCTGCAGGCTGATCTCTTCCAGACGCGCGGCATACCAGGAGAGTATCCGGGCGCGTACCGCCTCCATGCCGGCATCAAGGTAGATGGCACCGATGATCGCTTCGACAGCGTCGGCAAGGATCGACTCGCGGCGGTGACCGCCACTCTTCATCTCGCCGGAGCCGAGCCGCAGGTGCTCGCCGAAGCCCATCTCGCGGGCCAGCTCTGCCAGGGTCTGCCCCTTGACCAGCCGGGCACGCAGGCGTGACAACTGCCCTTCCCGGGCCTCGGGGAAGCGCCGGAACAGGGCCTCGGCAATCACGAAGTTGACGATGGAGTCACCCAGAAACTCGAGGCGCTCGTTGTTCTGGCCACCGAAGCTGCGGTGGGTCATGGCAAGCTCGAGCAGCGAGGAGTCGCCGAAGTCATGGCCGAGACGTCGGCTGAAGGCGTTGAGGGTTTGGCTCACGAAAATCCTGTTGTCTGATTCTGTCGTCTGTTTCTGAGTGTGCAAGGCACGGTCAGTGGATGCGCCGCATGCTGGTGAAGCTGGGCAGGCCGCCGTCCCAGTGCATCCAGACGGCGAAGGCACGACCCACCACGTTATCCTCCGGCACAAAGCCCCAGTAGCGGCTGTCGTTGGAGTGATCGCGGTTGTCACCCATGGTGAAATAGTGACCGTCGGGAACTACCAGCTCACGCATCTGGGGCCCGGGATCCCGAGGGTTATTGTAGATGCGGTGCTCCACCTCGCCCAGCTGCTCGGCAAGCATCAGTTCACCGGGTGCCTTGGCCGGCCCCTCGGCCAACAGCGCCTTGGGCACCGCCTCGCCATTGATGTAGAGCTGCTTGCCCTCGTAGCGGATGCGATCGCCCGGCAGTCCCACCACGCGCTTGATGAAATTGACCGATGGCTCGCTGGGGAAGCGGAACACCATGACATCGCCACGCTCGGGCTCGCCCAGGTCGAGGATTTCGGTATGCACCACAGGCAGGCGTAGCCCGTAGGCAAACTTGTTGACCAGGATGAAGTCGCCGATCTCCAGGGTCGGCTTCATGGAGCCCGAAGGGATCTGGAACGGCTCCACCACGAAGCTTCTCAGTACCAGCACCACCAGCAGTACCGGAAAGAAGGAGCGGGCGTAGTCCACCGGCCACGGCTCCTTCATCACCTGTTCGCGGGCATGGGGCGTCAAGCCTTCGGTGGTGCCGGCCTCGGCGGCCTGCAGGGACTGGCGGCGTGCCGGACGCCACCAGAGGAAGTTCAACAGGGTAATCACGCCGGTGACGGCGACGGCGATCACCAGCAGCAGTGAGAAGTCCATGGTGGTTGTCGTTTCCTAGTCGTTGACCCTGAGTACGGCGAGGAAGGCGTCCTGGGGAATCTCCACCCGGCCCACCTGCTTCATGCGTTTCTTGCCTGCCTTCTGCTTCTCGAGCAGCTTCTTCTTGCGCGACACGTCGCCGCCATAGCACTTGGCGGTGACATTCTTGCGCAGCGCCTTAACGGTGGAGCGGGCCACCACCTGGCCGCCGATGGCCGCCTGGATTGCCACATCGAACATCTGGCGCGGGATCAGCTCCTTCATCTTCTCCACCAGCAGGCGGCCGCGGGAGTGGGCATGGTCGCGATGGATGATCACCGCCAGGGCATCGACCTTGTCGCCGTTGATCAGCACGTCCAGGCGCACCAGCTTGGCGGCCTCGAAGCGCTCGAAGTTGTACTCCAGCGAGGCGTAGCCCTTGGAGATCGACTTCAGGCGATCGAAGAAGTCCATCACCACCTCGCTCATCGGCAGCTCGTAGGTGAGCTGGATCTGGCTGCCCAGGAACTGCATGTCCTTCTGGGTGCCGCGGCGCTGCTCACACTCGGTGATGACGTTGCCGACGAACTCCTGGGGCACCAGGATGCTGGCCCGCACGATGGGCTCGCGCATTTCTTCGACGTCGGCCATGTCGGGCAGCTTGGAGGGGTTGGCGACGTAGATCACCTCACCATTCTTGAGCGCCAGCTCATACACCACGGTGGGCGCCGTGGTCAGCAGGTCCAGGTCATACTCGCGCTCGAGACGCTCCTGGATGATCTCCATGTGCAGGGTGCCGAGGAAGCCGACCCGGAAGCCGAAGCCCAGGGCATCGGAGTTTTCCGGCTCGTACTCCAGGGAGGCGTCGTTGAGTGCCAGCTTCTCCAGGGCGTCGCGAAAGTCCTCGTAGTCGTCGGCACTGACCGGAAACATGCCGGCATAGACCTGGGGCTTGACCTTCTGGAAGCCGGGCAGGCGCGCCACATCCGGGGTCTTGGTGTGGGTAATGGTGTCACCCACCGGTGCCCCCTGGATCTCCTTGATGCCGGCGACGATGAAGCCCACCTCGCCTGCGCGCAGCACACCGGTCTCCTTGCGCAGCGGGGTGAAGATACCCACCTCGTTGACCTGCCAGTCGCGACCGGTGGACTTGATGCGGATCTTCTCGCCCTTCTTCAGGGTGCCATCGAAGATCCGCACCAGCGAGACCACGCCCAGGTAGTTGTCGAACCAGGAGTCGATGATCAGGGCCTGCAGCTGACCCTCGGGATCTCCCTTGGGCGGCGGGATATCACGCACCAGCCGCTCGAGCAGCGCATCGATGCCCATCCCGCTCTTGGCCGAGACCTGGCAGGCGTCGGTGGCGTCCAGGCCGATGATCTCCTCGATCTCGTGGGAGACCTTGTCGGGGTCGGCCTGGGGCAGGTCCATCTTGTTGAGCACCGGCAGCACCTCGAGGCCCTGCTCGATGGCGGTGTAACAGTTGGCCACCGACTGCGCCTCGACGCCCTGGCCCGCATCTACCACCAGCAGCGCCCCCTCGCAGGCGTACAGCGAACGCGACACCTCATAAGAGAAGTCGACGTGCCCGGGAGTGTCGATGAAGTTGAGCTGGTAGGTGTTGCCATCCGGCGAGTGGTAGTCGAGGGTCACCGACTGCGCCTTGATGGTGATGCCCCGCTCACGCTCCAGGTCCATGGAGTCGAGCACCTGCTCCTTGAGCTCGCGTTCGGTCAGGCCACCGCAGGTCTGGATCAACCGGTCGGCCAGCGTGGACTTGCCATGGTCGATATGCGCGATGATCGAGAAGTTGCGGATATGCTTGAGCTTGTCGGAGGAGGTGTCTTGGGACATCGATGGACTTCTACCTGATGGGGTTCGGGCCGGGGCCGGGCGCAGCAGCGCGGGCCAGCGGCCAGGATGGGCGCATTGTACCGGGATGCTGGTGCCAGATACAGCAGCCCGACGGGAGGACCGTCGGGCTGCAATGGCGTGGCGTGAAGGAGAGGGTCAGTCGCCAGCCAGGCGCAGGGCCACGAACAGCGAGCGCCCATCACGATAGAGGCGCACCGGCACGGCGCGATCCGCAGGCAGCTCACTCACCAGGGAGACCAACTGTGACGCGCTGGTGACCGCCTGGTGATCGATGCTGACCAGGATGTCGCCGGGCTGCAGGCCCGCCGCCGCCGCGGCACCACTGGGGTCGACCTCGGCGATGCGCACGCCGCCCTCGATGCCCAGGCGCTCGCGCTCGGTGGCATCCAGCTCGACAACGGAGATACCCAGGCGCGCCTGCTGGCTGTCGCGGCTCTCGCCGGCGGCGGCACTGCCGCTGTCGGGCCAGTCACCCAGGGTCAGCTCGAGGGTTTGGCGCTTGCCGTCACGCATCAGCTCGAGTTCGACGTCGCTACCCGGCGCGGTGCGCCCGATCAGCCGTGGCAGGGTGCTGGAGTCATGCACTCGCGCACCATCCACGGCGAGGATGACGTCGCCGGCCTGCAGGCCGCCCTCGGCCGCCGGACCCTCGGGGTCGATGTCGGCGATCAGGGCACCACGCGGCTCGTCCATGCCGAACGACTCCGCCAGATCACGCGACACCGGCTGGATCATCACGCCCAGCCAGCCGCGGCGCACCTCACCATCGCTGCGCAACTGGTCGGCCACGTCCATGGCAACATTGATGGGAATCGCGAACGACAGCCCCATGAAGCCACCGCTGCGGGTGAAGATCTGGGAGTTGATACCCACCACCTCGCCGTCGAGGTTGAACAGCGGCCCTCCGGAGTTGCCCGGGTTGATGGCCACGTCGGTCTGGATGAACGGCACATAGGCATCGCGTGGCAGGGTGCGGTCGATGGCGCTGACGATGCCCGCGGTGACCGAGTGGTCGAAGCCGAAGGGCGAGCCGATGGCCGCCACCCACTCGCCGACCTTGAGGTCATCGGAGTCGCCCAGACGCAGCGTCGGCAGGTCGCCGGCGTCGACCTTGAGCACTGCCACATCGGTGCGCTCGTCGCTGCCCACCACTTCGGCGGCCAGTTCGCGACGATCATTGAGACGCACCAGGATCTCGTCGGCGCCATCGACCACATGGGCATTGGTCATGATGTAGCCGTCATCGCTGATGATAAAGCCGGAGCCCAGCGACTGACGCTCCTGGGGCCTTCCAGGCGTCTGGCCCGGCGGCATCGGAAAGCGGTCGCCGAAGAAATGCCGGAAGATCTCGGGTATCTCCTCATTGCCGAACCCCTGGAAGGGGTTACGGCTCTCCACCATGCGGGTCGTCGAGATGTTCACCACGCCGGGAGCCGCCTCCTCGACCAGTTCGGTGAAGTCTGGCAGCTCACGGGCCATGGCGCTCTGCCAGGCCAGCAGGGTTCCGGCCAGCAGCATCCACAGGGAAAAGTGTCGCAACGTTCGCATCATGTTGGCTCCTGCGTGGTTTTGGTTGGGCAATGCGAAGATAACGGGGGAACGGCATCGACTCGCCAGGGGGATCAGGAGTCGGCGGCTTCCCAGTTCAGGGTATCGGCGACCTGCAGCAACACCCGCGGCGGCATCTCGCCCATGACCACCACCTGGCGGGGGGCGCCGCCCAGCTCGCGGTGACGTACCACGGCATGGGAGACGCCGAGCCGGTGCAGGCCGGGGGCCAGGGGTTCGATACCGTCGAGGGGCGAGACGAAGACACTGAAGGTAGAGAGACCATCGCTGTAAAGACGATGGGTCACATCACTCGCGTGACGTCCGCTGCGGGTCTCTACCGGCTGCGGCAGGAAACCGGCGGGCAGCCAGCCGGGGCTCCACGCATCCTGGGGCGCCTCGCGGGGGGCGTCGACGCTCACCTCACCCTGGTGCAACTGCGGCCGCTCAAGCACCGTCAGCTGGAAGGTCTCCACGACCCGCCCGGTCTCGTCGAGCAGGCTCTGCTTGAGGGTCAATCCGGTATCGACATCGAGCCACAGCCGCTTCCCGTAGCGAAAACTGTCGAGAGGTGAGACATCCAGGCGACGCGCACGCCGGTTGGCGATGCGCTCCTCTTCGCCCAGGCTCAGCCGGTAGTGGGAGGCAATGCTGGAGGCGATGCCATTGGGTGTGGCGGGCGCCTCGCTACCCCCCGACCAGCCCAGGCGGCCAATGCGGCTGCGACGCTCGACGGCCATGGGAGGGCCATCGAGGAAGCGGACCTGGCCATGTTCGAGACCGCCGCTGACCTCGTGACTGAGCACGAGGGTACGCACGCCGTCGAAGCCGATACGCACCGCGTGAGCGTCGTAGCGGTAGCAGTGACCCGCCCAGAGGCTGAGCTCATACCAGTCGAGCGCACTCTGGGGGACAGGCTCCTTCTCGAGCGAACGACAATCGAACCTACCCGCCTCGGGTGTCACCTGCAGCGCCACTGCCGGCACTGCGGTTGCCAGAAGAAACGGCAGAAGGCCCGCGGCGCAGCTGCGAAGAACGCGCATCGCCTGCCTCCCGTTCAGCGCTGGCCCAGGCTATCGCCGCCGCTGGCGCGCAGCAGCGGCATCCAGGAGTCTCCGCTGCGATAGGCGGCCCCCTCGGCGTGGCGATCCAGATAGGACTGGAGCAGACGCGCCTGCTCCTCGTCTGCCATCAGCGACTGCCGCTGGCTGGGGGCCATGAACATCGGGGTGCTCGGCATGCTGGCACCCACGGTCATCAGACCACTGCCACTCCCCTGGGGAAGCTGGAAGAGGGGCAGATCGGCCAGGGAGGGGCGCTGAACACTCTGGTCCGAGAGGCTGGGGTCCGAGAGACCGGCGGGTGAGATCTGAGCCCCCTCTCCGGCGCCGGCGGCAAGCTCGGATGACGTGGACTCGCCAGGAAGGCCCCCGCCGTTGTAGAACTGCACGCCGGTGATCACCATCAACGATACGGCGGCGGCGATGCCGGCACTGCGCGCGAAGGGAAGCGTGCGCCGGTGGGCGGATGGCGTGGTGGTGGCGTCGAGGACCGGCGCCGGCTCACTCTCGAGACGCGCCAGGATGCCCGCGGAGAGGTCGACGCTGACATCCACTTCCGTCTCACGCCGCATCAGGCTGCGCATCAGGTGATAGCGTCGCCACGCCTCGGCGGCATCCGGTTCGTCTTCCAGCGACTTCAGCACGCGGCGAAGTTCCAGCTCGTCGCCCTCGTTGTCCATCAGGGCAGAAAGCGATTCCCGTGCGTTCTGACTCATTCTCTACACCTCAGCCTGGCAAGGCCGTGGCCTTGCATCCGTTATCAGCCTGATATCGGCATTCGCGGAAGCTGCTCCGGGAATGCCGACATCCTGAACCGCCATGGGCGGATCGAACACTGCATGTGACGCCAAAGGCGCCGGACAGTTCAGCGAATCGACAAGAAATCGACAATTTCCTGGCGCAGCTCACTCATCGTCCGCCTCGCGATTACGTGCAGTGGTGACCAGCGGCTGGATATGCGCATCCACCGCCTCCCGTGCCCGGAAGATACGCGAACGTACCGTGCCGACCGGGCACTCCATGATATTGGCGATATCCTCGTAGGAGAGACCATCCATTTCACGAAGCGTGATCGCCGTGCGCAGGTCATCGGGCAGTGCCTCGATCGCCTCGAAGATGGCGGCCTCCAGCTGGTCACGGGCCATCGCCGCCTCGGGGGTCTCGGTATCCGAGAGACGCCCGCTCTGATCGAGGATCTCGGCATCGACGATATCCAGGTCGCTGCCCGGCGGCCGCCGCCCCTTGGAGACCAGATGGTTCTTCGCTGTGTTGATGGCGATACGATACATCCAAGTGTAGAAGGCACTCTCGGCACGAAACTTGCCCAGGGCACGAAACGCCTTGATGAAGGCCTCCTGGGCTACGTCCTGTACCTCGGCGTGGTCGTGCACGTAGCGGCCGATCAGGCCGATGATCTTGTGCTGATACTTCTTCACCAACAGATCGAAGGCGCGGGTATCGCCCTTCTGGGCACGCTCGACGAGCTGCTGGTCGGTTTCCCTGGCGCCCATCTAGACCCTCCCCGTCATCAGGCGACGGGAAAGGCAGCGTCGTCCGGAAGGCCTTGAAACTTCAACAGCGTGGCGTGCTTGCATAGCGTCTACCTGGAGCCTGGGCGGATGGGGGTCGATGACCGTCAACAAGAGTCGCACAAGTGTTCCCTTTTCCAGTTCATCCATCAAGCGGTGGTCGTTAGCGGACGCGGGCGCTGAGACAATGCGCATGCTCAGGAGGTTCCCGCGATTGATCCGCCACACCCCGCCCGGTGTATAGTAGGCGCACAAGAATCACGCCGTCAGGCCCTCAGCGCAGACACGACATACAGGAACCAGAATGACAGATCAGCAGGTCAGCAACCTCAACGTCCTCTCCCAGGACGTGCTTATCACCCCGGAAGCCCTCAAGCAGGAGATTCCGCTTACCGACGCCGCCGAGAAGACGGTCATCGAGGGGCGCCACACCATCCAGCGCATCCTCGACGGCGAGGATCCGCGCCTGCTGGTCGTGGTCGGCCCCTGCTCCATCCACGACGTGGACGCCGCCCTCGACTACGCGCGCCGCCTGCGCCGCCTGGCCGACGAGGTGAAGGACAGCCTGTATATCGTGATGCGCGTCTACTTCGAGAAGCCACGCACCACCGTGGGCTGGAAGGGCCTGATCAACGACCCCCACCTCAATGGCTCCTTCGAGATCGAGGAAGGGCTGCATATCGCCCGCAAGCTGCTGGTGGAGCTCGCCGAGATGGGCCTGCCGCTGGCCACCGAGGCCCTCGACCCGATCTCGCCGCAGTATATCCAGGACTGCATCAGCTGGTCAGCGATCGGTGCGCGCACCACCGAGTCCCAGACCCACCGCGAGATGTCCTCCGGCCTCTCCTGCCCGGTGGGCTTCAAGAACGGCACCGACGGCAGCCTGGATGTCGCGGTCAACGCCCTGCAGTCGGTGGCGCATCCCCATAACTTCCTCGGCATCGACTACAAGGGCCGGGTGGCAATCATCCGCACCCGCGGCAACATCTACGGCCACGTGGTGCTGCGCGGCGGCAACGGCAAGCCCAACTACGACAGCGTCAGCGTGGCCCTGGCCGAGCAAGAGCTCAACAAGGCCGGCATCAAGCCCAACATCATGATCGACTGCTCCCACGCCAACTCCAACAAGGATGCGGCGCTTCAGCCTCTGGTGCTGGAGAACGTCACCAACCAGATCCTCGAGGGCAACCGTTCGATCATCGGCCTGATGGTCGAGTCCAACATCGGCTGGGGCAACCAGAAGCTGACCGAGGACCTGAGCCAGCTTGCCTACGGTGTCTCCATCACCGATGCCTGCATCGACTGGGAGACCACGGAACGGGCCTTCAAGGAGATGGACGAGAAGCTGGCGCCGGTGCTGGCCAAGCGCATCGAGGGATGACTGAACCCCACGCCCCGGCTGCCGGGCGTGGGGTTTTCTTCTGGTCAGGTCTCGCCTCTACAGTGCCAGTTCGGCCCATACCGGGGCATGGTCGGAGGGCTTCTGCATGCCGCGCAGGTCGTAGTCGATACCGGCGTCGGTCACCCTCTCGGCCAGCGGCGCGGTCACCAGGATATGGTCGATGCGCAGGCCACGCTTCGGCTCCCGGTCGAAGCCCTTTGAGCGGTAGTCGAACCAGCTGAAGCGGTCGTCCACCGCCGGATAACAGAGGCGGTAACTGTCGGTGAGTCCCCAGGCCTTGATCCCGGCGAGCCACTCGCGCTCCACCGGCTGGAAGCTGGTCTTGCCCTCCCGCAGCCAGCACTTGCGGTTGGCCTCGCCGATACCGATATCGATATCCTCGGGTGAGATATTGAAGTCGCCCATCACTGCCAGCCGCTCGTCGGGGCGTTGGGCGCCCTCCAGCAGGCGCCGGAGCTGGGCATAGAACTCACGCTTGTGGGGGAACTTCAGCGGGTGCTCGACGTTCTCGCCCTGGGGGAAGTAGCCGTTCCACACCGTCAGCCGCTCACCATCGGCCAGGCGCAGCACCACGCCGATCATGCGTCGCTGGGACTCCTCGCCGTCATCCGGGAAGCCGTAGTGCACCTCCTCGGGCTCACCGCACTGGGCGACATCGATCATCAGGGCCACCCCGTAGTGGCCCTTCTGGCCGTGATAGACGACCCGGTAGCCCAGCGCTTCCACCGCCTCGCGGGGAAACTCGGCGTCCTGCACCTTGGTCTCCTGCAGACCGATCACGGCCGGACGCTGGGTAGCCACCAGCGCCTCCAGCTGATGGAGACGCGCGCGAATGCCGTTGATATTGAACGAGACCAGGCGCATCAGTTCGACGGGCCTCCCTGCTCCGACCCCTGGCCGCCTTCGTGCTCAGGGTGAATGGCGATCTCCTGGCCAGCCTCCTGGCGGGCCTGCTTGCGGGCAGCCTGCAGCTTGCGCTGCTGACGCTTCTTCTGGGTATAGCGAGTCGACGAGGTCACCTGATCGGGATTCTCGTGGCGCCACTTCTTGTAATCCTTGCGTCGGCCGGTGCGAATCTGCACCTTGTCGGCCAGCGAACGTGTCTTCTTGCGACGTGTCATGGGGAAACTCCTCTGCTTTGGCGCGCATTCTACCAGCCCTTGGCGGTGAGACGCGCCCTTCGTCGCATAGACTGGTACAATGCCCGTTTGCATCACACGACTACCCTATCGATACGGAAAGACAGCAAGCCTATGAGCGAGTCGGAACAGACCACGGCCCCGGCCGAGAACCGCAAGCCCAAGCGTCGTCGTCGCAAGCCGCGCCGTCGCCAGTCGAACTGGGACCTGCGCCAGTTCCAGGTACCCCCGGTGGCCGGCAAGTGGCGCTTTCACGACTTCGACCTGCCCCTGCCGCTGATGCGCGCCATCCATGCGCTGGGCTTCGAGTACTGCACGCCGATCCAGGCCGAGGCCCTCGGGCACACCCTGCTCGGCGGAGATATCGTCGGCAAGGCCCAGACCGGCACGGGCAAGACCGCCGCCTTCCTTATCTCGATCATCGCCTACTTCCTCGAGGAAGAGCGTCCCAACGGCCAGAAGAACGGTGCGCCGCGCTCGCTGATCGTGGCGCCGACCCGGGAACTCGCCCTGCAGATCGAGAAGGATGCCAAGGCACTGGCCCGTTTCACCGATCTCAAGGTGGCCAGTGTCGTCGGCGGCATGGACTACCAGAAGCAGCGTGACGCCCTGGGCGGCAAGCTCGACATCCTGGTGGCCACGCCGGGGCGCCTGCTCGACTTCCATCAGAAGCGCGACGTCGACCTGACCCAGGTCGAGGTGCTGGTGCTCGATGAGGCCGACCGCATGCTCTCCATGGGCTTCATTCCCGACGTCAAGCGTATCATCCGCCATACGCCGAAGAAGGATGAGCGGCAGACCTTCCTGTTCTCGGCCACCTTCACCGAGGACATCCTGGAGCTCGCCAGCCAGTGGACCCATGAGCCGGCCCACGTCGAGATCGCGGTGACCGTCGACAACGCCGCCGACATCGACCAGCGCGTCTACATGGTCGGCGATGCCGACAAGCAGCGTCTGCTGGTCAAGCTGCTGCAGCAGGAAAGCTTTGATCGGGTGATGGTGTTCGGCAACCGGCGTGACCTGGTGCGCAAGCTCGACGACCTGCTGCGCAAGGCGGGCATCGACGTGGCCATGCTCTCCGGCGACGTGCCGCAGAACCAGCGTATCGAGACCCTCGAGAAGTTCCGCGCGGGCGAGATCCAGGTGCTGGTGGCCACCGATGTGGCCGGTCGCGGCATCCATATCGAGGACGTCAGCCACGTGATCAACTACACCCTGCCGGAAGACCCGGAGGACTACGTCCACCGTATCGGCCGCACCGGCCGGGCCGGCGCTAAGGGGGTATCGATCAGCTTCGTGGGCGAAGAAGATGCCTTCTCGCTGCCCGAGATCGAACGTTTCATCGGCGACAAGCTGCCCTGCGAGCATCCCCCCGAAGGACTGCTGTAGCCGCGATGCTCGACGAGGCCCTCAAGCGCGAGATCCAGACAGCCTACCGCCATGCGCTGGAGGGCCTCGGGCTCACGCCTCGCTATGGCCAGCGCCTGATGATCGCCGAGATCGCCCGCACCCTGGCAGGCATCGAGGCTGACGACTCCGGCAAGCGCACAAGCGACGAGCATGTCTGCGTGCTTGAGGCGGGTACCGGCACCGGCAAGACCCTGGCCTATCTGCTGGCCGCCCTGCCGGTGGCCAAGGCCCGCGGCAAGCGGCTGGTGATCTCCACCGCCACGGTGGCGCTGCAGGAGCAGGTGCTTCACCAGGACCTGCCGGCGCTCAAGGCCCACAGCGGGATCGACTTCAGCTACGCCCTGGCCAAGGGGCGTGGCCGCTACGTGTGCGTGGCACGCCTCGACCAGGCCCTCGATGGCGGCGAGGAGAACCCCACCCTGTCGATGTTCGAGCAGGCCCTGGACAGTGGCGGTGACGACTTCCAGGCGCTGGTCAAGGCGCTGGGCGATGCCTACGGCAGTGGCCGATGGGAGGGGGATCGCGACAGCTGGCCCGAGGCGATCAGGGATGAGCACTGGCGTCGCCTGACCGTTGACCACCGGCAGTGCACCAACCGGCGCTGTGGCCACTTCGGCGCCTGCGCTTTCTTCCGTGCCCGCCGCGACATGGAACAGGCCGATATCATCGTCGCCAACCACGACCTGGTACTGGCCGATCTCTCCCTCGGCGGCGGCGTGGTACTGCCCGATCCGGGTGACTGCATCCACGTCTTCGACGAGGGGCATCACCTGCCCGACAAGGCCCTCAACCACTTCACCTATCGCTTCGGCGTGAATTCCGGCCTGCGCTGGCTGCGCAATCTCAGGAAGTCGCTCAGCGAACTCAACGCCGCCCTGGGCGTACAGCCCACCCTGGCCCGGCTGCTGGCCAGCCTGCCCCAGGCGATGGATGCCGCCGAGCCGCGACTCGGCGAGGCCTTCGCCCTGGGCCATCAGCTGGCCGGGCGTCCCCAGGGGCTCGGCGACGCCGAGGAGTTCCATCAGCACCGCTTCGAGATGGGACGCGCCCCGGAGGCACTGCGCGAGCACGCCGCGGCGCTGGTCACGCTGTTTGCCGAGCTCTCCCGCACCCTCGAGAGCATGGCGGATATCCTGCGCGAGAGCCTCGACCCCGAGAAGCACACCGGCCTGCCTCGGGACGCCGCCGAGGCGTGGCTGCCGCTGGTAGCGCTGCTCCATGGCCGCGCCCTGGAAGCCCACGCCCTGTGGCAGGCCTTCAGCGAGGTCGATCCCGAGGGAGAGCCACCGCGGGCGCGCTGGCTGACACTGGAACGCTTCGGCGGCGAGCCGGAGCTGACCTTCGCGGCGAGCCCCGTGTCGGCCGCCCACACCCTGGCCAAGAGCCTGTGGGGGACCACCTTCGGCGCCGTGGTCACCTCGGCGACGCTCACCGCACTGGGTCGCTTCGAACGGCTGCAGGAGCGCGCCGGACTGGCCAACCGCTATCGCTACCAGCGCCTACCCAGTCCCTTCGACTATTCGCGGGCGGTGCTCAGCGTGCCCCGGGAGGCCGTCGACCCCGCCGATCGCGAGGGACATGAGCGCGCCATCGTCGACTTCGTCCAGGGACTCGACCTCCGGGAAGCGGTGCTGATGCTGTTCTCGTCCCGGGCCCAGCTACGCGCCGTGGAGAAGGCGCTACCCAGGTCCCTGGCCGAGCGGGTACTGGCCCAGGACCGCCTGCCCAAGCGCGAGCTGATCAACCGCCACCGCGAGCGGGTAGATGCCGGGGAAGGCAGCATCATTTTCGGGTTGGCGAGCTTCGCCGAGGGCATCGACCTGCCCGGCGACTACCTGACCCATGTGGTCATCACCCGACTGCCCTTCGCGGTGCCCGACGATCCGGTGGGCGCGACGCTCGCCGAATGGATCGAGAGCCGCGGCGGCAATCCCTTCATGCGCATCAGCGTGCCGGACGCCTCCATCAAGCTGGTCCAGGCCTGTGGCCGCCTGATCCGCAAGGAAGCCGACCACGGCCGCATCACCCTCCTCGACCGGCGCGTGCTTACCCGGCGCTACGGGCGGGCACTGCTCGACTCGCTACCGCCCTTCGTCCGCGAGATCGACGGGGTACAGCAGGCGCCGTAAGCTTCCAGGAACGAAGCGACGCTATCCCGGCTATAACCGGGCACCGCCCGGTTACCGGCCGGCTTGTGCCAGAGCCCGCTCGGCCAGCCGATCACGCCCCCAGGCATGGGCGAGCTGACCAAGCCTCGCCCAATCGTCGCCGGCCCCACTCTGCTCGGCTACCCGCTGCCAGGCGGCCAGGGCTCGCTCACGGTCCCGAGCGCGCTCCCAGGCCTGGGCCAACAGCCGCCGATTCGCCTCGCTGTCCTCCAGGATCCCCTCTGCCAGGGCGGCCTCGAGATGCTCGGCGGCCCGGGCCGGAGTACCTCCGGCCAGATGCAACTCGACCAACCGGCGAAGGTCATCGGCCCCGGTGAATACGCCAGCCCGCCAGCCCGCCTCCCAGATCGATGCCGCCTGCCCGGGGTTACCGGCACGCTGCGCCAGGGCAGCGGCAACTCGCCAGCGTTCGGGATCGCGGCTCGTGGCGAGCCCGCCACCCAGGAGCGTCAGAGCCTCTGCCTCGTCCCCGGCGCGGCGCAGCACCGTGACGGCCAGTTCCCGCTGGCCTTCATCCAGCTGCGCTGTCATGTCACGCGCTTGCCGCACATGCTCGGCGGCCAGCTCCCACTGCTCGAGTTCGGCCCTGGCGCGAGCCAGACGCCAGTGATCCCGGGCTTCGCCCGAGTGGCCCTCGAGCCACTCGGCCAGCAGGTTGGCGCCATCCCGGGTCTCGCCCGCGGCCAGGCGCAAACCGGCCTCGTCGTGCTGCCAGAGATCGCGACGAAGCGGCTCGATGCCGGATACGCGACGCGCCTGGCCGAGGTAGTCGGCGGCCAAGGAGAGATTCCCGTCGCGTGCCGCCGCCCCCGCCGCCAGTTGCAGATAGAGGGCGCGGGCCCAGCGATCGGCGGCATTGCCCCCGGCCAGACGCTCGGCCTGGGCCACGGATCGCTCCCTCACTGCCGCCAGGTCACCGGCTTCCAGCCGCGCCTGGAGCCCTTCGAGATCGGCGATGAACGAGGCCGGTAGCGGTGGCGCCGACCAGGCCGCGGTGGCGACCCCCAACCAGCTAGTGACCAGCAACGCAACAGGCAGGAGAGCTCTCGACATGGCATTACCTCAGCTCGAATTCCAGGCGCTGGCGAGCGCGACGCAGCCCCTCAGCAGACTCGAAGCGCCAGCGTGATACGGCTCGCTTCGCCGCCTGGTCGAAGACATTGGATGGCCGGGCGGAGAGCACGCGGATGCTCGAGGGGTCGACGCTACCGTCGGCTCGAATCACGAACTCCACCTCGACATGCCCCTCGAGGCCGCGGCGCTGGGCCCGCGCGGGATACTCGGGCGGCACCCGACTGGTGGGCGCAACCTGCCCCACATCCACTGGCGCATTGCTGGCCGCTTCGGCCTGTGCAGGTTCAGACGGCGCGGACGAGGGCGCCGGGGACTCCTGGCTCGGCTGTGGTGCCGGGCTCGCCTGGGGTTCGGGCTCTGCCTGGGGACGGGGTTCCGTCTGAGAGGCAGGCTGCGGCGCCGGCTCCGGGCGAGGCTCGGGCTGAACCTCGCTCAATTCCGGCAGACGAGTATCCAGTTCCGGCGGCTCGGCCGTCTCCGGCGGCAGCTCGGGTTCCGGCAACGTCACCTCGCTGCGGGGCAGCGGGGCCGGTTCCGGCAAGGGAGGCGGCGGCGCCGGTTCCACGGGCGCCGGGGGCTCGGCCTCGGCGGGCGGCGGAGTCGCCTCGGGCTCGGCTGTCTCAACACTGGTCAGCGCCATGGTCATTTCCATGACCTCGACCTCAGCCTCGGGAGGCGTAACCAGCAGCGCCAGCAGCCAGAACAGCAGCAACGCCAGTCCCAGGCCGGAGAGCACCGAGACAACAACCCGTGTCATGAGGCGCCTCGCGTGGCGGCCACCGCCACGTTCTCCACTCCCGCCTGGCGCAGGCGGTCCATCACCTCGATCAGTAGGCCCGTGGTGGCCTCTCGATCGGCCTGGATCACCACACCGCCATCGTCGCTGACCAGGGCGGCCACCTCGTCACCCACCCGGTGCACGTCCACCGGTTCGCCATCCACCCAGACGGCTCCCTCCGGCGTGATCGCCACCATCAGCTGGGCATCCGGGCGCGGTGTGGCAGCACTCGACTCGGGACGTTCTATCTCCACCCCGCTCTCCTTGATGAAGCTGGTGGTGACAATGAAGAAGATCAACATGATGAAGACCACATCGAGCATCGGGGTCAGGTTGATCTCTCCGGCATCCCCCGGCTCGCCGGCAACGCTGCGACGTCTACGCATCACTCTCCTCCACGGCACGGGCCAGGCGGTCATGCAGCCGTTGGTCCTCGCGCCGGATGATCTGTTCCAGTCGACTGGTGAACAGCAGTCCCACCACGGCCACGGCCATTCCGGCCAGGGTCGGCAGAGTCGCCCGGGCGACCCCATCGGCCATGGCGCGGGCTTGGTGAGTATCGCTCAATGCCAAGCTGTCGAAGACGCTGATCATGCCGGTGACGGTACCCAGCAGGCCGAGCAGTGGACAGAGCGCCACCAGCAGCTTGAGCCAGGGTAACGGCCGGCGCAGTCGCGCGATCAGCTGGCGGGTCCACACCTCACGCAGGGTCAGGGCGCTCCAGCTGTGGTGGTCAGCGCGCGCCGTCCAGCGCCGGATCAGGCGCTGGCGGGCTCCCCGGTAGGCGAGGCGGAAGAACAGCACCCGCTCGAGTGCCAGGCTGAAAAGCAGGGCCGCTACCGCGGCGATGCCGACCAGGACCACGCCACCGGCATCGATCAGCCGTGCGATCGGCTCAAGCCAGGGCATCAGCACGGCGCTTGTTCCTGGACGCGACGGATGAGGGTTGGCGGTGCTCGAGGGTTTCGGCCAGGGCGGCACTAGCCTGGCCCTCGACAATGCCGGCCAGCTGGCGGCTGCGCCCGGTCAGGGCGGTATGTGCAAACAGCAGCGGCACGGCGGTAACCAGTCCCAGCACGGTGGTCACCAGGGCCTGGCTGATACCACCGGCCATCAGCTGCGGATCGCCGGTGCCGAACACGGTGATCGCCTGGAAGGTAACGATCATGCCGGTCACCGTGCCCAGCAGGCCGAGCAGCGGAGAGACCGCGGCAAGCAGCTTGACCAGCGGCTGACCGCGCTCCAGGCGTGGCATCTCGGCCAGCACCGCCTCGTCGAGCCGCGCCTCCAGCGCCTCGGGCACCGGCTCGTCGCTGAGTGCCCGGAAACGCAGCAGCACACGGCCCAGCGGGTTGTCCTGACGCAGGTCGGCCAGGTCACGACGCTGACGCCTTACCACCAGGCTGACACGGAGCAGATAGGCATACTGGGCCAGTGCCACCAGCAGGCCGAATGCGCCGAGCCCCACCACGACATAGCCCACAGCACCCCCCTGATGGAAACGCTCCACCAGGCTGGGGCGTTGGCCCAAGGCCGCCAGAACATCGCCACCGGTGGGGTCCAGCACGACGGTCTCGGCGTTGCCGGCCTGAAAGGCGCTCAAGTGCTCGCTGACCTCAACCGGCGTCCGCGCCAGCGTGGAGAGTACGCCCTCCTCGGCCCCACGCTCGAGCAGCTCGCCGCCACTGAATGCCGCCAGGTCACCCAGGCGCACCACCTCGCGGGGGCGGATCTCGCCGTTGCTGCCGGCAACAGGAGCTTCCAAGGCCCGAATGCGGCCAGTCTCGGCGGTCAGCGCCATCAGCGCATCGCCCAGGGTCTCGAGGTGTTCCGGACGCAGCACCTCGGCATCATCCAGGCGTGGCGGTAGATCAGGGCCTCCCAACGTGATCCAGCTCTGTCCCAGGGAGTCACGCAGCTCGCCGCTGTGCCGGGCCAGCACGTCCAGTACCGCCGCCAGGTCACCCCCCTGCTCGGCCTGGCGTTCATCCAGGGCCGAATCCCGCGCCTGCAACTCGGCCTGACGGGACTCGAGCTCGGCACCTCGTGCTTCAGCCGCAGCGTGCACCTGGCGGGCCTCGTCCAGGGCAGACTCCAGCGCCTCACGATCCTCGACCAGCGCGGCAAGTCGGGCGGCGTCCCGGGCCTCTGCGGCCTCACGCTCGGCGCGCAGCGTGGTCAGGGGATCCTCCTGAGCGGCTGCGGGCAGTGCCGTGACCAGCAACAATGCGGTCAGGGCTGTCGCTACCATGCGCCCGGCAGCGGATGTGACGGTCGCCATCATGAGGCATCCCCCTCGTTGGCCGGCGTGATGGGGTGGGAAACCGGCAGGGTCAGCAGTTCCGGTGCTCGCTGGTCGCGCGCCATGCGCAGGCCATGGCGCAGCTCGACGCGGGCCGCCTCATCCAGCGCTTGCCAGCGCTTGGCATCGCTGCGCCAGACCGCCCCCTCTCGTCCGTCGGCAGTCAGGTAGTAGAGCCCCACCCGCCCCAGGCGCAGGAAGTCCACCTCGCGGCGCTGCTCGCCCTGCCCGAGAGTACCGCGCCAGGCGTCGAGCTCGCGGCCGTAGTCCAGCTCACTGCGCCAGGCGGCAAGCAGATGATCCAGGCGCTCCGCGGTGGTAGTGTCGGGGTTCGTCATGCCTTTCTCGAGGCCCTCGACCCGGGCCAGGCGCTCTTCTTTCAGGAACGGCAGATCGCCTTCGACCCATGTGCCCAGGCGCCTGGTCAGCGCCTGCTCGACCTCGGGCAACGTCTCACGCGTCTCGGCCAGGGTATCCAGTGCCGCTTCCCGAGCATCCAGCTGTTGCGCCTGGCGTTCGAGCCGTGGCGCCAGGGTGTCGCTGCGCGCCTCGAGCCGGCGGGTAGCGGCTTCCAGGCGACGTAGCTCGGCCAACATCTCGCGACTAGCGTCGTCGGCGGCATCGATCCTTTGCTGCAGCTCGGCCTGGGCGCGCTGGGCGTCGCCAGCCTCCTGCAAGAGCTCCTGGCCCATCAGCGGGGTCGTCGCCAGCACCAGGCCGGCACATCCCCAGCGCAGCGCGGGTAGCATCCTCTTCACGTCGGGCTCCCTGAATACGTATCGAAAGGCAACGGGATCCTCTCACAACTGATAACAATTATCAATCATTGAAAAGGCTTGAATATAAGCAACGGCCTCGACCAACTGAAGCCGAGCATGGAGATTAAATAAACCTAATGACAATACTTCTCGTTAGCATTAGCTTCCAATATACTGCCTGCATCCAAGAGATAACGACTTACGCAAGGTATTCAATGAGCTCACGCAATATCACGACAGGGTTTACGATCCTGGCTGGCACTCTGGCACTCCCCGCCCAGGCCCAGGATGCCGGCACGATCGAGGCTCAGGAGACCATGATCGTGGTCGGCTCGCGCACTCCCACGGAGATCAGCCGGATCCCCGGCGCCGTCTGGATCGTCGACCAGCAACAGCTGCAGGAACAGCTAGGCACGGGCGCCGACCTGAAGAAGGCCCTGGGTCAGCTGGTGCCAAGCCTGGACCTGGCGCCCCAGGGCCGCACCAACTATGGCCAGAACATGCGCGGGCGCAGCGTGCAGGTGTTGATCGATGGCGTCTCGCTGAACAGTTCTCGGGGCCTGTCGCGCCAGTTCGATAGCATCGATCCCTTCAATATCGAACGCGTCGAGGTGCTCTCGGGGGCCAGCAGCCTCTATGGTGGAGGCGCCACCGGCGGCCTGATCAACATCATCACCAAGAAGGGTGACCGCGAGGGCTTCCACCTGGCCACCGAGGCCGGCATGACGACCGGTGTCAACGACGCCGACGACCTGGACTACCGCCTCGCCCAGTCGGTGAGCGGCGGCAGCGAGACCGTGCGGGGCCGCCTCGCTGTGGCCTACCAGGACAACGGCCGCCACTTCGATGCCAACGGCGACGAGACCTTCCCCGACATCGCCCAGACCGACCTGCAGGACAACCGCAGCATCGACGTCATGGGCAGCCTGGACGTGCAGTTGACCGAGCAGCAGACCCTGCGGCTCGGCGCCCAGCTCTACCGGTCCGGCTACGAGGGGGAGCGCGGGGTCTACTTCCCTAACCTGGACGCCTCGAGCCCCGGTCTTAACGACGCCGAGATCCGCGACGGTTACGCCTCCGACCGCGACCCGGCCACCGACCGCAAGATGATCAACCTGCAGTATCACCACGCCGACCTGCTCGGCCAGGATTTCTACCTGCAGGCCTTCCACCGCGAGGAGGAAGCCAGCTTCCAGGCGTTCCCCTACCCGGTGGCCGGCGGCTCGGAGTTCCGCGCCTCCAAGCAGAACACCGATCTACAAGGTCTCAAGGCGCTGTTCGATGCCGACCTCACCGACAGCCTGTCGCTGACCTATGGCCTGGACCTGGACCGCGAGTCCTTCGACGCCAGCCAGATGATCTTCGACAAGGCCGTCTCGGATGCTACCGGCGGCCTGGTCCAGGAAGAGGCCGGCGTGGAGCCGCGCTATCCAGGCTACCGGGTCGACGGCATCTCGGCCTTCGCCCAGGGGGAGTGGCAGGCCACCGAGGGGCTGCAGCTCTCCGCCGGCGCACGCCGGCAGCACATGGATGTCGAGGTCGAGGATTTCCAGGGCGTTCCCGGCGGCGAGAACGACTATGACGCCACCCTGGTAAACGCCGGCGCCCTCTACGACTTCGGCAATGGCCACCAGAACTGGCTGCAGTTCAGCCAGGGCTTCGAGCTGCCCGATCCGGCCAAGTACTACGGCAAGAGTGCCGAGGTCAGCGTCGCCCAGAACCCGCTGTCCGCCATCAAGACCGATCAGGTGGAACTGGGCTGGCGCTATAATAGCGCCGCCTGGATGACCCAGGCGGCGCTCTACTACGCCTGGTCCGATAAGGCCGTGGAAAATGCCAAGGACCTGAGCGTCAGCGTGGTCGAGGAGAAGAAGCGCAACTACGGCCTCGAAGGCGCCGCGACCCGCTACTTCGACAACGGCCTCGAGGCCGGCGCGACCCTGCACCTGGTGCGCTCCGAGCAGGAAAACGCCGACGGTGAATGGGAAAAGCGCGACGCCCGCTACGCCTCGCTCTCCTCCGCCACCGCCTTCCTCGGCTGGCAGGACCCCCAGGGCGAACGCTCGGCGCGCCTGCAGGCCAACCACGCCTTCGACCTGGAAGACGACAACGACCGCAGGATCGACGGCTTCACCACCCTGGACCTGAACCTCCGCCAGGCCCTGCCGGTCGGGGAAGTTAGCCTCGGCGTGGCCAACCTGCTGAACAAGCAGTATTCCACCGTCTGGGGGCAGCGCGCCGCGATGTTCTACTCCCCCTATTACGGCCCGGAATACCTCTACGACTATCAGGGCCGCGGACGCACCTACACCCTGACCTGGTCCATGGACTACTAGGGAAACGCTGCTTCATTGCTGCGATTGCCTCAACCCGCGCCCACCCTCGGTGGGCGCTTTCGTTTCGCCGCCCACCATTTTGATAACGATTACCATTTGATATAAGATGCCGACGTTTCCCTCGGCGGTGGATGTGCCATGACTCTCGCGCTGTCGCAGCTCTATATCGGCCCCCTGCAGTACCTGCCACCCCCGCAGATCGCGGCGACGCCCGCGGCCGACAGCGTGCCCGCTCGCCGCCTCCTCGACCCGGTCTATCTGGCCGCACTGCTCGAGCGCTTCGGCGTCCAGTACGGCAACGGCGATCGCCGGGCCGTGGCCTCGCTGTGGTCCAAGTGGCATTTCAGCGCGCTCTGCGCCCACGGCCTGGCCGCCAACCTGCTGCTGGAGCGCGACCTGCCGCTGGGGCTGGACGAGCTGCACCTCGCTCAGTCGCCGGAGGGCCAGACCACTGGGCTCCACCTGCTGCACGCCGGCCGGCCGCTCGATGAGCTCGACGGCCTGTCCCGCTTCGCCACCCTGCTCGATGGCCATCTGACGCCGCTGATCGAGGCCCTAGCCTCCCTCACCGGGGCCTCACCTAAGGTGTTCTGGAGCAACGCTGGCAACTACTTCGAGCACTTCGCCAGCGCCCTGCCGAGCCATCCCATGGCCTCGCCCCACGGCGCCGACGAGGCCCACCGCCTCATGGCCAGTCGCCAGCTGGCCGACGGGCGCCGCAACCCGCTGTATCGTCCGGTGCGCTACGTCGAACCCAACGACGCCGAGGCACCGCGTCGGGTGCGCCGGCTATGCTGCATCCGCTACCTGATCGACGAGCTCGGCTACTGCGGCAACTGCCCGCTCGAATGCCGACGCGATGCCCGAGCGGCAAAGGCAGCCTCATGAGCGCGATCGCATCTCAGGTGCGTCAGCATACCGCCCGCGATCTGCAGGCCTACGGGCGGCGTTACGGCATCGATTACCGGGTGCCCGCGCTGCACGACAGGGCCGAGGAACCGGTGGTGCGCGGCGAGGTCCGCGAGATGGCCCTGGGCCAGGGCATGGAGCTGGTAGCCTCCGACGTGGAGGTGCTGCATCGCTACGACTCCCGCTCCCGGGCGCCCTCACCGCTGTCGATCGTGGTCATGCTGGAGGGTCGAGCCGAGGTTTGCCTGGCGGACCGCCGCCTGGTCCTGACGCCGGGTACGGCGCTGAGCGTGCAGCTCGACCGCCGCGATGGCCTGCAGGCCACCCAGCCCGCCGGGCAGCGTATCCGCGCCCTGACCCTGGGACTCGACGCGTCGCGCCTGGCAGAGCTCGGCGCGGCGCCTTCGGGACACGAGGGTTCGCGCATGCATGCCTGGCAGCTGCCCACCCCGCTGCGTCAGGGGCTCGAACAGGCCCTGGCCTCGCCGCTGCCCGAGCGCGCCCAGGGCCTGCTGCTTGAAGGGCTCGGCCTGCAGCTGCTGGCCCACGGCCTGCCGCCGGCGATGGCCCGGGCGTCCGGTCCCGCGATACCCCTGCCTCCCGGGGAACACCAGCGCCTGGAGCGGGTGCGCGCCGCGCTTGAGGAGACCCCCGCCGCCGAGCACCGTCTGGAAACCCTGGCCCGGCTGGCCGCCATGAGCCCCGCCAGCCTGCGGCGCAAGTTCCAGGCCGCCTTCGGCCACAGCGTCTTCGACTACCTGCGCGAATGCCGATTGCGCCTCGCCCACGACTATCTGCGACGTGGCTACAGCGTGCAGCAGGCCGCCCACTTCTGCGGCTATCGCCATGCCTCCAACTTCGCCACCGCCTTCCGTCGCCGCTACGGCGTGGCGCCGAGTTCCCTGCTCCACGACGACTGAGCATCGCGCATAGAGCAGTGAGCGCTGCGCATACCTCGACCCGCCCCATTAAAAGCAATAATTCTCATTACTTCGCGTTACCCATTCACACCAAGGATCACCCACATGTCGACCCCACGCCCATTGGCGCTGGCGGTAGCGCTCGCCGCCGCCGGCTCGTCCTTCATGGCCCAGGCCCAGGACACCGAACAGCTCTCCACCCTGACCGTTACCGGCACCGCGGCCACCAAGACGGAGACGCCGTTCAACGAGACGCCCCAGGCCATCTCGGTCATCGAGCGCGACGAGTGGGAAGAGCGCGGCGCCGAGACGGTGCAGCGCGCCGCCAACTACACCCCCGGCGTCTTCACCAACCAGATCGGCGCGTCCAATCGCTACGACTACCTGGTGCTGCGCGGCTTCTCCGACGGCAGCATCAACAACACCTTCCTCGACGGCCTCAAGGTGATGGGCGATGCGGGCTCCTTCAGCTCGATGGTCATCGACCCCTACTTCCTCGAGAGCATCGAGGTGGTCAAGGGGCCGGCCTCGGTGCTCTATGGCCGCGCCTCCCCCGGCGGCCTGGTGGCGCTGACCAGCAAGCGCCCCGAGTTCGAGCGCTCGGGCCAGCTGCGCCTGGGCCCCGGCAACAACAACCAAAAGAGCGCCGCCATCGATCTCACCGGCCCGCTGGACGACGAACGCCGCCTGGCCTACCGGCTGACCGGCCTGGCGCGCAGCGCCGACACCCAGTTCGGCCCGGTCGAGGAGGAGCGCTATACCCTGGCGCCCTCGCTCACCTGGGACGCCACCGATGACACCAGCCTGACGTTGTACGCCTACTTGCAGAAGGATCCCGAGGGCGGCTATCACTCCGGCCTGCCCTTCGAGGGCACCATCGAGAGTCACGCCGGCCGCCGGCTCTCCAACACCTTCTTCGAGGGCGAGGAAGACTTCGAGGCCTTCGAGCGCACCCAACGGATGGCCGGCTACGCGCTGGAGCATCGCCTCAACGACGCCCTGACCCTGCGCCAGAACGCCCGCTACCTGAACGCGGACGTCACCATGAACCAGGCCTACGCCTACGGCTGGGCCAACGACACCGATCTTATCCGCTACTACTCCGGCGGCCAGGAGGATCTCGAGGCCTGGACCGTCGACAACCAGCTGCAGGCCGAGCTCGCGACCGGCGCCGTCGACCACACCCTGCTGTTCGGCGCCGACTACCAGCAGCGCGAGAACGACGTGCTCTGGGACTACGGCACCACCGCCTCGCTCGACGTGACAGACCCTCAGTACGGCAGCGACGTCTCGATCTACCAGACCGACGACCAGCAGCGAGACCTGAACCAGACCGGCGCCTACCTGCAGGACCAGATGGCCGTCGGCAACTGGCACATGGTGCTGGGCCTGCGCCACGACTGGGTCGACATCGAGAACACCAACGAAGGCACCGGCACCCGCAGCGAACTGGACGACACCCAGCTCAGCGGCCGGGCCGGGCTGCTGTATCGCTTCGACAATGGCGTGTCGCCCTACGTCAGCTACTCCACCTCCTTCTCGCCCAATGCCTACACCGACGCGAACGGCGACCTGCTGGCGCCCACCGAGGGCGAACAGGTCGAGACGGGCCTGAAGTTCCAACCCAATGGCACCCGGGATCGCTACAGCCTCGCGCTGTTCCACATCTCCCAGGAGAACGTCGCCACCAAGGACCCCAACGAGAGCTTCTACCGCGCGGTGGGCGAGATCGAGTCCCAGGGCGTCGAGCTCGAGGCCCATACCCAACTGACCGACAACCTGCGCTTCCAGGCCGGCTACAGCTATACCGACGTGACCTACGCCAAGACCGAGGACGACACCCAGGGCAATGCCGCCAACCAGGTGCCGCGTCACCAGGCCAGCGCCTGGGCCAGCTATGCGTTCGACCGCGGCGCCCTGGCGGGCCTGGATGCCGGACTCGGTGTGCGCTATCACGCCGACATCTACGTCGACGAGGAAAACACCGAGAAGGTCCCGGACTACACCCTGGTCGACGCCGCCCTCAGCTACGACCTCGGCCAGGTCGGTATGGAGGGCATCACCGCACGGCTCAACGTCGGCAACCTGCTCGACAAGGAGTACGTCGCCTCCTGCTACGACCTCAACTACTGCTACTTCGGCGCCGAGCGCAGCGTGAAGGCCACCGTCAGCTACGACTTCTGATTCGGCCGAGTCGCCTCACGCTCCGCGCCGGCGGCCCTCGGGCCGCCGGTGCGGCGCCGGGCCGTCTCGTCCGGCGCCCTCTCGGCTCGCCGGCGCTCGCCCACGTCGTCCTCGCGCCCACCCCCGCACGGCCACCCCCTCGCATCCCTCGCCGTATTCCACTCCCGCGTTACTCTCTCGCATCACTCTCCCGTATCACTCTCCCGTATCACCCCCTCCCTGCTCGACGCTGCTCCATGGCGGCTTATCCCTGGACCGGGCCGGTCGTCTACGCCATTGCGTGGGCAGGCTGGATTTCGCATTAGCAATGATATAGATTCTCATTCAAATTATCGTAAGATAATTAACCACGCTCACCAGACACCCATCAGGAACCCGGGAAATGACCCTTGCCCTGCCCTCCGCCCCGTATCGGCATTGGTGCCTCGTGCTCGCGATGCTCGCCACGATACTGCTCGCCACCGACACCCGCGCCGCCGCCCGCATAGCGGTGCTCGACCCCGGCCACGCCGAGATCCTCGAGGCCCTGGGCGCGGGCGAGCGACTGGTGCTGGTCCCGGACGACCCGGCGCTGGCAGGCGAGCTGCCCCACGCCGCACGCTACCAGCGCCAGCCGTCCGCCGAGGGCCTGCTCGCACACACCCCGGAACTGCTGGTCGGCGGCAACCCGCAGCGCGATGCCGCGCTGCTCGAGCAGGCAGAACGCCTGGGCATCGCCCGGGTGATGCTCGAGCGCACCCTACCGGCCGTCACGCGGGTGCAGCGCCTGGCCGCGCTGGTGGATCGCCGGGAGCGCGGCCAGGCGCTGGTCGCCCGCATCGAGGCCGGCTACGCTAGCGCCGACGCCCTGAGTGACGGACGGCCCGCGGTTCGCGTGCTGCATCTCTCCAGCAGCGGCGCCGGCGCCACGGGGTCGGTTACCGGCGCCGGGGCATCGACCTCCGCCGATGCGCTGATCCGTCGGGCCGGCGGCCTCAACGTCGGCGCCGAGGCCGGCCTCGACCGCTATCAGACGCTGAGCGCCGAGGGCGTGATGGCCATGGCTCCCGAGGCGGTGCTGGTCTCGCGTCACGAGTTGCCCGCCCTGGGCGGTGCCGCGGGGATCTGGGACGCGGTCCCCGGGCTCGCCCATACCCCGGCCGCACGTCAGCGCCACCTGGTCGTGCTCGACCACGCCGCGGTCAAGTTCGATGGCGCTAGCAGCGGACGCGCTAGCCATGCCCTGGCCGAGGCGCTGCACTCGCCATGATCAAGACACTGACCTCAAGCGCCGTGCCCCGCCGTTCTTCTCGCACGCGCCAGCTGTATGGCGCGCTGGCGCTCGCTATGTTGGCGGGACTGGCGATCAGCGTGGCCAGCGGCGTGGTGCCCGTCGCCCCCCGGGCACTGCTGGCGGCGCTGGCCTCACCCTTCGCCGCCGCCGACGAGCACGCCGTCACCCATGCGGTACTGTGGGACCTCAGGCTGCCTCGTGCACTGATGGCGCTGCTGATCGGCGCCTCCCTGGCCATGGCCGGCGCCGCCATGCAGGGCCTGTTCGGCAATCCGTTGGCCGACCCAGGCATCGTCGGCGTCAGCAGCGGCGCCTCGCTCGGCGCGGTGATGATCATCGTACTGCGCATCGACGCCCTGGGCGCCTGGACACTGCCGGTCGGCGCCTTCTGCAGCGGCTTTTTCACCACCTGGCTGATCTACCTGCTGGCGCGCCAATCCCGGGTCGAGGGCGACAACGCCCGGCTGCTGCTGATCGGCATCGCCATCAACGCCGTGGCCGGCGCCTTGACCGGTTACCTGACCTATCTGGCCAGCGTAGAGCAGCTGGAGAGCCTGATGTTCTGGTCGATGGGCTCGCTGGCTCGGGTCGCCTGGACGCCGGTGCTGACCGTCGCCCCGCTGGCCCTGCTCGGCCTGCTGCTGCTGCGCCGCCAAGCGGTATCGCTGGACCTGCTCGCCCTCGGCGAGCGCCAGGCCCGCCACGCTGGGGTCGATGTCAACCGGCTCCGGCGCCGACTGATCGCCCTGACCGCGCTACTGACCGCCGCCGCGGTGGCCTTCACCGGCACCATCGGTTTCATCGGCCTGGTGGTGCCGCACCTGGTGCGCACCCTGATCGGCCCCGGCCATCGCCACCTGTTGCCATTGAGCGCCATGGGCGGTGGCCTGCTGCTGATGCTCGCCGACCTCGGCGCGCGCAGCCTGGACCCGCCCAACGAGATCCCCATCGGCATTCTGACCGCCAGCCTCGGCGGGCCCTTCTTCCTGTGGCTGGTGGCCCGGCGCGGCCCGGGAGCGCGCTGACATGCTGACACTCGACAACCTCTCGCTGACGCTCGGCGGCAGGACGCTGCTCGACGACGTTTCCCTGGACTGCCCCGCCGGCAGCCTGACCGCCCTGATCGGCCCCAACGGGGCCGGCAAGTCGACGCTGCTCGGCCTGATGGCCGGTGACCGCGCGCCCAGCCGGGGCAAGGTGCGGCTCGACGGCCGCCCGATCGAAGCCTACGGCATCCGCGCGCTGGCCGCCCGGCGGGCGGTGATGCCCCAGGACAGCGTGCTGCGCTTCGCCTATCGGGTCGAGGAGGTGGTGCGCATGGGCCGCGCCCTGCGCGACCTACCCCCGGAAGACGACGACCGACGCATCGGCGAGGCCATGGCCGACGTGGAGATCACCGACCTGGCCGGACGCGACGCCATGACGCTGTCCGGCGGCGAGCAGGCCCGCGCCACCTTCGCCCGCGTGCGGGTGCAGGAGACACCGCTGCTGCTGCTCGACGAACCCACCGCCGCCCTCGACCTGCGTCACCAGGAACGCCTGCTGCGCCTGGCCGCCGGCTGGGCCGCCCAGGGGCATTGCGTGGTCGCGGTGATGCACGACTTGAACCTCGCGGCCGCCCATGCCGACCGCCTGGCCCTGCTCGACCAGGGACGCCTGGTGGCCCACGGCACGCCCTGGGAGGTGCTTGAGCGGCGTCAGTTGGAGCATGTTTATCGCCAGCCCGTGTGCGTGATGTCGCATCCGGATCGCCATTGCCCGGTGGTCGTCACGACCGCCCCCGCCAAGGAGTTCACATGACCGGAGTTCACATGACCGACATCCTCGACCGCGACGATGTCGCCCGTACCCTCGACCGCGAGCACGCCGAAGCTCGCGCCCAAGCCGAGGCCCGGCGCCAGGAGCGCGCCGCCCTGGCCGAAGACGGCGCCGAGGCGCCTGCCCCACGTCGCGCCTGGCGTGATTTCCGCGAGGCCCAGCATTTCCAGCACGCCTACCTGTCCATCGGCCCCGCCCAGGGCGCGCTGCTGTACATGCTGGCACGGGCCGCCGGTGCACGCCGCATCGTCGAGTTCGGCTCCTCCTTCGGCATCTCGACGCTCTACCTGGCGGCCGCCGCCGAGGACAACGACGGCCACGTCATCGGCAGCGAGTACTACGCCAACAAGCGCGAGCATGCCCTGGCCAACCTGCGCGACGCCGGCCTCGCGCAGCGCGCCGAGATTCGCCTGGGCGACGCCCTGGAGACCCTCGGCGACGTCACCGGGCCCGTCGACTTCGTGTTCCTGGACGGCGACAAGTCGCTCTATCTACCGGTCCTGGAATGCCTGCTGCCGAGCCTGGCCCCGGGGGCATGGGTGGTCGCCGACAACCTCGACCATTTCGACGAGACGCCCGGCGATTTCCGTCACGAGATACTCCGCGACCCTCGCTTCACTAGCCGGTTGATACCGGTCGGTCGCGGCATGTTCAGCGTCTCGCGCCATCGCGGCTGAACGCTGGGCCCCAGAACCGGCCCGCGTCGAAGGCCGGCCGACAACGACGTCACGGCCATCGCTGGCCCCAACCATCGCCACATAAGGGAACGCGCAAACACCATGACTTCCAACCTCCGCCATCCCCTCGCCCGTCGGCGCCTGCTCCTCGGCGGCGCCTCGCTGTGCTGCCTGGCGGGCGCCGCCCAGGCCCAGGACGCAGCCACCACCCTCGACACCATGACGGTCACCTCCGCCTCGGCGTCCGGCTATGCCGTCGACCCGGTACGCGCCCCCGCCAGCATATCGGTGGTCACCCGCGACCAGCTCGAGGGCAAGTCCTACCGCGACATCACCCAGGCGCTGCAGGATGTGCCCGGCGTCTACGTCGATGACGGCCCCTCCGGCAAGGGCGGCACGGGCGAGATCTCGATTCGCGGCATGGATGCGAAATACACCCTGATCCTGGTCGACGGCATTCCCCAGGGTTCCCAGCAGGCCTACTACAACGGCTACGGCTCGGGCGCCGAGTTCGGCTGGCTGCCGCCGATCTCCGCCATCGAGCGCATCGAGGTGATCCGAGGCCCGATGTCGACGCTATACGGCTCCGATGCCCTGGGCGGGGTGATCAACGTGATTACCCGGCCGGTCGCCGAGGACTGGGGCGGCTCGGTCAACCTCGATACCATGGTGCAGGAGGACTCGGCCTCCGGGGATCGCCAGAAAGCCCAATTCCGTCTCAGCGGACCACTGGTCGAGGACAGGCTGTCGGCGACCCTGACCGGCTCTACCCTACAGCGCGACGAAGACCGCCGCGAAGGCGGCTTCAGCGAGTACGACCGCCGCGACATCAGCGCTCAACTGGACTGGACTCCCGACGAGGCCAACCACCTCAGTTTCGAGGCCGGACACGGCACCCAGGATACCCGGGCAGACGCCGACATGACCGGCAGCGACCGCGACCTCGATACCCGACGACGCCACCAGGCGCTGCGTCATACCCTCGACTGGGGCGACGGCCTGACCACCCGAAGCTACGTGCAGCGCGAGACGCTCGAGCAGGACGACAGCTCTTACCGTTCGGTCTACGAGCGGGTCACCGCCAATAGCGCCACCGTCATGACGTTCGGCGACCACCTGCTCACCCTGGGCGCGCAGTATCGCGAGCAGCGCACCGAGAACCCGGATCGCGGCTTCGGCGAGCAGACCCTGGAACGCTGGGACATGGCGCTGTTCGCCGAAGACGAATGGTTCCTCACCGAGCGCTTCTCGCTGACCACCGGCGCCCGCTGGGTCGAGGACGAGAACTACGGCAACGAGTTCGTGCCGCGCCTCTACGGCGTCTTCAGTGCCACCCCCCAGCTGACCTTCAAGGGCGGCGTGAGCGCCGGCTATCGCACCCCGGACCTCAAGCAGGGCGACTCCAACTGGATCGAGGGCGGCGGCGGCCCTCGCTGCGCGGACTGCCGGGACATCGGCAACTCCGACCTCAATCCGGAGAAGAGCACCACATATGAGCTGGCCGCGCTGTGGCAGGGAGACACCGGCCTGGCCGCCGGCGCCACCCTCTTCCACACCGACTACGAAGACAAGATCGAAAAGCCGGTGATCTGCGATACCCGGGAGGGCGATACGAGCTGTTTTTACCAGGGCGAGGCCTATACGGCCCTGTATCAGTACACCAACGTGGACGAGGCCACCGTCAACGGCCTCGAGCTGAGCCTGGACGCTCCCTTGAGCGAGCGGCTGGAGATGCGTGCCACCTACACCTTCACCGACAGTGAACAGCGCAGTGGCGCCAACCGCGGCCTGCCGCTCAACGACCAGCCACGGCATCGCGCGACCCTGGGCCTGGACTGGCAGGCCAGCGCTCAGACTCGCCTGTGGTCCCGGGCCCGTTACAAGGGCCAGGCCGAGCAGGTCGCCGGTCGTGGCGGGCTAAGCGAGGCCTACCCCAGCTATACGCTGGTCGACGCTGGTGTACGCCATGCGCTGACGCCCACGGTCTCCCTCTACGGTGGCATCTATAATCTGTTCGACAAGGAGATCGATCAGGACGACTACGGCCGCGTGTTGGACGGCCGACGCTTCAATGCCGGCTTGCAGTTGCAATTCTGACCACCGCGAACTACCCCGGGAGCGGCCAGGCCGCTCCCGGCCATGCATGACGCAACCCCTTGGCGGCCCCTACAATGTCGCACCGCGCCCTTTCCAACTGCTCAAGGCGTCTCGATGCCCGATCAGCTTTCCTCACGACACGACGACACCACCCCGAACTCGGGCCAGGACGCCGCGCTACCGCTGGGCATGCCCGCCACCCGCAAGCTGTCCGCCCACGACCTCGGCCTGGTCTCCCTCGCCCTGCTGAACGAGGGAGAAAGCTACGGCAGCCGGCTTAGCGATCACATCGAGCAGCTCTCGAACGGTTTCTATCGACCGAGCCCCGGCATGCTCTATCCCGTGCTCGGCGAACTGACCGAGCGCGGGCTGGTGAGCCAGCAGCGTCAGGGACGCCGCAAGTACTATCGGCTCACGGACGAGGGACACGCCTATCTGGACGAGTACGCCACGACAGCCCGGCGGGTCAGGGCACGCCTCGAATCGGCCGGACGCAAGCTCAACGCCCTCTTCGCTTCGTTGAGCCAGACACTGGACGACGAGACCGAGGCCATGCCGCTGGCCCAGGACATGCTCGGCGCACGGATGGACCTCAAGGCCGCCCTCCACGAGAGCCGTCATGCCTCGCCGGCAGCCCAGCGACGCATCCTGCTCCTGCTGCAGGACACCGCGGCGCGCATCCGCGACGAAGCCCAGCGCTGAGTCCCAGACGAGCCATCGCCGCGCCTCGCCTGAAGGACGCGAGGGACAGCAGGGAAAGGGGCGACGCGCCTCAGCCGAACGGCTGCTCCGCCGCCTCGATCTCGCCGGTCTGCACCCGCTACTGGGCGGCGTAGCGCCCGTCGCGGGCCAGCAGCTCGCGGTGGGTGCCACGTTCGGCCACCCGCCCCGCCTCGACCACCGCGATCTCGTCGGCGTGCACGATGGTCGAGAGGCGGTGGGCGATCATGATCACCGTGCGCCCGTGGCCGATGCGGCGCAGCGAGCGCTGGATGGCCGCTTCGGTCTCGTTGTCCACCGCGCTGGTGGCCTCGTCGAGCACCAGGATCGGAGGATCCTTGAGCAGCGCCCGGGCCAGCGATAAGCGCTGGCGCTGACCACCGGAGAGCCGCACGCCGCGCTCGCCCACCGCGGTGTCGAGCCCCTCGGGCACCGCCAGGTCGATGCCCACGATCCCGGCGCCGGACTCGCCGTAGCGGAAGGCCACGCCCTCGAAGCGCACCTCGCCACGCACCGGGGCGGCGAGCGCCTGGCCGGCGTCGTCACTCACCTGGATCGGCGTGGCCAGCAGGTCGAGGATGCGCCGGGTGCTGGCCATGGCGCGCTCGAACAGGTCGATGACCTGGGCCAGCCCGGTGAGCGGCCACAGCAGCCGCTGGGTGAGGAACACCAGCACGCCGTAGGCGCCGACGTTGAGGTCGCCGCGCAGGGCCATCATCCCGCCCACCGTGAAGGTGGCCAGGAAGCCGGTAAGGATCGCCATGCGGATCACCGGAATGAACGCCGAGCTGATGCGAATCGCCCGGCGGTTGGCCGCCACGTAGGCTTCGCTTGCCTGGCGCAGGCGCTCGGCCTCGCGGGCCTCGGCGGTGAAACTCTTGATGGTGGCGATGCCCGCCAGGTTGTTGGACAGCCGGCTCGAGAGCTCGCCGACCCGCTCGCGCACCTCGGCATAGAGCGGCCCGGCCTTGCGTTGGAAGTAGAAGGCGCCCCAGATGATCAGCGGGATCGGGGTAAAGGCCAGCAGCGCGATCAGCGGCGAGAGCACGAAGAACACCGCGCCCACCGCCACCACGGTGACGCCGACCTGGATCATGGCGTTGGCGCCGCCGTCCAGGAAGCGCTCGAGCTGGTTGACGTCGTCGTTCATGGTCGCCACCAGCTGCCCGGAGCTGCGCGACTCGAAGAAGCCCATGTCCAGGCGCTGGGCGTGCTCGTAGGCGTCCTGGCGCAGATCGGATTGCAGGCGCTGGGCCAGGTTGCGCCACAGGATCTGGTAGAGGTACTCGAACAGCGACTCGCCGGTCCAGATAAAGAAGGTCAACCCACCGAGCACCAGGATCTGCTCCCGGGCCGAGGTGAAGCCCAGCCCGGCGACGAAGCTCTCCTCCTGGTTGATCACCACGTCGATGGCCACCCCGATAAGGATCTCCGGGGCGATATCGAAGAGCTTGTTGAGGATCGAACAGAGCGTGGCGGCGATGATGCGACGCCGATAGCCCCGGGCATAGCGCAGCAGGCGCACCAGGGCCTGGACGCTGGAAGCGGTGGAAGACATCGAATCGGTCCTAGTTGGCGAGGGGCTAAGGCTACGGCATGTCGCGCTTCGATCTAACTTATAGCATTGATACGTATTACTATTTGAATTACGATCTGCGCAATTTCCCACCGCCTCCCCCAGGCCTTCCACGAGCAGAGCCCCATGATCGAAACGCGCGCCGCCTCCTTCGAGATCAACGGCCAGTGCCTGCTGCACCCCCTCGACCTGACCTTTGCGGAGGGTCGTATCCACGGCCTGATCGGCCACAACGGCTCGGGCAAGTCGACCCTGCTCAAGCTGCTGGCCCAGCAGCAGCCCGCCAGCGGCGGAGAGGTCCGCTTCGATGGCCGCCCCCTGGGCGACTGGGGCCACCGGGAGTTCGCGCGCCAGGTGGCCTACCTGCCTCAGCACCTGCCCAGCGCCGAGTCGCTGACCGGACGCGAGCTGATCGGGCTCGGGCGCTACCCGTGGCATGGGCTGCTGGGTCGCCATACCCGGGAAGACCGCAATCAGGTCGAGCGCGCCATTGCGCTGACCCATACCGAGCCCTTCGCCGACCGCCTGGTGGACACCCTCTCCGGCGGCGAGCGCCAGCGCGTCTGGCTGGCCATGCTGCTGGCCCAGGGCAGTCGCTTCCTGCTGCTCGACGAGCCCCTGGCGGCGCTCGACATCGCCCATCAGGTGGAGGTGCTGGCGCTGATCCACCGGCTGTCCCAGGAGCTGGGCCTCGGCGTGGTGATCGTCCTGCATGACATCAACATGGCCTCGCGCTACTGTGACCGCCTGGTGGCCCTGCACGGCGGACGCCTGCTGGCCGAGGGCTCCCCGGCGGAGCTGATGACCGGCGATACCCTCCAGGCCATCTACGGCATCCCCATGCACGTGATGCGCCATCCCGTCGGCGAACACCGGGTCGCCATCGCCCACTAAGGAAGCAGTGATTTATGTCACGAGCGAAGAGAGGCTGGTCGTCGCCGGAACGCAAAAACCGCAGTTTACACGTCCGTAAATGAGGATTTTGACCGAGCTTGCGCGCGAGTACCGCCGATGAACAGGATATCGAGCGCAGTAATAAATCAGTGTTTACCTAGTCACGCCGTCAATCGATCATGGAGCCCGTCTTGCCTGCCCTTCGCCGCCTGTCACGGCGCCGCGTCGCACTGCCGCTCGTCGCCCTGCTGACCCTGCTCTGCACCGCCACGCCCCTGGCCCCGGCCCTGGCCGCCCCGCCGCGCCTGGCTTCCCTCGACTGGACGGTGGCCGAGACGCTGGTCGCCCTCGGCACGCCACCCGCGGCGGTCGCTCAGGTCGATGCCTATCATGCCTGGGTGGACGAGCCCGCCCTGCCCGATTCGGTCACCGACCTGGGGCTGCGCTCCCAGCCCAACCTCGAGCTGCTGTCCGACCTCGCCCCCGAACGCATCCTGATCTCGCCGATGTTCACCAACCTCACCCCGCGCCTCGAGCGCATCGCGCCGGTGGACAACCTGTCGCTCTACACACCCGGCCGCGACACCTGGACGGAGATGCGCGAACTGACCCGCCGGGTCGCCGATATCGTCGAGCGGCCCGAGGCGGCCACCCGGTTGATCGAAGCCACCGAGTCGCGCCTGGCGACTCTCGGCCGGCGGCTCGACGAGGGCACCCCGCCGCTGCTGGTCGTGCAGTTCATGGATGACCGCCACGTGCGGGTATTCGGCGACAACGGCCTCTACCAGGCGGTACTGGAACGGCTGGGGCTCACCAACGCCTGGACCGGCACCACCAACGCCTGGGGCTTCTCGCTGGTGCCAATCGAGGCCCTGGCCGGCCTCGACGCCCGGCTGGTGGTGGTCGAGCCCTATCCCGCCGGTGTCCGCGAGGCACTGGCCGACAGCGGCCTGTGGCAGCGTCTGGTAGGCCAGGGCCGCGGCGCCCCGCTGACCCTGGCCCCGGTCTGGAGCTTCGGCGCCCTGCCCTCGGCGCAGCGCTTCGCCGAACTGCTGGTTGCCGCCCTGGAGAACGACCATGTCCACTGACGCCCTCTCCTCGCCTTGCCCGCCGCGCCGACTGACGCCGGGGCGCGCCTGCCTGCTGCTCGGCCTAATGCTGGCAGCACTGGCGCTCGCCCACCTGCACGCCGGCCCTGGGCTGGCAGACGGCCTGAGCGCACTGCTCGCCGCCCCCGGCGCGGCCACCGACACCCTGGTGCTGCACTTCGCCTGGTGGCCACGCCTGGCCATGGCGTTGCTGGCCGGCGGCGGCCTGGCGCTGGCCGGGGTACTGATGCAGCAGGTGCTGCGCAACCCGCTGGCGGCGCCCACCACTCTGGGCGTGGCCAGCGGCGCCAACCTGGGACTGATGGTCGCCAGCCTGGCGGCACCGGGCCTGCTGGCGCTGGGCCGCGAGTGGGTGGCCCTGGCCGGCGGCGGCCTGGCCATGGGCCTGGTGTTCCTGCTCGCCTGGCGGCGCGGCCTGTCGCCAGTGGTGGTGGTGCTCGGCGGGCTGGTGGTCAACCTCTACCTCGGCGCGCTGGCCATGGCGCTGCTGCTCTTCCACCAGGAGGAACTCAAGGGGCTGCTGATCTGGGGGGCCGGTTCGCTGGCCCAGAACGGCTGGCAGGACGTTGCCTTCCTGGCGCCGCGCCTGGCGTTGGGCGCCCTGCTCGCCGCCTGGCTGCTGCGCCCGCTGGCGGTGCTGGAGCTGGACGACGCCAGCGCGAAAAGCCTCGGCGTGTCACTCAAGTGGCTGCGCCTGGGCGGGCTCGGCCTGGCGGTGTTCCTCACCGGCTGCGTGGTCAGCGTGGTCGGCGTGGTCGGCTTCATCGGCCTGGCGGCGCCCAACATCGTGCGCCTGGCCGGCGCCCGCCGGCTGGGGGCGCGGCTGGTCTGGTCGACGCTGCTCGGCGCCCTGCTGCTGGCGACCACCGACCAGCTGCTGCAGCGCTATGCCGGCATCCTGCCGACGCTGATTCCCACCGGCGCCACCACCGCCGCCCTGGGCGCCCCGCTGCTGCTGTGGCTGATTCCCCGCCTGCGTCTCACCGGCAATGCCCCGCCTCACGAGGCCCATACGGTCGGCTCCCGACACCCGGCGCCGCGGCGACGGGCCGCACTGCTGGCCGTGGGCCTGCTCGGCGTGGCGGTGATCGCCGTCCTCGCCGGCCAGGGCGACGACGGCTGGCAATGGGCCTCGCCGGGGCATGGTGAGCTGCTGCAGTGGCGATGGCCGCGCCTGCTGGCCGCCGCCGGCTGCGGGCTGATGCTGGCCATCGCCGGCACCCTGATACAGCGTCTGACCGCCAACCCCATGGCCAGCCCCGAGGTGCTCGGCATCAGCGGCGGCAGCGCCATCGCCCTGATGGGGGCGATCTTCCTGCTGCCGGCTCCCGGCAACCTGACGCTGGTCGGGGTCGGCACCCTGGGCGCCCTGGTGACCCTGGCGGTGCTGGTGCTGGTCAACCGCAAGAGCGGCTTTCAGCCGGCGCGCCTGCTGCTCACCGGGGTCGCGATCACCGCGCTGTTCGAGGCCATCAAGGCCGTGGTGCTGGCCGGCGGCGACCCGCGCGGCCAGCAGATCATCGCCTGGCTGTCCGGCTCCACCTACTACGTCGACGCCACCAGCGCCTCGGCAGTGGCCGGCGTCGCCCTGCTGCTGGCGCTGGCGGCCGCCCCGCTCGCCCGCTGGCTGGATATCCTGCCGCTGGGCGGCGCCACCGCCGCCGCCCTGGGCATCCCCCTGCGCCGGGCGCGGCTCGCCCTGCTGCTGCTGGTGGCCCTGCTCACCGCGGCCGCGACCCTGGTGGTGGGGCCGCTGTCCTTCGTCGGCCTGCTGGCGCCGCACATGGCCCGGCTGCTAGGCTTCGCCCGCGCCCGGGCCCATCTCGCCGGGGCGGCGCTGGTCGGGGCGCTGCTGATGGTGCTGGCCGACTGGCTGGGCCGCCAGCTGCTATTCCCCCAGGAGATCCCGGCCGGCCTGCTCGCTTCGCTGCTCGGCGGCGCCTACTTCATGTGGGGGCTGAGGCGACTATGAGTACGACATCTCGGCCCCTTCTGCGCCCCATACATATCCTGGCCGCCGGTTCCGAATCGGCGAAGGTCGCCGAGGCGGCTAGCCTCGAGTGCGGCGAGCAAGGCAGCGAAGGACTGGGGCGCGTCTATGGCCATGGCTAGTCTGCGCCGGCTGCGCGCAGTCGGTTTCGTCGGCGGCGTGCTTACCCTGCCCCTGGGGCTCTCGCTGTTCTTGGCCGGCACTCCCCCGCCGAGCTGCCTCTGCTCAACACGCCTCCCGCGACCTCGCCCTCACCCTCGCCTTTCGGCGGCTAGCATCTCGCGCAGAACAACCAGCCCCAAACGACCGCGACCGGCCATTTCAATGGCCGGTCGCGGTGCATTTGGCATGGTGAAAGACGTGACTCAGAAGCGGTAGCTGAGGCTGCCGATCACGCTGCGCGATTCGCCGTAGTAGCACCAGAAATCGCAGCTGGCGACGTACTCTTCATCGGTGATGTTGTTGACGTTGAGCTGCGCCGTCCAGTGACGATCGAAGTCGTAGCGGGCCATGGCATCGCCGACGGTGTAGTCGGGCACGGTGGCATCGCCATCGACCGACTCGCCCACGTAGCGGACGCCCGCGCCGACCGACAGGCCCGTGCCCGCGACATCGTAGTCCAGCCAGGCGGACGCCATGTGGCGGGGAATCAGCGCCGCGCGGTCGTCGTTGGCATCACGCGCATCGGTGTAGGTGTAGGCCGCGGTCAGCTGGAGCGCCTCGGTGAGATAGCCCACGCCCTCCAGCTCGACGCCGGTGGCGGTCTTCTCGCCCTCCTGGGCCTGGTAGCCGCCGGGGGTCGTCGCGAAGGAGTTGGACTCCTCGAGGTCGAAGACCGCCGCCGTCAGATAGCCGTCCCAGTGCGAAGGCGCGACCTTGACCCCGGCCTCCCACTGCTTGCCTTCGATCTCCTCGAAGATGGCACCGGCGGCGTTGGTCTGCGCTTCGGGCTGGAAGGACTCCGTATAGCTGAGGTAGGGATTGATGCCATGGTCGCCGAGATACATCGCGCCCCCGGACCAGGAGGTCGCGGTCTGGGTCTCGTCCACCGTGACGTTCAGGCTCTCGGATTCGTTGCGCACGTCGGCGCTGTCGTAGCGCACGGCGCCCAGCAGGACCCAGCGGTCGTCGATGCGCAGCTGGTCCTGAAGGTAGAGGCCCAGCTGTTCCTTGTCGATTTGCCGGCGGCTCAGCTGGTCGCGGGGCACCGGGGCGATGCCACCCTGGGGGTCGAAGATGTCGACGACGTCGTAGGCGAAGTTGTCGAACTCACGGCCGTCGAGGCTGAGATCCTGATAGTCGACCCCGACCAGCAGGGTGTTCTCCGTGCGCTCGGTGTACCACTTGCCCACCATCCGGTTGTCGAGGGTGAAGCTGTCGATCTCGCCGTCGCGCTGCAGGTGGCCGCGGAAGGCCGTCTGCCCGTCCCCGGTGCCGCTGAGGATGTAGGAGCTGCGCAGGTCCAGGTCCAGGTGGCTGTAGCGGAAATCCTGCTCGAACGTCCAGGTGTCGTCGAGAAAGTGGCGGAACTCGTAGCCGATGGCCGTCTGGGTGCGCTCGTCCTTGTCGTAGTCCGGGGCCCCGTAGTTGGTCTGCGTATCGACCTTGCCGAAGGGCGTGTCCTGCAGCGTGCCGTAGGCCAGCTTGAACGGGTTGACCGGGATGCCGTCATCCTTCTGGACGCTGGCCAGCAGCGTGAGCCGGGTGTCGTCGGAGAGATCCCACTCGAGGCTCGGCGCGAAATAGTAGCGCTCGTTCTCGGTGTCGTTCAGATCGCCGTCGCGCTCCTTGTAGAGCCCCACCAGACGATAGCGCACGTCGCCGCTCTCGGTGGCCGGCCCCGAGGTATCGACGGCGAACTGGCGATGCTCGCGGTTGCCGACCTGGATCTCGATCTCGCCCTGGCGCTCGGCGGTGGGGCGCTTGCTGACGGCGTTGATCAGGCCGCCCGACGGCGCCTCCCCATAGAGGATCGAGGCCGGGCCCTTGAACACCTCCACCCGCTCCAGGCCATAGGGCTCGGGCAGCCACTGGAAGTACCCCTGGCGGTAGAGGCGCAGGCCGTCCTGATAGGTCGCCTGATCGAAGCCGCGGACCTTGAACCAGTCGGTGTTGTTATCGGCGCCGTAGTGCCCGGACAGCACGCCGGCCCGGTAGCGAAAGGATTCGTCCAGTCGCTGGACGTTGCGTTCATCAAGCTCTTCCCACTCGACCGTGGAAACCGGGCGCGGCGTCTCCACCAGCGGCGTGGCCACCTTCAGGGCGGTGGCGCTGACCACCATGGGATCGAACGCGATATCGGTGACGTCGTCCTGGGCCAGCGCCAGGGAGGACGCGCCGACCAGGGAGAGGCCCAGACCATAGCGGACGGCGGCGGTCAGGGGAGACAACCGCCACGGGCGGGAAGATGCACGCATGTAGTATGCCTCGAAGAGCGGGGAGCAAGGGAGAGCCAATACGGAACGATATGTTCGACATTAGCGCCTCGCGGATGGTAATCGCTTTTATTTAGATAGGCAATTTCCCTTACCGCCGCGATCTGCCCCCGGCGGCATCGTGCACTCACTCCCCCTTCATCATCCTCAGGGCGTCGCTTCGTCCAGCCGTGCCACGGCATCTCGGCTGACCCGCTCCCGCTGACGCCCCGTCAGCTCGCTCAGCCGTCCATCGCGCATTTCCAGCAAACGGTCGGCACGGTCGAAGTAGTGATCGTCGTGGCTGATGGCCAGCACGGTCTTGCCCATGTCCCGCAGCCGCGGCAGCAGCTCATGGTAGAAGACCCGTCGGAACTGCGGGTCCTGGTCGGCGGCCCATTCGTCCAGCAGCAGCAGGTCGCGCTGTTCGGCCACGGCCATCAGCAGCGCCAGCCGCTTGCGCTGCCCCTGGGAGAGTTCGGGGTTGGTCACGCGCTGGCCCTCGAACGCCAGCTTGTCGCGCATCGCCAGATGTTCGAGCCAGCCCTCGACCAGCGCAGGGTCGGGCGTCGCGCCCTCGGGGCCGACCAGATCCGTGAACTGATGGAAGTCGGTGAAGACCGCGGAGAACCGCTGGCGATACGCCCCCCGGTTGGCCTCGTGCATCGGTTCGCCATCCAGCAGCAGCTCCCCCGCCTGGGGGCGGTACAGGCCGGTCAGCAGCTTGGCCAGGGTCGACTTGCCGCTGCCGTTGCCGCCGATCAGGAACACCAGCTCGCCGCGACGCAGGGTCAGGTCCAGGGGGCCGACACGAAAGCCCGGTGTCCCGTCGTTGCCGGTATAGGCGAAGCTCACGCCGCGCAGGCTCAGGGTCTGCCAATCGCCCGCCGGGGCCTCGGCCACCGCGAAGTCCGTCTGCGGCTCGGCCAGCGCCAGCGCGGCGATCTTGTCGAAGGCCACCTGGGCGCTCAGCAGTGTTGGCAGGGCCCCCACCGCCTGGATCAGCGGCGTGCGCAGGAACAACAGGGTCAACGAGTAGGTGGCCGCCACCGTGGTGCTCGCCCAGCCCAGCCCGTTGGCCAGGTAGAAGACCACGCCGATGGCGCCGAGCATCATGATGTTCGACCAGTTGACTGCGCTCAGGTGATAGGTATCGGCACGGATGATCTGCCCACGATAGTACTGAGCGTCCACCTCGTAGCGTTCGTCATAGAGTCGCCGTGCCCGCCCCCTATTGAGTGCCAGCTCCTTGCGGCCATGGATTACCGCTTCGTAGTCCCGGTAGAGCCGGTCCTCGCTCTCACGCACCCGGGCCAGGTGCCGATAGACCCGTCCGACCAGCCAGGAGCTGACGACAATGGTGACCGCCAACCAGGCGGCCGTGACCAACAGTAATCTCGGCGATAGCCAGCCCAGGTAGAGTGCCGAACCGACGGTCAGGATCACCCCCTGCACCAGTTCGGGCAGCCGCACGAAGGCGATGGTGACATTACGGATGTCGCTCGACAGGCTGGCCAGCAACTCGGCGCTGCTCAGGCGGTCGAGACGTTCCACATCGGTATCGAGGATCTGCTTGACCAACCGCCCGCGCAGGCCGTGGACGAAATGGTGGCCGAGGATAGTCAGCGCCAGCTGCGAAGCCAGAGTCACCACCAGCAAGGCGACGATCACGCCGAGAAAGGCCGGCAGCACGCCGGCCGGATCACCGACCGTATCGATCAGACGCCGGTTGATGAAGGCGATGGCGCCGATGCCGAGCCCGGCACTGGCCAGACTGAGCAGCATCACGCCGAGGAAGGGCCAGCGGTAGTGGAGATAGACGACGCGCAGCAGTTCCACGAGGAATCCTTTGACTGGGGCTTCAGGGAGAGAGGCATTGTCCGCTCTTGGATGACGACGTCAATGCGCCGCTATCCAAGGACACCAGCACAGGCTGGAATCGCTCAACCTAATTGCATATCTAAATGAAAAACCTTATCGTTCGCTTATAAATTTTGCGGCCTGACCGCCAAGAACAATAAAAAGCGTATACATCGAAACGAACAAGGGATCTTGCTTACCATGTCAATGTCACAACGTCCGCGCCACCTGCGGCTGAGCCTACTGTCCTTGGCGATATGCTCCGCCCTGCCCGGCTTGGCCGTCGCGCAATCCGCCTCGAAGGGTCAGGTACAGACCGCCGACGAGCTGGACCCGCTCGTCGTCACCGCGACCCGCAACAAGAGTCTGGCCGGCAAGACCCCCCAGAAGGTCACCATCATCACCCGCGAGGAGATCGAGCAGCAGCTGGCGATCACCCAGGATCCGAGCCAGGTGCTCAGCAACCTGATCCCGTCCTACTCTCCTAGCCGCCAGAAGCTCAACAACACCGGCGAGACCCTGCGCGGTCGCTCGGCGCTGTTCATGGTCGACGGCGTGCCCCAGACCAACGCGCTGCGGGACGGCGGTCGCGACAGCTACACCATCGACCTCTCCATGGTCGAGCGCATCGAGGTGATCCACGGCGCCAGCGCCGAGCACGGCCTGGGCGCCACCGGCGGCATCATCAACTATGTCACCAAGCGCGCCGAGGCCGGCACCGTCAACCAGCACGCCGGGATCAGCCTGACCAGCGACGACGACTTCGAGTCCGAGGGCTTCGGCCACAAGCTGGACTACCGCATCAGCGGCCAGAGCGGCGACTGGGACTACCTGGCCGCCGTCAGCCGCCAGGAAAGCGGCGTGTTCTTCGACGGCAACGACGAGGAAGTGGGCATCGCCTACCACGGCGAGATCCAGAACTCCGAGAGCTACGACCTCTTCGGCAAGCTCGGCTACTGGATCGACGAGGAGCAGAACCTCGAGCTCTCCCTCAACCATTTCGACCTCGACGTCAATGACGACTATGTGCCGGTGGCCGGCGATCGCTCCGAGGGCATCGCCACCACCGCACGCAAGGGCAACCTGCAGGGCGAGCCCGGCTATAACGAGGTGACCAAGGCCCAACTGGCCTACTCCCACGGTGACTGGTTCGGCAACGAGCTGGATGCCCAGCTCTACACCCAGCGCTTCCGCGCCCAGTTTGGTGCCACCGGCCTCGGCTCCTTCCCCTACCAGGACGAGAACGGCGAGACGCGGTTCGACCAGACCCGCAACGAATCCGACAAGGTCGGCGGCAAGTTCACCCTCTCCCGCGACGGCCTGCTCGACGACCGCCTCAGGCTGACCACCGGCGTCGACCTGCTGCAGGACGAGACCCAGCAGGTGCTGGTGCAGACCGGCCGCAACTACGTGCCCGAGACCCAGTTCCGCAATGTTGCCGCCTTCCTTCAGGGCGATGTCGACCTGACCGACTCGCTGAGCCTGCATGCCGGCGCCCGCCAGGAGCATGCCGAGCTGAACGTCGACGACTACGCGACCGTGGACCGCGGCACCAGCGTCGAGAACGACCTTGTATCCGTAGCCGGCGGTAATCCCGACTTCGACGAGACCCTGTTCAACGCCGGCCTGGTCTACCAGGCCACCGACTGGGCCCAACTCTACGCCAACTACTCGGAAGGCTTCGGCATGCCCGACGTGGGAAGAGTACTGCGTGGGGTCAAAAGCCCCGGCCAGGACGTCGACACCCTGGTCGACCTCTCGCCCATCGTCACCGACAACAGAGAGGTCGGCGCCCGCTTCGGCTGGGAGCGCTATAGCCTCGAGCTGAGCTACTACGAGTCCGACTCCGACCTCGGCCAGCGCATCCAGCCCGATGCCCAGGGCAACTACCGGGTCCAGCGGGAGAAGACCGAGATCCAGGGCTACGAGATCACCGGCGAGGCTCGCCCCACCGATGCCCATCGCCTGCGGCTGACCTACACCCACGCCGAGGGCGAGTCCGATCAGGATGGCGACGGCCGGGTCGACACCAAGCTGACCGGCCGCGACATCGCGCCGGATACCCTGAAGCTCGGCTGGAGCGCCGCCTGGACCGACAAGCTGTCCTCGCACCTGCAGTACAGCCGCTACTTCGACCGCAGCTTCGACGATCCGGCCCTGGAGTTCGACGGCTACGGCCTGGTCGACGCCGCCCTGGCCTATCGCCTGCCGGTGGGTCGCGCCAGCCTGGGCATCGAGAACCTCACCGACGAGGACTACTTAACCTACTACTCGCAGTCGTTCCCTCAGTCGTCCGCGCTGGAAGACGACCTGTACTTCAAGGGTCGCGGTCGTACCCTGACCCTGGGTTACCAGGTCGACTTCTGAGGCATCACGTCCGCATGAGCGGCCCCCCGAGGGCCGCTTCCCCCTGTTTCTCTGGTAGCTCGAGGACGATGCTCGATCTCTCATTCCACTGCGCAGGCTATACTCGCCAGCCCCGTCGGCAAGCCACCATGATCGCCCGCGACAGACAACCGCGCCGCTGGCTGGCGGCGCTGCTGGCGGCCCTTCTGCCGCTGGGAGCCGCCGATGCCGGCGACGGGCGCCGCGTCGCCCATGCGTTCGGCGACACGACAATTCCCGCCTCTCCGCAGCGCGTCATCACCCTCTACCAGGGGGCGACGGACAGCGCGGTGGCGCTGGGCATCACCCCGGTGGGCGTCGTCGATTCCTGGCTGGAGAAGCCCATGTACCGCTACCTGCGCGACGCGCTCAAAGGCATCGAGCACGTTGGCCTGGAGACCCAGCCCAACCTGGAGAAGGTCGCCTGGCTGGATCCCGATCTGATCGTGGCCACGCGCTTTCGCCACGAGCGGGTCAGGCCGCTGCTGGAGCAGGTCGCGCCGACGGTCGCCACCGACACCGTCTTCGACTTCAAGGCCAGCCTGGCGCTGCTGGCCGAGGCCACCGGCCGCGAGGCCCGCGCCCACGCCTTGATGCAGGATTGGGACGCGCGCGTGGCGGACTTTCGCCGCCAGATCGCCGACCAACTAGGCGACGCCTGGCCTCAGAAGGCCGCCGTGGTCCGCTTCAAGAGCGACCATGTGCGTCTCTACTCCACCGGGTTCGCCGGCTCGATCCTCGATGAGCTGGGCTTCGAGCAGCCCGATGCCGTGCAGGACCAGGGCTGGGGCATGAAACTGACCAGCGAGGAGAACATTCCCGTCCTGAACGCCGACGTGGTCTTCGTGCTGCTGGAGCCTGATGACCCCGCCATCGCGAGGAACTACCGACACTGGCGCTCCCACCCCCTCTGGCAGCGGCTGGACGCCGTCGAGGGCGAGCGGGTCTTCGAGGTGGATGCGGTGAACTGGATCATGGGCGGCGGCATCCTGGCCGCCAATGCCATGCTCGATGACCTCTACGCCCACTATGGGCTGGATAATCCCGACGAGCGCTCGACACCGGCGCTGACTGCGGCAGCCGCAGCTGACTGCGGCCGGGATACCACCACGCAGGACGAGGAGTCCGCCCCATGCTGAATCACCGCCTGACACGGGCCGCGGGGTTGCTGCTGGGGCTGACCCTGCTCGTCACGGCCTTCGCGGCCAGCGTCATGCTGGGCACCACCGAGATCGCCCCGCCGACCTTCGTCGAGGCGCTTATCCAGTACGACCCCGGCCGAGTCGCGCATATCATCATTGCCACCGAGCGCCTGCCCCGGGCGGTGATCGCCGCCCTGGTCGGCGCCAGCCTGGCCATCGCCGGCGCCCTGATGCAGACCCTGACCCGCAACCCCCTGGCCTCGCCGAGCATCCTGGGGATCAACGCCGGGGCCATGTTCTTCGTGGTGATCGCGGTCTCGCTGCTGCCCCTCCACGCCCCGGCCGAGGTGGTCTGGGCGGCGTTGCTGGGGGCCCTGGTGGCGGCCTGCCTGGTGGTGCTGCTGAGCCGCGGCCGTCACGGGGAGCTGTCGCCGCTGCGAGTGGTGCTGGCCGGGGTGGCCGTCACCGCCATGTTCGTCTCCTTCAGCCAAGGCCTGCTGATCATCGACCGCCAGAGCTTCGAGAGCGTGCTGTACTGGTTGGCCGGTTCCGTCGCCGGCCGCGAGCTGTCCCTGGTGGTGCCGCTGCTGCCACTGTTCGGCGGCGCCCTGCTGCTGTGTGCCCTGCTCGTCCGCCACGCCAACGCCCTGCTGCTGGGCGATGACATGGTCAAGGGGCTCGGCATGCGTGCCGGCACCATCAAGCTGCTGCTGGGCCTGGCGGTGATCCTGCTGGCCGGCAGCTCGGTGGCGCTGGCCGGCATGATCGGCTTCGTCGGGCTGATCGTGCCCCACATGGCCCGGGGGATCTTCGGCGTCGACCATCGCTGGCTGCTGCCGGCCTGCGCCCTGCTGGGCGCCAGCCTGTTGCTGCTGGCCGATGTGGCTTCGCGCTTCCTGATGGCCCCTCAGGATGTGCCGGTGGGAGTGATGACAGCGCTGATCGGCACCCCCTTCTTCATTCACCTGGCGCGCAGGAAATCGGCCTGACCATGACCCACTCCTCTTCCCTGAACCACCGCCTGGCCCCCGCGAGCGCAGCCACCGCCGATGCCGGCCGGGCGCGCTATGGGAGCCTGCTGGGGCTGCTCGGGGTGGTGCTGCTGGCCAGCATGGGCCTGTCGCTTGGCCTCGGCAGCTTCCCCACCTCGTTCGGGGAAATAATTCATGCCCTGGCCGCGCCCCAGGACAGCGATATCGCCTTTATCGTCTGGGAACTGCGCCTGCCGCGCCTCCTGCTGGCCGTGCTGGTGGGGGCGGCCCTGGCCGTGGCCGGCGCCATCCTCCAGGGCATGGTGCGTAACCCCCTGGCCTCCCCAGACGTGATCGGCATCACCAGCGGCGCTGCACTTGCCGCCGTGACCTTCCTGGCGTTGTTCGGCACCACATTGAGCATCCACTGGCTGCCGGCCGCCGCACTGCTCGGTGCGCTGCTGGCCGCCCTGCTGGTGTTCCTGCTGGCCTGGAAGGGCAGCGTCTCCCCCTCGCACCTGGTGCTGGTCGGCATCGGCCTCTCCGCCGCCATGGGGGCCCTGACCACCCTGCTGATCGTGATCAGTGACGATGCCGCCGCCATGACCGCCTATGTGTGGCTGACCGGCAGCCTCTACGCCGCCCAGTGGCAGGACGTGCTGGGCATGCTGCCCTGGCTGCTGGTGGCCCTTCCCCTGTGCCTGGCCCAGGCGCGGCACATGGATGCCATGGCGCTGGGCGACGCGGTGGCCCAGGGGCTGGGCGTGAACCTGTTGCGCAGCCGGCTGGTGCTGATGGCCTGCAGCGTGGCCCTGGCCGGCGCGGCCGTGGCCTTCGCCGGGGGGCTCAGCTTCGTGGGCCTGATCGCCCCTCATATCGCGTCCCGCCTGGTGGGCCGTGGCTTCGCCCGGCTGGTGCCCGCCGCCGCCCTGGTGGGAGCCCTGATCGTGCTCTACGCCGACCTGCTCGGCCGGGTGGCCTTCCTGCCCAAGGACCTGCCCGCCGGTATCTTCGTCTCGGGGGTGGGCGCGCCCTTCTTCGTCTATCTGCTGCATCGCACCCGCTACCGCCGTGGATAAATCTGCGAAACGCCCGGCATTGAAAATGAGAATTCTTTGCTTTACGTTACCCTGGCCCAGACATGACATCCGCGAGTCCCTCCCATGCCGCCAACACTTGCCAAACCACCGCGACTGACGGGCGAAGCCCTGCACGCCGGGTACGAGTCTCGCCGCGTCCTGGACGGCGTCGACCTGGCGGTGGCCGAGGGCCAATTGACGGTGCTGCTCGGCCCCAACGGCAGCGGCAAGTCGACGCTGCTGAAGACGCTGGCGCGCACTCTGGCACCCAGCGCCGGGCGAGTCTGCCTGGATGGGCAGGATATCCACCGCCGCAGCACCCGGGAGGTGGCTCGGCGCCTGGGCATCCTGCCCCAGGGCCCTACCGCCCCGGAGGGGCTGACGGTCAGGCAGCTGGTCAGCATGGGGCGCTTTCCCCACCAGCGGCTGTGGCGGCAGGATGCCGAGCGGGACGCCCGGGCCGTGCGCGAGGCGATGGCCTATGCCGATGTCGCGGCCCTCGCCGAGCGCAGCGTCGATACCCTCTCCGGCGGGCAGCGGCAACGCTGCTGGATCGCCATGGTGCTGGCCCAGGAAACGGACCTGATCCTGCTCGACGAGCCCACCACCTTTCTCGATCTCAAGGTCCAGGTGGACCTGCTGGAACTGCTGTCTCGCTTGGCCCATGAGCAGGGCCGCACCCTGCTGCTGGTGCTGCATGACCTGAACCTGGCCGCGGCCTATGCGGATCGGCTGGTGATGATGCGCGACGGAGGCATCGTCGCCAGTGGCACGCCGCGAGAGGTGTTCACGGTCGCCCATCTCAAGCGGGTCTTCGATCTCGACGCCCGGGTGCTCGTGGAGCCCGAGACCGGCAGCCCGATCTGCGTGCCATACACCCGGCAGGAAGCGCTGCCACCCGCTCGGCCCGTCTCTCCCACCGTCGACCGGTGCTGTGTCTCATGAGCCATGTCTTCTGCACGGATCTCAGCCGCAAGCAGCAGGATCCGCTGGCCGGCAGCGCCGCCCATGCCGAGTGCAACCTGCTGATCAGCTGGCCACGCGCCAAGTGGACCCGCAACCTGCGCCATGCCAGCGACATGCCGGACAGCCTGGTACGGAGGCTCGATGCCATCGCCGCCGAGGGGCGGCGGATCAACCTGATCCACCGTCGTGAACAGGATGGCGATATCCATCGAGTGTTCCTGATGCCCGAACGGCGTAGTTTCATGGTACCGCGCAACGCATTGGAAGCCTTCCTGGCCGCCTGGCGATCGGGGGAGTCACTGACAACCTGGGAAGAGGCGCCGGTTGAACGGGACCTGCTGCTGTGCTGCACCCACGGCAAAAAGGATAAGTGCTGCGCCAAGTATGGGTACCAAGCCTATCAGCGCCTGGCCCGGGAGGTCGCGGCACACCGGCTGCCCTTCGATGTTTGGGAGAGCAGCCACCTCGGCGGCTGCCGTTTCGCTGCCAGCATCATCCTGCTCTCGCCGGTGCGTAAGTATGGCCGCATCACGCCGGAGCAGGCACTACCCTTGCTCCAGGCCGAAGCGCGAGGCCAACGCTTCCTCCCCGGCTACCGCGGCGACTCCCGGCTGACACCCGCGCAGCAGTGCGCCCAACTCGCGGCGCTCTCCCATCTGATTTCGCCGCGGCACATGCCCCGGTTGACCCTGCTGGAAGAGAGCGGCAGCGAGCATCGGCGACATCAGCGATGGCATTGGAAGCTGGAGGAAGACCACGGCCATCTGAACATCGTCTGCGAGGCCACCGCGATCAGACGCGTCGATACCTGCGCCGACCTCGATGAAGGCCCCTCCGATAGCAGAGTCTGGCGGGTCATCAAGCTAACGGCAGAATAGGTCTGCATCTCTTTATGCAGACCCTTCGGCATCTCTTCCCTCACTATGAAATACAACTGGTAATCGCTACTGGCGACTGGTTTGGGTGGCATTAACTTGCATGTCAACCCAAGCTAACCACAGCCCTGGCTTTGGCATTGACAAGAGACGACTCCCGAATAAGAATGATATTGAGAATTAATATCACAAGGATCAGTCATGCTACCCTCCCCTCAGCTCCGCTACCACTGCATCTTCCTCGAGGTCTCCTTCCGGGAGCTTCTGGAGAGGGTGACGGCGCAGACACAGGGAGAACACACCCCATGCTGGCTGGATGCCCGCACCCTCGCGCTGCTGACCAGCGAGCTGGAGCGCTGCCGACGGGAGGCCCAGCGAGTGCCTGGCGTTGCCGAGGGGCTGGGCACGGCGGTCTATCACGCCGGGCTGCTGATGGCACAGTGCCCGGGCGCCCTCGGCAAGCACCTGTGTCGGCACCACCTGCAGGCGATCCTGGTGCCGCTGCGGGAGGCCATCACCCGGCTGGAGGGACGCCAAACCCCGCCTTCTCAGGGCCCGGCGCGGCGGATGCGTCGCTGGCTGGGGGCCGACTGAGGCCTCCTTCTTCGTGGGCAGGCTGCAGCCCTTTCACCGCCACGTTAATCGACAGCCAGGCCCGCCTCCCCCGCTCGGGGGTGGCGGGCCTGGCGCGTCAGAAGGCCCAGTCCTCGTCCTCGGTGGCCACGGTACGCCCGATCACGTAGGAGGAGCCGGAGCCGGAGAAGAAGTCGTGGTTCTCGTCGGCCCCCGGCGAGAGCGCGGCGAGAATGGTCGGGTCGACGTCGCACACCTCCTGGGGAAAGAGCCCATCGAAGCCCAGGTTCATCAGCGCCTTGTTGGCGTTGGAGTGGAGGAACTTCTTGACGTCCTCGGTGAGCCCGACCTCGTCGTAAAGCAGCTCGGTATAGGCCACCTCGTTCTCATAGAGGGCCAGCATCAGCTCATAGGCGTAGACCTTGACCTCCTCCTGGCGCTCAGGCGTCGCCTCGGCCAGGGCCTGCTGGAATTTGTAGCCGATGTAGTAGCCGTGCACCGCCTCGTCGCGGATGATCAGGCGGATCAGGTCGGCGGTGTTGGTCAGCTTGGCGTGGCTCGACCAGTACATCGGCAGGTAGAAGCCCGAGTAGAACAGGAACGACTCCAGGAAGACGCTGGCCACCTTGCGCATCAGCGGGTCCTCGGCGCGGTAGCGCTCGAGCACCAGCTCGGCCTTGGTCTGCAGCGCGGGGTTCTCCTCGCTCCAGCGGAAGGCGTCATCCACCTCGCGAGTGGTGCATAGCGTCGAGAAGATCGAACTGTAGGAGCGTGCATGTACCGCCTCCATGAAAGCGATATTGGCATAGACCGCCTCCTCATGGGGGGTGCGCGCATCGGGCATCAGCGTCGGCGCCCCGACGCTGCTCTGGATGGTGTCGAGCAGCGTCAGTCCGGTGAACACCCGGATAGTGAGCCGCCGCTCCGGCTCGCTCAGGGTGTTCCACGACGGGATGTCGTTGGAGAGCGGCACCTTCTCGGGTAGCCAGAAGTTGCTGGTCAGGCGGTTCCACACCTCCAGATCCTTGTCGTCCTCGAGCCGGTTCCAGTTGATGGCCTGGACACGGGTGAGTCGCGATGTTGCCGTCGTCATCTCGGTTCCTTCCGTCAGAGTGTGCACGAAACGCAGCCTTCTACCTCAGTGCCCTCCAGGGCACTCTGGCGCAGGCGTACGTAGTAGAGTGTCTTGATCCCCTTGCGCCAGGCATAGATCTGGGCACGGTTGATGTCCCGGGTGGTGGCGGTATCGGGGAAGAAGAGCGTCAGCGACAACCCCTGGTCGACGTGCTCCGAGGCCGCGGCGTAGGTGTCGATGATCGCTTCGGGTCCGATCTCGTAGGCGTCGCGGTAGAACGCCAGGTTGTCGTCGTCCAGGTAGGGTGCCGGGTAGTAGACCCGCCCCAGCTTGCCCTCCTTGCGGATCTCGATGGGCGAGGCCACTGGATGAATGCTGGAGGTGGCGTGGTTGATGTAGGAGATCGATCCGGTGGGAGGCACCGCCTGCAGGTAGCGGTTGTAAAGCCCGTGCGCCATCACCGACTCCTTGAGGGCCGCCCAGTCATCGCGAGTGGGCAGCACGATGCCGAGACGCTCGAACAACGCCCGGGCGCGTTCGGTGCTCGGTCGCCAGTCACGCTCGGTGTACTTGTCGAAGAAGGCACCGCTGGCGTAGGCGGAGGCCGCGAAGCCGGCGAAGCTCTCGCCGCGCTCCATGGCCAGCCGGTTGGAGGCGCGCAGTGCATGGTAGGCCACGCAGGCAAAGTAGACGCTGGTGAAGTCGAGCGCTTCTTCAGATCCGTAGTGGATATGCTCCCGAGCCAGGAATCCATGCAGGTTCATCTGTCCCAGGCCGATAGCCCGGGAGCGGGCATTGCCGTTAGCCACCGAAGGCACCGAGGCGATGTCGGTCATCTCGGCCACTGCGGTCAGGCCGCGTACGGCGACTTCGACGCTGGCTCCGATATCCCCGCCATCCATCACCCGGGCGATATTCAATGAGCCAAGGTTACAGGAGATGTCCTCTCCCACGCGGCGGTAACCGAGATCCTCGTCGAACTCGCTGGGCGTGTTGACCTGCAGGATCTCCGAGCAGAGGTTGCTCATGTTGACCCGGCCGGCGATGGGATTGTCGCGATTGACGTTGTCCTCGAACATCACATAGGGATAGCCCGACTCGAACTGCACCTCGGCCAGGGTCTGGAAGAAAGCCCGGGCGTCGATCTTGGTCTTGCGGATGCGCCGGTCGTCCACCATCTCGTGGTACTTCTCGGTGACGCTGATGTCGCCGAAGGGCACGCCGTAGACACGCTCCACGTCATAGGGCGAGAAAAGGTACATGGGCGCGTTGCGCCGGGCGAGATCGAAGGTGATGTCGGGGATGGTGACCCCCAGCGAGAGGGTCTTGATGCGTACCTTCTCGTCGGCGTTCTCGCGCTTGGTGTCGAGGAAACGCAGGATGTCGGGATGGTGGGCGTTGAGGTAGACCGCGCCCGCCCCTTGGCGGGCGCCCAGCTGGTTGGCGTAGGAGAAGGCGTCCTCGAGCAGCTTCATGATCGGGATGATTCCCGACGACTGGTTCTCGATCTGCTTGATGGGGGCCCCCGCCTCGCGGATGTTGCTGAGCAGCAATGCCACTCCGCCACCGCGCTTGGAGAGCTGCAGCGCCGAGTTGATGCCCCGACCGATGGACTCCATGTTGTCTTCGAGGCGCAGCAGGAAGCAGGAGACCAGTTCGCCGCGCTGGCGCTTGCCGGCATTGAGGAAGGTGGGCGTGGCCGGCTGGAAACGGCCGCCGATGATTTCGTCCACCAGCGAGCGGGCCAGGGCCTCGTCACCGCGGGCCAGGGTCAGCGCCACCATGCACACCCGGTCCTCGAAACGCTCCAGGTAGCGGCGCCCGTCGAAGGTCTTCAGCGTATAGCTGGTGTAGTACTTGAAGGCGCCAAGGAAGCTCGGGAAGCGGAACTTCCAGGCGTAGGCCTGCTCGAAAAGCGCCTTGACGAAGCCTGGAGCATAAGCCGCGAGCACCTCCGGTTCGTAATACTCCTGTTCCACCAGGTAGTCGAGCTTCTCCTCCAGCGAATGGAAGAACACCGTGTTCTGGTTGACGTGCTGCAGGAAGTACTGGCGCACCGCCTCGCGGTCGCGCTCCAGTTGCAGGCGTCCGTCGGCACCATACAGGTTGAGCATGGCGTTGAGCGCGTGGTAATCCAGCTCACGCGCGGCGGCCTCCCCCTGGCGGGGCGGCGGGGTCAGGATGGTCGTGTCCAAAACTCTCTCACTCCCTTGCGAACCCGGGTCACGTCCTCGTCCGTGCCCAGCAATTCGAATCGATACAGCAGCGGTACGCCGCACTTCTCGGCGATGATGCGTCCGGCCAGCCCGTAGGCGGCGCCGAAGTTGGTATTGCCAGCGGCGATCACCCCCACCAGCAGCGCACGGTTATCGGCCCCGTTGAGGAAGCGGATCACCGGCGCGGGCACAGCACCCTTCGACTCGCCGCCGCCGTAGGTGGGCGTCACCAGGATAAAGGGGCGCGTCACCGCCAGCGTCGGTGCCTCCCGCTCGATCGGGATGCGACGAGCGGGCAGGTCCAGTTTCCGGATAAAGCGATGGGTATTGCCGGAGCGGGTCGAGAAGTAGATCAGCTCCGGTGGCAGCGCCGAGACGGCCGCCACACTCACGCCCGGGCCAGGTGGCCGAGGCGATCCGGACGGAATCCGGACCAGTGCTCGGAGCCGGCAATCACCACCGGCAACTGGCGGTGGCCCAGTGACATCACGCGCTCGCGGGCCTTCGGGTCACGCTCCAGGTCGATCAGGCGGTAGGCGATGCCCTGACGCTCCAGGGTGCGGCAGGTGGCGGTGCACTGGGGGCAGGCGGGACGGGTATAGACCTCGATCTCCATGGTGACACTCCCTGTTGGCAGGAAAACTATATATGGCGTCTACAGAGGCAAGGATACACCATATATAGAATTCGTCACTCTTTAAATACCATATGTAGTGTCATAGAAAGGAACGAGGCACAAGTGGCTGCAGCCAAGCGGCAGGAGAAAGGAGCAAGGGCCAAATATAAAAACAGCGCCGCGGCCCAGGGGCCGCGGCGCTGCGTGGTGAGACCGGAAGTCGGTCGGTCGATCAGGCGGTGGCCGCCTGGTAACGACGCTCGACCTCGTCCCAGTTGATCACGTTGAAGAACTCGGCGATGTAGTCCGGGCGCTTGTTCTGGAACTTGAGGTAGTAGGCGTGCTCCCACACGTCCAGACCCAGCACCGGGGTGTTGCCGTTGGAGATCGGGCTGTCCTGGTTCAGGCTGTTCTCCACCACCAGCTTCTTCTCCGGGGTGACGCAGAGCCAGGCCCAGCCGCTGCCGAAGCGACCCAGAGCGGCCTTGGTGAAGGCATCCTTGAAGGCCTCGAAGCCACCCAGCTCGCTGTCGATGGCCTCGGCCACCTTGCCCTTGGGCTGACCGCCGCCATTGGGCGACATCATCTGCCAGAACATGGAGTGATTGGAGTGGCCGCCACCGTTGTTGATCACCGCCTGACGCTTCTCAGCCGGCACCTTGTCCAGATCGGCCAGCAGCTCGTCGACCGGCACGTCTTCCAGGCCGGTGCCCTCGAGGGCAGCGTTCAGGTTGTTGACGTAGGTCTGGTGGTGACGCGAGTGGTGGATCTCCATGGTCAGCGCGTCGATGTGGGGCTCGAGCGCATCGTAGGCATACGGCAGGTCAGGGAGGGTATGTGCCATGTTGATCATCTCCTTTTGGTGGCTTTCATTGTGCTGCAATTTAGATAGATGCGGTCGCCGGTTAGGGATTTCAACCGCACCGCACGCACTTTTTATCCTCAGGCCACCCTACCCCAGCCAGCGCGAATCCGTCTAGCGCAAGCCAGATGGCAGAAGGCCGGCCCCAGAGGGAGCCGGCCTTCTTGACGACGCCTCGAGGGTCGCCCTTACAGCTTGCTCTCGAGCTCCGGCAGCGCCTCGAAGAGATCCGCCACCAACCCGATGACTGTCGAGAGCGTCTTACCAGAGCACTTCAGGGAAGATCCCGATCGTCGTTACAGCTTGCTCTCGAGTTCCGGAAGGGCCTCGAAGAGATCCGCCACCAACCCGTAATCGGCCACCTGGAAGATCGGCGCCTCCTCGTCCTTGTTGATGGCGACGATCACCTTGGAGTCCTTCATGCCGGCCAGGTGCTGGATGGCACCCGAGATGCCCACGGCAATGTAGAGGTCCGGGGCGACGATCTTGCCGGTCTGGCCCACCTGCATGTCGTTGGGCACGAAGCCGGCATCCACCGCGGCACGCGAGGCACCGATGGCGGCCCCCAGCTTGTCGGCGATGCCATCGAGGAGCTTGAAGTTCTCGCCGTTGCCCATGCCGCGGCCACCGGAGATGACCACCTTGGCGGCACCCAGCTCGGGACGGTCGGACTGGGCCAGCTCCTCCTTGATGAAGGTGGACTGGGCGTTGTCGGCAACGAAGTCCACGGCCTCGATGGCGGCACTGCCGCCCTCGGCTACCGCATCGAAGCCGGTGGTGCGCACGGTGATCACCTTCAGCGCGTCCTCGCTCTGCACCGTGGCGATGGCGTTGCCGGCGTAGATCGGGCGCTTGAAGGTATCCGCGGACTCGACGGCGATGATCTCGGAGATCTGTGCGACGTCCTTGAGCGCGGCGACCCGGGGCAGCACGTTCTTGCCGGTGGTGGAGGCCACCGCCAGCACGTGGCTGTAGTCTCCGGCGAGCTCAGCGATCAGCGCCGCGGTGGGCTCGGCCAGCAGGTGGGCATAGGCGGCATTGTCGGCCACACGGACCTTGCTGACGCCGTCGAGCTTGGCGGCGGCCTCGGCGATGGCGGAGACGCCTTCGCCGGCCACCAGCACGTCGATATCGCCGCCGATCTGTTGTGCGGCCGCGACCACATGGGCGGTGGCGCCGGCCAGGGCGCCATCGTGATGTTCGGCAAGTACCAGGATGCTCATGAGATCACCTTCGCCTCGTTCTTGAGTTTGTCGACCAGCTCGTCCACCGAGCCCACCTTGACGCCACCCTGGCGCTCGGCCGGCGGCTCGACCTTGAGCAGCTTGACCTTCGAGGCCACCTCGACGCCGAGGTCCGCCGGGCTCTTGACGTCCAGCGGCTTCTTCTTGGCCTTCATGATGTCGGGCAGCTTGGCGTAGCGCGGCTCGTTGAGGCGCAGGTCGGTGGTGACGATGGCCGGCAGGGACAGCTCGACGGTCTGCAGGCCGCCGTCGATCTCACGGGTCACCTGTATCTTTCCATCCCCCCCGTCTCCGCTGATATTCACGGCGGAGGCGAAGGTGCCCTGGGGCAGGCCGGTCAGGGCGGCGAGCATCTGGCCGGTCTGGTTGTTGTCAGTGTCGATGGCCTGCTTGCCAAGGATCACCAGACCCGGCTGTTCCTCTTCCACCAGCTTGGCCAGCGCCTTGGCCGCGCCCAGCGACTCGACGCGCTCGTCGGTCTCGACATGGATGGCACGGTCGGCGCCCAGCGCCAGCGCAGTACGCAGCTGCTCCTGGGCGGCCTTGGGACCGACGGTGACGGCGACCACCTCGGTGGCCACATCCTTTTCCTTCAGGCGCACCGCCTCTTCCACGGCGATCTCGCAGAAAGGGTTCATGGCCATCTTGACGTTGGTGAGATCGACGTCGGAGTTATCCGGCTTGACGCGGATCTTGACGTTGTAGTCGATGACGCGTTTGACCGCGACGAGTACTTTCATGATTTCCTCGCTTGGTTCTCGGAAGTTGAACCATCACAAATCCAATGGTGCGGTACTGCCACTGCCGACCGCACCTTCCTGGAACAGCCGCATAGAACGGCGTGGCATGCTCTTATATGTTTCATGCAAGCGTTTGATAGGCGCCACATCGAAAAAACTGTCTCAATGTGCCATACCCTTGCGCATGGCAACAATCCCAATATCGCCACTCCCCGGATCCCTGGCCGGCATGACACCAAGATTGCGCGATCGCAGGGGGTGACCTTGTTGACCTATTATGCCTATCATGGGGACAGGCTAGAAGCAAACGACCGTTTTAAATTGATTCGACATTGGTGGCATGAACCGCACCGTCGAGCCGGCAGTCAGGAGAGAACAGATGGAAGAACAAGTCGAACGCGAATCCATGGAATTCGATGTGGTCATCGTCGGGGCCGGGCCCTCGGGCCTGGCTGCCGCGTGCCGGCTGATGCAGCAGGCGAACGAGGCGGAACAGGAGCTCTCCGTGTGCGTGGTGGAGAAGGGCTCCGAGGTCGGCGCCCATATCCTCTCCGGTGCCATCTTCGAGCCCCGCGCCCTGCAGGAGCTGTTCCCCGACTGGGCCGAGCGTGGCGCCCCGCTGACCACCCCGGCCAGCCGCGACGAGGTCTACCTGCTCAAGGACGCCGAGAAGGGCCAGAAGCTACCCAATGCCCTGGTACCGCCGTCCATGCACAACACCGGTGGGGAGATGTCCCGCTATGTGATCAGCGCCGGCAACCTGTGCCGCTGGCTGGCCGAGCAGGCCGAGGGGCTGGGGGTCGAGATCTTCCCCGGCTTCGCCGCCCAGGAGGCGATCGTCGAAGAGGGCGTGGTCAAGGGCATCCTGATCGGCGACATGGGCGTGGGCGCCGACGGTCAGCCCAAGGATGGCCATATGCCTGGCATGGAACTGCGCGCCAGGTACACCCTGTTTGCCGAGGGCGCCCGGGGCCATATCGGCAAGCGCCTGATCGAGGAGTATCGCCTCGACGCGGGCAAGGACCCGCAGCACTACGGCATCGGCCTCAAGGAGCTGTGGGACGTGCCCGCCGAGCAGCATGAACCCGGACTGGTGCTGCATGGCTCCGGCTGGCCCCTGGACAAGCACACCCACGGTGGCTGGTTCCTCTACCATGGCGACAACCAGCAGGTGGTGGTGGGCCTGATCATGGACCTCTCCTACCAGAATCCCTGGCTCTCGCCCTTCGACGAGTTCCAGCGCATGAAGCACCACCCGGTGCTGGCGAAACATCTCGAGGGCGGCAAGCGGGTCGCCTACGGCGCTCGGGCCATCGCCAAGGGCGGCCTCAACTGCCTGCCGAAGATGACCTTCCCCGGCGGCCTGCTGATCGGCTGCGACGCCGGCACCCTCAACTTCGCCAAGATCAAGGGGCTGCACACCGCCATGAAGTCCGGCCTGGTGGCCGCCGAGACGGTATTCGAGGCGATCAGTGCAGGCGATGAAGGAGGTCAGGAGCTGACGGCCTTCACCGACAAGTGGGAATCCAGCTGGGCCTTTGCCGAGCTCAAGGAGAGCGCCAGCTTCGGGCCAGCGATCCACAAGTACGGCACCGTCCTTGGCGGCGCCTACAACTTCGCCGACCAGCTGTTGCGGGGCAAGCTGCCCAACGTCCACGACACCACTCCGGACCATGCCGCACTGAAGCCGGCCAGCGAATTCGAGAAGATCGACTACCCGAAGCCAGACGGCAAGCTCTCCTTCGACAAGCCCTCCTCGGTATTCCTCTCCAACACCAACCATGAGGAGGACCAGCCCTGCCACCTGAAGCTGGCCGACCCGGAGTTGCCGATTCGCGACAACCTGCCGGAGTACGCCGAGCCGGCCCAACGCTACTGCCCGGCCGGGGTCTACGAGGTGGTCGAGGGGGACGACGGCAAGCCGCGGTTCCAGATCAACTTCCAGAACTGCGTGCACTGCAAGACCTGCGATATCAAGGACCCGGCCCAGAACATCACCTGGGTGGCGCCGGAGGGCGGCGGCGGGCCGAACTATCCGAATATGTAAGCTGAAAGCTGGATAACAGCCTGAACAAGACCGCCTCCGGGGAAAACCCCGGAGGCGGTCTTGTTCCAGCTTCAAGCTTTCAGGAGCGAAGCGACGCTCTTCAAGCTTGAGCCGGGCTTAGGCTCCGGTCGCCACCGGGCGCACCGGGTCGAGGATCCACTCGCTCCAGGAGCCAGGATAGAGACGTGGCAACGGCCTGCCCGCCACGGCATAGGCGAGAATAGTGTGGCAGGCGGTGACCCCCGAGCCGCAGTAGGCCACTGACTCATCGGCCTGGGGCAGCTCCTCGGCCAGGCGGCGCGGGTCCTTGAAGCGTCCGTCCGCGCCCAGGTTCTCGGCGCTGGGGCGGCAGATTGCCCCCGGGATATGGCCCGCCACCGGATCGATGGGCTCGGCCTCACCGCTGAAACGCTCTCGGCTGCGGGCGTCCAGCTTGAGACCGCGCCCGGAGAAGACCGCATCGGCCCCCATCCAGGCCTCGTCACGGTAGGCGGGAGACCAGTCGCCGGGACGCGGCGCCACGCCATCACCTTCGCGCAGCTCGCCACCGTGCCCCAGCCAGGCCTGGATGCCTCCGTCCAGCACCCTGACATCGGGGTGACCGGCCCAGCAGGCCAGCATCCACCACGCCCGTGCGGCTGCCAGCTGCCCGCCCATGTCGTCATACACCACCACCGGCACATCCGGCGCCACTCCCAACCTCTGGAGCGTCGCGGTAAAAGCCTCCTGGCGCGGCAGGGGGTGTCGCCCGCCCTCCCCCGGCGGTCCCGCGAGGTCGCGATCCAGGTCGAGGTGGTGGCTGCCCGGCAGATGGGCTTTCCACCAAAGGCTGTGGCCAGCGTCGGGCTCCCCCAGGCGTGCCCGGCAGTCCAGCAACCGCGGGGGACGCGCCCCCTCCAGGGCCTCTTCCAGCTCCCAGGCGGCGATCAAGGGTTGGCTCATGGGCGTTCTCCGTTGAGCAGTTCGATAGGCGCCCGACGTGCGATCAAGCGCCGTCGGCCGGCATGGTGAAAGCGCACCTCGATCACCGGATTGTCCGGATCCCCCTCCACCAGGTCGATCTCGCCTTCACCGAACACAGCATGGCGCAGGCGCTGGCCCACGTCGAAGGTGCGATAGTCACTCCCGCCCTCGGCGACTCCCGGGTCGCTGCCGACCAGCGGCAGCTCCTCGCCCAGCCTGGCGAGATAGTGACGTACCAGCCCGGGGCGGGACACCTCGAGGGCCCCTTCACCCATCCCGTCCAGTCGCCGGGCCAGGCGATCACACTCCTCCCAGGCACTCTCGGCAAGGAAGCGGCTGGGACGGTGGTCGCCACCGTCATGCAGCAGCAGCAACCGCTCCCGGGCACGGGTGATCGCCACATAGAAGAGCCTGCGCTCCTCCTCGAGCCGTTGCGGGGAGAGCGGGTTGTCACGGGTATAGTGGGGGAAGTCCTGTTCGTTGACGCCGGCAAGGGCCACCAGGGGCCACTCCAGCCCCTTGGCACCGTGCACGGTATTGATCAGCACGCCATCGTCACGGTTCTCCACCGGCCGGCTGAGCAGCTCGACGAAGGCCTCGGTATCGTTGCCCAGTTCGCTGGCCTGCTCCTTGAGCACGTCGAGCAGTCGCACGTCCTCCTCGCCCTTGTCGCGCCGCGCCGCGGCACGCTTGAGCACCTTTTCGGCATCGACCTCGGCCACTACGTGCTCGAGCAGCTCGGCCGGGGGACGGGCCACCAGCCGCGGCAGCTCACAGAGCAGCGCCCAACGCTTCTTGAGGGTGCGCTTCTGGTGGGGTCTCAGGGGGGCCAGCAGCGGATCATGGGGCTCCGGCCAGCGCTGGCTCTCGGCCAGACGCAGGGCCAGCGCCTCGAGCCGCTCGCGAGCCACGAAGGGGGTCGGCTGGCCGAACAGCAGCGCCAGGTGCGCGGGGTCACGCAGTAGCCCCGGCTCACGCGCCAGGCGCAGGTAGCCGGCCAGCGCCTGGACCAGGGGCAGACGAAAGACGAAGCGGTCCTCCCGAGCCAGGCGAAAGGGGATCCCCTCGCGCAGCAGCGCCAGCTGCAATGGCACGGAGAGTGCCCAACTGCGCACCAGCACACAGGCCTCATGCAGCGCCCGCCCCTCCCGCTGCCAGGCCGCCAGGCCATCCAGCAGGCCGCGACTGCCCTGGCCCGCCGCGATCCGGGTCAGCGGGTTTCCGGGAGCCGCCAGGCACTGCTGGTCGGGGCGCCGGCGATTGGCTTCGATGGCGTGGTTGGCGGCCAGCGCCAGGGCATGGCCGTGGCGGAAGGTGGTGGAGAGCGGATAGTCCACGGTCTCTCCAAAGGTGGCGGTGAAGCGCTGGAGCATGGTCTCCGGATGGGCGCCACGCCACTCGTAGATGCACTGGTTGGCATCCCCCACCGCCATCACCTCGGCACGCTCGCCGGCGAGCAGCGCCAGCAGCCGCTGCTGGGCGACGTTGATGTCCTGATACTCGTCGATGATCACATGGTCGAGGTAGCCCTGGATGCGGCCGCGCAGGCCGGCATCCGCTTCCAGCGCGCGCAGGGGACGATAGAGCAGGTCGGCATAGCCCATCAGCCCATGCTGCTCCAGCAGCGCCTCGACCTGCTCGAAGGCGGCCGGAAAGTAGCGGGTCTCCTCACCGTAATCCAGCCGCTCGTGAAGCTCGCCGGCGGGAACCATCTCGGCCTTGACCAGCGCACAGAAGTGGGCGAGTGCCTCGAGCCGCTCCGAATCCAGCGCCGACTCCCTGGAATCGGCATCCTGGTCGCCCAGGGTCAGCTGAGTGGCCTGGCGCAGCAGGCGCTCGAGCTGCCAGTCGGCGGTAAGCAGCTGGCGGGGCGCCAGCGCCCCCCAGCGGGTCAGGCTGCCACTCAGTCGGTGGCCCAGGGAGTGGAAGGTGCGCACATCCGGCAACCGCTGGCCCGGAGGCGCCATGGCTGCCAGGCGCGCCTGGAAGTCCTCGCGTGCCGACCGGTTGAACATCAGCACCAGGATACGCTGCGGTGCCACCCCCCGTTCGAGCAGGTGCAGCACCCTGGCCACCATGGTGGTGGTCTTGCCGGACCCCGCCACCGCGGCAACACGCGCATGCCCGGCGCCGTGCTCGACCACGGCACGCTGCTCGTCGGTCAGCCGCACGCCGTATCGCCGTCAACCAGGCCCAGCGGATGCCATACGCCTCCGCTATGGAGCCCCAGGGCTTCACGGCCGTCATCCAGGGTAAAGGAAGCGGCCTCTTCGACCAGCCGATAGAAAACGTTGCGCCCGAGGCGTGCGGCCAGGCCGAAGCGCACCGGGACCTCGGGCACGCACTCACCGGCAGGGGTCTCGCTGAGGGTGAAGGGATGGTCGGCATCCAGCGCCAGGCGGTCACCCATGTTGGTGGTCAACCACCACAGGCCGTCGGCGCCAGGCTCGGCGTCGACGATCAGGAAGGGGCGATCCTCGACACGGATCAGCTGCTTCTCGGCCGGGGTGACCAGCGCATGGCGACCGTCGGCTTCCCGGCGCAGGATGGTGGAAAGCAATCGCACCAGTCGTGGGCGGGACATGATGGTCCCTTCGTGTATCCAACGCCCGTCGGCGGCGATCACCAGGTCCATCTCCCCCTCGTGTTCGGGGTGCCAGTCACCCACCGGGGGGATCTCACCCTCGGGGTCGATCTGTGCCACCAGCGGCTCCAGGTCCATCGCCTTCCTCCTACGTGACCAGCCCGGCACCCTGCAGGATGCCACGCATCTCCTCGGAGACCTCGGGGACGGCGCCACGGAACAGCCGATAGAAGTTGGCGGTGGTCTGCATGGCGACCTCCTCCACGCTGATCCCGCGCTCGGCCGCTATGCACTCGGCCACCTCCACCACCCAGGCCGGCTCATTGGGCTTGCCACGATGGGGTACCGGGGCCAGGTAGGGGCTATCGGTCTCTATAAGCAGCCGGTCCAGGGGTACCTGCCTGGCAACCTCGCGCAGGGCCTTGGCGCTGTGGAAGGTCACGATCCCGGACAGCGAGATGTAGAAGCCGTGGCGCACCGCCTCACGAGCCATCTCGAGGTCCTCGGTGAAACAGTGCAGCACGCCGCCGACAGCGGGGTCGGTATGCTCCCGGATCAGCGCCAGCGTCTCGTCACGGGCTTCCCGCGTATGGATGATCACCGGTAGCTCCAGTTCGCTGGCGGCGATCAGCTGGCGACGAAAACGCTCGCGCTGCACTTCCCGAGAGGGCACCGTCTCCGGCGCCTTCTTCAGGTAATGATAGTCCAGCCCGCACTCGCCGATGGCTACCGCGCCGTAGCGGTCGGCAACCGCCTTGATCGCCTCCACGTCGGGCTCCTCGTCGACCCGATGCAGCGGGTGGACCCCGGCGGAGATCACCACGTCATCATGGTCGCGGGCGATGGCGGCGACGCCGGGCACCTCATCCAGGGTAACGCCGATGGCCAGGAACTGCTTGACCCCGCGTGCCCGGGCGGCATCCAGGGTGGCGGCGAGGTCTCCGCCGTGGGTTGCGGGATCGAGGCGGTCGAGGTGACAGTGGGAGTCGACAAACATGCGGTGTATCCGGATGACAGATGAATGGCTCGAAGCTCGAAGCGATTTAAAGCGTATAGGTCGGCGTGCCCTTGTCGAGGTGCCCGGCGAGCAGGTTCTCGATGCGGTCGCGCACGGCCTGGTCGGCGGCACTGAAGTGGATGCCCACCCCGGGCATCCGCCGGCCGGTGACGCCTTCCGGCGAGACCCACACTACCTGGCCGGTGATCGGCACCCGCTCGCTCTCGCCGGGCAGGGTCAGCAGCAGGTAGATCTGCTGGCCCAGCTCATAGCGTTCGCGAGTGGGCACGAAGATCCCACCCCGCTCGAGCGCCGGCATATAGGCCGACAGCAGGGTCTGGACGTCCTGAATATTCAGCGACAGAGCCTTCTGGGCGGCCATGGGCCCCTCCTTAACGTTCTCGTGCGCCCCATCATGAGCGCAGCAGCGCGGACCAGCGGACCAGCCAGGCTTCCAGCACCAGCTGGGGATTGGGGTTGCCGCCGGCGGCCAGCAGCCGGCGCTCCTCACGGGCGTAGTCGAGCAGGCGGAACCAGTCGCGTACCCGTGCATTCTTGACCGCCTGGCGATAGAGCGGCAACAGGTCGGGGTTGCACAGCCCACCGCTGTCGCCGGAGAGCCCCAGGCGAATCAGATCCTCGAGCCAGGCGATACCGTACCACAGGATGGCATCGATGGATTGGCGGTCGAGCCGGGCCGCCTCGGCCACCGGCTCGCCCCCCCGTACCAGCGCCTCGAAGGTCTCCACCAGTTGCTGACGCAGGGCCCTGGCCTCGGGCTCAGCCAGGCTTAGCGCCTGTAGAGGCAAGCCGCCGGCCACCGTCAGCCAGAAGCGCGCCTCCTGGGCATCGCCAAGGCGCTCGGTCAGCCAGGGCAGGCAGTCGGTCGCGGTGGGAATCGTCAGGTTCCAATGCTGGCAGCGCGAGCGAATGGTCGGCAGCAGTCGGGAGGGAATATCCGAAAGCAGCAGGAACAGGGTCCGCTCGCCAGGCTCCTCGAGGCTCTTCAGCAGTGCGTTTGAGGCCGCCACGTTAAGCGCCTCGGCCGGAGCGATGAGAATGACCCGATAGCCGCCCTGCTGGGCGGTCTGGGAGACGACATGGTTGATCTCGCGAATGGCATCGATACGGATCTGGCGCTTGCCCTCCTCGAGTTCGACACTCATCAGGTCAGGGTGATACCCGGAAGCCAGCATGCGACAGCCATGGCAGTGACCGCAGGCCAGTCTGCCGGGCTCGGCACATAGGGTCCGGGCGGCCAGGGCATCCACCAGAGAGCGCTTGCCCACTCCTCGCGGCCCGGAGATCAGCAGCGCATGGGGCAGTCGCCCGCTGTCGGCCAGGCGGACCAGTTCGTCGAAGCGCTCGCCCAGCCAGGGCAGCGGCTCCAGGGTGGTGATCGGCGTCGCGTTCAGCTCTGCCATGTAGCCACCCGTGCCTCGAGCACGCTCTCGATCTGCTCACCGACAACCTCCCGGGAACCGGAAGCATCGATGACGGCGAAACGCTGCGGCTCACTTTCCGCACGCGCGAGATACGCCTGGCGGACCGACTCGAAGAACTCGGCACGCTCCTGCTCGAAGCGGTCACGCCGCTCGCCGCGCTGGTCCAGGCGCCGCTGGGCCGCCGTCATGGGCATGTCGAGAAGCAGGGTCAGGTCGGGGGACAGGCCCCGCTGGACGAAGGCCTCGAGCTCGGCGATGCGCGCGCTGTCTATCCCGCGCCCGCCGCCCTGGTAGGCGAAGGTGGCATCGGTGAAGCGGTCGCACACTACCCAGGCGCCGCGCGCCAGGGCCGGACGGATGACCTGGGCCAGGTGCTGGGCGCGGGCGGCGAACACCAGCAGCAACTCGGCATCATCATCCAGTGGTTCCGGCTCCTCGGGGTCGAGTAACAGGCGGCGGATAGCCTCGGCGCGTGGCGTGCCGCCGGGCTCGCGGGTCTTCACGACCTCCAGGCCCCGTGCCTCGAGCCAGCCGACGACCCGCGCGAGATTGGTGGACTTGCCCACCCCCTCGCCCCCTTCCAGGGTAATGAAACGGCCTCGTTGATCAGGAGCAATATTCCGCTCGCGACTTTCTCGGCGACACTCCCCGGAGCGCCGGACCGTCGAGGAGGCGCTGTGAATACCTCCCTGTACGCTACCGACGCCATCCCTGGCGTAGGACCTCCTCTCCGGAGTGTCCCCGACGTCGCTCGCTGGCACATCCGAATCTCTATTGCTCATGCCGGCTCCCGTCAGCGGTTACGGATATACCGGTTCACCGCATTATTGTGCTCGCGCAGGGTGCGCGAGAAATGGTGCGTACCATCGCCCTTGGAGACGAAATAGAGCGTCTCACCGGGCAGCGGGTCGACCGCGGCTTCCAGCGAGGCCCGCCCCGGCAGTGCAATCGGCGTCGGCGGCATGCCGGCGATGACATAGGTGTTGTAGGGTGTGGCCTCGCGCAGGTCGGCGCGGGTGATGTTGCCCTCGTAGCGTTCCCCCATGCCGTAGATCACGGTGGGATCGGTCTGCAGGCGCATGCCACGCTCCAGGCGACGCTTGAAGACCCCGGCGATCTCGCGACGCTCCTCGGGGGCCCCCGTCTCGCGCTCGATCAGTGAGGCCATGATCAGCGCCTCGTAGGGGGTATCGAACGGCAGGTCATCGGCGCGCTGCGCCCAGACCTCCTCGAGGGTCTCCTCCATGCGCGAGAGCGCCTGCTCGAGAATCTCCAGGTCGCTCGCGCCCTTGTGATAGAGGTAGGTATCGGGAAAGAACCGGCCCTCCGGATGCGTACCCTCGCGGTCGAGCAGCGCCATCACCTCCTCGGCGTCGAGCCCCTCGGTACGGTGTTCCAGCTTGGGCGCCGCATCCAGGGCGGCTCTCATCTGGCGGAAGGTCCAGCCCTCGGGAATGGTCAGCGGATAGCTCACCAGGCGGTCGCTGCCCAGCAGTTCGAGCAATTCGCGACCGCTCATGCCGGGCTCCAGCCGGAACTCCCCGGGGCGCAGTCGCGGCAGGCTTTCAGGCTCGAGGCGCGCCAGGGCACGGAAGGCCCAGTCATCCTCGATCACGCCCTGGGCCGCCAGGTCGCCCACCACACGATGGTAGCCGGCCCCGCGGGGCACCTCGTAGAGCATCGTCTCGCTGATCGCGATGGGAGCCGCCAGGCGCGACTGCCAGTAGCGATAGCCACCGAACAGCGCCGCCGCGGCCACCATGGCCAGCACAAGCAGGAAGATCAGCACTCGCCGCATCGGAGTCCTCGTGAGTCAGTAGGGTTCAGGGGCAGTAATAGCCCAGCAAGGCGTGGGCCTCGGTCTGAAAGGTGCGATGCGTGACCCCGAGCGACCAGCGACGCCGTTCGACACCCGCGGCATCCTCGAGGCAGACGACCGGCCAGACGCCCTGCACGGAGTTGCCAAGCCACACCGCCTCGGCATTCGTCAGCGCCTCGTCCCCCGCCTCGACCTCGTGGATATCGAGGCGGGAGATCAACGCCTCGCGCAGGGTACCCGCCACCCCGCAACGTGCGAGGCGCGGGGTCTCCAGGCGACCGGCGCGTTGCCAGAAGAGGTTCATGGCGGTGGCCTCGACCAGCCGCCCTGCGTCATCGCGAAGCAGCCCTTCGGCGATCGCATCATCGTTCCACTCGGCACGTGCCAGCACATTCTCGAGACGATTGAGGTGCTTGATCCCGGCGAGCAGCGGCTGGCTGGCGAGACGTAGCCGACAGTGACGTACCCGCACTCCCGTCTGCCAGCGCGACTCGGCGGGGGCGAAGTCGGCGAGTTGCCAGCGAAGCCGCGGTTCGGGGGCCGCCGGCGGGCGATAGCCGCGCCCGCCGCTGCCCCGGGTGAGAGTCAGCTTGAGCACCTCGAGCCCAGGCCCCGCCTCGGCCAGGGGGGCGGCCAGGTCATGCTCTGCCGGCATGGGAATGCCCAGGACATGGCATCCCCGGGCCAGCCGCGCTAAGTGCTCGTCCCACAGCAGTGGGCGGCCACCCCTGACCAGGATGGTCTCGAAGAGGCCATCACCGTAAGCGGCGCCGCGATCGTCCAGCGGCCAGGCAGCCTGCTCACTCACGCGCGGCTCCACCCGCCTCAGACCCGGGTGAAGACCAGGGTGCCGTTGGTACCACCGAAGCCGAAGGAGTTCGACAGCGCCACGTCGATCTTCATCTCACGGGCAGTGTGGGGCACATAGTCGAGCTCGCAGCCCTCCTGGGGGTTGTCCAGGTTGATGGTGGGCGGCGCCACCTGGTCTCGGATCGCGAGAATCGAGAACACCGCCTCGACGGCGCCGGCCGCCCCCAGCAGGTGACCGATCATCGACTTGGTGGAGCTCACCGCCACCGACCTGGCCGCCTCGCCCATCACCTTCTGCACCGCCCGGCTCTCGGCCAGGTCGCCGGCGGGGGTCGAGGTGCCGTGGGCGTTGATATAGTCGATCGAGGACGGGTCGAGACGTGCATCCCGCACGGCGTTGGCCATGGAGAGAGCCGCACCGCTGCCGTCCTCGGGCGGGGCGGTCATGTGATAGGCATCATCGCTCATGCCGAAACCGGCCATTTCCGCATAGATGGTCGCTCCGCGCGCCTTGGCATGCTCATACTCCTCCAGCACCAGCACGCCGGCACCGTCGGAGAGCACGAAGCCATCGCGGTCGCGGTCCCAGGGCCGACTGGCCGCCTGGGGATCATCGTTACGCGTGGACAGGGCCCGCGCCGCCGAGAAGCCGCCCAGGCCCAGCGGGGTGGTGGCCATCTCCGCGCCACCACAGACCATCACGTCGGCATCGCCATAGGCGATGGTGCGGGCGCTGTAGCCGATGTTGTGGGTACCGGTGGTGCAGGCGGTGGTGATCGCGATGTTGGGACCGCGGAAGCCATGCTGGATCGCCAGGTTGCCGGAGATCATGTTGATGATCGACCCCGGCACGAAGAACGGCGAGATGCGCCGCGGCCCACTCTTGAGCAGGGCACTATGGTTGTGTTCGATCATCGGCAGCCCACCGATGCCGGAACCGATGGCCACACCGATGCGGTCGGCGTTCTCTTCCGTGCACTCGATGCCGGCATCCTGGATCGCCTGAGCCCCGGCCGCCACCCCATACTGGATGAACAGGTCCATCTTGCGGGCTTCCTTGGGATTCAGGTAGGGACTGATATCGAAGTCCTTCACCGAACCGCCGAAGCGCGTGTTGAAGCCGCTGACATCGAAGTGCTCGATGGGGGCGATGCCGCTGTTGCCGGCCACGATGTTGCGCCAGCTCTCTTCCACGGAATTCCCCACCGGCGTGACCAGGCCCAAGCCGGTCACCACTACCCGTCTACGTGTCATCAGCGTTCCTCCAGGCGTCCAGGATGATTGCGGCCCGACCGGGCCGACTGTTTCGGCGCATTATAACGAGTCTCCCCGCGAGATGCCGCCCCGGCGGCGCACATGAGAACCGTCCGGGTGCGAAAAAGCCGCCCCTCGGGGCGGCTTTCCAGGGGCCGTTCCGGCGAGGACGGCCCCGAGCATCAGCAAGCGGTATCGACCGCCACCAGACTTACTGGTGGGCGTTAACGTAGTCGATGGCTTCCTGAACGGTGGTGATCTTCTCGGCTTCCTCGTCGGGAATCTCAGTATCGAACTCCTCCTCGAGCGCCATGACCAGCTCGACGGTATCCAGGGAGTCGGCACCCAGGTCCTCGGTGAAGGAGGAGCTGTTCTGGATGTCCTCTTCCTTGACGTTCAGGCGCTCGGCCACAACCTTCTTAACGCGCTCTTCGATGGTGCTCATTATGACGTACTCCAGTCGTTCACATTGGCCGTCCAGATGACCAGCCGTTTGGGGTTCCAGATCCGCAAGCCGGAAGCTGCGGGGTAGTGTATAGAGCCCCCGGGGCCGGCGCAACCGCCGGACCCGGCACCTCTCAACGCATGTTCATGCCGCCGTTGACATGCAAAATCTCGCCGGTGATGTAGCTGGCTGTCTCGCCGGTGAGGAAGCCCACCGCCGCGGCGATCTCCTCGGGCTGGCCGAGGCGCGCCAGCGGAATCTGCGTGAGCAGTGCCTTGTGCTGCTCCTCGGGCAGCGCCTCGGTCATGTCGGTGGCGATGAAGCCCGGCGCCACTGCATTGACGGTGATAGCACGCGAGGCCACTTCACGAGCCAGAGCCCGGGTGAAGCCCTCCATGCCTGCCTTGGCGGCAGCATAGTTGGTCTGCCCCAGGTTGCCCATGCTGGCCACCACCGAACTGATGCTGACGATGCGGCCGAAGCGCGCCCGGGTCATGCCGCGCAGGCAAGCCTTGCTGACGCGATAGACCGACTTGAGGTTGGTGTCGACGACGTCGTCCCACTCCCCTTCCTTCATGCGCATCAGCAGGTTGTCACGGGTAATCCCGGCATTGTTGACCAGGATGGTTGGCGCGCCGAACTCCTCGGTAATCGCCTTGACCAGGCCGTCGACGCTGGCCTGGTCGGTGACATCGAGACGCCGACCGGCACCCTGGATGCCCTGGGCCTTGAGGTCGGCATCGATCTTCTCGGCGCCGGCATCGCTGGTCGCGGTACCGATCACGATGCGCCCCTGGCGGCCCAGCTCGTGGGCGATGGCCCGGCCGATGCCGCGGCTGGCTCCGGTGACCAGGGCGACTCTGGTTTCGCTAGTCATGAAAGTTACGCCTTCGTCCTGTGAAAAGAGATCAACCGTGGTTGGCTGCCACGCCGCGCGCCAGCTCCAGGGCCGCATCGAGGCTGTCGGGGTCATTGACCGCCAGGCCCTTGCTGCCGCGGGCGATACGCTTGCCCAGGCCGGTGAGCACCTTGCCCGGCCCGCACTCGATGAAGACCTCGGCACCGCGCTCGCTCATGGCCTCGACGCACGAGGTCCAGCGTACCGGGCGATAGAGCTGTTCGATCAATCGCGTGCGCAGGGTCTCGACATCGGCATGGGCCTGGGCATCGACGTTCTGAATCACGGTATAACGCGGCGCCTTGAGTGTCACCTCACCCAGCGCGGCAGCCAGGCGCTCGGCGGCCGGCTCCATCAACGCGCAGTGAGAGGGGACCGAGACCGGCAGCGGCATGGCACGCTTGGCACCCGCCTCCTGACAGCCCACGATGGCGCGCTCCACGGCCGCCTTGCTGCCGGCGATCACCACCTGTCCCGGAGCATTGTAGTTCACCGCCGAGACCACATCGCCATGAGCCGCCTCGGCACAGGCCTGCTCCACCACCGGGTCGTCGAGCCCCAGGATCGCCGCCATGGCACCCTGCCCCGCCGGCACCGCGGCCTGCATGGCCTCACCGCGCAGCTTGACCAGCCTGACCCCCTCGGCGAAGGGCATCACCCCGGCGCAGACCATGGCGCTGTACTCGCCGAGGCTATGGCCGGCCATGGCACCTGGGCGCGGCCCCTCGAGCTCCTGCCAGATGCGCCAGATCGCCACACTGGCGGTGAGCAGCGCAGGCTGGGTACAGGCGGTGGCGTTCAGCGCCTCGGCGGGTCCCTCCTGGACCACCTGCCAGAGGTCATAACCGAGGGCCTCGGAGGCTTCCTCGAAGGTCGTGCCCACCACGCTGTAGCGCTCCGCCAGCTCCCGCAGCATGCCGACCTGCTGGGAACCCTGTCCGGGAAACACGAGGGCGAGCGGTTGAGTCATCTTGGTCACCTTTGCTTTTATTGCCTGTCATCGCCGCCGGCCGCACCGAGGCGAGAAGTAGAATGCCGTGGAGCACCGCCCAACTCCCGCGCCAGCCGCCGCGGGAGATCATGCTCCACCTCCTGCACGGCGCGCAGCACGGCATAGCGGAAGCCCTCGGCGTCGGCGCCGCCGTGGCTTTTCACCACGATACCCGAAAGCCCCAGCAGGCTGGCCCCGTTGTAGCGCACCGGATCGAGCTCACCACGCAAGCGACGCAACGCCGGCCTGGCGAGCAGGCCCACCAGGCGACTCCCCCAGTGGGCCTCGAAGGTCTGCTGGACCCGCGCGACCAGCATCCGAGCCAGGCCCTCGCTGGCCTTGAGCACGGCGTTGCCGACGAAGCCGTCGCACACCACCACATCCGCGGCCCCGGCGAAGATACCGTCGCCTTCGACGTAGCCGCCGTAGGCGAACTCCGGCAGCTCGCGCAGCCGGGCATCGGCCTGGCGCACGCTGGCAGTGCCCTTGGTGCCCTCGACGCCGACGTTGAGCAGCGCCACCCGCGGCCGCGCCAGGCCATCCACATGGCGCGCCATTACCTCGCCCATGCGGGCGAAGTCCACCAGACGGTCGGCGGAGGCCTCGACGTTGGCGCCCAGGTCGAGCAGGTAGCAACGCCCCTGGTCGCGCGTGGGAATCGCGGTGCTGATCGCGGGCCGGGGAATACCGGCCACGGTCCCGAGCGCGCGGCGCCCCAGGGCCATCAAGGCCCCGGTGTTGCCGCCACTGACCCCGGCGCAGGCCTCACCCGAGGCTACGCAGTCAAGCATGCGCGCCATGCTGCTGTCGCGGCCATGGCGCAGCGCCTCGGAGGGGCGCAGCCCCGGGGCAATCTCATCGGGGGCATCCACGACCTCCAGACGCGAACCAGCCGCGGCGAGACGCCGCGGCAGGCTGGCGATCTCACGCTCCAGTCGAGCCCGTGGGCCGAACAGTCGCAGCGCGAGACGGGTGTCCTGGAGGGCTGCCCCAGCGGCACCGCGCACTGTGGCACGGGGTCCGAGGTCCCCCCCCATCGCATCGATGGCGATCCGCATGAAGGGGGTCAGGAGCCAGGGGTCACCGCAGGTCGCGTCGTCGACTTAAGCGTCGACGACCTTGCGACCACGGTAGAAGCCATCCGGAGAGACGTGGTGGCGCAGGTGAGTTGCACCGGTCTCCTTGTCCTGGGACAGGGCCGGGGCGCTCAGGGCGTCGTGGCTGCGACGCATGCCGCGCTTGGAACGGGTCTTGCGGTTCTGTTGAACTGCCATGGGATGTCACTCCAGAGTGAATCGGTAATGAATCAGGATTTTCCCTTGAGGTGCCGGAGCACGTCGAAGGGGCTGGCTGCGGGCTCGCTGGATGCCACGGCATCCTCCCCGCTGGTCAGCTGGTCGCGTGAGACCGCACAGTCGGCCTCATCGTGGTAAACCACCTGGGGAAGGCTGAGGATCAGTTCATCCTCGACCACCGTCAGCAGGTTCAGCTGTTCGTCTTCCACCAGCACCGGCTCATGGGTGCTGGGCAACTCGGCCGCCAGGGCGTCACTGGTGACCATGCCGAGCAGGAACTGGCTCTCGACGTCCTGCGCCATGGGGCGCAGGCAACGCCGGCAGGGCAGCTGCAGCGTGGCGCGCAGCCGCCCGTGGATCTCGCGACGCCCCTGGGGGTCGACGCTGAAATCCAGCCACACCTCGACGTCGCCATGCTGCTGACCGACCGCTTCGGTCAATCGCGCAAAGGCGTCAAGGGCCATCAGCCCTTCCAGGTGCTCGGCGCGGGCGGCGAGCTTGTAGGGCTCGACCCTGCCAGGGAGTCGTGTGGTCAACATAGGCGCGCAATGATAGGCACTCCCCCCGCCCCTGTCAAAGCCGCCGTGGCACTTGGCTTCATGCTACCCTGCGGCGCTATCGACACTCTGGAGACCCCTGCATGCCGCGCCTCGTCCTCGCCTCCGGTTCGCGCTGGCGACGCCAGCTTCTCGACCGCCTGGAACTCCCCTACGCCTGGCAGAGCCCCGACATCGACGAGACCCCGCGTCCCGGCGAATCACCCAGCGGCCTGGTACACCGCCTGGCGCTGACCAAGGCACAGCACCTGGCAGACGAGTGGCCGCAGCACCTGATCATCGGCTCCGACCAGATTGCGCTGTTCGCAGGCGAGGTCCTCGGCAAGCCCGCCGACCTTGCCGCTGCTCGCGCCCAGCTGGCACGCTTTTCCGGCAACCGGGTGCGTTTCGTGACCGGCCTGGCGCTGGTGGATACCCGCCACGGCCGTCACCGAGTCTGCCACGAGACCTATGACGTGGTGTTTCGCGCGCTCAGCGAAAAGGAGATCGCGAACTATGTGGAACGGGAGAAGCCGCTGGAGTGCGCCGGCAGCTTCCGTATGGAGGGGCTCGGGATCACCCTCTTCGAACGCCTCGAGGGCGACGACCCCAACACCTTGATCGGCCTGCCACTGATCCGGCTCTGCGCCCTGCTGCGCGAGGCGGGCCTGGACCCGCTGGGGCCCGCAGCCTGAAGCCGCGGCTTTTCCGGCGACAAGTCTCCGAGGGGGCGCTGTGAACCCATCCCTGGGCGCTACCGATGCCCTGCTTCGCTCTCGCGTCCCGCTCCGCTTGCAGGTCCGGTGCTGGCCATCCATGGCCAGCCCGTTCGGAGCAGTGCTCCTCACCCCTGGCATAGGACCCCCTCTACGACTTGTCCCCGGCGCCGCTCGGATCGGTGCTGCCAGCCTGTTCGGCGCTTGAAGCTCGGCGCCCTAAGGTAGCTGGTAACGCACCGGCGACTCGGCCCGCGGCAGCCCCAGCCACTCCATGGCCACCCGGCCAAACTGGCGCGACAGGCGCTCGAAGGGGTCCAGGCGCGGGGTGTAGTCGCGCAGCCTGGGCTCGGTGAGCCGCTCTCGCGCCAGGGTATCGAGGCTGCCCAGGGCGTCCACCAGGCCGAATTCCAGGGCCTGCTCACCACTCCAGACGAGGCCGCTGAACAGCGCATCGTCATCACTCAACCGCTCTCCTCGCCCTTCGCGTACCGCGGCGATGAACTGGTCATGGGTGCTCTCCAGCACCGACTGCCAGAACTCACGCTGCTCCGGAGCCACTTCCGAGAAGGGGTCCAGGAAGGCCTTGTTGTCTCCAGCGGTGTAGACCCGACGCTCGACGCCCAACCGGTCGATGGCCTCCTGGAATCCGAAGCTCGAGTAGATCACCCCGATGGAACCCACCAGGCTGGCCGGGGCGGCAATGATCTCATCGGCACCGGCGGCAATATAGTAGGCACCGCTGGCGCCGATATCTTCGATCACCGCGATGATCGGCTTGTCACCCTCGTCGCGCAGCCGCATGACCTCGTCGAAGATGCGCTGGGACTGCACCGGGCTACCCCCGGGGCTGTTGATATGCAGCACCACCGCCCGGCTCTGCTCGGCTTCCCAGGCGCGCTTAAGCCCCGCATTGATGCGCTGCGCACTGGCGGTTCCTTCGGCATCGATCACTCCCTCCACCTTGACCACGCCCAGGTGCGGGCCCTCCGCCCCACCCACCGAGGATGGCCCGGCCAGCAGGCCGTAGAGGGTCACCGACAGGGAGGCCGCGATCAGCGCCGCGAACAGGAAACGAAAGAACAGCTTCCAGCGGCGTGAACGACGCTGCTCGGCAAGCACGCCATCGATCCAGCGCCCCATCATCGCCGTCTGCTCGAGGCGCTGGCGCTCGCGCAGCGCCTCGGCATCCTCGGCAGCAGGCAGCTCATCCGCATCGCTCGCCCGGCGCCGCTCCCGGGCCTCGTCGCGACTCAACTCGGGTCCCTGGGTCCAGGGGTCGCGCCCCTCCTCATGCTCGTTGCGCTCATCGGACATCGTCTATCTCCCCTGTAGCCAGTCGAACAGTTCCGGCACCGCTTCGGCGGTGAAGGTCGGCAGGCTCGCCGACAGGCGCTCGGGCGCATGCACACCCCAGGTAACCGCCACGCGGTCCATGCCGATGGCGCGCGCCATCTCCAGGTCATACTCGGTATCACCCACCATGACGGCCTCCGCCAGCGGCACCTCGAGTTCGGAAAGCAGCTGCTCGAGCATCAGCGGGTGGGGTTTGGAGCGGGTCTCGTCGGCGGTCCGACTGGCGTGGAACCAGTGCCCGCTGCGACTCTCCCGAAACACGCGGTCGAGGCCGCGGCGGCTCTTGCCGGTGGCCACCGCCAGGCGTTGCCCGGGCCGCATATGCAGCTCGGCCAGCCCACCCTCCACCTCGGGGAAGAAGGACATGGGCGTGTCGTTGCCCTCGACGAAATGCCAGGCATAGCGGCTGCGCAGCAGTTCGGCGCGCTCCGCATCGATGCCCGGACACAGGGAAGCGATGGCCTCGGGAAGCCCCAGGCCGATGATATTGCGGATGCTCTCCGGCGCGAGCTCACCCCAGCCGGCGTCCCGCGAGGCCGCCTGCATGCAGGCGACGATCCGCGCCGCGGAGTCCATCAGGGTACCGTCCCAATCGAAGATCACCAGTCGATAGCGCATGTCGTCTCCTCAGAGGGCCTCACGGGCGCGGGTCAACACCGACTCGAGATCGTCGGGCAGCGGCGCGCGGATACGCACTTCACGGCCGCTGGTCGGTTCGGGAAAGGCCAGCGACTCGGCATGCAGGAACAGTCGCGAGAGGCCGAGCCGCGCGGCAAGCTGCTGGCTCTCCCGGGTACCATACTTGTCGTCGCCGAGCAGCGGGTGTCCGGCGTGGGCCGCATGAACGCGGATCTGATGGGTACGACCGGTGACCGGCTCCGCCTCCAGCAGGCTGACCTTCGGAAAGGCCTCACGCACCGCGAAACGGGTGCGGGCTACCTTGCCTTCGGCGTCGACACGCACGCGGCGCTCGCCGTTGGCCAGGGTGTAGCGATCCAGGCGAGCCGCCACGAAGTCACGACGTGCGGGCCAGCGCCCCGCCACCAGCGCCAGGTAGCGCTTGTCCATCTGCTGCTGCTTGAGCGAGGTGTTGAGCGCCAGCAGCGCCGGCCGTGACTTGGCCAGCAGCAGGCAGCCCGAGGTATCGCGATCCAGCCGGTGCACCAGCTCCAGGAAGTCGAGATCCTCGCGCACCTGGCGCAACGCCTCGATCAGGCCGATCTTGACCCCGCTGCCGCCGTGCACGGCCAGCCCCGAGGGCTTGTTGATCACCAGCCAGTCACGCCCCTCCACCAGCACGCTGCCGGCCAGCAGGTTGCGCAGGTTATCGCTCACCTCGCGTACCGCCTCGCGAGGCGACAGCTTCAGCGGCGGGATACGCACCAGGTCCCCCGTGGCCAGACGGGTATCGGGCTTGACGCGCTTCTTGTTCACACGCACCTCGCCCTTGCGCACGATGCGATAGATCAGCGCTCGCGGCGCTCCCTTGATGCGCGTCATCAGGAAGTTGTCGACCCGCTGGCCGTCCTGCCCTTCCGTGACCTCTATCCACTGTACGTCGCGCCCTTCGGCCATGCCGAGACTCCACTGCTCAGAACCTGCGAAAGGGCGCATTCTAACGCAGTGTTCGCCCCGCCGCGCCAATTGCTGGTAACCGTGCTTGCTGTTATATTGCCAAGTCGCTCCAATGGGCATCATTGCACCCGCAAGGCGCCTGCCCGACAGACACGCAGGCCGGAGCGAAAATATCAGGCCGCGACGACGCCAAGACGTCCCGCCGCCCGTTGCAAGAGACAAGCGATACAGCGATAAACGCGCCACGCCCGGATCCCCCCGCCGCTACCCCAGTCACGGAGCGACGGCAGGCCACGGGACACGTTCAACAGCGTGCCGGAGGCCGGCGTAGGCGAATCGATGAATGCCAGGTGTTGGCGGTGACCGCAGGGCCGGATGGGTGACGCCCGCCGAGACATGTCCTGCCCCCGCCCCGTACTCAACAGGCTCATGCCGCGGCGCTGCCCCACCGGGAGCGACGCGGTCGGACGCAGCTGCGCATCCGTGACATGCGCTGAGCACAGGCACGCAGCACACAGCGGTTCGCCACGTCGCGCTCGCCGGCGCCATATAGTGCGAGTCAACATGAAACGGATGCTCATCAATGCGACCCAGCCCGAAGAGCTGCGCGTCGCGCTGGTCGATGGACAACGCCTCTACGATCTGGACATCGAATCCGGTGCCCGGGAACAGAAGAAAGCCAATATCTATCGGGGCAAGATCACCCGCATAGAGCCTTCCCTCGAAGCCGCCTTCGTCGACTTCGGCGCCGACCGTCACGGTTTCCTGCCCCTCAAGGAGATCTCCCGCGAGTACTTCGTCAAGGATCCCGATGGTCGCCCCAGCATCAAGGAGGTGCTGAAGGAGGGCCAGGAGGTGATCGTTCAGGTCGACAAGGAAGAGCGTGGCAACAAGGGCGCCGCCCTGACCACCTTCATCTCCCTGGCCGGCCGCTTCCTGGTGCTGATGCCCAACAACCCCAAGGCCGGCGGCATCTCGCGGCGCATCGAGGGCGAGGAGCGCAGCCAGCTCAAGGAGGCCATGAACCAGCTCAGCGTACCGGACCGCATGGGCCTGATCGTGCGCACCGCGGGCATCGGCCGCAGCCCCGAGGAGTTGCAGTGGGACCTCGACTACCTGGTTCAGGTGTGGGAGTCGATCACCGCCGAGGCCGGCAAGCGCCCTGCCCCCTTCCTGATCTACCGCGAATCCAACGTCATCATCCGCGCCATGCGTGACTACCTGCGCCAGGATATCGGCGAGGTGCTGATCGACAGCCCCGCGGTACACGAGGAGGCGCTGGCCTTTATCCGCCAGGTGATGCCCTCCTACCAGCAGAAGATCAAGCTCTACGTCGACGAGGTGCCGCTCTTCTCGCGCTTCCAGATCGAGTCGCAGATCGAGACCGCCTACGAGCGCGAGGTGAAGCTGCCTTCCGGTGGCTCCATCGTCATCGATCATACCGAGGCGCTGGTCTCCATCGATATCAACTCGGCGCGTGCCACCCGTGGCAGCGACATCGAGGAGACGGCCCTGCAGACCAACCTGGAAGCGGCCGACGAGACCGCTCGCCAGTTGCGCCTGCGTGATATCGGCGGCCTGGTGGTGATCGACTTCATCGACATGAGCCCCGCGCGCAACCAGCGCGAGGTCGAGAACCGCATGCGCGACGCCCTCAAGCTCGACCGGGCTCGGGTGCAGATCGGCCGCATCTCGCGCTTCGGCCTGATGGAGATGTCACGCCAGCGTCTGCGCCCCTCGCTGGGCGAGACCAGTGGCGTGGTCTGCCCGCGCTGTAACGGCCAGGGCACCATCCGCGACGTGCGCTCCATCTCGCTCTCCATCATGCGCCTCATCGAAGAAGAGGCGATGAAGGAGCGCAGCGCACAGATCCGCGCCATCCTGCCGGTGCCGGTGGCGACCTACCTTCTCAACGAGAAGCGCAAGGTGCTGGCCGACATCGAGCGTCGCCAGGATGTCCGGGTCGTGCTGCTGCCCAACCCCGATATGGACACCCCCCACTACGACGTCCAGCGCCTGCGTGACGACCACGTCGAGGAGGACGGCAGCCAGAAATCCAGCTTCGAGCTCCCCCTCGACACCGAGGTGGGCAAGGAGCCCGAGGCCTCCTTCGGCAAGCCGGTGCAGCGCGCCGAAGCCGCGGTGAAGACCGTGATTCATCACGAACCGGCTCCTGCCTCCCTGCAGAAGGAAGTTCCGGCGCAGAAGGAAGCGCCGGCCGCCCCTGCCAAGGCCGCCGCGCCCCGGCGCAGTGCCCCGCCGGTGGCCGTGGAGCCCCAGGGCGGCGTGCTCGGTCGTCTGGTCAAGGGACTCAGCAAGCTGCTGGGTGGCGATGAGGCGCCATCGGGCGACACCGCCAGGAAGTCGACCCCCGCTGCGGCTCCCGCAGGCAGCGACAAGAGTGAGCGCAAGTCCGCCCCCCGTGAGGAGGAGCGCGGCGGACGCAACACCCGTCAGCGCCGCCCGCGCAGCGAGGAGCGGCGTGGCGCGCCGCGCCAGGACAACGAGCGCACTGACGGCAAGGCGGAAGGCAACGACAACCGCGGTAGCCGCGGCGGCCGTAACCGTGGCCGTCAGGACAGCAATCGCCAGGAAGAGAGCCGCCAGCCGCGACAGCAGGACGCCACCAGGGGGCGCGACGACAACCGCCGCCAGAACGGTGGTGAGAAGCGCGACCCGCGTGCCACCCAGAAGCCAGCCGAACCCCAGAAGCAGGATGACGCCAGCAAGTCGGCCGACTCCAGGAGCGATGCACCGGTCGATGACGGCAAGCCCAAGCGGACGCGCAACAACCCGCGCAACCGCAGCCGCCAGCACGCCATCAGCCCCAAGGCGCTCGAAGAACAGCAGCGACTGCAGGCGGAAGCCGCCAAGGCCGCTGACCAGGGCGACGCCGGCCAGGCCGAGCCCGTGAAGGCCGAGGCCAAGCCCGAGGCGCCGAAGGCAGAAGCCCCGAAGGCAGAGACCAAGCCCGAGGCGCCCAAGGCCGAAGCGCCCAAGGCCGAAGCACCGAAGGCAGAGTCCAAGCCCGAAGCGCCCAAGGCAGAAGCTCAGAAGGCAGAGCCCAAGCCCGAGGCGCCCAAGGCCGAAGCACCGAAGGCAGAGCCCAAGTCCGAGGCACCCAAGGCCGAAGCTCCCAAGGCAGAAACCAAGCCCGAGGCACCCAAGGCCGAAGCCCCGAAGACAGAAGCCAAGCCCGAGGCACCCAAGGCCGAAGCCCCCAAGGTAGAGCCCAAGCCCGAGGCACCCAAGGCCGAAGCCCCGAAGGCAGAGCCCAAGCCCGAGGCAACCAAGGCCGAAGCCCCGAAGGCAGAGCCCAAGCCCGAGGCACCCAAGGCCGAAGCCCCGAAGGAAGAGCCCAAGCCCGAGGCAACCAAGGCCGAAGCTCCGAAGGCAGAGTCCAAGCCCGAGGCACCCAAGGCAGAAGCCAAGCCCGAGGTAACCAAGGCCGAAGCCCCGAAGGCAGAGTCCAAGCCCGAGGCGCCCAAGGCCGAAGCACCGAAGGCAGAAGCCAAGCCCGAAGCGCCCAAGGCCGAAGCTCCCAAGGCAGAAACCAAGCCCGAGGCGCCAAAGGCCGAAGAGCCCAAGGCCGAGAGCCGTGCCAGCCGCCGTCGCCGCCGTGCCCACAACGACCCGCGGGAGATCCGCCGTCGTGAGCAGGAGGCCAAGGCCCAGGAAAACCAGCAGCGCTAGGCGGGTCAAAGGCGGAGCCAAGGCTCCGCTTCCCCCCCCCACCAACGACAGCGCCCGCAGCCTTGGCTGCGGGCGCTGTCGTTTATTGCTCTCGGCCAGGGAGCTCTCAGGGGCCCTCGCTGGCCAGCCGTGGCTCGCGCTCCAGTAACACACCGAAGCGCTCGCGCACGCTATCGGCGACACGCCCGGCAAACTCCAACAGTTCCTCGGCACTGCCGCCACCGAAGTGGACCAGCACCAGCGCTTGGCGCTCGTGCACGCCGAAATGCCCCTCTCGCCAGCCCTTCAGGCCACAGCGGTCGATCAGCCAGCCGGCGGCCAGCTTGACGCGGCCGTCCGGCTGGGGGAAGCGCGGCATCTCGGGAAATTCGGCCAGCAGGCGCTCGGCCAGTTCGACCGCTACCAGCGGGTTCTTGAAGAAGCTGCCGGCATTGCCCAGCAGTGCGGGGTCGGGCAGCTTCTCGCGGCGGATGGCACACACCGCCTCGGCCACCTCGAGGGCGGTGGGCGATGCCCCCGTGCGGCTCGCGAGATCACCATAGCCGAGGCGCGGCTGCGCCAGGCGAGAGACACGCAACACCAGCCGGGTGATTACCACGCGCCCCGCCAGTGCCCCCTTGAAGACGCTGTCGCGATAACCGAAGGCGCACTCACTCGGCGAGAGCACCGCCTCACGCCCATCGTCGAGATGGATCAGGTGCACCGCCTCGATGACATCGCTCAGTTCCACGCCGTAGGCGCCGATATTCTGGATCGGTGCGGCGCCGCAATGGCCGGGAATCAACGCCAGGTTCTCGGTACCCCAAAGGCCAGCGGCGGCCAGCGCCATGACCAGCTCGTGCCAGTTCACCCCGGCCTCGGCATGGACCAGCACCGCGCCCTGCTCGCCCTCCTCCTGCCACCAGTCGTCCATGGCCGGCTGAATCACCAGGCCCGACAGGCGCGCTGGCAGGATCAGGTTACTGCCGCCGCCCAGCAGGGTCAGCGGCCAGTCATGCGCGCGCGCCTCGGCCAGCGCCTCTCCGAGCTGCGCGAGGCTACCCGGTGCGATAAAGCGTTCAGCCACACAGGGCAGGCCCAGGGTATTGGCCTGGCTCAGGTCGTGGTTGCGCTGGATCGACGCCATCAGCGCGGCGTCTCCAGGCGCACGGCGATCTCCTCCAGCAAGCCGTCGGCGGCACGCTCGACCAGGTCGAGGACCTCCTCGAAGCCATCCTCGCCGCCATAGTAGGGGTCGGGGACGGCGGTTTCCGGCAGGTCGGCGAACTCGAGGAAGAGTCCCATATGGACGTCGAGGTCGTCGGGCGCCTGTTCATGCATCGCCTGCAGGTTATCGTGGTCCATGGCCAGCAGATAATCGAAGGCATGGAAGTCGGCGGCGTCCAGCTGCCGGGCGCGCAGCGCCGAGAGGTCGATGCCGCGCCGGGCGGCCGCCTCCCGGGCGCGCTGATCCGGCGCCTTGCCGACATGCCAGGGGCCGATGCCACAGGAGTCGACCGCGACCCGGTGGGCCAGGCCTCGCTCCTCGAGCTTGCGGCGGAAGACCCCCTCTGCGGTGGGCGAGCGGCAGATATTGCCCAGACAGACGAACAGCACACGCATCAATGGCCTCCCGATTCAGCGTCGTCGGTTGTCAGCAGGGCCCGCACACGGGCCAGGTCCTCGGCGGTGTCCACCCCCGCGGGATGGGGCTCCCGGGCCAGCGTCACCTGGATGGCGTGGCCATGGTGCAGCGCACGCAGCTGTTCGAGATGCTCCAGGCGCTCCAGGGGCGACGGCAACCAATCGCGGTACTCGGCGAGAAAACCGGCGCGGTAGGCATAGAGGCCGATATGGCGCAGCCAGGCATCGGTCTCGAGCCACTCGGGCCGCGTGGCGAAGGCATCGCGATCCCATGGGATGGGTGCCCGGGAGAAGTAGAGGGCGCGGCCATCCAGGGCGCGTACCACCTTGACCACGTTGGGGTTGAACAGTGACTCCACCTCGCCGATCGGCTCGGCCAGTGTCGCGATGGAAGCCCCGGGATCATCGAACAGTCGCTCGGCGACCTGATCAATCAGCGCCGGGGGGATCAGAGGCTCGTCGCCCTGGACGTTGACCAGTACGGCATCGTCATCGAGCCCCAGGCGCTCGGCGACCTCGGCCAGTCGGTCGGTGCCGGAGGGGTGGTCCGCGCGAGTCATCACCACCTCCGCTCCCAGCGGCGCCATGGCCTGCTCGATACGCGGATCGTCGGTGGCCACCACCACCCGAGTCGCCCCGCTCTCCCTGGCGCGTCGCCAGACGTGGGCCAGCATAGGCTCACCGGCGATCTCGGCCAGCGGCTTGCCAGGCAACCGTGACGAGGCGAAGCGTGCCGGGATGACCGCGATGAACTCCCTTCGATTTTTCCCCGTCCCCTCCGCCATCAGGCCTCTCCCGTGCGTCCGGGCGAGTCATGCAGCTTCTCGTCGACGGAGAGCTGTCGCGCCTCCTCGGCCAGCATCACCGGAATGCCATCGCGGACCGGATAGGCCAGGCCATCGAAGAGGCAGTGCAGTTCATCGGCCTCGCGGTGGTACTTGAGCTTGCCCTTGCACAGCGGGCAGACCAGCATGGCCAGCAGTTCCTTGTCCATCGTATTCACCTCACTTCGGGGGATGAGCCGGCATCTCGCCGGCTCGCGAATTCGTGTCATCTTTCCCGGGCACCCGGCGAACCCTCAGCGCCGCCAGGCACTCGTCGAGCCAGGCGACAAAGGCAGGCTCGGGGGCGGCCTCCACTTCCAGCACCCAGCTCTCCCCGGGGGCCAGGTCACGGCACTTGACGGCATCCTTGGCGGTCATCACCAGCGGCCGATGATCGGCGAAGCGTAGCTCGTCGGCACGGAAGGCATGATGGTCACCGAAGGGGTGGGCCATCACTTCGATGCCGAGCCCCTCCAGGGTCTCGAAGAAGCGTTCCGGGCGGCCGATGCCGGCCACGGCATGCACCGGCTCCGCGAAGGGTGGCGCCGCGATGGGGTAGCGCCGGCCATCGCCGAGGCGACGCCAGGCGGATGGCACCAGCGTCATGCGCCGGGCGGCCACGGGCAGAGTGCGCTGCGCTTCGCCGTTGACCAGGGTGGCATCCACGCTCTCCAGCCGCGACAGGGGTTCGCGCAGTGGTCCCGCCGGCAGGCAGCGGCCATTGCCGAAGCCCCGCGCACCATCCACCACTACCAGCTCCAGGTCGCGGGCCAGTGCCAGGTGCTGCAGGCCATCGTCGCTGACCAGGATATCGCAGCCGGCCTCCAGCAGCCGGCGAGCGCCGCGCGGACGGTCGGGATCCACCACCACCGGCACCCCGCTCTGGTCGGCCAGCATGCGCGGCTCGTCCCCGCAGACCGCGGCCGGCGTCGAGGGTTCCACCAGCAGCGGATAGTCGGCGCACTTGCCGCCATAACCCCGCGACAGGATACCCGGCCGCCAGCCACGCTCGGCCAGGTGCTCCACCAGCCAGGCCACCAGCGGCGACTTGCCGGTGCCGCCCAGGGTCAGGTTACCGACTACGATCACCGGCGCCGGCGCCCGCCATGCCAGGCGGCGCCCGCTGGTATAGGCAGCGGCGCGACGCCGCACCGCCCAGCGGTAGAGCGCCTCCAGCGGACGCAGCAGCCCCAGCCAGGCATCCCCCCGGTAGGCGGCGGTGAGCCAGCGCTCGCCCAGCCCGCTCATGCCGGCCTGGACTTCCGACAGCGCAGGCGATGCTGCGCTGCGGCCAGGGTCGCCGTTCCGCCATCCTGCCTGCGCTTCATGCCGGGTCGGCCTCCTGGAACTGCAGGCGATGCAGCGCCGCATAGGCACCATCACGGACCAGCAGCTCGGCATGGCTGCCCTGCTCGATGATCTCGCCCTGCTCCATCACCAGGATGCGATCGGCACGCTCGATGGTGGAGAGGCGGTGGGCGATCACCAGGGTGGTGCGCCCCTTGCAAACCTCTTCCAGTGCCGCCTGGATATGGCGTTCGGACTCGGTATCCAGCGCCGAGGTGGCCTCGTCGAGGATCAGCAGCGGCGCATCCTTGAAGATCGCCCGGGCGATGGCCAGGCGCTGACGCTGCCCGCCGGAGAGCATCACGCCGTTGTCACCGACCAGCGTCGCATAGCCCTGGGGCAGGCGCTCGATGAACTCATGGGCATGGGCAGAGCGGGCCGCCGCCTCGATGGCTGCCGGGTCGGCGTCGTCCACGCCGTAGGCGATATTGTCGGCGATGCTCGAATTGAACAGGGTCACCTGCTGGGAGACCAGGGCAATCTGGCGGCGCAGCGGTGCCAGCCGATAGTCATCCAGCGGCACATCGTCGATCAGCACGCGCCCGGCACTGGGACGATAGAAGCGCGGCAGCAGGCCGACCAGCGTCGACTTGCCGCTGCCCGAGCGCCCGACGATCGCCACCATCTCGCCCGCGGCCACCTCAAGGTCGATGCCCTTGAGCACCTCCGGCTGGCCATCAGCATAGCGGAAGGCGACCCCCTCCAGGGTCACGCGACCGGCAAGTCGCGAGGGCTCGTAGGTACCCTCGTCGCGCTCGGGAGGCTGTTCGAGCAGCCCGAACAGCTCCGACGAGGCGGCCAGGCCCTTCTGGATCTCGCTGTTGATCTCGGTCAGCTGACGCACCGGCTTGGCCATCAGCGAGGCGGCGGTGATGAAGGCCACGAACTCGCCGGCGGTCATGTCGGCCATCAGTGCCGGCGACATGGCCAGCCACACCAGTACCGCCAGGGCCAGGGCCACCAGCAGCTGGATCACCGGGGTACTGACCGCCTTGGTCAGCGCCTCCTTCAGGCTCTGCTGGCGGTTGTAGTCGCTGGCCGCGGCGAAGCGGGCCTTCTCGAACTCCTCGGCGCCGTGGGTGCGTACCACCCGGTAGCCGGAGAGCGCCTCGGAGGCGACGTGGGTGACCTCTCCCATCGAGGCCTGGATACGCCCCGAGATGCGCCTGAAGCGCTTGCTGGTATAGCTCACCACCCCGCCGATCAGCGGGGTGACCGCCAGGAACAGCAGCGTCAGCATCCAGTTGGTCCACAGCAGGTAGCTGACCAGGCCGATCACGAAGAGACCCTCGCGCAACAGGATGGTCAGTGCCTTGGTGGCCGCCCCGGTGACCTGCTCCACGTGGTAGGTGACCCGCGAGATCAGGTGGCCGCTGGAGTGGTTGTCGAAGAAGCGCCCCGGCAGGTGCAGCATATGGTTGAAGACATCGCAGCGCAGCGCGTGGACCACGTTACGCGCCACGTTGCTCATGTAGTAGGTGCCGAGAAAGGTACCCAGCCCCCGGGCGGCGAACATGCCCACCACGAACAGCGGCAGGAAGAGCCGAAAGGCGGCGTCGGGCTCCTGAATGCCGTCGATCAGGCGCTTCATCATCTCCGCCAGGGCGGTGCTGGAGGCGGCATAGATGGCATAGCCGAAGATGGCCAGGGCGAAGGAGCGCCAGTAGGGGCGCACATAGCCCAGCAGGCGGCGATAGAGCGTCACGCCCGACTGCCGGGAAGCGTGTTGGGAAGTCCCGATGGGGGTCACGGCGTCTCCGCTGGTCTGGGAAAGGAATCGCTCGACGAACTCTCAGTAGTCGCTATCCGCACGCGCTGGATACCCTGCTGTCCGGCCTGGTCGAGGGCACGCACCACATCCGCATGGCGGGCTTGGGCATCGGCCTCCACCACCAGGCCATGCTCGCGAGCCTGGTCCGCTTCGGCGGCCAGCGCCGCACCCAGCGACTCGGGGGCCAGTTCACGCCCTGCCAGCCGATAGACGCCCTCGGCGGTGACCACCAGGGTCACCGGCGACGGCTCGGCGGCGACGCCACTGACCGACTCCGGCAGGGTGAGCTCGAGCGCCTGCCGGGTCTCGAAGGTGGTGGAGACCATGAAGAAGATCAGCAGCAGGAACACCACATCGATCAGCGGGGTGAGATTCACCTCCACCGGGTCACGGCGGCGCCGGGGGAACCTCACGGGCGCTTCACCTCGGGAGCGAGCCGGCCATCGGCCTCGACGCGCTCGGCGTCCCGGGCCGGCTCCTGGCGCTCGGCCAGCGTGAGATCGTCGCCATAGTGGGCCAGGAACTCCACCACCTGGCCGGCCTGCTCCTCCATGCGTACGGTGATATCCTCGACACGCCGCTGGAAGTAGCGGTGGAACATCAGCGCGGGAATGGCCACGGTGAGGCCGGCCGCGGTGGTCACCAGGGCCTGGGAGATGCCGCCGGCCAGCTCACCCGCACGGCTCGCCCCTTCCGCCGACACGATCACCGCGAACACCTCGATCATGCCCACCACGGTGCCCAGCAGGCCGATCAACGGGGCGATGGCGGCGATGGTGCCCAGCGGGCTGAGGAAGCGCTCCATGTCGTGGATCACCGCGGTGGCGGCCTCGGTCAGGCGCGCCCTCACCTGCTCGTGGCCGAGCCGGGCATTGCGCAGCCCGGCGGCCAGCACTCCGCCCAGCGGCGAGTGACTCTCCAGCCAGTAGAGATTGACCTGGCCGCGGGTGATCAGGGTGCACACCTCCTGGCCCAGCCCGCGCGGGGCGATGCGCCCGGCACGCAGGGTCCACAGGCGCTCGATGATGATCACCGTGGCCAGCAGCGAGCAGCCGAGCAGCGGCAGCATCAGCCAGCCCCCGGCGATCAGGGCCTCCATCATGTCCATGCGCACATCCTCTCCGGTGGCCGCGGGAGTCCAGCCGCGTTTACGGCGATTCTAACGCAAGGTGCCCGCAATCGACACCGGGCCGAACGCCGGGTCGGGCCGTCTCGGGAATCGACAGCTCGTTACCGCCGAGCCGGAAGGTCAGCGCGCCGTCCAGGCCGGTGCTCCACTGGCAGGCCCCGGCGCGCCGGAAGCGCCTGACCACCTCGGGCGCCGGGTGGCCGAAGGGGTTATGGCGCCCCACGCTATAGACCAGGTGGCGAGGGGCGAGCGCCGCCACCAGCGCCGGACCCGAACTGGTGGCACTGCCGTGGTGACCGGCGAGCAGCAGGCTCACGGGAGCAGCGACCTCGCTCAGCAGCCGGCGCTCCTGTGCCTTGCCCAGGTCGCCGGTCAGCAGCAGGCGATGATCGCCGGCGGTGACCTCCAGCACGCAGGAGCGGTCATTGTCCGAGAGCCCCCTTACATCGTGGGGTGGCCACAGCAGGCGGAAAGCGACGCCGTCACGACGCCACTCGCGACCGGCCCTGCAGGGCTCGCCCCCCGTCCCCGGCAGCGCTGCCTGGGGCCCCAGGTAGTGCTCGACGCGATGCTGCGCCTCCAGGCCCGCCACCCCACCGGCATGATCACCATCGGCGTGGCTGACGATCACCGTGTCGAAGGCTTGTCCCGGTGGCCACAGCGTTTCCAACGGCGTGAAACCCGAGGCGAAGCGCGGCCCGGTATCGTAGAGCAGCCGATAGTCCGCGGTAGCGAGCTCGACCAGCTGGCCCTGCCCCACATCATGAACCCTGACCACCAGCTCACCGGGCGGCAGGCGCTCGGGCTGCCACAACAGCGGGACCAGCACCAGCAACAGCGAGGCCGTCACCCGCAAGCGTCGATCCAGGCCGGGCAATCCCCACAGCATCGCCAGGACCAGAAGCGCGAGCGCCACCGGCAGCGTCTGGACGGGTTCGGGGTGCCACAGCGGCAGCCACGCTGCCGCCGCATCCAGCAGCCATGCCAGCCCTTCAGCCAGCCGTGCGAACAGCCACCAGCAGGCCTGTGTCAGCCCCGGCAGGGGTGTCAGCAACCACCCCAGCAGCCCCAGCGGCACCAGCAGGCTGCCCACCAGCGGCACGGCGACCAGGTTGACCAGCGGTGCCCCCGGAGCCAGCCGATCGAAGGCCAGCAGCACGGCGGCGGCCATCGCCGGGGCCAGCAGCAGCTGGGTACGCACCAGCCCCCACAGCCAGCCACGCACCCCGCGCGGTCGCGGTCTGCCCTGCCAGATGAGGATCAGCATGGCCACCGCCCCGAAGGAGAGCCACAGTCCCGGCCGCCAGGCGCTGAGCGGGTCGATCAACAGCACCAGGGCGAGCGCCAGCCACCAGCCCTGCCAGGGCCCCGGCGCATGGCGCCCGCTGGCTACCCAGAGGCCCACCAGGGCCATGGTCAAGGCGCGCAGGGCCGGTGGCTCGAGTCCGGCCAGCAGCGCATAGCCACTCGCCCCGCACGCCGCCAGCCACCAGGGCCATACCACCAGCCGCCAGCGGCCCGGGGTCACCAGGCGTGCGGCAACACGACCCAGCAGCAGCACGAAGGCCGCCACCAGGCTCACATGGAGGCCGGAGATCACCATCAGGTGGGTGGTGCCGGTGGCGTTGAGCAGCGCCCAGTCCTCATCCGAGAGGCGCTCGCCGGCCCCCAGGGTCAGGGCCGCCAGCCAGCGTGACGGGAGTGGAGGCAGCTGTTGCCTGTCGAGCAGTGCCAGTGCCAGGCCCCGAGGGTCGGGCGGCGCCGTGGCCAAACGTTGCGGAGCCGGTGCGTCGCGGACATAGCCGGTCGCCTGGATGCCCTCGCGCCACAGCCAGGCGCGATAGTCGAAGGTACCGGGGTTGGCGAGCCCGCCGGGGGGTCGCAGCCTGACGGCGAGTGCCCAGCGCTCCCCCTTCTGCATGGGCGGCGGCGCATAGGCATTGAGGCGGACTCGTGTCAGCTCATCACAGGGCAGCCGCGGCGAGGCGATGGGCCGACACCGCTCCACGGCCACGCCGAGTCGTGTCAGCCGCCCCTGCGACACCACCGATTCGAGCCGCCCCTCCAGCACCAGGTCGACGCCCCCCAATCCGGGCGGCAACTGCCCGCCCTGCACCGTGAGCACGGCGCCCGCCATCCAGGAGACCAGCAGCACACCCGCCACCGCCGCCCGGCAGCGCAGCGCCAGGCTGGCCAGCAACACCAGGCCCAGCCCCTCGGCGAGGCCCGGCGGCGGACTGGCCCCCAGCCCGATGCCCGACAGCACGGCGAGGGCCAGGGGAAGTGCCCATCCTCTCGGCATTGCCTGGCTCCGACAACCGGGGCCGATCTCCCCGCAGCGTGAAAGGCCGCGGGTGCGGTCACGCGGCCTTGTATGGATAATAGGCCAGGTCACGATGCCGCGAGCCAGTGCCCATGCCGCGCCGCCTGCTACAGCGCTACATGCCCCACCCCGATACCCTGAGGCGACAGCACTCGCTGCGCTTCATGAACGGCCTGATCGGCAATCCCGCACTATGGGTGCTGACTCGACGCAGCGTGGCCAACGCCTTCTCGGTGGGCCTGTTCAGCGCCATGCTGCCGATCCCTCTGCAGATGGCGGTGGCGGCCTGCGGCGCTTGGCTGGCACGTTGCAATCTCCCGCTCTCGGTGGGCCTGGTCTGGGTCACCAACCCCTTGACCATGCCGCTGATCTTCTACGCCAATTACCGCCTCGGGGCCTGGCTGATGGATGTACCGGCACGCGACGCCCCCGAGCGCCTCTCCCCCTACTGGATCGCCGAACGGCTGGGCGACATCCTGCCCTCCCTGGCGCTGGGCTCGGTGGTCACGGCGGTGGCGCTGGCGCTCGTCGCCAACCTGGCAGTGCGGCTGCTGTGGCGCTGGCAGATCTCGCGCAGTTGGAAGGCCCGCCATCGACGGCGGCGCCGAGCCGACTGCGACGACGCCCTGTAGTCCCCCAGGCACGACACCATCCTGCCCCAGCTCAGGCCCCCACAATGCAGGCGGCCGCCTCGAGAGGCGGCCGCAGGCATGGCGAACGGTACGGGCTCAGCTCGCGGTCGACGCACGCGGCTGTTCGCTCAGCTTCCCTTCGTCGAGGCGCATGACACGATCCTGGTGGGCGGCCAGGGCCGGGTCGTGGGTGACGATGACGAAGGCGCAGGCGGCGGTACGGGCCAGCTCATCCATCAGCGCGAGGATGCCGGCGGCGGTGTGCTGGTCGAGATTGCCGGTAGGCTCGTCCATCAGCACCAGGCTGGGATCGGTGACCAGTGCACGGGCGATGGCCACCCGCTGGCGCTCGCCGCCGGAGAGCTCACCGGGCTTGTGGTCGGCGCGCGATGCCATGCCCACCTTCTCCAGCAGCTTCATGGCGCTGGCCTCAGCCACCTTCTTGCGCTGGCCCCGCACGATCAGCGGCAGGGCCGCGTTCTCCACCGCTGTGAACTCGGCCAACAGATGGTGGAACTGGTAGACGAAGCCAATATGACGGTTGCGGAAGCGTCCCAGAGCGGCCTCACCGAGGTTAAGCAACGACTCGCCGGCGATACGCACCTCACCGCGGCTGGGCCGGTCGAGCCCGCCCAGCAGATTGAGCAGTGTGGTCTTGCCGGAGCCGGAACTGCCGACGATGGCCACTCGCTCACCAGCATTGACGGTGAGGGTGAGCCCATCGAGCACGGTAATGTCCTGAGGCCCCTCGCGGTAGACGCGGGTCAGGTCGTGGCAATACAGCATCGTCTGCCCGGCGGTACGTTGCATGGCTGTCTCCTGGTGGGGGCTCGAGGCGAAGCGGGCATCACTCATAGCGCAGCACCTCCGCCGGCTGCACGCGTGCGGCGCGCCATGCCGGATAGAGGGTGGAGAGGAAGGTCAGGACCAGGGCCGCGGCGACGATATTGCCGACGTCCTCCCAGTGCAGCCGCGAGGGAAGATTGCTGATGAAGTAGACACCGGCGTCGAGGAACTGGATGCCGAACACCGCCTCCACCCAGTCGATGATGTCGGAGATGGTCAGCGCCAGCAGCATCCCGAGTCCCACGCCCACCAGGATACCGATCACCCCGATGGCCAGGCCCTGGACCACGAAGATACCCATGATCGAGCGCGGCGTGGCGCCGATGGTGCGCAGGATGGCGATATCGGCGTGCTTGTCGGTAACCACCATGACCAGTGTCGAGACGATATTGAAGGCCGCGACGGCAATGATCACCGTGAGCAGCAGCGCGATCATGCGCTTCTCCATCTGGATCGCCTGGAAGAGGTTGCCGTGGGAGAAGGTCCAGTCGTAGCCGCGGTAGCCCGGCCCCAGCTCGTTGACGATCGCCCGGGTCTCGGCGCTCGCCGCGAACAGGTCATCGAGCTCCAGGCGCAGGCCGCCCACGGCGTCGCCCAGGCGCGCCAGGGTCTGCATGTCCTCGATATGGGCATAGGCCAGGGCGGCGTCGAGATCGGCCCCGACGCTGAAGATACCGCTGACATTGAAGCGCTTGAGTCGAGGGAAGACCCCGGCCGGGGTGATCGAGGCCTCGGGCACCAGCAGGGTGACCCGGTCGCCGACCCCCACCCCCAGGCGTCGCGCCAGGATCGAGCCGAGCACAATGTTCCACTCGCCGGGCTCGAGGTCGGCGAGACTGCCCTGCTGCATGTTCTCGCCGATGATCGACACCCGATCCTCCCACTCGGGATGGATACCATTGACCATGGCGCCCTCGTTGCTGCCGCCTACCGAGAACATGCCCTGCTGCTCCACGTAGGGGGCGGCACCGATCACCCGGTCGCGCGTCATCAGACGCTCAGCCAGCGCCTCCCACTCCACCATGCCGGTGCGTGACTCGATCTTGGTGTGGGGCACCATGCCGAGAATCCGTGTGCGCAACTCGTGATCGAAGCCGTTCATCACCGAGAGCACCAGGATCAGCACGGCCACACCGAGCATCAGGCCCAGCATGGAGGTCAGCGATATGAAGGAGATGAAGTGGTTGCGGCGCTTGGCGCGCACATAGCGCAACCCGATCAGGAAGGGCAGTCTATCCAGCATTGATGGCGTTCCTTGTCGGCGATGGCCCTGTAGCAAGACGGCAATAGCCCTGCAGCAAGGCGGCGGGCGCCCATGGTAAGGCTTTTGCCTTGGCGCTGCATCGCCGGGAAGCGCTAATCCACGGGATTTGCACGGCTCTCGCCGACGGCAGCCGCGAACTCGGGATGCGGCTCGGGCATGCCGATGCAGGCGCCCTGGGCGAAGTCCACACCCAGGGCGCGCACCCGTGCCAGCACCGCCTCGCTGTGCACAAACTCCGCCACCGTGGCGATGCCCAGTTCGCGGGCGAACCCCACGATACCGCGGATCAGGGTCTCGGCATCGGCGTCGGTATCGACCTGACGCACCAGGCTGCCATCGATCTTGAGCAGGTCCACGTCGAGACGAAGCAGGTGCTCGAAGTTCGAGTAACCGCTGCCGAAGTCATCGATGGCGATCCTCACGCCCAGCGCCTTGGCCCGCTCGATGAAGGCGCTGACCACGGCATAGTTATCGATCCCCTCGGATTCGAGGATCTCGAAGATCAGCCGCTCGCCGGCGCCACTCTCGGCCACCCGCGCCAGCAGCACCTCGCTGATCTCGGCATCGGCGATATCCTCGCCGGAGAGGTTCAAGGAGAACTCGTGGGGACTCTCGGCCATGGCCGTCAGGCAGCGATCGATCATGGTCAGCGTCAGCCGGCGGTAGAGCCGACTGCGCCGGGCCACCTCGAGGAAGACGCCGGGACTGACCGGGCTGCCCTCTTCATCCAGCATTCGCACCAGGCATTCAAACTTGCCGACCCGCCCGCTCGCCACCTCGAGAATCGGCTGGAAATAGGCCACGACCCGGCCATCATCGAGGGCCTCGGCCAGCCGATTGGCCCAGGCCAGGTTGCGCTCGTAGTCCCGGCGCACCCGGGTGGCCGGATCATAGAAGGCAAAGGGCCGCTGCTCTCCGCGGGCCTGCTTGAGGGCGATGTTGGCCGACGAAAGCAGGGTCTCGTCGCCATCGCTGCCGCTCTCCAGCTGCCAGCTCGAGGCCACGCCCAGAGTCATCTGCAGCGGCAGTTCCTGCCCCCGCCAGTCGAGCCGCAGGCCGCTCAGGGATTGGTAGAGGGATTCGACCGTCGCCTGCAGGGTGTCATCTGCCACGGCACCGGGGAGCCACACCGCCTGCTCGTCACCGGGCATGCGATAGAGCCGGCAATTGCGCCAACCACTCGCCTTCAACAACTCTTCGAGACGCTTCGCCAGGTGCTGGATCACCCGGTCACCGCAGCGATGGCCGAAGAGGTCGTTGATCTGCTTGAAGCCGTCGACATTGACCAGCATCAGCGAACCCGCCCGGCCCGCCTCGAGGTCGGCCAGCAGTCGCGCGCGGTTGGGCAGCCGGGTCAGCGGATCGGTATACAAGGTACGCAGCTGGCGCAGCAGCCCCGCCACCAGGAACAGGATCACCCCCGCCAGCACCAGCAGGGCCAGGCCGATGCCGACCAACAGCTGCATGTTGACCCCGCGCATGGGGGCCAGGACGGCATCGATCTCGGCCTGGGGCACGGCGATACCGAAGACCATGCCGGCGCGGGAGGTATCGTGATAGAGCGACCAGGGCTCTCCCCCGAGGGCGAGATCGCGCCGCACCATGCCCTCCACGGCGGCCAGTTTGTCGGCGTCACGGTGCAGCTCCAGCGCCGACACCTCCTCGATGAGGCGCTGGGCTCGCTGCAGGTCCTCGGCACGGGCCAGGCTGGAGAGGTTGCGATTCTCGCGATCGACCAGGAAGGCGAAGGTGCTGGGAGTAACCTGCACATCGCTGACCAGGCCGATGATGTCGTCGGCCACCCAGTCGCTGGCGGCCATGCCCAGCACGCGCCCCGCCGCATCACGGATCGGCGCACTGACGCTGATCACCGCATCGTCGATACGCGGCTTGAAGTAGGTAGCGGTCCAGTGTGGCTGGGGGTTGCCCTCGCGCCAGCCATCAAGGCGGCTCTGCAACCACTCCGCCTGGGCCCAGCCGGACGCCAGTGGCTCGACCACCACACGCTGCTCCTCGCGACGCGCGAACATCGCGACGGGGCGCGCCGACCGGGTCAACCACAGGGTTGCTCCCCGGGCGTCGGGAAACTCTGCCAGGGCCTGCTCCAGGGCCTCGGATACCCTGGCCTCGCCCGCCTCCATCTCGGCAAGCAACAAACCCGCCCGGGCCAACCCGCGGCTGTTCTGCTCCATGCGCCGATGGTGGGCATCGATGCGGTCGAGGTTGGCGTGGAAGGTATCGACGATCTGCCGCTCACGCAGCTCCGCGAGCGCACCCTCCGCATAGCGCAGGTTGAGGGTCGAGAGCAGCCACATGCCACCGAAGAACAGCACCACCAGCAGCGCCAGCAGCAGCATGATCAGGGGGCGGCGCCCGAGGACGGGGCGCTGGCGTCTCACCGGTTGCCCTCGGTGCCCGCATCGCCAGGCGAGGCGGTGAGTGCCTCGAGCCGCTCCCTGGCCTGGTCATCGCCGTTGCTCACGGCACGCCGGTACCAGCGCAACGCCTCCTCCCGTTCGCCAGCCAGTTCGGCCATGCTACCCATGTGTCGCTGGGCACGGGGGTCATCCTGTTCGGCGGGAACCCGGCAGGCCTCGCGAGCCTTGCCCAGGTTGCGAATGGTGAACAGCAGGTAGCAGTCGTTGGCCTGGCGCCGATCCACCGCCTCCTCGACTCGTTCGTCGCGCTCCGCCAGGGGCTCGGCAGGCGTCTCGACGGCATCGGGTGCGGGTGCCGCGGCGGCACGGCGTGCCTCCTGCTGGCGCACCCGTGAATAGAAGGCATTGACCTCGGCGGGGCAGGAGTAGAGGTAGCCGCGCCGAAAGCGAGCCAGGGTCTCACGACTGACGGGGCGCTCGGCATACTCGTCGGCGATGACGGCGCAGCGGCGATCACGCTCCTGCGAGATATCGGTCAGCACCTCGGCATAGCGAGGATCCTCACCATGCTTCTCCAGGTAGCGGGTCAACGGATCGATGTAGGGCTGGTCAAACAGCGCCTCACGCTCTTCGCGACGCTCCTGGGCCAGCGCCGCCTGTTCCGCATCATCGCGTCCGAAGAGTCCTGCAAGGCGCTGACCCTGGGCGCTGATCGCCTCGCCGGAACGCGTCAGCCACTCGTTCGAGGTGCTGGCCACCGTTTCACGGTCGGGAAGCGAGGTACAGCCGCCGAGCATCAGACCAATCAAGGTGATCACGGAAAGCAGGGAACTGGCGCGCATGCGACTCCTTAGCGACCCCGGAACGGTCGACGTTGCCATCAGGATACCACCGCCCGGGGCGAAGACCAGCCAGGGCTGTGCCGTCCTGTGCGCTTGCATAGCGCGACCGGGCCGCCTACATTCGCCGCCTGACACCCCACGATCAGGGACATGACCCGATGGCCACACGCCTGCTCCCCGAGTGGCATCCTCAGGATGCCGTCCAACTGACCTGGCCCGGCCCGGAGAGCGACTGGGCATCGATGCTGGAGCGCATCGAGGCGACCCTGGAGGCGATGGTGGTCGCCATCGCCCGCTACGAGAGTGTGCTGATCAGCGTGCCCACCACGCTTGTCCGCACCCACCTCGCGCGACGCTTCTCCCTGCTGGGTGTCCCTGCCGAGCGGCTGACGCTGGTGGTCGCCGAGGCGGACGACACCTGGGCCCGCGACCATGGCCCCCTGGCCGTGGAGTGCGACGGCAAGCTGGTACTGAACGACTATGTATTCACCGGCTGGGGCGGGAAGTTTCCCGCCGCCAGGGACAACACCCTGACCCGCCGCCTCGCCGCAGCCGGCGCCTACGCCTGCCCGGTTAGCGAGCGTGGCCTGGTACTGGAGGGCGGCGCCATCGAGAGCGACGGCGAGGGTACCCTGCTCACCACCGAGGCCTGCCTGCTCAACCCCAATCGCAACCCCGGGCTCGACCGCCGCGCCGTGGAGGAGTGGCTCCACGCGGACTTCGGCGTGACGCGGGTGCTTTGGCTGTCCCACGGGCACCTGGAGGGCGACGACACCGACAGCCACGTGGATACCCTGGCCCGCTTCTGCGACCCGGCCACCATCGCCTACGTGCATTGCGACGACGAGCAGGATCCCCACTACCCGGCGCTTGCCGCCATGGAGGCGGAGCTCAAGGGGCTGCGCCGCGCCGACGGCCAGCCCTACCGTCTGGTGCCCCTGCCCTGGCCCAAAGCCTGCCTGGATCCCGAGGACGGCCACCGCCTGCCGGCCACCTATGCCAACTTCCTGATCATCAACGACGCCGTGCTGGTGCCCACCTACGGCGACGCCGCCGACACCCGGGCATTGAATGCCCTGGCCGAGGCCTTTCCGGAGCGGGATATCGTGCCCATCGACTGTCGCAGCGTGATCCGCCAGCACGGCAGCCTGCACTGCCTGACCATGCAGCTGCCCAGTGGCAGCCTGAACATCCAGGCGACTGACCAGGACTAAACGAGAGGCCCGGGGATAGGTTGTAGAGAATGTGAGGCTATCGCCGGATAAGCCTCGAGCAAAACATAACGAGGAGAACTCAACATGTCCCGTCATCTGAAGGTCGGCCTGGTCCAGCAGCCCGCCTGGCCCGACAAGGCCAGAAGCCTCGCCGAGAGCGAGGCCGGCATCCGCGAGCTGGCCGCCGCCGGCGCCGAGCTGGTCATGCTTCAGGAGCTGCACGCCACCCACTACTTCTGCCAGTACGAGGACACCGAACTCTTCGACCTGGCCGAGCCGCTGGATGGCCCCACCGGGACCCGCCTCGCGGCACTGGCCGCCGAGCTCGATATCGTGCTGGTCGGCTCGCTCTTCGAGCGCCGCGCCGCCGGCCTCTACCACAACACCGCGGTGGTCTATGACCGCAAGCTGGGCGCCGTGGGCCACTACCGCAAGATGCATATCCCCGACGATCCGGGCTTCTACGAGAAGTTCTACTTCACGCCGGGGGACGCCGATGGCACCGGCCAGGGCTTCGCCCCCATCGACACCTCGGTAGGCCGGCTCGGCGTGCTGGTGTGCTGGGACCAGTGGTACCCGGAAGCAGCGCGCCTGATGGCCCTGGCCGGAGCGGAGCTGCTGCTCTACCCCACCGCCATCGGCTGGGACCCCGCCGACGACGATGACGAGAAGGCGCGTCAGAAGGACGCCTGGACCCTGATCCAGCGCAGCCACGCAGTGGCCAACGGCGTGCCGGTGGTGGTGGCCAACCGCGTCGACCACGAGCCCGACCACTCCGGGGTCGGCCGCGGCGTCGACTTCTGGGGCGGCAGCTTCATCGCCGGCCCCCAGGGGGAGCTGCTGGCCCACGCCGGCACCCAGGCCGAGCGCCTGCTGGTGACCCTGGACATGGACCGCGGCGAGGACGTGCGGCGGATCTGGCCGTATCTGCGAGACCGCCGTGTCGACGCCTACGGCGACCTGACCCGCCGCTATCGAGACTGAAGAGCGCTAACTGCCTGCGTCAGAGGATGCCAGAGCAACCCGACTCGTAGGAGCGCGATTTATCGCGCGATAAATCGTGCTCCTACTCCTCCTCGGCGCCGGGCAGCACCCAGTTCAGGACGATGCCCACCAGGGCGGCCAGGCTCACCCCCTGCAGGGTGAACTGGCCACCACCCACCTGCATGCCACCGATGCCGAACACCAGAATCAGCGAGATCACCACCAGGTTGCGCGGCGCGGTCAGCGAGTGGCCGGCACGCACCAGGGTGTTCATGCCCACCACGGCAATGGAGCCGAACAGCAGCGTCATGATCCCTCCCATCACGGGCCCGGGGATGGTCTGCAGCAGCGCTCCCAGCTTGGCGATGAAGGCCAGGGTGATGGCGGTGCAGGCGGCCACCAGCATGATGCGCGGGTCGAAAGCGCGGGTCAGGGTCACCGCCCCAGTCACCTCGGAATAGGTGGTGTTGGGCGGCCCGCCGAACAGCGCCGCGGCGGTGGTGGCCAGGCCATCACCGAGCAGGGTGCGATGCAGGCCCGGCTTCTGCAGGTAGTTCTGGCGCGTCACCGAACCGATCGCCACCATGTCGCCGATATGCTCCACCGCCGGGGCGATGGCCACCGGGATCATGAACAGGATCGCCGCCCAGTGGAAGCTCGGCGCGGTGAACTCGGGGATCGCCAACCAGGCCGCCTCGCGCACCGGCGAGAAGTCCACCAGCCCCATCATCAGCGCCAGCACATAGCCAGTGACGATGCCCCCCATGATCGGGACCAGGCGCACGATGCCACGCCCGAAGACCGCCAGCACCAGAGTCACCAGCAGGCTCGTCATGGACAGGAAGAGTGCCGGGCCGTAATCGATATGGTCGCTGGTCTCACCGGTCGCCATGCTCACCGCCACCGGTGCCAGTGCCAGGCCGATCACCATGATCACCGGTCCCACCACCACCGGTGGCAACAGGCGATGCAACCAGGCGGTGCCCTTGAGGCGCACGGCCTGGGAGATCGCCACGTAGACCAGGCCGGCGGCCATCAGCCCGCCCATGGTGGCCGACACACCGAAGTTGGCGATGGAGCCCTGGATCGGCGCGATAAAGGCGAACGACGAGGCCAGGAAGACCGGCACCGTCAGCTTCGTCACCCCATGGAACAGCAGCGTGCCGATACCCGCGGTAAACAGGGCCACGCTGGGATCGAGGCCGGTGAGCAGCGGCACCAGCACCAGGGCGCCGAAGGCGACGAAGAGCATCTGCGCCCCGGTCAGCAGGGTGCGTAACAGGGAGTCGGTGGGCATGGCGGCCGCCGCCGAGTTGTCGGTCATGGTCCAGGGCTCCGGAAGGGTCGAGGGAAACGGGTCGCGCGGCATTCTACCAGCCTGGCTGCCCTAATAGCTTCTCGTCCCTCAACGCTCGTCTGGGCTATCGCAGTAGCTGCCATCGCTCAGGGCTGACCTGTCGGCAAGCCCCGGAGTGCCGGACCATCAAGGAGGCGCTGTGAATACTTCCCTGTACGCTACCGACGCCATCCCTGGCGTAGGACCTCCTCTTCGGCTTGCCCCCAGCGCCCTTTCGCTTTTGCAACTGCGATAGCCCTGTCAAAACTCGGGGGTCGCCGTCTCCAGATACTCCTGCAGGCGTGCCTCGGCCTGGTCGTCGAAGAGGATCTCGCAGGCCTCGCGCAACCCCGGCGAGTGACGGATGCTCTCCTCGGGCACCACCAGCGAGACCTTGGCGCGTCGCCTCAGGAAATCCTCGAGCTTGGTCACCATCTCGCGGCGCCGGGCCAGTTTCAGCTCGCAGCGCAGGTATTCGGTGCCCTCGATAAGCACCTCGCTCTGGCGCGGGTCCTGGCGGATATCTTCGAGCATCTCCAGCGCCTGGGCGCCATAGCGGCGCCAGAGTCGAGTGCTGAGTGGTTCGGTGGCCGCGACACTGGTCATCGCATCCAGGTCCATGAGCCGCGCCTGGTGCATGAAGGCCTCACGCACCGAGCGATCCGGCTCCCCGTACCAGCGGGCCTCCGGGTACGGGATCTCGACGCCAAGCCGGCGAACCTCTTCCACCACTTCTTCTCCGACATTGAGACAGTCGGTCAGCTTGCCGCCGAAGATGCTCAGGTGGCGCTTCTCGTCGTCGATATCGATGGCATGCTTTCGCGACAGGTTGAGGAAATCCCGGTCGCTGCCACCACTGGGCTTGACGGCCAGGGGTCGCACGCCGCAACGGGTGGCGATGATGTCCGCCTTGCCCAGCGGCGTCTCGAGCTCGAGTCGCGTATTGATGTTGTCGAGCACGAAGCGGATGTCCTCCTCCGTCGCGCCGACCTCGGGCTTCTCGACCCGGGTATCGGTGGTGCCGATACAGGTGCGCGGCCCCATGGGGATGACGAAGAAGAGTCGACCATCGTCGGCAAAGAAGGCCAGCACCCGCTTGCTGTCGGTCAGCCTGGGCACGATCAGGTGGATGCCCTTGGAAAAGACATGATGGTGGTCGGTCTGCTGGCCCGAGAGGCTGTTGTGCTGGTCGACCCAAGGGCCCGCCGCGTTGATCAGCACCCGGGAGCGAATCTCGAAGGACCTGTCATCGGTACGATCCCGCACCGTGGTGATCCAGCAATCGCCTTCGCGTCGCGCGCCCAGTGACTCGACGTAGTTGGCCGCCACGGTGCCGAAATCCAGGGCGCCTCGCACGAAGTTGAAGACGAAGCGCGCGTCGTTGTCGTGCAGGTAGGCATCGGAATACTCGAAGCCTCCCTGGGCATTGCGGGTATTGATGATGGGCTCCCGCGCCTTGATCCCCTCGGGGCGCAGATAGTTCGGCCGCCGCGTGAAGGCACTGCCCATCAGCCAGTAGAGCCAGGTGCCTACCCAGGGGTAGAGCGGATGGTGGCGAAAGCCCCTGTTGATGGTGGTCAGGAAGCGGATCTCCTGGACCGTGGAGGGGTAGCTTCTGATCAGGTGGTTGCGGCTCTTGCACAGCTTGCGCACCAGCTTGAAGTCGCCGCTCTCCATGTACTTGATGCCGCCCCACACCAGGTTGGAGGAGTGCATGCTGGTGCTGCCGGCAAAATCGCCCCGGTCGATCAGGGCGACCTTGGCCCCCTTCCCGCTCAGCGCCGCCGCCGCCGAGGCGCCGTTGATGCCGCCGCCGATGACCAGCGCATCGAAGGTCTGGCCGGGGAGCTTGCGGATGTTGTTCTCTCTGAGCTGCATGTCTGGCCCTTCTTTCAAAGCAACGGGCCCCGCTCGGACTGCACCGAGCGGGGCCCTGGGTCCCGTTCAGGCAACCGGTTACACGGAGTGATAGTTACCCGGGCACGCCCGGGAAGAAGGTGGGCGGGTCAGGCGACCCGCCCGCCCATCATTCGCGGGAACCGGCAGCCATCCACGCCTCCATCATCTCGTCGTAGGGAACGGTGGTGCCCTGCGGCATCTCGTCATCCAGCTGCGCCTTGGGCGAACCTTCCTGGTCGAGCCAGTACTGCGGGTCACGCTCCTCGTTGAGGTTGGGTGAGTAGGTCTCGAAGACCTTGGCCCGCGCCAGGCGCGCCATGATGCTGTCGAGGTCCCCGGCCAGGTTGTCGAGCGCTTCCTGGGGCGTGATCTCGCCATTGACCGCCGGCGCCAGGTTCTGCCACCACAGCGGCGCCATGCGCGGGTAGTCCGGCACGTTGGTGGAGGACGGCGTCCAGTTGGACTCGTTGGGGCTGCGGTAGAACTCCACCAGGCCGCCGAGCTTGGGTGCCATCTCGCTCATCTGGTCGGAGAACACGTCAGATTCGCGGATCGGGGTGAGGCCCTCCATCAGCTTCTCCAGCGATACCGTCTTGGAAACGGTGAACTGGGCGAACAGCCAGGCAGCGGTGCGGCGGTCCTCCGGGGTGGAATCGAAGAAGGTCCAGGAGCCCACGTCCTGATAGCCGACCTTCATGCCCTCTTCCCAGTAGGGGCCGGTGGGCGAAGGCGCCATGCGCCACTTGGGATTGCCCTCTTCATCGGTGACCGGCAGGTCGGGGTCGGTCATGTCGGCGGTGAAGGCGGTGTACCAGAACATCTGCTGGGCGACATTGCCCTGGGCGGGTACCGGGCCGGCCTCACCGAAGGTCATGCCGCTGGCCTCGGGTGGGGCGTACTTCTCGAGCCAGTCCACCATCTTGGTCACGGCAAACACCGAGGCCGGCGAGTTGGTGGCACCGCCGCGGGAGACGCTGGCGCCGACCGGCTCACTCTCCTCGTTGACGCGGATCCCCCAGTCGTCCACCGGATTGCCGAAGGGCACGCCGGGGCTGCCCATGCCCGCCATGGAGAGCCAGGAGTCATGGAAGCGCCAGCCCAGCGACGGGTCGCGACGGCCATAGTCCATGTGACCATAGACCTTGGTGCCGTCGATCTCGCCGACGTGGTCGGTGAAGAACTCGGCGATGTCCTCGTAGGCGGTCCAGTTGGTCGGCACTCCCAGGTCATAGCCGTAGATGTCGCGGAACTGCTCCTGGAGGTCCTCACGCTGGAACCAGTCATAGCGGAACCAGTAGAGGTTGGCGAACTGCTGGGTGGGCAGCTGGTAGATGCTGCCATCCGGGCCGGTGCCGTACTGCAGGCCGATGAAGTCATCGAGATCCAGGGTCGGCAGGGTGTAGTCGGCCCACTCGTTCTCCATGGCATTGGAGATATTGACGGTGGTGCCGTAGCGGATATGGGTGCCGATGGCGTCGGAGTCGTTGACGTAGCCATCGTAGATGTTGCGGCCCGACTGCATCTGGGTCTGCATGTTGTTGACCACATCACCCTCGCCGATGATGTTGTGGGTCACCTCGATGCCGGTCAGCTCGCTGAAGGCTTCGGCCAACACATCCCGCTCGTAGATATGCGTGGTCAGGCCCTCAGCGACGGTATTGATCTCCATGTCACGGAAGGGCTCGGCCGCCTTGGCGAACCACATCAGTTCTTCGATCTGTTCCTCTCGAGAGAGCGTGGAGTTCTGGAAGTGCTCATCGACCAGGCGTTCGGCGATGGCGCGCGCGTCGTGATCGTCGGCATGCAGGACCGGGCTTGCCAGCATGACACCGGCCGCCAGGAGAGAGAGTCGCATTGTTTTCGCTTTCATATTGACCTCTTTGGTTGTCGTTGTCCGTCCCTGGACATTCGGCTCCATGCGTTTCTGTCAGCCCCAGCGCATCAGGACCAGTAGCCAGAGCACCGATGCCCCCAGAGCCAGCCAGATGCTGAGCGGGGTGAAGCCCACCACTACCAGGTGGATGTAGGCCGCGGATAGCAGCCCGATGAAGAGCCGGTCACCGCGGGTGGTCGAGATGGGCAGGAAGCCCTTGCGCTCGACCGTCGGCGAGATGACCTCCCAGGCCGTCATGCCGGCCAGCATGGCGGCGATGACCGCGAAGAAGACCGTGGTGGGAGTGGTCCAGACCATCCATTCCATGTCGCGTCCTCCTCAGGTCCGGCCCAGGGCAAAACCCTTGGCGATGTGGTTGCGAACGAAGTAGACCACCACAATGCCCGGCAATATCGTCAGCGTGCCGGCGGCGGCCAGCGCCCCCCAGTCGATCCCCGAGGCGCCCTTGGTCTGGGTCATCACCGAGGCGATGGGCTGGGCGCCGGTGGAGGTCAGGGTGCTGGCCAGCAGCAGCTCGACCCAGGAGAACATGAACAGGAAGAACAGGGTCACGCCGATGCCCGAGCTGATCATGGGGATGAAGATCTTCACGAAGAACTTCGGGAAGCTGTAGCCATCAATGAAGGCCGTCTCGTCGATCTCCTTGGGCACCCCGCTCATGAAACCCTCGAGGATCCACACCGCCAGCGGGATATTGAATAGGCAGTGGGCCAACGCCACCGCGACGTGGGTGTCGAACAGCCCGACGGTGTAGTAGAGCTGGAAGTAAGGCAGCAGGAAGACGGCCGGCGGCGCCATCAGGTTGGTCAGCAGCCAGAAGAACAGGTGCTTGTCGCCGATGAACTTGTAGCGGCTGAAGGCATAGGCGGCCGGCAGGGCCACGGCGATGCTGATCAGCATGTTCATCAGCACATAGGTGATCGAGTTCACGTAGCCCATATACCAGCTGGACTCAGTGAGGATCTTGGCATAGTGCTCGAGGGTGAAGCTCTCGGGCCACAGGGTCAGCCCGCCGAGGATCTCGGTGTTGGACTGGAAGGACATGTTGAGCAGCCAGTAGATCGGCAACAGCACGAACACGATATAGGTGGTCATGAGCCCCCGGCGGCGCCACTGGCGGGAGGCCGAGCGCGCCTTGCGACGCCGCCGGTTGTCGGCGGCCGCGGCTCGCTGGCGAACGGCGTCGGGGGTCGTGGGCAATGCATCACTCATGTCATGCCTCCTGGTTGTTGTCGTCTTTCTGCATGTTCATGATCGCGGTGTAGAACACCCAGGTGACCAGCAGGATGATCAGGAAGTAGATCAGCGAGAAGGCCGCCGATGGCCCCAGGTCCTGCTGGCCGATGGCCATGGTGGTCAGTGACTGGCTGAGGAAGGTGGTGGAGCTGCCGGGGCCCCCGCCGGTGAGCACGAAGGGTTCGGCGTAGATCATGAAGGAGTGCATGAAGCGCAGCAGCACGCCGATCACCAGCACGTTGGTGAGCTTGGGCAGCTGGATGTAGCGGAACACGGCCCACTTCGAGGCGCGGTCGATGCGCGCCGCCTGGTAGTAGGCATCAGGGATCGAGCGCAGGCCGCTGAAGCAGAGCAGTGCGATCAGCGGCGTCCAGTGCCAGACATCCATCAGGATGATGGTCGCCCAGGCATCCACCGGGCTCGCGGTGATGTTGTAGCCATAGCCGAGCTCACGAAGGCTCCAGCCCATCAGGCCGATATCGCCCCGGGTGAAGATCTGCCAGATGCTGCCTACCACGTTCCAGGGAATCAGCAGCGGCATGGTCACGAGTATCAGCACGGCCGAGGCCTGCCAGCCCTTCTTGGGCATGATCAGTGCGATGCCGATCCCCAGCGGCACCTCGATGGCCAGCACGGTCAGCGAGAAGGCAAACTGACGGAGCACGGCCGCCTGCAGGGCCGGGTCGTTGAGCATCTCCTTGAACCACTCGGTGCCGGTAAAGAAGCGCGTATTGGCATCGAAGACGTCCTGGACCGAGTAGTTCACCACGGTCATCAGCGGGATGACGGCCGAGAAGGCCACCAGCAGCAGCATCGGCAGGATCAGCCACCATGCGCGGTTGTTGTAGACCTTGTTCATTGTTCGATCTCCACCCGGTATTCGTCGACGTAAAGGCCGAGCCGCTCGTCGGGAAAGCGCAGCCACGCCTTGCCGGTGGGCGTCGCCTGGTCTTCCTCGATACGCGCCTTGAGGGCCATGCTGCCCAGCGTCAGGTAGACGATCGAGTAGGTCCCCAGGTCCTGGGCGTGATCCACCCGGGCTTCCATGCCGCCCTCGACCGGCTCGGGATGCACCTCGATGAACTCGGGACGAATACCGAGCTTGATGTTGGTGGAGCGGGCATGGGCCACGGCGTCATGGACGCCCTGCCCGACCGCAAGCTCGGTGTCTCCGGCCATCATGCGTCCATCCCGGGTCGTCACCTCCAGGAAGTTCATGCCCGGGCTGCCGATGAAGTAGCCTACGAAGGTGTGGTTGGGGCGCTCGAAGAGCTCCCTGGGCGTGCCGAACTGCACCACCTGGCCCTCGTACATCACGGCGATCTTGTCGGCGAAGGTGGAGGCCTCGAGCTGGTCGTGGGTCACGTAGACCATGGTGATCTCGAAGCGCTGGTGGATCTCCTTGAGCTTGCGGCGCAGCTTCCACTTGAGCTGGGGATCGATGACGGTGAGTGGCTCATCGAAGAGGATCGCCGAGACATCCTCGCGCACCAGCCCCCGGCCCATGGAGACCTTCTGCTTCTCGTCGGCGGTGAGGTTCTTCGCCTTGCGCTTGAGCTGGGCGGTGAGTTCCAGCACGTCGGCGACTTCCATGACCCGCTCATGGACCCGGGCCTCGGGGATCTTCACGTTGCGCAGCGGAAAGGCCAGGTTGTCGTAGACCGTCATGGTGTCGTAGATGACGGGAAACTGGAAAACCTGGGCGATGTTGCGCGCCTCGGGAGGCAGGGCATTGACCACCTCCCCGTCGAAGAGCACCTCGCCGCTGGAGGGTTCCAGCAGGCCGGAGATGATGTTGAGCAGGGTCGACTTGCCGCAGCCCGAGGGCCCGAGCAGCGCATAGGCTCCCCCCTGGTGCCAGACATGGTCCATCTCGCGGATGGCGTAGTCCTCCGGCGACCGGGGATCGGTCAGGTAGGTATGGGCCAGGGACTTCAGGGTGATCTCGGCCATGTCACATTCCCCCCAGGTGGGTCGGTATGTGCACCACCGCCCCCTGGCGGTCGAAGGCATAGACCTTGTGGGTCGGGAAATAGAGCGTCACGGGCGCATCGACGGGGAACTCGTGGACCCCCTCGAGGTGCACCGTCATGTGGAAGAGGTCGTTGTGCACGTGAAGGAAGGTCTCGGAACCGCTGATCTCCGCCAGGTCGACGGTCATCTGCACCTCGATGTCATCCTTGGCCCTGGGGGTGAGCGAGATATGCGAGGCGCGCACGCCGAAGCGGTACTCGCCTGGCGCCAGGCTGCGCAGGTCATCGTTGATGGGGAAATGCAGCGTCTTGTCGAAGGTCACCTCGCCGCCGGAGATGATCCCCTTCACGATGTTGATCGGGGGCTCGGAGAACATCTCCGCGGTCAGGATGTCGCCCGGACGGTGATAGACATCTTCCGTCCGGCCATACTGCAGCAGGCGCCCTTCGTGGAGCACGGCGGTGTTGCCACCCAGGGCCAGGGCCTCGGCGGGTTCGGTGGTGGCATAGACGGCGATGCAGTTGCGCTCGCTGAACACCGAACGCAGCTCGTCGCGGAATTCCTCGCGGAGCTTGTAATCGAGGTTGACCAGCGGCTCGTCGAAGAGCACGACGTCGGCATCCTTCACCAGCGCGCGCCCCATGGCGGTGCGCTGCTGCTGTCCGCCGGACAGCTCGAGGGGCAGGCGATCGAGCAGGTGCTCGATATGCAGCTTCTCGGCCACCTCTCGCACCCGCCGGTCGATCTCGTCGCGCGCGACCTTGGCCAGCTTTAGCGGCGAGGCGATGTTGTCGTAGACGGAGAGGGCCGGATAGTTGATGAACTGCTGGTAGACCATGGAGACATTGCGCTTGCGCACGGAGCGTCCGGTCACGTCCTCCCCGTCCATCAGGATCCGCCCCCGGGTCGGGGTGTCGAGCCCCGCCATCAGCCGCATCAGGGTGGTCTTGCCGGCCAGGGTCCTCCCCAGCAGGACGTTGAAGGAGCCCGGCTGGAGCTCCAGGTTCACGCCCGAGATGTGGGTGGCGCCACCGACCACATGATCGATGTGTTCTAGGATCAAGGACATACAGATCTCGACGGTTCGTTGTTATGTGGTGAGTTCGGAGACTGCTGAACACAACCTAGTCGAGATTCGCTTTCAATCACAAATGTCGCCAATCGAAAATGCTGCAAAACGGTCCGGCATTCGCCTCAAAATAAAGGCAACATATTGATTTTAATATTCTTTATTTTTCATTGAACTTTTGTCTAACGCGCGAGAAAAGGCGGTGGGAAATGCTGGATCGTTGACAGTCGCCACGAAGTGATCGAAAACGAACATTCGCCAACATCGTGGGGGTGATCAGGACAGGCAACGACGCCGCCAGCCTCCGCGACAGGGGGTCGTCGCGGAGGCTGGCGTCAGGAAGAACTCGGCGTGGAGACGTCGCGCCGTTCAACGGGTACCGAAGATCTTGTCGCCGGCGTCGCCCAGGCCGGGGACGATATAGCCATTCTCGTCGAGGCGCTCATCCACCCCGGCGGTATAGATCTCGATGTCGGGATAGGCCTCCTGCACCCGCTTGATCCCCTCGGGCGCCGCCACCAGGACGATCACCTTCATGTGCCTGCAGCCCCGTTCGCGCAGCATGTCCAGGGTCGCCACCATGGTGCCGCCGGTGGCCAGCATGGGGTCGATGACGATGGCCATCCGCTCGTCCAGGTCATTGGCGAACTTGGCGAAGTAGGGCACCGGCTCGAGGGTCTCCTCATCGCGATAGAGACCCACCACGCTGATCCGCGCGCTGGGGATCAGGTCGGTGACGCCGTCGAGCATGCCCAGGCCGGCGCGCAGGATCGGCACGATGGTGACCTTCTTGCCCTTGAGCAGCTTTACCGGGATCTTGTTGCCGCTCCAGCCGTCGATCTCCTGCTCCTGGAGCTCAAGGTCCTGGGTCGCCTCGTAGGTGAGCAGCTTGGCCAGCTCACCGGCCAGTTCGCGAAAACTCTTGGTGCTGATACCAGCTTCACGCATCAAGCCCAGCTTGTGCTGGACCAGGGGGTGCTGGATGGCGTGGACGCTCATGGTCGGGACCTCTTCACTGGTGCGACGGGGGTTGGCGGGCGACGGAAACCGGTCGACCTTGGTCGCATGGACCACGGTGACAAATTGCGCGCCATTCTACCCGCATCCTGCGTTGAGGTTAAGGCGTGGGCGCGTCCGGTTGCTCGGGCAGTTGCCAGTCGATGGGCTCGCGACCGTGCTCGACCAGAAAGGCGTTGGCACGGGAGAAGTGATGGTTGCCGAAGAAGCCGCGGTGGGCGGAGAGTGGCGAGGGGTGTGGGGACTCCAGCACCAGATGGCGCGAGGTATCGATCAGTGCCTTCTTCTTGCGGGCCGGGCTGCCCCAGAGCAGGAACACCGAGGGCTCGGCATGCTCGCTCACCGTGGCGATGGCGTGGTCGGTGAATGTCTCCCAGCCGCGGCCGCGGTGCGAGCCGGCATTGCCCTGCTCCACCGTCAGCGAGGTGTTGAGCAGCAGCACCCCCTGGCGCGCCCAGGATTCGAGATTGCCGTGATCCACCGGCCTGAAACCCACGTCCGCCTGCAATTCCTTGTAGATATTGACCAACGACGGCGGGATGCGCACGCCTGGCCGCACCGAGAAGCACAGCCCGTGGGCCTGGCCCGGTCCGTGGTAGGGATCCTGGCCGAGGATCACCACCTTGACCCTTTCCAGGGGGGTGAGCTCGAAGGCGCGAAACCACTCCGAGGAGTGGGGGTAGATCACCTTCCTGGCGGCCTTCTCGGCGGCCAGGAAGTCGCGCAGCGACTGCATGTAGGGCGCCTCGAACTCGGCATCGAGCCACTGCTGCCAGCTGGCGGGTAGCGGTGCTGCCATCCCTGCCCTCCTCGCCTCAGCGCTTGACCTGGTCGGCCAGCGGCTCGACGTAGGCCACGCCCATGTCCCAGGGGAACTGGATCCAGCAGTCCTGGGCCACCTCGGTGAGGTACTGGTCGACCAGCGGCTTGCCCTCGGGCTTGGCATAGACGGTAACGAAGTGTGCCCTGGGCAGCATCTCGCGGACCTTGCGGGCGGTCTTGCCGGTGTCCACCAGGTCATCGACCAGCAGCCAGCCCTCGCCGTCATGGTCGACGCCCTTCATGACGTCCAGCCCGCCCTGATCCATATGGTCGTAGCTCTTGATGCACACGGTATCGATCAGGCGCACGTTGAGCTCCCGGGCGATCAGTGCCGCGGGGATCAGGCCGCCACGGGTGATGGCGACGATGCCCTTGAAGTCACGTTCCACCAGGCGGTGGCAGAGCTCGCGCACGTCGCGGTGCAGCTGATCCCAGGAGACGGTGAAGTGCTGGTGGTAGCGGTTGCTGCTCATGGAATCATTCGTCCTCGGTGAAGGAACAGACGGCAAAGACGCCGTAGCCGGCCTCGCGGATACGCGCCGAGCCGCCGAGGTCCGGCAGGTCGACGATGGTGGCGGTCTCCACCACCTGACCGCCGCTGCGGCTGATCAGCTTGGCGGCGGCCAGCATGGTGCCGCCGGTGGCGATCAGGTCGTCGACGATCAGGATGCGGTCGCCCGCCTTGAAGGCGTCGGAGTGCAGCTCCACCTCGGCCTCGCCGTACTCCAGGGTGTAGGTCTCGCTGATGGTGCGAAACGGCAACTTGCCCTTCTTGCGCACCGGCACGAAGCTGCAGCTCAGCTCGTAGGCCAGCGGCGCGCCGACGATGAAGCCGCGGGCGTCGATGGCCGCCACGGCGTCGATATCCATCTCCTGATAGCGGTGCACGAAGCTGTCGACCAGCTTGCGGAAGGCGGCACTGTTCTGCAGCAGCGGCGTGATATCCCGGAAGTTGACCCCCGGCTGGGGCCAGTCGGGGACGGTGCGGATGACGGACTTGATGTAGTCGCCGTAGATGCTCATGGCGGGTCTCGGTAGTGAATGATCAGTCGAGGAACAGGAACTTGGCGGCGAACAGCAGCGCCAGCACGACCACCGCGGGGTTGAGGTCACGGAAGCGGCCGGAGAGCGCCTTGATGGCAACGAAGCTGATGAAGCCCAGCGCGATCCCCTCGGCGATGGAGAAGGTCAGCGGCATGGCCAGGGCGGCGATCAGCACCGGGGCGGCGTCGGTAGGGTCTTCCCAGTTGGCATGGGCCAGGCTGCCGGCCATCAGCACCGCCACATAGAGCAGCGCACCGGCGGTAGCGTAAGCCGGGATGGAGCCCGCCAGCGGCGCGAAGAACAGGCTGACCAGGAACAGCACGGCCACCACTACGGCGGTCAGGCCGGTGCGCCCGCCCGAGGCGATGCCGGCGGTGGATTCCACGTAGCTGGTGGTGGTGGAGGTGCCCAGCACGGCGCCGGCCATGGAAGCGGTACTGTCGGCCATCATCGCCCGGCCGATGCGGGGCAACTTGCCCTCCTTGTCGAGCAGCCCCCCCTTGTGGGCCACGCCGATCAGCGTGCCGGAGGTATCGAAGAGGTCGACGAACAGGAAGGCGAAGATCACGCTGAGCATCGCCACATCGAGTGCGCCGGCCAGGTCCAGGGCCATGAAGGTCGGGGCCATGGAGGGCGGCATGGACATCAGGCCGCCATACTCGTTATGGCCGAGCACCATGGCCAGCACGGTGATGCCGAGGATGCCGATCATCACCGCACCGGTGACACGCATGTAGGAGAGCGCGGTGATCACGAAGAAGCCCAGCAGCGCATACAGCGCCGACGGTTCGGAGAGGTCACCCACCGCGACGTAGGTGGCCGGGTTGGCGACCACGATGCCGGCGTTCTTCATGGCGATCATCGCCAGGAACAGACCGATACCCGCGGCGATGCCAAGGCGCAGGGAGAGCGGGATCGAGTTGATGATCCACTCGCGCACCCGGAAGATGCTGAGCAGGAAGAAGGTCAGGCCCGAGAAGAAGACCGCACCCAGCGCCGCCTCCCAGGTGTAGCCCATGCCCAGCACCACGCCGTAGGTAAAGAAGGCGTTGAGCCCCATGCCCGGGGCCTGGGCGATGGGATAGTTGGCCCACAACCCCATCACCAGGCAGCCCAGTGCCGCGGCCAGGCAGGTGGCGACGAACACCGCACCGTAGTCCATGCCCGCCTCGGAGAGGATGCTGGGGTTGACGAAGATGATGTAGGCCATCGTCAAGAAGGTGGTGAACCCCGCGATGACCTCCGTCTTGACGGAAGTCTTGTGCTCGGAGAGCTTGAATTGACGTTCGATCAGGCGATTCAGCATGGTGTCGTTCCTGGGCGCGTGGACGGTGCTGCGATCCTGGGTGCGGAAAAGCCGCACATGGTACCCAAAGCCTCACGGCGATGCGAGGCAGCGGTGTCTGCCAAGTTAAGCAGCTGACGGTAGCGGCGTCAGCCGCCGCCACCAACGCTAGATGCCACGGGTCTCCAGCACACGCTCAACCGTCTCGACGATGGCCTGGGTCTGGGGGTCGATCTCGATATTGACCCGATCGCCGGGCACGCGCACGCCCAGGATGGTGCGGTGCAGGGTCTCGGGTATCAGGTCGACGCAGAAGCGCGGGCCATGCTCGGCCGTGGCACGACGCACCTCGCCGATGGTCAGGCTCGCCCCGTCGACGCCGATATAGCCCTTGGCGAACAGGAAGCGACCCAGGGCATGGGGTAGCTCGAACCACAGCCGCCGATTGTTGGGCGCCTCGTCGAGCTCGACCAGCTCGGCCTGGGCCATGATGTGTCCCGACATGGCGTGCCCGCCTATCTCGTCACCGAAGCGCGCGGCCCGCTCGATGTTGACCCGATCCCCCACCGCCAGCTCACCGAGATTGGTGACGCGCAGCGTCTCGCGCATCAGGTCGAAGCTGACGCGTTCACCATCGATGGCGGTCGCCGTAAGACAGACGCCGTTATGGGCCACCGAGGCCCCGATCGCGAGCCCCTCCGCCAGGCTCCCGGGCAGCGCGACGACATGGGTACGGAAGGCCTCGGCCTCCTGGATGGCCACCACCTCGGCGGTGCCCTGGACGATACCGGTGAACATGACGGCTCCTGACAACTGGCGCCCACACGGGGCTTGGAAAGGAGGACGAGTGTAGGCAATTCGTCGCGCTCGCGTCCATTGCCGCCGGATACCACAAGATCCACCAAATCCTTCGACATCGACAAAGGATATTTCGGCATTAATGACAAGAGACCAGGTAGCCCGTCGGCGTTATTGACAGGCCCATGGCCTGCCCCTATGCTTGCCGGCTACATTGAATGGCGCCGATTTGAACCCGGCTTGCGGGCGCCCGCGACATGACTCGGTCATGGCGTGAAGTGCAGCTAAAAGGGTGTGTCCAGCGTTGATGGCCACCCGCCAGGGTGGCCTTTTTTTGGCCCCTGCCCTGCACCGCCCGCCTCGGCGCCCACAGCGGTGGCATCCATGATCCGACTCGACAACGTTTCCAAGACCTATGTGCTCAAGGGCCGACACGGCGGCATCGCCAGGACCGTGCCGGCACTCAAGCACGTCGACTTCCACGTGCCCGCGGGCCGCATCCACGGCGTGATCGGTCTCTCCGGGGCCGGCAAGTCGACGCTGATCCGCTGCGTCAACCTTCTCGAACGCCCGACCACCGGCACCGTCACCGTCGACGGCCGCGAACTCACCGGCCTGTCGCGCCAGGCGCTCAACCAGGCGCGCCATGGCATGGGCATGATCTTCCAGCATTTCAACCTGCTGACCAACCGCACTGTCTTCGCCAATGTGGCCCTGCCCCTGGAGCTGATGGGCATGCCGCGCGGCGAGATCCGCGAGCGGGTCACCCCGCTGCTGGAGTTGGTAGGACTCGCCGACAAGGCCAGCCAGTATCCGGCCCAGCTCTCCGGCGGCCAGAAGCAGCGCGTGGCCATCGCCCGGGCACTCGCCAGCCGTCCCAAGGTACTGCTGTGCGACGAGGCCACCTCGGCACTCGACCCACAGACCACCGGGTCGATCCTGGCCCTGCTGCGCGACATCAACCAGAAGCTCGGCCTGACCATCCTGCTGATTACCCATGAGATGGAGGTGGTCAAGTCGATCTGTCATCGGGTGAGCCTGATCTCCGACGGCGAGCTGGTCGAGGAGGCCGACGTGGGCGACTTCTTTACCGCCCCGCAGACGCGACTGGGCCGCGAGTTCCTCAACGACTTCCTCAAGCTGGAACCGCCGCGGGCACTGATCGAGCGACTCGAGGCGTCCCCGGGCCACAACACCCACCCGGTGGTACGCCTGGCCTTCCGCGGCGACGCCGTGGCCTCGCCTCTGGTGTCGCGCCTGGCCCGGGAGTGTGGCGTCGATGTCAGCATCCTGCAGGCCAAGGTGGAGTCAATCCAGGAGCGCACCCTGGGCCTGATGATCGCCGAACTGATTGGGCCCTCCGAGAAGACCCGCGAGGCCCTCGACTATCTCGAATCCCACGACCTGCAGGTGGAGGTGCTTGGCCATGTCCAGCGCAATGCTTGAACTGATCCTCGAGGCGACCCTCGACACCCTCTATATGGTAGCCATCTCCGGGGTGATCTCGGCCCTGGTGGGCATCCCGCTGGGGGTACTGCTCTATGTCACCCGCCCCGGTCAGGTGCTGGCCCAACCGGCACTCAACGGCGCGCTGGGAATCATCACCAATATCGGCCGCTCGATCCCGTTCATCATCCTGATGGTGGCGATCATCCCCTTCACACGCATGCTGGTGGGCACCTCCATCGGCACCAACGCCGCCGCCGTGCCGCTGACCATCGCCGCCATTCCGTTCATCGCCCGCCTGGTGGAGGGCGCACTCAACGAGATCAACCCGGGCCTGGTCGAGGCCGCCCAGTCCATGGGCGCCACACCCTGGCAGATCATCCTCAAGGTGCTGCTGCCCGAGGCACGGGGTGGCATCTTCACCGCCCTTACCGTCACCATCGTGACCCTGGTGAGCTACTCGGCCATGGCCGGCGCCGTGGGCGGCGGCGGCCTGGGCGACCTCGGCATCCGCTACGGCTACAATCGATTCAACCCCACCATCATGTTGATCACCGTGGCGATCCTGGTGGTCATGGTGCAGGGCTTCCAGAGCCTGGGGGACTACCTGGTAAGGAAGAGCGACCACAAGTAAGGAAGACACCGTTAAATAACATATTGATATTTAAAATATCAGGCTTATTCCTTTAATATCGTACCGACACAACAGAAGGAGCGATTCCATGCGCAAGACACTGCTCGCCACCCTGCTGGCCTCCACCCTGCCCGTCGGCAGCGCCCTGGCCGATGATCACGCCATCAAGGTCGGCACCGTCGCCGGCCCCGAGACCCAGGTGATGGAAGTCGCCGCCGAGATCGCCGAGCGCGAGTACGGCCTCGAGGTGGAGATCATCGAGTTCACCGACTACGTGACACCCAACGCCGCACTGGCCGACGGCAGCCTCGACGCCAACGCCTACCAGCACGAGCCCTACATGCGCTCCATGGTCGAGGACCGCGGCTACGACTTCGCCATCGCCGGCTACACCTTCGTCTACCCCATCGGCGCCTACTCCGAGAAATATGACAGCATCGAGGCGCTGCCGGACGGTGCCACCATCGCCCTGCCCAACGACCCCTCCAACGAGGGACGCGCGCTCATCCTGATGCACAACCTCGGCATGCTGGAGCTGACCGACCCCGAGAACCTGGAAGCCACGCCGCTGGATATCGCCGCCAACCCGCGCGACTTCGAGTTCCGCGAGATCGAGGCCGCCCAGCTCCCGCGCGTGCTGCCCGACGTCGATATGGCCTTCATCAACAACACCTTCGCCCAGCCCGCCGGCTTGACCCTGGAGGACGCTCTGATCAAGGAGGGTCCGGAGTCACCCTACGTCAACCTGATCGCGGTACGCGGCGGTGACGAAGAGCGCGAAGCGATCCAGCAGCTGGTCAAGTCCTACCAGACCGAAGAGGTCGAGGCCAAGGCCGAGGAGCTGTTCGGTGCCCAGGCGGTGCCCGGCTGGAAGTAAGGTAACTCGATTGCCTGGCGGCAAGGTGCGCCGGGGGCAAGCCGGAGAGGAGGTCCTACGCCAGGGATGGCGTCGGTAGCGCCCAGGGAGGGGTTCACAGCGCCTCCTCGGCGGTCCGGCGCTCCGGGGCTTGCCGCCAGATCAGCACCGACAATGCCAGAGGGCCGGCCGCAAGGCCGGCCCTGCTGTTTCAAGGAGCCAAGATGACGCCCGACTATTCCCTGCTCAACCGCCAGCTGGCAGCCCTTCTCGACACCCGCGACTGGCTGACCAACAGCGCCCAGACCTGTGCCTTCATCATGCAGCAGGTCCCCGACCTCAACTGGGTCGGGTTCTATCTGCAGCGCCAGCCGGAGCTGCTCTCCCTGGGCCCCTTCCAGGGCAAACCGGCTTGCCACCCAATCCCCTTCGCCAAGGGGGTGTGCGGGGCAGCCGCACGCACACGCACCACCCAGCGCGTGGATGACGTCCACACCGTGGCCGACCATATCGCCTGCGACGCCGACTCCAGCGCCGAACTGGTGGTGCCGGTCGTAGTTGCGGATCGACTGTGGGGCGTGCTGGACCTGGACAGCCCACGCCAGGGGCGTTTCACCGACGAGGACCAGGCGGGCATCGAGGCCCTGATGGCCACCTTCATCGAACGCACCGACCTCGCCTGAGCCTCGGCAGCCAGGCAGGAGGTACAAAACAAATCGCCCCCGCAGCAGGGCTGCGGGGGCGGTTCTGTATCTGGTAGGACCAGGCGGATTTGAACCGCCGACCTCCACGATGTCAACGTGGCGCTCTAACCAACTGAGCTATGGTCCTGAAGCAGGTGTCACCGGGCGAGATTTGGTAGGACCAGGCGGATTTGAACCGCCGACCTCCACGATGTCAACGTGGCGCTCTAACCAACTGAGCTATGGTCCTGAATCTCCGCTGCGACAAGACTTCGTCGCGGCAACGGATGCGTATTCTACCCATCCGGCCCGGGAATGCAAGCCCTGATGTCACCCGCCAATGCCGGCGAATCAGCACCTTGAACGGTTTCACGCTACTCGGTACGCACCCGCTCGATAGCCTCTTTCCAACCCCCATAGAGGCGCTCGCGTTCCGCCTCGTCCATCTGCGGCGAAAAGCGCCGCTCGCAGCGCCACAGCTCGGCGATCTCGTCGAGGTCGCGATACCAGCCGAGCCTGAGACCGGCGAGGTAGGCAGCACCCAGGGCCGTCGTCTCCAGCACCGTCGGCCGGTCCACCTGGACGCCCAGCATGTCGGCGAGGAACTGCATCACCCAGTTGTTGGCCACCATGCCGCCATCGACCCTCAGGATACCCGGCGATGCCGACATGTCATCGTACATGCAGACCTGCAGGTCGCGGGTCTGGTAGCAGACCGCCTGGAGGCCGGCGGCGACGATCTCGGCAATGCCGGTGTCACGGGTCAGGCCGAAGATCGCCCCGCGCGCCTTGGGGTCCCAGTGCGGTGCGCCCAGGCCGGTGAAGGCCGGCACCAGATAGACGCTATGGCCGCTGCGCGTCTGGCGCGCCAGGGCCTCGGTCTCCGCGGCGTCGGCAAACAGCTGCAGACCGTCGCGCAGCCACTGCACCGTAGCTCCGGCAACGAAGATGCTGCCCTCCATGGCGTAGGTGGGCTTGCCGTTGAGCCGATAGGCCACCGTGGTCAGCAAGCGGTTGCGCGAGGTCTCGGCGACCTCGCCGGTGTTGACGATCATGAAGCAGCCGGTGCCGTAGGTGCTCTTGCCCATGCCGGGCGTGAAGCAGGCCTGGCCGACCAGCGCGGCCTGCTGGTCACCGGCCACCCCGGCGATGGGCAACTCCTCTCCCAGCCAGCGGGCATCGACATGGCCGAAGTCGTCGCTGGAGTCCTTGACCTCGGGCAGCAGGTTTTCCGGGATGTCGAACAAGGCCAGCAGCGCCTCGTCCCAGCGCTGCTCATGGATATTGAACAGGGCGGTGCGCGAGGCATTGGTGGCATCGGTGGCATGCACCCGACCGCCCGTCAGCCGCCAGATCAGGAAGGTGTCCACGGTGCCGAAGGCCAGCTCGCCCCGTTCTGCCCGTTCCCGGGCGCCGGGCACCTCATCGAGCAGCCAGCCGAGCTTGGTGGCCGAGAAGTAGGGGTCGATCAACAGCCCCGTGCGTGCCTGCACATCCTCCAAGTGGCCCGCTTCACGCAGCCGCCGACAGGCTTCGTCGGTGCGGCGATCCTGCCAGACGATGGCGTTATGCAGCGGCTTCCCGGTGGCCCGATCCCACAGCAGGGTGGTCTCACGCTGGTTGGTGATGCCGATCCCGGCGATCTCCTCGGGCGGCACGCCGGTCTCCTCGAGCACTTCGCGGCAGGTGGTGAGCACGGTCTCCCAGATATCCTCCGGGTCATGCTCGATCCAGCCATCATGGGGAAAGTGCTGCGGGAACTCGCGCTGCGCCGTGGCGACGCTGCGCCCCTGGCGATCGAAGAGGATGGCGCGGGAGCTGGTGGTGCCCTGGTCGATGGCCAGGAGATATGAAGCCATGGCAAGCATCCTGTTGTGGTTGTAGTGGCGTGCGGATTTCGCTTTTAAACGCTAATGTTCGTTTATGATCATCCAGACTACTCCAGCCCATCGCACTGCTCAAATGCCTGGACGTCGGAGGCACTACGACTTTGGATGCAGAACCAGGTTCGGAGTAGGACCTGCAGCGACCGTGACGATGGCGTAGAATCCGGGCACCCAAGGAGATCCCATGAACCAGCAGCAACGCCAGGACGCCATCATCGAACTGGTGCGCCGCCAGGGCTATGCCAGCATCGAGCAGCTCACCGAGCACTTCACGGTCACTCCCCAGACCATTCGCCGCGACCTCAACACCCTCTCCGCGGAAGGACGCATCCGCCGGGTCCATGGCGGCGCCGGCCTGGAGTCGAGCACCGTCAACACCGCCTACTCGACCCGCAAGACCCTCAACCTCGAGGCCAAGCAGCGCATCGCCGCCCTCCTCGCCCGGCACATCCCCGACCACTCGTCGCTGTTCATCAACATCGGGACCAGCAACGAGGTGATCGCCGAGGCGCTGCTCGACCACCAGGGACTGGAGGTGATCACCAACAACCTCAACGTGGCGGCGATCCTCCAGCACAAGGAGGATTTCAACGTGATCATCGCCGGCGGCCAGGTCCGCTCCCGCGACGGCGGCATCATCGGCGAGGCGACCATCGACTTCATCAACCAGTTCAAGGTCGACTACGGCATCATCGGCATCAGCGGCATCGACGAGGATGGCTCCCTGCTGGAGTTCGACTACCAGGAAGTGCGGGTCGCCCAGGCCATCATCCGCAATTCCCGCAAGGTCTTCCTGGCCACCGACCACTCCAAGTTCCAGCGCAACCCCGTGGTCCGCCAGGGCAACCTGGCACAGCTCGATGCCCTGTTCACCGACCGCGAGCCGCCCGAGGCCATCCTGCGCCTGCTGAAGCAGCACGACGTGACCCTGCATATCGCCTGAGACCGCGCGCTCCCGCCCTCCCTCTCTTACCATCGCCCTGGCCGGCACGCCAGGTGAATCCTGACGCGCCTTGATGTTCGTTTTGTTTTCGTCTATTTTCGAAATCAAACATCATCGAGGTCCGGCAATCCCGGGCAGGAGATTCCATGAGCGACAAGTCGGACGAGGTGCTCGACCTCTTCGTGATCGGCGGCGGCATCAATGGCACCGGCATCGCCAACGATGCCGCCGGGCGGGGCCTATCGGTGGGCCTGTGCGAGCAGGGGGACCTCGCCGGCGCCACCTCCTCGGCCAGCAGCAAGCTGATCCACGGCGGCCTGCGCTATCTGGAGCACCACGAATTCCGCCTGGTGCGCGAGGCACTGCGCGAGCGCGAGGTACTGCTCGCCAAGGCCCCCCACATCATCTGGCCATTGCGTTTCATCCTCCCCCACCGTCCCCACCTGCGTCCGACGTGGATGCTGCGCGCCGGCCTCTTCCTCTACGACCACCTCGGCAAGCGCGAGAAGCTCCCGAGGTCACGCGGGATCAGGCTCACGGCGCACCAGGGCCTTGCCCCCGGCATCACCCGTGGTTTCGAGTACTCGGACTGCTGGGTGGATGACGCTCGCCTGGTGGTGCTCAATGCCATCCAGGCCCGCGACAACGGCGCCGACATCCAGGTCCGCACCCGCTGCATCGGCACCCGGGAAGTCGACGGGCAGTGGGAGGTGGAGCTCGAGGAAGTCGATTCCGGCCGACGCCTGACCCGCCGCTGCCGGACACTGGTCAACGCCGCCGGCCCCTGGGTGGAGCAGGTGGTCCGCCGCCAGGCCAGCAGGTCATCGCGGTACGGGGTACGCCTTATCCAGGGCAGCCACCTGATCGTGCCTCGCCTGAATCATGACGAGCGCGCCTATATCCTGCAGAACACCGACCGGCGCATCGTCTTCGTGCTGCCCTACGAGGAAGACTTCAGCCTGATCGGCACCACCGACCGGCGCTATCAGGGCGACCCGTCACGCGTCGAGGCAACTGCGGAGGAGATCGACTACCTGCTGTCGGTGGTCAATGCTCACTTCCGCACCCAGCTCTCCCGGGACGCCGTGATCCGCACCTTCTCCGGCGTGCGTCCGCTGTGCGATGACGAATCGGCCGACCCCTCGGCCATGACGCGGGACTATACCCTCGACCTCGACACCTCGGGGGCGCCGCTGCTCTCGGTATATGGCGGCAAGATCACCACCTACCGCAAGCTCGCCGAGGCGACGCTGACACGTCTCGCTCCACACCTCCCCGCCAGGGGTCAGGCCTGGACCGAACACACTCCGTTGCCGGGGGGCGACATCGAGAGCCAGGCCGCCCTGAGCGCCGAACTGCTGGACGCCTACCCTTGGCTGGGCGAGGAACGGACGGCGCGCTTCGCGCGCACCTACGGCAGCCTGTGCCGCGAGTTCCTCGAAGGCGCGCGCCGGGAGGAGGACCTTGGCGAGGCCTTGGGCGCCGGCCTCACCGCCGCCGAGGTCGACTACCTGGTGTCGCGGGAGTGGGCGCGCACTCCCGAGGACATCCTGTGGCGGCGCACCAAGCTCGACGTACGCGTCACCGCCGCCGAGCGGCGGCGCTTGGCCGACTACCTCGGCGAGCGGACCGGCCTCAGGGCCTCCTCAGTGGCGTGATGCTCGCCGGCGCCAGCGGCTCCCGCTCACGGTGCCGGGCCAGGTCGCGGCCCTCCAGGGCGGTGAGCAGGATCTGCAGCGGGTCGCCGTGACTGACCAGCAGCAGGGTCTCGCCGGCATGGGCTCGCTCCAGTTCCTCGATCACCGCCATCATCCGCGCGGCCACCGCGACCACCGACTCGACGCCGGCGTAGCGGTGGGCGGAGTCGCGGGAATCCCGTGCCCAGACCTCGGCATAGCGCGCATCCCTCTCCCCCTCCAGGTCGCCGAAGTGGCGTTCCCGCAGGCGCGTGTCGGCCTCGAGCCCCAGCCCGAAGTGGCGAGCGATACGCTCGGCAGTCTCGGTGGTGCGCAGGAAGTCCGAGTGCACCACGCGCTGCGGCCTCGCCCAGCGCCACCCTGCCAGCACCTCGACCAACTGGTCGCGCCCCCGCGCCGAGAGGCCGCAGCCTCCTACCCCGCGCGCTGGCGTACTGACGATCCTGCCCGCCAGGTTGGCCTCGCTGTGCCCGTGACGCATCAGCAGGTAGTGGTTTTTCAGGGACTGAGAGGCGAGGGAGAAGCCGTTTGACATGATATTGTCACCAACCCTAAATTGATGAGGCGATTCGGAAATAATCATCGATGCACGTTGCGTGTCGATAACCGAACATACCCAAGGACAACAACAAACGCGAGGTACGCCATGCCCAGTCCCCACACCCTCTTCGCCCTGCTGCCCCTGGCCCTGCTGATGATCGGTACGGCCCAGGCACAGGAGTGTGAACGCGGCGCCCTGGACGCCATCTACTGCGACGAGAACGGCGATATGGTGGCCGACCGCCCGGCGGATGAAGCCGAGTGGGCCGACCCCGACACCCTGATCTTCGCCTATACCCCGGTGGAAGACCCGGCCATCTACTCCGACATCTGGCAGCCCTTCATCGACCACCTCGAAGAGGTGACCGAACGAGACGTGCGTTTCTTCGCCGTACAGTCCAATTCGGCCCAGGTCGAGGCGATGCGCAGCGGCCGCCTACATATCGCCGGTTTCTCCACCGGCCCGACACCCTTCGCCGTCAACCTGGCCGGGGCCGTGCCCTTCGCCCTGATGGGATCGGATGACGGCCGCTTCGGCTACACCCTGCAGCTCTATACCCACGTCGACTCCGGCATCGACGAGGTGACGGACCTCAAGGGCAAGCGGGTCGCCCACACCTCACCCACCTCCAACTCCGGCAACCAGGCCCCGCGGGCCCTGTTCCCCGAGCTCGGTATCGTGCCGGACGAGGATTACGAGGTGGTCTACTCAGGCAGCCATGACCAGTCCATGCTCGGCGTGGTGGCCCGGGACTACGACGCCGCCCCGGTCGCCTCCGAAGTGGTAGAGCGCATGGCGGCACGCGGCCTCTACGACCCCGACGACGTCCGACTCCTCTACGAGTCCGACAGCTTCCCGACCACCTCCTACAACTATGCCCACAACCTCCACCCGGAGCTGGTCGAGAAGATCGAGGAGGCCTTCTTCAGCTTCGAGTTCGAAGGCACCGAGCTGGGCGAGGAGTTCGAGGGCGTCGAGAAGTTCATCCCCATCAACTACGCGGAGCACTGGAAGGTCATCCGCACCATCCAGAACGCCAACGGCGTCGAGTACACCCCCGACAACCTCCAGTAACCATGCCCGCTCGACCGCCCATGCCGCCCTCGTGGCCGGCATGGGCGTCGCGACGCCGCGTCCAACGAGAAGCCGCGATGCTAGAGATCTCCAACCTGGTCAAGCGCTACGGTCAGGACGAGCCCGTGCTCAAGGGGCTCGACCTGGCCGTCGACGGCAACAGCGTGGTGGCCATCGTCGGTGCCTCAGGCGCCGGCAAGAGCACCATGCTGCGCTGTATCAACCGCCTGGTGGAACCCACCTCGGGCTCGATCCGGCTCAACGGTACCGAGCTGGTCAACCTGCGCCACCGAGAGCTGCGCCGCGCGCGGCGCAAGATCGGCATGGTGTTCCAGGGCTTCAACCTCATCGATCGCCTCACCGTGATGGAGAACGTGCTGGCCGGGCGACTCGGCTATGTCAGCCTGTTCCAGGCGGTGAGTCGACGCTATCCCCAGGAGGACATCGAGCGAGCCTTTACCCTGATGGAGCGGGTAGGCATCGCCCACTACGCCAACAAGCGCGCCGACGAGCTCTCCGGTGGCGAACGCCAGCGGGTCGGCGTGGTGCGCGCCCTGATGCAGGAACCGGAGGTACTGCTGGCCGACGAACCCACGGCATCGCTGGACCCGCGCACCTCCGAGCAGATCATGGTACTGCTGCAGAGCCTGGCCAGCGAGCTGGCCCTGCCGGTGCTGATCAACATCCACAACGTGGCCCAGGCCAGGAGCTACACCAACCGCATCGTTGGGCTGCGCCACGGCACCATGATCTTCGATGGTGCCCCCGCCGACTTCGACAAGGCGGCCCTGGACGCCATCTACGGCGGCATCGAGTCGCCGGAGGACGAGACTATCACCCCTCAGGCCGACCCCGGAAAGCGTGAACGGGAGATTCGCCATGACTCGCCCTGAAGCCAGCGGGGGAACGACACCCCGAACCTGGCGCAAGCCCCCCTTCATCGCCAACCCCATCCTGCGCTATGGCGTGCTGGCAGTGGTGGCTGTCTATCTCGTCTGGGCTCTTGGCACCCTGCCCTTCAACTGGGAGCGCATCAGCGAAGGGCTGCCACGCGCCGCGCGGATCTTCGGCGGCGGCTTCCCGCCGAGCTTCTCGCGCTTCGACCTGCTGCTGACCGGCTTCACGGAGAGCCTGCAGATCGCCGTCCTCTCCACCCTGCTCGGAGTCCTGCTGTCGATTCCGTTCGCGGTGATGGCTGCGCGCAACATCGCACCGCTGCCCATTTACCTGCTGGGACGCGCGGTGATCATCATCTCGCGCAGCTTCCATCCGGTGATCGTCGCCATCCTCTTCGTCGCCGCGGTGGGCTTCGGCCCGCTGGCCGGCATCCTGACCCTGACGCTCTACTCCATCGGCTTCGTCGGCAAGCTGCTCGCCGAGGAGATAGAGGAGATCGACTGGGGCCAGGTCGAGGCCATGCGTGCCACCGGTGCCGGCTACCTGGCCACGCTCTACTATGCGGTCTTCCCCCAGATCCTGCCGCGCCAGGTGGGGCTCTCCATGTACCAGCTCGACAGCAACCTGCGCGCCTCCGCGGTGGTGGGGATCGTCGGCGCGGGGGGCATCGGCAGCACCCTGATGAACGCGTTCGGGCGCTACGACTATGACTTCGCATTCGCCATCCTGCTGGTGATCATTGCGGTGATCCTGGTCAGCGAAGGCGTCAGCGGCTGGGTAAGGAAGAAGATATGGTAGAGGACGCCGACCTGCTGGCCGATCGCATATGGCGACGCCACAATCCCCGGGAGCAGCTCATCCGTTACGGCGTGATGCTGTTGACGCTGATGCTGGTCGTCTGGGCTGTGCGCGACATCGACATCTTCTGGCCCTGGGTATGGGATGCCCCCAATCAGATCTCGAGCCTGGGCGCCCGCATGTGGCCGCCAGACCCGAGCCGCCTCGGCGAGATCGTCAGTGCCATGATCGAGACCGTACATATCGCCACCCTGGCCACCATGCTGACCATCTTCATCGCCCTGCCGGTCTCCTACATCGCCGCCCAGAACACCACGCCTAACCGCGCCTGTCTGTGGCTGGGACGCTTCATCCTGGTCTCGAGCCGCTCGGTGAATACCATCATCTGGGCGCTGCTGTTCGTGGCGATCTTCGGCCCAGGCGTGCTGGCCGGGATACTGGCCATAATGTTCCGTTCAGTGGGCTTCATCGGCAAGTTGATGGGCGAGGCCATCGAGGAGATCGATCGTCGCCCGGTGGAGGCCATGGAAGCGACCGGCGCCTCCAAGGCGAAGGTCATCGCCTATGCCGTCGTACCCCAGGTGATGCCGGCCTTCTTCGCCATCGTCATACTGCGCTGGGACATCAACATCCGCGAGTCCACGGTGCTGGGGCTGGTCGGGGCCGGCGGTATTGGCGTGATCCTGCAGGGCTCCATCGACACCTTTGCCTGGCAGACGGTAGCCACCATCCTGATCGCCATCATCGTGCTAGTGCTGATCGGCGAGGCGATCACCGGCCTGCTGCGCCGACGTGCGCTGTAGGAGATGACGCCCCGAGCGAGCCAGGTGAGTCGAAGCGGGGTATGCTGGCACCACGTCCGCAAGGAAAACTGCCTAGTGATCTCCATTGCGTCTGCCGTGCTTGCCTTGCTGCTGCTCGGCATCACCCTCGTCGCCAGGCTGCGCGTCACCTGGTGGTGGATTCGCGCTGCCGAATTCCCCCGGGTACAACTGGCCGCCACCGCCCTGCTGTTGCTGCCTGTCTGCACATTTGCCGACGCCCCCTGGTCTCTGGTTGGCCTTGGGAGCTGCCTGATGGTGATCGCGATCCAGGTCGTCCATGTACTGCCCTGGACCCCGTTCTGGCCGGTACAGGTCAAGCGCGCCGAGCCGGGACACGAGAGCCGCTGTCTGACGCTGCTGATCGCCAATGTCCTGACGCCCAACCGCAATGCCCGGGGGCTGATCGCACAGATCCATCAATACCGCCCCGACCTCGTGCTGACCCTGGAGTCCGATGGCTGGTGGCAGGAGCAGCTCGATGGCGCCCTCAACGAGGCGTGGCCCCATGCAATAAGGGTACCGCTGGATAACCTCTATGGCATGCATCTCTATTCACGCCTGCCGCTGGTCGACCCCGAGGTCCAGTGGCTGATCCAGGACGATATCCCCTCGTTTCATACCGGCGTTCGCCTGCCTTGCGGCGACGAGATCCGCCTCCACGCCCTGCACCCACGCCCGCCTGCCCCCGGCGAGAGCGAGGAATCACTGTGGCGCGACGCCGAGCTGCTGCTGGTGGGCAAGGCGATCCACGACGACCCGGTGCCAACCCTGGTGGCGGGGGACCTCAACGATGTCGCCTGGTCTCGCACCACGCGCCTGTTCTGCCGGGTAAGCGGCATGCTCGACCCACGCCGGGGCCGCGGCATGTTCAGCACCTTCCACGCCCACTATCCCCTGTTGCGCTGGCCGCTTGACCACGTCTTCGCAAGCGAGCACTTCACCCTGGGAGGCCTGAAGCGGCTGCGCGGCTTCGGTTCTGACCACTTTCCCATCCTGGCCACACTCTGCTTCCGGCCCGCCCGAGCCGACGAGCATGACACCCCAGAGGCGGACGCCGAAGAGCACCGCGAGGCCCACAACACGGTCCACGAGGGCAAGGAGCGCGAGCAGCAGGAGTGAGCGCTATTCCGGTATTCCGCCCCGCGTCAGAGCAGCGGGGTCGAGCAGCCGCGTGAGCTCCTCCCGGGACAGCTCGGTCTGCTCCTCGGCCACCTCGATGATCGGCCGACCGGCCTGGTAGGCCTGCTTGGCGATGGCCGCCGCGGCGTTGTATCCGATCACCGAGTTCAGCGCCGTCACCAGGATGGGGTTGCGTGACAACGGCTCGGCGAGGTTCTCCTCACGCACCCGGAAGGTGGCGATGGCGCGGTTGCCGAGCAGCCAGGCGGTATTGCTCATCAGGGTGATCGACGTCAGCAGATTGTGTGCGATCAGCGGCAGCATGACGTTGAGCTGGAAGTTGCCGCTCTGCCCGGCCACGGTGACCGCCGTATCGAGCCCGATCACCTGGGCAGCGGCCTGGGCCGCCGACTCGGGGATCACCGGGTTGACCTTGCCCGGCATGATCGAGCTGCCCGGCTGCAGGGCCTCCAGCTCGATCTCGCCGAGCCCGGCCAGGGGGCCAGAGTTCATCCAGCGCAGGTCGTTGGCGATCTTCATGATCACACACGCCAGGCCCCTGAGCTGTCCGGAGAGCTCCACCGCCGCATCCTGGGAGGCGAGGCTGGCAAAGAAGCTGTCGTTTGGGGTGAAGGCGAGTCCGCTCTGCTCGGAGAGCCGGGCGGCCATGCGCTCGGCGAACTCGGGGTGGGCATTGATGCCGGTACCCACCGCCGTGCCCCCCTGGGCAATTCGGCAGAGCCTGACCAGAGCACTATCCAGGCGCTCGATAGCCTGCCCCAGCTGGCTCGACCAGCCACCCAGTTCCTGACTCATGCGCAGCGGCATGGCGTCCATCAGATGGGTGCGACCGGTCTTGACCACACCATCGAGATCAGCGGCGCGGCTGTCGATGGTCTCGCGCAGGTGCACCAGGGCCGGGCGCAGGCGGTTCGTCACCTCCAGCGCCGCGGCGACATGGATGGCGGTGGGAATCACGTCGTTGCTGGACTGCCCCATGTTGACGTGATCATTGGGCCCCACCTCCAGCCCGTCGCGACTGGCCAGGTTCGCCAGCACCTCGTTGACGTTCATGTTGCTGGACGTGCCGGAACCGGTCTGGAAGACGTCCACCGGAAAGTGCTCATCATGCTCACCGCGAATCACCGCCTCGGCGGCGGTGGCGATCGCCTCGGCGCGCTCGTCGTCGAGTAGCCCGAGCTCGGCATTGACGCGCGCCGCGGCGAGCTTGATACGCGCAATGGCATGAATGAACGGCGCGGGCATGGCCTGGCCCGAGACCGGAAAGTTGTTGACGGCGCGCTGAGTCTGCGCCCCATAGAGGGCATCCGCCGGGACCTCCAGCGCCCCCATGCTGTCGCGTTCGCTGCGTGTCGCACTCATCGCCTGGCTCCTCATGTCGGCCGCGGTTCTCTCCCCTCACCATGGTGCCGCCCACCCCATTCGGCAAGGCCCGCGGCACTCGCGGTGCTGCTCGATATCGATGTTGCACTGCACAAGCCGCTCTGCTATTGTGCATCGCAACAGAGCAGCAACTGCTCCCCTACACTCAGTGAAACCAGGAGGTTCCACCATGATGAACGCCTTCAACTTCGACACCAAGGCCTTCGACACCAAGCAGGTCGAGTCCATGTTCTTCGCTCCGGCCCGCGCCTACGCCAACCTGGCCGTGGACTACAGCGAGAAACTGGCCCACGCCCAGCTCGACGCCACCAAGGCCTACACCGACACTGGCCTGGCCCAGCTGCGCACCCTGATGAACGTCAAGGATGCCGAAGGCCTGCGCTCCTACATGGAAGGTCAGCAGAAGGTCGCCAAGGACCTCGCCGAGCGCATGAAGGGCGACGCCGAGAAGGTTGTCTCCCTGCAGCAGGACTTCGTCCAGCAGAGCCAGAAGCTGACCGAGGAGAACGTCAAGCAGGCCCAGGCGACCGCCACCAAGGCCGCCCAGTAAGCTTGACCTCGGGGCGCTCCGGCGCCCTGCTCCCCCGGGAGATCCCCAAACCGCCGCCCCTTGCAGGGCGGCGGTTTTCGTTGGTAGCGGCATGCCCTTTGGCCTGGTGTTACGCTACCCTTGGCCGAGGCACGGGGCGCCTGCAGAAATTGAACCGGATAAGGAGGTCAATCATGAAACGCTACTTTCCCCTCGTCTTCGCGGCACTGGTGCTCGCCGGCTGTGAAGTCGTTCCCCTCGCCCCTACCGAGCGGATCGAGGTCATCGAGCGGGGTGAGACCCAGCGTGATGCCCCGCAGGAAACTCGTGAAGCGGAGCGCGACGCCACTGCCTCACGCGCCAAGAGAGAGGTCGCCTATCCCGAGGCCGAGTATGCCAGGCTCGAGAAACACGGCAGTGCGGCGGTCAGCGGGCGCCTGACGCTGAGCGGACGTGCGGTGCCCAATGCCGGCGTCTCGGTGGCGCCGGTGACCAGCTACTCCGCCGAGGCCGCCGAGAAGGCACTGGCCGGGGTCGCCGTGGAGCCCGCCGACCCCAGGGCACGGGAGTACACCCACACCACGCGCACCGACGGCAACGGCTACTTCCGTGTCTCCAACCTGCCCGCAGGGGAGTTCTACGTCTCGGGTGCAGGCCCAGACCCGCAGACCGGCGAACCCAGGGTGGTGATCCGACAGGTCAGCCTGAGCAAGAGCCAGCAGCTCGAGGTCGACCTCAGCCGCTGACGGTGTGCCGCGGCATGGCGATCGCCCAAAGCAGTGGACCGGCAGGCCGCGGACGCAGACCCGGTTAGCATTATCTCTGACAGCCTCCTAGGCTAGGAAGCAGCTAGTGCGCTCCACGGGGCTCGTTTGCTGTCACAGGAGGATCCACATGGAGAGGACACCCCCCACAACCGCCGCCGGCCTGGGCATCGCCCTGTTTGCCAGCTTGCTCACCTTACCCAGCGCCGTCGCCGCCACCAGCCTCGAGGAGCTACGCGAACGCGGCCATATACGAGTGGCGGTAGCGGACGAAGTCCCCTACGGCTATCTGGATGCCGAGGGCGAGGGACGCGGTGCTGGCCCCGATGTAGCCCGTCCGCTGCTCGAACGGCTGGGCATCGAGCGGATCGAGTGGCAGGTCGTCGACTTCGAGGACCTGATCCCGGGGCTCGAGCACGGAGAGTTCGACATGGCCGCGGCGGAGATGGCCATTCGCCCTGAGCGCTGTAACCGGGTCCTCTTCTCGGAGCCCAACACCTCCTATGGCGAAGGTCTGCTGGTACAGGCCGCCAACCCCCACGAGATCACTGCCTACGACCATTTTGTCGCACGCGATGACATCCGTGTCGCGGTGCTCGCGGGAGCGACCCAGGTCGACATCCTCGCCACCATGGGCGTACCGGAGGATCGGCTGGTCGTGATCGACACCAACGCCCAGGCCATCGACACGATTCTCGACGGTAGCGCCGATGCCTATGCCGGTACAGGCCTGACGGTCAGCCAACTGGCCGAGCAGGATACCCGGGTGGAGGTCGCCCAGAACTTCGTCGACCCCGAAGTGGAGGGGGAGTTGGTACGCAGTTGGGGCGGGTTCGCCTTCTCCCCCGGCGCCGAGTCGCTACGCGACGCCTTCAACGAGGCGCTGCTCGACTATCGCAACACCGGGGCCTGGGAAGAGACCCTGAGTGGCCACGGCTTCACCCAGGATGACATCCTCAATGCCTTCCGCTTCGATACTGAATGGTTGTGCAGCCGCCAGTGATCGCTACCAGCCCAGCGCCAGCTTGACGAAGGGAATGGTCAGCTTGCGCTGGGCGGAGAGCGAGGCACGGTCGAGCTGCTCCAGCAGGCGGAACAGCTCGTCGAGACGCCGCGGCCCGCGGTGCAGGATGTAACGCGCCACCTCGTCACCGAGCTGCATGCCGCGCCCTCGGGCACGCAGCTGCAGGGCGGCCAGACGACCGCTGTCGTCCAGCCCCTGGACGTGGAAGGTCACCCCCCAGGAGAGGCGCGAAGCGAGGTCGGGAAGCTTCACGGGTAGCTGGCGCGGTGGCGCCTCGGCGGCCACCACCAGCCGCTTGCCGGCATCGCGCAGGCGGTTGAAGGCGTGAAACAGTGCCTCCTCCCAACGGGGCCGTCCCACCACCCGGTCCAGATCATCGATGGCCACCAGGTCCAGGCGCTCGATATCCTCGAGCATCAGCGGGGGGAAGTGGCCGAGCTCCTCCAGCGGCAGATAGAGGGCACGCATGTCGCGATCCGAGGCCGCGTGGCAGGCGGCCTGCAGCAAGTGGCTGCGCCCCACTCCCGGCGCCCCCCACAGGTAGAGAAAGGGCTCGCCCTCGGGCTCGAGCTGGTGAGTCAGCCGCCCCACCAGGGTGGCGTTGGGGCCAGGATGGAAGTTGACGAAGGTGGCATCGTCACGCAGCCCGACGCCCAGTGGCAGCTGCGCGGGCGCACGGCTCATGGCGACTCCTCGTCGTGGCTTCGGTTGAGTGTCTCGTCGTACAAGGCACTGTTCTTGTAGCGGTTGTTGAGTTCCCGCAAGAGTACCATGATCACCGCCGCCGCCGGCAGCGCCAGCAGCACCCCGGTGAAGCCGAACAGGTTGCCACCGGCGAGTACCGCGAAGATCACCGCCACCGGGTGCAGGCCGATCTTGTCGCCCAGCAGCTTGGGTTGCAGCACCACGCTCTCCACCACCTGGCCGAAGCCGAACACCGCCGCCCCCCCCGGCAGCAGCCACCACTCGCCGCCCTGAAAGAAGGCCACCAGGCCGGCCACGCTGATGCCGACGATCACACCCAGGTAGGGCACGATGCTGGCCAGCCCCGAGAGCAGACCGATCAGCAGGCCGAAGCGCACCCCCAGCAGGGTGAGGCCGATGGCGTAGATGATCCCCAGGCACAGCATCACGATCAGCTGGCCGCGCAGGAACGCCGAGAGCACCTCGTCGCACTGGCCCGCCAGGCGGATCACGGTATCTTCCCAGCGCCGCGGCAGCCAGTCACGCACCTTGGCGACGATGATGTCCCAGTCGAGCAGCAGGTAGAAGGTGACCACCGGAATCAATGCCAGGTTGCCGATCCAGCCGACCAGTGCCAGGCCCGAACGCGACACCTGGGAGAGCAGGGTCGCGGCGAAGGTGCCGGTCTCCTTCCAGTTGTCCATCACCGTCTGGCGCAGGGCATCGATATCGGTGGAAAGGTCCATGCCGGTCAACGACTGCACCTTCGGTACCACCGTCTGCTGTATCCACTCGAGCACTGCCGGCAGCGACTCCACCAGCTGGGCGAGCTGGCGACCCAGCACCGGCACCACCAGCAGCAGCGAGATCACGATGACCAGCGTCAGCAGCAGGAACACCAGCGACACCGAGAGCCGGCGCGACAGGCCCAGTGCTTCCAGGCGGTCGGCCAGGGGGTCACCCAGATAGGCCAGCACCATGCTGACGAAGAACGGCATCAGCACCGGCTCGATGCTGACGAAGAACCACAGCGCCAGCGCCGCCAACCCGGCCGCGACCCACCACTGTCTGCGCATTGCTACCTCCTTGTCCCGCGACCGCCGACGGGCTGCCAGCCGTTCGCCGTGATGCTACAATTCCGCCCCAGACTTGCCTACCGCGTGGCGGCTCCCGCCACGCCGACCACCCGACAGGACTCCCGATGACCGACTCCTCCTCACGCCCCTCGCTCAGCTACAAGGACGCCGGCGTCGATATCGACGCCGGCAATGCCCTGGTCGACCGCATCAAGGGGGTCGCCAAGCGTACCACTCGCCCGGAAGTGATGGGCGGACTGGGCGGCTTCGGCGCCCTCTGCGAACTGCCCACCGGCTACCGCGAGCCGGTGCTGGTCTCGGGCACCGATGGCGTCGGCACCAAGCTGCGCCTGGCCATGGACCTGGGTCGCCACGACACCATCGGTATCGACCTGGTGGCCATGTGCGTCAATGACCTGGTGGTGGCCGGCGCCGAGCCGCTGTTCTTCCTCGACTACTATGCCACGGGCAAGCTCGATGTGGACATCGCCGCCGACGTGGTCGACGGCATCGGCGCCGGCTGCGAAAAGGCCGGCTGCGCCCTGGTGGGCGGCGAGACTGCCGAGATGCCCGGCATGTACGAGGGCAGCGACTACGACCTGGCGGGCTTCTGCGTCGGCGTCGTGGAGAAGTCCGAGATACTCGATGGCCACAAGGTGGCCGAGGGCGACGTACTGCTGGGCATGGCCTCCTCCGGCCCCCACTCCAACGGCTACTCTCTGATCCGCAAGATCCTCGAGGTCTCCGGCGCCGCGCTGGACACCGAGCTCGCCGGCGAGTCCCTGGGCGACGCCCTGATGGCGCCGACGCGCATCTACGTGAAGCCGCTGCTGTCACTGATCAGGGAGAGCGGCGTGCCGGTGCATGCCCTCTCACATATCACCGGCGGTGGTCTCACCGAGAACCTGCCCCGGGTGCTGCCCGAGGGCCTCGCCGCCCGGGTCGATATCAGCGCCTGGCAGCGTCCAGCGGTCTTCGAGTGGCTGCGTGAGCAGGGCAACGTCGCCGAGGAGGAGATGTACCGCGTGCTGAATTGCGGCATCGGCATGGTCATCGTGGTCCCGGCCGAGAAGGCCGACCAGGCCCGCGCCCACCTGCAGGCCCAAGGTGAGGCGGTCTACCGTATCGGCGAGATCGTCGCCGGCGAGAATGGCGGCGAACGGGTGATCCTGGAGAACCTGTCGGCATGAGCGAGCACTACGAGAGCGATACCCTGCAGGACTTCACCCCCGAGGCTGCCGATGCCCGCCGGGTGGTGGTGCTGATCTCCGGCAACGGCAGCAACCTGCAGGCACTAATCGACGCCCAGAGCCACGATGCCCTGGGCGGCGAGGTCGTCGCGGTCGTCTCCAATGAGCCGGACGCCTTTGGCCTGACCCGTGCCCGGGAGGCGGGCATCGACGCGGTGGTACTGCCCCACCGCGAGTACGAGAGTCGCGACGCCTACGACGGCGCCCTGATCAAGGTGATCGAGCGCCACGAGCCGGACCTGGTGGTACTCGCCGGCTTCATGCGCATCCTCACCCCGCGCTTCGTGCAGCGCTTCCTGGGGCGCCTGATCAATATTCACCCCTCGCTGCTGCCCGACTACCAGGGCCTGAACACCCACGCTCGGGCGCTGGCCGATAGTGTCGCCGAGCACGGCTGCAGCGTGCACTTCGTCACCGAGGAGCTCGACGGAGGGCCGGTCCTGATGCAGGCCGTGGTCGAGGTCGCCGAGGACGAGACCGAGGAGAGCCTCAAGCAGAAGGTGCATGCTCGCGAGCACCTCATCTACCCCATCGCCGTGAAGTGGTGCCTGGAGGGTCGCCTGCAGTTCACCGGCGAGGGCGCGACCCTGGACGGCACCCCGCTGCCGCCCCACGGAATGCGCATGTCCCACGCCGACGCCGCCGAGGAGCTGGACGAGGATCTCGAGGGATAAGCGGCCAAGTAAAAAGTAGAAAGGCGTTCGGCGCCACTGAAAAGCCCCGCAGGCTGCGCGCCGGCGGGGCTTTCTTGTCACTTGCACCTTGTCACTTGAACCTGGCCGAAGGCCCTCAGGTACGCGGCAGGGTCACGCCTCGCTGCCCCATGTACTTGCCGCCGCGGTCCTTGTAGGAGGTCGCGCACACCTCGTCGGACTCCAGGAACAGCATCTGGGCCACGCCCTCGTTGGCGTAGATCTTGGCCGGCAGGTTGGTGGTGTTGGAGAACTCCAGGGTCACGTGCCCTTCCCACTCCGGCTCCAGCGGCGTCACGTTGACGATGATGCCACAGCGCGCGTAGGTGGACTTGCCCAGGCAGATGGTCAGCACGCTGCGCGGGATGCGGAAGTACTCCACGGTACGCGCCAGGGCAAAGGAGTTGGGCGGAATCACGCAGACGTCACCCTTGACGTCGACGAAGCTCTTGTCATCGAAGGCCTTGGGGTCCACCACCGCCGAGTGGATGTTGGTGAACACCTTGAACTCGTCGGCACAGCGCACGTCGTAGCCGTAGCTGGAGGTCCCGTAGGAGATCACCCGACGCTCGTTCACATAGCGAACCTGGTCGGCCTCGAAGGGCTCTATCATGCCCTCCTGCTCGGCCATGCGGCGAATCCAGTTGTCGGACTTGATGCTCATGGAACCTTTTCCTGCTGCGTTGGAATCAGGGGCGCGGGCCCGGGGCCGCCATGATAGCGGCCCCGGGCCCGGGCGTCACGCCGGGGGACACACTGAGAATCACTCGCTGAACGAGATGCTCGGGCCCTCGTCGGCCTGGGCCTGCACCTGCGCGGCGACCTGGCGCGCCATGTCGCGGAAGGTGGCGGTCACCTCGCCCTCCGGGTCGGCGACCACTGTGGGCCGGCCACCGTCGACCTGCTCGCGGATGGAGAGGGTCAGCGGCAGGCGACCCAGCACCCGAGTCTCATACTCCTGGGCGATGCGCTCCCCGCCACCCTCGCCGAAGATCGGCTCGGCATGACCACAGTTCGAGCAGATATGCAGCGACATGTTCTCCACCACCCCGAGCACCGGCACGTTGACCTTGCGGAACATCTCGATCCCCTTGCGCGCATCCAACAGGGCGATGTCCTGGGGCGTGGTGACGATCACCGCGCCATCTACCGGCACCTTCTGAGCCAGGGTCAGCTGGATGTCACCGGTGCCCGGCGGCATGTCGATGAACAGGTAGTCCAGGTCATCCCAGACGGTCTGGGTCAGCAGCTGCTGGAAGGCCCCGGCTACCATCGGTCCGCGCCACACCATGGGCTCGCGGATATCGACCATGAAGGCCATGGACATGGCCTGGATGCCATGGGCCTCGAGCGGGCGCATGCGATTCTCGCCGGCCGCCTCGGGACGCACGCCCTCCCCCACACCGAGCATCTGGGCCTGGCTGGGGCCGTGGATGTCGGCATCCAGGATGCCTACCCGGTACCCTTCCGCGGCCATGGCCAGGGCCAGGTTCACGGTGACGGTAGACTTGCCGACGCCGCCTTTGCCGGATGCCACGGCGACGATATGCTTGACCCCTTCGATCACGTCCTGCTCCTTCGCTTGTAGAATCACCGCGCCGGCGCGAGACCGACACACTGGAAATCAGTATACGCCTTGCTTGACGGCGACCGAACCTCCCACAGCAGGACGGCGGACCCCGGGGCCCGCCGTCCTGTCATGCTGTCAGGGCACGCCGCTTTCAGCCCTGATCATCTCCCTCTTCGGCCGTCGGCTCGGCTTCGCTGTCCGCCGCCTCACCGGCCTCTGCATCACCACCGAGGTTCGTCTCGGTCTCTGCCGACTCTGAATCCCCACTGGAATCCTGGCTGCTGCCAACCTCGAGCGACTCGAGTTCGCTGCGCCAGGTCGCCAGTTGCGACTCCAGCCCACGCAGCTGGGCCTCGCGACGCTCGACCTCGCTCTCCACGGCGGCCTGCTCGTCACGGCCGATGCCGATGGCCAGCTTGAGGTCCTCGAGCTGGCCCTGTGCCTCCTGGACTGCCTGCTGCGCCTGGTCACGCTCATCGCGCAGGGATTCGAGTTCCTGAGTCAGGGCATCGCGCTCCTCGCCCAGGGCCGCGAGGCGCTCCTCGAGCTGGTCGCGTTCGGCCTGGCTGGCCTCGACCTCCTCCTGGAGTGCCGCATGGCGCTCTCCCGCCGCATCGATCTCCCCCTGCAGGTTCTCCAGGTCCGCTTCTGCCTGCTGACGCGCCTCCTCGGCGGCCTGGCGCTCCTCCAGCGCCGCCTGGCGGGCCTCTTCGGCCTCCTGGCGCTGGCCCTCGGCCTCCTGACGGGCAGCCTCGGCGGATTCGCGCGCCTCCTCGGCATCGCTGAGCGCCTGCTCCACGGTGTCGCGCTCCTCCTTCAGCTCCGCCAGGGTCGTCTCGAGGCCCGACTGCTCCTCTTCGAGCGTGGCAATATTCGCCTCGAGGGCCTCCCGGGACCCCTTCAGCTCCTCGAGTCGCGTCTCGGCAGAGCCGATCTCGGCCTGGATGGCCTCCAGGCGCTCGCTGGCCTCGGCCTCACGTGCCTCGACGTCGGCCTCCAGGGTCTGTCGGCGCTGCTCGAGTTCGGCGATCTGCGACTCGAGCGCCTCGATCTCCTGGCTGGCCTGGTCGTGCTCTTCCAGCTGGGTGGCCAGTGTCTGATTACGCGACTCCAGCACGGCCATCTCGGCCTCCAGGGCCTCGCGCGCCTCCTTGTGGGTACCGGCACTGCTCTGGGCGATGATCGCCCAGACGACGCCAACGGCCGCGATGCCGGCGAGGCCGCGCACGCGGTTATCCTTGAACGGTGATGTCTGCGGGGTTTCCGACATGGATGCATCCTCGTTGAGTCGGCCCGGGGGCCGGTTCCGGATTCGGGACCGGTCGGCGGGGGCCGAGCAGTAGTGGGGCACTCGAGTTCAGCATACAGAGCGATACCCAGCGGGGAAAGGGACACGGTGGACCGCCCCTCGCGACTCAGAAGCGCTCGTCGCGTCGCAGGTAGCGCCACTCTCCAGCCGGCACCGAACCCAGCGACACGCCCCCGACACGCAGACGGCGCAGGCCAACCACCGTGAGCCCCACGGCACGGCACATCGGTTCAAGCTGGCCGGGCACCATGCCCTTCATAGCGAAGCGCAGGCGGGTTTCGCTCTGCCAGCTGACCTTGCCCGGGGCCAGGCGGCGCCCCGGCACCGCCGAACCATCGCGCAGTGCCGCAAGCCCCTGCTCGTCCAGGGTACCGGTCACTTCCACCAGCCACTCCTCCTCCAGCCGCGAGCGCTTCTCCTCCAGGCGTCGCACCACGCCACGATCCTGGGTGAATACCAGCAGGCCCGCTTCGGCGGGGCCCAGCGGCAGCAGTGTGACCAGTCCACGGAAGTGTGCCTTGAGCGGCGGCTGTCCGGCGGGATCCTCCGTCCAGTGGTTGGCCTTGCGGATCAGGCGCCTGGCCAGGTCCTCGCCCTCGGCGACGCCGATATCGGCAGGGCAGTTGAACAGCAGTGTCGCCGGCGGAATCTCCAGCGGCCGGGCCCCCGGCATGAGCTCGATTCGCTGGTCGACGACCTTGAACTGGGGCTCCTCGACTATCCGACCGTCGACGCTCACCCAGCCCCCGGCAATATAGAGCTCGGCCTCGCGGCGAGAACAGGGCAGCTCGCGGGCCAGCCGCTTGGAGAGGCGTTCGCCACTTTCGTTGTTGCTCATTCCTGCTCCTCAGCCGAAGCGTTCCGATCCACCATGCTCTGGGGCCCCTGCCCCACCGCTACCGCTGCCGACATCTCAGTAGGCCAGCCAGATGCAGTGCCTGGCCCCCTTGCCGGGACGCTGGGCGCGCACCGTGACCGTCTCGACCAGCAGGCCGACCCGCCGCAGGCGCTCGGTAAAGGCCGGATCCTGGCCCGCCGACCACACGGCGAGCACCCCGTCGGGACGCAGTGCCTGCTGGGCAGTGGCCAGTCCCTCGGGCGAATAGAGCCAGTCATTCTCGCGCCGTGTCAGCCCCTCGGGGCCGTTGTCCACGTCGAGCATGATCGCATCGAAGCCGCCGGGCTCTCGGCGCAGCAGCTCGCCCACGTCACCCACGCTGACCCGTGTGCGAGGGTCGGCCAGAGGGTTGCCCGCAGCGGTACCCAGCGGGCCACGGTTCCACTCCACCACGCCCGGCACCAGCTCGGCGACCACCACCTCGGCATCCGCCCCCAGGGCCTTGAGCGCCGCGGCCAGGGTGAAGCCCATGCCCAGCCCACCCACCAGCACCCGGGCCTGTGGGCGGTCGGCGATTCGCCGACAGGCCAGCTCGGCGAGGGCATCCTCGGAGCCATGCAGGCGGGTATTCATCAGCTCGCCGGGGGTCCCGGAGATGCGGATGGAGAACTCATCGTTGCGTTGCAACAGCCGCAGCTCGCTGCCCTTGCCGGGAATGCTTGCGGTACCGATCGTTTCGAACTTGGCCATGGAGTCTCTTATCGGAAGTAAGGTGGGGAGGCATCGGACAGACGGTTCGCCGTATTATGCGGGTCCCGGCGGGGGGTTGCCATGCAGCCATCGCGCAGCACGCGGATAGTTGCCGCCTGCGTTGACGCCCGGCGCCAGCACGGGCGTATGATGCAGGAACGCCCATGGATGGCCAGGCCGATGACATCTCCTTACCCTGCGCGCCACCTCGCCCTTACCCTGCTGCCGCGCATGGCGCGCTTCCTGTGGCGGGTGATCTGCGCGTTCCTGCGCAACCGGGGGATCCTGCTCGCCGGCGGCGTCGGCTACAACATCCTGCTCTCCATCGTGCCGCTGTTTGCGCTGCTGGTGGTCCTGCTGGCGGGTGTGGTCGATGAGACGCGCCTGCTCGAGGTGCTCTCGGTTCAGGCCCGTCATCTGGCGCCGGCCCATGCCGAGGTGCTGCTCGAGGCGGTGCGCGCCCTGCTCGAGTCGCGGGAGGTGATCGGCCTGCTGGGTTTCCCGGTTCTGCTGCTGTTCAGCTCCTTTGCCTTCCGCATGCTCGAGGATGCCCTGGCAATCATTTTCCATGCGCCGGATGCCCAGCATCAGGGACGCAGCCTGTGGGTATCGGTACTGCTGCCCTACGCCTTCATGGTGGTGCTGGGCGCGGGCCTGCTGGCGCTGACCCTGGTGGTCAGCCTGCTGAGCGGCCTCAACGCCCTCTCGATCGCCCTGGCGGGGCGCGAGCTGCCGCTGTCCGGACTCTCCGAGCCGCTGCTCAACCTGACCAGCTTCGTCGGGGTCTTCCTGCTGTTCAGCGCCATCTACAAGGTGCTGCCGGTGGTGCGCATCGCCCTGCGGCGCGCCCTGGTGGGCGGCTTCGTGGCCGCGCTGCTGTGGGAAGGCGTGCGCCTGCTGCTGGTCTACTACTTCGCCAACCTCTCCTTCGTCAACGCCGTCTACGGGTCACTCGCGACCCTGATCGTGGTGCTGCTGAGCCTGGAGGTGGGCGCCATCATCCTGCTGCTGGGTGCCCAGGTGATCGCCGAGCTGGAGCGCAATGCCCGCCTCGGCCTGCGCTGGCACATCGATCCGCGGCATCAAGCCGTCACCCACGTGGATTGATGCCCCGAAAGGCACTGGCTAGAACGTCGATAGCCCCGTGGCCTCCATCAGCCGATAGCGCATCCGCTGCCAGAGGGTGGTGTCGTCGAATGCCGCGAAGGGCGCACTGGTGTTTCGCTCGGGAGTGCTGTTCCAGCGCTCCTCGAAGAAGGCCGCCGCCTCCTGGAGGGCCGGGGTGTCCGCCGGGCCCACCAGGCGCACGCTGGTTTCGAGGTTGAGATCGTCGAGGTTGCGGCGAGTGAAGTTGGCCGAGCCGAGGATCATCTCGGCCTCGCCGGCACCGGCCGGGCGGCGCAGCAGCAGCTTGCTGTGGCACTGCTCGCCGCGGGTCATGCACCAGCGAACCTCGATGCCCGCCGAATGCAGCTCGTGTGCCACCGGCCGGTTGGGAATGCCGCTCTTCTCGATGCCGAAGGCATCGCGGTTGGGATCGAGCAGCACTCGCACCATAACGCCACGTGCCCGGGCCTGCTCGAGTGCCTCGATCACGCCACGGTGGGCCAGGTAGAACACCGCCACATCGAGGCGGTCACCGGCGCCGCTGGCGGCAATGGCCGCCACCAGGGCATCGCGGATCGCCCCCTCGGTCAGCAGCTGTAGCCTGGTGCCTTCGGGCTCCGGCTCCTTTACCGGGGCAGGCTCGGGGCCGGGCAGCGCCACGCCGGACCAGGCCGCCACGGGCCGCTCGCTGGCAAGAAGGTCCAGCGCCGCCGCTCCCTGGAAAAGCAGAGCCACGTTGCCATGCCGGCTGCTGGCGTCGTGGGGGTTGGCGGAGGTCACCAGGCCCGCCCAGCCATCGCCCTGATCCACCACTAGGGTCTTGCGGTGATTGGCGTTGAAGTTGAGCAGCGACAGGTAGCTGCGCAGGGTGACCCGCCCCGGCCCCAGGGCATTGGGCAGCCAGCCCCCGTCGCTGTCATTGCCGAACCAGCGCGGGCCCAGGTGCCACAAGCCCGACCAGAGAGGGTTTGAGGCGCGCAGCCGGGGCAGGTCGCTCTCCACCACGGCAACGCCCGCCCCGCGCAGACGCTGGAGGTGGTCGAGTTCGAGGCCACCGTAGAGGGTGTTGAGCGGATCGGTGATCAGCACCGCCTGGAGCCCGGGATGGCGGCGCTTCTGCTCCAGCAGGGCCTCGGTCAGCTGCCGGGAGAGCGGGCGGAAATCTTCGCCCTCGGCACTGCCGGCGAAGTCATTGAACAGGAACATGTCCGCCACCACCAGGCGCCTTGCCTGGGCGATCATGGCGAGCACCTCATCAAAGATCGTCTGGTCGAGGTGGCGCTTTCCGGCGGCATCGTACCAGGTACGGTCGGCCACGAAGCGCACCTGCTCGGCGGGACGCTCGGGAAAGGCCACGCCAATCCCCGCGGGAAGTGGCTTGAGGCGCTGCCAGGCGCCCATGCTCCCCCACGCCAGCAACGCCATTAGCAACCATGGCCACATTCGCCGCCTCCCCCGCCCCGGTTTCTGCCCGTCGTCCATGACACCCTCTGTCGGTCATGCCACCCCAACGGGCAGCGTCAACGGCCAGCATAGCGACAGGGGGTGCAAAAAGCAGTGCACCCGACCGAGGTCGGGTTCAAGCTGACCCGGTTCAGGGCAGTTTATTGCTGGCGGCCTGCCCGGCGGCGACGCAGAATCAGGCGTGCCAGCCCCGCCAGGGAAGCCACGCCCAGGATGACGATCCCGAGCACGACCAGCATCGACGGGCTGCCGGTGTGGGCATGCACCGAGGGGGCACCATGCCCCGAGTGGGCCAGTATCGTAGTGGACGGCAGCATGGCGGCTGCCGAGAGTCCGGCACGGGTGATGGAAGAGTGTCGAGTGTCCATGGAGGGGTCTCCCGGGTGAGGTAAATGATGGTTAGAGTCAGGCGGTAGCCGCTTCGGTCCGGCGCTCCGGCGGCCGGCGATCCGGCAGCATGCCGCGGTCGAGGATGAAGCGGATGATCTCCTCCAGCCCGACGCCGTCATAGAGGTTGGTGAACACAAAGGGACGCTCGCCACGCATCTTGCGGGAATCACGCTCCATCACCTCCAGTGAGGCGTGGACCTGCTCGGCGATATCGATCTTGTTGATGATCAAGAGATCCGACTTGGTGATGCCGGGACCGCCCTTGCGGGGGATCTTGTCGCCGGCAGACACGTCGATCACGTAGAGGGTCAGATCCGACAGCTCGGGGCTGAAGGTGGCCGAGAGGTTGTCACCGCCGGACTCCACCAGTACCAGCTCCAGTCCCGGATGGCGCGCCTGCAGCTCGTCGATGGCGGCGAGATTCATGGAGGCGTCCTCGCGGATGGCGGTATGCGGACAGCCGCCCGTCTCCACGCCCAGGATGCGATCCGCCGAAAGGGCCTCGTGCTTGAGCAGGAAATCGGCATCCTCCCGGGTATAGATATCGTTGGTCACCACGGCGATATCATAGTGGTCACGCAGCGCCAGGCAGAGCTGCTTCAGTAGGGCCGTCTTGCCGGAGCCCACCGGGCCGCCGACGCCGATACGCAGGCAATGTGTCATCGTATTGTCTCCTAGCTTCTGAACAGTCGTGAGTACTGGGTCTCGTGCAGGGCGCTGGCGAGCGCCAGGCCGGGCAGAATCGGGCCGAGCTCGTCATCCTGCAGACTCAAGGCCTGGTCCACGGCGCCGACCAGGGCCGGGCGGAGTCGTTCGACCAGACGCTGCGCCGCGGTATGCCCCAGCGGCAGAGCCTTGCAGGCCACCGCGAGTTGGTTCTCCAGCCAGGCCCAGCCGAAGCCCAGCATCGCCTGGCGTCTAGGAACGCCGCGAACATGGGCCGTCCAGGCGAATACGGTCAGGTAACCGGCTCCAACTGGCAATGCCGGGACCTCTGGTGAAACGCTGTTGGGTAACAGATCGAGACTGCCCAGCAGACGCGTGAGGGAAGCACCGAGACGGGCATCCTCGGCGGCCAGTTCGGCGGTCTCACGGTTGGCGGCCAACCAGTTATCCCACTCAGTCAGCGCGCCATCATCGCCCTCGCCCCAGGCCGCCATCAGGCGCGCCAGCACTGGCAGTTCGCAGCGGGTGAGGCCATCCTCCAACACACCGTCCAGCCACTCGCCCAGGCTCGCCTCATCGGTCACCCAGCCCAGCTCAAAGGCGCTCTCCAGCCCCTGGGAGAAGGCGAAGGCGCCGATGGGCAGCGCAGGGCTGACCAGCTGCAGCAGCCCCAGCAGGGCCAGGTCGTCGGGCTCAGTGTTCATGGGCGTGGCCATGTGAATGGCCATGGGCATGGCCGTGCGAGTGGCCATGCCCACCCGGCTGCTGGTAGGCGCCGGGCTCCGGGTCGAAGGGGGCCTGGTGGCGCTCCAGTCGCGCGCCGAGCCGTTCGGCCAGTGCCTCCAGCACGTGGTCCGGCGGGAAGCGCACGAAGCCTCCCTTCTCGTCCTCGCCCAGCGCCAGCTGCACGTGACGGTTGCCCAGGTGGTAGGCGAGCCGCGCCAGGGGCAGCCCGGCCGCGATGCGGGCTGTGACCACCGGCTCGGCGGCGGCACGGATGCGCACCACCTCGCCGCTCTCGGCGCGCAGCCCCTCGCCGTCGCGCAGCACCGGGCCACGGTCCAGGAAGAAGCCGAGGTCGCGGCCGGCGTCGCTCTTCGCCCTGAGGCGGCCCAGCACGCGCCGCTCATAGGGCAGCGTCAGGGTGTCGGTGGCCCGGTCCGCCGCTATGGGGCCCAGGCGTTCGGTCAGTTTCAGCATCTCGGGCTCCTAGAAAAGGTGGTAGCGCTGGGCCAGGGGCAGCTCGGTGGCGGGCTCGCAGGTCAAAAGCTCCCCGTCGCAGCGAACCTCGTAGGTCTGGGGGTCGACGCCGAGCTCGGGGCAGGCGTCGTTGAGCTTCATGTCACCCTTGCGCACCCCGCGCACGTTGCGGCAGGCCGAAAGCTCGCTGGCGAGTCCCAGCCGCTCCCGGATGCCGGCGTCCAGGGCCGCCTGGCTGACGAAGGTCAGGCGGGTCTGGCTTGCGGCGCGCCCGAAGGCGCCGAACATCGGCCGGTAGTGCACCGGCTGCGGCGTAGGGATTGAGGCGTTGGGGTCGCCCATGGGCGCGGCAGCGATCATCCCGCCCTTGAGGATCAGCGCCGGCTTGGCGCCGAAGAAGGCCGGCTTCCAGAGCACCAGGTCGGCCAGCTTGCCCACCTCGATGGAGCCCACCTCGTGGCCGATGCCGTGGGTGATGGCCGGGTTGATGGTGTATTTGGCGATATAGCGCCGGGCCCGGAGGTTGTCGGCGCCGAGCGCCTCGTCCTCGGGCAAGAGCCCCCGTTGCACCCTCATCTTGTGGGCGGTTTGCCAGGTGCGGCAGATCACCTCGCCGACGCGGCCCATGGCCTGGGAGTCCGAGGCGATCATCGATATCACGCCGAGGTCCTGGAGGATGTCCTCGGCGGCAATGGTCTCGCGGCGAATGCGCGAGTCAGCGAAGGCCACGTCCTCGGGGATGTTGGGATCCAGGTGGTGGCACACCATCAGCATGTCCAGGTGCTCGTCGATGGTGTTGACGGTGTAGGGGCGCGTCGGGTTGGTGGAGGACGGCAGCACCCAGGGCTTCGAACAAGCGGTGAGGATATCCGGCGCATGGCCGCCCCCCGCGCCCTCGGTGTGGTAGGTGTGGATGCAGCGCTCCTTGAAGGCGGCCAGGGTGTCCTCCACGAAGCCCGATTCGTTCAGGGTGTCGGTGTGGATGGCAATCTGGACGTCGTAGCGCTCGGCCACGGCGAGGCAGGTGTCGATGGCCGCAGGGGTGGTACCCCAGTCCTCGTGGAGTTTGAGGCCCATGGCGCCGGCCTCGAGCTGAGCCTCCAGGGCCTCGGGCAGGCTGGCGTTGCCCTTGCCGAGGAGGCCGATGTTCATGGGCAGGTCATCCACCGCCTGGAGCATCCTGCCCAGGTGCCAGGCCCCCGGGGTGCAGGTGGTGGCATTGGAGCCTGTCGCAGGCCCGGTGCCGCCGCCCAGCATGGTGGTGATACCGCTCATCAGCGCCTCCTCCACCTGCTGGGGGCAGATGAAGTGGATATGGGCGTCAATGCCGCCGGCGGTGAGGATCCTGCCCTCGCCGGCGATGATCTCGGTGCCGGGGCCGATCACGATCTCCACGTCGGGCTGGGTGTCGGGGTTGCCCGCCTTGCCGATGGCGGCGATCCGTCCGGCCTGGATGCCCACGTCCGCCTTGACGATGCCCCACCAGTCGAGGATCAGGGCGTTGGTGATCACTGTGTCCATCACGCCGTCGTCATGGCGCTGGCTCTGGCCCATGCCGTCGCGGATCACCTTGCCGCCGCCGAACTTCACCTCCTCGCCGTAGCGGGTGGCGTCCCGCTCCACCTCGATCCACAGCTCGGTATCGCCGAGGCGCACCCGGTCGCCCGTCGTGGGGCCGTACATATCGGCATAGGCCTGTCTCGAGATCTTCATCCCCCTTCTCCTTTACCATCCAGCGTACCCATTACCTCGCCGCGGAAGCCATAGATATGCCGCCGCCCGACATAGGGGATCAGTGTGACCTCGCGGGTCTGGCCAGGCTCGAAGCGGATCGCCGTGCCGGCGGCCACATCCAGGCGATGCCCCCGCGCCCGGTCGCGATCGAAGGAGAGCGCCGGGTTGGCCTCGGCGAAGTGGTAGTGGGAGCCGATCTGGATCGGCCGGTCGCCGGTGTTGGCGACTTCGAGCGTGATCCGTTGACGTCCCTCGCAGAGCGAAATCTCGCCCTCCTGCAACTGATACTCACCGGGAATCATGGGGCTCTCCTAGACGATGGGGGTGTGGACGGTGACCAACTTCGTGCCATCCGGAAAGGTGGCCTCCACCTGCACCTCCTCGACCATCTCGGCCACGCCTTCCATGACGTCGTTGCGGCACAGGATCTCGCGGCCGAAGCTCATCAGCTCGGCGACACTGCGACCGTCCCGGGCGCCTTCCAGGATCTCGAAGCTGATCAGCGCCACCGCCTCGGGGTAGTTGAGCTTGAGGCCCCGGGCACGCCGGCGCTCGGCCAGCTGGGCCGCCGAGAAGAGCAGCAGCTTGTCCTTGTCTCTGGGGGTCAGTTCCATGTCGGTTCTCCGCGGGAAGTGGGGATTCAGGTACGCCAGATGCGTGGCGGATGCGCCTCGCGGCCCAGCAGACGGGGCCGCAGCACCCGCCAGGCGGCCTCGCAGAGCGACCAGGCCTCGCGACACTCCTGGCCCAGGTAGCGCAGCAGCAGTACGCCATGGCGCACGGTGACCGCCCAGCGCGGCGAGGCACCGAGCCCCTCACGCAGGGCCTCGACGGCCCCAGCCCCGGCCTCGTCAGTCAGGCCCGCCGCCCACAGGGTGGCCTGGACGCTGGCACCGCCCTGCCCCCAGCGCCCGCGGAAACGCGGGTGAGCGGGGTCCAGCGGCTGGCGCTCAAGCCACAGCGGTCTTCCATCCCGGGTCAGCCGGAAACGCTGCTCGATACCCCCCGTGGAGAAGGGCAGCGAGCTCGCGGGGCGGCCCAGGGCCATGACTTCCCAGCCCAGGCAGCGAGCATCGCCGTCAAGCGCGATCTCGGTGGACTGCGCGCCCCGTGAGCCATCGAAGGCGATGGTCTCCTGGGGCAGCCACTCCAGTGCCCCACCGTCGGCGACCGCCAGGCGCGTATACTGACGCCAGGCCACCGCATGGCTGTCGGCGCGGTAGAGCTTGTTGGCGGCGGGAGTGGTGAGCAGCGCTCGGGCCCCGCCCCGGACGCCGACATCTATATTCAGGGCATCGCCGCTGACCAGGCCGCCGGGTGGATGGAGCAGGTAGACATGGCAGGCACCGTCGCGGCCTTCGGGATGGAAAGACCGCTGGACACGCAGCGGGCCACGATGACGGCAGCGGGTCATGCGGCTCACCCCCTCACGGGTCTCGAAGCCAAGCTCCAGAGACGCCGCCCAATGGCGTTCCGCATCGAAGCGGTGGCCGGAATCGTTCGGCGGCGTGGCATTCAGGGAGTTCTCGAAGGCGGTCATGGGCAACTCTTGGCCGGGTGTCTCTACCCAGCAATAAAGCAAGGGCTGTACCAGAATGGGGAAAACCGATATTTATTTACAAAATTCAATAAGTTGCAGGATATTTTCGACCACCAGGGAAGTCCCTCTCCGTCCCGTCGAGGTGCAGCCGTCACACCTCGACGCCCCCTTTAGGTGCAGCCGCTCGGGCGGTCGGCCCAAAAAAGCGCAGGTGCCCTTGCTCCTTGCTCTTCGGTGCTTGACGCGTCAGAGCCTATACCGTTAGGTGCTGCTTGATCAGCGCATCGGAGAGCTGCTCGATTGCGCCGTCGGCGACCGGCCGGCCACGATCCAGGATCGCGAAGCGGTCGGCGTAGCGGCGGGCGAAGGGCAGCTTCTGCTCCACCAGCAGCACGGTCAGGCCATCCTCGGCGATCAGCCGACGGATCACATCACCGATCTGGGCCACGATATTGGGCTGGATCCCCTCTCCCGGCTCGTCGAGGATCAGCAAGCGCGGCTCCAGCACCAGGGCGCGGCCGATGGCCAGCTGTTGCTGCTGCCCTCCCGAGAGGTCACCGCCGCGACGCTGCTTCATCTCCTGCAGGATGGGAAAGAGCTCGTAGACCCGCGGAGGGATGCGCCTGAGCCCATCGGACCGCGCCGCCAGGCCGGTACGCAGGTTCTCCTCCACGCTGAGCAGCGGGAAGATCTGGCGTCCCTGGGGCACGTAGCCGATGCCCAGGCGCGCGCGATCCTCCACACGACGGCGGGTCAACTCCACCTCGTCGGCATAGCGGATGCTGCCCGAGGCCACAGCGACCTCGCCCATGATCGTCTTCATCAGCGTGGTCTTGCCCACCCCGTTGCGCCCCATCACGCAGGTGCACTGCCCCGCCGGTACCTCGAGGTCGAGATCCCACAGGGTGTGGCTCTCGGCGTAGAACTGGTTGAGCCTGTCGATAGTCAGCATCAGGCGGCCTCCTCGTCGGGGTCGGCGCCCAGGTAGACCTCGACGACCTTCGGATCACTTGAGACCTGGTCCATGCTGCCCTCGGCCAGCACGCTGCCCTGATGCAGCACCGTCACCGTGCGGGCGATGGAGCGCACGAAGCCCATGTCGTGCTCCACCACCACCACCGACTGTCTGCCCTTGCCAGCCAGGCCGGTCAGCAGCTCGGCGGTGCGCTCCATCTCCTGCTCGGTCATGCCGGCCACCGGCTCGTCCACCAGCAGCAGCCGCGGACGCTGCATCAGCAGCATGCCGATCTCCAACCACTGCTTCTGTCCGTGGGAGAGAATGCCCGCCTGACGGTGGCGCAGCTCGGTGAGGCCGATGGTCGCCAGCACCTCCTCGATGCGATCGCGGAGCTCGCCGGTCATGCGGGCGGTGAGCGTGGGCAGGATGCGCTTGTCCGCCGCCATGGCCAGCTCCAGGTTCTCGAATACCGTCAGCGCCTCGAAGACCGTGGGCTTCTGGAACTTGCGCCCGATGCCGAGGCTGGCGATCTCGGGCTCATTCATGGACAGCAGATTGTGACGGCTGCCGAACCACACCGAGCCACTGTCGGGGCGCGTCTTGCCGGTGATGATGTCCATCATGGTGGTCTTGCCCGCGCCGTTGGGGCCGATGATGCACCGCAGCTCGCCGTCGTCGATGGTCAGGTTCAGGTCATCGATGGCCTTGAAACCGTCGAAGCTGACGGTGACTTCTTCCAGGTAGAGGATCGGACCATGGCGAACATCCACCGGCGAGGTGGTGGGGACCAGGAAGTCGAAGACGCGATCACGATCGGCCAGGGAATGCAGGAAGTTCATGCGGAGGCCTCCCGGGGAGTGGATGACTGGGCAGCGGGCTTGCGCTGGAGACGCCGAGGTGTCAGGCGATAGGCGAGCAGGCCAGCAATGCCCCTGGGCAGCAGCACCGTGACCAGCACGAATAGGCCACCCAGGGCGAACAGCCAGGCATCGGGCATCACGCCGGTGAAGACCGTCTTGGCATAGTTGACGAGAATGGCGCCGATGACCGCCCCGTAGAGGGTGGCACGCCCGCCCAGGGCGACCCAGAGCACGATCTCGATGGAGAAGATCGGCGAGAACTCGCCGGGATTGATGATACCCACCTGAGGCACGTAGAGGGCACCGGCCACCCCGGCCAGCATGGCCGAGACCACGAAGACGAACAGCTGGAAGCGCTCGACCTGGTAGCCGAGGAAGCGCGTGCGCGCCTCGGCGTCGCGGGTGGCCACGCTGACCCGGCCGAGCTTGCTGACGACGATGGCCCGGCACAGCACATAGCCCAGCGCCAGGGAGATCCCGGTGGCAAGGAACAGCCCGAGCCGGGTGGCGTCACTGCGCAGATCGAAGCCCAGCAGCTCCCGGAAGTCGGTGAGGCCGTTGTTGCCACCAAACCCCATCTCGTTGCGAAAGAAGGCCAGCATCAGGGCGAAGGTCAGCGCCTGGGTGATGATCGACAGATACACTCCCGTGACCCGAGAACGGAAGGCCAGAAAGCCGAACACCAGGGCCAGCAGGCCCGGCGCCAGCAGCACCATCAGGAAGGCGAACCAGGCCATGTCGAAGCCCAGCCAGTACCAGGGCAGGCTGTCCCAGTCCAGGAACACCATGAAATCCGGCAGCACCGGGTCGCCATAGGTACCCCGGTCGCCGATCTGGCGCATCAGGTACATCCCCATGGCATAGCCGCCCAGAGCAAAGAAGGCGCCATGCCCCAGGCTAAGGATGCCGAGGTAGCCCCACACCAGGTCCACGGCCACCGCCAGTAGGGCATAGCTCAGGTACTTGCCGAGCAGCGTCACGGTATAAGTCGATACATGCAGCGGGTGTCCTGCCGGCAGCGCCAGGTTGAGGAGTGTCACCGTGGCCAGGGCGGCCAGCAGGATACCCAGGAAGAGCTGCGTTGCACGTTCATGAAATGGTCTTGTCAGCCACATGATGGTCTAGCCCTCCGCCGCCCGGCCCTTCTGCGGAAAGAGTCCGCGGGGGCGCTTCTGGATGAACAGGATGATGAAGACGAGCACCAGGATCTTGGCCAGCACCGCGCCCGCCCAGGGTTCGAGGACCTGGTTGATCACGCCCAGCGAGAGCCCGGCCACCAGGGTGCCCCACAGATTGCCCACGCCGCCGAAGACCACCACCATGAAGGAGTCGATGATGTAGTTCTGGCCCAGGTTGGGTCCCACATTGGTGAGCTGGGAAAGCGCTACGCCGGCCAGCCCCGCCACACCGGAGCCCAGCGCGAATGTCATGATGTCCACGCGGGTCGCCCGGATGCCCATGGAACGTGCCATGGCGCGGTTCTGGGTCACCGCCCGTACCTCGAGTCCCAGGCGGGTGCGGCGCATCACCAGCATCAGGCTGGCGAACACCACCAGCGCAAAGCCCAGCACATAGAGGCGATTGAGGGTCAGGGAGAGCCCCTCGTTAATCATGATGGAGCCACTCATCCACTCCGGCGTGACCACGGTGCGGTTCTGCGGCGAGATCACGGTGCGCACCAACTGCTGCAGGATCAGGCTGACACCGAAGGTAGCAAGCAGGGTCTCCAGGGGCCGTCCCTTGAGGAACTGGATCACGCCGCGCTCGATGGCGATGCCGGCCAGCGCCGCCACCAGGAAGCCGGCGGGAATCGACAGCACCATCGCCAGTCCCGGCTGGCCGGGCAGCAGCTGCTGCATGGCCCAGGTGGTGTAGGCACCGAGCATGATCAGCTCGCCATGGGCCATGTTGATCACGCCCATCACGCCGAAGGTGATGGCAAGCCCGATGGCCGCCAGCACCAGCACCGAGCCCAGCGAGAGGCCGAAGTAGAGCGTCTCGAAACCCCGATTGAGCTTCATCTTCTGTTCGATGTCAGCCAGGGCCGAGTTGGCAGCCTCGGCCAGTGCCGGATTATCGCTGCGCGCGGCGGTGTTGAGGGCGGCCAGGACCCGACTGTTGAGGCTACCCTGCAGGTCAGCCACGGCTTCGATGCTGCCCTGCTCGAGGCGGTGGACCGCCAGCGCCTGATCCAGCAGGCGGCGCACCTCGGCATCCTCCTCGGCGCGGATGACGGCCTCGAGTGGCTCGACCAGGCTTTCATCGATGTCACCGAGCAGGGCACGGGCGGCCTCACGACGATCCTGAGCATCGGGAACATGCAGGTCGAGCACCGCCAGCGCGCTCTGCAGCTGGCCGCGCAGGGCGTTGTTGATGCCCAGCCGGTCGAGGTCGCGCCGCGACATCTCACCGAGGGCCTCGCCGGTTAGGGCATCTTCCACCGGCCAGTCGCGGCCCCGGTTCTCGAGCACCACAACAAAGCGCCCCGTTTCCTTGTGGCGCTGCAGCTTGCCACCCAGCAGCGCCTCCAGCCAGCCACGGCTGCGCTCGTCGCCGCTGTCTATGATGGCCTCGATGGCCTCGCCCATCCGGGCGTAGGAGGTGGCATCGAGGGACTCGAGGAGAGCCTGGCCTTGGTCATCCTGGGCACTGGCCGAAAGCGGAAGCCAGGCCAGCAGGCACAGAGCCAACATCCGCCCGAGACAGGGGAGAATCTTCATGAGCATGTCCTAAGAAGGTTCGTCGAGTGGCGTGGCACAGCCACCGGGCCAGGGATTGGCCCGGTGGCAGGGGGCCTATTCTGCGGCGGCCTCTTCCTGGGCCTCGCTTCCCCCGCAGCTCCCCTTGACGACGTTGTAGTTGCCGCATTCCATGGGCTTGCGCCAGTCACTGATCAGGTCCTGAGAGCCCTCCAGATAGTCTGACCAGGCGTCGCCGGCCACCGTGGAGGGGGTCTCCCAGACGATGGAGAACTGGCCGTTGTCCTGGATCTCGCCGATCAGCACCGGCTTGGTGATGTGGTGGTTGGGCATCATCGCCGCATAGCCACCGGAGAGGTTGGGCACGCTGACACCGATGATCGCGTCCTTGACCGCGTCGACCTCGGTGGTGCCGGCCTTGCGCACGGCCTCGGTCCACATGTTGAAGCCGATGTAGTGGGCCTCCATGGGATCGTTGGTCACTGCCATCTCGTCGCCGGTGTAGTCGATCCAGGCGTCGATGAAGTCATAGTTGGCATCGGTGTCGACGCTCATGAAGTAGTTCCAGGCCGCCAGGTGCCCAACCAGCGGCGCCGTGTCGATGCCGGTCAACTCTTGCTCGCCCACCGAGAAGGCCACCACCGGGATATCGGCGGCGTCGATACCCTGGTTGCCGAGCTCGCGATAGAAGGGCACGTTGGCGTCGCCGTTGATGGTCGAGACCACCGCGGTCTTCTTGCCTTCGCTGCCGAAGGCCTTGATCTCGGAGACGATGTTCTGCCAGTCGGAATGCCCGAAGGGCGTGTAGTTGACCATGATGTCGGCGTCGACAACGCCGAACTCGTCCTTCAGGTAGGCCTCGAGAATTTTGTTGGTGGTACGCGGGTAGACGTAATCGGTCCCCGCCAGCACCCAGCGCTCCACGCCGACCTGGTCATGCAGGTAGTCGACTGCGGGGATCGCCTGCTGGTTGGGGGCCGCCCCGGTATAGAAGACGTTCTCGGAGGACTCCTCGCCCTCGTACTGCACCGGATAGAAGAGCAGGCCGTTGAGCTCCTCGACCACCGGCAGCACCGACTTGCGCGATACCGAGGTCCAGTTGCCGAAGATGACGTCGACCTCCTCCTGGGCCAGCAGCTCGCGCGCCTTCTCGGCGAACAGCGGCCAGTCCGAGGCCGGGTCCACCACCACTGCCTCCAGTTCACGGCCGAGCAGGCCGCCCTCGGCGTTCTGCTGCTCGATCAGCATCTCCACGGTGTCCTTGAGCACCGTCTCGCTGATGGCCATGGTGCCGGAGAGGGAATGCAGGATGCCCACCCTGATAGGATCCTCCTGGGCCAGGGCGGGGGATGCCACGGCGGCTCCTAGCAGCGAGGCTGCCAGCCAGCGGGAGTTGCGGGTCACGGATGACGGGATCATAGGATCTCCTTGCGATCGATGTTGTTGTCGATTGAGTCCAGCGAGAGAGGCCATTGCAGGATGTCTCTCGCTGTTGCAGCAAGGAATGTGCCACACCGCCAAGAGGGTGATTTTTCTTTTTTACTTCAGTCAGTTGAATACTAGCTTCCGGAAGCACGCAAGCAGCGGCAGGTGATATTCTGGTGCAAGGGACACCTCCCCTGCCCCAGGATCGTCTCTGCCTCTGGTGCAATGCACCGTGTTGACACAACCCGGCCACATACGCCGCCAGACACGAAAAGGGGGGGGGCGCCGGATCCACCGACGCCCCCCGCTGGGCCCTTGCGTGTCGAGTGAGGGTCAATCGCCCTCGGGACCGCCCGTGCCGGTGGTAACCTTCATGCGTCGACGCAGCAGCGGACCGACGATGTAGGGCAGGATCAGCCCCAGGCCAGCGAACACCCACAGGCCGATGGCCAGGCCGCTGTCCCACAGGATGGTCCAGTCACCGTCGGAGATATCCATGGCATGGCGAAGGTTCTTCTCCATTTCTGGCCCCAGCAGCAGGCCGAGGATGACCGGCACCAGCGGGATCTCCAGCTTGCGGAAGATATAGCCGGCGACGCCGAAGGCGACCATGAAATAGAGATCGAAGGTGGTATTGCTGATCGAGTAGATGCCCACGAAGGCGATCATGGTAACGATCGGCAGCAGGAACATCGGTGGCACCGACAGCAGCTTGACGAAGATGCCCACCAGCGGGATGTTCAGCAGCAGCAGCAGGAAGTTGCCGATGAGCAGTGCCGCGATCACGCCCCAGACGATGTCGGCGTTCTGGGTGAACATCAACGGGCCGGGGGTGATGTTGAGCGAGATCAGCAGCGCCAGCAGCACCGCGGTGGTGCCGCTGCCCGGCACACCCAGCGTCAGCATGGGCACCAGCGCACCACTGGAGGCACCGTTGTTGCCGGCTTCGGGACCCGCCACGCCGCGCGGATCGCCCTGGCCGAAATAGCCCTTCTTGCCCACCACCTTCTTCTCGAGGGTATAGCCGATGAAGCTGCCCAGGGAAGCGCCGGCACCGGGCAGCACGCCGGCGATGAAGCCAAGCACCCCGCCGCGCAGGCTGGAAGGCAGGATATTGCGGATATCGGCCCACTTCAGCGAAAGCTTGTTGACGGTCATCTTCTCCTTGCCGCCACCGGCCTTCTCCTCGATGAAGAACAGCAGTTCGGAGATGGCGAACAGGCCGACGATGGCGATGATGAAGTCCACCCCCTCGTAGAGCTCCAGCACACCGAAGGTGTAACGCTGCACCCCGGTGTTGTCGATGCCCACGGTGGCGATCATCAGGCCGATGCAGGCCGCCACTACGGTCTTCATGGGATTCTTGCCAGTGATCCCGCCCAGGGTGGCGAAGGCCAGCAGGAAGAGCGCGAAGTACTCGGCGGGGCCGAAGGTCAAGGCGAACTTTGCCAGCACCGGAGCGAGCAGGATCAGTCCGACGGTCGCCACCAGGCTGCCGATAAAGGACGCCACGGCGGAGATCGCCAGGGCCTCCGCCGCCTTGCCCTGCTGGGCCATGGGATAACCGTCCAGGCAGGTCATCATGGCCGGCTCATCACCAGGAATATTGAGCAGGATCGACGAGATCCGCCCGCCATACATGGCCCCGGCATAGACCGAGGTGAGCATGATCAGGGCAGTTTCCGGGGCGAGACCCAGGGTGAAGGCCAGCGGAATGAGGATCGCCACCCCGTTGGCCGGGCCCAGGCCCGGGAGCGCGCCGATCAGGGTACCCAGGAAGGCACCCAGCAGCGCAAACATCAGGTTATGGGGCGCCAGCGCCACCCCGAAGCCGTCGATCAGGAAGCCGAGGGTCTCCATCAGCTCACCTCCAGGAAGGAAAGCACGCCCAGCGGCAAGGCCAGATCAAGGGCGAAATTGAACAGCAGGAATACCACCACGCCCGATGCCGCACCGGTCAGGTAGGCCCGCACGGGTGCCGACCCCATGCGCCAGCAGAGCGTGCCGACCGCCAGGGTGGTGCTGAGGATAAAACCCAGCGGCTGCAGCAGCGCCGCGTAGAGCACCAGCACCACCACGGCGATCACCAGCTCGATGCCGGTACGGCTCCAGGGCCAGGCGTTGTCGGGGTCGGGACGCACGATCATGTAGAGGCTGGAGAGGCCCAGCACCATCGACAGCAGCAGGGGGAAGGTCTCGGGACCCACCGCTTCGCTACCGCCGAAGGGGGCGGGGAGCTGTGTCGCGCCCCAGCCGTACGCGACGGCCAGGACGATCAGCAGGATGCCGAAGATACGATCATTCATAGTTGTCACTGGATCAGCCCGATGTCCTTGGAAAGCTGCTCGATATCAGCGACCTGCTCCTTGACGAAGGTCTCGAACTCACCGGCAGTCATGTGGAACGGCATCAGGCCGTTGCTGACCATCAGCTCCTTCCACTCATCGCTGGCATAGACGGTATCCATGGCGTCAATCCAGTACTGGCGCGACTCGTCGGAGATATCGGTGGGCATGTAGAAGCCGCGCCAGTTGGGACCCACGGCATCGATACCCTGCTCCATGGCGGTGGGAATGTCGTCAAACTCACCAGGCAGACGCTCCTCGGAAAGCACCGCGAGCACCCGGAGGTCCCCCGACTCCATGAAGCCCTGGGCCTCGGAGATATCGCCGGTGAAGGCATCGACGTGGCCACCGACGACCTGGGTCATGGCCTCGCCGCCATTGTTGTAGGAGAGGTAGGGAATGCGCGGCAGCTCGTCGACCCCGGCCGCATCGGCGGTGATCAGTACCTTGAGGTGGTCCCAGCCGCCCTTGGCACTGCCACCGGCAAACTTGACGCTGCGCGGGTCCTCATCGATGGCCTCCATGAGTGCCGGCAGGTCCTGGTACTCGGAGTCGGCCGACACGGCAATCACGCCATAGTCGGCACCCAGCGCCCCGATCCAGTTGACCATGTCGGCATTCATGCCGGGAAACTGGCCCTGGGCCAGACGCGTGGTGGTGGCGGTCGAGGCGGCAACCAGCAGCTGCTCATCTCCGGCGCGCTTGCTCACCACATGGGCGTAGGCCACCCCACCGCCGGCGCCGGCCATGTTGATGGTCTGGACGTTGCCGGGCACCAGATCCAGCTCCTGCAGCACATTACCCACACTGCGGCAGGTGAAGTCCCAGCCACCGCCGGGGTCCGACGGGGCAATACACTCCACCTTGCCCTTGGGCTCGAAGGCCATGACGCTGCCGGCACTCACGGTGAGCGCGGCAACGGCAACCAGCTTGAGAGGCGTCTTGATCGACATGGTGATGTCCTCGGGTTTGTTGGATGGTGTTGAAGGACAATCCCGGCGGCCTTGCCGAGTGCTTTCAACTGGCTTACAATTCTGTAAGGCAGAACTACGTTCTTAAGGGTAGAAAGCTAGAGGGCGTCACGCAGGCCGTCAACGCTGCGCGGACAAATTACGACCAAAGTTCGAGAAGGGTGTTTTCCCCGAGGAGTCGTTTGAGTATGGCCCAGGATCGTGTGGAGGCCGTCGAACGCGCGTTGACGGTGCTGGAGGCGTTCGACGCCGACCGCCCCGTCATGAGTCTCGCCGAGCTGGCCAACGCCACCGGTTTCTACAAGAGCACCCTGCTGCGACTGCTGGGATCGCTTTCGCGCTTCGACTATGTGCGCCGCGACGCCGACGGCCTCTGGCAGCTGGGCGAGACGCCTGCCCGCCTGTCGCGGCGCCAGGACCCCCTGCGCCTGCTCGCCGTCCGTGTCCAGCCGGTGCTCGACCGGCTGGCAAGCGGACTCGGCGAAACCGCCTCACTGCTGGAGCAGGCGGGAGGACAGATCGAGTGCCGGCTGGTGGCACTGCCTGCCAGCGCGCTGCGCCATGACTTGCGACCCGGCGCCACCTGGCAGACCATCACCCGAGATTCGCCCTGCCCGGCCCTTGCCGGTGGCGTCATGGTTGTTCACCCGCTGCCGGGGTCACCCTCACGCTGGCTGGCGCTCTCGGGCCCCGAGGGGCGCCTGGTCCCCGCCGATGCGATCCGGGCCCTGGCCGAGGCCAGCGCTGGCCTGGAAGCACCATCCGCAGAGGAGCCGGTGAGATGAAACTGCTGCTGGTGGAAGACGATGCCCTGCTGGCCGAATCGCTGCTGGCACTGCTGCGCGACCACGGCCACAGGGTCGAACACCTGTCCCGCGGTGACGCGGCGCTGGCGCGGCTCGCGGATCACGAACACGGCATCGACCTGGTATTGCTCGATCTCAACCTGCCCGGCGCCGGGGGCCTCGAGGTACTGGAGACGCTGCGCCGGCACGACCGTGAGACCCCGGTGCTGGTGCTGACCGCGCGTGGCGCCGTGGAGGATCGCGTGCGCGGCCTGGACCTGGGGGCCGACGACTATCTGGCCAAGCCCTTCGCCCTGGACGAGCTGGAGGCCCGGGTCCGCGCCCTGCTCAGACGCCACGCCCGCGCCACCCGCCTGACCCTGGGGCCGCTCGAGTTCGACGCCACCACCCTCGGTTTCACCATCGACGGCGCGCCCTTTCCACTTCCGCCCCGCGAACAGCGTCTGCTGGCCTGTCTGCTGCGCCACGCCGGCGAACCCGTGGAGAAGGCGCGCCTCGCCGAGGAAGCCTTCGGTGGCGAACCACTGGGGGACAACGCCATCGAGGTCTATGTGCACCGGCTGCGCAAGCGCCTGCCCGCAGAGCGACTGGCACTCAGGACGGTTCGCGGCCTGGGCTACCTGCTGGAAACCGGGCCGTGAACCCTGCCGGCAGCCTCTACGGTCGCCTGTTGGCCTGGCTGACCTTGCCGCTGCTGACGCTGGGTGCCCTGCTGCTGCTGCAGGCCTGGCTCGAGGCCCGTGCCACCGCCGACCGTGCCTATGATCGCCTGCTCGACGCCGCCACCCTGGCGATCGCAGAGCAGGTGCAGTGGCAGGATGAGCGGCTCTGGCTCGACCTGCCGCCAGCCGCCCTGGAGATGCTGGCGGGCGACGCTCAGGAGCGGGTCTTCTACTCCCTGGTGGATCAGCAGGGCCGCCACATCACCGGCAACGCCAGGCTGCCGGAGCATTCCGGCGCCAGCGCTGCCAGCGGCGACACCCTGCTCTACCGCGATATTGAGCGGCATGGCATGGCCCTGCGCCAGGGCATCCGTCGCACGCGTCTCGAGGACTGGCGCAGCGGAGAGCCTTTCGAGGTCCGAGTTGCCCACACCCGCGAAGGGCGCGATGCGCTGCGCCTCGAGCTGTTGCGCAGCAACCTGGCCGGCATCCTGGCCATGGGAGCGCTGGCGGTCGCTACCCTGCTACTGGCGGTGCGAGCAGCGCTGAAACCGCTGACCCGACTGCGCCACGCGATCCGCGCCCGGGACCCGCGCACCCTGACGTCGCTCGACCTGGAGCTGCCCCGGGAACTCGCCGAGCTGCGCGAGGCACTCAACGAACTGCTCGCGCGCATGCGCCGGGTGCGAGCCAACCAAGAGCGCTTCATCGGCGATGCCTCGCATCAGCTGCGCACGCCCCTGGCGGGCATCACCGCGCGTGCCGAGCTGGCCCTGCGTCGCCAGGAACCCGAGGAGTGGCGTACCGCCCTGGAAACGGTTCACTCCACCAGCGAGAGGACCGCCCGCCTGGCCATGCAGTTGCTCTCGCTGACCCGGCTCGACAACCCCGAATATCGACCGGAGTTGCATCCCGTCGATCTCAATGACTGCGTACGCCAGGCAGTGCGCGACCACTGGGTGGCCTGTCATCAGGCCGGGATCGACCTGGGCGCCGACTGCCTGCCATCGCCGCTGCGCGTCGCGGCGAGCGAGTGGCAGCTCCAGGAGGCCCTGGCCAACCTTATCGACAATTCACGCCGCTATGGCGCTCACCACATCACCCTGGGCGCCCTCAGCGACCCTCCGCGTCTCTTCGTCGAGGATGACGGGCCAGGCATCCCGGCCGAGCGACGCCTGCTGGTCCTGCGCCCCTTTCATCGCGGACGCGACGACGGCGAAGGCTCGGGGCTGGGGCTCGCCATCGTCGACGGTATCGCCCGCAACCACGGCGCTCGACTGGATCTCGCCGAGAGCGACTCGGGACGCGGGTTACGGGTGGAGATGCGTTTCCCGGAGGCCCCGACATGAAGTGCTCCGCCCTCGCCCGCCTGGCGCTTCTCGGCGCCCTCTGCCTGCTGCCGGTGGTCGCCTGCGCCGAGCAGCTGCTGCGGCTGCCCGCCGCCACGGGTGCCGGGCCCGCCCGCCCGCTGGTGATTCATGCCGCCCTCGACCTGCCCCAGGCGCGCCCGCTGCTGGAAGACTTCCATCGCCGCCACCCCGGCATCGACCTGATCTATCGCAACCTCACCACCCTCGAGCTTCACGAGCGTTTCCTCGACCATCCCGACGAGGTCGACGTGCTGATCTCCTCGGCCATGCCCTGGCAGTTCGCGCTGGCCAACGATGGTCATGCCCGACCGCTCGACAGTCCGCACCTCGAGGCCTGGCCGGCCTGGGCACGCTGGCGCGATGAACTGATCGCCTTCACTTTCGAGCCCATCGTCATGGTGATTCACCGCGAACTGGCAGACATTGCCGAGCCACCACGCAACCATGCCGAACTGCTGGCGCTGCTGAATACCCATCGCCAGGCACTCGCGGGACGGGTGGCCAGCTATGACCCGGTACGCAGCGGGGCAGGCTATGCCTATGCCATGCAGGAGTCGCAGCTCTCGCCGCGTTACTGGGACCTGGTGGCCGCGCTGGGCGGCATCGAGGCCGAGCTGGTAGAGACCACCGGAGCAATGCTCGACGGCCTGAAGGAGGGACGCTTCCTGATCGGTTACAACCTGCTGGGCAGCTACGCTGCCCCCATCGTGGCGGCGGCTCCGGACCTCGAGATGATCATCCCCGATGACTACGCTCTGGTCAGCCAGCGCCTGGCTTTGGTGCCCCGCCAGGCGCCCAACCCGCAAAGCGCGGAGCTGTTCATGGACTACCTGCTGAGCATGGAGGGGCAACGCACCCTGGCCGAGGAGACCTCGCTGGGGGCCATTCACCCCGCCTTGACGGGCCCGGGCACCGCCACCCAACTGCGCGAGCGACTCGGCGATGCCCTGCGTCCGCCGGGCCTGGGGCCAGGGCTGCTTGCCGGTCTCGACCGACTCAAGCGCCAGGCGTTACTGGCTCGCTGGCAGCGCGAATTTCGCCGCTCGCTCGCCGATGCCGAACGCGACGCCCTCGACTAGCCGCGACGCTCGCCGGTCTCCCAGCCGGCGGTGCCGGCCCGGGCCGGCTCGAACCACGCCAGGCGGTCATGCAGCGCCACTACCCCACCGACGATGATCAGGGTGGGCGGCTTGACGCTGACCCCGGCGAGCTCTCCCGGCAGGCTCGCAAGGCTCGCCCGGTGCACCCTCTGGCGGGCGGTGGAGCCCTGCTCGATCAGTGCCACCGGCGTCTCGCCGGGCAGGCCGTGGGCGACCAGCTGACGACAGATCTCGGGCAGGCCGTGCAGGCCCATGTAGAAGACCAGGGTCTGGCCTCGCCTCGCCAGCGCCGGCCAGTCGAGATCGGCGCTGCCGTTCTTGAGGTGGCCGGTGATGAAACGCACCGACTGGGCGTGGTCGCGGTGGGTGAGCGGGATCCCGGCATAGGCGGCGCAGCCCGAGGCGGCGGTGATGCCGGGGATCACCTCGAAGTCGACACCGGCCTCGGCCAGGGTCTCGAGCTCCTCGCCGCCGCGCCCGAAGATGAAGGGATCGCCCCCCTTGAGGCGCACCACCCGCTTGCCCTGGCGCGCCCAGTCGACCAGTGCCTGGTTGATCTCGGCCTGGGGCAGGCTGTGGTCGGAGCGTGCCTTGCCGACATACAGCCGCCGAGCAGCGGGATTGGCCATGGCCAGCACCTCCGGGCTCACCAGGCGATCGTGGAGGATGACCTCGGCCGCCTCGAGGCGCCGCAGCGCCTTGAGGGTCAACAGCTCAGGGTCGCCGGGGCCCGCACCCACCAGGCTGACCATGCCCCGCGGCTGGGCTTGCCGCGTGACGCCACTTTCCGAGGCTTCGTCGACACTCATTCAACGCCCTCCCGTGTTGGGGTGCTGGCAAACAGGGTACGCCGTAGCCGCGGGCTTGCCAGCTCTCCCGCCAGGCTAATGACCAGCAGCAACCCCAGCAGGAAGGGCCAGTGCGTGGCGAACTCCACGGATACGATGCCCAGGGCATCGACGAAGATCACCAGGATCCCCAGTGGACTGACATAGCGCACCATGTACAGCCACAGGGCATGCCAGGCCGAGGACAGCCCCAGCTCCTCGCGCATTGGCGCCGCACGCAGCACGAAACCGACGAGCAGCGCCGTGCCCAGGCCGCCCAACGGCATCATCCAGCGCGAGGTGAGGTAGTCGAGCCAGTCGAACAGGTGGCGACCGGCCAGGGTCCAGTCGGCGCCGACATTGAAGGAGAGCATGGCCAGGGTGCTGATCACCCACAGCACACCGCCCGCCACCCAGGCAGCGGCGCGGCGCGAGAGCCCCTGGCGGTCGCATAGCCAGGAGACGGTGGCCTCGACCATGGAGATCGACGAGGTCAGCGCCGCCATGGAGAGCATGGCGAAGAACAGCACGCCGAACAGGGTGCCCAGGGGCATGGCCTGGAAGGCCAGCGGCAGACTCATGAAGATCAGTCCCGGCCCCTCGCCGGGATCCATGCCATTGGCGAAGATCGCCGGAAAGATCGCCAGACCTGCCATCAGCGCCACCAAGGTATCGGCTACCGCCACCGTCAGGGCGGTCCGGGCGATGGAGGCCCCTGCCGGCAGGTAACTGCCATAGGTGAGGATGGCGCCGGAGGCCAGCGACAGGGTGAAGAAGGCGTGTCCCAGGGCCGCCAGCAGGCCCTCGCTGGAGAGCGAGCCGGCGTCGAAGACGAACAGGAAGCGCAGGGCGTCGGCGAAGCCGCCGGAGAACACGCCATACAGGATCAGCACTAGCAGCATCACCACCATGCCGGGCATCATCCAGCCGACGCTCTTCTCGATACCGCCCTGCACCCCCTTGCCGACGATGACCATGGTGACCACCGTCACCAGGGTGCTCCAGGCCCCCAGGTTCAAGGGGCTTGCGTTGTTGGCCGCGAAGATCGCCACCATGTCGTCGACGCTGCCGCCGGCCAGGCCACCGCTGAGCATCTTCCACAGGTAGGAGAAGGACCAGCCGGCCACCACCACATAGAAGCACAGGATCAGGAAGCCACAGAGCATCGCCATCCAGCCCAGCAGCGACCAGGCCGACGAGCGCCCGGATTCGGCGGCCACTCGGCGTACCGCATCGATGGGACTGCCGCGTCCGCGTCGCCCCAGGGCGATCTCGGCCATCATCACCGGCACCCCCACCGCCAGGATGCAGGCGAGATAGACCAGCACAAAGGCGCCGCCGCCATACTCGCCGGTCATGTAGGGAAACTTCCAGATATTGCCCAGGCCCACCGCCGAGCCGGTAGCCGCCAGCACGAAGCCCCAGCGGCCCAGCCACTGGATACGGGGTTGCGTCGTCGTCATCTTGTGCCCGTCGGTTGAGGAGTCGCTGCCACGCCGCGTGGCAATACTAAAGGCGCATATTGTGCCGGATTTTTCCCTCGCTGACAGGCTCGACTATGCTCAATGGACGAGATCTCTGGACTCGGAGCCTGTCATGACCAGCAACCCTCGGATCGGACCCATCGCCCTGCCCGACACACGAGCGCGCCGCGTCTTCCAGGAACTGCTCGAGGGGTCCGGCGTCACCCTCAACGGCGATGCCCCACAGGATCTGCGTATCTACCACCCCGACTTCTTCTCGCGGGTGCTGCATCAGGGCACCCTGGGCCTCGGCGAGGCCTACATGGACGGCTGGTGGGAGTGCGAGCGCATCGACGAGATGGCCTGCCGGCTGCTGCGCCACGGCCTCGCCGAGCGCGCCCATACCCCATCGGAGCGGCTGATGTATCGCCTGCAGGCCGGCTTCTTCAACCTGCAGAGCCGGGCACGGGCCTACATCGTCGGAGAAGCTCACTACGACCTGGGCAACGACCTCTTCGAGCGCATGCTCGACCCCACCATGTGCTACTCCTGTGGTTACTGGAAGGAGGCAGAGACCCTGCACGAGGCCCAGGTCGCCAAGCTGGAGCTCGCCTGTCGCAAGCTCGCACTGGTGCCAGGCATGCGCGTGCTGGATATCGGCTGCGGCTGGGGCAGCTTCGCCGAACACGCCGCGCGCCACCACGGGGTCGAGGTGACCGGTATCACCATCTCCCGGGAGCAGGCGGCGCTGGCCCGCGAGCGCTGCGCCGGCCTGCCGGTGACCATCGAGCTGATGGATTATCGCGACCTCACTGGCCGCTTCGACCGCATCGTCTCCATCGGCATGTTCGAGCATGTCGGTCATCGCAACTACCCCACCTACTTCACCACCGTGGAGCGCCTGCTGGAAGCCGAAGGCCTCTTCCTGCTGCATACCATCGGCTCCAACCACTCCGAGATCACCGCTGACCCCTGGATCAACAAGTACATCTTCCCCAACGGCGTGCTCCCCTCGGCAATGCAGATCGCCCGTGCCAGTGAGCCGCACCTGCTGATGGAGGATTGGCAGAACTTCGGCCCCGACTACGACCGCACCCTGATGGCCTGGCTGGCGAATTTCGACACTCACTGGTCCGAGATCGCCCATCGCTACAACGAACGCACCCGGCGCATGTTCCGCTACTACCTCGCCGTGTGTGCCGGTGCATTCCGCGCCCGCCATCTGCAGCTGTGGCAGGTGGTCTTCTCCCGGGACCGCCTGCAACGCTACGATGCCCCCAGATGATTCCAGCGATTCGTGACACCGGTCAGGCAGCACTCGCATTGTCGGCAATCGCTTACATCCTATGAGGGAGTTTCGGGGGGCATAGCCTCGCTGAATCGGGGTAAACTGTGCCATGACCTGGCCGCACCTCGACGGCAGGCACCTATAACGACATCACTTCCTGTACGCAGCAGGACACTGAAAAAGGAACCCCGCATGACGGCGACGACTGTCATGCCGGGCGGGAGAGAGCTCGACACGGCACCGGTCGACCGGCTGCCCGGAGTCATCTTTCAGCTGCACCGCAGCCACGCTGGGCAGATGCACTTCCCCTACCTGGCGGGAGCCGGCGTCCGCCTGATCGGCATAGCTCCGGAACACCTCGCCCTGGACGCCCGTCCCGCTCTGGACCGCCTGTCGGATGAGGATTATCCGCGCCTGATGGTGGCGCTGGAGCGCTCGATGCGCTGGCAGACCCCGCTCAGCACCCGTTTCCGGCTGCCTCTCAAGAGGCGTGGCACCCGCTGGGTCGCCCTGCGGGCCCAACCCACACCCACATCGGACGGCGTGCTGTGGCACGGCATGCTGATGGATATCACCGAGCAGGTCAGCGAGGAGGCCCGCCTGCGTCGGCTCTCCGACACCGACGACCTGACCGGGGTGGCCAACCGCCGCCGCCTGATGGCGCGTCTCGAGGAAGCCGTGTCACTCAGCAACCGACACGCCACGCCGCTCTCGCTGATGATCCTCGACATCGACCATTTCAAGGGCATCAACGACACCCACGGCCATCTGCAGGGCGATGAGGTACTGCGCCAGGTCGCCCACCTGTGCCGGGAAACCCTGCGGGAAGAGGATCTGGTGGCCCGCATGGGCGGTGAGGAGTTCGCTCTGCTGTTGCCGCTGACGCCTGGACATCGGGCGTTGACGCTGGCCGAACGCCTGTGCGGCGTCATCGCGGCGCATGATTTCGACGTGGAGAACGGTATCACGGTCAGCATCGGCGTCGCCGAGCACCGCATCGGCGAGGGCCACCGCCAGCTCATCGAGCGCGCCGACCGCCAGCTCTACGCGGCCAAGGGCGATGGGCGCAACCAGGCCATGGCCGATGCCTGAGCGGCGAGGACATTCCTGGACGGGAGCGGCTATACTGGACATACATCCATAATAAGCTGATCTCATCATGATCGACGAGACCCTCCAGCGCGTCTTCGGCTACCCCGATTTCCGCCCCGGCCAGCGCCCCGTGATCGAGGCGGTGGTGGCCGGGCGATCGGCGGCGGCGATCTTCCCCACGGGCTCCGGGAAGTCGCTCTGCTACCAGCTGCCCGCCCTGCATCTACCCCACCTGACCCTGGTGATCTCGCCGTTGCTGGCGCTGATGCAGGACCAGCTCGCCTTCCTCGCGCGCCACGGCATCCCCGCGGCCAGCATCGACTCCGGGCAGAGCCGCGAGGAGGCCGCCGCGGTCATGGCCGGCGTCGAGCGGGGCGAGATCCGCATCCTGATGATCTCGGTGGAGCGCCTCAAGAACGAGCGCTTCCGCGCCTTCATCCGCCGGGTGCCGATCTCGCTGATGGTGGTCGACGAGGCCCACTGTATCTCCGAGTGGGGGCACAACTTCCGCCCTGACTACCTGAAGCTGCCCGACTACCAGCGCGAGTTCGACATTCCCCAGGCGCTGCTGCTCACCGCCACCGCCACCCCGCGGGTGATCGAGGACATGCGCCGGCGCTTCACGATCGAGGCCTCCGATGTTACCGCCACCGGCTTCTACCGCAAGAACCTCGACCTGACGGTGGCACCGGTACCCGCCGACACCCGCCCCCGCGCCCTGGCCACCTGGCTCAAGGAGCGCCGGGGCAATGCCCCCTTCCCCACCATCGTCTACGTCACCCTGCAGCAGACCGCCGAGCGACTCGCCGCCTACCTGGGCAAGGCCGGCATCGCAGCCACTGCCTACCATGCAGGCCTCGACGCCGAGCGGCGCGAGGCAATCCAGCGCGACTTCATGGCTGGCCACAGTGACTGCATCGTCGCCACCATCGCCTTCGGCATGGGCATCGACAAGGCCGATATCCGCGCCGTGGTCCACTTCGACCTACCCAAGTCCATCGAGAACTACAGCCAGGAGATCGGCCGTGCCGGTCGCGACGGCAAGCCCTCCGAGTGCCTGATGCTGGCCGGGCGCGACACACTCGGCGTGCTGGAGACCTTCGTCTACGGCGACACCCCGGAGCAGCACGGCATCCGCCGGGTGGTCGACGAGCTACGCGCCGCCGGGCCGCGCTGGGAGCTGACCCTCAACGCACTTTCGCAGCATGCCAACATCCGGCCACTGCCGCTCAAGACCCTGCTGGTGCAGCTCGAGCTGCGCGGCATCATCCGCCCGCGGCACGCCTACTTCGCTGACTATCGTTTCAAGCTGCTGTGCGAACCCGAGGGCCTGGTCGCCCGCTTCCAGGGCGAGCGTCAGGCCTTCGTCCAGGCAATCCTCGACGCCTCCCGCAAGGCACGCACCTGGCACGAACTGGATTTCGCCAGCCTGGAGGCCCTGGGCCGGGAGCGTGGCCTGGACACCACACGCAGCCGGGTGATCACCGCCCTGGACTACTTCGTCGACAAGGGCTGGCTCGAGTTGCAGAGCCGTCAGCTCACCGAGGTCTATGAAGTCGAGCAGCCCGGGCTCGATCCCCAGGCATTGAGCGACGAGCTCCACGGCTATTTTCGCGACAAGGAGGCCGCCGAGATCACTCGCCTGCATGCCATGCTCGAACTCTTCGAGAGCGAGCGCTGCCTGAGCCGCCGCCTGGCCGAGTGGTTCGGCGACGACCGTGCACCGGAACAGTGCGGCCACTGCTCGGCCTGTCGTGGGCAGCCCGCCCGGTTGCCGCCGGCCGCCGAACGCGCCCCGCTAACGGGACGCCATCCCGACGAACTCATCGGCGAGTTCCGCACGCGCCTGGCCGACCAGGGCGACGGACACCCCGCCACTCCGGACCTGCTGGCACGCTTCCTGTGCGGCATAACCACCCCGCTCTTCACTCGGCTCAAGGCGCGGCAGCTGTCGAGCTTCGGTGCCCTGGAAGGTACCCCCTACGCCGAGGTGCGCGAGTGGCTGGCCGCGCATGGCGCGAGTGATTCAGCGCAGTAGCCCCCGGCGCTGCAGGGCGCGCATCAGCAGGTGAACGGGCAGGAAGAGCAGCAGTGGCCAGAGGCCCATCAGGGCGACCAGGTAGAACAGAGGGTCCACCAGGGCCTGGGGCTCGCTGCCGAAGGGACCCCGGGTCCAGTTGACGTTGCGCGAGGGGTCGGTGAGCAGGAAGCTGGCCGGGATCACCAGCCAGGTGAGCCCCGTCTGCCAGGCCAGGGCGCGCGACTCATAGCCCAGCCGCCAGACCGAGAGCCCCGCCACCGCCGGCAGGATCAGGTGGTAGAGCGAGAGCAGCCGGGTCAGCAGCGGCTCCTCGCCATCAAACATGTACTCGGTGCCACCGATGGGGTGCCAGCCGATCAGCGCCGCGGTCCCCACGTCCAGCGCCCACAGCGTCCCGACCAGGGCCACCGCCAGCCACTGCATGGAGAGCAGCAGGCGGCTCTCGCGCCACAGTCCCACCAGGATCAGGAAGTTGGCCAGATTGCACAGCCAGAAGTAGTTCTGGGGACCCAGCAGCACCCAGAAGGTGGGGGCCCACCCGGCGATCCAGGCGGTGAAGGCGAGCTTCAGCCAGAGGGGGAGCCGATTGCGCCTGTGGTCGGACATGCCGCTCTCCTGGTTGCGCCTTCCGGTGTTGCCCGGTGGCGCCGGGATGGCCTGTGGCGAGCATGGCAGCTCGCGTCCCCAGCCTCCAGCGCTTGACGCCTCGCCCCCGCTGCACGACCTTTCGGGGTGAATCCCCGACCCAGGAGACGACCATGAGCCAGCTTTCCAGAGAGTCCTGCGAGGCCTGCCGCGTCGGCGCCCCGACGGTCACCGAGGAGGAGGTCAAGGCACTCGGCGCCGAGGTGCCCGAGTGGCAGATCGTCGAGCGCGATGGCATCATGAAGCTCGAGCGGGTCTTCACCTTCCCCGACTTCCGGCAGGCGCTGGCCTTCACCCAGCGCGTCGGTGAGCTCGCCGAGCAGGCGGATCATCACCCAGCCCTGCTGACCGAATGGGGCAAGGTCACCGTGACCTGGTGGTCACACAAGATCAAGGGCCTGCACAGGAACGACTTCATTCTTGCCGCCAGAACCGACGAGGTAGCGAAATAAATGTTCGAACACATTGAGCGGGTTCCCGGGGATGCCATCCTCGGTCTGATCGAGGCCTTCAAGAAGGACACCAATCCTCAGAAGGTCGATCTCGGCGTCGGGGTCTACAAGGACGCCCAGGGCAACACCCCGGTAATGCGCGCCGTCAAGGAAGCCGAGGCCCTGCTGCTCAAGAACGAGACCACCAAGACCTACATCGGCTCCCACGGGGCGCCGGAGTATGGCGCGGTGATCCTGCCCATGGTCCTGGGCGAGGCCTCTCCGGTACTCGAGGCCGGTCGCGCCAGCGCCACCCAGTCGCCCGGCGGCACCGGCGCCCTGCGCCTGGCGGCGGACTTCATCGCCAAGAAGCTGCCCGGCAAGGGTATCTGGGTCTCCGACCCCACCTGGCCCAACCATCACGGCATCTTCACTGCCGCCGGCATCGAGCTGCACAAGTACCCCTATGTGGACGCCGAGAACCGCCTCGACTTCGACGGCATGCTCGCGGCCCTCAAGCAGATCCCCGAGGGCGACGTGGTGGTGCTGCACGCCTGCTGCCACAACCCCACCGGTTTCGACCTCTCCCGTGAGCAGTGGCAGGCCGTGCTCGAGGTGCTGCGTGAGCGTCGCCTGCTGCCGCTGGTGGACTTCGCCTACCAGGGCTTCGGCGAAGGCCTGGATGAGGACGCCTACGGGGTGCGCCTGCTGGCCGAGAATCTCGACGAGGTGATCATCACCAGCTCCTGCTCAAAGAACTTCGGCATCTACTGCGAGCGCACCGGCTGCCTGATCATGGTGGCGAAGGACGCCGAGCAGATGGAGAACGTGCGCTCCCAGATCGCCATCGTGGCCCGCGAGAACTACTCCAACCCGCCGGCCCACGGCGGGGCCATCGTCAGCGAGATCCTGAACTCCGCCGAGCTCGCCGCCATCTGGCGCGAGGAGCTCACCGAGATGCGTGACCGCATCAACACCCTTCGTCGCGACTTTGTCGAGGCCCTCAAGCCCTACGGCCTGGACCAGAAGTATGCACATATCGCCGAACAGCGCGGCATGTTCAGCTATACCGGTCTGACGCCGGAGCAGGTCGACCGCCTGCGCGACGAGTTCGGCATCTACATGGTCCGCTCCGGCCGCGCCAACGTGGCGGGCTTCTCCCATGAGAACCTGCCCTACCTGGCCAAGGCGGTCGCCGCGGTCAACTGATCGCCGCTATGCCAGCCAGTCACGACGCCCGGGCCCTGCCCGGGCGTCTGCGTTTGGGGTAGAATCCCCGCCTTCCAGAGTCATCGACTCCATTGCCGCCGGGGCCCGGGGCGCCGCGTGGCGCCCGTGGAACGGCCAGGCTTGACCAGTCAGTCAGGTTTCGACCAGACTGCCTCTCGGCCTTGTTCCAATAATCCGACAACCAAGAGGCTCACCCATGGCGGCTCCCTCCGTGCACTACCCCTGGTACAAGAAGGAGGATACCGACGCCTTCTTCGCGCTGTTCCAGAACAACATCGCCAACTTCGTGATCATCGCCATCACCATGCTGGGCATGGAGTTCCCGGCGTCGATCGTCTTCGGCCAGGTGCTGCCCGGTGCCGCCGTGGCGGTGATGGTGGGCAACTTCTACTACGCCTGGAGTGCGGCGCGCCTGGCCCGCAAGGAGAACCGTGCCGACGTCACCGCCCTCTCCTACGGCATCTCGACCCCGGTGATGTTCGTCTTCCTGTTCGGCGTGCTGCTGCCGGCCAAGCAGCTCACCGGCGATGCCGAGCTGGCCTGGAAGGTGGCGGTGGCCGCCTGCTTCATCAGCGGTGCCATCGAGGCGGTGATCAGCCTGATCGGCCGCTGGGTGCAGTACCACCTGCCGCGGGCGGCGATGCTCGGCGCAGTGGCCGGCGTTGCCTTGACCTTTATCGCCGGCGAGATGCTGTTCAAGACCCTGGAGATGCCGGTGATCGGCCTGCTGGTGCTGGCGATCATCATCGTCGGCCTGGTGGCGCGGGTGGCGATGCCCTTCCGCCTGCCCACCTCGCTGTTCGCCATCGTGGTGGGCACCGCCATGGCCTACCTGATCGGCGACGCCGGCGGCGAGCGCTTCAGCGATGCCTTTACCCATCTGGGCTTCTACCCGCTGCTGCCCAACCTGGCCTGGTTCGAGGGCCTGGGACTGCTGTTTACCGGTATGCTGGCGGTGCTCACCGTGGTGCTGCCAATCACGCTCTACAACGCCATCGAGACCATGAACAACGTCGAGGCCATGGAGGCCGCCGGCGACAAGTATGACGTGCGTGAGTGCCAGGCGGTGGACGGCGTGGGCACCATGCTCGGCGCCCTGTTCGGTGGCGTATTCCCGACCACCGTCTATATCGCCACCGTGGGCGCCAAGTGGATGGGCGCGGGACGCGGCTACAGCATCCTCAACGGCGCGGTCTATGCCCTGGCCACCATGTTCGGGCTGATCGCCGCGCTGGCCGCCATCATTCCGGTCTCGGTAGTGGCGCCGATCCTGGTGTTCGTCGGCATGTCGATGATCGCCACCGCCTTCCAGAGCAACGATACCCGCTACTATCCGGCGGTGGCCCTGGCCATGCTGCCCTATTTCGCCAACTACGTGATGACCCGCTTCAACCGCGCCGCCGAGGAGACGGTGAGCGGGATCTCCGGCGGCGTGGTGCCCCTGGGCCAGGGCGCCATGTTCACGGCGATCTTCCTCGGTGCCATGACGGTGGCGGTGATCGACCACCAGTTCCGGCGTGCCGCCGCCTTCGCCGCCGTCGCGGCCGGCTTCTCCTTCGTGGGGCTGATGCACGCGCCGAAGCTCGCCCTCAATGCCGCCGGTGACTACACCCTGGGCTACCTGGTGATGGGCGCGCTGTTCCTCTACTTCGCCTGGCAGGAGAGCCGCCAGGCAATGAGTGACCCCGCCACCCGGCCACGCTGAGCGCTATCACGCCCGACACAGACGACTCGCCCCGCCAGATGGCGGGGCGAGTCGTTCAGGGCTGCCGAGTGGCTCGGCGAGGCCTCACTTCCAGAAGTCGCGGATCGAGGCGACCCCCTGAGCCCCCACGGCGCGGGCGTGGTTGGCATCGAAGCGGGTCATGCCACCCAGCGCAAAGACCGGCATGGCGGCGCGCTCCACCAGCTCCTGGAAGTCGTGCCAGCCCACGGGCGGCACGTCGGGATGCGACGGCGTGGTACGCAGCGGCGAGAGGGTCACGAAATCGCAGCCCAGCCTGCCGGCCTGGACGAGCTGCTCGCGATCGTGGGTCGAGGCGGCAAGCCACTTGCCCTCGGCGATGGGGCGCCGCTCCAGTTGCATCAGCCGCTCACTGGTCAGGTGGATACCATCGGCATCCACCGACTCGAGCAGCTCGGGTTCCCCGTTGAGCAGCAGACGCGCACCGTACTGGCGACAACGTGCCAGCGCGGACTCCGCGCGAGCCAGGTAAGCGGCGTCATCCAGCTGCTTGGCACGCAGCTGCACCAGGCGCACGCCATCCTCTACCAGGGCACGCTCGAGACGCTGGTCAAACTGCCCATCGTCCTCCTCCTCGCCGGAGATAAGGTACTCGGTGGGCAGCATCACCGCGCGCAGGATCGGCAGGTTGGCCGCCGGAAAGGGGTAGTTGACCAGGTCCTTCATCGGCACCCAGCGCACCGCCTGACCCTCGCGACCGAAGGGCTCACCGGAGAACTCATGGACCTGCCATACATCGAGCAGGATATGCTTGTCGGGATACTCGTGATGGATGCGAATCAGCGGCTGGGCGCGCCGGATCTCGACGCCCAGCTCCTCGTGGAGCTCGCGCTTGAGTCCACCCAGGCCCGTCTCGTAAGGCGCCAGCTTGCCGCCGGGAAACTCCCAGAGCCCACCATGATCAACGTTACTGGGCCGGCGCGCGATCAGCACCTCGCGGCCGTCGGCGCTGATGATGGCCGCCGCCGCCACGTGCACCCTTCTCTTCACCATTGCGTTCATTCACCCTTCCAACGTGTCCGCGCACGGCGGCGCGGGGTCTGTGTCTGACCGGATGTACCGGATCTGGCAGTATGCCGACGCTCAGCTGCGGTAGTCGGCATTGATGCTGACATAGTCATGGGAGAGGTCGGTGGTCCACACCGTGGCACTCTCCCCACCGCGGTCGAGCGCGATGCGGATGGGAATCTCCTCGCGCCCCATCACCGCGCTTCCGGCCTCCTCGGTATAGCCCGGGGCACGCCCGCCCCCTTCAACCAGGCGCACCTCGCCCAGGTCGATGGTCACCCGTGACACATCGAAGTCGGCCACCGGCGCACGCCCCACCGCGGCGAGTATCCGCCCCCAGTTGGCATCCGAGGCGTAGAGCGCCGTCTTGACCAGCGGCGAGTTGGCCACCGTAAAGGCCACGTCGAGTGCCTCCTGCCGACTGGTAGCGCCGTCGACCTGCAGGGTCACGAACTTGGTGGCGCCTTCTCCGTCACGAATGATCGCCTGGGCCAGCTCGGTCATCACCCGCTGCAGGCCGTTGCGGAAGATGGCGATCGCCTCCTCATCCGCCACCACCGGGCCGCGCTGGGTGCTGATCAGCACGCAGGCGTCGTTGGTGGAGGTGTCACCATCCACGGTGATGCAGTTGAAGGAGCGCTCGACGGTCTCGCGCAGCAGCCCGTCGAGGAGCTCCTGCTCGAGGCTGGCATCGGTGGCCACGAAGCTCAGCATGGTGGCCATGTTGGGCTGGATCATCCCCGAGCCCTTGGCGATGCCATTGATGACCACTCGCTCCCCTGCAATCTCCAGGGTCACGCTGGCGCCCTTGGCACGGGTATCGGTAGTCAGGATTCCCTCTCCGGCCTGGTGCCACGCCTCGGCACCTTCGTCGAGGCTGTCGAGTGCGGCCTGCAGGCCGGCCAGCAGCCGCTCCATGGGCAGCGGCTCGCCGATCACCCCGGTGGAGAATGGCAGAACGGCCCGTGCGTCGACCCCGGCCAGGCGGGCCAGTTCGGCGCAGCTGGCACGTGCGTCACGCAACCCGATCTCGCCGGTACCGGCATTGGCGTTGCCGGTATTGATCACCAGGTAGCGCGGCGCCTCTCCGCTTGCCAGGTGCTCCCGGGCTACCGTCACCGGGGCCGCGCAGAAGGCATTGCGAGTGAAGGTTCCCGCCATGCGGGCCCCCTCGGGACTCTCGATCACTACCAGGTCGCGGCGGCCAGGCTTCTTGATCCCCGCCATGGCGGTGCCCAGTCGCACGCCGGGAATCGCCGGCATCTCGGGAAATGTTGCGTCACCCACTGCCATCGTCTCGTCTCCTCTGGGGTTGGCCGAAGGCCAGGTTCAGCTCAGCTTGCCGCAGCACTGCTTGTACTTCTTTCCCGAACCGCAGGGACAGGGGTCGTTGCGCCCCACCTTGGGTCCTTCACGACGCACCGGACGCCCATCGGCTCCCGGCGCCACCGGCGCCTCGTCGTCGTCATCACGGGCGGCCTCGGGCGCATCGTGGCGACTCGCCGCGGTGGCCTTCTCGCGCTCCAGGGCCTCACGGCGCTGACGCTCCAGCTCCTCGACCTCCTCGGGACGGCGAACCTGAACGTGGCTGAGAATGCGCGTGACATCGCCCTTGATATTGGCCAGCAGGTTCTGGAACAGCTCGAAGGCCTCGCGCTTGTACTCCTGCTTGGGATTCTTCTGGGCGTAGCCGCGCAGGTGGATGCCCCGGCGCAGGTGGTCCATGGATTGCAGGTGCTCCTTCCAGCGGGTATCCAGCACCTGAAGCATCACCTGCTTCTCGAAGCGGCGCATCAGCTCGGCGCCGGCCTGCTCCACCTTGGCCTCATAGGCCTCGCGGTGCAGGCTCTGCAGACGCTCGCGCAACTGCTCCTCGTGGAAGCGCTCGTCCTCCTCGGCCCACTGCACCACGGGTGCGTCCAGGTTGAACTCTGACTTGAGGTACTCCTGGAGCCCGGCCAGGTCCCACTGCTCGGGCAGACTCTGGGGCGGCACATAGTCGCTGATCGCGAGGTCCATGACCTCCTCGCGGATGCCGGCCACCGCCGCCGCTACCTCCTCGGCGGCAAGCACTTCGTTGCGCTGTTCGTAGATCACGCGACGCTGGTCGTTGGCCACGTCGTCATACTCGAGCAGCTGCTTGCGAATATCGAAGTTGCGGCTCTCGACCTTCTTCTGGGCACGCTCCACGGCATTCGACACCATCTTGTGCTCGATCGCCTCGCCGTGTTCCAGGCCCAGTGCCTTCATCATGCGCTGTACCCGGTCGGAGCCGAACAGCCGCATCAGGCTATCCTCCAGCGACAGGAAGAAGCGGGTCGAGCCCGGGTCACCCTGACGGCCGGCACGGCCACGCAGCTGGTTGTCGATGCGCCGCGACTCGTGGCGCTCGGAGCCGATCACGTGCAGGCCGCCCGCCTCGAGTACTGCCTCGTGGCGGGCCTGCCACTCGGCCTTGAGCTGCTCGACCTGCGCGGCACTGGGGTTCTCCAGCTTGGCCGCCTCAGCCTCCCAGTTGCCACCCAGCACGATATCGGTACCGCGGCCGGCCATGTTGGTGGCGATGGTAATGGCTCCCGGGCGGCCGGCCTGAGCGATGATCTCGGCTTCGCTCTGGTGCTGCTTGGCGTTGAGCACGTTGAACTTGAGGCCGCCCTTCTTCATCAGGTTGGCCAGGTACTCGGAGGTCTCGATGGAGGCTGTACCCACCAGCACCGGCCTGCCCGCCTCGGTCTCGGCCTTGACGTCCTCGATGATCGCCTCGAACTTCTCCTCGGCGGTGAGATAGACGAGATCGTTACGGTCGCGGCGAATCAGCGGCTTGTTGGTGGGGATCACCACCACGTCGAGGCCGTAGATCTGACGGAACTCGAAGGCCTCGGTGTCGGCGGTACCGGTCATGCCCGCCAGCTTCTCGTAGAGGCGGAAATAATTCTGGAAGGTGGTGGAGGCGAGCGTCTGGCTCTCGCGCTGCACGGCCACCCCCTCCTTGGCCTCCACCGCCTGGTGCAGCCCCTCGGACCAGCGGCGGCCGGGCATGGTGCGGCCGGTGTGCTCGTCGACGATCACCACCTGGCCATCGCTGACGATATAGTCGACGTCACGATGGTAGAGATGACGGGCGCGCAGGGCCGAGTGCATATGCTGCAGCAGGTTGAGGTTCTGGGCGGCGTAGAGGGAGTCTTCCTCGCCCAGCAGCCCCTGCTCGCGCATCAGGCCCTCGATCTTGTGGTGACCGTTTTCGGTGATCTCCACCTGCTTGTGCTTCTCGTCCAGCGTGAAGTCACCCTCTACCGAAGCATCGGCATCTTCCGAGACTTCCCCCTGGACCAGATGCACCGACAACCGATCGACCACACGATAGAGTTCGGTATTCTCGTCCACCGCCCCGGAAATGATCAGCGGCGTGCGCGCCTCATCGATCAGGATCGAGTCCACCTCGTCGACGATGGCGTAGTGCAGCCCGCGCTGGACCTTGTCCTCCAGAGAGAAGGCCATGTTGTCACGCAGGTAGTCGAAGCCGAACTCGTTGTTGGTGCCGTAGGTGATGTCGCAGGCGTAGGCGGCACGCTTCTCCTCGGGTGTCTGGCCGGCGTAGATGACGCCGACGCTGAGCCCGAGAAACTCGTATAGGGGACGCATCCACTGGGCGTCACGCCGCGCCAGGTAGTCGTTGACCGTCACCACGTGCACACCCTTGCCGGGCAGGGCGTTGAGATAGACCGCCAGGGTCGCCACCAGGGTCTTGCCCTCGCCGGTCTTCATCTCCGCGATGCGACCATTGTGCAGGGTCATGCCACCGATCATCTGGACGTCGAAGTGGCGCATGCCCATGACCCGCTTGCTGGCCTCGCGCACCGTGGCGAAGGCCTCGGGCAGCAACGCATCCAGCGCCTCGCCCCCCGCCAGGCGTTCGCGGAAGCCATCGGTACGCGCCTTGATGGCCGCATCATCGAGCCCTTCGAGCTCGTTCTCGAGAACATTGACGCGCTCGACCTGGCGGCCCATGCGCTTGACTTCGCGGTCGTTCTTGGAGCCGACGACCTTGCGTAACAGGGAATTGATCATGAAGTGTCCGTCATCTGCGTATGGCATAGCGCCGACGGCCCGGGGCGGTCGGCCATGGTCAGGGGTTCAGCTTGCCCACGCAGGGGGAGGACCGCGGCGAGTCAGGACGTCATGGGCGGCGGTGGCCTGCAGGATGGCCACGCGTGGAAGTGCGGGCATGCCGCCACGGGGTGTCACGCTGCCCCGCCGCAGCAGCGGCCAGCCCCGCATCCGGCGGCGCGCCTTGAGCCGCGAGCTGGCTCGAATCAGCGCCGGGGCCAGGATGCACACCTGCACCAGCCGCTCGGCCTGACGCGTCAGGTCACCCTGGGCAAGGCCCGCGGGCAACAGGCAGCTCACCAGCAGGCCAGCCAGCCACCAGCGGGCGTGACGCCGCGATGGAGCGGGCCTGGCGGGTGTGGCTGGCGAGTGGCTGAGGGTCACGGCCATGCTGTCGAGGGGCTCCCGGGCGTGCTAGTCTGGCGGGCGCTGCAGGCCCATCGCGTTTATCGTCTGACCCGCCTGGCGCGGGCCGAGAGAGTCAAGCCCATGAGTATAAAGGTTAAGCGCTTTCGCGCCCAGCCCATGTCCCGGCTGCTTGGCGGGCGCGGCGAACTCGGCTCGCTGATGCGCATGGCGAGGCTGATCGACCTCGCCCAGGCACACCTGCGCGCCCACCTGCCCGAGGAGCTTGCCGAGCACCTGCATGTCGGCGGCTTTCGCGACGGCCGGTTGACCCTGATCGCCGACGGTGCCGCCTGGTTGACCCGACTGCGCTATGAACAGCCTCGCCTGCTGGAACTATTGCACGAGTTGCCCGGCTTCGAGGCGGTGCAGGGGTTCACCCTGAAGGTCAGGCCCGTGCGCCCACCCAAGGCACCGCTACGCCAGGTTCGCCATCTGCCGACCCGGGCCGCCGACGAGATCTCCAGCTGCGCCGCCGATACCGAGGACCCGAGGCTCAGGGAAGCCCTGGAGCGGCTCGCCTCCCATGCCGAACGGAAGGACGAGCCGTAAGCTGGAAGCTGGAGCGCGGCATAAAGCAAACCGCCCCCGTGGCATGACCACGGGGGCGGTTCTCTTGCAGCTTGAAGCTTATGGCTTACAGCTCCCGGCGCAGCCGGGTTCAGGCCATGGCGGGGGCGGCATAGGAGATCGGGGCGACCTCGCTCTCGTCCTCGAAGGTGACGATCTCGTAGGCATCGGGCTGGTCCATCAGGGCGCGACACAGCTGATTGTTCAGGGCATGCCCGGACTTCACGCCATGGAATTCGCCGATCAGGCTGTAGCCCAGCTGGTAGAGATCACCGATGGCATCGAGCACCTTGTGCTTGACGAACTCGTCGTCGTAGCGCAATCCACCCTCGTTGACGATGCGGTAGTCGTCCACGACGATGGCGTTGTCGAGGCTACCACCCAGCGCCAGGTTGTTGGAGCGCAGGTACTCCAGGTCGCGCATGAAGCCGAAGGTGCGCGCCCGCGATACCTCCTTGACGAAGGAGGTGGTGGAGAAGTCCACGGCGGCGGTCTGGGTCTGGCTCTCGAACACCGGATGGTCGAAGTCGATGGAGAAGCCTACCTTGAAGCCCTTGTGGGGGCGGAAGGTGGCTTCCTTGTCGCCATCACGCACCGTCAGCTCGCGCTTGATGCGCATGAACTTCTTGGGGGCATTCTGCTCGCTGATCCCCGCTGACTGGATCAGGAACACGAAGGGGCCGGCGCTGCCATCCATGATCGGCACCTCGGCGGCACTGAGATCCACGTAGGCGTTGTCGATACCCAGCCCGGCCAGCGCCGACATCAGGTGCTCCACGGTGGCAACCTTTGCGCCGGCATGGGTCAGGGCGGTGCACAGGGTGGTATCGGTCACCAGTTCCGCACGGGCCGGAATCTGCACCTCGGGATCCAGGTCGGTGCGCACGAAGATGATGCCGCTATCCACGGGCGCCGGCCTCAGGGTCATGTAGACCTTCTTTCCGGAATGCAGGCCGACGCCGGTGGCGCGGATGACGTTCTTCAGGGTGCGTTGTCTGATCATGGGCAGTGGCCAGGCGGTTATCGGATTATCAAACAGTGTTCACTATAGCACCGAACGAACGTTTCAACAAAGAAAGCTCGTTCGGTGCGGCGCATGGCCCCGATAGCCTGCCTCAATCGGCCTGACGACGCAGGAACGCCGGAATATCGAGGTAGTCATCGAGCTCCTGGGAGCGGCGCTTCTCGGGACGCGGCTTGGGGGCCTCCTCGGGCTCGGCACGGGCCGCCGCGGCGGAGGACTGCCGTGCAGCGATACCCGGCTGGGCACTGCGACGGTAGTCGCCACCCGCCTCGACCCGCTTGGCACTCTCGCGGCTCGACGCCTTCTTCTGGGCACCCTCGAGACCGGCGGCCACCACGGTGACGCGCAGTTCGTCGGTCAACTCCATGTCGATGGAGGTACCCACCACGATGGTGGCATCCTGGGAGGCGAACTCCTGGACGGTGGCACCCACATCGTTGAACTCGCCGATGGAGAGGTCCGGGCCGGCGGTGATATTGACCAGGATACCGCGGGCGCCGTGGAGGTCGATGTCCTCCAGCAGCGGGCTGCGGATGGCCTTCTCGGCGGCCTCGCGGGCGCGGTTCTCCCCGGTGGCGCTGCCCGTGCCCATCATCGCCATGCCCATCTCGGACATCACGGTGCGTACGTCGGCGAAGTCGACGTTGATGATGCCGGGGCTGGTGATCAGCTCGGCGATCCCCTGCACGGCCCCCAGCAGAACATCATTGGCGGCACTGAAGGCGGAGAGCAGGCTGGCACTCTTGCCCAGCACCGAGAGCAGTTTCTCGTTGGGAATGGTGATCAGCGAATCGACGTGCTCGGAGAGCTCACGCATGCCCTCTTCGGCGGCGCGCATGCGCTTGGGACCCTCGAAGGGGAAGGGCCGGGTAACCACAGCCACGGTGAGGATACCCAGCTCCTTGGCCACCTGCGCCACCACGGGGGCACCACCGGTGCCGGTGCCGCCACCCATGCCGGCGGTGATGAACACCATATCGGCGCCCTCGAGCAGCTCGGCGATGCGCTCGCGATCCTCCATGGCGGCCTGGCGTCCCACATCGGGGTTGGCACCGGCCCCCAGCCCCTTGGTGATCTCGTTGCCGAGCTGGAGCACGGTCTTGGCCGCCACTCGCTTGAGGGCCTGGGCATCGGTATTGGCGCAGATGAACTCCACGCCCTCGATGCTGCTCTCGACCATGTGGTTGACGGCATTGCCGCCGCCGCCGCCCACGCCGATCACCTTGATGACCGCGCTGCTTGAGGGTGCGCTATCTACCAGTTCAAACATTTGCCCCGTCTCCTGAACCGCCGCTGGCGATCCTGTCAGAAATTTCCTTTCAACCAGCCCTTCAGCCTCGTCAGCGCCGAGAGTCCTTCCCTGTCACCGCGACGTGCGGTGTCCTCGCGCCGGGACTGTGCGGACATCATGCTGCCCTGTGCCTGTCGACCGTGCCCCTGCCGTGTCTCTTGTAGAGCGTAATGTAACAAACCGACTCCGGTCGAATAAATCGGGTTGCGCACCACATCGGCCAGCCCGCGCACGTTCTGCGGGCAGGCGATGCGCACCGGCATGTGAAAGATCTCCTCGGCCAGCTCCACCACGCCCTCCATGCGGGCGGTACCCCCGGTCAGCACCACACCGGCGGCCACCAGGTCCTCGTAACCGCTGCGGCGCAGCTCGTCGCGGACCAGGGTGAAGAGCTCCTCGTAGCGCGGCTCGACCACCTCGGCGAGAGCCTGGCGCGAGAGGTCGCGGGCCGGACGGTCACCGACGCTGGGCACCTTGATCATCTCGTCGCTGGCGGCCAGCTGGGTCAGCGCACAGGCGTACTTGACCTTGATCTCTTCCGCGTGCTGGGTCGGCGTGCGCAGCGCCATGGCAATGTCGTTGGTGACCTGGTCGCCGGCGATGGGGATCACCGCGGTGTAGCGAATGGCCCCCTCGGTGAACACGGCGATATCGGTGGTACCACCACCGATATCGACCATGCAGACCCCGAGCTCGCGCTCATCCTCGGTAAGCACCGCCATGCTGGAGGCGAGCTGCTCGAGGATGATGGCGTCGACCTCCAGTCCGCAGCGGCGCACGCATTTCTCGATGTTCTGTACCGCATTGAGGGCGGCCGTGACCAGATGGACGCGCGCCTCCAGGCGCACACCGGACATGCCCAGCGGCTCCCGGATGCCGCCCTGGGCATCGATGGCGAACTCCTGGGGCAGCACGTGCAGTACCCGCTGCCCCTCGGAGATGGCCCGGGCCCGGGCCGAGTCGATCACGCGGTCGATATCCGAAGGGGTGACCTCGCGCTCCTTGATCGCCACCACGCCATCGGAGTTCATGGAACTGATATGGCTGCCCGCGACCCCCACATAGACCGAGTGGATATCGCAGCCGGCCATCAGTTCCGCCTCTTCCACGGCACGCTGGATCGACTGCACCGTGGATTCGATATTGATCACCACTCCCTTCTTCATGCCACGGGAGGGATGCGAGCCGATACCGGCGATCTCGATGCCGCCGTCATCGGTGGGCTGCCCCACGATCGCCACCACCTTGGACGTTCCGATATCCAGCCCGACTACCATATTGGACGCATTGGATGGACCTGCCATGAGTCGGGGAGTCTCCTCGAACCTGGCCCGCTTGATGGGCCTGCAACACGAAAATGAACCTGGGGCCAATTATAGGAACAACTGAGCGTATTCCTCCACCCCGGAACGAAAAAGCCCTACCACGATACGGCGATTTTGTCGCGAAAGAAACAGGCGTATGCCCTTCACCATGCGTGTTTGGCCGGAAAAAGGGCTCAGCCCTCCTCTTCGCCATCCTGCTCGAGAGGGTCGCTTTCGCCGTGCCATGCCACGGCCACCCCATTGGGGTATCGAAGGTCGATGTAGCGGATATGCGACGCCTGCTCTTCGAGCTGTCGACGCCAGGCCGCGGTCAGGCGCGCCAGGCGCCCTTCGCGGTCGCTGCGCCCCAGCATCACCCAGACGCCGTCATCGAGCTGGAAGCGCCAGGCGCCCCGCGGCTCCAGTCGCAGCTGGGTCAGCTCGAGCCCCAGTTCGGCGAAGCGCGTGGCGAGACGTTCATGGTAGGCGAGCACCTCGGCACCGCTTCCGCGGGGACCGGCGAGATCGGGCAGGTCGCCGGGAGGCGACACCGGGCCGGTGGCGAAGGGCTCCCCCTCGGGATTGAGCAGGTAATCATCGTTCCAGCGCGCGACCGGCACCTGCTCCACCAGTTCGAGGGTCAGGGCATTGGGCCATTCGCGGCTGACCCGAGCCTCGGCGATCCACTCGACCTCCAGGGCCTGCTCGCGTAGTTCAGCGACATCCACCGACAGCCAGGTATGGCCGCGCAGCAGCGGCGTCAGCTCGCTGCGCAGATAGTCGGCGCTGACATGCTCCAGGTCACCGCCGATCGAGACGCGCTCGAGGGGGCGATCCAGCCACAGCCACAGCGCCCTGCCACCGGCGCCGAACAACACCACCAGCAGCATCACGCCCAGCCATCCACCACGCTGGTTCATGCCGGACGGCTCTCCAGGGTAGCGGCAAGGATGCGCAGCACCAGCGTCTCGAAGTCGATGCCGACATGGGCCGCGGCCTGGGGTACCAGGCTGTGATCGGTCATGCCCGGCGAGGTGTTGACCTCGATTAGCCAGAAACGCCCCTGGGCATCACGCATCACGTCGACGCGTCCCCAGCCCTCGCCGCCCACCGCGGCGAAGGCCTGGCGGCACAGCTCACCCAGCTCGGCCTCGTCGCTCTCCCCCAGCCCACAGGGCAGGTGGTAGAGGGTCTCGTCGGAGAGGTACTTGGCCTCGTAATCGTAGAAGCCACCGGCCGCCTCCACGCGGATCGCCGGCAGCACCTCGTCGCCGAGCAGCGACACCGTGTACTCCTCACCCTTCACGAAGCGTTCGGCCATCACCCGGGCATCGAAGCGCGCCGCCTCGCGATAGGCCTCGGCCAGCGCCTCGGCGCTCTCCACCACGCTGATGCCCAGCGTCGAGCCCTCGTGTACCGGCTTGACGATCAGCGGCAACCCCAGGCGTTCCACCACGGCCTGCCAGTCGGCTTCCGGCCCCAGCATCTCCGCCTCGGGGGTAGGCATGCCGAGTGCCTGCCACACCAGCTTGGTGCGCTGCTTGTCCATGCCCAGCGCCGAGGCCAGCACCCCGCTGCCGGTATAGGGAATGCCCAGCAGTTCCAGCGCCCCCTGCAGGGTGCCGTCCTCGCCACCACGCCCGTGCAGAGCAATGAATACGCGATCCGGAGCCAGCGCCTCGAGCCCCACCAGGCCGCCATCGGCCGGGTCGTAGCCGACCGCATCGACACCGGAGCGGGTGAGCGCCGATAGCACTGCCTGCCCGCTCTTCAGCGATACCTCGCGTTCGGCGGAACTGCCGCCGAAGAGCACCGCCACGCGCCCCAGTTCAGTCACCAGGCTCATAGCGTCACCTCCTCGAGTCTCAGCGCCGCCTCGGCCAGCGCCAGGGAGATCCCACCGATATCACCGGCCCCCTGGGTAATCAGGATATCGTCGGGCCTGAGCACGCGGCCGAGCAGTTCGGGCAGCTCTGCCTTGTCCTGGACGAAGATCGGGTCGACGGCGCCGCGCTGCCGGATCGAGCCGGCCAGGGTGCGCCCCTCGGCACCGGGGATCGCCGCCTCACCCGCGCTGTAGACGTCGAGCAGCAGCAGGGTATCGACTCCGCCCAGCACCCGCACGAAGTCTTCAAAGAGATCACGAGTGCGCGTGTAGCGGTGGGGCTGATAGAGCATCACCAGGCGACGCTCGGGCCAGCCGGCACGCACCGCCTGGATCACCATCTCCACCTCGCGAGGATGATGACCATAGTCGTCCACCAGCATCACCTCGCCCTCGCCTCCCGGCGCCGGGTAGTGGCCGTGGACCTGGAAGCGACGTCCCACCCCCTGGAAACCGGCAAGGCCGCGCAGGATGGCGTCATCATCCACGCCGGCGTCACTGGCCACGGCGATGGCGGCCAGGGCATTCAGTGCGTTGTGGCGGCCGGGCATCGCCAATCTCACCTCGAGGGGAGCCAGCTCGCCGGGACGGCGGGCGGTGAAGCGCACCTCGCCCTGGGCCTGGACGAAGTCCTCGACGCGGTAATCGGCATCCTCGCTGAAGCCGTAGGTGACGAACTGGCGGCTGACACGGTCGAGCAGCCCGCGCACATGTTCATCATCGATACACAGGATGGCCAGTCCGTAGAAAGGCAGGTTGTGCAGAAACTCGATGAAGGTGCCCTTGAGCTTCTCGAAGTCACCGCCGTAGGTGCTCATGTGGTCGGCGTCGATATTGGTGACGATGGAGACCATGGGCTGCAGGTGCAGGAAGGAGGCGTCGGACTCGTCGGCCTCGGCCACCAGATAATCGCCCTCCCCCAAGCGTGCGTTGGTGCCGGCGCTGGTCAGCCGACCGCCGATCACGAAGGTGGGATCGAGACCACCCTCGCCGAGCAGGGTCGCGGTCAGGCTGGTGGTGGTGGTCTTGCCGTGGGTACCGGCCACGGCGATGCCGTGGCGGAAGCGCATCAGCTCGGCAAGCATCTCGGCACGCCGCACCACCGGCACACGATGCTCATGGGCCCAGACGATCTCGGGGTTGGTCTCGTCCACCGCGGTGGAGACCACCACCACGTCGGCGCCGGCGACGTGCTCGGCGGCATGACCGATGGCCACGCGGATCCCGCAGCGGCGCAGCCTGGCGACCACCGGCGACTCGCGCAGGTCGCTGCCGCTTACGGTGTAGCCCTGGTTGGCCAGCACCTCGGCGATACCGCACATACCGGCACCGCCGATGCCCACGAAATGGATGTTGCGAATACGGCGCATGCCCAGCCCACGACCATGGCGGGCGGGCTCGGCCTGGCCGGGCATCGGATGTGATCTGCTATCGCTCAAAGCCTGTCTCCATGCAGCCGGCCACCAGGCGCTCGACGGCGTCGAGATGGGCGCAGGTGCGGGCCCGCGACGCCATGGTGGCGAGGGTATCGGGGTCGAGCAGCGCCGCCAGCCGGTCGGCCAGCGACGCTGCACTGAGTTCTCTCTGGGGCAGCAGCTCGGCGGCGCCCCCCTCCACCAGCGCCCTGGCATTGGCGGTCTGGTGGTCGTCCACGGCGTGCGGGAAGGGCACGAACAGCGCCGGCTTGGCCGCGGCGGCGAGCTCCGCCACGGTCAGTGCCCCGGCCCGGCACACCACCAGGTCGGCCCAGGCGTACGCGGAAGCCATGTCATCGATAAAGGCGGTGACCTCCGCGACGACGCCCTGCCGAGCGTAGGCATCGCGGGTGGCGGCATCCTTGTCACGACCGGCCTGGTGGTGAACCTCGGGTCTGAGCTCCTCGGGCAGCCGGGCCAGGGCCGCCGGCAGGCCCTCGTTCAATGCCTGAGCGCCCAGCGAGCCACCGACCACCAGCAGGTGCAGCGGACGCCCGGCCATCTCGTCGCTGCCGCGGGGGGCCTCTCCCAGGCTCGCGATCTCGTCGCGCACCGGGTTGCCGATCACCTCGCCGTGGCCCTGGAAGGCCTGGGGAAAGGCCGCATAGACCCGCCGCGCCAGCCGCGCCAGGGCACGGTTGGTGAGACCGGCCACGGCGTTCTGCTCGTGGATCACCAGCGGGCGCCGCGAAAGCCAGGCGGCGAGTCCGCCGGGGCCGCTGGCGAAGCCACCCAGTCCCACCACCAACTGGGGGTCGAAGGCACGGATCACCCGCCATGCCTGCCATACCGCCCGGCTCAGGTTGAAGGGCGCCAGCAGCCAGCCGGCCGCGCCGTTGCCGCGCAGGCCGGCAACGGCGATGCGATGGAGGGGAATACCCGCCTCCGGCACCAGGCGGTTCTCGATGCCTCGCGGGCTGCCCAGCCAGGCGACCTCCACGCCGCGGGCCTGAAGGCCACGGGCCAGGGAGAGCGCGGGGATCACATGGCCACCGGTACCACCGGCCATGATCAGGGCCCGACGGGGAGTGGATTCGCTCATGGCTCGACTCCTTGTCTGGCCAGTGTGGACGAGCCGACAGCCGCCACCGGGCGTGGAGCCGCTGGTGAGCGGCGTCGCTGTTCACGCCGCGTCTCGATATCCACGCGCAGCAGCATCGCCACCATGCAGGTACATACCAGCAGACTGGAGCCGCCGTAGCTGAGCAGCGGCAGGGTCAGCCCCTTGGTGGGCAGCATGCCGCTGCTCACCGCTATATTGATGAATGCCTGGGCGCCGATCACCAGTGCGATGCCATAGCTGAGGTACGCGGAAAATGCTCGACCCGCCAGCTCGGCACGCCGCCCCACCGCCATGGCGCGCCACACCAGCAGGGCGAAGAGGCCGATGACGCAGACCGCCCCCAGCAGCCCGAGCTCCTCGGCCAGCACCGCGAAGACGAAGTCGGTGTGCGCCTCGGGCAGGTAGAAGAGCTTCTGGACGCTGTTGCCCAGACCCACGCCCAGCCACCCGCCGCGACCGAAGGCGATGAGCGCCTGGGTCAGCTGGTAGCCGCTGGCGAACTGGTCGGCCCAGGGATCGACGAAGCTGGTCAGTCGCGCCAGCCGGTAGGGCTCGGCGATGGCCAGCAGGGCACCACCGGCGGCCACCAGCAGCGCCAGCAGCAGGAAGCGTCCCCAGGGCGCACCGGCCATCAGCAGCATGCCCATCACGCAGCCGGTCAACACCACCACGGCGCCGTAGTCGGGCTCCATGATCAGCAGGACTCCGTAAAGGCCAAGCACCACCAGGGGACGCAGGAAGGCCCCCCAGTGGCGACGCACCTGGGGCAGGAAGCGCTCCAGGTAGCCTGCCAGATAGACAATCAGGAACAGCTTGGCGAATTCGGAGGCCTGGACATTGAAGGGCACCCCGGGAATCGACAGCCAGCGCCTGCTGCCGTTGACCTCGCGCCCCACCAGCAGAACCAGCGCCAGCAGCAGCAACCCCAGCAGCAGCAGCAGGGGGCCGTTGGCCCTCCACCAACCCAGCGGCACGCGTAGCACGCCGGTCGCCACCGTGATCGCCACCAGCAGGAAGATGCCGTGACGAATGCTGAAGTACCAGGGGTTGCCGGTCAGGCTCGCCGCCACGCCGGTGGAGGCGGAGGTGACCATGACCCAGCCGACCAGCAGCAGTGCCAAAGCGGCCACCAGCAGCCATCCGTCAACGGGGTGGTCACGGGTCGAGAGTGCCTCGCGGAGTCTTGCCAGTCGGCTCATGCCCCCTCCTGCGCCAGGTGATGGTGGACCCAGTCGCGAAAGGTGTCGCCACGCACCTGATAGTTTCTGAACTGATCGAGGCTGGCACAGGCCGGCGAGAGCAGCACGGCATCTCCCGGCTCGGCGATGGTCGCGGCCCGCGCCAGGGCCGTGACCAGGTCGGCGACCCGGGTGACCGGCAGCCGCCCGGCGAGAGCCGCCTCGAGGCGGCCGGCATCGGCACCGAACAGGATCGCTTCGCGGCCGAAACGCGCCAGGGGCTCGGCCAGGGGCGTGAAGTCGGCGCCCTTGCCCACCCCACCGGCCAGCAGGATCAGCCTGCCATCGAGGGTGGGGCCAAGCCCGGCGATGGCCGCCAGGGTCGCGCCGACGTTGGTGCCCTTGGAGTCGTTGATCCAGCGCACGCCGCCCGCCTCGGCGACCAGCTCGCTGCGGTGGGGCAACCCCGGGAAGCGTTCGAGCACCGCCCACATGGCGTCCAGCGGAAAGCCGAGCCGATGGCCCATGGCCAGGGCCGCCAGGGCGTTGGCCTGGTGGTGACGGCCGGCCAGGCGCATGGCGGCGACGGGCATCAGCGGCGACTCGCCATGCATCAGCCAGTCACCACCGTCGCGGCCGGCCACACCCCAGTCGTCGCCCTGCGGCAGCCCGGTGGTAAAGCGATCGACAACGGGCACCTCCCCCGCCGGCCAGGTCAGGGCGTCGTCGGCATTGACCACGGCGTGGCGTGCGCCCCGGAAGATGGCGAGTTTGGCGGCACGGTAGCCGGCCATGTCGCCATGGCGGTCCAGATGGTCCTCGGAGAGGTTGAGGAAGGCGGCGCTCTCGGCGCCCAGGTGCGGCGTGGTCTCGAGCTGGAAGCTGGAAAGCTCCAGCACGTAGAGCCCGGCATCGGGCACCTCGGCAAGCAGATCGAGAGCCGGGGTACCGAGATTGCCTCCCACGGCCACCCGCACCCCCGCCTCACGGGCCATCTCACCGACCAGCGTCGTCACGGTGGACTTGGCATTGGAGCCGGTGATGGCGGCGATGGGCGCTCGGGCCGCGCGCACGAAGAGCGCGATCTCGCCGATCAGTCGCGGCTCGCCGGTGGCGGGATTGATGCCCCCGGCCAGCGTCTCGAGCCCCTCCGTGTGCGGGTCGATGCCGGGGCTCAGCACCACCTCCTCGACCGCCTCGAGGTCGAGTGCATCGAGGGGACCGAGGTGTAACGCGACCCCGGGATGGGCGGCCCGGAAGTCATCCACTCCGGGCGGCGCCTCGCGGGTGTCGGCGACCATGAAGGGCACGCCAAGCCGCGCCAGATGGCGACAGATCGCGCGACCGGAGAGCCCCAGCCCCACCACCAGGGTGGTGCCGGGGGGCACCGGGATGACGGCATCATGCGTGGCGGTCGCGTCGTGTTCCATCAGCGCACCTTGAGGGTGGCCAGCCCGATCAGCACCAGCACCACGGTGATGATCCAGAAGCGCACGATGACCCGCGGCTCCGGCCAGCCCTTGAGCTCGTAATGGTGGTGCAGCGGCGCCATGCGGAAGATGCGCCGACCGGTGAGCTTGTAGGACGCCACCTGCAGGATCACCGAGACGGTCTCCATCACGAAGATACCGCCCATGATGAACAGAACGATCTCCTGGCGCACGATCACCGCCACCACGCCGAGGGCCGCGCCCAGGGCCAGCGCCCCCACGTCGCCCATGAACACCTGGGCCGGATAGGTGTTGAACCACAGGAAGCCCAGGCCGGCGCCGGCGATGGTGGCACAGAACACGGCGAGCTCACCGGCCCCGGGAATCCCCGGGATCTGCAGATATTCGGCAAACACCGCATTGCCGCTGGCATAGGCGAAGATCCCCAGCCCCATGGCCACCAGCACGGTGGGCATGATCGCCAGGCCATCGAGGCCATCGGTGAGGTTGACGGCGTTGGAGCTGCCGACGATCACCAGATAGGCCAGCACCACGTAGAAGAGCCCCAGCGGCAACACGAACTCCTTGAACAGCGGCACGATCAGGCTGGTCTCCACCGGCGAGGCGGCGGTGACATAGAGCAGCACCGCCGCCGCCAGGCCGATCACCGACTGCCAGAGATATTTCCAGCGAGCCGGCAGGCCGCGCGGATTCTTCTCCACGACCTTGCGGTAATCGTCGACCCAGCCGATGGCACCGAAGCCCAGGGTCACGGCCAGCACGACCCACACATAATGGTTGGCCAGGTCTCCCCACAGCAGGGTACTGACGGCGATGGCCATCAGGATCATGGCGCCGCCCATGGTCGGGGTGCCCGCCTTGGAGAGATGCGACTGGGGACCATCGTCACGCACCGCCTGGCCGATCTGCCCCTCGACCAGCCGGCGGATCATCACCGGGCCGAGCCACAGGCAGAGCACCAGGGCGGTGATGGTGGCGAGGATCATCCTCAGCGTGAGGTATTCGAAGACATTGAAGGCACTGAAGTACTGCGCCAGAAATTCAGCCAGATAGAGAAGCATGTATCACGTTCACCGTGTTGTGTCCTCGCGCAGTGCCGCCACCACCTGCTCCATGGCGACACTCCGCGACCCCTTGACCAGCACGCTGGCGCCGGGGGGAAGATGATCCAGCGCGTGGCGCACCAGCGCCTCGCGGCCGTCGAAATGGCACCCGCCTTCACCGAAGGCATGGCTGGCAGGGCGTGCCGCCTCGCCAAGGGTGCCCAGGAAGTCGATCCCCAGTTCCCGTGCGTGGCGCCCGATCTCGGCGTGCAACGCCGCGGACGCCTCTCCCAACTCTCCCATGGCACCCAGCAGGCACCAGCGCGGCGCTGGCAGGCTGCCCAGCAGCTCGAGTGCGGCCTTCACCGCACCGGGGTTGGCGTTATAGCTATCATCGATGATTCGGGTGGCGCGGATGCCCGCCACCACGGCCTGGCGGCCGGCCATCGGCTCGACCGCCGCGAGGCCTGCCAGCACATCGCTGGCGGAGGCCCCCATGGCCAGGGCCGCCGCCGCCGCGGCCAGGGCATTGGCCACGCTGTGGCGTCCCATCAGTCGCAGACTGACATCGCCAAGCTCGTGGTCGTCGACGACAAGCGTGAAAGCATAGCGCCCGAGGGCATCAACGACCAGTGAACGCGCCGTGACCCTGGCGCCCTCGGCCAGCCCGAAGTCGAGCACCTCGCGCGGGGCGGCCAGCCGGCTCCAGGTGGCGAAGTAGGTATCGTCGCGGTTGAGCACCGCCACGCCGTCCGCGGGCAGGCCGGCGATAATCTCCGCCTTGGCCTGGGCGATCTGCCCCATGCCTCCGAACTCGCCGACATGGGCGCCGGTAACATTGGTGATCACTGCCACTCGAGGCTCGGCCAGGCCTACCGTCCAGGCGATCTCGCCCAGATGATTGGCCCCCAGCTCCACCACCGCCTGGCGGTGGGCCGGGGTCAGCTCGAGCAGGGTCAACGGCGCGCCGAAGTCGTTGTTGAGGTTGCCGCGCGTGGCCAGCGTCGCCCCCTGGCGGTTGAGGATTGCCGCCAGCAGCTCCTTGACGGTGGTCTTGCCACTGTTGCCCGTCACCGCCGCCAGCGGGCCACCCCAGGCGCGACGACGGGCACGGCCCAACAGGCCCAGGGCGAGGCAGGTATCGGCCACCACCAGCTGGGGCAGCGGGTCATCCACCGACCGCTCGACCACGGCGGCCACGGCCCCCGCCTCGCGGGCCTCGGCCAGGAAGTCATGGGCATCGAAGCGCTCGCCGCGCAGCGCGACGAAGAGCGCCCCCGACGCGACCTTGCGAGTATCGGTAACGATCGCGTCCACCGGCAGGTCCTCGGCCGGGATTGCGATCCCCAGGGCCTCGGCCACCTCGGCCAGGCTGGACAGCCCGCAGCGGTTCATCACGCCCCCTCCCCCTTGCCGCGAGCCGCCAGCGCCTGCTCGGCCACCTCACGGTCGTCGAAGGGGTGGCGCACGCCGGCGATCTCCTGGTAGTTCTCGTGGCCCTTGCCGGCGATCAGCACCACATCGCCTGGGCCCGCCTCGGCCAGGGTGCGGTGGATGGCCGCCGCGCGCCCGGCGATATCCCAGGCCCGCCGACGGGCCGCCTCGCTCAGGCCAGCCATTATCTGCTCGCGGATGGAGGCCGGCGCCTCGCCGCGCGGGTTGTCATCGGTCACCACCAGACGATCGGCATGGCGCTCGGCGGCGGCGGCCATGGGTGCCCGCTTGCCGGGATCGCGATCGCCGCCACAGCCGAACAGGCACCAGAGCCGGCCCTGGCCGGGCAGGTGGTCGCGCAACGCCGACAGGGCGTTGTCCAGGGCGTCAGGGGTATGCGCATAGTCGATCACCACCGTGGCCATCCCGGGCCGTGCCAGGATCTCCATGCGCCCGGGCACCGGTGCGAGATGCCCCACCGCCTCGCACAGCGCCTCGAGGTCGTGCCCCAGCCCGAGCAGCGTGGCCATGGCCAGCAGCACGTTGTCGAGGTTGAAGCGCCCCATCAGCGGCAGCGCCAGCTCGCGCTCGCCCTGGGGGGTGGCGATCAGGGCACGCTGACCGGTGGCATGGGGGAAGCGCTCCAGCACGCGCAGGGTCACCGCCTCGTCATGTCCGGTGGCGAGTACCCGCACGCCGGCGGGCAGACCGGCCAGCATCAGCCGGGCCAGGGGGTCGTCGCCATTGACCACGGCGAGCTCGAGTTCGGGCCTGCGAAACAGCCGCGCCTTGGCGGCGGCATAGGCGGCCATGCTGCCGTGGTAGTCGAGATGGTCACGGCTCAGGTTGGTGAAGACCGCGGCCTGCACCCGGCAGCCATCGAGGCGGCCCTGCTCCAGGGCATGCGAGGAGACCTCCATGGCCACCCGCGTGACGCCGTCGTCGGCGAGCTCGGCGAGCGAGGCCTGCAGCGCCAGGGGCCCCGGGGTCGTCAATCCGGCGTCGACCAGTTGACCGGGGCGGCCGTTGCCGAGGGTGCCGGTCACCGCGGCATCGACGCCCAGCGACCGGCTCAGCTCGGCGATGTAATGGGTCACCGAGCTCTTGCCGTTGGTGCCGGTGACACCGACCAGCTCGAGGGAATCGGGCACGCCGTAGAGCAGGCGGCCGAGCTCTCCCAGGCGTTCGCGCAGGCCCTCGAGCGGCACTACCCGCGGGTCGGTGAGGCATCCGCGGCCGTCACCTGCATGGCACAGCACCCGCAGCGCACCGCCGGCCAGGGCCTGGTCGATGAAGTCGCGCCCATCCACCGCCACCCCGGGCACCGCGACGAAGACATCACCCGTCGCCACCCGCCGGCTGTCGGTCTCCAGGCGAGTCTCCCCCTCGGTCGAAGGGGCAAACGCGTGGTCGGGCCACAGTCGTGACAGGGTGGCATCGAGGCGGGAGAGCGTTATCGACATGGCAGGGCTCGCTTGGGGCGGTCGGTTGGGGTCATTCGGCCTCCGGCAGGTCACGCTGGTCGGGCGGCACATCGAGCAGGCGCAGGGCACTGCCGGCGACACGAGAGAACACCGGCGCCGCCACCGCACCGCCGTAGTAGGAGTCACCACGCGGGTGGTCGATCATCACCACCGCCACGATGCGCGGGTTGCTGACCGGGGCGATGCCCACGAAGAAGCCGCGATAGGCGTTCTCCTGGTAGCCTCCGGCGCCGGTCTTGCGCACCGTGCCGGTCTTGCCGGCGACACGATAGCCCGGCACCTCGGCTCGCCGGGCACCGGTATCCGGCTCGACGACCTTGTCCATCATTTCCAGTACCTGGCGGGCGACCTCGGGTGAGATGACCTGCTCCCCCGTGACGGGCTCGTCGAGGCGCAGCAGTGACGGCGGCAGCAGGCGCCCCTGGTTGGCGATGGCGGTAAAGGCACTGGCCAGCTGGAGCGGCGTGACCGAGAGTCCGTAGCCGTAGGAGAGCGCCGCCCACTGGCTGCTCGACCAGCGCACCGGTGCCGGCACCTCTCCGGTCGCCTCGCCGGGAAAGCCGGTACCCGGTGCCTGGCCGAAGCCCAGGCGGCGATAGAGCTGGGGCACCACCGGCTCGTCATAGCGCAGCACCAGCTTGGACATGCCGATATTGGAGGACTTCTCGAGGATACCGGCGAGGTCGAGCTCGCCGTAGTTGCGTATATCGCGGATGGTGAAGCGGTCGATCCGCATCCAGCCGGGGGAGGTATCCACCACGGTGGCGGGCGACAGGTCGCCGGCATCGAGCATGGCCGCCATGGCCAGGGGCTTGACCACCGAGCCGGGCTCGTAGGGGTCGACGATGGCGCGGTTGCGCAGCCCCTGGGGATCGAGCCCGGCACGGTTGTTGGGGTTGTAGGAGGGCTGGTTGGCCATGGCCAGCACCTCGCCGGTGCGCGCATCCAGCATCACCACCACGCCACCATCGGCATCCTGCTCGGCCACCGCGGCCTTGAGCTCACGGTAGGCCATGTACTGGAGGCGCTGGTCGATGGAAAGCGTCAGCTCGCCACCGGGCTTGGCCTCGCGCAGCACCTCGAGGTCACGCACCAGGCGTCCGCGCCGGTCCTTGAGCACGCGGCGCAGCCCGGGGGTGCCCGCCAGGTAAGGCTGATAGGCCAGCTCGAGCCCCTCCTGCCCCACATCGTCGACGTTGGTCACCCCCAGCAGCTGGGCGGCCACCTCGCCGGCCGGGTAGTAGCGCTTGTACTCGTCCTGGCCGTAGACGCCGGGCACACGCAGGTCGAGAACCCGCTGAGCCGCCTCGGGGGTCAGCTGACGGCGCAGGTACATGAACTCGCGTTCGGCGTAACGCGCCAACCGCTCGTTGAGGGCCTCCAGCTCCATGCCCAGCGCCGAGGCCAGCTGGACACGCTGGATGGGGTCATCGGGCACATCCTGGGGGTTGGCCCACAGGGTCACCACCGGTGTGGAGATGGCCAGCGGTTCGCCGTGACGGTCGGCGATCATGCCGCGGTGGGCAGGCAGCGAGTCGGTGCGCAGGGTACGGGCATCGCCCTGCCCCTGCAGGAAGGGGCGGTCGACCACGTGCAGGATGACCACACGCCCCACCAGCAGCCCCAGCCCGAGCAGCACCATTCCCAGCATCACGACATAGCGCAGCCGCCCCATGGGCACGCCGGGCGGGCGACGACGCGGCGACACACCGCTGCGAACTTCGGTATTCATCGCCGGATCACCTCCACCTCGTCCACGCCGGGCAGGCGCATCTCCAGGCGCTCCACGGCCAGGCGCTCGATGCGGGCCGGCGACGACCAGGCACTCTCCTCGAGGAGCAGCTGACCCCACTCGGTCTGCAGCTGCTGCTGCTCGCGTTCGAGCTGCTGCAGGGCGGCGTACTCCTCACGGGTCAGGTGGCTGATGGCGATCACCGCCAGGGCGCTGGCCAGGCAGCCGGCCAGCAGCAGAAGCACCAGCAGCGCGCGCGGGTTCAGTCGCAGCGCCGAGGGCCAGGCGAGACGAGCGGTAAACGACCTTCCCTGTGTCATGCCGACTCCTTCCTTCACTGTCGCGTGCTCAATAGCGCTTGCGCGCGACGCGCATCACCGCGCTGCGTGCGCGGGGGTTCTCCTTGACCTCCGCCTCCCCGGGACGCCGGGCCTTGCCCACCGCCTCCAGGCGGCGCTCGAGCTGCTCGTCGCGAATCGGGATGCCCCGGGGCAGGTGGGTGTCACCCCGCACATGGTGCCGGATGAAACGCTTGACCCGACGATCCTCCAGGGAGTGAAAGCTGATCACCACCAGGTGGCCACCCGGGGCCAGCGCCTCCAGCGCCGCCTCCAGAGCCGCGTCGAGCTGCTCGAGCTCGCCGTTGACCTGGATGCGCAGGGCCTGGAAGACCCGCGTCGCGGGGTGCTTGTGCTTCTCCCAGGCGGGGTGGGCGGTCTTGACCACCTCGGCCAGGTCGGCGGTGCGCTCGAAGCGTCGCTCGGTGCGTCGCGCGAGAATTGCCCTGGCCAGGCGCCGGGCATAGCGCTCCTCGCCGTACTCCTTGAACACCCGAGACAGCTCGGCCTCGCCGGCGCGGGCAATGAAACCCGCCGCGCTCTCGCCTCGGGTCGGATCCATGCGCATGTCCAGCGGGCCGTCGCGCAGGAAGCTGAAGCCGCGCTCGGGATCGTCGAGCTGGGGGGAGGAGACGCCGATATCGAGCAGCACCCCGGCCAGACGACCATGCAGCTCATGGGCACGGGCGACCTCGTCGAGGCGGGCGAATTCGGCACGCTCGATGGTGAAGCGCGGGTCATCGATGGCGGCTGCCTCGGCAATCGCCTGAGGGTCACGATCGATGGCCAGCAGCCTGCCCCGGGGCGAGAGGCGCGACAGGATCTCCCGCGCGTGGCCGCCGCGACCGAAGGTACCGTCGAGATAGGCACCATCGGAATCGTGGACCAGGGCATCGACCGCACCGTCGAGCAGCACGCTGGCGTGGCGAAAACCCCGCGGGGGTGTATCAGGGGCGGACTGCATGCGCTTATCGATCCACGGTGGGGCGACGGAGAGTTCCGCCGCAGGACTGAAAACAGGGGGGAGCCGGCCGATAAGCCGGGTTCTGTCGAGGACAGTCATTCATCTAGGGGTCGCGTCACCGCGACCCTCGAGCAACCTACCCGAACCCGGCGCGGGCCACGCCAGCGGGTTCCTATTTGGTCTTGCTCCGAGTGGGGTTTACCGTGCCACGCACTGTTGCCAGGCGCGCGGTGCGCTCTTACCGCACCCTTTCACCCTTACCGGCCTCCCGAGGGAGACGTAGGCGGTCTGCTCTCTGCTGCACTTTCCGTCGGCTCACGCCGCCCAGGCGTTACCTGGCACTCTGCCCTGTGGAGCCCGGACTTTCCTCCCCCGGATCACTCCGGCGGCGACTGTCTGGCCGACTCCCGCGGCAAGGATACCAGTGCCCCGACACCCCCTCAACAAGCAGTGCATTCCAACGCGAGGGGCGCCGGGGGCAAGCCGACGGAACAGCCCCAAGCGACCTTGCCTCAGCGGGGAGCCTCGTCTTTGAGGGTCTGGGCGTGGGCATACCAGGCCTTCTTGGCGCCCCCCAGCACCCGCGACGCCACCGCGGCGGCCTGCTTCACGCCGGCGCCCTCGGCCAGAAGCGCCGCGAGCAGCGCCTCCCCCTCCACTTCGCCGCCGGCGCCCTTCTCGCGCGGCGGCGCACCGGCCACCATCACCACGAACTCGCCGCGGGCCTGGTTGGGGTCCTCCTCCATGCGCCGGGACAGCTCGGCGGCGCTGCCCTCCAGAAAGGTCTCGAAGGCCTTGGTCAGCTCCCGCGCCAGCACCAGGCGACGCTCGCCGAATACCGTCCCGATGTCCGTCAGGGTGTCGCGAATGCGATGCGGCGACTCATAGAAGACCAGGGTCTCGCTGCGCGCCGCCAGCTCCTCGAGCTGCGCGCGACGCGTCCCGCCCTTGGCCGGCAGGAAGCCATGGAAGGTGAAGCGGTCGGTAGGCAAGCCCGCGGCCGAGAGGGCGGCGACCAGCGCACAGGCACCGGGAACCGGCACGATGCGCCGCCCCCGGGCGCGCAACTCGCGCACCAGCACGAAGCCGGGGTCGCTGATCAGCGGCGTGCCAGCATCGGAGACCAGGGCGATGGATTCGCCGGCGGCCAGGCGGGCGTCCAGCTGCTCGACCCGCGCCGCCTCGTTGTGCTCATGCAGCGAGAGCATGGGCACCTGCACCCCCAGGTGGCGCAGCAGGCGTGCGGTGTGTCGGGTGTCCTCGGCGGCGACCAGCGCCACCTCGGCCAGCACCCCGGCGGCACGCGGGCTCAGGTCGGCCAGATTCCCAATCGGCGTGGCGACCACGTACAATGAAGCAGAGTTCGGTTCTGACACGTCGCCTCCTCGGCGGGCTCCCGATACGACGGATGAAGAAAGGAAGGATGCATGCTCACACTCACACGCGGCCTGCTGGCCACCGCGCTACTCGCGCTGCTGCTGGCCGGCTGCGCCTACCAGCCGGGCATCGTCGAGCGCGTCACCGATGATGACCCCGCGAGCCTGCTCGAGCAGGCCCAGCAACAGGAACCGGACCAGGCGGCGCGCACGCGGCTGGACGCGGCGGACATCCTAGCACGCCAGGGGGAGCGCACCCAGGCACTCGAGATCGCCCGCAATATCGATGATGCTCGCCTGGCCGGCGACCAGCGGGCTCGCTGGGCGCTGCTGCTGGCCGATCTCGGCGAGAGTGAAGGCAACCCCGAGGCGGTGATCCGCGCGACCCAGGACCTCGACGGCCTGGAGCTGAATCGTGGCCAGGCACTGGCCCTGCGCGAACAGCGGGGCCTGGCCCTGCTCGAGGTCGATGAGCCCCTTGCCGCCGCCGAGGCCCTGCTGGCAGTGCAGGCAGAGTCCGATGACGAGGCCCTCAACGACCCCATCTGGCGCGCCCTGGGGGGGCTCGATGGGCGCCGGCTGACCCGGTTAGGTGAACAGGGCGATGCCCTGACCCGCGGCTGGGTCGAGTTGAGCGAGACGGTGCGCAGCGGCGGTGGCGATATCGAGCGCCTGTTCCAGCGCCTGGATGACTGGCGCAGCCGCAATCAGCGCCACCCGGCGGCACGCCGACTGCCGGCAGACCTGCTCGCCCTGCGCGAGCTGAGCGGCCAGGAGGTACAGCATATCGCCGTGCTGCTGCCCGACTCCGGCCCCCTGTCACGAATCGCCGAGGCCGTCGCCGAGGGCATTCGTACCCAGCACCGCCTGTCGAATGATGCCAATGTCCGCCTGAGCTTCATCGATGGCTCCTCCGGCAGCCTCGAGGCACTCTATCGGGAAGCCGAGAATCGCGGCGCCCAGGTCGTGATCGGCCCCCTCGACAAGGACCGGGTCAGCGAGCTCGAGCGCCGCGACCGCGTGCCGCTGCCCACCCTGGCGCTCAACTACGGCAGGGGCGGCAGCAATCACGCCGAGGGGCTCTTCCAGTACGGCCTCTCCGCCGAGGACGAGGCCACCCAGGCCGCCCAGCGCGCCTGGCGCGACGGGCATCGCCGCGCCGCCCTGCTGGTACCTGACAACGACTGGGGGCGCCGCGTCGGCGAGGCCTTCTGGGATGAATGGCGCGCCCAGGGCGGGGAGGTCACCAAGGCGGTGCGCTACAACCCCGGCGCCGCCGCCACCGGAAGCACCCGTCGCGCCATCGCCGAGGCACGCCCCGACGCCCTGTTCATGCTGGCGCTTCCCGACTACGCCCGCCAGGTACCGCCGACCCTGGACTATTACGGCGCCGGCGACCTGCCGGTGTATGCCACTTCGCACCTGTTCAACGGGCGGCTCAATCCGCGCCTCGACGGCGACCTGGACGATGTTCTGTTCCTCGACATCCCCTGGCAGATCCCCGATGCCGCCGTAGGCGGCGAGGACGCCCTGCCCTTCTCCGCGAGCTACCGCGCCCTGCGCGAGGATGCGGACCCCAACCTCTTCCGCCTGAACGCCATGGGGGTCGACGCCTTCGAGCTGGCACGTCGGCTGCCCCAGTTCCAGCTGGTGTCGGGCAGCGAGGTGTTCGGCGCCACCGGCACCCTGCGCCCGGGGCCCGACGGCCGTATCCAGCGTCAGCTGCCCTGGGCACGCTTCGTCAACGGCGTCCCTCAGCCGGTGCTGATCCCGGGGATCTTCGGTGATGAGCAGTCCCCGTGACGCGCGGGCCCGCGGCGAGGCCATCGAGCGCCTCGTCGCGGCCTGGCTGGCAGAGCGCGGCCTGACGCCGGTGGCCGCCAACCAGCACGCCAAGGGTGGCGAACTGGATCTGGTGATGCGCGACGGCGAGACCCTGGTCTTCGTCGAGGTGCGTCACCGGGCCGATACACGCCACGGCCACCCCCTCGAGACCATCACCGCCACCAAGCAGCGCCGCCTGGTCCGGGCGGCGCGTTTTTATCTCCAGCGCAACCGGCTATCATGTGCCTGCCGCTTCGATGTGGTGGCCGTGACCGGCCAGCCCCCCGAACTCGACATCCAGTGGGTGGTCAACGCCTTCGATGCCTACTAACTCGCCAGAGGAACCCGACTCAGCATGGATTTCCAGCAGCGCATTCTCGGCCACTTCAACGCCAGCATCGACACCAAGACCTACGCCAGTGAAGTGCTGCCGCCCTTCATCGAGGTGGCCAGCCAGATGATGGTCCAGTGCCTGGTCAGTGAGGGCAAGATCCTGGCCTGCGGCAACGGCGGCAGCGCCGGCGACAGCCAGCACTTCTCGTCGGAGCTGCTCAACCGTTTCGAGCGGGAGCGCCCCAGCCTGCCCGCCCTGGCGCTGACGACCGACACCTCGACCCTGACCTCCATCGCCAACGACTACAGCTACAACGAGGTCTTCTCCAAGCAGGTGCGCGCCCTGGGCCAGCCCGGCGACATCCTGCTGGCGATCTCCACCAGCGGCAACTCGGCCAACGTCATCCAGGCCATCCAGGCCGCCCATGACCGCGACATGACGGTGGTGGCACTGACCGGACGCGACGGCGGCAACATGGCCTCGCTGCTCGGCCAGGACGACTGCGAGATCCGCGTCCCGGCGACCTCCACCGCGCGCATCCAGGAGGTCCACCTGCTGGTGATCCACTGCCTCTGCGACCTGATCGACGAACAACTCTTTGGAGCAAGCGAATGACGACACGCACCCCCCTGCTAAGCGCGCTGCTGCTGTCCGCCGTCCTGGGCCTCGCCGGCTGCACCACCGTGACCAGCGTGACGCACCAGGGCACCATCGACGAGAACTACGGCAAGCGCACCGCCGGTGCTCAGGTCGAGGATCAGAGCATCGAGACCAAGATCTCCCACAACCTCGGCCGCACCGACGCCCGCCTGGGCGATGCCAGGATCAACGTCGACAGCTACAACGGCGTGGTACTGCTTACCGGCCAGGTCCCCAGCGAGGAGCTCAAGGCCCGGGCCAACGAAGTAGCCAGTGACGTGCGCAACGTGCGCACCATTCACAATGAGCTCACCATCGCCGGCAACCTGCCCGCCAGCCAGCGGCTCTCGGATACCTGGCTCAACACGCGCATCCGCACCCACCTGGCCGCCAACGAGAGCATCGACTCGAGCCGCATCCGGGTGATCACCGAGAATGCCAGCGTCTACCTGATGGGCATCGTGACCCGTGCCGAGGCCGAGCGCATCGTCCAGGCGGTCTCGCAGCTGGGCGGCATGCAGCGCATCGTCAAGGTGTTCGACTATCTTGACTGACGGGCTCGACTGACCGGCGTGCCCGACGGGCACCGCGCCCCCCAACGCAGGACGGCAGGCCCTCGGGCCTGCCGTCCTGCGTTTCCACACCTGTCCGGGAACTACTTGATCACGCGCAGCGAGGGCCTGCCCTTGGGCGGGCGACGGTTGCCTTCACCCTCCTCGGCCGGAGGCTCCTCGCCTGCCGAGGCATCGCCGTCACTCTCCACCTCGGTCAGGGTCGGCGCCTCCTCGTCGGCGGCATCGGCGGGCTGCGGCATCACCGGCTCATGGCCGAAGACCATGCCCACGCCATTCTCGCGACCATAGATGGCCACCAGAGCGTCGCTCGGCACCATCACCCGCATGGGCTGGCCACCGAAGCGGGCCCCGAAGCTGATCGCGTCGTTCTCCATGGCGAGATCACGTACCGCGGTCGGCGACAGGTTGAGGACGATCTGGCCGTTCTGCACGAACTGCCGCGGGACCTCGACGTCGGGGTGCTCCGCATCGACCACGATATGCGGCGTGAGTTCGTTGTCCAGCAGCCACTGGAACAGGGCCCTGGCCAGGTAGGGGCGACTGGATAGGTTGGGACGACTGGAATCCATCGTCAGGCCCTCCTCCGTTGAACGGCCGCCCGCAGGCGACCGGAAGTGTATCAGCTACGCATCTCGCGCTCGCGCTCACTCAGCGAGGCCTTGAAGCCATCACGCTCGAAGACCCGTTCCATGTAGCCGAGCAGCGGCCCCACCTGCTTCTCGGGCAGCTCGATGCCCAGTGCCGGCAGGCGCCACAGGATCGGTGCCAGGCAGCAGTCCACCAGGGTGAACTCCTCGCTCATGAAGAACGCCATGTCCTCGAAGATGGGCGAGATACCCACCAGGCTCTCGCGCAGCTCCTTGCGTGCCTTGTCCGCCTCCTTCTTGGCCCCCTGCTCGATCTGCTCCACCAGCGGGCACCACTCGCGCTCGATGCGATGCATCCAGAGGCGGCTCTGGGCACGCGCCACCGGATAGACCGGCAGCAGCGGAGGATGCGGGAAGCGCTCGTCCAGGTACTCCATCATCACCTTGGACTCGTACAACACCAGATCACGATCCAGCAGGGTCGGCACGCTGTTGTAGGGGTTGAGGTCGGCGAGCTCCTCGGGGGGCTGGTCCTGGGTGACTTCCACGATGTCCACCGCCACACCCTTCTCGGCGAGCACGATACGCACCCGATGACTGAAGTGATCGGTACCACCGGAATAGAAGATCATCGACGACCGCTTGGCCACTACACCCATGAAACAATCCTCGCATCAAATCGAACGACTATGATAACACGCGGGCAGCGCTCCGCGGGGGAGCGTTTCGCCCGGTACATACGTCGCGGGGGCGCATGGCCGTTGGCCGTGCGCCCCCGCATTGTCCACCGCGGTGGATCAGTGGATGTCGCGCCAGTACTCGCGCTTGAGCAGGTAGGCGATGACACCGAAGATGAAGATGAAGATCAGCACCTTGGGCGCCAGGGCCTGGGCCTGCAGCTTGGAGGGCTCGCCGACGTAGGCCAGGAAGTTGGTCAGGTCGTAGACCGCTTCCTCGAACTCCGCGGGCTCCATCTCACCGGGCTGGGTCACCTGCAGGGTCTCGCAGGACTGGTACTTGCCGGTCAGCGGATCGAGCTCGGCACCCTCCACCGGGCGGTCGGTCTCGGCACACACCTTCTCCTGCACGCCCTGCAGCGGCTCCAGCACGTTGGGCATGGCCACCAGGTCGAACACGGCGTTGTTCACCCCGGTGCCGGTGCTCGGATCCTTGTAGAACGACAGCAGGTAGGAGTAGATCCAGTCGGTACCACGCAGGCGCGACTCCAGGGTCAGGTCGGGCGGCGCTGCACCAAACCAGGCCTCGCCGTCATCCTGGCTCATGGCGATATGCATCTGGTCGTTGAAGGCCAGGTCAGAGGAGAAGATCAGGTTCTCCTCGACCAGGTCCTGGGGCATGTTCAGGTCCTCGGCAGCCCGCGCGAAGCGCTGGTGCTCGAGGGAGTGACAGCCCATGCAGTAGTTGGTGTAGAGCTGCATGCCCCGCTGCAACGACGCCTTGTCGTCCAGGTCGGGCGTCATGGAGTACGGCACGCTCGCCCCCCCCGCGGCCATCGCCGTCAGGGGCACCAGCGCGAAGAGCAGTGCGAACAGTTGCTTTTTCATTAGCCAGTCACCCTCTCCGGAACGGGTTTTGTCTTCTCCAGCCGGGTGTAGAACGGCATCAGCAGGAAGAAGGCGAAGTAGATGGCGGTGCAGATCTGGGCCACCAGGGTCCGACCATCGGTGGCGGGCAACACGCCCAGCACCCCGAGGATCACGAAGCTGATGGCGAACAGCACCAGCATCACCTTGGAGATCCAGCCCTTGTAGCGGATGGAGCGCACCGGGCTGCGGTCGAGCCAGGGCAGCACGAAGAGCACCGCGATAGCCCCCCCCATGCAGATCACGCCGAGGAGCTTGGCGTCGAGGCCGAACAGCGAGAAGTTGATGGCGCGCAGGATCGCGTAGAAGGGCGTGAAGTACCACACCGGCGCGATATGGTCCGGGGTCACCATGGGGTTCGCCGGCTCGAAGTTGGGCTTCTCGAGGAAGTAGCCGCCACCCTCGGGGAAGTAGAAGATCACCACCGCGAAGACGAACAGGAACACCGCCACACCGACGATATCCTTCACAGTGTAGTACGGGTGGAAGGGGATGCCGTCCAGCGGCTTGCCGGTCTCGTCCTTCTTCTGCTTGATGTCGATGCCGTCCGGGTTGTTGGAGCCGACCTCATGCAGGGCAATGATGTGCAGCACCACCAGCGCCAGGATCACGATGGGCAGCGCCACCACGTGCAGGGCGAAGAAGCGATTGAGCGTGATACCGGAGATCAGGAAGTCGCCGCGCACCCACTGGGTCAGGTCGGGGCCGATCACCGGGATGGCGGAGAACAGCGAGATGATGACCTGAGCACCCCAGTAGGACATCTGGCCCCAGGGGAGCAGGTAGCCCATGAAGGCCTCGGCCATCAACGCCAGGTAGATCGCCATGCCGAAGATCCACACCAGCTCGCGGGGGGCCTTGTAGGAGCCATAGAGCAGGCCGCGGAACATGTGCAGGTAGACCACCACGAAGAACGCCGTGGCGCCGGTGGAGTGCATATAGCGAATCAGCCAGCCCCACTCTACATCGCGCATGATGTACTCGACGGAGGCGAAGGCGCCCTCCGCGGAGGGGTTGTAGCTCATGGTCAGCCAGATGCCGGTCAGGATCTGGTTGACCAGCACCAGCAGCGCCAGCGAGCCGAAGAAGTACCAGAAGTTGAAGTTCTTGGGGGCGTAGTACTTGGACAGGTGCTCCTGCCACATCTGCGTCGCGGGGAAGCGCTCATCCACCCAGCGCATGAGCCCCTTTTCCGCCATCGCCTTGTTCGGGTTACCCATCAGGCAGTCTCCTCATCTTCGCCAACGACAATGATATCGTCGGACTCGAAGCGGTAAGGCGGCACCTCCAGGTTGGTGGGCGCCGGCACCCCGCGGAATACCCGACCCGCCAGGTCGAAACGCGAACCGTGACAGGGGCAGAAGTAGCCACCCGGCCAGTCGTCGGTGCCCACGTCGTCGGCATCCGGCTCGGGACGGAACAGCGGTGAGCAGCCCAGATGGGTGCAGATCCCGATATAGACGCCAAGTTCAGGCTTGATCGCCCGCAGCGGCCCCGTCACATAGGCGGGCTGCTGGGGAACCTCCGAATCGGGATCGGCCAGACGCGAGGCGTCGAAGCCCTCGGTTCGCTCGACCATCTCCGGGGTACGGTAGACGACCCACACCGGTTTGCCGCGCCACTCCACGACCATGCGCTGACCCGGCTCCAGCTTGGACACGTCAGCCTTTACCGGCGCGCCCGCCGCTCTCGCCCTGGCACTCGGCTGCCAGGAAGCCACAAAGGGGACCGCAACCCCGACGGCACCAACCCCACCTACAACGGTGGTGGCACCCACGAGGAAACGGCGCCGACCCTTGTTCACGCCGTTATCTGCCATTTCAAGGTTTCTCCCATCAGCTTACCCGTTGATCCATCACGGGCATCATCCCCGCGAACACGGACACCAAATGCGGTACATGTTAAGAAATCGAGCCGCCCCGCACAAGGAAAAGGACCTTGACCAAGGTGGCATGGCACACACAAATTGTTGACCCAGAACAAGAAACGCCCGGGTTGATAAACCCGGGCGTCGAAGCTTCCAAGATGGCTGGCGATCAGCGCTTGGAGAACTGCGGACGGCGGCGCGCCTTGCGCAGGCCGACCTTCTTGCGCTCGACCTGACGCGCGTCACGGGTCACGTAACCCGCCTCACGCAGCGGCGCACGGAAGTCCTCGTTATAGGACATCAGGGCGCGGGTGATGCCGTGACGGATCGCACCGGCCTGGGCAGAACCACCACCGCCCTTGACGGTCACGTAGACGTCGAACTGGCCCAGGGTCTCGGTCAGCTCGAGGGGCTGACGGACCACCATGCGACCGGTGACGCGACCGAAGTACTGGTCCAGCTCACGGCTGTTGACGGTGATCTTGCCGGTGCCCGGCTTAAGGAAGACGCGGGCGGTAGAGGTCTTGCGGCGCCCGGTACCGTAATACTGCTGTGTCATGGCGAAGATTCCCTCAGAAGTTCAGTTCTTGCGGCTGCTGGGCGGCGTGCGGATGCTCGGCGCCGGCGTAGACCTTGAGTTTGGTGTACATGGCGCGGCCCAGAGGGCCCTTCGGCAGCATGCCCTTGACGGCACTCTCGATGATACGCTCGGGGGCGTGGTCGAGCATCTTGTCGAAGGTCATGGAACGCAGGCCACCCGGGTAACCGGTGTGGCGATAGTAGGTCTTGGCCTTGGCCTTGTTGCCGGTGACCTTCACCTTCTCGGCGTTGATAACGACGATGTAGTCGCCGGTATCCACGTGCGGGGTAAACTCCGGCTTGTGCTTGCCGCGCAGGCGACGAGCGATCTCTGTGGCCAGACGGCCCAGCGTCTTGTCCGTGGCGTCGACGACGTACCAGTCGCGCTCGACGGACTGCGGTTTGGCAGTGAACGTCTTCATGGAATCTCACCAATCAAGTGTATTGGGTTATCAGCCGATCATCCAGCATGCAACCATCCCTATTCTTCTTGGTTGCCCCCGACTGGCGGGCACAACGAGTAGAGCGCGCGAATTCTACATGGGCACGGCCCACAAGGCAATGCCACTCAGGGCTTGTGGGGTAGTGCCAGGTAGTCGTGGGACTGCATCTCCTGCAGCCGCGACAGGGTACGCTGGAACTCGAACTCGAGGCGCCCGTCGGCATACAGCGCCTCGGCGGGCATCTCGGCGGACATCAGCAGCTTGACGCCGCGATCGTAGAACTCGTCGACCATATTGATGAAGCGCCTGGCCTGATCATCCGTCGCCCCGTTCATGCGGGTCACGTTGGAGACCAGCACGGAATGGAACTCGCGGGCCAACTCGATATAGTCGTTCTGGCTGCGCGGACCGTCACACAGCTCACGGAACTCGAACCACACCACGTCGTCGTGGAGCCGCCGGGCGTGCAGCACGCGATGGTTCACCTCCAGCGGCACATCGACCTCGCCGTCATGGCCGGCGATCTCGCGGAAGCTACGCGCCAGCTCCACCTCGGCTGCCTCGTCGAGGGGCGAGTGGAAGATCTCGGCACGCTCCAGGGCGCGCAGCCGATAGTCGATACCCGAGTCGACATTGACCACCTCGCAGTGGCGCTCGAGCAGGTCGATGGCCGGCAGGAAGCGTGCGCGCTGCAGGCCATCCTTGTAGAGATCGCCGGGCACGATGTTGGAGGTCGCAACCAGCACCACCCCACGCTCGAACAGCGCCTCGAGCAGGTTGGCCAGGATCATGGCATCGGTGATGTCCTTGACGAAGAACTCGTCGAAGCAGATTACCCTGGCCTCGGCGGCGAACTTCGCGGCGATCAGGCGCAGCGGATTCTTCTCGCCCTTGTAGTGCTCCAATTCGTTGTGCACCCGCTGCATGAAGCGGTGGAAGTGGGTACGCATCTTCTCGGGAAAGGGCAGCGACTCGTAGAAGGCGTCCACGAGGTAGGTCTTGCCGCGCCCGACACCGCCCCAGAAGTAGAGCCCGCGGACCTCCGGCAACACCGGCGCCTCGGGTTCACTGCGTGCACGCTTGCCGAACAGCCCGGCAACGCGTGAGGCCAGCCCACCCCCCGAGGCGGCAGGGCGCGGCGGCGACGCCGGCGTCGCGAGCAGCTCCTCGTAAAGTCGCTGCAGATGCGCCACGGCCTGCTCCTGGGCGGCGTCATACTGGAAGTCGTCACGTTCCAGATCGGCCCGATAGCGAGCCATGGGGGTCGGACGAATGTCTCGATTTGCGGCACTCATGGGGGCGAAAACGGCCTGTTGCGGCTTCGACAGGCTGCATATTATACGCGCCTGAACCACGAAGCGCATCGCCGACGCCTGTCCGCGTTGACCCGGCGACGGCGCTCGCCCCTATAATGGTGCGCGCCGGGGCTACCGCCCCACCACCGGATCCGCCCGCCGAAACGCCGGCCGCTGGATCGTTCACCGCCGCAGGGAGACCGACGTGGACGAGAGCAACATCAACTGGATTCTGGCCATCGCCTGCCTGCTGGCCGGTATCGGTCTGGGAGCACTGGGCTACCACCTGCTCAATGCCGGTGCACACGGCATGCAGCGCCTGCGCCAGCGCCTCGCGGAGCGCGACAGGGAGCTCTCGGCCCTGCGCGACGGCCTCGACGAGCACTTCGACGAGGTCAGCCGTCTGGCGGCGACGCTGCGCCACGACAGCGAGGCGCTGGCCGCCCGCCTCGCCGAGGATGCCAGCAGCCTAGGGGGACGCACCAGGGGCCACCGCGGCCTGGCCGTGGAGGAGGCAGCGCCTCCCGCCGAGGCGACGAGCGACGAAGCCCTGGCGACGCCGCGTGACTATGCCGACGGCTCCGGCGGCACCCTCTCCGAGGACTTCGGCCTCAAGGATGACACCAGCCGGGAGCCCGAGGCTCCTCGCTACTGAGCCGAGTGCCAGCCACCAGCGCCCCGCCCCACCGGCGGGGCGTTGCGGTTTCAGGGCCTCATGCCGGGTTATCGATATCCACGAAGCGGTGCTCGATGCCGAACTCTCCGGCCAGCCACTCGCCCAGCGCGCGCACACCGTCGCGCTCGGTGGCGTGGTGCCCCGCACACAGGTAGTGAATGCCCAGCTCGCGGGCCAGATGGGTGGTGCGTTCGGAGATCTCTCCGGAGATGAAGGCGTCGGCGCCCGCCTCCCAGGCCGCAGTGATCATGTCCTGGGCACCGCCGGTGCACCAGGCCACCCGCTCGATACGCCCATTCGCCGGCGCCTCCACCAGCAGCGCCTCGCGCCCCAGACGCTCACCGACGTGGTCGGCCAGCGCCCGCGCATCCATCACCGACGGTGGCGCCCCCAGCCAGAGGAGCCCCTCCCCGAGCTCACCGTCGGCGCACCCTTCCACCGTGAAGCCCAGCCGACGCCCCAGCTCGGCGTTATTGCCGAGCCCGGCATGGGCATCCAGCGGCAGATGATAGGCCAGCAGGCTGATGTCGTGGGCCAGCAGGGTCTGCAGGCGGCGCCGTTTCATACCGGTGATGGCCACCGGCTCGTTCTTCCAGAAATAGCCATGGTGCACGAGCACCAGGTCGGCCTCCCACGCCAGCGCCTCGTCGAGCAGCGCCTGGCAGGCGGTGACGCCGCTCAGCACCCGCCTAACTTCGTCACGCCCCTCCACCTGCAGGCCGTTGACGGTGTAGTCCTTGAAGCGCTCGGGCTGCAGCTTGCTGGCGCAGGCCGCCACCAGGGTGTCGCGATGGGTCATCGTCTCCTCCGGACGCTGTGGAATGAAGGTGTTACCATGCGCCGATTGTAACCGTCACCGACGAGTGCCGGCGACCGTCACAGACCTGACGCGACCGCCCGGACGAGAACCGAGTCCCGCATGCCGTACCAACTACCGCGCCATCGCCTTCGCTCCCTCGCCCCCTACCTGCTACCGGTACTGATCGGGGTGCTGCTGGCCGTGGTACTGCTCAACGCCTTCCCGCAGCTCACCGGCCGCGATACGGCCGACTCGCCGGCGCCACAAGCGCCCTCCCCGACCCGGCGCGAGCCGCTGGCGGTGTCCCCCGATGTCGCGGCATCCAGCGATGAAACCGAGCGCCCCGCCCCGGCACTGCGCCAGGCACCGCCGCTCGCCCGCGAACAGGGGCCGGCCAGCTACGCCGCCGCGGTGGAGCGCGCCGCCCCGGCGGTCGTCAATATCTACTCCTCCCGGGTCGTCGAGCGCGACCAGCATCCGCTGATGTCGGACCCCTTCTTCCGCCAGTTCTTCGGCGACGACATGCCGACGCGCCAACGCATGCTCTCGAGCCTCGGCTCGGGCGTCATCGTCAGTGAAGAGGGCTATGTGCTGACCAACCACCATGTCATCGGCGGTGCCGATCAGATCCAGGTCGCGCTGCGCGACGGCCGCGAGACCCTGGCCGAGGTGATCGGCACCGATCCCGAGAGCGACCTCGCCGTGCTGCGCATCCAGCTCGACGACCTGCCGGTGATCGAGCTCGCCGACTCCGCCGAGGTGGCCATCGGCGATGTGGCCCTGGCCATCGGCAACCCCTTCGGGGTCGGCCAGACGGTCACCATGGGCATCATCAGTGCCACCGGCCGCAGCCACCTGGGGCTCAACGCCTACGAGGACTTCATCCAGACCGATGCCGCCATCAACCCGGGCAACTCCGGAGGCGCCCTGATCAGCCCCGACGGCGCCATGGTCGGCATCAACACCGCCATCTTCTCGCGCTCCGGCGGCTCCCAGGGCATCGGCTTCGCCATCCCCGCCAACCTGGCGCGAAACATCCTCGAGGAGCTGGTCACCCAGGGGCGGGTGATCCGTGGCTGGTTGGGAGTCGAGGCCCAGGAGCTCAACCCGGAGCTGGCCGCCTCCTTCGGCCTGCAGGCGCCGCGTGGCGTGATCATTGCCGGAGTGGTTCCGGGAGGCCCCGCCGACCAGGCCGGCCTGCGCCCCGGCGACGTGCTGCTCTCGATCGAGGGCAGGCCGATCCTCGACGCCCGGGAAACGATGTCTGACATCGCCGCGGTGGAGCCCGGCGACAGCTTGCCGCTCACCGTGGTACGCGGCGGCGAGGAGCTGGAGTTGACGGTGGAGGTCGGCGAACGCCCGCCCCCCGAGCTGCGGGCCCCAGAATAGCCGCTGGGCCACGACGTCACCCGGCCATCACCACTCCCCCACAACGCAGAGGGCCCCGCCAACCGGCGGGGCCCTCTGCTTACGGCCAGTCATTCATGCGGCCGACTGGCCGACTCTCTCCAACCACGAATCTCTCTCCAACCACGACCCACTCTCCAACCACGACTCACTCGGGGCCGCTCACTCCTTGATCCGGTACTCGGCGCTGCGCGCGTGGGCGGTAAGCGATTCGCCGCGAGCCAGAACCGAGGCGATCCGGCCCAGCTCCGACGCCCCTTCGGGCGAGCAGTGGATGATCGACGAGCGCTTCTGGAAGTCGTAGACCCCCAGCGGCGACGAGAAGCGCGCGGTGCCCGACGTCGGCAGCACGTGGTTGGGGCCAGCGCAGTAATCCCCCAGCGCCTCGGCAGTATAGCGCCCCATGAAGATGGCTCCGGCGTGCCGCACCTCGGGCAGCCAACCCTCGGGGTTGGCTACCGAGAGCTCGAGGTGCTCTGGCGCAATGCGGTTGATCAGCGTCATCGCCTCGGCGCGATCGCGGCAGTGAATCAGCGCCCCACGCCGGGAGAGCGACTCGCGAACGATCGCCTGGCGCTCCAGGGTCGGCAGCAGCCGGTCGATGGCGGCCTCCACGGCGTCCAGGTGCCCGGCATCCCAACCGACCAGGATCGCCTGGGCGTCCTCGTCATGTTCGGCCTGGGAGAACAGGTCCATGGCCAGCCACTCGGGGTCGGTGCCGCCATCGGAGACCACCAGGATCTCCGAAGGGCCGGCGATCATGTCGATGCCTACCTGGCCGAACACGGCGCGTTTGGCGGTGGCCACGTAGATGTTGCCCGGACCGACGATCTTGTCGACCCGCGGCACCGTCTCGGTGCCGTAGGCCAGGGCGGCAATGGCCTGGGCGCCGCCCACCGTGAACACCCGGTCGACCCCGGCGAGATGCGCCGCGGCCAGCACCAGCTCGTTGAGCACCCCATCCGGGGTGGGCACCACCATGATGATCTCGCGAACGCCGGCCACGTGGGCGGGAATCGCGTTCATCAACACCGAGGAGGGATAGGCCGCCTTGCCACCCGGCACATAGATGCCGGCGCGGTCCAGCGGCATGACCTGCTGGCCGAGCACGCTGCCGTCCGCCTCGGTGTAGTGCCAGGACTCGGGCTTCTGACGCTCGTGGTAGAGGCGGATACGCTCGGCGGCCTGGGCCAGCGCCTCGCGCTGCTCGGCGGGCAACCCCTCATAGGCCTGGCGCAAGCGCGGTGCACTGAGGGTCAGTTCGGCCATGCTCGATACCGAGAGGCGATCGAAGCGGTTGCTGGCCTCCACCAGGGCGGCATCGCCGCGATCCTTCACCGCGGCGAGAATCTCCGCGACCCGCGCCTGGACCTCGCCGTCGGAGACCCCCTCCCAGGCCAGCAGGTGGTCGAGCCGAGCCGTGAAGTCGGCGTCGGTAGTGGCGAGGCGGGCAATTCCGGAGGGAGCAGTGGTCTCGGTCATGGCAGCATCCATATCGTGTCGGGACTATCCAGTCGGGTCCATCGCCGGCATCTCAGCCCGCGACGCCCTCGCGACGTGCGGTCACCGCCTGCTCGAGGCGCTCGAGCAGCGGCTTGATACGCGCATGCTTCATGGTCATCGCCGCCTTGTTGACCACCAGGCGGGTGGAGATCGGCGCGATCAGCTCGCGGGGCTCCATGCCGTTGGCGCGCAGGGTATTGCCGGTATCGACGATATCGACGATCTCGTCGGCCAGGTTCATCAGCGGCGCCAGTTCCATGGCGCCGTAGAGCTTGATCACCTCGGCCTGGATGCCCTGCTCGGCATACCAGCGCCGGGCGACGTTGACGAACTTGGTGGCCACCCGGCGCCGCGCACGGGCCGGCTCGGCGCCGGTGATGCCCGCGGTCATCAGCCGGCAGCGAGCGATCTCCAGGTCCAGCGGCTCATAGAGCCCCGCCGCGCCGTGCTCGAGGAGCACGTCCTTGCCCGCCACCCCCAGATCGGCGGCGCCCAGCTGCACATAGGTCGGCACGTCGGTGGCGCGGATCACCACCAGCTTGACGTCGGGCAGGTTGGTATCGAACAGCAGCTTGCGGCTGCTGCCCAGGTCTTCCGCCGGCTCGACGCCGGCGTCGGCCAGCAGCGGCAGGGTCTCGTCCAGGATACGGCCCTTGGAGAGGGCCACGATCAGTTGTTTGCTCATGCTCTCGCCTTGGTCAGGGTGCAGGCTAGCCCGGTACGCGACGGATGCGCGCGCCGAGCAGCTGCAGCTTCTCCTCGATGCATTCGTAGCCGCGATCGATATGGTAGATACGGTCGACCAGGGTCTCCCCCTCGGCCATCATCGCCGCGATCACCAGCGACGCCGAGGCGCGCAGGTCGGTCGCCATCACCGGGGCACCGGAGAGCTGCTCGACTCCCTCGATCACCGCGGTGTTACCCTCCAGAGCGATCTTCGCCCCCATGCGATTGAGCTCCTGGACGTGCATGAAGCGGTTCTCGAAGATGGTTTCGACTACCCGCGAGGTGCCGTCGGCCACCGCGTTCATGGCCACGAACTGGGCCTGCATGTCGGTGGGAAAGGCCGGATAGGGCGCGGTACGGATATTGACCGGCCGCGGGCGCCTGCCGTGCATGTCCAGCTCGATCCAGTCATCGCCGATGGTGATCTCCGCGCCGGCCTCCTCGAGCTTGGCCAGCACCGCCTCGAGGATATCGGCGCGGGTGCGCCGCACCCGGACGCGTCCGCGTGACAGTGCAGCGGCGACCAGAAAGGTGCCGGTCTCGATGCGGTCGGGCATCACGTCGTGGTAGGCGCCGTGCAGGCGCTCCACCCCCTCGATGGTGATGGTATCGGTACCGTGGCCGCGGATGTTGGCCCCCATCTTGATCAACAACTCGGCCAGGTCGACCACCTCAGGCTCCCGGGCGGCGTTCTCGAGCACCGTGGTGCCCTCCGCCAGTGCGGCCGCCATCAGCAGGTTCTCGGTACCGGTCACCGTCACGGTATCGAAGAAGATGGTGGCTCCCTTCAGCCGCCCCTCCACCCGGGCACGGATATAGCCGGCCTCGACGCGAATCTCTGCCCCCATGGCCTCGAGGCCACGCAGGTGCAGATCGACCGGACGCGAACCGATGGCGCACCCCCCTGGCAGGGAGACATCGGCGTGGCCGAAGTGAGCCACCAGCGGGCCCAGCACCAGGATCGAGGCACGCATCTTCTTGACCAGCTCATAGGGCGCATCGCAGTGCTTCACCTGGGAACCATCGAGCTGGATGGTCATCTTCTCGCCCATCACCGGCTCCACCCCCAGATGGCCGAGCAGCTCCAGGGTGGTGGTGATGTCCTGCAGGTGCGGCAGGTTGCCGATGGTCACCGGCTCGTCGGCCAGAAGGGTGGCGCAAAGGATGGGCAGGGCGGCGTTCTTGGCACCGCTGACCCACACCTCGCCATCGACCGGCCCGTTGCCGGTAATGATCAACTTGTCCATGGAGGGTCGAGGTCTCAGGCGCGGGAATTCTCCGGCGCGTCTTGCCACTGCGCCGGGGTATAGGTCTTGATGCTCACCGCATGCAGCGCGCCGGAGGCGATCTCGTCGGAGAGCGCGCCATAGATCAGCTGCTGGCGCTTGACGGGTGACATGCCCGCGAACACCTCGCCCACGGCCACCACCTGGAAGTTGCAGCCCTCGCCCTGGATGTGGAAATCGCAGCCGTCGATACGCGACTCGAGCAGCCCCTTGACGTCACTGGGTTGCATGGTGAGGCACTCCTTGTAGTCCTGAAATGGCAGTACTGAAACGGGCCCGCCGACGACAGGCACCTCGTCGTCGACAGGCAATGGGGTTGGCCCATGGTAATGAAAAGCACCGCGCTTGGCGATCGCCCCGGCTACTCGCCCGCCGCCTCCAGCGGCAGCAGGCGCTCGAGGCCGGCCAGGTCGGTGAGGCGCCAGAGGGACGCCGACAGCTGTACCCGCTCCAGGGCGAGCCCGGCACGGCTCGCCGCACGGGCCCACTCCAGCAGCACGGAGAGGGCCGCACTGCTGACGCCGGCGACGCCACGCAGGTCGAAGCTCACCGTCTCGCCCGAGTGGCGCTGCGCGAGCCAGCGACTGCCCGCCTCGGCGAGTGCGGCGGCATGCTCAAAGCCCACTTCGCCGCGCACCACCAGACCAGCATCACCGGCCTCCAGCCTCAGGCCATCGCGCGCCAGCAGGTCGCTCACGCGCCCTGCTCCAGCTCCTCGACACCCACCTCCGGCGACCAGCCGTCGATCACGGCGTCGTAATCGCGAGCGTTGTCACGCATCGCCTGATCGAACTGGTTGCGGAAGGTCAGCCCCAGGTTGATGCCGTTGACAATCACGTTGACCACTCGCCATTCGCCACCGGAGAGGCGCAGGGAGTAGCTGACCGGGTAGACGGTACCATCCTCGGCCACCACTTCCATGTCCACGCTGGCCTGGTCCTCGTGGCGCTGGGCCCGCTGGGTATCGAGCACACGCAGCTCGCGGTAGTCGAAGGTCACCAGCCCCTTGGCGTAGGTGTCGATCAGGGTCTGGCGGAAGGTCTCGACGAAACGCGAACGCTGCTGCGGCGTGGCGTTGGCGAAATAGCGCCCCATCACGCTGGCGCCGATGTAGCGGAAGTCGGCGATCTCCTCGAGGCTGTCGTCGACCAGCGCCTCGAGCTCATCCATGTTGTTGGCGAAGTGGTCGCGCCGGCCCTCGATCTGGCCGGTCAGCGTCTCGACGCTCTGGCGGATCACCTGGTCGGGGGTGCGCTCGGGGGCGGCCTGCACGGCCAGGCTGAACAGCAGGCTCAACAGCAACGTTGCCAGGGCCAGGGGATAACGGATCATGATCAACGTCTCCATGTCGGGGTCGATGAAAAATCGGTCAGCGGCTAGTCGCTGACCATGTTTGACACGAACTGCTGGATGAGTTCTTCAAGCACCAGGGCCGACTGGGTATCGCGGATGGTATCGCCGTCGGCCAGGGTCTCGGGGTCGCCGCCCACGGAAAGCCCCACGTACTGCTCGCCGAGCAGGCCCGAGGTCAGGATCGCCGCGGTGGTATCCCGGGAGAGCTGCCCCTGCAGGTCATCGTCGAGCTCGAGCACTACACGGGCATCGTACCAGTCGGTATCGAGCTCGATGGCCGCCACACGTCCCACCGTGACCCCGGCCATGGTGACCCGTGCGCGGGGCTTGAGGCCGCCGATATTGGCGAAATTGGCCTCCAGGCGGAAGGTATCGCCGGGGGTCTGCAGGGTCATGCCGCTGACCCGCAGGCCGAGGAACACCAGGCCGAGGATGCCGGCGAGCATGAACAGCCCCACCCCCAGCTCCATGGTTTTGCTGCGCTTCATCAGTATCTCCACACATCAGGGCGATCGTTCGCCGCTCAGGCGAGGCCGCCGAACATCACGGCGGTCAGCACGAAATCGAGGCCGAGCACGGCCAGCGAGGAATAGACCACGGTACGGGTGGTGGCCCGCGATATGCCCTCCGAGGTGGGCACCAGATCATAGCCCTGGAAAACCGCGATCCAGGTCACCACCACGGCAAACACCAGGCTCTTGATGATGCCGTTGCCGACGTCGTCGATGAAGTCGACGCTGGCCTGCATGTTGGACCAGTAGGAGCCCTCGAACACGCCCAGCCAGTCGACGCCGACCAGGTAGCCACCGTAGATGCCCACCACACCGAAGCCCACGGTAAGCAGCGGAAGGGCCACGAAGCCCGCCCACAGGCGCGGCGCCACCACCCGGCGCAGCGGGTCGACGCCGATCATCTCCATGCTGGTCAACTGCTCGGTGGCCTTCATCAGGCCGATCTCGGCGGTCAGTGCCGAGCCGGCGCGCCCGGCGAACAGCAGTGCCGCCACCACCGGGGCAAGCTCACGCAGCAGCGACAACGCCACCATCTGACCCAGCGCATCCTCGGCACCGAAATCGACCAGGATGGTATAGCCCTGCAGTGACAGCACCATGCCGATAAAGAGCCCCGAGACGAGCACGATGGCCAGCGACAGCACGCCGACGAAGTGCATCTGGCGCACCCAGAGGTAGAGGCCCTCGCGACTCGGCAGCCCCACGGCGGACTGGACCAGGAAGATGCCGGCGCGACCAAAGGCCTCGAGCAGGTCGCAGCCGCGGCGCCCCAGGCGGCGGATTCGCTGGATCATCGTGGACCTCCCGGGCTGAGCATGTCGCTGATGAAGTCCACCGCCGGGTAGTGGAAAGGCACCGGCCCATCCGGCTCGCCGTGGACGAACTGGCTGACCCGGGGATCCTGGTCCACGTCGAGGCTCTTGGGCGTGCCATGGGCCATCACCTGGCCATCGGCGACCACGTAGACGTAGTCGGCGATGGTCAGAGTCTCCTTGATATCGTGGGAGACCACGATGGAGGTCAGCCCCAGCGCCTGGTTTAGGCGCTTGATCAGCTGCACCAGCACGCCCATGGAGATCGGGTCCTGGCCGACGAACGGCTCGTCATAGAGGATCAGCTCGGGATCCAGGGCGATGGCCCGGGCCAGGGCCACCCGGCGCGCCATGCCCCCGGAAAGTTCCGCGGGCATCAGCTCCCGGGCTCCGCGCAGCCCCACCGCCTCGAGCTTCATCAGCACCAGGTCGCGGACCATGGTGCCCGGCAGGTCGGTATGCACCCGCAGCGGGAAGGCCACGTTCTCGAACACGCTGAGGTCTGAGAACAGCGCCCCGCTCTGGAACAACATGCCCATGCGCTGGCGCATGGAAAACAGCGCCTTGCGCGACTGGCGATGCACGTCCTGACCCTCGATCAGCACCCGGCCGGCGTCGGGCATGAGCTGGCCGCCGATCAGCTTGAGCAGGGTGGTCTTGCCACTGCCGCTGGGGCCCATGATGGCGGTGATCCCGCCGCGCTGGATCAGCATGTCGACGCCGCGGAAGATCTCCTTGTCGCCACGCGCGAAATGCAGCCCCTCCACCGCCACGAAGGGAGTGTCACTCATCGGCTCAGCCATCCCAGTAAAATTATCGAACATCGTATCCTAACTGCCCTGCCGGGTGCCAGCCCGATGCCGTCTACCCGGCTTGCACCACTGCTGGTCAGCACGTTTAATGGCGCCCTTCCGACATTGGCCGAACGAACGAGACGCTTTCCATGCTGCTTCCCCTGATCGCCGTCGCCGCAGGCCTCGTGGCCCTGCTGTGGAGCGCCGACCACTTCGTCGGCGCGGCGGCCGCCACCGCCCGCCGCGCCGGCATGAGCACGATGCTGGTCGGCATGACCATCGTCGCCCTGGGCACCTCGGCGCCCGAGATCGTGGTCTCGCTGATGGCGTCCCTGGACGGCATTCCCGACCTGGCCACCGGCAACGCCCTGGGCTCCAACATCGCCAATATCGGGCTGGTGCTGGGCATCACCGCGCTGGTGGTGCCGATCCCGGTACGCTTCTCCATCGTGCGCCGCGAGCTGCCGCTGCTGCTCGGCGCCACCGGACTGGCCGGCTACGCCCTGGCCAACGGTCACCTGGGGCGGATGGATGCCGCGCTGCTCATCGCCCTGCTGGTGTTCAGCCTGTGGTGGCTGTTCCGTGCCGATACCCCGGACGCCAAGGAGGAAGTGGCAGGCGAGATACCCGACATGACGCTGGCGCGTGCACTGCTGTGGCTGGTGGTGACCCTCGCAGTGATGGTCGCCGGCTCCCGGGGCCTGGTGTGGGGGGCCAGCGAACTGGCCCGCAGCATGGGGGTCAGCGAGCTGGTCATCGGCCTGACCATTGTCGCCATCGGTACCAGCCTGCCCGAACTGGTGGCCTGCGTGGCCAGCGCCCTCAAGCGTCACCACGACCTGGCCATCGGCAATATCATCGGCTCCAACCTCTTCAACCTGCTGGCGGTGCTGCCGGTACCCGGCCTGCTTGCGCCGGGCCCGACCGACCCCGCCGCCGGCGAGCGTGACTATCCGCTGCTGCTGGTGCTGACCCTGGTACTCGGCGCCCTGCTGCTGTGGCACCGCCGCAACCATCTGGGTCGCCTCCCTGGCGCGGCACTGGCGGCCAGCTATTTCGGCTACCTGATCTGGCTCGGCAAGGCCAGTCTGGGCGGCGGCTCTTGAGTGAACCCCTCGAACAGGCAACAATCGTCGCCATGACATCCGATACCCCCTCGGCCGGCTCGGCCCTCCGTGACAGCGCCAAACGCACCCTTCGCCTCGAGCAGCAGGCCGTGGGCGCCTTGGTGGCGCGCCTCGACGACGCCTTCGACCGTGCCTGCGAGCTGATCCTGGCCTGCCGCGGCCGCGTGGTGGTCACCGGCATGGGCAAGTCGGGGCATATCGCCGGCAAGATCGCCGCCACCCTGGCCAGTACCGGCACGCCGGCTTTCTTCGTGCACCCCGGCGAGGCCAGCCACGGCGACCTCGGCATGATCACCCCCGGTGACGTGGTGCTGGCGCTCTCCAACTCGGGTGAGACCGCCGAGGTGACCGCCCTGCTGCCGCTGCTCAAGCGCATGAAGGTACCGCTGATCAGCATGACCGGCCGCCCCGCATCGAGCCTGGCCCGCCATGCCGAGGCACACCTCGATACCGGGGTCGAGCGGGAGGCCTGCCCTCTCGACCTGGCCCCCACCGCCTCGACTACTGCGGCCCTGGCCATGGGCGATGCCCTGGCCGTGGCGCTGCTCGAGTCACGCGGCTTCACCGCCGAGGACTTCGCGCTCTCCCATCCCGGGGGCAGCCTTGGCAAGCGGCTGCTGCTGCGCGTCGGTGACCTGATGCACAGCGGCAGCCGGCTGCCAAGGGTGCCGCTGGGCAGCCCGCTGCGCGATGCCCTACTGGAGATCACCCGCCAGGGGCTGGGCTTCACCTGCGTGGTAGCTCGCGACGGCCGCCTCGCCGGGGTCTATACCGATGGCGACCTGCGCCGCACCCTGGACCAGCACAGTGACCTCACCGGGCTGACCGTGGATGAGGTGATGACCTGCCCCGGCAAGCGCGTCTCCCCGGAGACCCTGGCCGCCGAGGCGGTAAGCCTGATGGAAGACCACCGCATCTCCGCCCTGGCCGTGGTCGATGACGAGGGCCGCCCGGTGGGCGCCCTGCATATGCACGACCTGCTCGCCAGCGGCGTGATCTGACCAAAATGCGCGGCATGCCCCGTACTTTTAGTGCGGGGAAGGATGGGGCCGCCGAGGTAGCGCGGACGCCGAAAGGCGTCCTAGAATACTGGATATAAATATAGTCAATGGATCACTATGCAACGCCTCCAAGCCTTCAAATTCGAACTGATGCCCAACGGCGAGCAGGTGCGCAAGATGCGCCAGTTCGCCGGCATGGCCCGGTTCGTGTTCAATCGGGGGTTGGTGTTGCAAAAGGCACGGCATGAAGCCGGTGAGAAGAAGCTGGGCTATGCGGCCCTGTGCAAGGCGCTCACCGGCTGGCGCAATAGCGCCGAGACACCTTGGCTCCGGGATGGCCCGACACATCCCCTCCAGCAGTCGCTGAAGGATCTGGAGCGCGCCTACGCTAACTTCTTCGCCAAGCGGGCGGACTTCCCGCGGTTCAAGAAGAAGGGGCAGCGCGACAGCTTCCGCTATCCCGATCCGAAACAGATCAAGCTCGATCAGGGTAATTGCCGCCTCTACCTGCCCAAGCTGGGCTGGATACGCTTCCGCAAGAGCCGTGAGGTGCTGGGGACGGTCAAGAACGTTACCGTCAGCCAGTCGGCTGGGCGATGGTTCGTCTCGATCCAGACCGAGCGCGAGGTCGCGGTGCCGGCACCGACCGGCGGCGCCGTGGGCATCGACATGGGGGTGGCGCGGTTTGCTACGCTCTCCGATGGAAGCTACCTGGGACCCCTCAACAGTTTTAGAAAGCACCAGGCGGCGCTGCGCAAGGCGCAGCAGGCCATGAGCCGCAAGGCCAAGTTCAGCAACAACTGGAAGAAGGCCAAGGCCCGCGTCCAGAAAGTTCAGGCTCGTATCGCCAATGCCCGGCGCGACTACCTGCACAAGGCTTCCACCACGATCAGCCAAAACCACGCTCTCGTGGTGCTGGAAGACCTGCAGGTAGGCAACATGTCGCGCTCGGCCAGAGGCAGTGTCGAGCAACCAGGCCGCCATATCCGGCAGAAGTCTGGCCTCAACCGCTCGATCCTCGACCAGGGTTGGTACGAGTTCCGGCGCCAGCTCGACTACAAGCTGGCCTGGCGCGGGGCGCACTTGGTCGTAGTGCCACCGCACAACACCAGCCGCACCTGCCCCGAGTGCGGTCATGTCGCCGCGGAGAACCGGTGCAGCCAGGCCCGATTTGCTTGTGTCGATTGTGGTTATAAGGCCAACGCCGACCTCGTCGGCGCTATCAATGTGTTAAGGGCAGGGCATGCCCGGTTAGCCTGTGGAGTGAGTGGTGCGGTAAGGCCGCCAGCAGCAGGAACCCACCGAAGCGACTCAGGAGCGGCTCAATGCCGCGCCTGAGCGCCGTAGGAACCCCCTTCCTTTCCGCCGCAGGCGGCAGCTTCCTTAAAAGCTGAGGGAGGGGAGGACGTCAACTCAACGATACGGAGTCTTCATGACGACCCATACCTCTCCCCTGCAGGATCCGCAGCTCACCGATCGCCTGCGCCGTATCCGCCTGCTGGCGCTGGACGTCGATGGCGTGCTCACCGACGGCCAGCTCTATTTCCAGGCCGACGGCATCGAGATCAAGGCCTTCAACGTCCAGGATGGCCACGGCCTCAAGCTGCTCAAGCGTGCCGGCATCCAGGTCGCACTGATCACCGGCCGCGAATCGCCCACGGTGAGCCGCCGCGCCGCCGCCCTGGGCATCCAGCATGTCTTTCAGGGCGTCGAGAAGAAGCTTCCGGTCCTGCGTGAGCTGATCGCGCGCCTGGGCCTGGAGTTCGACCAGGTGGCCTACTGCGGCGACGATATGCCCGATGTGGGCGCCATCCGCCGTGCCGGCGTGGGCATCAGCGTGCCCAATGCACCGAGCTACATCCAGAAGCACGCGGACTGGGTCACCGAACGCAGCGGCGGCGAGGGCGCGGCCCGCGAGATCGCCGACACCCTGCTGCGCGCCCAGGGCCACTGGGACGCGGTGATCGACACCTACTTGCATGGGGCCGGCTGAGATCATGGCCCTGCCGCGCCCCGGCTTCCGCACCTGGCTGACCCTGCTGCTGCTGGCGCTGGGCGGGGGCCTGGCGCTGCTCGACCTGCGCGACCCCAGCCCCACCGGCCAGGTACCGCGCGATGCCGCGGGCGAACCCGACTTCTACCTCGAGAATGCGCGCCTCACCCGCTTCGACAGCGGGGGCCGACCCCACCAGCGAGTGACCACGCCGCGGCTGGTGCATACCCCGGTGGATGACGTGACCCGCCTGGAGACCCCGCTTGCCCGGCTCCACGACCGCGAAGGTCGGCTATGGCTGGCCGAGGCCGACAGCGGCGAGCTGGGGCCGGGAGGCAACCCGCTGCTGCTCGACGGGGACGCCCGCCTGCGCGCCCCCGCCGAGCGCTGGGAGCTCGAGACCGAGACGCTGCATTACGATGCCGACACCGGGCATGCCTGGAGCACCACCCCGGCTACTCTGCGTCAGCCCCCTCAGCGCATGAGCGGTGAGCGTTTCGACGCCTGGCTCCATGACAATCGGGCGCGCCTGACCGACAATGTGCGCGGCCACCATCCGCCCGAGACATCCGAGGAGTCCTCGCCATGAAGCGCCCCCTGCTACCCACGCTGACCTGTGCACTGCTGCTGGCGCTGGCTATCGCCCCGGCCAGTCAGGCTCAAAATCAGGATGCCAATGCCCCCATCCTGGTCGAGGCGGACCGCCTCGACCTCGACGACCGCGCCGGCACCGCCGTGTACACCGGCAACGTGGATATCCGCCAGGGCAGCATGCGCCTGACCGGCAACCGGGTGGAGATCCGCCGCAACGCGGCCGGCGAGCTCTCCCTGGCGACTGCCACCGGCGAACGGGCCTACCTCGAACAGCAGCCCGATCCCGCCGAGCCGGTGGTCAAGGGGTGGGGCCGCACCGTCATCTACCACGTGGCCGAACGCCGCGTGGAGCTGATCGATCGCGCCGAGCTCCACCAGGGCGGCGACACCTTCGAAGGCGGCTACCTGGAGTACTTCCTCGACCGCCGCGTGGTGCAGGCCCGCGCCGATGCCGAAGGCGTCGAAGGCAGCCAGCGAATCCGCATGACGCTCCAGCCGGAACAGCAGTAAGGATGCCATGAAGACCCTACACGCACGCCATCTCGCAAAGAGCTACAAGCGCCGCCGCGTGGTGCAGGACATCGGCCTGTCTATCCCCCAGGGCAGCATCGTCGGACTGCTGGGGCCCAACGGCGCCGGCAAGACCACCTCCTTCTACATGATCGTGGGACTGGTGCGTGCCGATGCGGGCTCGGTGGCCATCGATGACCTGGATCTCTCCCGGGCCGCCATGCATGAGCGAGCCCGGGCGGGGATCGGTTACCTGCCCCAGGAGGCCTCGATCTTCCGCAAGCTGTCGGTGGCCGACAACATCATGGCCATCCTCGAGACCCGCAAGGATCTCGACCGGGAGGGCCGTCGCGCACGCCTGGAACAGCTGCTCGAGGAGTTCCATGTCACGCATATTCGCGACAACACGGGCATGAGCCTTTCCGGCGGCGAGCGGCGCCGGGTGGAGATCGCCAGGGCGCTGGCGACGGAACCCGCTTTCATCCTGCTCGACGAGCCCTTCGCCGGGGTCGACCCGATCTCGGTGGGCGAGATCAAGGGCATCATCCGCCAGCTCAAGGCCCGCGGCATCGGCGTATTGATCACCGACCACAACGTCCGCGACACCCTCGACATCTGCGACAGCGCCTATATCGTCGGCGACGGCAAGATCATCGCCGAGGGCGACGCCGAATCGATCCTCGCCAACCAGAGGGTGCGCGAGGTCTACCTGGGCGAAGACTTCCGCCTCTGACCCCCTGACCGACATAAACCTATAAATATATTCCGGCGTGCTCCGCGCATGGCATGATTATTGCTTGATATCGTGTTGCGCCACGCGACGACAGGCGCTAGGGTAGGGTTTTCCGACACGCCAGGAGGACGCCTGCCATGGCCATGAAGGCATCCCTGCAGTTGCGGGTCGGCACCCAGCTGACCATGACACCCCAGTTGCAGCAGGCCATCGCCCTGCTGCAGCTCTCCACCCTGGACCTGCGCCAGGAGATCCAGCAGGCGATGGAGAACAACCCGCTGCTGGAGCTCGACGACGGGTTCGGCGAGCAGGCCACTCAGGAGCCCGCGGAAGACGACTGGGCAAACGAGATTCCCGAACAGCTCGTCACCGACAGCGACTGGTCTGACACCTACCAGGACCTGGGCGCGCCCGCCGGCGGTGAGGGGCCCGATTTCGAGCGCCAGGCCCAGGGCCAGAGCCTCCAGAGCCACCTCGCCTGGCAGCTGGCGATGAGCGACCTCGATCCCCGGGCACGACAGATCGCCGAGAGCCTGATCGATGCCGTGGACGATGCCGGCTACCTGGCCGCCCCCCTCGACGAGATCCGTGACGGCCTGAAGCAGCAGGGCCTTGCCGACCTGCGCAGCCCGGAGATGGAGCGGGTGCTGCTGCGCCTGCAGCAGTTCGAACCCACCGGCATCTTCGCACGCGACCTGCGCGAATGCCTGCAGCTGCAGCTCGCCGCCTTCCCCGACGACACACCGCTGCTGCCCCAGGCGCGGCGCCTGGTACGCCAGTTCCTGGAGGCCCTGGCCAGCGGCGACCGACGCCTGCTCAAACGGCGTCTGGGGCTGGACGATGCCACGCTCGACGCCACCATCAGCCTGGTGCGAGGTCTGGACCCACGACCCGGCAGTGCCTTTGCCAGCGTGACCGACGACTATGTGATCCCCGACCTCGTCGCCTTCCACGACCGGCGTGGCTGGCACGTCGAACTCAACCCCGAGGCACTGCCAAGGCTGCGCATTCAACCCGATTACGCCGCCCTGGTGCGCCGCGCCGACAGGAGTGACGACAACCAGTTCCTGAAGGAGCACCTCCAGGAGGCGCGCTGGTTGATGAAGAGCCTGTCCAGCCGCAACGACACCCTCCTGCGAGTGGGCCGTGAGATCCTGGCCCGCCAGCTCGACTTCCTTGAGCGCGGCGAAGAGGCGATGAAGCCACTCATCCTGGCCGATATCGCCCAGGCGGTGGAGATGCACGAATCCACCATCTCGCGGGTCACCACCCAGAAGTTCATCCACACGCCGCGGGGGGTGTTCGAGCTCAAGTACTTCTTCTCCAGCCAGGTCCGTGGCGAGGGCGATGGCGACGCCCACTCCAGCACCGCCATCCGCGCACACATCCGCAAGCTGATCCAGGCGGAACCGCCACGCAAGCCGCTCTCCGACAGCAAGCTGGTCAGCCTGCTCGACGAGGCCGGGATCCAGGTGGCACGCCGTACCGTGGCCAAGTACCGCGAGGCCATGGGCATCCCCTCCTCCAGCGAACGCAAGCGGCTGGCATGACACCGCGCGGCGCCGCACCGTGGCACTCTCCAGAGATTACCCGCGAAGCCATGGGCATCCCCTCCTCCAGCGAACGCAAGCGGCTGGCATGACCCGCGTCATCACGGGCATCCAGGGCGTCAGCACGGGGGGGTATGCAAGGCAGGAAAAAGGGTTACAATCGAAGCACAACCAACGAGCAAGGAGCGTGTCATGCAAGTCAACATCACCGGCCATCATGTGGAACTGACCGATGCCCTGCGTGACTATGTCAGCGAGAAACTGACGCGCGTGGAGCGCCACTACGACAATATCACCAACGTGCAGGTGACCCTGTCGGTGGAGAAGGAGCGCCAGTCTGCTGCCTGCACCCTGCACGCCGCCGGTGCCGATCTGCACGCCGAGGCTCAGGAGAACGACATGTACGCCGCCATCGATGCCCTGGCCGACAAGCTGGACCGCCAACTGGTCAAGCACAAGGAAAAGGCTCAGGCCCGCGCCCAGGGCGCCGGCGCTCGCTGAGTCCACGATGTCGTCTCTCGAAACCATCCTGCCCCCCGAGCGCACCCTCTTCGATGTGCCCGGGGGGAGCAAGAAGCGGGTGCTGGAGTTCTTCAGCACCTTCATTGCCCAGAATACTCCCAGCCTCGACAGCCAGGAGGTGTTCGCGCGGCTGATCGCCCGCGAACGCTTAGGCAGTACGGGGATCGGCAATGGCGTGGCCATCCCGCATGCCAGAAGCCCCCACTGCAAGGCCCCCATCGCCGGCTTCCTGAAGCTGGCCGAGCCGGTGGATTTCGATGCCATCGACGGCGAGCCCGTCGATCTGGTGTTCGTGCTGCTGGTGCCCGAGGAGGCCGATGCCGCCCACCTGACCCTGCTGGCCCAGGTGGCCGGCATCATGAACGACGTCGACACCCGGACTCGCCTGCGCCGTAGCGCCAGTCAGCGAGAACTCCACGAGGGCCTGATCGAGGCCATCCGACGACAGGGCTGAGCACCCGCTCGGCCAGGACGACCAGGAGATCCCCATGCAGCTCGTGATCATCAGCGGCCGTTCCGGCTCGGGCAAGTCGATCGCCCTGCAGGCCCTGGAGGATCTCGGCTACTACGCCATCGACAACCTGCCGGCCATGCTGCTGGGCTCGCTGGTCGACGAGCTGGGCAACCCCGAGTCCCCCCGCTCCTCGATTGCCGTCAGTATCGACGCCCGCAACCTGCCCCAGGCCCTGAAGCGCTTTCCCAGCCTGCTCGAGGAGGTGCGTGACCGCGGCATCGACTGCCAGGTGATCTACCTCACCACCGACGCACGCATCCTGATCGAGCGCTACTCTGCCACCCGGCGCCGCCACCCCCTCACCCGCGGAAGCGAGATGACGCTGGCCGAGGCGATCGACTCCGAGGAGCAGGCGCTGGCCGAGATCCGTGACCTGGCCGACCTGGTGATCGACACCTCACGGCTGTCGGTGCACGAGCTGCGCGGTCGCATCGCCGACCAGGTGGCCCGGCATCGCCCCGAGCAGCTGACCCTGACCGTGGAATCCTTCGGCTTCAAGCGCGGCGTGCCCCTCGACGCCGACCTGGTGTTCGATGCCCGCTGCCTGCCCAATCCCTACTGGGACCCGCGCCTGAGGCCGTTCACCGGCCAGGACCCCGAGATCATCGCCTTCCTCGAGGGCTATCCCCTGGTCCAGGCGATGCTCGAGGATATCCACGCCTGGCTGACCCGCTGGCTACCCAGCTACGAGGCCAGCCATCGCAGCTACCTGACCGTGGCCATCGGCTGCACCGGCGGGCAGCACCGCTCGGTCTATATCGCCGAGCGGCTGGCGATGCAGCTGGCACAGAGCCAGACCCATGTACGCCTGCGCCACCGCGAGCTGGGCACCCAGAACACCCTGCCCGGCCCCGACGCCACACCTCATCAAGGAAGTTGAGCGTGCCGCAACGCAAGCTGACCCTGACCAACAAGCGTGGGCTCCACGCCCGCGCCGCCACCCGGCTGGTGCAGTGCTGCCAGCCCTTCGACGCACGCATCTGCGTAGCCAATGGCGCCATGCAGGGCGAGGCGGACAACATCATGTCGCTGCTGATGCTCGCCGCCCCCTGCGGTACCGAACTCACCGTCAGCGCCGAGGGGGAGGATGCCGAAGCGGCCCTCGACGCCGTGCAGGCGCTGTTCGAGGCCCGCTTCGACGAGGATGACTAGCTGCCGGCCACGGTCATCTCATCGATCAGCCAGCTGCCGGTATGGATGCTTCCGCGGGTGTCGATATCGCTGCCCACGCCGGCCAGTCCGCGGAACATCGCCTCCAGGTTACCGGCGATGGTGAACTCCTCCACCGGGTACTGGATCTTGCCGTTCTCAACCCAGAAGCCTGCCGCGCCGCGCGAGTAGTCGCCGGTGACAGCATTGACGCCCTGCCCCATCAGCTCGGTGACCAGTACGCCGCGCCCCATGCGGGCGAGCAGCTCGTCGCGTGAGGCCAGCGGCGCCGCTATGCGCAGGTTGCGGGCGCCACCGGCGTTGGCGGTGGTCTGCATGCCAAGGCGGCGCGCACTGTAGGCCGAGAGCATGTAGCTGGCCAGGCGCCCGTTCTCGATGAACACATTGTCGCGGGTCTGCACGCCGTCGTTGTCGAAGGGCGAGCTGGCCATGGCGCCGATCTCCATGGACTTCTCCTGCAGGCTGAACCACTCGGGGAAGAGCTCATCGCCGAGGCGGTCGCAGAGGAAGGAGGACTGGCGGAACAGCGCTCCGCCGGCGATGGCGCCCATCAACGAGCCGACCAGGCCCGCGGCCAGGTTGGGGTCGAAGAGTACCGGCATGCGCCCGGTGGCCGGCCGGCGGGCGCCCAGGCGCCGCAGGGTGTGCTCGGCGGCGCTCTCGCCGACGCGCTCGGGAGCCAGCAGGTCGCGGGGGTTCCGGGCGCTGGTGAAGTCGTAGTCGCGCTGCATGCCGGCGGCGTCCTCGGCGATCAGCATGCAGGAGAGGGAGTGGCGGCTGCCGCACTGGCTGCCCAGGAAACCGTGACTGTTGGCATAGACCCGCACCCCCTCGCCGCTGGAGAGTGAGGCCCCGTCGGAGCTCTTGATTCCCGCCTTGCCGCGACCGGCGGCCTCGCAGGCCAGCGCCAGGTCGATCGCCTCCTCGGTGGTCAGCGGCCAGGGGTGGTGCACGTCGAGATCCGGCAGATGGGTGGCCATCAGATCGGCGTCGGCGAGGCCGGCGGCGGGATCCTCGCCGGTGTAGCGGGCGATGGCGATAGCCTTCTCGACCACGGCGCGGATGGAGGCCTCCCCGGCGTCAGTGGAGGAGGCGCTGCCCTTGCGCTGCCCGAGATAGACGGTCACCGCGATGCCCTGGTCACGAGAGAGCTCGACGGTCTCCACTTCCCCTTCGCGCACGCTGACGCCGACGCCCTGGTCGACGCTGGCGCCCACCTCGCAGGCATCGGCGCCGAGCTTGCGGGCCAGCTCCACGGCCTGTCGGGAACGGCTCTCCAGCTGGATCTGCTGGGCGGCGGCATCGAAAGCCTGAGTCATCTCTTTCCTCCTTCGGCGGACCCGGAGGCCACGCCTATGATGTTCATTCTCAGCCCGGTGTAGCGGGCTGGTATACTGTCGGGACACCCAGCCCCCAACCGATGGAAGCGGCATGTCCCAGGAATCTCCCCGCGAGCTGCTCGACCAGGTCCTTCAGCAGCCGGACAACGACGAACGCCCCAGCAAGTCCCAGCTCAAGCGCGAGATGCAGGCGCTGCAGACGCTGGGCGAACAGATCATCGCCATGACACCCGGCGAGCGGGCACGCTTTCCACTCTCCGACGACATGCTCGCCGCGGTGGAAGAGACCACGCGCATCCGCTCCCACGAGGGCCGACGCCGGCATATGCAGTACATCGGCAAGCTGATGCGCCGCGAGGACCTCGAGGCGATCCGTGCCGTCCACGACGAGATCGAGCAGGAGTCGATGCGCCGTGACCACGCCTTCCATCGCCTCGAGAAGTGGCGTGACCGCCTCGTCGACGAGGGCGACGCCGCGGTGGAAGCCTTCGTGGCCGACTACCCCGACGCCGACCGCCAGGCACTGCGCCAGCTGATCCGCAACGCCCAGCGTGAGCGCGAGAAGGGCAAGCCCCCGGCCAGCGCCCGCAAGCTGTTCAAGCTGATCCGCGATATCGCGGGGCTGTAGGTCTCGCACTGCTCGGGGCTGATCCGGCGGCAAGCTTGCAAGGAGGCGCTGTGAATACCTCCCTGTACGCTACCGATTCCTTCCCTGGAATCGGACCTCCTCTTCAGCTTGCCCCCGGCGCCCCTCGCTCGATCAGGAAGCAGTACCACCCACGGTCAGCTCGTCGAGCTTGAGGGTGGGCTGGCCGACGCCCACGGGCACGCCCTGTCCCTCCTTGCCGCAGACGCCGATGCCGCTATCCAGTTCCATGTCATGGCCGATCATCGACACCTGCCCCATCACCTCGGGGCCGTTGCCGATCAGCGTGGCGCCCTTCACCGGGGCGGTGATCCGGCCATCCTCGATCAGGTAGGCCTCGCTTGCCGAGAACACGAACTTGCCCGAGGTGATGTCCACCTGGCCGCCGCCAAAGCTCACCGCATAGAGGCCACGCCTGACGCTCTTGAGGATATCGGCGGGGTCGTCCTGCCCGGCCAGCATGACGGTATTGGTCATGCGCGGCATGGGCAGGTGGGCGAAGGATTCGCGGCGGGCGTTGCCGGTGGGCGCCATGCCCATCAGCCGGGCATTGAGCTTGTCCTGCATGTAGCCGGTCAGGATGCCATCCTCGATCAACGGTGTGCGCTGACCGGCAGTGCCTTCATCGTCGACGCTCATCGAGCCGCGGCGGTCGGCCAGGGTGGCATCGTCCACCACCGTCACCCCCGGCGCGGCGACACGCTGGCCCATGCGTCCGGCGAAGGCCGAGCTGCCCTTGCGGTTGAAGTCGCCCTCCAGGCCGTGACCTACCGCCTCGTGGAGCAGGATGCCGGGCCAGCCCGGCGCCAGCACCACCGGCAGCTGGCCGGCCGGGGCGTCGACCGCCTCCAGGTTGACCAGTGCCTGGCGTACCGCCTCCTTCGCATAGCGCTCGGCCACGCCTTCGTCGCGCAGGCGCGACATGGGATAGCGACCACCGCCACCGGCGCTACCGCGCTCGCGACGCCCCCCCCGCACCGCAATCACGCTGACGTTGAAGCGCACCAGGGGACGGATATCCGCCGCCAGGGTGCCGTCGCTGGCACGCACCAGCACCACCTCATGGACCCCGGAGAGCGAGGCACTGACCTGGCTGATCGAGGGATCGGCGGCCCGGGCCACGCGATCCGCCTCCTTGAGCATGGCGACCTTCTCCTCGGCTGAGAGGCCGGAGAGCGGGTCGACCCCGGCATAGCGCGCCGTGGGCGCGACGGCGACAGGAACGCCCAGGCTCAGGCGCTTGCCGCTGCGCACGATGCCCGCGGCGGTGCGCCCGGTCTCGCCCAGGGCGTCGGCGGTGATCTGGTTGGAGTAGGCGAAGCCGGTCTTCTCGCCGGCCAGGGAGCGCACGCCCACCCCGCCGTCGATATTGTAGCTGGCCTCCTTGACCTCGCCGTCCTCCAGCACCCATCCCTCATGCCAGCTGCGCTGGAAGTAGAGGTCGGCATAGTCGATGCCCGGGCCCATGGCGTGGCCAAGGCCAGCATCCAAGTCATCCAGGGAGAGGCCGCCGGGAGCCAGCAGGATACCGGCGGCTTCGTCTAGCAGTGCGTGTCTCGCTTGGGTCATTCGGCGCTTTCCACTGAGATCTGCGGCGCGGTCCAGGGACCGAGCACGCGATAATGAATTCGGGTCACGCTGTCGATGGCATCACCGAACAGGCGGTCGGCAATGAACAGGGCGCCACCTACCACCGGGGCGCCGGCGATCACCGCGGCCAGCGGCAGGTTGCGGCTGACGGGTACCGTGACCCCCAGCCGCATGTCGAGTTCCCGCCGTGCCAGCTCGACGCTGCCATCCACAGAGAAGCGGGTGGCGGGCCCCACGACCTCGACCGGCCCCCGTGTCTCGAGACTGCCACCATACAGGGTCGCCGCGCCACTGACACGATCGAAGGCGGTCCCCTGTCCGGTCACGTCGGAGAAGTCCAGACGCAGGCGACGTACCAGGTTGTCGATATTGAGCAGACCCACCAGGCGCGCCGGGGTGGATTCCAGATTGACGAAACGCCCGTCACGCAGCTCCGCCTCCACGCTGCCCCGGGAGCGCTCCAGGGCAAACTGCCAGGGGGCCCCCGGCCAGGCGAGCTGACTCTTGACCCGGGTCTCCTGGCTGCGGATCACCGCCTCCTGCCCAAGGCGCTCGAGCGCCGTGCCAAGGTCGCGCCCATCCAGGTCGAGACGCGCACGGGTCAGGCTGGCCCCGGCACCGGCTGCCTCCCAGACCAGTTCGCCGCGGGCACTGACCTCGCCCAGGGTCAGCCCCAGGGGCGCGATACTGAGTCGCTCGGGTGTGGCCTGCCAGCGGGCGGTCAGGGGGCCCAGGCGCTGGCCGGCGCGTTCGATGTCGGCAACGCGCAGGCGACCGTCGGGGAGGTCGGCCACCCAGCCGGGCAGTGGCTGCGGCTCGGGTGGGGTGGCGATCTCGTCGAACAGCGAGCCGACTTCGCGACTGCCCGGCATCAGCGCATCCAGGGAGAGCCGAGCCAGGCCGATATCCAGGGGCTCGGCGAGTTGGGGCCGGTAGTCGAGCTGTCCCTCCAGCAGGCTGCCATCCAGCGCCAGGCGCCAGCCGCCTCCGGATTGGGGGCGTGCCGTGGCGTAGAAGGAACCCAGACAGCGGTCATCCTGATGCAGGCAGTCACTCGCCAGGCGCGCCTCGCGCAGATTCAGGGCGCCACCTGCCGTTCCCGAGCTGGAGCCCACCAGGCCGGAGAGCGACTCGCCCCAGGCGGCGGGTGACAGCCTCGGCAGGTAGGCGTCGACCCACCAGCCCGCCCCCGTTGGCCAGCTGCCGGAGGCCGGGCGACCCAGCCACACCTGCCCCTGGCCGCTGTCGCCACCCGGCAGCGCCCGCCAGCGCAGCGCCAGCGCCTCACCCAGGCGCCCCTCCAGGCGCCCTTCGGTCAGGTCCATGTCGAGCCGCAGCGGACGCGTCTCCCCCGCCGACTTGCCCAGCGGGACAGGCAGGTCGGCGGCCAGCCCCTGGAGAGTGCTCTCCAGGCGCAAGGAAACGCTCTCGCCGACGCCCAGCCGTCCGCGCCAGTCGAAACGGCCCGACAGCCGCTCGCCGAGTGCGGTGACGCCGCCCAGCTCGAGCAGCGCTCTCGTCTCGGCCGTGCCGGCAAGCTCGAGACCACCCTGCAGGGTGTCGATATCGGCCTGCACCGGCCCGCCCAGCGCCTGGCCCTCGATGCGTCCCTCGAGACCGCCCTCGTCGCCACGCTGGTGCCAGGCAAGCGGCCCCGCGAGGTCGCGGAAAGCAAGGCCAAGGGGGCGATACTCCAGGCGCGGGAAGGCGGTCTCGGTGACGATATCCAGCTCGAGGCCCTCGGGCTCGGCCAGGGGCAGCGCCAGGGAGAGCGCGCCCTCGGCACGCCCCTCGGCCTGCCAGGCATCCAGAGCCTCCATCCCCTCCACCGGCATGGCCAGCAGGAAGCGACGCAGCCCGGCTGCATCGGCGGCCAGTCGGCCCTCCACCTCGAGGTGCTCGTCGGCCAGGCGTACCCGGCCGTCGTGCGCCTCCACGCCGAGGCTCTCGGCGTGGGTCACCTCGGCATCGAGTACGCCGTCGTCGAGGCGCAACCGCCCCTCGATGCCCTCCAGCATCGGCCAGCCCGGGGCGATGGGCAGGCGACCATCGCGAATGGCGAGGTCGAGGCCGAAGCTCGCCGCGACGCGCTCGTCGCTGCCCCCGGAGAGCGGCACATGCAGGCGCAGTGAACCCTCGGGTACCCGCCCCGCCACGCCGTCGGCGAGCCAGTCGTGCAGTTCATCACCGAGGATACCCACCGGCAGCCACTCGATAAGCGGTGTCTCCACGGCATCGACCTCCTCGAGGGCCAGGGTCAGGCCGAAGCCACCCCGGGCACCACGGCCGACGGAGAGGCCGAAGCCGCCGCTGATCTCGGCGCCGTTCCAGCCCACCACAAGGTCGCGGCCGCTGACCATGCTGCGCGGGCCATCATAGACCCAGCGCACCTCGCCCGAGGCGTACTCGAGCGCCATGGGGCCGGCGAAGACCTCGGGAAAATGCAGCGTGGCGGCGTCGCCGCCGACGAAGCGCACCAGCCCGCTCCCTCCTCGGGCTTCCACCCACATGTCGAAGGGCCCTCCGCCCGGCGCCTGCTGCCAGGGCGAGACCTCCACCCCGCGCAGTGCAGCCCGCGCCTGCCACTCTCCCTCCTGGAAACCCAGGCCGAAGCCCATCACGCGCCCGCGCGGGTCGAGGCTGTCAACCACCCGGGACAGGGCCTCGGGCAGCGGGACCCGGTCACGCCAGGCGGCCAGCGAACCCAGGTCGAAGGCACTGGTGTTGAGCCACCAGCCGTCGGCATCACCGCTCAGGTGCCAGCGATAGGGCAAGGCCGGGCCCCAGCGCGGTGCGGGGACATCTGGCTCGCTGGCATCGGGACTCTCGGCGTCGCCCTGGAACCATGCCTGCCAGCCGCTCTCTCCCTTCAACCACTGGCCGCGCCCGGTCACGCTGTCGAGTTCCAGGTCATGGCGCTCTCCCGCCGCGTCCCGGTGGCTGACCGCCAGCCGTTCGATGTCCAGGGCCAGGCGGGCGTCGGCCAGGCTGCCTCCTTGCCAGCGTCCCCACAGGCTCGCCTCGCCACGCGCCTCGTCGAGGCGCAGCGGCTGGCTGTTACCCAATACCGCGGCCAGCTCCACCAGGCTGTCGAGGCGCAACTCGGCCTGCAGGGCGGCGCCGAAATCGCGAAATCCGGCCTGGCCCGGCAGCACCTCCAGGGCCACCTGCATGGCAACATCCGGATCGCCCACCAGGCGCAGTTCCCCTTCGAGATGGGCGCGTCGGTCATCGCCGGTCATCAGCAGTCGCGGCGCCTCGAAGGCGACACGCCGTTCACGGCCATGCAGCACCACGTTCACCCGCTCGGCCCAGGCGCGCTGACGCAGCAGGACCCCGACCCAGAAGTCGATACGTTCCAGGTCGAGCTCGCCCTCGGGCTGCAGTTCGGGCGGTAGCTCGGCGGGATCGGGCCAGTGCCAGCCCCCGTCGGGAGTCTGGTAGAGGTGCAACGTCACGCCCTCGAGGCGAGCATCCTCCACCACCGGCAGCCCTTCGCGGAGGCTCTGCCAGCTGTCCAGGCGCAGGTGGCCCGACCGGACCTCCAGCAGCGGCCTGTCACCCTCGCGGGTATGCAGGCTCAGATCATCCAGGCTGAGGTGCGGATCCAGGTACGCCAGGCCGCCTTCCAGGGAGGCGATCCGCACCTCCGCCGCGAAACGCGCCGAGAGCAGCGCCTCCAGCCGCGGCACCAGGCCATCGGCCAGCCCCAGCGCCAGGCGCGCCAGCAGCACCACCAGCGCCACCGCCGCCAGCAGCAAGGCCACCAGGGTCAGGGTCCAGCGAATCACCGGGCGAGTCATGGCCATGGGCTCACATCAGCACGATGTCGTACTGCTCCTGGGAGTAGTGGGCCTCCACCTGGAAGCGGATCGGCTTGCCGATGAACTCCTCCAGGTCGGCTACCGCCGCCGACTCCTCGTCGAGCAGGCGGTCCACCACCTCCTGCGCCGCCAGTACCATGTAGGTCTCGGCACTGTAGGCACGCTCCTCGCGCAGGATCTCACGGAAGATCTCGTAGCAGACCGTCTCGGGGGTCTTGAGAGTGCCACGGCCCGCGCAGGTCGGGCACGCCTCGCAGAGCGTCTGCTCGAGGCTCTCCCGGGTGCGCTTGCGGGTCAGCTGCACGAGACCCAGTTCGGTGACCCCGGTGCACTTGGTCTTGGCGTGATCGCGCTCCAGCGACTTCTCGAGCATGCGCAGCACCTGGCGCTGATGCTCGGTATCCTCCATGTCGATGAAGTCGATAATGATGATGCCGCCGAGATTGCGCAGCCGCAGCTGGCGGGCGATGGCGGTGGCGGCCTCGAGATTGGTCTTGAAGATGGTCTCCTCGAGGTTGCGGTGCCCCACATAGCCGCCGGTATTGACGTCGATGGTGGTCATCGCCTCGGTGGGGTCGATCACCAGGTAGCCACCGGACTTGAGCTGAACCTTGCGGCCCAGCGCCTTGTGAATCTCGTCCTCGACGCTGTAGAGGTCGAAGATCGGCCGCTCGCCGGCGTAGTGCTCGATGCGCTCCACGGCGTCGGGCATGAACTCCTCGGCAAACTCGATCAGCTTGACGTAGTTCTCCCGGGAGTCGATGCGCACCTTCTCGATGTCGTCACGCATCACGTCGCGCAGGATGCGCATGAACAGTGGCAGGTCGTCGTAGATCACGCTGGGCGCCGAAGAGGTCACCTTGCGCTCGCTCACCTTGCGACACAGCCGCAGCAGGAAGTGCATGTCGGCGGCCAGCTCCTGGACGCCCACCCCCTCGGCGGCGGTGCGCACGATAAAGCCGCCGGCCACCTCCAGGCTCTGCTGGGCCTGGGCCTCCTCGATCAGGCCGCGCAGGCGCTCACGCTCGCGTTCGTCCTCGATACGCTGGGAGACGCCGTGATGGGGAGCGTCAGGCATGTAGACCAGGTAACGCGACGGCACCGACAGATGGGTGGTGAGCCGCGCCCCCTTGGAGCCGATGGGGTCCTTGGTGACCTGCACCACCAGCGCCTGGCCCTCGTGGAGCAGGTGGCCGATGGAGAGCTGCTCCTCGGCCGGGGTGCCGGGGGGCATCACCTCATGGGCATGGATAAAGGCGGCACGGTCGAGGCCGATGTCGACGAACGCCGCCTGCATGCCGGGCAGTACCCTCACCACCCGGCCCTTGTAGATATTGCCGACGATGCCTCGTCGCCGGCTGCGCTCGATGAAGGCTTCCTGGAGCACGCCGTTTTCCACCACGGCGACGCGGGTCTCCATCGGCGTCAGGTTGATCAGTACTTCGCCGCTCATGCGGAAATCCTTGTCCAGATTGCTTTGCGGCCATTATGACATAGAGACCCGCCCCCAAGGCGCAGAGATGGGCCGCGGCCTCAGCCGAGGGCGCCATCCCACAGCGCCACCCCCTGGCGGCGCAACAGCGCGGCGGTCTCGAACAGCGGCAGACCCACCACCGCCGAGTGGCTGCCGGCAATATGCTCGACGAACACCGCCGCCCGTCCCTGGATGGCATAACCCCCCGCCTTGTCGGCGGGCTCGCCGCTGGCCCAGTAGGCGGCGATCTCGTCATCCGAGATCTCGCGCATCGCCACCGTGGTGGCCACGCAGGCGTCGAGCAGGCCAGCGGGGCCGGTGACCGCCACCGCGGTGAGCACCCGGTGCTCGCGCCCGGCGAGCGAGCGCAGCATGGCGGCCGCATGCGCTGGCCCCTCGGGCTTGCCGAGGATCGCGCCATCGAGGACGACTGCCGTATCGGAGCCCAGGGTCGGCAGCGAAGAGAGGCGCGCACCGGCCAGCGCCTTCTCCCGGGCCAGGCGCGTCACATACGCCTCGGCGGACTCGCCGGGGAGAGGGGTCTCGTCGATATCCACCGGACAAGCCGTCAACGGCACGCCGATGGAGGCCAGCAGTTCGCGACGCCGCGGCGAAGCGGAGGCCAGGCAGAGCAAGGGAGAGGGGGTAGCGGACATTGACAGGCTCCGGTCAATCGCCGGCCAGGCGCCGCCCCAGGACATTGAAGAGGGTGGCGAACCAGGGCCAGAGCAGCGCACCGATCAGCGACGGCGTCAGGAAGGAGAGGTGGATGGCGAAGGGGCCGAGCAGAGTACGCAACCACTGTTCCAGGAGCTGCACGCTGCCCAGCAGCACCAGCACCATCAGGGCCTGCTGGACCAGCGAGTAGGCACGAAAGCGCGGATAGACCAGGGCGCACAGGAAGGCCAGCAGCGACAGCAGCAGGGCGTTCTGGCCGAGCACCGCCCCCTCGATCAGGTCGAGCAGGATGCCCAGCACGAAGGCGTGGAAGACGCCCACCCGATAGGGGGTCTTCATGCACCAGTAGACCAGCATCAACCCCAGCCAGTCGGGCCGCCAGATCTGCCAGCCTTCGGCCAGCGGCATCACCTGCAGGCACAGCGCCAGCAACAGGGAGCACCAGATCCAGGGCAGTGCCAGGTTGGCGGCGGAGGGAACGGCCATCAGCGAGCCTCCTCGTCGACGTCTGGGGCGGCCCCTTCCCCGGCGGCGGCATCAGCGGCCACCGCCCGGGCGGCCTCGATGGCCGTGGCGTGGATGTCGCCCTGCCAGCCGGGATCATCGAAGCGCAGCTGGCTGGGCGGGAAGAGCAGCAGGAAGTGACGCGAGCGCTGCAGTTGTGCCACCGGCGCGGCGGTGACCCGGGCGAAGGGCTCGCCCGGGTCGTGCACCACCTCGCTGACCCGGGCCACAGGGTAGCCCGGGGGGAAGCGCCCCGCCAGCCCCGAGGTGACCAACAGGTCACCCTCGCGGATATCGGCGGTGTCGGGGACATGCAGCACGCTGAGGCTGTCGTAGCGCCCACCGCCCTGGGCGATGAAGCGCAGGCCGTTGCGATTGACCCGCACGGGCAGCGCATGGCTGGCGTCGGCCACCATCAGCACCCGGCTCGAGTAGGCCGAGACCGAGGTCACCTGCCCTACCAGGCCGGCGGCATCCATCACCGGCTGCCCCACCTGCACCCCATCGCGACGACCACGATCCAGAACCATCTGGTGGGCGAAGGGATCGGGGTCCAGGGAGAGCAGCTCGGCGGTGATGAAGGGCATGTCGTGCTGGCGAGCGGCGGAGAGTAGCTCGCGCAGGCGCACGTTCTCGGCGGTGAGATCCGCCATGCGCTGGACGCGGTGAGAGAGGGTCAGGATCTGCTCGCGCAGCCGCCGATTCTCGTCGACCAGGGCGCGCTGGTCGGAGAGCGCCAGCGTCGCCCAACTCAGCACGCTGCTGGGCAGGCTGACCACCCACTGGACGGGCGCCACCACCGTGGAGAGCTGGGCGCGCACCTCCTCCATGCGGGTCAACCGCAGGTCGGCGACCATCAGTCCGACCGCGACGATCGCGCAGACCAGCAGGCGATAGACAGGCAGCGGGCCATGCGAGAACAGCGGCTTGATGACGCGTCTCCCCGGGTCAGTCGCTGGACAGCAGCTCGAAGGTGTGCTGGTCGATCATCTCGAGGGCCTTGCCGCCGCCGCGCGCCACGCAGGTCAGCGGATCCTCGGCGACGATCACCGGCAGGCCGGTCTCCTCGGCGATGAGCTTGTCGAGGTCGCGCAGCAGCGCACCCCCGCCGGTCAGCACCAGGCCACGCTCGGCGATATCGGAGGCGAGTTCCGGGGGGGACTGCTCCAGGGCGTTCTTTACCGCGGCGACGATGGAGGCCAGGGTCTCCTGCAGGGCGTCGAGGATCTCGTGGGAATTGAGGGTGAAGCTGCGCGGGATGCCCTCGGCCAGGTTGCGGCCGCGCACATCGATCTCGCGCAGCTCACCGCCGGGGTAGGCACAGCCGATCTCCTCCTTGATGCGCTCGGCGGTGGCCTCACCGATCAGGCTGCCATAGTGGCGACGCACATAGCCGATGATCGCCTCGTCGAAGCGGTCGCCGCCGACGCGGATCGACTCGGAGTAGACGATGCCATTCAGGGAGATGATAGCGATTTCGCTGGTGCCGCCACCGATATCCACCACCATGGAACCCTGGGCCTCCTCCACCGGCAGGCCGGCACCGATGGCGGCCGCCATGGGCTCCTCGATCAGGAACACCTCACGGGCACCGGCGCCCTCGGCGGACTCCTTGATGGCCCGGCGCTCCACCTGGGTCGACATGCAGGGCACGCACACCAGCACCCGCGGACTCGGGGTGAGGAAGGTGCTCTGATGGACCTTGCGGATGAAGTGCTGGAGCATCTGCTCGGTGACGGTGAAGTCGGCGATCACCCCGTCCTTCATCGGCCGGATGGCGGTGATATTGCCAGGGGTGCGGCCCAGCATGCGCTTGGCGTCGGAGCCCACGGCGGCCACGCTGCGCATGTTACCGGACTGGCGAATGGCCACGACCGATGGTTCGTCGAGCACGATGCCTCGGCCGCGGACGTAGATCAGCGTATTGGCCGTGCCCAGATCGATCGACAGATCGCTGGAGAACAGCCCCCTCAAGCGTTTGAACATGGAAGTCGTTACCTAGTGCAGTCCGGGAACCCTGTGCGGAGGCAAACGGTATCACCGCACCCCCTCAGCAGCAAGCGAAACCCCCGGGCAGCGGCACATCGAGGCCCTGCCCGAGCGACGCCGAATATGGTACCTTCAGCGGCCTGATTTTCTCATCGAGGACACCCGACTCATGGCGCTTGAACACGCTGATGTGCTCAGGGCCGCGCATCTCGCCCGGCTCGGCCTCTCCGACGAAGACGCCGTCCACTACCTGGACGACCTCGGCCGCATCCTCGAGATGGTCGACCGCCTCCAGGCACTGGACACCGAGGGCGTTGCCCCCCTGGCCCACCCCCTGGACGCCACCCAGCGGCTGCGCGCCGACGAGGTCACCGAGAGCGACCGGCGCGACCATTTCCAGCGCTGCGCCCCGGCGGTGGAACAGGGCCTCTACCTGGTACCCCGCGTCGTCGAGTGAGCCACTTTCTACGGAGCCTCCGGCCCATGCATGACAAGACACTGACCGAGCTCGCCGCCAGCCTGGCGGCCGGCGAGTTCACCAGCCGCGAGCTGACCGAACATCTGCTGGGGCGTATCCAGCGCCACGACGGTGAGCTCAACAGCTTTATTACCGTCACCCCGGAGCAGGCCCTGGCCGCTGCCGACGCCGCCGATGCCGCGCGTGCCCGCGGCGAGGCCGGGCCGCTGACCGGCTTGCCGGTGGCGATCAAGGACCTGTTCTGCACCGACGGCGTGCTGACCACTGCCGGCTCGAAGATGCTGGCCAATTTCGTCGCCCCCTACGATGCCAGCGTGGTCGAGCGACTCAAGGCCGCCGGCACGGTGAGCCTGGGCAAGGCCAACCTGGACGAGTTCGCCATGGGCTCCTCCAACGAGAACAGCGCCTTCGGCGCGGTGAAGAACCCCTGGGACACCAGCGCCGTGCCGGGCGGCTCCTCCGGTGGCAGCGCCGCCGCGGTGGCCGCGGGACTGGCTCCCGCCGCCATGGGCACCGACACCGGCGGCTCGATCCGCCAGCCGGCCGCCTTCTGCGGCATCACCGGCCTCAAGCCCACCTACGGGCGGGTATCGCGCTGGGGCATCATCGCCTACGCCTCGAGCCTTGACCAGGCGGGCCCCATGGCGCGCACCGCCGAGGACTGCGCCCTGCTGCTGAACGCCATCGCCGGCCACGATCCCAGGGATTCCACCTGCGTGGCCCGCGGCGTGCCCGACTACCGCGAGGAACTCAACGCGCCATTGGCGGGCCTCAAGATCGGCCTGCCCCGGGAGTACTTCGGCGACGGCCTCGACCCCGAGGTGGAGCGTGCGGTGCGCGAGGCGGTAGCGGTCTACGAGTCACTGGGCGCCAAGGTGCGCGAGGTCAGCCTGCCGCACACCCACTACGCGATCCCGGCCTACTACGTCATCGCCCCGGCGGAGGCCTCGTCGAACCTCTCCCGCTACGACGGCGTGCGCTTCGGCCACCGCTGCGAGAACCCCAGCGACCTTATCGACCTCTACAAGCGCTCCCGCGCCGAGGGCTTCGGCGAGGAGGTCAAGCGGCGCATCCTGATCGGCACCCACACCCTCTCCGAGGGCTTCTTCGATGCCTACTACAAGAAGGCCCAGCAGGTGCGCCGCCTGATCCGCCAGGACTTCCTCGATGCCTTCGAGGAGGTCGACGTGCTGATGGGCCCTGCCTCCCCCACCCCGGCCTTCGACCTGGGCGCCCAGAAGGATCCGGTCTCCATGTACCTGCAGGATATCTACACCATCGCCGTCAACCTGGCCGGCATCCCCGGCATCAGCGTACCGGCGGGCTTCGTGGGCAAGCGCCCGGTGGGGCTGCAGATACTCGGCACCCACTTCGCCGAGCAGCGCCTGCTCAACGTCGCCCACCAGTTCCAGCAGGCCACCGACTGGCACCTGCGTCGTCCCCAGCTTGTCGAGGAGAGCGCCTGATGCAATGGGAAACCGTGATCGGCCTTGAGGTCCACGTCCAGCTCGCCACCCGGTCCAAGATCTTCTCCGGCGCCCCCACCGCCTTCGGCGCCGAGCCCAACACCCAGGCCTGTGCCGTGGATCTGGGCCTGCCCGGGGTGCTGCCGGTGCTCAACGAGCAGGCGGTGGCCATGGCGGTGCAGTTCGGCCTGGCGATCCGCGCCGAGATCCCCGAGGTCTCGGTGTTCGACCGCAAGAACTACTTCTACCCCGACCTGCCCAAGGGCTACCAGACCAGCCAGATGTACCACCCCATCGTCGGCCCCGGCGAGGTGGAGATCACCCTGGAGCAGGGCGAGGCCAAGCGCATCCGGGTGCACCACGCCCACCTGGAAGAGGACGCCGGCAAGTCCCTCCACGAATCCTTTTCTGACGGCATGGGCCACGCCATGACCGGCATCGATCTCAACCGTGCCGGCACCCCTCTGCTGGAGATCGTCTCCGAGCCGGACATGCGCTCGGCGAAGGAGGCGGCCGCCTACCTCAAGGCGATCCACTCCATCGTCACCTATCTCGGCATCAGCGACGGCAACATGGCCGAGGGCTCGATGCGCTGCGACGTCAACGTCTCGGTGCGCCCCCTGGGCCAGGCCGAGTTCGGTACCCGCGCCGAGATAAAGAACGTCAACTCCTTCCGCTTCGTGGAGCGCGCCATCGAGTTCGAGGTGGAGCGCCAGATCGAACTGATCGAGGATGGCGGCAAGGTGGTCCAGGAGACGCGTCTCTATGATCCCGAGCGCGACGAGACCCGCAGCATGCGCACCAAGGAGGAGGCCAACGACTACCGCTACTTCCCCTGCCCCGACCTGCTGCCCGTGGTGCTCGACGGCGCCTACGTGGACCACCTGCGCGAGATCCTGCCGGAACTACCCGACGAGAAGCGCGCCCGCTTCCAGGACGAGCTGGGACTCTCCGCTTACGATGCCGGAGTGCTTGCGGCCAGCCGCGAGATGGCGGAGTACTTCGAGGCGGTCAAGGACGCCTGCGGCGATGCCAAGCAGGCCGCCAACTGGGTGCAGGGCGAGCTCTCCGGCGCCCTGAACCGTGAGGGCCTAGCGATCCAGGACAGCCCCGTCTCCGCCGCTCAGCTCGGTGGACTGATCGCCCGGGTGATGGACGACACCATCAACGGCAAGGCCGCCAAGCAGGTGTTCCAGGCGCTGTGGAACGGCCAGGGCGAGAGCGCCGACGAGGTGATCGAGGCCAAGGGCCTCAAGCAGGTCACCGACAGCGGCGCCATCGAGGCGATGATCGACCAGGTGATTGCGGACAGCCCCGCCCAGGTGGCCCAGTACCGCGACGCCGAGCCGGAGAAGCGCGGCAAGATGATCGGCTACTTCGTCGGCCAGGTAATGAAGGCCTCCCGCGGCACCGCCAACCCGCAGCAGGTCAACGGCCTGCTCAAAGAGAAGCTCGACGCCCTGTGCTGACGACGGGGACGACACTCGGAGCCCAGGAGGAGGTCCGACATGGCCGATGACGTCGGCGCACGGCTGCGCACCCTGCGCACCCTGCGCGGTATCTCCCAGCGTGAGCTGGCCAAGCGCTGCGGGGTGACTCACTCCAGCCTGTCGCTTATCGAGCAGGGCAAGGTGAGCCCCTCGGTGAGCTCCCTGAAGAAGATCCTCGACGCCATCCCCATGAGCGTCGGTGACTTCTTCACCATGGACCTGGAGAACGGCCGCCGAGTCTTCTATTCGGCCGAGGACCTGGCCGACGTGGGCGCAGGCGACGTCATCTACAAGCTGGTGGGCGCCGACCGTCGCGACCGGGCCTTGGCCTTCATGATCGAGACCTATCCCCCCGGCGCCGACACCGGCCGCGAGATGATCGCCCACCAGGGCGAGGAGGCCGGCGTGGTGCTGGAGGGAGAGATCGAGATCACCATCGGCGCCGAGTCGAGGATGCTGAAGGCCGGGGAGGCCTACTACTTCGAGACCAACGTGCCCCACCGCTTCCGCAACCCGGGCAGCGAACCCTGCCGCCTGGTCAGCTGCGCGACCCCCGCCCGGGCCTTCTGAGGCCCGGGATCAGCCCTTCTTGAGCTTGTCGATCTCTGCGCGCAGCGCCTCCGCCTCCTCGGTGAGGGAGGCGTTGGCGCGCATGTCGCCGTTGCGAGCGGCGTGCATCGCCTGCTCGAGCTTCTGCTCGTAGGCCTTCTGCAGCTTCCTGGTCGGGTCCGTCTTGAAGAGTCCGAACATGGGGCATCTCCTCTGGGGGGTGTTCCCACAGCCTACCCCTTTCGGCAGGATAGATCGATACAAGAGTTGTACGAACTGCCCACCTCAATACAATGAGGCCGACGCCATGGCGCCGGCCTCGTCGTGTTGCGGAGGATCACCCGGCTCAGTTGGCCAGCGACATCCACACGCTCTTGAGGTCGGAGTACTCCTCCAGGGAGTGGTGGGACTTGTCGCGGCCGTTGCCGGACTGCTTGACCCCACCGAAGGGCATGGTCTGGTCGCCGCCGGCCCAGTTGTTGACGAACACCTGGCCCGACTGCAACCGCCGGGTCACCCGCATGATGCGGTCGATGTCCTGGCTCCACAGGCCTGCCGCCAGGCCGTAGACGCTGTCGTTCGCCAGGCGCACCGCCTCCTCCTCGCTGTCGAAGCCGAACACCGAAAGCACCGGACCGAAGATCTCCTCGCGGCCGATGGCCATCTCGGGGGTGACGCCATCGAACACCGTGGGCGGGATGAAGAACCCCTTGCCATCGACCACGATGGCCTCACCACCGGCACGCAGTCGGGCGCCCTCCTCCTGGCCACGGCGGATGAACTCCAGCACCCGGCGGTGCTGGGTCTCGTCGACCATGGCGCCCATGAAGCTCTCCGGATCGAGCGGGTCACCGGGCTGCATGGTCTCGGCCGCGGCCACCACCTTGTCGATGAAGGCCTCGCGAATGCTGTTCTCCACCAGCAGCCGGGAGCCGGCGATGCACACCTCGCCCTGGTTATGGAAGATCGCCGCAGCGGCATGCTTGGCCACCCGATCCAGGTTCTTGCAGTCGGCGAAGACGATATTCGGGCTCTTGCCGCCGCACTCCAGGTAAAGGCGCTTGAGGTTGGACTCGCCGGCGTACTGCATCAGCAGCTTGCCCACCCCGGTGGAGCCGGTGAAGGCGAGGCAGTCCACCTCCATGGAGAGCGCCAGCGCCTTGCCCACGGTATGGCCGAAGCCCGGAAGCACCTGGAAGACGCCCCGCGGCAGGCCCGCCTCCCGGGCCAGCTGGGCCAGGCGCAGCGCCGAGAACGGCGACTTCTCCGAGGGCTTGAGGATCACGCTGTTGCCGGCGGCAAGCGCCGGGGCCACCTTCCACGCGGTCATCATCAGCGGGAAGTTCCAGGGCACGATGGAGGCCACCACGCCCAATGGCTCGCGCAGCACCAGCGCCAGAGCCTCCTCGCCGGTGGGGGCCACCTCGCCGTAGAGTTTGTCGATGCACTCCGCCTGGTAGCGGAAGCAGGCGATGGCGCCACTCATGTCGCCGAGCGAGCTTGCGATCGGCTTGCCCATGTCCAGGGTATCGAGCAGGGCGAGCTCGACCTTGTTGGCCTCCATCAGGTCGGCCAGGCGCAGCAGCGTCTTCTTGCGCTTGCCCGGGGCGAGGCGTGACCAGTCACCGCCATCGAAGGCGGCGCGGGCGTGGCTCACCGCCACGTCGGCATCGGCGGCATCGCAGCTCGCCACCCGAGCCAGCACCTCGCCGGTAGCCGGATTGACGCTCTCGAAGGTCTCGCCGCTGGCGGCATCGACGAAGACGTCATTGATGAAGGCGCGGGTCTCGAGCCCGCTATCGGACTTGAGGGCGGCGGTCAGGTCGGCGGCGAGTTGCTGCCACTCGGCCAGGGTCTTGGGCATCTCGGGGCGACTCATGCGGAGGTCTCCTCTTGCTGATCGGTGGTGGTGTCGGCCAGTCGAGCCAGGGTAGCATCCAGGGCGGCGCGCGCCTTGTCGACGAGTTCGTCGATCTCGGCGTGGGTGATCACCAGCGGCGGCGAGATGATCATGGTATCGCCCACGGAGCGCATCACCAGTCCCGAGGCGAAGCAGAGGTCGCGGCACAGGTTGCCCACCGCAAGCGCCTTGTCGAAGCGCTCGCCGGTGGCGGGGTCGATCAGCTCCAGGGCGCCGATCAGGCCCAGCGATCGCGCCTCGCCCACCAGCGGATGCTTGGCGAGTGCCTGCCAGCGCTGCGCCAGGTAGGGGCCGAGGTCGTCGCGCACCCGCTCGACCACGCCCTCCGCCTCCATCAGCTCGAGGTTCCTCTGCGCCACGGCGGCGCAGGTGGGGTGGCCGGAGTAGGTGAAGCCGTGGAAGAACTCGCCGCCCTCCTCGATGAGGGTGTCGGCGACCCGGTCGCCCACCAGCACACCGCCGATGGGCAGGTAACCGGAGGAGAGCCCCTTGGCTATGGGCATCAGGTCGGGCTCGAGCCCGTAGTGGACGCTGCCGAACCACTCGCCCAGCCGGCCGAAACCGCAGATCACCTCGTCGGCCACCAGCAGGATGTCGTACTTCGCCAGCACCGCCTTGACCGCCGGCCAGTAGCTCGCCGGGGGGATGATGGCTCCGCCGGCGCCCTGCACCGGCTCGGCGATGAAGGCCGCGACGTTCTCCTCGCCGAGCTCGAGGATCTTCGCTTCCAGGGCCGCGGCACACTCGCGCCCGAAGGCTTCGGGGTCCTGGCCCTCGGAACGCCCTTCTCCAAACCGCCCTTCTCCAAACCAATAGGGCTGGCGTACATGGGCGATCTTCGGTACCAGGGGGCCACCCTGCTCGTGCATGGGCGCCATGCCACCGAGGCTCAGCCCGGCCACGGTGGAGCCGTGGTAGGCATTCTCGCGGCCGATCACCCACTGTTTTTCGGGCTGCCCCTTCAGGGCCCAGTAGCGGCGCACCATGCGCAGCACGGTGTCGTTGGCTTCGGAACCGGAGCCGGTGAAGAAGACGCGGTTGATATGCGGCGGCGCCAGCCGGCATAGCGTCTCGGCGAGCTTGACCGCCGGCGGATGGGTGGTCTTGAAGAAGTTGTTGTAGTAGGGGAGCTGGCGCATCTGGGCGGTGGCGGCCTCCACCAGCTCCTCGCGGCCGTAGCCGAGGTTCACACACCACAGCCCCGCCATGCCGTCGAGGATGCGGTTGCCCTCGGAGTCGATGATATAGACCCCCTCGCCACGTTCGATGATGCGGCTGCCCTCCTCACCCAGGGCCTTGAAGTCGGTGAAGGGGTGCAGATGGTGGGCGTGGTCGAGCCGCTGGTAGTCAGAGGTCTGCATGGTCGACGACTCCAGGCTGGGAAATTCGGGCGGCCCGACGGGAGTGGCACGCCTCGGCGAAGCCGTGAAACAGGGCGTCATAGAGCGGATGCTCGGTGGGGTGCCACTCGGGGTGCCACTGCACGGCCAGGGCGAAGCCCGGGGCATCGCCCACCGAGATCGCCTCGACCAGACCGTCCGGGGTGTGGGCCTCGGCGACCAGGCCCGGCCCCAGGGTGGCGACGCCCTGCTGGTGCAGGGAGTTCACCTGGGCGTGGGGTTCGGGATAGAGGGCAGCCAGCCGGCCGCCAGGCACGATGGCAAGGTCATGGCTCGGGGCGTACTGCTCCGCCTTCTCTCCCGCGGGCTCACGGTGGTCGAGCATGCCCGGCACCCGCTGCACCGCCTGATGCAGGGTCCCGCCGAAGGCCACATTGAGCTCCTGGAAGCCGCGACAGATGCCCAGCAGCGGCAGGCCGAGATCCAGTGCGGCGGGAATCCAGGCCAGGGCTGCGGCATCGCGGTGGAGATCATCCCGGGTATTCTCCGGCTCCCGCTCGGCCCCGTAACGGCCCGGCTCGACGTTGGTATAGCTGCCGGTGAGCAGCAGACCATCCAGATGGGCCGGCAGGTCGCCGGACACGGCGTCCTCCCACACCGGCAGGATCACCGGCGCCAGGCCGTACTCGCGCAGGGCGGCAAGATACTTGTCGGTGACCATATGCGCCGGATGGCCCTCCACCTCGCGGCGGCAGGCAATCACGCCCACCAGGGGTCGGGACGACATTGCGCTCTCCTCTCGTCAATGAATCTCGATGTTATGCTTTGTTCAACATAGCCTGTCCCGGGACGGATGCCAAGCGGGAGCCGAAAGGCCTCAGGATACGATGGGAAACCATGAGGAAGCAGCGACCAGAGGATACCGATACCACTGCCTGCGGGCCGCGTATAACGTAAAGTATTTGACAACACCCAGGTGCCACCACAAAGATAGCACCAAGCCAAGCCAAACAAGGGACTCTGCCATCATGTCGCCACACGTCGCCTCCGAGGCCCGGGACTTCCTCGCTCAGCACCCCGAGATCGACGCCATCGACCTGCTGATCAGCGATCTCAACGGCGTGCTGCGCGGCAAGCGGGTCTCTCCAGAGAATCTGGAGAAGGCCTATACCCAGGGTATCAACCTGCCCGCCTCGGTCTACGCCCTGGATATCCTCGGCAATACCATCGAGGAGACCGGTCTGGGCCTCGACAGCGGCGACGCCGATCGAGTGTGCCGGCCGCTTCCCGGCACGCTGATGCCCACCCCCTGGCGACGCCAGGGCCGCCAGGCCCAGTTGCTGATGCATATGCAGGAGCCCGACGGCAGCGGCTTCTTCGCCGAGCCGCGCCAGCTGCTCGGCCGGCAACTCGAGCGCCTCACGGCGCGTGGCCTGACCCCGGTGGTCGCCGTGGAGATGGAGTTCTATCTGGTGGACCGCCAGCGCGACGCCAGCGGCACGATCCAGCCGCCCTGCTCACCGGCGACCGGCGAGCGCGCCAGCCAGAGCCAGCTCTATTCGGTCAGCGAGCTCGACGAGTATGCGGACTTCCTCGGTGAGGTGCAGAGCGCGGCCGACATCCAGGGGCTGCCGCTGGATACCATGCTCAAGGAGTGTGCCCCGGGGCAATTCGAGATCACCCTGAAGCACGGCGCGGACGTGCTGGCCGCCTGCGACGCGGCGGTACTGCTCAAGCGACTGATCAAGGGAGTGGCGCAGAACCATGGCTTCGAGGCCACCTTCATGGCCAAGCCCTACGGCCTCGAGGCGGGCAACGGCACCCACGTGCATATCAGCCTGCTGAACGAGGACGGCGACAACGTCTTCGCCGCCACCGACGGTGACCCCCTGGGCACTCCCGACCTGCATCACGCGGCGGCCGGCCTGCTGACGCTGATGCCGGCCAGCGTGGCGCTGTTCGCCCCCAACCTCAACTCCTTCCGCCGCTTCCAGCCGGGACTCTACGTGCCCATGGCGCCCACCTGGGGCTTCGACAATCGCTCGGTGGCGGTGCGCATCCCCTCGGGACCCAACGCCGCTCGGCGGCTCGAACACCGGGTGGCCGGCGCCGATGCCAACCCCTACCTGCTGCTGACGGCCCTGCTGGCGGGCATCGACTACGGCCTCTCCAGGGAGCTGACCCCGCCGCCGCCGATCACCGGCAACGCCTATGCCCAGGTCGAGCCGAGCCTGACCAACAGCTGGTGTCAGGCGCTCGACCTGCTGGAGGCAAGCGAGCCGCTGCGCGCGGCCCTGGGAGACGACTTCCTGACGGTCTTCCTGGCCAATCGACGTGCCGAACGCGATCTCGCCATGCAGCACGTCAGCCGTCTGGAGACCGACTGGTACCTGCGCCAGGTCTAGGCGCCTGCCGGACTCCAGGCTGCCTCACGGCGAGGGCCGGTCACATCCGACAGGCTTCAGGGCGCGAACACCACAGGCTCACACCTCGGTGGACTCGCCCTCCCGAACCTCGGGCTCGGCCTGCCACTGTACCTCGCCATCGATCACCGGTAGGCGCTCGGCCTGGGGAGCGGTATCGAGGCGTCGCGACTGCTCCTCGCCGTCAAGGCGGTAGGTGACGTCGTAGCCCTGGGTCTCCTCATGTTCCTCCATGACCGTGCGGCACTGCTCCTCGGTCACCACTCGCTCGCGGGTCTCGTAGCGCGTCTCGTAACGGGTCTCGTACTGGACCTGCGGCTGTGCCTGGGCATGCTGGCGGGCCTCGACGCGCTCCTGCACCTCGCGCCCGGCCAGGGCACCGCCGATGGCACCGGCCACGGTGGCGAGCTTCTTGCCACTGCCACCACCGATCTGGTTGCCCAGCAGGCCTCCGACGACGGCACCGGCAGCACCACCGACGATACGGTGGGGATCCCGGCTGGCCGCCGGGCCACTCGGGGCCGGCGCCTCCACCGGAACCTGAACCGGCACCTCGACCGGCACCTCCTCACTCACGACCCGCTCCACGTCCTCGCAGACCTCGCGGGGCCGCTCCACGGTACGGGTCACGGGCTGCACGGCCAGGATCTCGGCGTACTCTGGCCCGCGTGGCTGCTGTACCTGCCAGGCACCGAAGGCCAGCCCACCCAGGCCCAGCACCGCCAGCGTCGCACCGACGACTATCGACTTGCTCATCTGTCACCTCCTGAAGAGAGTGGAACACCACTCGCTGAAACACCATCGGGCTCCAGGCGTGAGTGACCATGACGGCTTGGGGCGATGAGAGGGGCAGCGCAATCCGGCGCCACCCGATGAAACCCAGTATAGGATGATGCGCCTTGTCGAGGGCCCGGTGGAGACGACTTCCACAGACTCTCCCTGGCCGTCGCCGGCTGGCGACAGTCAAGTCAGCAGAGACAGTCGCGGCGCTCAGGCCAGGGGCTCGCCGGCGGAGGTGACAGCTCCGCCTCCCGGCTCGGCCACTGCCGCCCGCGGCGCCACCAGTCCCCAACGCCTATCCAGCCAACGGCGGGCAGCTTCGACTCGATTGAAGGTGTAGACGTGCAGACCGACAAAACCGCCAAGGGGATCGCCGAGCCGCGGGGCCAGCTGTTCGAGCAAGCCATCGGGGTAATAGGGAGAGGGCCGCAGCAGTCGTGACATCCAGCCCGACCGGCGACGCAAGGCACGCACCGAGGGTCCCAGCCCCAGACGCAGGGCGATGGCCAGCAGCCGCCTGGGCTCCATTACCCCGGGGATCCCGGCAACCACCGGCAGCGTCATGCCGAGCCGTCGCTGCCGCTCTCGCCAGGCCAGCAGCGGCTGCGCCTCGAAGCACAGCTGGGTCACGGCGTAGTCGGCCAGCGCCGCCTTGGCCTCCAGGTCGCACTGCAGCGCCGTCGCCTCGATGCGGTGATGCCCCTCCGGATAGGCCGGCACACCGAGCCGCGCCGGGCGCAGTTCACACCCAGCCAGGGCCTCGAGCAGCGCCCGACCGTGGGGAAAGGCTCCCACCGGCTGCTCGGTATCGCCGCCCACCACGAAGGCATCGTCGATCCCCAACTGCGCCAGGTGCTCCAGCAGTCGCTCGAGATGAGCGCGATCCTGGATCAGTCGAGCAGCGAGATGCGGCACCACGTGGAAGCCCTCCCCGACCAGCCACTCGCTGGCCTCCAGGGTCCGCTCCAGGCCATGGCGCGGCGAGCAGGTCACGCTGACCACGGCACCCTCGGGAAGGGCGCGGGCCGCCTCCTGCATGCCGGCAATGGGCAGCAGTTCGAAGCGAGTTGCCGTCATCGTTCTCACCCCTTGGGAATCGCCTTGGCGGGGTCGTGGAAGGGCTTCTCCACCACCCTGGCCTCCTGCAGGCCGGTATTGGCCTCGATGCGCAGCGTCGTGCCCAGCTCGGCGTACTCGATCGGCACCATGGCGTAGCCGATGTTGCGCTCCTGGCGCGGCGAGCGGGTGGCCGAAGTCACCTTACCGATAGGCGCGCCCCCCGCATCGAACACCGGGAAGAGGTCGATCATCGCGCCATCGGTAAAGTAGCCGACGCTGGGGCCGTCGATCTCCACCCCCACCAGCTTGCGCGACACCCCCTCGGCCTTGATGTGCTCCAGGGCGGCGCGGCCGATGAAGTCGTCGTCGCCGCGCAGGTCCACCATCCAGTCGTAGCCCATGCCCACCTCGAAGGGGTTGGTGTCGTACCAGATGTCGCAGCCGAAGGCGAGGATGCCGCCCTCGATGCGGCGGATATGGCAGGGGCCGATCACCTGCATGCCGTGGGGCCGGCCGGCCTCGAAGACCCGCTGCCAGAGCGCCTCGCCGAAGCGACTGGCCTCACGCAGGTAGATCTCGTAGCCGATCTCCCCGGAGTAGCCGGTACGCGAGATCACCACCGACATGCCGTTGAGATCGGCCTCCATCAGGTGGTAGTAGGGCATGCCCAGCACCGCCTCGCCGAACAGGTCCACCATCACCGCCTTGGCCTTCGGCCCCTGGACCTGCACCGGCGCCACGTCCACCTCCTTGATGGTCACGTCGAGCCCGGCATTGACGGCGAGCCCCTGGCACCACAACAGGATGTCGCTGTCGGCGAGCGACAGCCAGAAGCGGTTCTCCTCGATGCGCAGCAGCACCGGGTCGTTGAGGATGCCGCCATCGGGGGCCGTGACGAAGACGTACTTGCACTGCCCCACCTGGCAGTGGCGCATGTCCCGGGGAACCAGCCGCTGGACGAAGGCGAAGGCGTCGGGCCCGCTGATCTCGATCTGGCGCTCGACGCCGACGTCCCACAGGGTCACGCCCTGCACCAAGGCCCAGTACTCGTCCACCGGGTCGGTGTAGAGGCGCGGGTGGTAGTGATGGTTGTAGACGCTGTACTTGCGTACCCCGTGTCGCCGCGAGGCGTAGAAGAACGGTGACTTGCGGATGCGCGGATAGAGCAGGATTTCTGGCGCCGACGGAGTGTTCTGCGTGCTCTGGATGTTCTCGATGGCCTGAGTCATGACTGCCTTCCTCCACTGTCGCTTTACCGGGGACCGACACCCGCCGGCCGCCCTTGCCTTCGACACTAGCGCCTGGACCGAGCGGCCATCTCGCTATGGGCGTCGAGCTCTTAGCCGTGGGCGACAGGCCGCGGATGACCCTGTCGCCGCCAGGCAAGGGGGCGTCGCCGCGGGACAGCGTGATTCGTGAGACCTGCCTTATGCTGCGGGAAACCCTCGACGTGAGGAGCACGATCATGGCGGCACTCCCCTCGCAGGCAGACGCGGTGATCATCGGCCTGGGCGGCATCGTCGGCGCCTCGGTGGCCCATCACCTGATCGAGCAGGGCTGGACCAACCTGGTGGGGCTCGAGACGTCCGCCCTGCCTTCGGACATCGGCTCCACCGCCCACGCCTCCGATTTCTGCTTCATGACCTCCCATGATCGGCTCTCCTGCTATACCACCACCTACAGCCGGCGCTTCTACGAGGCGATGGGGCACTACCACAGAGTCGGCGGCCTGGAGATCGCCCGGGTCGGCGACGAGGCGCGGCTCGCCGAACTGCAGCGCAAGGTCGCCTCGGGCAAGGCCTTCGGCACCAAAGTGTGCATGGTCGACGCCGACGAGGTGGTGGCGCGCTTCCCGCTGCTGGACCGTGACCGGGTGCTGGGTGGCATGTGGGACCCCGACGCCGGCCTGGTGATCCCGCGCTCCCAGCGGGTGGCCGGCGAACTGATCGAGCGCGCCGTGGCAAGCGGCCACCTGCGCGCCTTTGCCGAGACCCCGGCACTGGATATCGATGTCCGGGACGGCCGGGTCTGTGGGGTCGAGACGCCCAGGGGCTACGTCGCCACCCCGCGGGTGATCATCACCTCGGGCATCTGGGGCCCGATCCCCGCCGCCATGGGCGGTGCGACCCTGCCGCTGATGCCGGTGGAGCATCCGCTGCTGTTTTTCGGCCCCTTCGAGACCTTCGCCGGCAGCGGCAAGGAGATCGGCTACCCACTGCTGCGCGACCAGGGCAACTCCGCCTACCTGCGCGATACCGGCGACCCGACCAGCACCGAGGGGGGCCTGCTGGAGTGGGGCTACTACGAGCAGCGCGAGCCGCGGCTGGTGGCCCCTCACGCCATCCTCCCGCGCGACCGGGCACGCCTCTCGCCCTCCATGCGCGACCTGGAGCTGGACCAGGTGGCAGAGGCCTTCGAGCGGGCTATCGAGCTCACGCCGATGCTCGGTGAACTGGGCTGGGACGAGAAGCACTCCTTCAACGGCCTGCTCTCGGTCACCTCGGACGGCGGTTCGCTGGTGGGCGAGTCGCCGGAGACCCGCGGCCTGTGGTTCTGCGAGGCGGTCTGGGTCAAGGACGGCCCCGGCATGGGCAAGCTGCTCGCCGACTGGCTGACCCATGGCCGCGCCGAACCCGACCCTTGCGGCATCGATATCGCGCGCTTCTACCCGGTGCAGAAGACACCCCATCATGTCGAAGGACGCTGTCGGGAGATTGCGCGGAAGATCTACGACCCGCCGGTGCACCCCCGCGAGCCCTTCGAGAGCGGGCGGGGCCTGCGCCGCGGCCCCTTCTGGCCCCGCGAGAGAGAGCTCGGCGGTCACTTCATGGAGGCCGCCGGCTGGGAGCGCGCCCACGGCTATGCCGCCAACGAAGCGCTGCTGGAGCGCTACGGCGAGCGGGTGCCCGAGCGTCCAGCCGAGTGGGACGCTCGCCACTTCTGGCGGGTCTCCAATGCCGAGCACCTGGCGCTGTCCGACGACGTGGGCATGATCAACCTCTCCCACTTCGCCATCTACGACATCTCGGGCCGCGATGCCGAGGCGCTGCTGGAGTGGCTCTCGGTGGCCAAGATCGGCGGCGACACCCGCATCGGCAAGGGAGTCTATACCCACTTCCTGGATGCCGCCGGCGGGGTCCACTCGGACCTCACCATCGTGCGCCTGACAACGAACGCCTGGCGGGTGATCTGCGGCGGCGACACCGGTCACCGCGACCTGATGTGGATCACCCGGCGCGCCGAAGCGGCCGGCCTGACACGCTGGCACCTGGAGGATCGCAGCGACGGCCTGGCCACCCTGGGCCTGTGGGGCCCCAACGCCCGGCGTACCCTGCAGGCCCTGGCGGATGATCCCGAGGGCCTTTCCGACGCCCGCTTCCCCTTCGCCACGGCCCGCGAGATCCGCATCCAGGGGTTGCCGGTGTGGGCCTTCCGCATCTCCTACGTGGGCGAGCAGGGCTGGGAGCTCTATGTGCCCTTCAGCTACGGCCTGGCGCTCTGGGACCGGCTGTTCGACGTCGGGGTGACCCCGGTGGGCATCGAGACCTACGCCAACAGCCGCCGCCTGGAAAAGAGCCTGCGCCTGCAGAACGTCGACCTGCTCACCGACTACAACCTTTACGAGGCGGGTCTGGCACGGCCCAGGGTCAAGGCCGCGGAGTTCCACGGCAAGGCCGCCTACCTGGAACAGCGCGACCGGCCCTGCCAGCCGGCCACACTCTGCACCCTGGTGATGGAGGCACACCACGACGCCGCCGGCACCCAGCGCTTCCCGGTCGGCCAGTCACCGCTGCTCGACCCCGAGAGCGGCGAGGTGCCGGTGGACGCCCTGGGCCGGCGCTCCTACGTGACCAGCATCGCCTACGGGCCCTCGCTCGGGCGCAACATCGCCCTGGCCTACCTGCCCATTGGCTATGCCGAGGAGGGACGCCCCCTGCTGCTGGAGTACTTCGCCGAGCACTACCCGATGCGGGTGGCCGTCGTCGGCTACCGGGCCCTCTATGACCCGGAGAACGCCCGGCCGCGAGGCTGAGGCCTCAGGCTCGAGGCAGCCGGTCGTCGGCGTTTTCCAGCTCGGCTTGCCGCTGCTGCCGGTGCTTGCGCTCGCCGCTGGGCGAGTGGCCGAAGTGGTCGTGGTAGCACTTGGTGAAGTGGGGCGGCGAGACGAAACCGCAGGCAAGGGCCACCTCGGTGATCGGCATCCGCGTCTGCTGCAGCAGCAGCCGCGCCCGGGCCAGGCGCAGCTCCAGGTAGTACTTGAGCGGCGGGCAGCCCACGTAGCGCTGGAAGAGGCGCTCCAGCTGGCGCCGCGACAGGCCGGCATAGCGGGCCAGCTCGTCCAGGGCCAATGGCTCCTGGAGGTTGGCCTCCATCAGCGTGGCCACCTCCTCCAGCTTGGGATGGCTGTGACCCAGGCGCACCCGCAGCGGGCTGCGCTGACGATCGCCCACGCCGCGGATGCGCTCATGGATGAACTCCTCGGCGATCGCCTCGGCCAGTGCCAGCCCCTGCTGGCGACCGATCAGGTTGAGCATCATGTCCAGAGGGGCGATGCCGCCCGAGCAGGTATAGCGGTCGCGATCCATGACGAACAGCCGGGAGGTGAAGGTTACCTCGGGAAAGCGTCGCGCCTCGTGAAGGCTGCCGATATGCTCCCAGTGCAGGGTGCAGCGATAGCCATCGAGCAGCCCCGCCCGGGCCAGCACATAGCCCCCGGTGCATACGGCGCCCAGGGGGATGTGCCGTTCGGCCAGGCGCCGGAGCCAGGTGAGCGTCGCGCGATCGCAGTGCGCCTGCACGTCCACCCCACCGCACACCAGCAACAGGTCCAGTTGCGGCATGGGCTCCAGTGCCTGGTCCACCGCCGTGGGAAGGCCACTGCTCGCCGTCACCGCGGTGCCATCGCGACTCACCAGGTGCCAGGTATAGAGGGGGCGCTCGGCCAGATGGTTGGCCATGCGCAATGGCTCCAGTGCCGCGGAGAAGGCGAGTTGCGAGAATCCTGTCAGTAGCAGGAAGCCGATGTCATAGTGACCCTTGGCCGATACGGGAGCATCCATCACGCCTCCTGATCATCGCCAGCGCACGACCGCGGCGAGGTTGTCATCAGGCATAGCCCATCCCTTCGGCTTTCGGCAAGAGCAGAGGCACAGGAGGTATGTCGTTGCGCCCAAGGCCGCGGACGTCGACAGGCAAGAGTATCGCGCGAGGCGCACGATACTGAACGCAACACGAGCACGACTCGCCGCTGCCCAGGAGGAGAGAGCGATGGCCCCACAAGCGAGCGAACCGGCCGCGGCCCCGTCGGCTGACAACCTGAGCATCGCCCGTGCGGCGAGACTCTGGCCCATCGAGGAGATCGCCCATCGCCTGGGCCTGCCCGGCGAGGCGGTGGAGCCCTATGGCCGCGGCATCGCCAAGCTCGACCTGACGGCCATGGCGAGCCTGGCCGAGCGTCCCCGGGGACGCTACGTGGTGGTGACCTCGATGACCCCCACCCCGCCCGGGGAGGGCAAGACCACCACCGCCATCGGCCTGGTGCAGGGGCTACAGCGCCTCGGCCACATCGCCACGGTGGCCCTGCGCCAGCCCTCCATGGGCCCGACGCTGGGGCTCAAGGGCGGTGCCACCGGCGGAGGCTACAGCCAGGTACTTCCCATGGAGCGCATCAATCTGCACCTCACCGGCGACATCCACGCGGTGGGAGCGGCCCACAACCTGCTGGCGGCCATGGTGGACAATCACCTTCACCATCGCCTAGCCCCCGAGCTGGATCCCCGCGAGGTACGCTGGCAGCGGGTCATCGACCTCAACGACCGCGCCTTGCGGCATCTGGTGATGGGCCTCGGCGGACGCAGCGACGGGGTCCCCCGCCAGGGCGGCTTCGAGATCACCGCCGCCTCGGAGGTGATGGCGGTACTGGCGCTGGCCGACTCCCTGGCCGACCTGCGCCGCCGCCTGGGCCGGCTGATCGTGGGACTGGTCCACGACGGCGAGCCGGTCACCGCCGAACAGATCGGCGCCGCCGGTGCCATGACGGTGCTGCTCAAGGAGGCGCTCAAGCCCAACCTGCTGCAGACCCTGGAGCACGCCCCGGCGCTGATCCATGCCGGCCCCTTCGGCAACATCGCCCACGGCAACTCCTCGATCGTCGCCGACCGCATCGGCCTTCACGCCGGCGACTTCCTGATAACCGAGGCGGGTTTCGGTGCCGACATGGGTGCCGAGCGCTTCTTCAACATCAAGTGCCGGGCCTCGGGCCTCGTCCCGGATGCCGCGGTACTGGTGGTCACGGTACGCGCCCTGAAGTACCACAGCGGCCGCCACCGAGTGATGCCCGGCCAGCCACTGCCCGCCTCGTTGCTCGGGGAATCCCCGGACGAGGTCCGGGAGGGGGGCGCCAACCTGCTCAAGCAGATCGACAACGTGCGCGCCCACGGCCTCACCCCCGTGGTGGCGATCAATGCCTTCCCCGGCGACCACCCGAGCGAGCATGCCGCCATCCGCGAGCTGTGCGCCTCGGTGGGGGTGCGCGCCGAAGTCTCCACTCATGTGCGTGACGGCGGCGAGGGTGCCATGGCCCTGGCAGAGGCGCTGATCGCGGCGATCGACGAGGCCGACACCACCGGCAACGGCTTCCACTTCCTCTACCCCGCCGAGATGGCGCTGGCGGAGAAGATCGAGCGCATCGCCACGCGCCTCTACGGCGCCGAGGGGGTCGACTTCGCCCCCGGCACACGCGAGCGACTGGAGACCTGGCAGCGCCAGGGCTACGGAGCCTATCCGGTGTGCATCGCCAAGACACATATGTCGCTGTCGGCCGACCCGAAACGGCTCGGCGCCCCGACCGGCTGGCGGCTGCCGGTGCGCGAGGTGCGCCTTTCCGCCGGGGCGGGCTTCGTCTACGCCCTGGCCGGAAACATCCTCACCATGCCGGGATTCAGTGCCTCACCCGCCGCCACACGGCTCGATATCGATGACCGGGGAGAGGTCACGGGACTCACCTGACATCCGCGGTAGGCGACGAACGCCTGGCGTTGACTCCCCCGGCAAATGACACCCATACCGGGCATCGGTCACAGGCAGCGGTGGAACAGTGTCTTGAGGTTCTCCACGGTCAGGGTCACCGGGTTTCCGCCACAGCTGGGGTCCTGGATCGCCATGGCAGCCAGGTCGTCGAGGCGATCCGGGGTGACCCCGACCTCGGAGAGGGTCCGCGGGATGCCCAGCCGATCATTGAGCTCCTGCGCGAAGGTCCGGAAGCCATCGAAGCCACCCTCGATACCCAGATAACCGGCCGCCATGTCGAACCGCTCGCGAATCATGTCGGCATTGAACTCGAGCACCGCCGGCATGCAGATCGCATTGGTGGTGCCATGGTGGGTATTGAAAACGGCACCTATCGGGTGACTCATCGCGTGGATGGCCCCCAGCCCCTTCTGGAACGCCGTGGACCCCATAAGTGCCGCACTCATCATGTGCGCCCGCGCTTCCAGATCGGTGCCGTCGGCATAGGCGCGCGGCAGGAACTCCTTGACCAGGCGCATGCCCTCCAGCGCGATGCCCTGACTCATCGGGTGATAATGCGGGCTGGAGAACGCCTCGACGCAGTGGGCGAAGGCATCCAGCCCGGTCCCGGCGGTGATCGGCCGGGGCATGCCGACCGTCAGTTCGGGATCACACAGCACCACCCTGGGCAGTACCCTGGGATGGAAGATGATCTTCTTCTCATGGGTGCGGGAGTTGGTGATGACGCTGGCTCGGCCGACCTCCGAACCGGTCCCGGCGGTGGTGGGCACCGCCACGATGGGGGCAATCGTCTCGGCATCTGCGCGCTTCCACCAGTCACCGATATCCTCGAAATCCCACACCGGACGCGTCTGGCCGGACATGAATGCCACCATCTTGCCCAGGTCCAGCCCCGAGCCCCCGCCGAACGCGACCACCCCGTCATGGCCGCCGGCCCGGAAGGCCTCGACCCCTGCCGCCAGATTCTGTTCGTTCGGATTGGGATCCACCTCGGCAAACAGGCTGCGGCCGAGGCCCGCTGCCTCGAGGATATCCAGCGCTGTCCGGGTGATCGGCAGGTCCGCCAGGCCACGGTCGGTGACCAGCAGCGGTCGGTTCATGCCCGCCTCGGCACAGGCCTCTGGTAGCTCCTTGATCCGCGCCGCACCGAAGCGGATAGCGGTGGGATAGGTCCAGTTTCCGGTCAGCATCATGTCGTCACCTTCTTGATCATGTTTTTGTTTTCTTTAAATAGTAGGACTTCGGCCTGGTCAGATTGTGGTAGCCGATCACCGACAGGCCACCGCCGCGCCCCGTGTCCTTGCAGCCGGTCCAGCACAGGCCCGGGTCCAGGTAGTCGGCGCGATTCATGAACACGGTACCTGTCTCGACGCGGTCGCCCACGCGCTGGGCCCGCTCGATATCTGCGGTCCACAGGCTGGCCGTCAGGCCGAACCGGCTGTCATTCATCAGCCGGATCGCCTCTTCATCGTCCGCCACCGGCATGATGCCGACCACCGGCCCGAAGCTCTCGTCACGCATCACGCGCATCTCATGGGTCACCCGGGTGAGGATCTGCGGCGTCAGGTAGGCGCCCCCATCATCCTCGGGCTTGCGGGCAATATGCGCCGTCGCACCAGCCGCCAGGGCCTCGTCGATCTGGGCACGCACCTCCCGGGCAAAGCGGATATTCGCCATCGGACCGATATCGGTATCGGCGGCCAGGGGGTTGCCCAGCTTGTAGCCCTCGACGATCGCAACCGCCTTGTCGACGAAGGCCTCGAAGAGGCTCTCGTGCACATAGATGCGCTCGATCCCGCAGCAGCACTGCCCCGAGTTGAACATCGCCCCGTCGACCAGGGTGGCGACCGCGGCATCGAGGTCGGCATCCTCCATGACATAGCCCGGATCCTTGCCGCCCAGTTCCAGGCCCAGCCCGGTGAAGGTGCCGGCCGCCGCCTGCTCCATGGCGCGGCCTCCGCCTACCGAGCCGGTGAAGTTGACGAAGTCGAAGGCCCGCTCGGCGATCAATGCCGAGGTCGTCACATGATCCAGGTAGACGTTCTGGAACACCTCCTCGGGCACCCCGACCGAGTGGAAGGCACGCGCCAGGCGCTCGCCCACCAGCAGCGTCTGGGTGGCGTGCTTGAGCAGCACCGCGTTCCCCGCGATCAGGGCCGGGGCCAGGGTGTTGATTGCGGTCATGTAGGGATAATTCCAGGGGGCCACCACCAGCACCACCCCATGCGGTACTCGCTTGATGAAGCGCCTGACCGTGGCGTCCTCTCCCACCGCGATATCGGCCAGCGCCTCCTCGGCGATGGCCGCCATGTGGCTGCCGCGCTCCTCGAAGCCAGCGAACTCGCCGCCATAGCGAACCGGACGACCCATCATGTGCGCCAGCTCCGGTACCACCTCGTCATTCATCTCCCCAACCGCGGCGATACCCGCCTGCACCAGCGCGATCCTCTCCTGGAGAGGGCGCGCCGCCCAGCTCGCCTGGGCCGAGCGCGCCCGCGCGGCGGCCTGCTGTGCGGCGTCCAGCGACAGGGATTCACGCTCGGCGTAGACCGATCCGTCGATCGGCGAGATGCATGTCAGGACATGACTCATGGTCTTCTCCAGTCTGTGGAAAGTGCGCCCCCTGCCCTCGTACGCAGGGGCCGGCAGGCATGGCGCGCCTTCACGAGCGCTCGAAGCCGCGTGCCACCTCGTAATCGGTGACCACCCGGTCGAAGTCCTCGAGCTCTACCTCGGCGGCGCGGGTGTAGTGGTCGACCACCGCATCCCCCATGGCCTCGCGCAGCATGGCGGACGCCTTCAGGGCGTGCATGGCATCACGCAGGTTCTGCGGTATCAGGCCCGTCTCTCCCGCGTAGGTGTCCCCCTTGGCGGGCGGTGGCAGTTCGAGCTTCTCCTCGATGCCCTTGATGCCGGCGGCGAGTTGTCCCGCCATGGCCAGGTAGGGGTTCAGGTCCGAACCGCCGATGCGACACTCGATGCGAACCGCCCGCGTGTTATCGGCACATAGGCGGAACCCGGCGGTGCGGTTGTCGACCGACCAGACCGTTCTGGTCGGGGCGAAGGAGCCCTTCTGGAAACGCTTGTAGCTGTTGATATAGGGGGCCAGAAAGTAGGTGTAGTCCGCCGCGTACTTCAGCAGGCCAGCCAGGTAGTGCTTCATCAGCGCCGACATGCCATGGGCATCGCTTTCGTCGAAGAAGGCCGGGCTATCTCCCTGCCACAGCGACTGGTGGATATGGGTGGAGCTGCCTGAATGGCCGTGATTCCACTTGGGCATGAAGGTCACCGCCCTGCCCTGCTGCCAGGCGATCTCCTTGGTCGCATGCTTGGCGATGGTGTGATAGTCCGCGGTATCGAGCGCCTTCGCATAGCGGATATTGAGCTCACCCTGGCCGGAACCGGCCTCGCCCTTGGTACCTTCCACCGGTATGCCCGCCGCGTAGAGATGGTTGCGAAGGGGGCGCAACACATGCTCTTCCTTGGTGGTCTGGAAGATATGGTAGTCCTCGTTATATCCGCTGATCGGTGCGATATCGCGGAAGGCGTTCCTGCGGATCTCGTCGAGGCTCTTCTCGAACAGGAAGAACTCAAGCTCGGTGGCCATGACTGCATCGAAGCCCAGCGCCTCCAGCCGTGCGAGCTGGCGCTTGAGGATGGTACGCGGGGCATGGGGCACCGGGTCGTGAGTATGATGATCCAGCACATCGCACAGCACCATGGCCGTGCCTTCCAGCCATGGCACGGGGCGCAGCGTGGTCAGGTCCGGCTTCATGATGTAGTCGCCGTAGCCGGCACTCCAGGAGGTGCTGGCATAGCCGTCCGGTGTTTCCATCTCGAGATCGGTGGCCAGCAGGTAATTGCAGCAATGGGTCTCGCCCCACCCCTCCTCCACGAAGTGACGCGCATGGAGTCGCTTGCCCATCAGGCGCCCCTGCATGTCGACGATGCAGACGAGCACCGTATCCACCTCACCGCTTCTCACCTTGGCCTTCAGGTCCTCAAGGGCATCCAAAGCCAGCGCATTGGTCATTACCGACGCTCCTCATTGCATCAACATATCCAGGCCCACTCTCACCGGAAGGGGGCCTGCCCAAGGGACATGCCCCGGCGCCGCCGGGGCATGTGACCTGATCAGGCATCGGTATAACGATAAGGCCTGCCGGCCTTGCGCATATCGGCGTTGTACTGCTTGAAGATCTCGACCACCCGGGCCTTGGTCTCCGACTCCGCCGCGATCTCATCCCAGAACTCCTGGGCGGCGGCTTCCACCTGATCCCACTCGGCATCGGGGATCGAAGTAAGCTCCAGCTTGTCGCCGTGGACGCGCAGTTTGGCCTCGCCGCCCCAGTACCAGTGCTGGCGGTAGTAGTGGGACTGTTCGCAACACACCTCGAACAGCAGGCGCAGGTCTTCCGGGAGCTCGTTCCAGCGCTCCATATTGACGAAGAAGTGCCCGATCCAGGCACCCGAGATGTTGTTGGTAAGGAAGTAGTTGGTGACGTCGGCCCAGCCCACCGTATAGTCCTCGGTGATGCCGGACCAGGCGATGCCATCCAGCTCGCCGGTCTGCACGGCCACCTCGATGTCTTCCCAGGGCAGGGTCACCGGCACCACGCCGAACTGCGACAGGAAGCGTCCCGCGGTGGGGAAGGTAAAGATGCGCTTGCCCTCCAGGTCCTTGAGGCTGCGGATCGGCTCCTTGGTGGCGAAATGGCAGGGGTCCCAGGCACCGGCGCTGACATGCTTGACACCGACCTTGGCATACTCCTCCTCCCAGATCTCCTTCAGCCCATACTGGTTGAAGAGCACCGGCACATCGAGGCTGTACCGTGACCCGAAGGGGAAGTAGCCACCGAAGACGGTGACCTCGGTGGGGGATGCCATGGAGTCGTCATCCGATTGCACGGCATCGATGGTCCCGCGCTGCATCGCACGGAAGAGCTCACCCGTCGGTACCAGCTGGTCGGCATAGTAGAGCTCGATCTGCATGCGGTCCCCGGCGATCCTGTTGAACAGGTCGATGGCCGGCTTAGCGACATGCTCCGCCAGGGCGGCACCGGCATAGGTCTGCATGCGCCACTTGATGGTGGGCTCGGAGGACGACTGGGCCATGACCCGTGAGGCCAACGGCGCGATGGCGGCACCGGCCGCGGCATTGATCAGAAACTTGCGTCTTGTTGTCATTTTCTCGCTCTCCTGGTGTTAACTACCGGATGTGACACGTTGTCGGCCCCTGGTGAGGCTCTTGTTGTTGATTCCTGCCATGGTCAGCTCCCATAGATATAGCCCGGAAGCCAGAGTGCAATCTGAGGAAAGACCATCACCAGGCTGAGGGCGACCGTCATCACCAAGACGAAGGGGAGGATCGACCGATAGATATCGCGCAGCCCGATCTCGGGCGGCGCCATGGCACGCATCAGGAACAGGTTGTAGCCGAACGGCGGCGTCATGTAGGCGATCTGGGTGGTGATCGTATAGAGCACCCCGTACCAGATCAGGTCGAAGCCGAGCGCATCGACCAGCGGGACATAGAGCGGCGCCACGATCACCAGCATGGCGGTATCGTCGAGGAAGGTCCCCATCACGATGAAGCTGAGCTGCATCAGGATCAGGATCATCCAGGGCGACAGCCCCAGGCGCTCGGTGAAGAGGTCCTCGATGGCCTTGACCGCGCCCAGCCCGTCGAAGATGGCGCCGAAGGCGAGCGCGGCCAGGATGATCCACATGAACATGCAGGTGATGGCCAGGGTCTGGCGCACCGATACCTCGAACACCCTACGGGTCATCCGCCCCTTGAGCGTTGCCGCCAGCAGCGCAGTCACCGCCCCCACGGCGGAACTCTCGACCAGTGATGTCCAGCCCTTGACGAAGGGCACCATCATCACGGCAAAGATGACCAGCGGCAGCAGGCCCGCCCTCAGCAGGCGCAGTTTCTCGGCCAGCGATACATCGCGCTCCTCGACAGGCAGGACCGGGCCCAGGGAGGGCTGCAGGCGGCAGCGGACATAGATATAGATGATGAACAGCGTCGCCATCATCAGCCCCGGCAGCACCCCGGCAAGCCACAGCTGCCCGACGGGCTGGCGCGCGATCATCGCGTACAGCACCAGCACCACCGAAGGCGGCACGAGAATCCCCAGGCTGGAGCCCGCCTGGATGACGCCGGTCACCATGATCTTGTCGTAACCCCGCCGCAGCAGTTCGGGCAAGGCGATCGTGGCACCTATCGCCATCCCGGCCACCGACAGGCCGTTCATGGCCGAGATGAGCACCATGAGCCCTATCGTCCCGATGGCAAGGCCTCCCCTGACCGGCCCCATCCAGACATGGAACATGCGGTAGAGGTCATCGGCGATGCGGCTCTCCGAGAGCACATAGCCCATGAAGATGAACATCGGCAGGGTCAGCAGCGGATACCATTTCATCAGCTTCATCGCCGATGAAAACGGAATATCGACCCCGCCTGTACCCCACAGCAGGACACCGGCCAGTGCACCGACGAAACCGATGGCGCCGAACACACGCTGGCCGGTAAACAGCATCAGCATCATGGCGCTGAACATCACGATGGCGATCATCTCGTACGGCATCAGTCGAGCACCCCGCGCAGACGGCCGATATCCTTGAAGAACTCGGCGAGGGACTGGAGGATCATCAGGAACACGCCGAGACAGAGTATTGTCTTGATCGGCCAGAGCCAGGGTCGCCAGGCCGTGGGGCTGCGTTCCAGGAAGCCGAGCTTCTCTCCCGCCGCCGACGGGCCCTCGGTGAAGAAGGTAGTGATGAGGGACAGGAAGAAGTCGAACGGCTCGCTGCCGAAGTAGCCGAGCGAATACGCCGTCGACACCAGGCCGCCATAGAGCAGCACGCCGAGATAGAAGATCAGGAAGAAGACCGTGATGGCATCGACCCAGGCCTTGGTCTTCGGGCTCCAGTCGCCATAGAAGAGGTCCATGCGCACGTTCGACCCCAACTGGATCGAGTAGGGCCCGCCCAGCACGAAATAGGCCACCATGACGAATTGCGCAGTTTCCAGCGTCCACGCCGAGGGCGTCATGAACACCTTGGAGGTCGATGACCAGAGCAGTACAGCCATCAGCACGAAGATCAGGTACATCGCCATTCGACCGATGACGCGGTTCATGGCCTCGATGGCACCGATATAGATCAGGATGGCCCTAGGCATCTTGCTGCCCCTCCCCGGCCGCTGGTGCCATCCCCAGGCTGGTCAGGGCGGGCCGGATCAGCTGCGACAGTTCCCGGGCCAGCGCCTCCTCCCCTTCCGGCGTGGCCAGCAGGTCATTGCGAATCTCGATCATCACGTTCGCCAGCCCGTTGTCGATGCCATGCCGCTTCAGCGAGTGGGTCACCCCATCCTCGGGCCCGTAGGGAGCATTACGCTGAATCTTTCGATGTGGCAGGAGGTGGGATAGCGCCAGCATCGCATCGGCCATTCGCCGGTCGACATCATGCAGGATGCCGATCTCGACCGTGCGGGCCTGACCATGAAAGCTCGGCGTGAAGCTATGGATAGTGATCAGCACCGTCGGGGTACGGCGCGACGCACGCTCGGCGATCACCCGAGTCACGGCGTCGCAGAACGGACGATAGACCGCCTCGACCCGGGCCAAGCGCTCATCTGCCGTCAGCTGGTGATTGCCCGGCACATCGATGACTTCCACGCGCTCGGGCATCGCGCTTACCGCCTCGGGGGGACGGTTGCAGTCGTAGACCAGCCTGGAGATCCGGCTGGTCACCAGCGGCGAATCCAGCATCGACGACAGCGTCACGGCCACGGCCCTAGCACCGGGATCCCATGCCGCGTGACTGCAACGATGCTCGGGCTTCAGACCCAGGTCATGGTATCGCTCGGGGATATGATGAGACGCATGTTCGCACAGGATCACGGCGGGGCCGCTGCCCTGACGGTTATGGATCTCGACACTCGGGGATGACGACTCGATTGCGCTGGACATCAGGACTCCTCCACGGTCCTGTAAAGATATAGACGTCGAAAAGTCGGCGTGTCAATATTTCTTCAATCACCGTTTCAACGTCGATCCGCCCGCGTAATCGGGTAACCGATGCCTACCAGAAAGGACGCGTTATGAAGGACTCGTCATGACGACCGCCAACTCCCCCCCCACCGTGCGAGAGCTGATCCGCCAGCATTACCCGGCGCTCACGCAAGCGGAACGCAAGTTTGCCAACGCCCTGCTCGACAACTATCCAGCGGCCGGCCTGGCCTCCATCACCATCGTGGCTGGCAACGTGGGCGTCTCCTCTCCAACGGTGGCAAGGATGGTCAAGAAGCTGGGGTTCAAGGGCTATCCGGAGTTTCACCGGGCGCTTCTGGGCGAGCTGGAGGCAACGGGGGTCGGCCCTACCCAGAGGCGCGCCAACTGGTCATCCGAAGCCCCCGAGACCCATCTGCTCAACCGCTTCGCCAAGGCGGTCACGGGCAACATCCAGCAGACCTTCGCGCATATCGAGACGGAGCGGTTCGACCGGGCCACCGCTCAACTGGCCGATGCCGACCGGCGGCTCTACATCGTCGGCGGACGCATCACCCAGGCGCTCGCCGACTACGCCTTCACGCACTTCCAGGCGGTGCGCCCTCGCGTGACCCATATGACCTCGTCTTCCGGCACCTGGCCACACTACGTACTGGACATGGAGCCGGGTGAGACCCTGCTGATCTTCGATATCCGCCGTTACGAGACCAACCTGCTGCGGCTCACGGAGATGGTGCGCAAGCGTGACGTGCGCGTCGTGCTGTTCACCGACCAGTGGGGCTCCCCCATCTCCTCGCTGGCCGACTTCACCTTCAACTGCTGGGTCGAGATTCCCTCGGGATGGGATTCCAGCGTGGCGACCATGATGCTGCTGGAGACCATGATCGCCGCGGTGCAGGAGCAGCGCTGGCCGGAAGCCCGTGATCGCTATGAGCGACTGGATGAGCTGTTCGACATGACGAGCCTGTTCCGCAAGTTCAGCTGATCAGCCGCCCCGCCTCCCGCGCCGGTCATTATCCCGGCATCGGTAAGGGGGGAACGGTGCTTATATCCCTAGCCTGTCGCGGGTCTGGTAATACCAGGCGCCGATGGCCGAGAGCGGCACCCGCAGCAGGCGCCCGCCCGGGAACGGCAGCTGGGGCAGCCCGGCGAAGGCATCGAAGCGCTCTCCCTGGCCATGCATGACCTCGGCGATCAGCTTGCCGGCCAGGTGGGTGCAGGTGACTCCGTGGCCGGAGTAGCCCTGGGCGAAGTAGACATTGCCGTTGACCACCCCGAACTGGGGCAGACGGTTCAAGGTCATCAGGAAGGTGCCGCTCCAGGCGTAGTCGACCTTGACGTCGGCGAGTTCGGGAAAGGTCTTGAGCATCTTGGGACGGATCACCGCCGTGATGTCCGCCGGGTCGCTGCCGCCGTAGTTGACCCCGCCGCCGTAGAGCAGGCGGTTGTCACAGGTCAGGCGGTAGTAGTCGAGCAGGTAGTTGCAGTCCTCCACCGCCAGGCCATTGGGAATCAGCTCACGGGCCCGCTCCTCGCCCAGCGGCTCGGTGGTGATGATCTGGGTTCCGCAGGGCATCGACCTGCCCTCGATCTCTGGCAGCACCCCCTTGAGGTAGGCGTTGCCCGCCATCACCACCCGTTCGGCGCGCACCCGGCCCTTGGCGGTGCTCACCACCACGGGCTCGCCATGCGCAAGGCCGGTTACCGGCGAGTATTCGAAGATGCGCCCACCGAGCGACTCCAGGGCGGCCGCCTGACCCAGCACCAGGTTGAGCGGGTGCAGGTGGCCGCCGCCGTGATCCACCAGGGCGCCGGTGTAGCGGTCGGAATTCACCTCGCGCTTGAGTGCCTCGCCTTCCAGCAGCTCGAGCTCGCGATAGCCATAGCGCTCCCAGAGCGCCTGGTGCTCGCGCAGCCCCTCGAGCTGCTTTTGATTGCAGGCGGCGAAGAGGTTGCCGTCCCTGAGATCGCAGTCGATGGCATAGCGCTCGACGCGCTCGCGGATGATGCGGTTGCCCTCGAAGGCCATGTCGCCCAGGGCACGGGCGGTCTCGGCACCGTACTTGGCCTCGATCACGTCCATGTCGCGGCTGTAGCTATTGACGATCTGGCCGCCATTGCGCCCGGAGGCGCCGTAGCCGACCCGTACGGCCTCCAGCACCACCACCGAGAGGCCCCGCTCCGCCAGGTGCAGGGCGGCGGAGATACCGGTGAAGCCGGCGCCCACCACGCAGACATCACACTCGACCTCGCCCTCGAGGGCGGGGCGCTCGGGGGCAGGGTTGGCGGTGGCGGCGTACCAGGACGCGGCGTGATCGGGCTCGAACGAGACGGACATGAGACCCCCTTGGAAATTTTATTCAACACTTGATCGCCATATTACCGACCCATCCCGGAGAATGGCAAACATGATGGCACTATATATTCACCAAAAAAAAGACGCCGCCGAGGGTGCCCCCGGCGGCGTGAAGGCGAGCGCGGCCAGCCTCAGCGGCTACGCGCCTCGTTCCACAGCTCCTGGAGCAGCTCCAGCTGCTCGCCACTCACCGAGGGGGTGAAGTGGAGCCGCTCGCGGGCGGCGGCATCGGGCATCACCGGCGGTTCGCGCAGGGCATCGTTGACCAGCGACAGGGCCGCCTCGTTGGGTGTGGTATAGAAGTTGTAGTTGGCCAGTCGGGCGGCCACCTCGGGACGCAGCAGGTACTCGATGAAGGCCTGCGCCGCCTCGGGGTTCGGGGCGCGCGCCGGGATTGCCAGCACGTCGACCCAGCGCTGGGATCCCTCCTCGGGGATGAAGAAGCCCAGCTTGCCGTAGGTCTCGGGATCCTCGGCACGCTTCCCGGCCAGGTCACCGTTGTAGGCGATGCCGGCGTGGATCACCCCGTTGGCCGCCTGTTCGATGGCCGCCGTGGCATCCACGAAGCCGACGAAGTTGTCTCGGCCGCGGGTCTCGATGACCTGCCTGGCCGCCGCTACCCAGGGCTCCTGCCCCACGCAGTCGAAGCCGGCCCCCTGGAAGGCGCAGGCGGTGCCGAAGGTGAACTGGGCGTCACCCTTGAGTAGCGCGAAGGGGTAGTCGCCGTTGACCTCGGGATCATAGAGCAGGCCCCAGCTCGGTACCGGGTCGGGCCATGTCTCGGTGTTGTAGACGATACCGGTGGCGCCCCACAGGTAGGGCACGGTATAGGCGCCCTCGGGGTCATAGCTGGGTGCGCGGAACTCGTCGAGGATATTGTCGTGCCCCTCCAGCGCTTCGCCCTCGGCGGCCAGGGGACGCACCAGCCCGGCGTCGATCAGCCGCGGCACGAAGTAGTCCGAGGGCACGATCAGGTCGTACTGGGCGTCGCCCCCGGCGGTGAGCTTGGAGAACAGCTCGGCGTTGGAGTTGTAGTAGTTCTGTACCACCTCCAGGCCACTCTCCTCCTCGAAGTCCTCGATGATGGCCGGGTCCATGTAGTCCGACCAGTTGAACAGCCGCAGCTTGCCGTCAGCGGCAGCGGCGGCCACGCTCAGCGTGAGCAGGCCCAGTCCGGCGAGCGGCGCCCAGCGTCTCGGTGTCATCGGCATCGTCATTCTCCCTGTTGCGGATCACCGGGCGCATCGAGGCGCCCGGCTGTAAGCCTAGACCCTGAGCAGCAGATGCTCCCGCTCCCAGGAACTGATCACCTGGAAATAGGCACGATGCTCGGCGCGCTTCACCGCCAGGTAGCTGTGGGTAAAACGCTCACCGAGGATATCGGCCAGGGGCTGGCAGTCGTGCAGCAGATCCAGGGCCGGGCCGATATCGTCGGGCAGCTTGTGGCCACCGGACCAGGCGGAGCCGGTCATCGGCGGACGCGGCTCGAGCTGGCTGAGCATGCCCAGGTAGCCGCAGGCCAGCGAGGCCGCCATCACCAGATAGGGGTTGGCATCGGCGCCGGCCAGGCGGTTCTCCACCCGGGTCGCCTCGGGCGACGAGACCGGCACCCGCAGCCCCACCGTGCGGTTGTCCATGCCCCACTCCACGTTGATCGGCGCCGAACCGCTGCTCTCGGTGCGCATCAGGCGACGATAGGAGTTGACGTTGGGAGCCAACAGCGGCATCACCGACGGCAAGTACTTCTGCAGGCCGCCGATGAAGTGGTGGAAGAGCCGGCTGGGCTGGCCGTCGTCGCCGGCGAAGACGTTATGCCCGTCCTTGGCGTCCAGCAGGCTCTGGTGGATATGCATGGAGCTGCCCGGCTCATTGGCCATGGGCTTGGCCATGAAGGTGGCGTACATACCGTGGCGCAGCGCCGTCTCGCGCAGGGTGCGCTTGAACATCACCACCTGGTCGGCCAGTGCCAGCGGGTCGCCATGCTGGAAGTTGACCTCCATCTGCCCCGCTCCCTCTTCGTGGATCAGGGTGTCCAGGTCGAGATTCATGGCCTCGCAGTAGTCGTACATCTCCTCGAACAGTGGATCGAACTCGTTGACCGCATCGATGGAGAAGGACTGACGGCTGCTCTCCTGGCGCCCGGTACGGCCGATGGGCGGCTCCAGGGGGTAGTCGGAGTCGGTGTTGGTCTTGACCAGGTAGAACTCCACCTCGGGGGCGATCACCGGGGTCCAGCCACGCTTGGCATAGAGCTCCAGCACCCGCTTGAGCACATGGCGCGGCGCCAGCTCCACCGGCTCACCGGTCAGGTAGTAGCAGTCGTGGATGATCTGGGCGGTGGGATCCTCGGCCCAGGGCACCAGGAAGACGGCCTTGGGATCGGGCACCAGCTCCATGTCCCGCTCGGCGGGATTCCAGAAGCGGATATCCTCGTCATCGGGATACCCCCCGGTGACGGTCTGGATGAAGATCGAGTCGGGCAGGCGCGGTCGCCCGCCGTTGAGGTACTTGCCGGCGGGCATGATCTTGCCCTTGAGGATGCCGGTCAGGTCGCTGACCAGGCACTCCACCTCGGTGATACCGTGATTCTGGAACCAGTCGTTGAGGAGCGGCTGCTCCTGTCGGTTACTCATGGGTATGTCCTTGCTCATGGTAAGGCGGCCCCCGGCGCACCGGGGGCCGTCCGCTCAGCGTGACTGAACCTCCGACCAGAGCTGCTGGAAGATCTGCAGGGACTCGCCCTCCAGGCTCGGCGTGAAGCGCAGGCGTGCCATGTCATCCTCGCTGGGCTGCACCGGCGGCACGGTCAGCACCTCATCCAGGTAAGGCTCGGCGGCGGCATTGGGGCTGGCGTAGTAGTTGTAGTTGGAGAGCTGGGCGCCCACCTCGGCATCGAGGATGAAGTCGATGAACTTGTGGGCCATGTCGGCATTGGGGGCCTCGGAGGTGATCATCATCGAGTCCACCCACATCTCGGCCCCCTCGTCGGGGATCATGAAGTCCAAGGTTTCGAAGGACTCCGGGTCCTCGTCCTTGAAGAACAGGTAGTCGCCGTTGTAGGAGAGTCCGATATGGGTCACGCCGCGGGCCAGCTGCTGCAGCGCCGGGGTGCCGTCGGTGAAGCCGCTGAAGGTATCGCGTCCCTTGGTCTCGATCAGCAGGCGGGCGGCCTCCTTCCAGCCCTCGGGGTCGGTGCAGTCGTAGCCGTGGCCGAGGTAGGCGCAGGCGCCGCCCAGGCTGACCTGACCGTCCCCCATCAGCGCGAAGGGATGGTCCGGATTGACCTCGGGGTCGAACAGCAGCGACCAGCTCTTGGGCGCATCCGGGAAGGTCTCGGTGTTGTAGACCACCCCGGTGGTGCCCCACTGGTAGGGGGCGGTGTACTCGGCGCCCGGGTCGAACGCCGGGTCCTGGAACTGCTCCATGACGTTGGCGAAGTTGGGAATCTTCGCCTTGTCGAGCTTCTGCACCAGGCCGGTCTCGATCAGCCGCGGCACGTAGTAGTTGGAGGGCACGATGATGTCGTACTGGGAGACACCCCCGGCCTGGAGCTTGGAGAGCATCTCCGGCAGCGAGTTGAAGTAGTTCTGCACCACCTCGACGTCGTACTTCTCCTCGAAGGCCTCGATGATCTCGGGGTCCATGTACTCGGTCCAGTTGAACAGGTAGAGCTTGTTCTCCTGGGCCTGGACGCTGCCGGCGAGGAGTGCGGCGCCGACGGACAGGGCAAGTGCGGTCTTGTTGATTGTCATGATGACTCTCCTGGTTTCCCCGTGGAGTGAGGTGCCGGCTCAGGCCTGCCGGCGACGGCTGAACATCAGGCTGATGATGGCGGCGATGGCCACTGCGCCGATCATCAGGGTAGCGATGGCGTTGATCTCGGGCGACACCCCCTTCTTGATCGCGCCCCAGATGTAGATCGGCAGGGTCGCGCTCTCCGGCCCCGCGGTGAAGAAGCTGATCACGAAGTCATCCACCGACAGGGTGAAGGAGAGGAAGAAGGCCGAGATCAGCGCCGGCTTGATGGTCGGCAGCATGAAGTGGATCACCCGCTTGGCCGGCGTGGCATAGAGATCCTTGGCCGCCTCGAAGAGCGTCGGGTCCAGGCCCACGAAGCGCGAGTAGACGATCAGCGCCACGAAGGGGATCTGGAAGGTGACGTGGGCGATGATCATGGTGCCCAGCCCCGGCTGGAAGAGCCCGGTCAGGCGGTGGATCTGCACGAAGAAGGCCATCTCCGAGATGCCGAAGACGATGTCGGGCAGCACGATGGGCAGGTAGATCAGCACGATCAGCCAGCCCAGCTTGCGATGCCGGTGGCGGTACATGCCGTAGCCGATCAGACAGCCGACGCCCAGTGCGATCACCGAGGAGACGATGGCCAGCACCATGCTGTTGGCGAAGGCCGAGAGGATCTGCTCGTTGCCCATCAGCTGGTGATACCAGCGCCATGAGAAGCCGGTGAAGCTGGCCGCGCTGTTGGAGGCGTTGAAGGAGAACAGCACCACCACGGCGAGCGGCAGGTAGAGGAAGGCCAGGGTGAACCACCAGAAGCCGGTCAGGCCTCGCTTGAGCGTGCGCTTTCTCATATCACCACCTCCTCGCCGCCACCCAGGCGCTTGCCGATGCGACGCATGGCGAACAGCCCCACGAAGGTGGCGATCAGCATCAGGATCGCGCCGGCCGCCCCCAGCGGCCAGTTGGCGCCACCGGAGAACTGGTTGGCCACCAGGTTGCCGAGCATCATGCCCTTGCCGCCGCCCAGCAGCTCGGGGATCACGTACATGCCGAAGGCGGGAATCGCCACCAGCACGATGCCGGCCAGCAGCCCCGGCAGGGTCTGGGGGAACACCGCATGCCAGAAGGCGCGCACCGGCGAGGCGTAGAGGTCCTGGGCGGCCTCCACCTGGGCGGTATCGAGCTTCTCGAAGGCGGCGTAGAGCGGCAGCACCATGAAGGGCAGGAAGTTGTAGACCAGGCCCAGGGTCACCGCGAAGTTGGAGGGGTAGAGCCCCATGTTGGGAGCGATCAACCCCAGGCTCTCGGCCAGGCCGGAGAGCGGGGTGCCCGGGGCCAGCAGGTTCATCCAGCCGAAGGTGCGGATCACCTGGTTGGTCCAGCTGGGTACCACCACCAGCAGCAGCATGATCGGCCGCCACTTCGCGCGACAGGTGCTGATGTAGTAGGCGATGGGGTAGGCAACGATCACCACCAGGCCGGTGGAGACCAGGGTCTGCCACAACGAGCGCAGCAGGGTGTAGAGGTTGCCCGGGCTCCAGCCCAGGAAGCCGAAGCCCGCCAGGCGCCGGAACGATTCCAGCGACAGCGGCATCTCCGGCAGGCCGTAGGGGCCATTGGTCATGAAGGCCACGCCCATCAGGTAGGCGCTGGGCAACACCAGGAAGATGATGATCCAGGTCGCCCCGGGGGCGACGGTAAACAGCAGGTGGCGACTCTCGCGCACCATGGCCCGGCTGCGGGCCGTCGGGGTCACGCCGGCGTAGGACATGGGAAACTCCTCATTCGCTCAGGGTGACCAGGTCTTCCGGGGCCACCTTGACGGTGACCCGGTCGCCCACCTCGGGCAGGCGCCGTCCACGGTTGTTCAGCGTGGCCTGCAGCGTCGTCTCGCCCACCTCCAGGCGATACTCGGCGTGGCTGCCGCGGTAGAGCCGCTCGCTGACGGTGGCCGGCAGCTGGTTCTCGCCGGCCTGCTCGCCGGGGAGCAGGTCCAGGGTCTCGGGGCGGATCAGCAGCAGGTCGCCCTCCCCGGCCGCTTCGGCGGTAAGCTCGCCGAGCGACGTGGTCAGGCGGTCGCCGTCGCGGGCACTGATCGGGTAGAGGTTGTCATGACCCATGAAGCGCGCCACGAAGGCGTTGGCCGGGTGCTCGTAGACCTCCCGGGGCGGGCCCACCTGCTGGATCACTCCGCCGTTGAGCACGGCGATGCGGTCGGACATCACCATCGCCTCCTGCTGGTCGTGGGTGACGAAGACGAAGGTCATGCCCAGGCGCTTCTGTACCCGCAGCAGCTCCACCTGCAGCTGGCTGCGCAGGCCGGCATCCAGCGCCGAGAGCGGCTCATCGAGCAGCAGCACGTCGGGCTCGTTGACCAGCGCCCGGGCCAGGGCGATGCGCTGGCGCTGGCCGCCGGAGAGCTGGTCGACGCGGCGGTCCACCAGGTCGCCCAGCTTGATGAATTCGGCGATCTTCGCCACCCGCGCCTCGCGCTCCCCGGGGGGCATGCCACGCATCTTGAGGCCGAAGTCCAGGTTCTCGCGCACCGACAGGTGCGGGAAGAGCGCATAGGACTGGAACACGGTATTGACGCTGCGCTTGTGGGGTGGCACCTCGGTGACGTCACGGCCGCCGATGGCCAGGCGCCCGTCATCGGCCTCCTCCAGCCCGGCGAGGATGCGAAGCAGGGTGGTCTTACCGCAGCCGGAGGGGCCCAGCAGGGTGAAGAACTCGCCGGCCTCGATGACCAGATCGACGCCGTCCAGGGCCACGGTGTCGCGCCCGAAGCGCTTGTGCAGCCCCTGCATCTCGATGGAGGAGGCCTCGCGAGTCGACTCGGCGGCCTCGGCTCGCGAGGCCTCGGCGGCATCCAGGGTCAGGGTATCGTTCATGGCGTTGCTCTCTGTTGTTTTGGTGTCTCGCCGGCTCGTCACAGCCGGTCGCGCAGCTTGTAGAAGGTGGTCGCCAGTACCAGCAGCGGGGTGCGCAACAGGGCTCCCCCCGGGAAGCGTCGATGAGGCATGGCGGCGAAGGCGTCGAAACGCTCGGCCTGTCCGGCGATGGCCTCGGCCATCAGCCGCCCGGCCAGCCCCGCCAGGGCCATGCCGTGTCCGGAATAGCCCTGGGCATAGTAGATATTGCCGCCGAGGCGGCCGAAGTCCGGCGCACGATTGAGCGTGATGGCCACGTCGCCACCCCAGCGATAGTCGATGGAAATGCCCTCGAGCACCGGGAAGAGCCGCGCGATCTTGGCGTCCATGCGCGCCTGGATGCCCTTGGGCTCGCGGCCGTCGTAGCTCACCTCGCCGCCGTAGATAAGGCGGCGATCACCGGAGAGGCGGTAGTAGTCGAGCACGAAGTTGGCATCCGACAGGGCGTCGTTGTGGGGCAGTACCTGTGCCGCCTGGACCTCGCTGAGCGGGGCGGTGGCGATCATGTAGTTGGCGGCGCGCATCACCCGCCCCCCCATTTCCGGCACCAGCCCTGCCTGGTAGGCGTTGGTGCCCAGCACCACGAAATCGGCGGTGACCCGCCCGGCGGCGGTGCGCACGCTGGCCGGCTGGCCACGCTCGATGGCCACGGCGGCGCTCTGCTCGTGGATGACCACCCCGGCATCGCGGGCGGCGCGGGCCAGACCCAGGGTGTAGTTGAGCGGGTGCAGATGCCCGGCAGCGGACTCGTGCAGGGCGGCCGGGTAGGCGTCGGTGACCACCCGTTCACGCAGTGCATCGCCCTCGAGCATCTCGAGGTCATGGTAGTCATAGTCCCGGGCCATGCGCTCGCGGTGCTCGGCCAGCTCGCGCACATGGCGGGGCTTGACCGCCGCATGCAGGTAGCCCCACTGCAGGTCGCAGGGGATGGCGTGGCGCTCGACACGCTCGGCGGTCAGGCGTACCGCCTCGCGACTGAGCTGCCAGATGTCGCGGGCCCGCTCACGCCCCAGGGCCTTCTCCACGGTGGCCATGTCGGTGCCCAGCCCCGGCAGGATCTGCCCGCCGCTGCGCCCCGAGGCGCCGTAGCCGATCACGCCGGCCTCCAGCAGCACCACCGAGTAGCCGCGTTCGGCCAGCTCCAGCGCCGCCGAGCAGCCTGTGATGCCGCCCCCCACCACGCAGACATCGGCGCGCACCTCGCCCTCGAGGGGCGGGCAGGCGCCGAGGTCGACGGCGATGGAGTCGCGGTACCAGGAGTTCGGCGGTGCGGCGTGGTCGGTCATGCGGGCTCCCCGGGGTTGGGCGCTGGGCGCCGGTGGCCATTGTCGTTGTTGTGAAGACGGGTGCTGCTGGGAATCAGTTTGACACCAGACGACGCGTGAATGTCAAGTATTCAATAACAACGCCCAACCACCACAGCCCCCTTTCCCGGACGCCCAGGCAACCGGCCCTGGCATCGCCACTGCGCCATGAAGGGCCGTACGTCGCGATCGCACAGGCGCTCGACGCGGCGCGCCAAACGTCAAGAAATCACGATCACGATGCCGTCACGGGATTGCCACAGGTGACGCAGGCAGGATCCCGCGGCACGCCAAAGCGGCGCCACTCGCCGCTCAGGCCGTCGAAGGTGGAGAGCCCCCGATGGGGGGTGCCCGCACCGCTGAGCAGCTTGATCGCCTCCAGTGCCTGGAAGCTGCCGATCAGCCCCACCAGAGGCGCCACCACGCCGCTCTCGGCGCAGGAGAGCGCCACGTCGCCCTGGCCATCCGGGGGATAGAGACAGGCGTAGCAGGGGCAGTCGGGATCGCGGGGGTCGAACACCGCCAGCTGGCCCGAGAAGCGGATCGCCGCGCCCGAGACCAGCGGCACCCCGGCCGCGTGGCAGGCGGCGTTGATGGCGTAACGGCTGGAGAAGCGGTCGGTGCAGTCGAGCACCACGTCGGCGGCGGCCACCGCCGCGGCCATGCTCTCGCCCTCCAGATGCGTCGTACACGTCTCGATGCGACACCCCGGGTTGAGCGCCTGCGCCGCCTCGCGGGCCGACTCGGCCTTGTTGCGCCCCAGGTCCGCCTCGCCGTGGGCGATCTGGCGCTGCAGGTTGGAGAGCTCGACCTCGTCGGCATCGGCCAGGGTCAGCCGCCCGACACCGGCGGCGGCCAGGTAGAGGGCCACCGGCGACCCCAGGCCACCGGCGCCGACCACCAGGGCGTGGCCGGCAAGCAGGCGCTCCTGGCCCTCGATGTCGATGGCCTCGAGCATGATCTGGCGGCTGTAGCGCAGCAGGTCGCGGTCGTTCATGGTGCGGCTCACTTGCTGTCGAACTCCTCGATATCGGGCACGTGGAGGGAGAACTCCTCCTTGACCTCCTCCATCACCACGTAGCTCTTGGACTCCTTGACCCCCGGCAGGGTCAGCACCACGTCGCCGAGCAGCTGACGATAGGCAGACATCTCGGGAATGCGGCACTTGAGGATGTAGTCGAACTGCCCCGAGACCAGATGGCACTCCTGGATCTGGGGCAGGCGCGCCACGGCGCGGCGAAACTCGTCGAACACCGCCGGCGACTGGGTCTCCAGGCTGATCTCCACGAACACCAGCAGGTTGGCCTTGAGCGCCCGGGGATCGAGTACGGCACGGTAGCCGCGAATCACCCCGGCGCGCTCCAGGCGCTTGACCCGCTCCAGGCAGGGGGTGGTAGAGAGTCCCACCTGGCTGGCGAGGTCGACGTAGGAGATACGCGCGTTCTCCTGCAGGCAGCGCAGGATCTTGAGGTCGATGCGGTCGAGGGAGCGGGACTTGGCTTTCATTGTAATGGGTGGCACCGGTCGGAAGAGTCATGAGCGCCGCCGCAACAGCAGAATCGACTGCTAATCACCCTGCATTACGGCAGCTGACGGAAATATCATCTGCCGAAGGTGTACCACAGCCTCGCATCCACGGCTATCAACGCTTGGTCTGACTCACGCCGGCTGACGCCCCAGGCTTGCGCGCTCATGGCCGGCGAGGTCGCGGCGGCTGGCCACCTCGGCGTAGCCCGCCTCCACCAGTGCCTCGCGCACCGCCTCGGCCTGGCGAAAGCCATGCTCCAGCAGCAGCCAGCCGCCGGGCAGCAGGTGCTCGCGTGCCGCCGCCACCAGGTGGCGCAGGTCGGCCAGGCCCTCGCCACCGGCCACCAGCGCCGAGCGCGGCTCGAAGCGCACGTCGCCCTCGGCCAGGTGCGGGTCGTCCGCGGCGATATAGGGGGGATTGGAGACCACCAGGTCGAAGCGGGCATCCTCGCCCTGCCCGGCCAGGGCGGCGAACCAGTCGCTCTCGTCGAACACGGCGTTGGCCAGGGCGTGACGCGCGGCATTTTGTCGCGCCAGGGACACCGCCTCGGGGCGGATATCCAGGCCCAGCACGCGCCAGCCGGGGCGTTCACTGGCAAACGCCAGGGCGATGGCGCCGCTGCCGGTGCCCAGGTCGAGCAGCCGCCCGCCAGACGTCGTGGCCAGGGCCAGCGCCGCCTCGACCAGGGTCTCGGTATCGGGGCGCGGAATCAGGGTGCTGGGGTCGGTGGCCAGGGTAAGCCCCCAGAACTCGCGCTCGCCGGTGAGATAGGCCACCGGCTCTCCCGCCATGCGGCGCGCCAGCAGCGCCCGAAAGCGCCCTGTCGCCTCGCCGTCGGCGTCGCGGTCGCCCCAGGTGTAGAGCCAGGTGCGCTCGACACCCAGCACATGGCAGAGCAGTACCTCGGCATCGAGGCGGGCCGACGGCGAGCCCGCCGCAACCAGACTCGCCGCGGCCTCGGCCAGCAGGGCGTCGAGGGTCACTCTCCCGCCCGCCACCTCAGGCCTCCTGCTGCAGGGCGGCGAGCTGTTCGGCCTGATACTCGTGGATCAGCGGCTCGATCACCTCATCGAGGTGTTCGCCGCCAATCACCTCGGCGAGCTTGTAGAGGGTGAGGTTGATGCGGTGGTCGGTGACCCGCCCCTGGGGAAAGTTGTAGGTGCGGATGCGCTCGCTGCGATCCCCGGAGCCCACCAGGGAGCGCCGGGTATCGGCCTGCTGCTGGCGCTGGCTGTCCACGGCGTGCTGCTTGAGGCGGGCGGCGAGCAGCGACATCGCCTTGGCACGGTTCTTGTGCTGGCTGCGCTCCTCCTGGCACTCCACCACCACGCCACTGGGCAGGTGGGTGATGCGGATGGCGGAGTCGGTGGTGTTGACGTGCTGGCCGCCGGCGCCGCTGGAGCGGAAGGTGTCCACGCGCAGGTCGCCCGGGTCGAGGTCGATGTCGCCCACCGCCTCTACCTCGGGCATCACCGCCACGGTGCAGGCGGAGGTGTGGATGCGCCCCTGGGACTCGGTGGCCGGCACGCGCTGCACGCGGTGGGCGCCGGACTCGAACTTGAGCCGGGCGTAGGCCCCCTCGCCCTTGATGCGCGCGATGACCTCCTTGTAGCCGCCCTGCTCGCCGTGGCTGGCGCTGATCACCTCCACCTTCCAGCCGTGCTTCTCGGCATAGCGGGAGTACATGCGGAACAGGTCGCCGGCGAACAGCGCCGCCTCGTCGCCACCGGTACCGGCGCGCACCTCGAGGAAGACGCCACGGCCATCGTCGGGGTCTTTCGGCACCAGCAGGCGCTTGAGGGTCACCTCCAGGGCGTCACGCTTCTCGCGACTCTCGGCCAGTTCGAGCTCGGCCAGCTCGCGCATCTCGGGGTCACTGTCGGAGGCGAGCTGTGCGGCGTCCTCGATATCGGCCTCCACGGCGCGATATTCCCGCCACGCCTCCACCAGGGACTCGAGCTCGGCATATTCACGGGAGTAGTCGCGGAAGCGGGCCTGGTCGCCGATCACCTCGGGCTCCGCCAGCAGGGCGGCGAGCTCCTCGAAGCGCTCGCCGAAGGCGTCGAGACGCGCACGCAGGGAAGCTTTCATGAATCGGTCCTATCGGGTCTTGTCGGGGGTCGCCTCGAGCAGCAGCACGCTGGCCGCCTCGAGCAGGTCGTGGCGTTCTGAGGAGGCGGCCTCGCGCAGCGCCACGGTGGGGCCGTGCAGCAGCCGGTTGGTGAGCTGGTGGGCCAGGCGCCGCACCACGGCCTCGGGATCCTCGCCGCGACCGAGCCGCGCCAGGGCCTGCTCCAGGGAGTGGTCGCGTAGCCCCTCGCCACGGGAGCGGTAGTCATGGATCAGCTCGCCGCCGCTGCGGATGCGACGGTCATGCAGCCAGGCACCCACGCCGTGCTCGATCAGCGACTCCGCCTGGTCGGCGGCCACCTGGCGGTGGCGGCGGTTCTCCGCGATCACCTCCTGAAGGTCATCCACCGTATACAGGAAGATGTCGGCCAGCTGGCCCACCTCGGGCTCGATGTCCCGGGGCACGGCGATATCGACCATGAAGATCGGCCGGTGACGGCGCTTCTTCAGCGCCCGCTCCACCATGCCCTTGCCGAGGATCGGCAGCGGAGCCGCGGTGGAGGAGATGACGATATCGGCATCGGCCAGGGCGTCGGGGATGGCATCCAGGGTGATCGCCCGGCCACCCAGCGGCGCGGCCAGAAGCTCGCCGCGCTCGCGGGTGCGGTTGGCCACGGTAAGCTGGCTGACGCCCGCCTCCACCAGGTGGCGGGCCACCAGCTCGATGGTCTCGCCGGCACCGATCAACAGCGCCCGGGCGCGGCCGAAGTCATCGAAGATGCGGCTGGCCAGGCTCACCGCCGCATAGGCCACCGACACCGGGTTGCGGCCGATGCCGGTCTCGGTGCGCACCTGCTTGGCCACGGCGAAGGTGTGCTGGAACAGGCACTCCAGCTCCTTGCCCAGGCCACGCCCCAGGCGACTGGCCTGGTAGGCATCCTTGAGCTGGCCGAGGATCTGCGGCTCGCCCAGCACCATGGAGTCCAGCCCCACCGCTACCCTCATCAGGTGGCGGGCGGCGTCGTTGTCCAGATAGTGATAGGCGCACTTCGAGAGGTCATCGACCGGCAGGCCGTGGAAGCGGCCCAGCCAGTCCAGGATGGCCACCTCCCCTTCGGGCTCGGTCACGCAGTAAAGCTCGGTGCGATTGCAGGTGGAGAGGACGGCCGCCTCCTTTACCTCGGGCAGGCCACGCAGTTCGCCCAGCGCGGCATCCAGCTCGGCGGGGTCGAAGGCCACCTGCTCGCGCACCTCCACGGTGGCGGTTCGGTGATTGATTCCAAGGGCAAGCAGCGTCATGCGTCGGGCATCTTGAACGTGGGGTGTGCGGCCATTACGGCCTCGCGATCGAGGCGCCAGGATTCTATCACAGCCGAAAGGCGAAGGGCGCACCCCACCGCTGCGCCTTTGCCCACGCCGGCCGAGCCGTTATGCTGAGGCCACCGCACCGCAAGCGAGACCCCCATGGCCCGCGCCCCGCTTTCCCTGTTACCCCTGTCTCTGGCGATGCCGGCACTGGCCCTGTTGCTGGCCGGCTGCCAGGCGTGGCCGCTCGCCGACGACGAGGCCTCGCTGATGGAGGACCCGCTGGCCGGTGCCCCGCCCATCGAGCGCGGCCTCGACGCCGAAGGCCTGGCCGGGCTGCTTACCGCGGAGCTGGCCGGCCAGCGCGGTGATTACCGACGTGCGGCCGAGGGCTATCTTACCGCAAGCCAACGCTACCGCAGCGCCGGCCTGGCGGAGCGGGCGGCACTGGCCGCGAGCTTCGGCAACGAACCCGCGCTGCTCGACCGAGCCGCCCGGGAGTGGCAGGGGCTGGCTCCCGGCAGCCCCGCGCCGGCCCGGCTGCTGGCCGGCCTCGCCGTGCAGCGCGGCGACTGGGACGAAGCGCTGCGCCAGCGGCTGGCACTGGTTCGGGAGGGCGGCGACAGCGAGATCTCGCCGCTGGTCGAATCCGCCCTGGCCGCCAACGCCGACCCTGCCCCGCTGCTGTCCAGGCTGCGCGACTACCTGGCCACGGCGCCTGAGGATGCCCGCCGCCATGACGCCGAGCTCGCCACCGCTATGCTCGAGGTAGCCGTCGGCGAGACGGATGCCGCCGAACGACGCCTGGAGCGACTCGGTGCCCGGGCTCCGGAGCTGCCGGCGCTGTGGCTGACCCGTGCCCGATTGGCCCAGGAGGCAAACGACCCGCGCGCCGCACGCAGCGCCGCACGCCGCGGCCTCGAGGTCTCGCCTGGCGACGCACGCTTCATCCTGCTGCTGGCCCAGAGTGAGCTGCGCCTGGGTAACGTCGCGGCCGCCGAGGCGCAGACCGACGCTCTGCTCGAGGAGCACACCGGCGATGCCGCGCTGACCATCGGCCTGGCCCGCCTCTACCTTGACGAAGGGCACCACGAGCCGGCACGGCGCCTGCTGCTGCCGCTGGTGGAGTCCCCCGAGGCCCCCGCCGATGCCTTCCTGCTGCTCGGCGATATCGCCCGCGCCGAGGGCGAGATCGACAACGCCCTGCTTTATTACCGCCAGGTACCCCCTGAGCAGGGCTTCCTGCTCAGCCGGCTGCGGGCCGCCGAGATGCTGGTCGAGGACGACCGGCTGGATGACGCACGCACCTTCCTGCGCAACGAGCGGCTTCGCCACGACGACTGGTTCAGCGACCTGGTCTCCCTGGAAGTCGAGCTGCTCGACCGCGAGGGTCTCGGCCAGGACGCCGATGCCCTGCTCGACCGCGAGCTGGCCCGCACCCCCAACGACGAGCAGCTGCTCTACCTGCGTGGAATGCGCGCCTGGGAGGCTGGCGACCTGGCGGGCATGGAGCGCGACCTGAGGCGCATCATCGAGCGCAACCCCGACAACGCCATGGCCCTCAACGCCCTGGGCTACACCTTGGCCGACCAGGGACCCGCATCACGCCTGGCGGAAGCTCGCGAACTGGTCAAGCGCGCCCATGCCCTCGAGCCCGACAACCCCGCAATCCTCGACAGCCTGGGCTGGGTGCATTACCGCGAGGGCGACCCGCAAGCTGCCCTGCCCTGGCTGGAGCGCGCCTATCGCGTCATGCCCGACCAGGAGATCGCCGCCCACCTGGCCGAGGTGCTGTGGGCCCTGGGCCGCCGCGAGGAGGCCCGCGAACTGGTCGGCGAGGCCCTCGAGCGCTTCGACGAACGCCCGCTGATCGACGACCTGCTGCAACGCCTCCCGGGGATTGCACCCCGATGACACGACCACCCGACCATGAGACCGCCATGCGACGCCGACACCCGCTTCGACTCACCGCCGCCCTGCTGCTGATGGCCTTGGCCGCCGGCTGCGCCCGACAGGCTCCGCTGCCCGAGGGGGAGCGGGCCGCGGGGCAGTGGCAGGCCCAGGAGGCACGCATCGAGTCACTGGATACCTGGCAACTGGCCGGCAAGGCCGGGCTGCGCACCCCCGAGGACTCCACCAGTGCCAACCTCGACTGGAGCCAGCACCCCCACTACTACCGCCTGCTGATCAGTGGCCCCTTCGGCGGCGGCCGCACTACCCTTGAGGGCCGCGAGGGACGCTTCTCGTTGACCACCTCCGAAGGGCGCTTCGAGGCCGAGACTCCCGAGGCGCTGATGCAGCAGCAGCTGGGCTGGTCGCTGCCGCTCAGCGCACTGTCGGACTGGATCCGCGGCCTGCCCGGCGGCGCCAGCGACTATCGGCTCGAGGAGGACGAACTGGGCTTCCCGGCTCGCCTCGAACAGGATGGCTGGAAGGTCGACTACCGCGACTGGCTCCATACCGACGGCCTGTGGCTACCGAGACGCCTGGTGATGACCTACGGTGATCTGCGCGTGACCCTGGTGGTCAACGACTGGCGCCCCGCCGTCGATGAGTGAACGGGGAGACACCAGCATGACTGCGACACGCGCCAGGCCGCTGGTCCTGCCGGCTCCCGCCAAGCTCAACCGCATGCTGCATATCACCGGGCGGCGCGCGGACGGCTACCACGAGCTGCAGACGCTGTTCCAGTTTCTCGATCATGGCGACACCCTGCATCTGGCCCGGCGCGAGGATGGCGAGATCCGGCTGATGCCGGAAGTTCCCGGCGTGCCCCATGACCAGAACCTAATCGTGCGGGCAGCGCGTCGGCTCCAGGCGGAGAGTGGCTGCCGGGTGGGCGCCGATATTCGCCTGGAGAAGCGCCTGCCCATGGGTGGCGGCCTGGGCGGCGGCAGCTCGGATGCCGCGACCGTCCTGCTCGGCCTCGACGCCCTGTGGGGACTGGGGCTGTCGCTCGACCGCCTCGCCAAACTGGGCCTGGCGCTGGGCGCCGATGTGCCGGTCTTCGTGCGCGGCCAAGCCGCCTGGGCCGAGGGGGTCGGCGAGCGCCTCACGCCGGTGGATCTCGACACGCCCTGGTTCGTGGTGGTCCACCCCGGCATCGAGGTAGCCACCCCGGCGGTATTCCGGGCCCCCGAATTGACACGCCACACCCCCCCGATTACCATGGCGCGCGCCCTGCAGGGGGGAGCGTCCAGCTGGCGCAACGACTGCGAGGCCACGGTCAGGTCACTCTATCCGCCGGTAGCCGCAGCCCTGGACTGGCTGGCGCGACGAGCCCCGACCATGCTGACCGGCACGGGTGCCTGCATCTTCGCCAGCCTGGCAGACGAGAAGCAGGCCGACCGGCTGCTGGCCGAGATCGACGGCCGCTGGCAGGCCTTCAAGGCCCACGGCCTGAATCGCTCTCCGCTGCATGACGCTCTGGATCGCTGATCACACCAGATCCGCTCCCCGATGACCCAACACACTGCATAGGTGGCCGCGCGTGTCAAAATTGATGGTTTTCGCCGGGAACGCCAATCCCGAACTCGCCCGCAAAATCGCCGAGAGTCTGGACACCCGCCAGGGCAACGCCACGGTCGGTCAGTTCAGCGACGGCGAGATCGCGGTAGAGATCAATGAGAACGTACGCGGCAAGGATGTCTTCGTCCTGCAGTCCACCTGTGCGCCGACCAATGACAACCTGATGGAGCTGATCCTGATGATAGATGCCCTGCGCCGGGCCTCTGCATCGCGGATCACCGCCGTGGTGCCCTACTTCGGCTATGCCCGTCAGGACCGTCGCGTGCGCTCCGCCCGTGTGCCGATCTCGGCCAAGATCGTCGCCGACATGATGGTCAAGGCCGGCGTCGACCGGGTGATGACCATGGACCTCCACGCCGACCAGATCCAGGGCTTCTTCGACGTGCCGGTGGACAACGTCTACGGCTCGCCGATCCTGCTCGACGATATCGAGCGCCAGAACTACGAGAATCTGGTGGTGGTCTCCCCCGACGTGGGCGGCGTGGTGCGCGCCCGTGCCATCGCCAAGCAGCTCAACGCCGACCTCGCCATCATCGACAAGCGTCGCCCCGCGGCCAACCAGGCCCAGGTGATGCACATCATCGGCGAGATCGAGGGCCGCAACTGCGTGGTGGTGGACGACATGATCGACACCGCCGGCACCCTGTGCAAGGCCGGCGAAGCGCTCAAGGACCACGGCGCCGAGCGTGTGGTGGCCTACGCCACTCACCCCATCCTCTCGGGCCCTGCGGTCGACAATATCATCGGCTCGGTACTCGACGAGGTGGTTGTCACCGATACCATTCCGCTCTCCGAACCCGCACGTCGCAGCGGCAGGATCCGCCAGCTAAGCGTGGCCGGGCTGATCGCCGAGGCGATCCGTCGGGTGAGCAACGAGGAATCCGTGAGCGCCATGTTCCACTGAGGGCAACCTCGGCAACAGGCGCCGGAAAGCGCCCTTCGGGGCATCCGAAAGCGTCAGGGCTCTGGTCGCGGTCCCTGACGCTTTCCTACTTCAAGCAAGAGGCAATTCCATGTCCGATTTTACTCTCAACGCCAGCGTTCGTAACGACCTGGGGAAAGGTGCGAGCCGCCGCCTGCGTCGTGCGAACGAGCAGGTTCCCGCCATCATCTACGGTGGTGAGAAGGAGCCCCAGCCGATCGCTGTCGAGAAGTCCGCCTTCTACAAGGCGATCGAGGAAGAGTCCTTCTTCTCCTCCATCCTCAACCTGGTGGTCGACGGCAAGAGCGAGCAGGTGGTGGTTCGTGACCTGCAGCGTCACCCCTTCAAGCAGCTGGTCACCCACGCCGACTTCCTGCGTGTGGATGCTACCCACGAGATCACCCTGAACGTGCCGCTGCACGTGGTGGGCGAGGACAAGTGCAAGGGCATCAAGGACCAGGACGGCGAGCTGCACGTGCTGGCCAACGAAGTCCAGGTGAGCTGTCTGCCCAAGGACCTGCCCGACTACCTGGAAGTCGACATCTCCGAGGTCGAGCTGGGCACCACCCTGCACCTCTCCGACCTGAGCCTGCCGGCCGGTGTCACCCTGGTCGACCTGACCCATGGTGAAGACCACGACAACGCCGTGCTCAGCATCGCCAAGCCGAAGGTGCGCGCCGAGGAAGACGAAGGCGAAGCCGCTGAGGGCGAGGAAGAGGGCGAGAAGGGCGAGGAGTGATCCTCACCCGCTCAGGGGCCGCGCCAGGCGCGGCCCTCCTGCTGATGATCAAGCGCCCCGGCGCTTGATTTTTTTTGGAGGTGAAACATGAGTCAGGTCAGAGCGATCATCGGCCTGGGCAACCCCGGTGCCGACTACGAGGCCACCCGTCACAACGCCGGGGCCTGGCTGGTGGAGGCGGTGGCACGCCGCGCCGGCGGCGAACTGCGGGCGGACCGCAAGTTCCTGGGCCTGCATGCCAGGGTCCAGTTCGAGGGGCGTGACCTCCACCTGCTCAACCCCACCACCTTCATGAACCGCAGCGGCGGTGCGGTGGCAGCACTCTGCCAGTTCTTCAAGCTGGCACCGGATGAGCTGCTGGTGGCTCACGACGAGCTGGACCTGCCCCCGGGCAGCGCCCGCTACAAGACCGGCGGCGGCCACGGCGGCCACAACGGCCTGCGCGACATCGCAAGCGCGCTGGGCAACGAACGCGGCTTCCATCGCCTGCGCCTCGGCATCGGTCACCCCGGGGACTCGCGCCAGGTAACGAACTATGTGCTCGGGCGCCCCGGCAAGGCCGAGCATATCGCCATCGAGGCTGCCATCGACGAGTGCCTGGCCACCCTGCCCGACGCCCTCGACGGAGAGTGGGCCCGGGCCATGAACCGGTTGCACAGCTTCTCCGCCTGAGGCGGAAGAGCCAGCCGCGCAGCGGCGCTATTCCAGCTTATAGCTTGCCCTCCAGTCGGGTAGAATGGTCGCCACTTTCCAATCGCGAACACGCTTTCCAGGACACTCCCATGGGTTTCAACTGCGGTATCGTCGGCCTGCCCAATGTCGGCAAGTCGACCCTCTTCAACGCCCTGACCAAGTCCGGCATCGACGCCGAGAACTTCCCCTTCTGCACCATCGAGCCCAACGTCGGCATCGTGCCGATGCCCGACCCGCGTCTCGACAAGCTGGCGGAGATCGTCAAGCCCCAGAAGGTGCTGCCCACCACCATGGAGTTCGTGGATATCGCCGGCCTGGTCGCCGGCGCCTCCAAGGGCGAGGGACTGGGCAACAAGTTCCTGGCCAATATCCGCGAGACCCAGGCCATCGCCCATGTGGTGCGCTGCTTCGACAACGACAACGTGATCCACGTCGCCAACCAGGTCGATCCGCGGGCGGATATCGAGATCATCAACATGGAGCTCGCACTGGCCGACCTCGACACCGTGGAGCGCGCCATCCAGCGCCTGGTGCGCGTGGCCAAGGGCGGCGACAAGGAGGCCATTGCCACCAAGGCGATCCTCGAGCGCATCCAGCCCCATCTCGCCGAGGGCCTGCCGCTGCGCAGCTTCGGCCTGAACGACGACGAGAAGCACCAGCTCAAGGGGTTCGGCTTCCTGACGCTGAAACCCACCATGTACATCGCCAACGTCAACGAGGATGGCTTCGAGGAGAACCCCTATCTCGACGTGGTCAAGGAGATCGCCGCCGAGGAAGGCGCCGTGGTGGTGCCGGTATGCAACCAGCTCGAGGCCGAGATCGCCGAGCTCGACGACGAGGAGCGTGCCATGTTCCTCGACGAGATGGGCATGCAGGAGCCGGGGCTCGACCGCGTGATCCGCGCCGGTTACGCCCTGCTCGGCCTGCAGACCTACTTCACCGCGGGGGTGAAGGAGGTGCGCGCCTGGACCGTGCAGGTGGGTGCCACCGCCCCCGAGGCCGCCGGGGTGATCCACACCGACTTCCAGAAGGGCTTCATCCGCGCCGAGGTCATCGCCTACGACGACTTCGTCACGCTGGGTGGCGAGCAGGGTGCCAAGGACGCCGGCAAGTGGCGACTGGAGGGCAAGGAGTACATCGTCCAGGACGGCGATGTGATCCACTTCCGCTTCAACGTCTGACCCCCTCCTCGACTCCCCCGAGACTCGCGCCCCCGGCACGCCACCGGGGGCGACTGCGTTGAGGCGTCGTGACCGCTACCGCGGCAAGGACTCCCCTACCATGCCCGGTGCGTGCCACAATAGGGGCATTGCCCCGACGACAAGGAGAGCCGCCATGCCCTGGAAGATCGACAAGCCCGACGCCGAATGGCGCGAGCAGCTGACCCCCGAGCAGTACCGCGTTACCCGCGAGAAGGGCACCGAGCCGCCCTTCAGCGGCGACTGCCGGGTCACCGACGAGCACGGGATCTACCACTGCGTCTGCTGCAACGCCCCGCTGTTCGAGAACGAGCACAAGTTCGAGGCCGGCTGCGGCTGGCCGAGCTTCGATCGGCCCATGACCCCGTCCTGTGTCGCGGAGCATCTCGACACTTCCCACGGCATGCGCCGCACCGAGGTGACCTGCGCGCGCTGCAATGCTCACCTCGGCCACGTCTTCCCCGACGGCCCCGCCGACACCACCGGCCTGCGCTACTGCATCAACTCGGTGGCGCTGGACTTCCACGCCGGCGAATAGACATCCCATCCTGCCGCGGCCGCGCATCTGCTAAGATGGGCGGCCGATTCTTTTGAAGGCAGGAGAGGTCCATGCTCGGCTGGTACCCGGGACACATGAACAAGGCGCGGCGCCAGATCACCGAGGCGCTACCGGAGATCGACGTGGTGATCGAGGTCCTCGACGCCCGCCTGCCCTACTCCAGCGCCAACCCCATGCTCGCCGAGCTGACCCGCCACAAGCCGGTGCTCAAGATCCTCTCCCGGGCCGACCTGGCCGACCCGGAGCGCACCCGGGAGTGGGTGGCCTATTTCGACGCCCAGCCCGACATGCGCGCGCTCGCCGTGACGACGACCAACGCCCGGGAGCTCAAGCGCATCCCCAAGCTCTGCCACGAGCTCGCCGGGGCGGTCCGCGCCGATCGCGACGTGCGGGTGATGGTGATGGGCATTCCCAATGTTGGCAAGTCGACCCTGATCAACGGCCTGGCCGGCAAGAGCATCGCCAAGACCGGCAACGAGCCCGCGGTGACCAAGCGCCAGCAGAAGGTGCGCATCGGCGGGCGCGTGGCGCTGATCGACACCCCCGGGGTGCTGTGGCCCAAGATCGAGGACCAGGCCAGCGCCTACCGCCTGGCCGCCAGCGGAGCCATCCGCGACACCGCCATCGACTATGTGGACGTGGCGGTGGTCGCCGCCGCCGAGCTGGCCCGCCGCTACCCCGAGGCCCTCAAGGCCCGCTACAAGCTCAAGGCGCTGCCCGGCTACCAGGCCAACCCGGAAGCCGCGCGGGTCGAGGCCGACGGCCCGCTGCGCGTGGACCTGCTGGCCGTGGCCGGTTTCGACGGCCACGCGATACTGGCCGATATCGCCAGCCGGCGCGGCGGCCTGCGCCCCGGCGGCGAGGTGGACCTGCACCGCGGCGCCGAGGTGCTGCTGCATGAACTACGCGACGGCAAGCTCGGCCGCCTGACCCTGGAGAGCCCGGCAGACATTCCCCCGGAGCCCGTCATCGAGCCGGATGGCGCCGATGACGCCGAGCCCCCGCACGACGCATAATCCTATCGCCCTCGCCGACCTGGACACCGAACGACATGGATACCACCCCGATCAGGAAATCGCACAAGCTGCACAACGTCTGCTACGACATCCGCGGCCCGGTGCTCGACCACGCCAAGCGCCTGGAGGAGGAAGGCCAGCGCATCCTCAAGCTCAACATCGGCAACCCTGCCCCGTTCGGCTTCGAGGCCCCCGAGGAGATTCTCCAGGATGTGATGCGCAACCTGCCCACCGCCCAGGGCTACTGCGACTCCAAGGGCCTCTACTCGGCGCGCAAGGCAATCATGCAGGAGTGCCAGCGCCGCGAGATCCCGGGCGTCGGCATCGAGGACATCTACATCGGCAACGGTGTCTCCGAGCTGATCGTGATGACGCTGCAGGCGCTGCTCAACGACGGTGACGAGGTGCTGATACCGGCCCCCGACTACCCGCTGTGGACCGCCGCGGCCAACCTCGCCGGCGGCCACGCCGTCCACTACCGCTGCGACGAGCAGGCCGACTGGGCACCGGATCTCGACGATATCCGTGCCAAGATCACCGCCCACACCCGGGCGATCGTGATCATCAACCCCAACAACCCCACCGGCGCCGTCTACCCGCCGGAAGTGCTGCGCGAGCTGCTCGAGATCGCCCGCCAGCACAACCTGGTGGTGTTCTCCGACGAGATCTACGACAAGATCCTCTACGACGACGTGGAGCACGTCTCCACCGGCGCCTTGGCCGGCGAGGACCAGCTGGTGGTGACCATGAACGGGCTCTCCAAGAGCTACCGCTGCGCCGGCTTCCGCTCCGGCTGGATGATCCTCTCCGGCAACATCGCCAAGCAGCGCGCCGCCGACTTCATCCAGGGGCTGACCATGCTCGCCTCGATGCGTCTGTGCGCCAATGTGCCGGCCCAGCACGCCATTCAGACCGCCCTGGGCGGCTACCAGTCGATCAACGACCTGATCCTGCCCGGCGGTCGCCTGCTGGCCCAGCGCGACATCACCCATGAGAAGCTCAACGCCATCCCCGGGGTGAGCTGCGTGAAGCCCAAGGGCGCGCTCTACGCCTTCCCGCGCCTGGACCCCAAGGTCTTCAATATCCAGGACGACCAACAGATGGTGCTCGACCTGCTGCTCCAGGAGAAGATCCTGCTGGTCCAGGGTACCGCCTTCAACTGGCCGGAGCCGGACCATGTGCGCATCGTCACCCTGCCCTGGGCCGACCAGCTGGGTGATGCCCTGGACCGCTTCGCGCGCTTCCTGTCGCGCTACCGCCAGTAGCGGCGCTTGAAACCCGCAGCGCCTGGCCGTATCTAAGCAATAGCTTGTCCACGCCGCCCGACGGGCGGCACCCTTTCGATGATCGATGGAGATCCACCGACATGATGCGAATCCTGCTCTTCCTGGGCACCAACCTGGCGGTACTGCTGGTGGCCAGCATCACCCTGCGCCTGCTGGGCGTGGAGAGCTACCTGAGCGACCAGGGGATCAACTTCCAGAGCCTGCTGATCTTCTGCTTCATCTTCGGCATGGCCGGCTCGATGATCTCGCTGTTCATCTCCAAGTGGATGGCCAAGCGCAGCACCGGCACCGTGGTGATCGAGACGCCCTCCAACGCCACCGAGAAGTGGCTGGTGGAGACCGTGGCGGAGCTGGCCCGGCATGCCGGAATCAAGACCCCGGAGGTCGGCATCTTCCCGGCCCAGCAGTCCAATGCCTTCGCCACCGGCTGGAACAAGGATGACGCCCTGGTGGCGGTCTCCGCCGGGCTGCTCAACCGCATGCGCCCCGAGGAGGTGCGCGCGGTGCTGGCCCACGAGATCGGCCACGTGGCCAACGGTGACATGGTCACCCTGGCATTGATCCAGGGCGTGGTGAACACCTTCGTGATGTTCTTCGCCCGGGTGGTGGCCCAGCTGGTCGACCAGTTCCTGCGCGCCCGTAGTGACGGCGAGGGCGGCCTGGGCTTCATGGGCTACTTTGCGGTGGTCATGGTGGCCGAGATCGTCTTCGGCATCGCCGCCTCGGCCATCGTCGCCTGGTTCTCGCGCTTCCGCGAGTATCGCGCCGACGCCGCCGGTGCCAAGCTGGCCGGCTCCGGGGCCATGATCAATGCCCTCGCCCGCCTCAAGGCCGAGACCGAGCTGCCCGACCAGATGCCCGACACCCTGCGCGCCATGGCCATCACCAAGGGCCAGACCCGCTCACTGGTGGAGAAACTCTTTGCCAGCCACCCTCCCCTGGACGATCGCATCCGGGCGCTGAAGGAGGCGGCCTATCGCGAGTGACACTGACTCGTGAGCGACACGCAACGGGCCCGCCAATCGGCGGGCTCGCTTGCGTTTCCACTCCTCACGTCAGGCTAGGCGGTGGTGACCCGAAATCCCGCCCCCGTGAGCCACCCCGCCATCTGCCCCTCCGCCTCCGGCAGCGCCACCTCGAGGGTGGCGAACTCCCGACGCAGCGGATAGCCGGCGCGGCAGGCATCGAAGCCGGCGGCCATGCCCTGACGGCGGCCCTCGCGGCGCAGGGCGTCGTGGTCGCGGCGCGGGTCGTAGACGGCGCGCATGGCAAGACGCAGGGCCTCCTCGGTGGAGAGCCCCGGGCCAAGCTCGAGCCGGGCCAGCGGCGGCGCCGGCAGCAGCTCGTCGAGGGTGACGCGGCACGGCAGGCCGAACACCCGGCATAGCGCTCGGGTCACCTGGTGGGTACCGCGCAGCTTGCCGTCGAGGCTGTAGCCGGCGATATGCGGGGTGGCGAGCTCGACCAGGTCGCGCAGCGCCGCGTCGATGCCGGGCTCACCCTCCCACACGTCGAGCACCGCGGAGATATCGCCCTGCCCCGCCAGGCGCGCACGCAGCGCCTGGCCATCGAGGCAGTCACCGCGCCCGGCATTGAGCAGCACCGTCCCCGGCGCCAGGGCGGCGATGCGCTCGGCATCGAGCAGGTGATGGGTGGCATGGGGGCCCTCGCGCACCAGGGGGGTGTGCAGGCAGAGCACGTCGCATTCGTCGATCAGGGTATCCAGGTCCACGAAGTCGGCAGGCGCTCCGCTGCCGGGTGCAATGAGGTCCTCCGCCTCTACCCTGGGCGGGTCGCAGGCCAGGCAGTCGATGCCCATGGCCGAGAGGCGGTGCAGCAGCCGCCCGCCCACGTTGCCGGCGCCCACCACCCCCACGCGCCGCTCGGCGAGCCGCCAGCCCTGGCGCTCGGCCAGGGTCGCGAGGCTCACCAGCACATGGTCGACCACCGCCTCGGCGTTGCAGCCCGGGGCGCTGGCGAAGGCGATGCCGCGTTCGGCCAGCAGCCGGGTATCGACATGGTCGGTACCGATGGTGCATGTGCCCACGAAGCGCAGACACCGCGCCTCGGCGAGCAGCGCCGCATCGACCCGGGTGATCGAACGCACCACCAGGGCATCGGCATCGCGCAGGTCGCCGGGGGCGATCTCGCGTCCCGGGCGGCGAACCACCTCCCCCAATGCCCTGAAGCAGGCATCGGCGGCAGGCACATTGGCATCGACGAGGATCTTCATGAACGTTGTTCGCCCCCAGCAAGCCATTACAATAGGCGCCAGCTTACCACTTCGCCGCCCAGGCCGGCGCACAGCAGCACGCGGGAGTCACCATGATCATTCGCTGGGAAACCGACCATGACTATGTGCTGGTGCACATCCATCAGGACATGTTCGGCGACTGGATATTCAGCCGCGCCTGGGGCCAGATCGGCACCCAGTTCGGCGGCCTCAAGCACCAGCTGGCCGACGAACGCGACCAGGCGATGATGTGGCTGGCCGACGAGGCCACCATCCAGGCCTCCCGGGGCTTTCGCAAGGTGCTGGAGGTCGAGGACCATAGCCCCGAGGGACGCGAGGCGGTCAGCCAGCTGTCGCTGCTCGAGCCGTAAGGCAGTATCTGACCACCCGGCCTTTCAGATCGGGAGTTCTCTTACCGCTTGGTGCTTACAGCTCCGGGCGCAGCCCGGGTCACCCCAGATAGCGCCTGCCGCCACGCACCGTCGCCGGCCGCGCTTCCCGGGGCTCGTCCGCGCCGGAAAGCTCGCGCAGGAGTGACGCCCAGGCCGCCTCATCCAGCCAGCCCCGGGCCTTCAGCCAGGCGGCGAGCCGCTCGGGCTCGAAGCCGCGATCGAGCTCGTGGCCCTCGCCATCGGCGAGCACCGGGATTCGCACCCCGTAGCGCGCCATCAGGGCGTCATCCTCGCTGATCTCCACCCGCTCCAGGGCGACCGGCTCGCGACACAGCCGGGCCAGCAGGCCCTCCAGCTGCTGGCAGAGGTGGCAGCCCAGGGTGGTATAGAGGGTGAGGCGGATCATGAGGCCTCCCGGTGGCGAATCAGGAAGACGTGGTGCAGGTCGGGCTTCCTTGAAAAATCGGGGTCGAAGGTCTTCGCCGAGATCTCCTCCACCGCATAGTGATCCGCCAGGTCGGCGTCCAGCTTGAAGCGACGCTGGTTATTGGAGAACACCAGGGTTCCCCCGGGCGCCAGGCGCGCCATGGCCAGGCGCACCAGCCGGCCGTGGTCGCGCTGGATATCCAGGGTATCCTCCATCTTCTTCGAGTTGGAGAAGGTCGGCGGGTCCATGAAGATCAGGTCGAACTCGGCCCGGGCACTCTCCAGCCAGCGCAGGCAGTCGTCACGCACCACCCGATGTCGCCCCGGATCGAGGCGGTTGAGCGCAAAGTTGTCGCGGGCCCACTGCAGGTAGGTGTTGGAGAGGTCGACGCTGACGCTCTCCACCGCACCACCCGCGCTGCCGCTGCCTAGGGCCGCTTGCACGGTGGCCGCCCCGGTGTAGCAGAACAGGTTGAGGAAGCGCTTGCCGGCGGCCATCTCGCCAAGCATCCGGCGTACCGGGCGATGGTCGAGGAAGAGTCCGGTGTCCAGGTAGTCGCGCAGATTGATCCACAGCCTGGCCGGCCCCTCGTTCACCTCGAAGCGCTCGCCGGTGGCGGCCTGCTTCTGGTACTGGTCGCGTCCGCTCTGGCGCTGGCGTCGCTTGACCACGATCCGTGCGGGGTCCACCTCGAGCACCTCGGGGATCACCGCCAGCGCCTCGAACAGCCGCTTCTGAGCCTGGCCGGCATCCACCGACTTCGGCGCCGCATACTCCTGCACATGCACCCAGCCAGCATAGACATCCACCGCCAGCGCATACTCCGGCATATCCGCATCGTAAAGGCGGTAGCAGCTCTCCCCGCTCTTCTTCAGCCACTTCCTGAGCCGCTTGCGGTTCTTCTCCAGCCGGTTGGCGAACATCTGCGCCCCCTCCGAGCGGGACGGCGGCGTAGCCGTCTCTTCGTCCTCCCGCTCGGGTACCGCCATCAGCAGCAGCTTCGTCTCCAGGGGGCCGTTGCGCAGCGCATACTGCTTGTGGGCGCGCAGGCCGAGGCGATGGCCCAGGTCGGGGTTACCGGTGAATACCGCCAGACACCAGCCGGGGAAGGCGGCGCGCACCCACTCGCCCAGCCGGGCGTAGAGGGTCACCAGCTCCGGCAGCTCGCCGAGTCGCTCGCCGTAGGGCGGATTCGTGATCACCAGGCCCGCCGGCGCTTCCTCGAGCCCTTGCGGGCGGGCCAGCTCGGCGAGCCCCGCGCCCTGAAGCTCGATCAGCGCCGGAATGCCGGCACGCATGGTATTGGCCTTGGCCGCGGTGAGCGCCGCCGGGCTCTGGTCGAAACCGTAGAACCGCGAACGGCAGCGCTTGCGACCGATGCTGGCCCGCGCTTCGGCCTCGCGCCGGAGCTCTCGCCATGCCGCCTCGTCGTGCCCCGCCCAGCCGTGGAAGCCAAAGCGCTCCCGGGGCAGGTTGGGTGCCATGTCGGCGGCCATCAGTGCCGCCTCGATCAGCAGGGTCCCGGCGCCGCACAGCGGATCGACCAGCGGCGCCCCCTGGCGGGCCAGCTCGGGCCAGCCGGCACGCACCAGCAGGGCCGCGGCCAGGTTCTCCTTGAGCGGCGCGTGCCCCACGTCGCGACGATAGCCGCGACGGTGCAGGCTCTCGCCGGAGAGGTCGATACCCACCACCAGGCGACCACGATGGAGATTGGCGTAGAGGCGCAGGTCCGGCTGCTTGAGATCCACCGAGGGGCGCGGCAACTCCCGGGCCTGCAGGCGATCGACCACGCCATCCTTGACCGTCTGGGCACCGAAGCGGGTGTGGCGGATTTCCTCGCTGCGTCCATGGAAGTCCACCGCGAGGCTGGCACCGAGCGGCAGGTGCTGCTCCCAGGCCACCGCGGCCACCGCCTCGCGCAGCTGATCGGGAGTATTCACGCCCTCCTCGCGGACCAGGCACAGAATGATGCGGTTGGCCAGGCGGGACCACAGGCAGAGCCGGTAGGCCGTGGCCAGGTCAGCCCGGGCATTCACCGCCCCCACGGTGCTCTTGCCGGGTGCGGCGCCAAGGGCTGCCAGCTCCTCGGCAAGCAGCTCCTCGAGACCGCGGGGGCAGGTCACCAATAGCTCAAGGGAGGACGTGGATGGGGTCGGATTCATCGGCAATCACCGCGAGGCAGTAGGGTAAATGTGTGCCATGTCAGGCAGGTGAACGAGCTGTTACAAATCGGTGGTCGACAACCCGGATCGGGATGGGCTATCAATAGGTCAGTAGCTACTGAGAACACGCATGCGTTTCCTGTCATCGGGCCTGCCCTTTCCAGATTCTGGGCCCGTGGCATGTTACGGCTCC